>Ga0310345_10000030_pt1 | contig 405280 bp, 374 predicted proteins | sample HC15DNA20500_MG_FD_204667 | JGI IMG/M metagenome (GOLD analysis project Ga0310345, IMG submission 204667) | Marine microbial communities from station ALOHA, North Pacific Subtropical Gyre - HC15-DNA-20-500_MG | ecosystem: Environmental > Aquatic > Marine > Oceanic | place: Pacific Ocean...
GGCGCGACCTCGACGAAGACGGTGACGGTGACCATCAACGGCGTGAACGACGCGCCGGAGGCGGCGGCTGTCGCCGAGACGGTGGACGAGGACGGGACGGTCGAGATCGCCGCGGCCTACACGGACGTCGACGGGACCGACACCCACAGCTTCTCGGCCGACACGACCGGGACGGTGGGGGCTGTCACCGACAACGGCGACGGGACGTTCTCCTACGACACCAACGGCCAGTTCGAGTACCTGGCCGCGGGCGAGACCGCGACGGACACCTTCACCTACACGGTGACGGACAGCGCCGGCGCGACCTCGACCCAGGAGGTGACGGTGACCATCACCGGCGTGAACGACGCGCCGGTGGCGGCAGCCCTCACCGCCACGGTGGACGAGGACGGCACGGTCGACATCGACCCGATCTTCTCCGACGTCGACACCGCATCGGGCCACACCCTCTCGGTGAACGGAGCATCGACCACCGGCAGCGTGAGCGTCGATGACGGGCAGATCGTCTACGACACCGACGGCCGGTTCGACTACCTGGCGACGGGCGAGAGCGCCACGGACACGTTCACCTACACGGTGGACGACGGCCAGGGCGGCACCTCGACCGAGGAGGTGACGGTGACGGTGACCGGCGTGAACGACGCGGCCGACATCGCGGGCGGCACGACGGGCACGGTGACGGAAGACGGCGACATGATCCTGGTCGCGGCCTCCGGCAGCGCCACCGCGACCGGCGATCTGGACCACACGGACGTCGACAACGACGACGACGTCTGGTCCACGACGCCGGTGGTCGCGGCGCTCTACGGCACCTTCGCGATCGCCGCGAACGGGGCGTGGAGCTACACCGTGAACGATGCGGATCCGATGGTGGATGCGCTGAACGTCGGCGAGAGCCTGACGGACACGATCACGGTCGCCACGGAAGACGGCACCGAGACGCAGGTGACCATCACCATCGAGGGCACGAACGACGCCCCCGTGGCGAAGGCGCTCGCGGCCGAGGTGGACGAGGACGGGACGGTCGTCGTCACGCCGGACTTCACGGACGTCGATGACGAGACGGGCTTCACGGTCACGGCCGGCACGGACGGGACGGTGGGGACGGTCACCGACAACGGCAACGGGACGTTCTCCTACGACGCCGACGGCCAGTTCGAGTATCTGGCCGAGGGCGAGAGCGCGACCGACACCTTCACCTACACGGTGACGGATGCCGGCGGCGCGACCTCGACGAAGACGGTGACGGTGACCATCAACGGCGTGAACGACGCGCCGGAGGCGGCGGCTGTCGCCGAGACGGTGGACGAGGACGGCACCGTGCTGGTCACGGCGGAGTTCGAGGACGTGGACGACTCCGACACCCACAGCTTCTCGGCCGACACGACCGGGACGGTGGGTGCTGTCACCGACAACGGCGACGGGACGTTCTCCTACGACACCGACGGCCAGTTCGAGTACCTGGCCGCGGGCGAGAGCGCGACCGACACCTTCACCTACACGGTGACGGACAGCGCCGGCGCGACCTCGACCCAGGCGGTGACGGTGACCATCACCGGCGTGAACGACGCGCCGGAGGCGGCGGCCCTCACCGCCACGGTGGACGAGGACGGCGCGGTGGCGATCGCGGCGGCCTACACGGACGTCGACACCGACGGCACGCTCGCGGTCACGGTCGACACGACCGGGACGGCGGGGACGGTCACCAGCGACGGCTTCGGCAACTTCACCTACGACGCGGCCGGCGCCTTCGACTACCTCTCGGGCGGACAGACCGCCACGGACACGTTCACCTACACGGTGGACGACGGCGAGGGCGGCACCTCGACCGAGACGGTGACGGTGACCATCACCGGAGCGGCCGAGCTGGTGGTCGGCACATCCGGCAACGACACGCTGAGCGGCACGCCCTGGGCCGACAGCATCTCGGGCCTCGGCGGCGACGACATCCTGCGAGGCCTTGCGGCCAACGACACGCTGGATGGCGGCGCCGGGAACGACCTGCTTTCGGGCGGCGGCGGCAACGATCTGCTGATCGGCGGCGCCGGGTTCGACACCGCGGACTACAGCGGTGCGACGGCAGGGGTGTCGGTCAATCTGGGCCTCTCGGGCGCCCAGAACGTCGGCGGCGGCATGGGCATCGACACCCTGAACGGGCTGGAAGGCCTGCGCGGGTCGACGTTCGACGACGTGATGGTCGGCGGCAACGACGCGAACCGCATCTTCGGCGACAGCGGCAACGACCAGATCTACGGTCTGGACGGCAACGACATCCTCGCCGGTCAGGCCGGAAACGACCTGATCGAGGGCGGGGCAGGCAACGACCAGATGTACGGCGGCGGCGGGATCGACTCGCTCAGCTACTACAACGCCGGCAGCGGCGTGACGGTCAGCCTGGCGTTGCAGGGCACGGCGCAGGTCACCGGGGCCTCGACGGGGGTGGACACCTTCACCTTCTTCGAGAACCTTCTCGGCTCGCGCTTCGACGACACGCTGACGGGCGACGCCAATTCGAACACGATCTACGGATACGGCGGATCGGATGCGATCGACGGCGGCGCGGGGAACGACGTGCTCTACGGCCAGACCGGGGGCGACTCGCTGACCGGCGGCCTTGGCGGCGACCAGCTGCACGGCGGCGACGGTGCGGACTTCTTCGTCTTCACCTCGACGGCGGACAGCACCGCGACCTCGCGCGACACGATCCACGACTTCGGGATCGGCGGGGCGGACGTCATCGACGTCAGCCAGATCGACGCCAACGCCAACGTGGCGGGCAACAACGCCTTCTCCTGGATCGGGTCGGGCGCCTTCACGGCGGCGGGGCAGCTGCGCTTCGTCACCAACGGGACCGATGGCTTCCTGCTTGGCGACGTGGATGGCGACGGTGTCGCGGATCTGAACGTCCGCCTGCTGGGCGTCACCGCGATGAACGCCGCGGACTTCATCTTCTGACGCGGCTCCGGCCAGCGGAACATCACGGATCGGGGCGCCTTCGGGCGCCCCTTTCGCCGTCCGGGTCTTGAGCAGGCCGCACCGGCGCTGTAACTTCGATCAATGGCGGTGACGGAAATCCCGACGCAGGAGCCGTCCGGACGGACGATCTCGTGGCGCACGCGCGTCGCGCTGCTGATCTTCGTGGCCATCGCGGCCTTCGTCGTCTTCTTCACCAACTCGCTGCTGACCGACCGCTTCACCGAGAACACCCGCAACCGCGCGGAGCTGCGGCTGGCGCTCTACGGCGGCAACCTCGTGTCCGAGCTTCAGCGGAACTCCATCGTGCCGCAGCTGCTGGCCCGCGACCCGGCGCTGATCGGCGCGCTGAACGGCAAGGACTACAGCCAGTCCACGCAGCGGCTGATCTCGTTCGTGGACGAGATCGGCGCCGCCTCGCTGATGATGCTGGACGCCGAGGCGCGGACCGTGGCCGCCACCGACCGCAACCGGCTGGGCGAGCAGCATCTCGACAGCCCTTATTTCACCGACGCCCTGCGGTCCAACGGCACCGTCTTCAGCGTGCTGGAGCGGGAGGCGGGCGGCTACCGCTTCACCTATTCCCGCAAGGTGGAGGCGCAGGGCGCGCCGATCGGCGTCATCGTGGTCGAGGTCGATCTGCAGAAGTTCGAACGGGCCTGGGCGGGCATTTCCGACGCGGTGCACGTGGCCGACAGCACCGGCCGCATCATCCTGGCGACGGAGCCGCGCTGGCGCGGCAAGACGGAGGCCGACGCGATGTCGGCCGAGCCGCCCGCCAGCGCCATCCAGCGGGCGATCCACGCCACCGCCGACTGGGGCGCGCTGCCGGCCGACGCCTATCTGAAAGGCGAGGCGGTGATGCGCAATTCGGCCCGGATCCCGTTCCGGGGCTGGCAGATCACCAGCTATACCACCTACGCCAGCGTCCGCGAGCGGGTGAACGGGGTGCTGGCGCTGGAGATCATGGGCTTCGCCATCCTGCTGGCGCTGGCCTTCTATGCGCTGAGCCGGAAGAACGCGTTGCGGATGATCGTGCTGCGACGCGAGTCGGCGGAACTTCGCGCACTCAACGTCCGCCTCCAGCGGGAGATCGCCGAGCGGGAACGGGTGCAGGAAACGCTTGCCGTGGCCGAACAGACTCTCGCGCAATCGTCGAAGCTGGCCGCCCTCGGCGAGATGTCCGCGGCCGTCAGTCACGAGCTGAACCAGCCGCTGGCGGCGATGAAGACCTACCTTGCCGGCGCCGGTCTGCTGCTGCGCCGCAATCGCCCGGACGAGGCGCTGTCGTCCTTCCAGCGGATCGACGACCTGATCGAACGGATGGGCGCGATCACCCGCCAGCTGAAGAGCTACGCGCGCAAGGGCGGGGCCGACTTTTCCCCGGTGAACATGGGCGATGCGGTGCATTCCGCCATGGCGATGATGGAGCCGCAGCTGAAGCGCCGGCAGATCCGCATCCACCGCGCGATCCCCGACCGGCCGGTCATGGTGATGGCCGACCGGGTGCGTCTGGAACAGGTCATCATCAACCTGATGCGCAACGCCATCGACGCGACCAGCGGCATCCCGCAGCCCGAGATCGACATCCTGCTGAGCGCCGGCGAGACCGCCACCCTGACGGTCCGCGACAACGGCCACGGGATCGAGGATCTGAACGCGCTGTTCGAGCCGTTCTACACCACCAAGAAGCCGGGCGAGGGGGTCGGGCTGGGGCTTGCCATTTCCTCGGGCATCGTCAACGACCTCGGCGGACGTCTGACGGCACGGAACGCAACCGGGGGCGGGGCTGTTTTCGAGATGCAGCTGCCTATTTTGTCGGAAGACATCGAGGCGGCCGAATGAACGGGAGTGGAAGGCGCACCATGCAGAAGAGCATGAAGATCGCGATCGTCGACGACGAACAGGACATGCGGCAGTCGATCAGCCAGTGGCTGGCGCTGTCGGGCTACGACACCGAAAGCTTCTCCAGCGCCGAGGAGGCGCTCAAGAACCTCGGCGCTGATTACCCCGGGATCGTGATCTCGGACATCAAGATGCCCGGCATGGACGGGATGCAGTTCCTCAAGAAGATCATGGGCACCGACAGCGCGCTGCCGGTCATCATGATCACCGGCCACGGCGACGTGCCGATGGCGGTGGAGGCGATGCGCATCGGCGCGTTCGACTTCCTGGAAAAGCCCTTCAACCCCGACCGGATGACCGAGCTGGCCCGCAAGGCCGCCAACGCGCGGCGCCTGACGCTCGACAACCGGCAGCTCCGCAAGGAGCTGAGCGACGGCGGGCAGCTGATGAAGAAGCTGATCGGGTCGTCCCCGGTGATGGAGCGGCTGAAGGAGGATATCCTCGATCTGGGGCAGGCCGACGGCCACGTGCTGATCGAGGGCGAGACCGGCACCGGCAAGACGCTGGTGGCGCACGCGCTCCACGCCGTCGGCGCGCGGGCCGGCAAGAAGTTCGTCCTGATATCCTGCGGTGCGATGGACGAGGAGCGGCTGGCCAAACGGCTGTTCGGCCCCATGCAGCCCGACGACGTGCAGCTGCCCGCCATCGAGGAGGCGCGCGGCGGCACCCTGGTGCTGGAGGATATCGAGAAGATGTCCGAAACGCTCCAGACCCGGCTGCTGTCGGTCATCAACGAGCAGGGCACCCCGGCCGAGACCCGCATCGTCGCCATCTGCAACATGCAGGAGCAGGACCGCACCTGCGAGGACGCGCTGCGCCCGGATCTCTTCTACCGCCTGGCCGCGCTGCGCATCACCGTGCCGCCGCTGCGCCAGCGGGGCGAGGACATCCTGTCGCTCTTCACCCAGCTCTCCGAGCAGTATTCGGAGGAATACGGCTGCGAGGCGCCGCAGGTCTCGGCCCAGGAGGCGGCGCAGCTTCTGCAGGCCCCCTGGCCCGGCAACGTCCGCCAGCTGATCAACGTGGCCGAACGCGCGGTGCTGCAATCGCGGCGCGGGTCGGGCACCATCGCTTCCCTGCTGATGAGCGATCACGACGAGATGCAGCCGGTCATGACCACCGAGGGCAAGCCGCTGAAGGAATACGTGGAAGCCTTCGAGCGGATGTTGATCGACAACACGATGCGCCGTCACAAGGGATCGATCGCCAGCGTGATGGACGAGCTCTGCCTGCCGCGCCGGACGCTCAACGAGAAGATGGCCAAGTACGGGCTTCAGCGCGCCGACTATCTCTGACGACCCGGCCTTGATCCAGACGCATGGCGGCGTCCCGGAACCCGGGGCGCCGCCTTTGCATTCCTCTGCAGGACCAATGCCTTCGGCGACGTAACGCATGTCGCCGCGAAGGCGGAGAAGGAGGCCCGAATGACACGCACCGCCATCGTCACCGGCGCGGGATCCGGCATCGGCGCCGCCACCGCGCGGCGCTTCTCGGCCGACGGCTGCAATGTCGTGCTCTTCGCAACCACCCGCGAGAAGCTGGACCACGTGGCGGCCGATCTGCCGCAGGACCGCACGCTGGTGATCGCGGGCGACGTGACGAGTTCCGCCGACATCGACACGCTGATCGCGCAGACGGTGGAACGGTTCGGCGGAATCGACGTGCTGGTCGCGAACGCCGGCATCGCGCGCGCCGGCAAGGCGGGCGAGCTGGAGCCGAAGGCGCTGCGCGAGGTGCTGGAGGTGAACGTGGAAGGCACCCACGCGGTGATCCGCGCCGCCCTGCCGCATCTGAAGGCCGCGAAGGGGGCGATCGTCACCACCTCGTCCGTGTCGGGCATGGGCGGTGACTGGGGGATGTTCGCCTACAACGCCTCCAAGGGGGGCGTGTCGCTGATGACCATGGCGATGGCGATGGATCTGGCGCCGGACGTGCGGGTGAACGCCGTGGCGCCGACCTTCACGAAAAGCGAGATGACCACCGGCATTCAGGACAACCCGGAGTTGCTGGACAAGTTCGCTGAACGCATCCCCATGGGCCGCGGGGCAGAGCCGGAAGAGATCGCCGACGTCATCGCGTTCCTCGCCGGTCACGACGCCCGCTTCGTCACCGGCGTCGTGCTGCCGGTCGACGGCGGCCTCTCGGCCTCCAACGGACAGCCCCGGCAGGCCTGACGCCGCCGGGCCCGCGCTCATACTCTCGCTGCCGTAGTCGTCCGCCGCACTCGATTCCGGCTCGAACGGCCCGGATCGCCCGTCGGGGGGCGTTGCCCGGGAAGGTGCACCAGAGACTGGAAAATGCGCAGTCGCTTCCGGTTTCGACACATTCTTGCCGGCTCCCTCCGCTCGTTCCAGGGCCCCGGAATTTCCACGTTGTATTTACCTGGCAGTTGCACCTATTGTGAGATGACAGGGATGTGTCGCGACCCGGGATGAGGCTGCGACACCCTCTGACGGAATTCGCTGATCGTACGGACGGGAGATCCCGGAAGGGGTGGGACCAGCCGCCGGTCAGACCGATAGGACCCCTTGCGGGGTCGCACAAACACCGGACGGCACCGGGACCCGAGGGTCGAGGCAGCCGCACGGGACCGAACGGGCAGCGCGCACATCAACGAGGCCGCTGCCGGAGAAGAAACGCGATGAGGCGCGAAAGGCAGTACGAGAGCGGACACGGGGCCCATCGGCCTCTCCGCCGGCCTTTGCCCGCCATCGCCCCTGACAGACGCGACCGCACGACCCTCGGCCCGGCAACGGGCGCGTCGGTTCTGCCGTCGTGCAGACGGATCACATGGCAAAGAAGATGCTCATCGACGCCACCCACGCGGAGGAAACCCGCGTCGTGGTGGTGGACGGAAACAAGGTCGAGGAATTCGACTTCGAATCGGAGAACAAGCGCCAGCTAGCCGGGAACATCTACCTGGCGAAGGTCACGCGGGTCGAACCCTCGTTGCAGGCCGCCTTCGTCGATTACGGCGGGAACCGGCACGGCTTCCTCGCCTTCTCGGAAATCCACCCGGATTACTATCAGATCCCCGTCGCGGACCGCGAGGCCCTGATGGAGGAAGAGCGCGCCTATGCCGAAGCGCAGCGCGCCCGGGAAGAACAGGACGACAAGCGCCGCAAGTCCCGGTCCTCCTCGAAATCCGCCGCCCGCTCGGGCGATGCGGTCGACAGCCGCGACCCCTCGGGAGAGATCGAGGGGATGGAGACGATCGACCTCGAGGAAGGCGACGAGTCGGACGAGGCCATCTCGCCGATGGAGCGGGTGGCCGAAGCGCCGGTCGATTCGCCCGACGCCGACGCGGATGCATCCGCCGACGCCGCCGACATGCCGGACGATTTCGATGCGGCGGATGACGACACCGGCAGCGACGACGACGAAGAGGATGCGCCGCGCACCGACGCCGCCTCGAAGGACAGCGAGATCGAGAGCGTCGCCGACGACGACGATCAGGAAGACATCCGCCCGGTGCGCAAGCCCCGGATGCGGCGCTACAAGATCCAGGAGGTGGTGAAGGTCCGCCAGATCCTGCTGGTCCAGGTCGTCAAGGAAGAACGCGGCAACAAGGGCGCCGCGCTGACCACCTACCTCAGCCTCGCCGGCCGCTACTGCGTGCTGATGCCCAACACCGCCCGGGGCGGCGGCATCTCGCGCAAGATCACCAACGCCGCCGACCGCAAGAAGCTGAAGGAGATCGCGAACGAGATCGAGGTGCCGAAGGGCGCCGGCCTGATCGTCCGCACCGCCGGCGCCAAACGGACGAAGAGCGAGATCAAGCGCGACTACGAATACCTCCAGCGCCTGTGGGAGCAGATCCGCGAACTGACGCTGAAATCCATCGCGCCCGCCAAGATCTACGAGGAGGGCGACCTGATCAAGCGGTCGATCCGCGACCTCTACAGCCGCGACATCGACGAGGTCTGGGTCGAGGGCGAGGCGGGCTACCGCAACGCCAAGGACTTCATGAAGATGATCATGCCGTCCCACGCGAAGAACGTGAAGATCTACCAGGATCCGATGCCGCTTTTCGCGCGCTACCAGGTGGAGACCTACCTGGGCGGCATGTTCAACCCGACCGTCCAGCTGAAATCCGGCGGCTACATCGTCATCGGCGTGACCGAGGCGCTGGTGGCAATCGACGTGAACTCCGGCCGGGCCACCAAGGAAGGCTCGATCGAGGAGACCGCGCTCAAGACCAACATGGAGGCGGCCGAGGAAGTTGCCCGCCAGCTGCGTCTGCGCGACCTTGCCGGCCTCATCGTCATCGACTTCATCGACATGGAGGAACGCAAGAACAACGCCGCCGTCGAGAAGAAGCTCAAGGACAAGCTGAAGACCGACCGCGCCCGCATCCAGGTCGGCCGCATCAGCGGCTTCGGCCTGCTTGAGATGTCGCGCCAGCGCCTGCGCCCCGGCATGATCGAGGCGACGACGCAGCCCTGCCATGTCTGCCACGGCACCGGCCTGATCCGATCCGACGACAACATGGCGCTGAGCATCCTGCGCCAGATCGAGGAAGAGGGCGTCCGCAAGCGCTCTCGCGAGGTGCTGGTGAAATGCCCGGTCGGCATCGCCAACTACCTGATGAACCAGAAGCGCGATCACGTCGCCCAGATCGAGGGGCGGTACGGCCTCAGCGTCCGGATCGAGGGTGATCCTATGCTGGTTTCTCCCGATTTCTCGATGGAGAAGTTCAAGACCGCGACCCGCGTCGTGCAGGAGATCCCGATGGTGATCTCGATCGACGACAGCCAGGTCGACGAGGACGAGGATATCGAGGACGAGGTCGAGGAGGAGGACGACATCGCCTCCGACGAGGACCGGGCCGACAGCGGCGCGGCCGAGGCCCGCTCCGACGGCCGGTCCGACGCCCGGTCCGAGACCCGCGGCGAGGACGATTCCCGGCCGAAGAAGAAGCGCCGGCGGCGGCGGAGGAAGAAATCCTCCGGCGGCAACGGCGATGCGGTCGGCAACGGCGAGAACGGCGGGCAGGACGCCCGCGCGTCCGACCGCGACGACGCCGAACCCGCGCCGGTCGCGGCTTCGGAAGACGCGGCCCCGGCGGGCGACGTGGTCAGCGCCGAGGCGGCGGATGTCGCGCCCGATGCGCCGGCCGAGACCGCCGCGGAGGCCGAGCCCGCGCCCGAGAAGCCGAAGTCGAGCCGCTCGCGCTCGCGTTCCCGCTCGAAGAGCGACATCGTGAAGGCCGCGATGGCCGGCAAGGCCGCCTCCGAGGCGGAGGCGACCGGGGCAGACGCGGCGGAAGCGTCCGATGCCACCGGCGCAGAGGCGGCGGAGACGACCGCAGGCGAACCGGCGGACGCGGCAGCAGCGGAGCCGGCAGAGGCCGAGGCCGAAAAGCCCGCGCCGAAGAAGAAGGCCGCCGCGAAGCCGCGCACGACCCGCTCGCGCAGCACGAAGAAGAAGGCCGACGCCCCGGCCGAGCCTGCCGCCGAGGCGGAGGCGCCGAGCGCCGGAGCCGATGCTGCGGCAGCGGAGGCGCAGGATGCCCCGGCAGCCGACGCGGCCGCGACCGCACCGGCAGAGGCTCCCGCACCGGCAGAGCCCGAGGCGGCGAAGCCGGAACCGGCAGCCGAAACCGCGCCGGCCCCGGCGTCCGAAGACGAGGCCGGAACGGCGTCCGCGGACGACGACACGTCGGCCGGTTCCGCCGCGCCCGAGGCGCAGCCGGAACCGCAGTCGGAGCCTGAGCCGGAGAAGGTGCCGGAGACCGTCGATCAGGGCGAGTCGGCGCCGGACAAGCCGAAGAAACGCGGATGGTGGTCGCTGGGCCGCTGAGCCTTCGCCATCCACCGGACACAGGACCCGCCGCGCCGACCAGCGCGGCGGGTCCTTCCGTTTCCGGAGGTTCCCGACTGCAGCCGTCCCCGCCCCCGAGTGTCATCCTCCGGGCCGTGCGGTGTCCCTCTCGGATCGAGCGGTGTCATCCTCTGGCCTGACCCGAGGATCTTCGGGCCGATACCCGCCGGGAAGGCTGCCTCCCCGATGCCTCACGGCAGACCGTCGACCTGTCAGGCGTCCTCCGGGCGATCCGGACCGCGGCGGATGCGGAAGACCTGCACATCGCCGTCTCTGCGGCTCTCGAGCAGTTCGTGCCCGCTCTGGGTGCAGAAGTGCGGGACGTCGATCACCGCGACGGGATCGGTGGCGCGCAGGGTCGCGATGTCGCCCGGCCGCAGCCCCAGCAGCCGCTTGCGCAGGCGCAGGACGGGCAGGGGGCACAGCAGGCCGGTGGCGTCGATCTCGTTCTCGCTCATGCCGCGGGTGATAGGCCGGGCGGGGCCGGCCTGTCCATGCCGCAGGTGCTTCCCGGCGCGGCGGCTGCGGACGCTGTGCGCCCGGAACGGGACCGACATCTTGTCCGGGGGCGATCCGGGGATGCGTCGAGCGACACTTCCCGCGCGGATGTGACCGTCCGACCAGGTGACGTGCCCGACGCAAGCGGCTAGAGCTTTGGCCATGTTCGGGATCGACATCATCGACGCCGCTCTTCTGCCCGCCATGCTGGTCGCGCTGGCGGCGGGGGTCGTGTCCTTCCTCAGCCCCTGCGTGCTGCCGATCGTGCCGCCCTATCTGGCCTACATGTCGGGCGTGTCGCTGAACGATCTGGGCACCGGGCCGGCGCGGGGGCGGGCGCTGCTGCCGGCGCTCTTCTTCGTGCTGGGGCTGTCGACGGTGTTCCTGCTGCTGGGTTTCGCCGCCTCGGCGGTCGGGGCGGTGTTCCTGCAGTACCAGGGCTGGTTCAACACCGTCGCCGGGATCACCGTGATGATCTTCGGCGCGCATTTCGTCGGCGTCTACCGGATCGGCTTTCTCGACCGCGAGGCGCGGCTGGACGCGGGGGACCGGGGCGGATCGGCCTTCGGCGCCTACGTGCTGGGCCTGGCTTTCGCCTTCGGCTGGACGCCCTGCATCGGGCCGCAGCTCGGCGCGATCCTGTCGCTGGCTGCCTCCGAGGCGGACGTCTCGCGCGGGACGGCGCTGCTTGCGGTCTATGCCCTTGGGCTGGGGCTGCCGTTCCTGGCCGTGGCCGCCTTCCTGCCCCGTCTGGGCGGGGTCATGATCTGGATGAAGCGGCACATGGCGCAGATCGAGCGGGTGATGGGCCTGCTGCTCTGGACCATCGGGCTGCTGATGCTGACAGGCGGCTTCTCGCGCTTCTCGTTCTGGCTGCTGGAGACGTTTCCGGGCCTGGCACAGCTGGGGTGAGGGGCAAGGGGCGTTCGGTCGAGGGCCTGATCCCGCGCCGAACCGCTCCCCCGCACGGAATCAAGCCGAAGGCGCCGTGCGAGCGCCGGCCCGCCCCCCGGGCTGGCGCTGCGGCGACGCCTGGCCGGCGTCCGAGGGAAGATGCGAACACAGCCATGAAGCGCAACCGCTCGGGCGTCCCGAGCGCCATCCCACGGGCCGGCGCTCGCACGGCTTGTGGTGCGCAAGGGCGGTCGAACGAAGGGCGTTGTCGTTCGCTCGCAGAAACTTCCGGCCCGCGCCGCCCGACGGGTCGCCTCCGCTGCGCAGACGTCAGGAGAAGGTGTCGGGATCCGGCCCCGTCCGCCGGCCCGGGCCGATGGCGGAGATCGCCTGCATCTCCTCCTCCGACAGCTCGAACCCGAAGACGTCGGCATTCGTCTCGATATGCGCCCGCTTCGTCGACCGCGGGATCGCCGCATGCCCCGACTGCAGATGCCAGCGCAGGATCACCTGCACCGGGCTCCGCCCCGTGCGTTCGGCCGCCCGCACCACCGCAGGGGCGTCGAACTGGTCGCCCCGGCCCAGAGGCGCCCAGGCCTGGGTGGCGATGCCGCGGGTCGCATTCGCCGCGGCGAGGTCGGGCTGCGGGAAGCCGGGATGCAGTTCCACCTGGTTCAGCACCGGGGCCTCGCCCGTCGCCTCGATCAGCCGGTCCAGATGAGCGGGGTGGAAGTTCGACACGCCGATGGACCGGCACAGCCCCGCCTCCCGCGCGTCGATCAGGGCGGCCCAGGTCTCCACGTAGAGCCCGCGGTCCGGCGCCGGCCAGTGGATCAGGATGCAGTCCAGCGGGCCGATCCCGAAGGTCTTCACGCTGTCCTCGGCCGCGCGCAGCGTGCGGTCGCGGCCGTGGTCGTCCTGCCAGATCTTCGTCGTCACCCAGACGTCGTCCCGCGCCGCGCCGGACCGGCGGACACCGTCGCCGACCTCCGCCTCGTTGCCGTACATCCGCGCGCCATCGATCAGGCGATAGCCGGCGCCGATGGCATGCGCCACCGTCTCGGCGGCTATGTCGCGCGGCACCTGCCAGGTGCCGAAGCCCAGCCGGGGCAGGGCGCGGCCGTCGTGAAGCGGGATGGAGATGGCGGAATCGGTCAAGACACTTTCCTTTCTGTCGGGCCTTTCTGTCGGGCCTTTCTGTCGGGCGTTTCTGTCGGGCGCGCTGTGGCGGTCCGTTGCGGGACCCGAGGCCGGAACCCCGAACCGGAACCCCGCTCCGGGGTCTGGCGCCGCGGGCCCGAACGCGCGAATGTGGATCCTGGCGGTGCGCCCATGCAACAGGGCGGAACCGCCCCGATTTGCGGCACAATCCTGCCCCGGTCGTGATGTAGCCTCGCCGCTCGAAGGAACAATGGACAGGACGCCGATGCCTCCGCAGGCCGTGCACAGACGCCGGGTCTTCTACATCCCGGGCTACGACCCGATCCATCCCCGTCGCTACCGCGAGCTCTACCGGAAGGAGGGCGCGGCCCAGGCGGCGATATCGGGCTACGAGCTGGCGCTGCGCCCGAAGACGACGAAGGGCCCCTACGGCTGGCATGTCTCGTCCGCCATCGACGGAGCCGCGGTCGAGGCGGATGTCGAGGTGCTGGTCTGGTCCGACATCGTGCGCGACAGCATGGGCCACACGATCCCCGCCACCTACCTGGCGCTGGCGCGGACGGCGGCGGTCTACATCGGCACCGGCGCGCTCTTCCGGCTGATGCGGCTGCGCAAGGGACCGGTGATCGCGGCGCTCTATCCGGTGGGCTTCCTGCTGCTGCAACTGCTGATCGCGGTGCTGATCGGCGCGGGGCTGGGCGCGGGGGCGGCGCGGCTGATGCTGCATCTCATGGAGCCGTCCGTCAGCGAACCCGGCGCGGCCGAGACCGTCGCCGCGGCGGTCGGGGCGCTGATCTGGCTGATGACGATTCCGGCCGTGCTGCGGTTGTTCAAGCAGCGGGACGGAAGGTTCTTCGCCTACTACCTGATGCACGATTACGCCTTCTCGGCCCGGTCGCTGGGCGCCAACCCGCCGGCACTGGAGGCGCGGATGGCCGAATTCGGCGACGCCATCGCCGCGGCGCTGCAGGACGACGTGGACGAGGTGCTGGTCGTGGGCCATTCCTCGGGCGCGCATCTGGCGGTGTCGATCCTCGCGGATCTGATCCGCGCGGGGCGGGTGCCGGCGGATGGTCCGGCGCTCGGCTTCCTCAGCCTCGGGCAGGTGGTGCCGATGGTGTCCTTCCTGCCGCGCGCGGACCGCCTGCGGGCCGACCTGCGCTATCTCTCGCTGAGCAGCGAACTGGCCTGGGTCGACGTGACCGCGCCCGGCGACGGCTGCGCCTTCGCGCTCTGCGATCCGGTGGCGGTGTCGGGTGTCGCGCCGGAGGGCAAGCGCTGGCCGCTGGTGGTCTCGGCCGCCTTCACGCAGACGTTGAGCCCCGCGCGCTGGAATGAACTGCGCTGGCGCTTCTTCCGGCTGCATTTCCAGTATCTCTGCGCCTTCGACCGCCCGGGCGATTACGACTACTTCCGCATCACCGCCGGGCCGATGACGCTGGCGGCGCGCTACGCCGGCCGGGTGCCGTCGAAATCGCGGATCGAGGCGCCGGTCAACCGCTTCACGAGCGTCGCGGCATGACCCCACCCAAGCCCGAGGCGCGGCCCGAGCGGGTATCGCTCCGGCGCTACGTGCGGCTCTTCCGGCAGGACATCCTGTCGGCGCAGCCCGCGAAGCTCTACCGCGCCTGGATGGCCGAGTTCCGCACGCCCTTCTTCCGGTCCTACCTGATCAACCAGCCGGAGCTGGTGAAGACGGTGCTGAAGGACCGCCCCGACGATTTCCCGAAAAGCGAGAGGGTCAGCGAGGGGCTGCGGCCGCTGCTGGGGCAGTCGGTCTTCGTCACCAACGGCGAGGTATGGAAGCGGCAGCGCCGGATCATCGATCCCTCGTTCGAGGGCGGGCGGCTGAAGGACACCTTCCCCGCCATGCGTGCGGCGGCGGAGGCCTGCGTGGCGCGGCTGAACGCCCGGGCGGCCGAGGGAGCCGGTGAGATCGAGATCGAGGAGGAGACCAGCCACGCCGCGGCGGACGTGATCTTCCGCACGCTCTTCTCGATCCCGATCGAGCACGAGGTGGCCCAGGCCGTCTTCCACCAGTTCCGCGTCTACCAGCGCAGCCAGCCGGTGGTGAACGTCGCGGCCTTCGTGCCGCTGCCGCGCTGGATGCCGCGCTTCTTCCGCGGCGAGACGCGCCGCTCCGCAAGGGCGATCCGCGGCCTGATCCGGCGGCTGACGGCCGAGCGGGCCGAGGCCATCGCGGCGGGCATGGCGCCGGACGATCTGGCGACCAAGATCATGACCACCGCGGATCCCGACACCGGCGAGCGCTTCTCGACCGACGACATGGTCGATCAGGTCGCGATCTTCTTCCTGGCGGGCCACGAGACCAGCGCCTCGGCGCTGGCCTGGGCGCTCTATCTCATGGCCACCCATCCGGAATGGCAGGCCAGGGTGGCCGAAGAGGCCCGCGCGCTGGAAGCGGAGCCGGGCTTCGCCGTCATGTCGCGCCTGCGTGTCGCGCGGGACGTCTTCCGCGAGGCGCTGCGGCTCTACCCGCCGGTGCCGATGATGGTGCGCGAGGCCGCCTGTCCGGTGGAATTCCGCGCGCGGCCCGTGGCGCGGGGCAGCCAGGTCGTCATCTCGCCCTGGCATCTGCACCGGCACGAACGGATATGGGACGCGCCGGACGATTTCGACCCGGGGCGCTTCGCCACGGAGAACGGCCGCGCCTGCCTGCGCGACGCCTATCTGCCGTTCTCGGCCGGGGCGCGGGTCTGCCCGGGGGCGGGGTTCGCGATGGTGGAGGGGCCGCTGATTCTGGCCGCGATCCTGCGGCGGTTCCGGGTGGAGCCGGTGGCCGGCCGGGTGCCGGTGCCGGTCGCCCATCTGACGGTGCGTTCGCGTGACGGCATCTGGCTGCGGCTGGTCGCGCGGCAGGAAGCGGACGCGGGCTGAAGAAGGGCGGAAACGCCCGGGCCGCGCGGGCATCTGCCGGAGCGATCACGTGCGCCCCTTGCAGAGCTGCACCACTGGCCCGAGCCGCCCTGGGGTCGACGCCAGGGCCGGTGCCCCGGCCCCCGCGCCGGGGCCTCGCCACCGTCCGCGGCGCCGAAACCGCGCCGACCTCCGGCCTCGCAACCTTCGCGCCGTCGCGACTGCCACCGCCCGTGTTCACCTGTCCCTCCGGGCTTCCGCGGGCGTGGCCCCGTTCAGCCGATGTCGAACCCTTCAGGGGCCAGCTCGAACCCGTCGAAGCGGAAGGCGGGCGAGACGGTGCAGCCGACCAGCGACCATTCGCCGAGCGAGCGCGCGGCCTGCCAGTGATTCGGCGGCACGATCGCCTGCGGCCGTTCCCCGCCCGCCAGATCGGGACCCAGCCGGTGACGCGTGACGGGGCCGGTTTCGGCCGCGGCCATCGACAGCTCCAGCGCGGCTCCGGCGTAGTGATGCCAGATCTCGGCCGCATCGACCCGGTGCCAGTGGCTGCGCTCTCCGGCCGCGAGCAGGAAGTAGATGCATGTCCCGGCGGGACGCTCGGCGCCATCGGCCTCGGCGATCCAGGTCTGGCGGTAGTGGCCGCCCTCGGGATGCGGGCGCAGGTCCAGAAGCCTGACGATCCCGGCGGCGGTCATGGGGGCAGGGGCGTCTGCGCGGGTGCTGGCGGGGCTTTCGTCCATGTCCCGAACCTACGCCCGGCCGCCTCGCGGCGTCCAGAGCCGGAGCGGCGAGGTGCGCGATCTCGCCACGCGGCGGAAACCTGCCGCCATATGGAACCGCGCGCAGAGCCGCGCGTTGGCATCCCCGAACCGGATGTGGCTGCTGCCAGCCCTCCGGTCCCAGAGCGGCGCCTGCCGGCGCCGCCCCACGGAACACGAGGAGAGTCTCAGATGAAGAACTGGTTGTTTGGCGCCTTCGGCGCGGTCGTCATGGCGCTTGGCGCCTGCACGAACATGTCGTCGGAATCCCGCACGGTCGCCGGTGTTGCAGGCGGCGCCGCAGCGGGCCTGATCGCGGCAGACGTGTTCGAGGCCGACGACGACTGGCGGCTGATCTCGGCGCTGGCCGGTGCCGCTGCGGGCACGCTGGTCGCCCAGAACACCGCCACCCGTCAGTGCGCCTACGCACGCGGCGACGGCACCTATTACACGGCCGCCTGCCCCTGAGGCGATCCGGCCTCTCGGCCGGTCATCGGGCCCCGGAGCGCAGCGCGCCCGGGGCCCTTGTCGTGCCGGCATACCGAAGCGCCGGCACCGCCGGCGGTGCGGTTCCATCTGAAATGACCGGAAAAATCCTGGAACACCTGCGACTGCGATCTGTTGGTTGGGCAGGTAAACAGAAGGAGGATTTCATGAAATATCCTGTCGCAGCAACCGCACTCGCACTGATCCTCGGCAGCTCGGCCATGGCACAGACCGCCACCGACACGACGACCGGGACGGGCACCACGACCATGGACAGCGCCAACGTGGACAACACCACCACCATGGACAACACGACCATGGACAACGACATGGACATGGCCAGCATGGACCGTGCCGAACTGATCCGCACCCGCGACATTACCGGTGGCAGCATCTACACCACCAACGAGGCGAACGACGAGTGGAGCGCCGACACGGCGTACGACACCGTCGGCGCCGACTGGAACGAGATCGGTGAGATCGAGGACGTGGTCCTCGACCGTCAGGGTCGGCTGATCGGCATCGTTGCCGAGGTCGGCGGCTTCCTCGACATCGCGGATAAGCACGTGATGCTGAACATCCAGGACATGCGCCTCGTGCCCGTGGACGACCGCAGCTATTCGGTGGTCACCCGCCTGTCTGAGGAAGAACTGGAAGCGATGGAAGGTGTCGACGAGGGCTTCTGGGACTGACCCGGCGCCGCGTCGCACCACCGGCCGGCCCGCGGGCCGGCTGCTAATCGAGGGGCCGGTCCCGGGCGGGGCCGGGCCCTTTCGCATGCCGCGGGGCGTCGCGCATCGTGCCCGGTGACTAACCGTCAGCGGCTGCCGCCCGCGTCAGCCCCGCAGGATCGAGCGCCCCGCGTAGACCGCGGTCTCGCCCAGCATCTCCTCGATCCGGATCAGCTGGTTGTATTTCGCCAGCCGGTCCGACCGGGCCAGCGAGCCGGTCTTGATCTGCCCGCAGTTCGTCGCCACGGCGAGATCGGCGATGGTGGTGTCTTCCGTCTCGCCCGACCGGTGGCTCATCACGTTGGTGTAGCGCGCGCGGTGCGCCATATCGACGGCGCGCAGCGTCTCTGTCAGCGATCCGATCTGGTTCACCTTCACCAGCATCGAATTCGCCACGCCCTTGCCGATCCCCTCGGCCAGTCGTTCGGGGTTGGTGACGAAGAGGTCGTCGCCGACCAGTTGCACCCGGCCGCCCAGGGCGTCGGTCAGCAGCTTCCAGCCCTCCCAGTCGTCCTCGGCGCAGCCGTCCTCGATCGAGATGATCGGGTAGTCGTTGCAGAGCGCCTTCAGAAAGTCGACGTTTTCGGCCGCAGTGAGCGACTTGCCCTCGCCCTTCATCTCGTACTTCCCGCCCTCGAAATACTCGGTCGCGGCGCAGTCGAGCGCGAGGTGGATGTCCTCGCCCGGCCGGTAGCCGGCCTTCTCGATGCTCCTGAGGATGAAATCCAGCGCGTCGCGTGCCGACGCCAGTTCCGGGGCGAACCCGCCTTCGTCGCCGAGGCCGGTGGCCATGCCGGCGGCCGACAGCTCCTTCTTGAGCGTGTGGAAGATTTCCGAACCCATGCGGACCGCCTCGCGGATATTCTCCGCAGCGACCGGCATGATCATGAATTCCTGGATGTCGATCGGGTTGTCGGCATGCTCGCCGCCGTTGATGATGTTCATCATCGGCACCGGCAGGACCCGCGCCGAGGTGCCGCCGACGTAGCGGTAGAGCGGCTGCTGGGTGAAATCCGCGGCCGCCTTCGCCACGGCGAGGCTGACGCCGAGGATCGCGTTGGCGCCGAGGCGGGACTTGTTGTCGGTGCCGTCGAGCTCGATCATCGCCATGTCGATGGCGACCTGTTCGGTGGCGTCGAAGCCGAGGATGGTCTCGGCGATATCGCCGTTGACGGCCGCCACCGCCTCCATCACGCCCTTGCCGAGATAGCGGCCCTTGTCGCCGTCGCGCAGCTCTACCGCCTCGTAGGCGCCGGTCGAGGCGCCGGAGGGCACGGCGGCGCGGCCCATGGTGCCGTCCTCGAGGATCACGTCGACCTCGACCGTGGGATTGCCGCGGCTGTCGAGAATCTCGCGCGCGTGGATGTCGATGATGGTGCTCATGGGCCGTCCCTCTGCCGTGAAGCGCTGTCGCTGCGGCTTGTAAGGGGCGGTTTGCGTGAGGGAAAGGGGGCCGGAGGGATGGTTGCGCTAAAAGGTGGTCCGGGGGCCGGGGGGTGCGGGCGCAGGAGGCTCTGGACCTCGGCGCCGCGATCCCCGACACTGGACGCGCAAGCGCCCGTGCCCGCAAGCCCACTGCCGGAGGCCGCCATGCCGGATCGCACCACGACCCTTCCGAGGACGGAGACGAAGCCGAAGACCGAGCGGCCGAAGCTGTGGAAGGTCATCCTGCTGAACGACGATTTCACCCCGCGCGACTTCGTCGTGCGGGTGCTGCAGGTGGTGTTCCGGATGACCGAGGGCGAGGCGCTCGGCGTGATGATGACCGCGCACCGGCGCGGGGCCTGCGTGGTGGCCGTCTACACCCGCGAGGTGGCCGAGACGAAGGTGCTGCAGGCCAACGACCTGGGGCGGGACCAGGGCTATCCGCTGACCTTCACCGCGGAGCGGGAGGAGTAGGTCCGGCGCGGGTGGAGACACCCGGGGGCGCTGCCCCCGGACCCCCGGCGTATTTTCGACCAGATGAAGCAGGGGGTGTGTTCGGGGTGCGACGGGGACGTCGCGGTGACGGTGGTGCGGAGAGAGGGCGCAGCGGACGGGGGGACCGGATCCTGCGGCGCTCCGTGGCCTTCCGGCGCTCAGCCGTTCTTCTTCCTGGGCACGCCATAGAGTTCAAGCCGGTGGCCGCGCAATTCGTAGCCGAGCCGCGCGGCGATGCGTTCCTGCAGCGCCTCTATCTCCTCGTCGACGAATTCGATGACCTGACCCGTGCTCATGTCGATCAGGTGGTCGTGGTGGTCGCGCAGCGCATCCTCGTAACGCGCGCGCCCGTCGCCGAAATCGACCTTCTCGAGGATGCCGGCCTCCTCGAACAGCTTCACCGTCCGGTAGACGGTCGCCAGAGAGATACGCGGGTCGCGGGCGCTGGCGCGGGCGTGCAGCTCTTCCACGTCGGGGTGATCGCGCGAGATGTCGAGCACCCGCGCGATGACCCGGCGCGGCCCGGTCAGGCGCAGGCCCTGCGCCTGGCATCGGGTGATGATGTCTTCGCGTTTCGCCATCGGCATCGCCTTTCGGGCCTTCCTTGTGACAGAGGCCGGGGGCCGCGCGCAAGCATCTCGGTCGGGACGGGCAGGGCCGCGCCGGGCGAGGGGGGCGCCCGGCCCGCGATCCGAGCAGGGCGCGGCGCCGCGTCCCCGAGGGTCAGCGGCCCGGGAGATCCGCGCCACGCGCATCTAGCAGGGCGCGGAGCTTTCGCGAAGGGCCAGGGCGCGCGGAGGGTCGGGTCATTCCCACTCGATGGTGCCGGGGGGCTTCGATGTGATGTCGTAGGTGACGCGGTTGATCCCCGGCACCTCGTTGATGATCCGGGTCGCGGTCTCGCCGAGGAAATCATGGCTGAACGGGTAGTAATCCGCCGTCATGCCGTCGACCGAGGTGACCGCGCGCAGGGCGCAGGCGTAGTCGTAGGTGCGCCCGTCCCCCATGACGCCGACGGTGCGGACGGGCAGGATGGCGACGAAGGCCTGCCAGATCTCGTCGTAGAGGCCGTGCCTGCGGATCTGGTCGATGTAGACCGCGTCGGCCTTGCGCAGGATCTCCAGCTTGTCGCGGGTGATCTCGCCCGGGCAGCGGATCGCGAGGCCGGGGCCGGGGAAGGGGTGGCGGCCGATGAAGGCGTCCGGCAGGCCCAGTTCGCGGCCGAGCGCGCGGACCTCGTCCTTGAAGAGCTCGCGCAGCGGCTCGACCAGCTTCAGGCCCATCTTCTCGGGCAGGCCGCCGACGTTGTGGTGCGACTTGATGGTGACGGAGGGGCCGCCGGAGAAGCTGACGCTCTCGATCACGTCCGGGTAGAGCGTGCCCTGGGCCAGGAATTCCGCCCCCCCGACATCCGCCGCGTGTTTCTGGAAGACGTCGATGAAGAGCTTCCCGATGGTCTTGCGCTTCTGCTCGGGGTCGGAGACGCCTTCCAGCGCGCCGAGGAAGAGATCGCTCTCGTCCGCATGGATCAGCGGCATGTTGTAGTGGTCGCGGAACATCTTCACGACCTCCTGCGCCTCGTTCTGGCGCAGCAGCCCGTGGTCGACGAAGACGCAGGTCAGCTGGTCGCCGATCGCCTCGTGGATCAGCACGGCGGCCACCGAGCTGTCGACGCCGCCCGACAGGCCACAGATGACCTTGCCGTCGCCGACCTGCTCGCGGATCGCCCTGATGGCTTCCTCGCGATAGGCGCCCATGGTCCAGTCGCCCTTGAAGCCAGCGAGCTTGACGAAATTCTCGTAGAGCGTGCGGCCGTTCGGGGTGTGGTGCACCTCGGGGTGGAACTGCACGGCGTAGAAGTTGCGCTCCGGATCGCCGGTGATGGCGAAGGGGGCGTTCGGGCTGGTGCCGTAGACGCGGAAGCCCGGCGCGATGGCGCTGACGTGGTCGCCGTGGCTCATCCAGACCTGTTCGCGGCCGTCGAGGAACCAGCCGGTCAGCAGATCCAGCCGTTCCTCGGCCGGTGTGACCCAGGCCCGGCCGAATTCGGCGGTGCCGATGCCGCGTTCGACCCGGCCGCCCAGCAGGTGCATCATCAGCTGCTGGCCGTAGCAGATGCCGAGGATCGGCACGCCCAGGTCGAAGACGCGCGGCGTGATGGTCGGCGCGCCGGGGGCGAAGACCGAGGAGGGGCCTCCCGAGAAGATCACCGCCTTCGGCGCGAAATCGTCGAGGAAGGCGTCGGTGACGTTCTGGAACGGGTGAATCTCGCAATAGACCGAGAGCTCCCGCAGGCGGCGCGCGATGAGCTGCGTCACCTGGCTGCCGAAGTCGACGATCAGAAGGCGGTCGTGATGCTGGTCCATGGCCGAGGCTTTAGAACCGGGGCCGGGACAGCGCAAGAGGCGGGGCAGGGGGAAAACTTTTCGCGAGAAGTTTTGCGAAGACTTTTCGCGAAAAGTCTTCGTCCCCTCAGGCCGCCGCCGCTTCGGCCCCCATTCCGCGCAGCGCCTCGGCGGCCAGCTTGAACGAATGCCGCCGCGCCGCCGGGTCCCAGACCTGCGACGACACGATGACCTCGTCGGGCCGGTGCTCGGCGATCAGCGTCTCCAGCTTCGCCCGGATCGTGGCCGGCCCGCCGACGGCCGAGATCCGGCCCGAGCGGTTCACCATCTCGATCATGTGCGGCGCCGCGTGATCCTCGATCCGGTCCACCGGGCGGGGCAGCTTGCCGGGATTGCCCGTCCGCAGGTTGATCATGCCGAGCTGGGCGGAGGTCCTCAGCCGCGCGGCCTCCTCGTCCGTGTCGGCGGCGAAGACCGACAGCGCCATCATGAAATGCGGCGCGGCCAGATGCTCGGACGGGCGGAAGGTGCGGCGGTAGACATCCGCGGCCTCCTCCAGCGCATCGGGCGCGAAATGCGAGGCGAAGGCATAGGGCAGCCCCAGATGCGCCGCCAGCTGCGCGCCGTAGAGCGAGGAGCCGAGGATCCAGACCGGCACATGCGTCTCCGCGCCGGGGATGGCGCGCAGGTGCTGGCCTTCCTCCACATCGCCGAGATAGGCCATCAGCTCCAGCACGTCGTGCGGGAAGGTGTCGGGGGCGTTCAGGTTGCGGCGCAGCGCCCGCGCCGTCGCCATGTCGGTGCCGGGGGCGCGGCCGAGGCCCAGGTCGATCCGGCCCGGAAACATCTCGGCCAGCGTGCCGAACTGTTCGGCAATCACCAGCGGCGCGTGGTTGGGCAGCATGATCCCGCCGGAGCCCACACGGATGCGGCTGGTCTGCTGCGCCACATGCCCGATCATGATCGAGGTCGCGGCCGAGGCGATGCCGGGCATGTTGTGATGCTCGGCCAGCCAGAAGCGGTGATAGCCCTCGGCCTCCGCCGATTGCGCCAGCGCCACCGAGGCCTTGATGGCCTCCGCCGCGCCCGAGCCTTCCGAGACGGGCGAGAGATCGAGCAGGGAATATCGCATGGGGTGGCTCCTTCCGTTCGGTCAGTCTAGCCGCTGGCCCGCCGCCGTCCAGCCCGCCTCCAGCCGGTCGATGGCGGCGATGCGCTCCTCGACCTTCGGGTGCGAGAGCAGCCAGGCCGGCATCCCGCCGCCGCCGCCGGTCAGCCGCTCCAGCTTGCGGAAGAGCGACTTCTGCGGCGCGGTGCCGATGCCGGATTTCGTCAGCAGGGCAGCCGCGTATGCGTCGGCCTCGTATTCGTCGCTGCGCGACAGGCGCGCGGCCAGCAGCGAGGTCAGGAAGCCGGCGATCATCGGGCCGATGAAGGGGATGAAGCGGCCGAGGACCACCATCAGCGCCGTGCGCAGCGCGTTCTGGCCGGAAAAGTCGATCATCCGCCGCCTGGAATGGCCAAGCGCGACATGGCCAAGCTCGTGTGCGATGACCGAGGCCATCTCGTGCTCCGTCACGTCGCCCTGACGGTAGCGGTTGTAGAAGCCGCGCGTCAGGAAGATCCGCCCGTCGGGCGCTGCGAGGCCGTTCACCGGGTCGATCTCGTAGATGTGGACGGGGATGCGGTCGACCTCCAGCGCCCGGGCCAGACGGTCGGTGATCTTCTTCAGCGCCGGATCGGCGAGTTCGGTCGATTTCGCGTCGAGCTCGCGTTTCGTCCGCCAGGCCGAGAAGTGGTAGACCACGAGGCCGTAGAGGATCGCCAGCAGGATCGGGGTGAAGCGCAGCATGTCCGGAATATGGGCATCCGGGGCAGGGCGGGCAATGGCGCCTAGCCCCGCTTCGCCCGCCGCCAGCGCCAGATCAGGAGAGCGGCCAGCGCCAGCAGGGCCAGCACGACCACGACGGTCTCGTGCCCGATCATCCACAACCGGTTGATCTCTCCCGCGAAGAAATAGCCGAAGCCGAGGTTGACCGAGACCCAGACCGCCTCGCCCGGGGCGCCCCAGGCGGTGAACTTCCTCCAGGTCAGGTTCGACGCGCCGGCGGCGAAATTGACATAGGGCCCCAGCGGCGAGATCGGCCAGCGCGACAGCAGCACGCCCGGTCCCGCGCGGCGTTCGGTCCAGGCTTCGGCCTTCTGGCGCGCCTCGCGACGTTTGGGGTTGCGGTCGATCCAGCGGATCAGCGGCCCGCGCCCGGCGCGGCCGATGAAATAGGCGATCTGGTCGCCGGTGATCGCGCCGAGGAAGGCCGCCAGCGCCAGCCAGTGCAACGACAGCCCGCCCTCCGCCGCGATGGCGCCTGCGGCCAGCATGGCGATCGAGGCCGGCACCGGCAGGGCGAGGCACGAGGCGAGGCACAGCACGAAAAGCAGCGGCGGCCCCTGCAGGGCCAGCGCTTCCGGCAGCCAGGTGTCGAATTCGGCCGCCCTCTCCAGTGTCTCGGCAAGCTCCCCGCCGCCCGGTGTCTCGGTCATCGCCCGAGTGAACCACGCCCGCCCGCACCGCACCAGCGCCCAACACGCATCTGCGACGCAGCATCGCGCCCGGGGCCGAGGCCGCCCCCCCGCTTCATCTTTCCCGGAATACGCCCGCCGGAGGCGTCCCGACCGATCCGCTCGCGCGAACTGCGCGTCCCCTCAGCGGGACAGTTCCTTCATGCCCTTCGACAGGCCTTCCAGGGTCATCGGATACATCCGGTCATCGAAGATCTCGCGCACCATCTTGATGGACTGCGTGTAGGACCAGTACTTGCGCGGCACCGGGTTGATCCAGAGGTTGTCCGGCCACTGCTCGCGCGCGCGCTTCAGCCAGGTCTCGCCGGATTCCTCGTTCCAGTGCTCGTTCGCGCCGCCGGGATAGGCCACCTCGTAGGGGCTCATGGAGGCGTCGCCGATGAAGATCGCCTTGTAGTCGGGCCCGTACTTCCGCAGCACCTCCCAGGTCGGCGTCTGTTCGGACCAGCGGCGGCGGTTGTCCTTCCACAGCCCCTCGTAGAGGCAGTTGTGGAAGTAGAAGTGCTCCATGTGCTTGAACTCGGACTTGGCGGCCGAGAAGAGCTCTTCCATCACCTTGATATGCGGGTCCATCGAGCCGCCGACGTCGAGGAACAGCAGCACCTTCACCGCGTTCCGCCGCTCGGGCCTCGTCTTGATGTCGAGATAGCCGTGCTCGGCGGTCGACCGGATCGTGCCGTCGAGGTCCAGCTCGTCGAAGGCGCCGTCGCGGGCCCATTGCCGCAGCCGCTTCAGCGCCACCTTGATGTTGCGGGTGCCCAGCTCGACCGTGTCGTCGAAATTCTTGAACTCGCGCTTGTCCCAGACCTTCACGGCCCGCTGGTGGCGCGATTTCTCCTGGCCGATGCGGACGCCCTCGGGGTTGTAGCCCTCGGCCCCGAAGGGCGAGGTGCCGTTGGTGCCGATCCACTTCGACCCGCCCTGGTGGCGGCCCTGCTGCTCGCGCAGCCGCTCCTTCAGCGTCTCCATCAGCTTCTCGAAGCCGCCGAGGGCCTCGATCTGGGCCATCTCCTCCGGCGTCAGGTGCTTCTCGCCCATCTTCTTCAGCCAGTCGGCGGGCAGCTCGACCGCCTCCAGCACCTGTTCGAAGGTGATCGATTCCAGCCCCTCGAAGGTCTTCGCGAAGGCCACGTCGAACTTGTCGATGTTGCGCTCGTCCTTCACCATCGCGGCGCGGGCGAGGTAGTAGAAGCCTTCCACGTCGTAGGTGACGAGCCCCGCCTTCATCGCCTCCAGGAAGGTCAGGTATTCCCTGAGCGTCACCGGCACCGCGTATTTGCGCAGGTTCTCGAAGAAGGGCACGAACATGAGGGCAGCCTTTCGGGTCTTGTCCGGGTCACATGACCACGGGCCGCGCCCGGATCACATGGCGGCGCGGTGAATTCCAAGAGTGAGGAACAGCCCCGCCACGGCGAAGATCATCGCGTAGACGGCGCCGTATTGCAAAAGGTCCTTGCGGTTGCCGCCGCGGGCGCGGGCGCGCCAGAGGCCGATGCCGGCGCCAAGGATCAATCCGCCGATGACGATCATGTGCCCTGCCTCCGCGCCGGGTTCAGGGCGGCGACCTCGTGCAGCTTGGCGCGGACGGCCCAGTCGGGGCCGAAGCCGTAGCGCGCCCAGCCGAGGCTTTCGCGGCGCGTGGCGCGGGCGGCCTCGACCTGGCCGGTCATCTCCTGCGCCTCGGCCTTCAGCATCAGCAGCGAGGCCAGCAGCGTGGCGTTCTCGTACTGCGTCGCCAGTTCGGTCTGGCCGCGCAGGATCTGCAGCGCCGTCGTGGCGTCGCCCCGGGCGATGGCATGGGCGGTCAGCTGCGCGGCGACGAAGACGTTGTGGATCCGCGTCTCGGGGCGGCTGCCGTAGATCGCGCGGGCGCGGGCGTAGTGGGTCATCGCCGCCTCCGGATCGCGGGTCTGGCTGAGCCGGGCATAGGCGTAGTGCGAGAAGGCGAGGCGGTGATCGCTCCAGCCCTCGCGCTGCGCGATGTTCACCGCCCGGGACGCGGCACGCATCCGCGCGGAGGGCGAGGCGCCGGGCCCGAGCGCCGTCTGGATGGCGTCGATCCAGCCGCGGGGCGTGGGCGGCAGCGGGCGGCTGGCGCGCCCCTCGCCGGCGGGGTTCAGCCGAGCGAGTATCGAGGGCAGCCGCGCGGCCACCTCGTCGCGGGTCATGCCGTTCGCCAGCGCCGGGTCGTAGTAGGCGCGCAGGATCAGCATGTCGAAGCCGGTCAGCACGGTGTGGACGTTGTCGTCGTTGAACACCGAATCCGCCAGCCGGTAGAGGTCGTTCAGCGGGCCGAGCGCCTGGGCCAGCTCCTCGTGCAGGCAGTCGCGCACCTCCTGCGGGCTGACGTCGTTGGGCACGAAGATGGCGATCGTGTCGCGCCGGCGCAGCGCCGCCCAGTCCGAGGCGTCGGAGCGACGGGCGCGGCCGTATTGCGAGATGCGGGTGATGTTGGGCACCACGAAGCAGGCGGCCTGCGGCAGATACTGCCGGATCGCGTCGCCCGGCACCGCCTGGATGGTGATGTGGGACGTGTCGGACCCGCCGCCGCGCGCGATGTCGAGCCCCGCCTCGCGGCGCAGCCGTTCCAGCACCCGGTCCAGTTCCTGGGCCATCCCCGGCGGCGGCGCACCGGTGATCCGCACCCGGATCGGCCCCTCGAAACGCGTCAGCACCGGCAGGTCGCGCCCCGATTCCAGCCGGAAGGCGAGGTCGAGGAAATCCCGGGCGATGTCCTGGTTCGACCGGAGGACCGGATCGGCCGCGCGGTCGCCGAAGATCTTCATCGGCGGCAGCCGCAGGTCGGTGACCGCGGTTGCGGCGCGGGAGGGCGTTTCCGGATCCGGCACCGCGGGCGCGCAGCCCGTCAGCATGGCCAGGGTCAGGACGGCAGAGCGCAGCAGCATCAGAGCGGCCTCTGATACTTGATGAAATCCGTGCAGGTGGCGATCCGGTCGTAGAGCCTGCGTGCCGTGGCGTTGTCCTCCTGCGTCAGCCAGTAGACCTGCGGCGCACCGCGCCGGTCGGCCTCGGCATAGACCGCTTCGATCAGCGCCCGCCCGACACCCGTTCCGCGGGTTTCCGGCAGCGCGTACAGATCCTGAAGGTAGCACACATTCTCGATCTTCCACCCGTGGCGGTGGAAAAGGAAGTGGACGAGACCCACCAGGCGGCCATCCGCTTCGGCCACGAAGCCGTTGAAATCGTGCGGGTCGTCATTCATCAGCCGCGCGAAGGAGCTGTCCTTCACCTCGTCCGTCACGCTGGAACGGTAGAACTCGAGGTAGAGGTCCCAGAGCCGTTCCCATTCCGCGCGGTCCTCCGCGCGGAGGGCCCGCACCTTCAGTGTTCCGTCCTGCATCGACTACTCCGAAACCGTCCCGGCGGGTCTTCCGCCCGCATCGGGACCGAAGATCGGTCGGGAATGGGGCGAAAAGATGGCCGCGGGATCGATCGCGGCCGTCCTCATCATCGCTGGCCGCGGGCCATGAACGCAAGCCGTTCGAAAAGGTGCACGTCCTGTTCGTTCTTCAGCAGCGCGCCGTGCAGCTTCGGCAGCGCGTTGGCGCCGTCGCGCTTGAGGTCCTCGGCGGTCAGATCCTCGGCCAGCAGCAGCTTCAGCCAGTCCAGCACTTCCGAGGTCGAGGGCTTCTTCTTCAGCCCCGACGTCTCGCGCAGCTCGAAGAACTGGGTCAGGGCGGTGGTCAGCAGGCCTTCCTTGATGCCCGGATGGTGGACCCCGACGATGGCGCGCATCGTGTCCATGTCCGGAAAGCGGATATAGTGGAAGAAGCAGCGGCGCAGGAAGGCGTCGGGCAGCTCCTTCTCGTTGTTCGAGGTGATGATGACGATGGGGCGCTGCTTCGCCTTGATGGTCTCGCCCGTCTCGTAGACGTGGAATTCCATCCGGTCGAGTTCCTGCAGCAGGTCGTTCGGAAATTCGATGTCGGCCTTGTCGATCTCGTCGATCAGCAGCACGACCTTCTCGTCGCTGTCGAAGGCGTCCCAGAGTTTGCCCTTGCGGATGTAGTTGCGCACGTCGTGCACCCGGTCCTCGCCCAGCTGGCTGTCGCGCAGGCGGCTGACCGCGTCGTATTCGTAAAGGCCCTGCTGGGCGCGGGTGGTCGACTTGATGTTCCACTCGATCATCCGGAGCCCGAGGGCGCCGGCCACCTGGCGGGCCAGCTCGGTCTTGCCGGTCCCCGGCTCGCCCTTCACCAGCAGCGGCCGCTCCAGCGTCACGGCGGCGTTCACGGCGACGGTGAGGTCGTCGGTGGCGATGTATTCGTCGGTTCCCGAGAATTTCATGTGGTCCTGTCCTGTCCCGTTCCGGCCCCTTGGGCCCGCGTCGGGGGCGAGACTAGAGGCCCCTTCGCCGCAGCGCAACGCATCGCCTGCCGAACGGCAGGTCGATGGCGCAGGTCCGCACGGATGTGGACCGGCCGGCGGGGCGGGGGCCTCGCCTCCATCGGGCCCGGCCCGTCAGGAGCCGAATGCCGCGGGGACGCGTCCTCGCCCTGTTTCGCGCCATTCGGAGGCCCGCCTGCATCCAGGCCTTCAATTCGAATTAACGATATCTCCCGCATGGTTAACGGCGGCTTGCGAGAGAAACTGGCATTTTCCGCATTGTGTAGTGACAAGGCTGGGCAAAGTGGATAGATGCAGCGCCAGGGGTAGTGAGCTGCCCGGCGAAATGTCTGAAAACGACATGGGCGGCCGTTTTTGAGGGAGCCTTGCATGAAAGCCGAGACATTCCTGTCAGATGATTACCGGCCCGCCGAAGACGAGCCATTCATGAACGAGCGCCAGCTCGAATATTTTCGCCGCAAGTTGTTGACCTGGAAGAACGATATTCTCGAAGACAGCCGCGACACGATCGAGGGGCTGCAGGACAGCACCCGCAACATTCCCGACGTCGCCGACCGCGCCAGCGAGGAAACCGACCGCGCCCTCGAACTCCGCACCCGCGACCGCCAGCGCAAGCTGGTGTCGAAGATCGACGCCGCGCTGCGGCGCATCGACGAGGGCGAGTACGGCTATTGCGAGGTCACCGGCGAACCGATCAGCCTGAAGCGGCTGGACGCCCGCCCGATCGCCACGATGAGCCTCGAGGCGCAGGAGCGTCACGAGCGCCGCGAGAAGGTCCACCGCGACGACTGACCGAGGCCGGCCGCGGGGCCCGACGGGCGGCCGCAGGAAGAGCGGCTTCACGAGCGACACGATTTAGAACGCGCCGGGCTTTCGCTTCGGCGCGTTTTGGTGTCTGCCTCCGGCATGGAGTCGGGACGTGGACATCGGGGCGGCGTGGCGGGGCTGAAGGTGGCCGTGCTTGGGGCCGGAATCGGCGGTCTTGCCGCCGCGCGGGCGCTGGCCCTGCGCGGCGCCTGCGTCACCGTCCTGGAACAGGCGCCGGACCTGCTGGAGGTCGGCGCCGGCATCCAGATCTCTCCGAACGGCATGGCCGTGCTGCGCGGCCTGGGGCTGGAGGAAGCGGTGCGCGCCTCGGGCGCGGTGCCGCTGCTGGCGCTGTCGCTTCGCGCCGCGCCGGGCGATGAGGTGCTGAGGATGCCTCTGGGCGGCGCGTCCGGCCGCGATCACCTTGCCTGCCACCGGGCCGACCTGATCGAGGTGCTCGCCACCGGGGCCCGCGCCGCCGGGGTGCGGCTTCGGCTGCTGCACCGGGTGACGGATGTGGTGCCCGGCGCGCCGGCCGAGGTGGTGACCGGCTCCGCCGCCCTGGTGCGGGCCGATCTGGTGGTGGGCGCCGACGGCATCAACTCCGTCCTGCGGCCGATCCTGAACACCGCCGCCGCGCCGCGCTTCACCGGCCAGGTCGCCTGGCGCGCCGTGGTGCCCGCCGACGCCACCGCTGACACCGGTGCCGCCGCGCCCGAAGCGCGGCTCTGGATGGGGCCGGGCCGGCATGTCGTCAGCTATCCGCTGCGCGGCGGCACGATGCGCAACATCGTCGCGGTCGAGGAGCGGCGGGCGTGGACGGCGCAGACCTGGTCGCAGCGCGGCGATCCGGCCGCCATGGCGCAGGCCTTCCGGAGGTTCGGCCCCGAGGTGCGCGAACTGCTGGCGCGGGTCGAGGAGCCCTGGTGCTGGGGCCTATTCCGCCATCCGGTGGCGGCGCGCTGGACCGGGTCCGGCACCGCGCTTCTGGGCGATGCCGCCCATCCGACGCTGCCGTTCATGGCCCAGGGCGCGAACCTGGCGCTGGAGGACGCCTGGGTTCTGGCGCAGGCGCTGGACGAGGCGGCCTCGCTCGACGCAGGGCTGACCGCCTACGCGCACCAGCGCCGCAGCCGCGCCCTGCGCGTTGTCGACGCGGCCTCGCGCAATGCCTGGAAGTTCCACCTGCGCCTGCCGCCGCTGCGCGTCGCGGCGCACCTGGCGCTGCGCATCGGCGGGCGCGTCGCGCCCGAGGCGATGGCGCGGCAGTTCGACTGGATCTACCGCCACGACGTCACCGGCGGCGAGAGGCTGCCCGAGGACAGGCTGGCAGGGTAGGGCGGAACGCAGCGACGGCGCGGGCTTCGGCTGCGTCGGGTGTGCGCGGCTGTATCCGCCGGGCAACGAGACGCCTGTCCGTGAGACAGATGAACGCCGCGACGCCTCGCCGCCCCCTGCGCTACGCAGCTTGGTCGACCGCCCGGCGATGGACGCGCGCCCGGCCGCGCCTCAGCCCCGGTGGATCCAGCCGCCGCCCAGCACCCGGCTGCCGCCGGTTTCGTAGAAGACGCAGGCCTGCCCGGGCGAGACCCCTTCCTCGGCCGTCAGCAGTTCCACCTCGGCGGTGGTGGGCGAGAGCGGCCGCAGGATCGCCTCCCGCGGGGGGCGGGTGGAGCGGACGCGGACCGACACGTGATGCTCGGCGGCCGCATCGAAGAGCCCGTCGCCCAGCCAGTTGATCTCGCGCACCGGCACGATCCGCGTGGCCAGCATCGCCTTCGGCCCGACGATCACCCGCCGCGCGTCGACGTCGAGCTTCACCACGTAGAGCGGCTCGTCCAGCCCGCCGATCCCCAGGCCCCGGCGCTGGCCGATCGTGTAGTGGATGACGCCGTCGTGCGTGCCCAGCACCCGGCCGTCGGCATGCACGATCTCGCCCGGCTCGGCCGCGCCGGGGCGCAGCTTCTCGATCACCGCCGCGTAGTTGCCGTTCGGCACGAAGCAGATGTCCTGACTGTCGGGCTTGTCGGCCACCGGCAGCCCGTAACGCGCGGCCAGCGCCCGCGTCTCGGCCTTGGACGCCAGATGGCCCAGCGGAAAGCGCAGGAAATCGAGCTGCTCGGGCGTGGTGGAAAACAGGAAATAGCTCTGGTCGCGGTTCCCGTCCGCCGCCATGTGCAGCTCCGCCCCCGCAGGGCCGGCCTTGCGCTGGATGTAATGGCCGGTCGCCATGCAGTCGGCGTCGAGATCCTTCGCGGTGCTTAGCAGATCCTTGAACTTCACCCGCTCGTTGCAGCGGATGCAGGGCACCGGGGTGGCGCCGGCCAGATAGCTGTCGGCGAATTCGTCGATCACCGCGTCGCGGAAGATGTTCTCGTAATCCAGCACGTAATGCGGAAAGCCCATCTCCTCGGCCACCCGGCGGGCGTCGTGGATGTCGAGCCCGGCGCAGCACGCGCCCTTCTTCGCCAGCGCCGCGCCGTGATCGTAGAGCTGCAGCGTGACGCCGACGACGTCATAGCCTTCCGCCGCGAGCATGGCCGCGACGACCGAGCTGTCGACGCCGCCCGACATCGCCACGACCACGCGCGTGTCGGCCGGAGATTTCGCGAATCCCAGCGAATTCAGGGCCTTGCCGTTATCGAGCGCCATCGGACATCTCCTGCATCGCGCCTGAGGAAGGGCGCGCAAGTCCCCGGGAATATAGGAAAATGCGACACACTCGCAAGGCGGCGTTTCACCCGCCGTTAAAGCCGCGCCCGCATCTTCCGAGCCGTCATCATTCGGGGATGGGTGCCATGTATCTGAAGAAGGTCCGGGGGCCAAGGGCGGTGACGCTGCCGGACGGCACGGTGCTCAGCCGCGCCGACCTGCCGCCACCCAGCACGACGAGGTGGGTCGCATCGCGCAAGGCGGCGGTGGTGCGGGGCGTGATCTACGGCCTGCTGGATCAGGACGAGGCGCTGGACCGCTACGGGCTGAGCCGGGAGGAATTCCTGGAATGGGTGCGCGCCGTCAGCGAACACGGGGAGGACGCGCTGAAGACGACCTCGCTGCAGAAATATCGCCGTTGAGGGGACGTGACCGGGATTGTGTCACGGCTCATTTTCACCCTGTGGTTGTTTGTCAAAAAAACCTCTCCACGGTAACCTGTAGTTAACCAAATCTGTTCACGATCCGGTCTCGTGAAACCCAGACGATGGAGATTGGTCATGCGTGTTCTGCTGGTCGAAGACGATCCGACAACCTCGAAAAGCATCGAACTGATGCTCACGCATGCGAACCTGAACGTCTACACCACCGACCTCGGCGAGGAAGGCATCGACCTTGCCAAGCTCTACGATTACGACCTCATCCTGCTGGATCTGGGCCTGCCGGACATGAACGGCCACGAGGTGCTGCGCCAGCTGCGCCTCGCCCGGATCGAGACGCCGATCCTCATCCTCTCCGGCGCCGACGACACCGAAAGCAAGATCCGCGGTTTCGGCTTCGGCGCCGACGACTACCTCACCAAGCCCTTCCACCGGGAGGAGCTGGTGGCCCGCATCCATGCGATCATCCGGCGGTCGAAGGGGCATTCGCAGTCGATCATCCACACCGGCAAGATCTCGGTGAACCTCGACGCCAAGACGGTGGAGGCGGGCGGCAAGACCATCCACCTGACCGGCAAGGAATACCAGATGCTCGAACTGCTGAGCCTCAGGAAGGGCACGACCCTGACGAAGGAGATGTTCCTCAACCACCTCTACGGCGGCATGGACGAGCCCGAGCTGAAGATCATCGACGTGTTCATCTGCAAGCTGCGCAAGAAGCTGTCGACCGCCACGGGCGGCGAGACCTATATCGAGACCGTCTGGGGCCGCGGCTACGTCCTGCGCGATCCCGAACCGGGCCAGGTGGACGATCAGCGCGTGGCCATCGGGGCCTGACGCGCCGCGCTCGCAGCCGCGCGCATGCTGCCGCGGGCGATGCGGAGCGGAACACGCGGCCCGCGAGACGGTTGGCTGCGGCGGCAAGATATGCGGCGGCAAGCGTTTTCGACACTCCGACCGCGGCGGAGGGAGCTCCGACGGGTTCGACGTCCCGACCGCGGCGGCGGGAGAGGTGGTATACGGCGCACGGCCCGCTCGACCTTGATGGCCGGGAAACGTGGCGGCAGGCGCATTTGCCCGATGCCGGAACCAGGCGCCCGGCACGATCTCTCGCCGGAAACTGCACGGTTGGGGCCGCCCCGACCGCCAGCCTCCTGCGGAGCGCCTGTGGCGCAAACCGCCTCAGGATCGCCGGGTGCGCAAGCCGCCTCTGGACCGTCCGGTCCGTGCCTTCTATCACATCCGCAGGGGCTCCACGCCGGGGCCGGGGCGGCGATGCGCAAGGCCGCCCGCAGACGTGTGAGGGCTCCGGATGACCGACACGACAGAAGTCGTTGATCTGACGGAAGAACAGGCCGGCGCCGAACTCGCGCGGCTGGCCGCGCTGCTGGCGCGCGCCAACACCGCCTATCACGGCGAGGACGCCCCCGAGATCACGGATGCCGATTACGACGCGCTCAAGCGCCGCAACGCCGAGATCGAGGCGCGCTTTCCGGCCCTGAAACGACCCGACAGCCCCAGCGACTCGGTGGGCGCCGCCCCGGCGGAGGGCTTCGCCAAGGTGACCCACGCGGTGCGGATGATGTCGCTCGCCAACGCCTTCGACGCCGCGGAGGTGGAAGATTTCGCCGACCGTGTCCGCCGCTACCTCGGCCTGTCCGCCGACGACCCGCTCGCCTTCACCGCCGAACCGAAGATCGACGGGCTCAGCCTGTCGCTGCGCTACGAGGACGGCGCCCTCGTCCAGGCCGCCACCCGCGGCGACGGCACGGTGGGCGAGAACGTGACCGCCAACGCCCGCACCATCGACGACATACCCGAACGGCTGAAGGACGCCCCCGGCGTGGTCGAGATCCGCGGCGAGGTCTACATGAGCCACGCCGATTTCGCCGCGCTGAACGACCGGCAGGTCGAGGCCGGGGCCAGGACCTTCGCCAACCCCCGCAACGCGGCGGCCGGCTCGCTCCGCCAGCTCGACCCGCGGATCACGAAGGCCCGCCCGCTGCGCTTCTTCGCCTATTCCTGGGGGGAGCTCTCGGCCCCGCTGGCCGACACCCAGATGGGCGCGATCGAGCGGCTGCAGAAGCTGGGCTTCCCGACCAACCCGCTGACCGCCATCTGCAAGACCCCGGCCGAGATGCTGGACCGCTACGCCGCGATCGAGGACCAGCGCGCGACGCTGGGCTACGACATCGACGGCGTCGTCTACAAGGTGAACGATCTGGGCCTTCAGGCGCGGCTCGGCTTCCGCTCCACCACCCCCCGCTGGGCGCTGGCGCACAAGTTCCCGGCCGAGCTGGCCTGGACCCGGCTGGAGGCGATCGACATCCAGGTCGGCCGCACCGGCGCGCTCAGCCCCGTCGCGCGGCTGACGCCGGTCAACGTGGGCGGCGTGGTCGTGTCGAATGCGACGCTGCACAACGAGGATTACATCGCCGGCCGCGATTCGAAGGGCGGCGAGATCCGCGGCGGCAAGGACATCCGCATCGGCGACTGGGTGCAGGTCTACCGCGCCGGCGACGTCATCCCCAAGGTCGCCGATGTCGATCTGGACCGCCGCCCGAAGGATACGCGCCCGTATGTCTTTCCCACCACCTGTCCCGAATGCGGCTCGGACGCCATCCGCGAGGAGGGCGACGCGGTCCGTCGCTGCACCGGCGGGCTGGTCTGCCCCGCCCAGGCGGTCGAGAAGTTGAGGCATTTCGTCTCCCGCGCCGCCTTCGATATCGAGGGGCTGGGCGCGAAGCAGGTCGAGGCCTTCCACCGCGACGGCTGGATCGCCGAGCCGGCCGACATCTTCACGCTGGAGGACCGCTACGGCAGCGGCCTGCAACAGCTGAAGAACCGCGAGGGCTGGGGCGAGAAGAGCGCCGAGAACCTGTTCCGCGCCATCGACGAGAAGCGCCGCATCCCGCTGGCCCGCGTGCTCTTCGCGCTCGGCATCCGGCATGTCGGCGAAAGCGCCTCCGCCCTGATCGCCAGCCACTACGGCACGTGGGAGGCGCTGCTCTCCGCGCTCGACGCCGCGCGCGAGCCGGGGCCGGCGCGCGACGATCTGCTGGCCATCGACGGGGTCGGCGAGGTGCTGGCGCAATCGCTGATCGCCGCCTTCGCGCAGGAGGCGGAGCGCGCCTCCATCGACCGGCTGGCCGCGCAACTGGAGATCACCGAAAGCCGCCGCACCGTCGCCGCCGACAGCCCGGTCGCCGGCAAGACCGTCGTCTTCACCGGCACGCTGGAGAAGATGACCCGGGCCGAGGCCAAGGCGCGGGCGGAATCGCTGGGGGCGAAGGTGGCGGGCTCCGTCTCGGCGCGGACGGATCTGCTGGTGGCGGGGCCGGGCGCGGGATCGAAGGCCGCGAAGGCGCGCGATCTGGGGGTCGAGACGATCGACGAGGATGCCTGGCTTGCGCTGATCGGCGACGCATGACCGGCGGAGGCGGCGCATGACCGGCCGGCCGGAGGCGCTGTTCCCGCTCTTCGCGGATCTGACGCAGCTGGACGGGGTCGGGCCGAAGACGGCGAAGCACCTCGGCCAGATCGCGATCGAGAAGCCGCGCGACCTGCTGTTCCTGCTGCCCCATGCTGTGATCGACCGCCGCCGCCGCGAAACGATCCGCGGGCTGGACCTGCCCGCCACCGCCACCGTCGAGGTGGAGATCGGCCCGCATCGGGCACCCCGCAGCAAGGGCGGCGCCTGGCGGATCCAGGCGCGCGACGCGGCGATGGAATTCCAGCTGGTCTTCTTCCACGGCCGGGCCGACTACCTCTCGCGCGTCCTGCCGCAGGGGTCGCGCAGGCTTGTCTCCGGCCGTATCGAGCTGTTCGACGGCATCGCGCAGATGGTGCATCCCGACCATATCCTCGCCCCCTCTGACGCCGCCGATCTGCCGGAATTCGAGCCGGTCTATCCGCTGACCCAGGGCGTGACGCAGCGCCTGATGGCCCGGGCGGTCGCCGGGGCGCTGGCCCGCGCGCCGGAGCTGCCCGAATGGATCGACCCGGCACTGGTGCGCGCGCGCAAGTGGCCGGACTGGCGCGAGGCGCTGACCTGGGCGCACGCCCTGACCGGTGCGATCCGGCCCGACGATCCGGCGCGCGAACGGCTGGCCTACGACGAGCTTCTGGCCCATCAGCTGACCCTCGGCATCGCCCGCGGCAAGCAGCGCCGGGCGCGCGGGCGCAGCAGCGCGGGCGATGGAGCATTGCGCCGCAAGGTGCTGGCATCGCTTCCCTTTCCGCCGACCGGCGCGCAGGAAAGGGCGGTGGCCGAGATCGCCGCCGACATGGCCGGACCGCTGCGCATGTCGCGGCTGCTGCAGGGCGACGTGGGGGCGGGCAAGACGCTGGTCGCCTTCCTCGCGCTGCTGGTCGCGGTCGAGGCGGGCGGGCAGGGCGTGCTGATGGCCCCGACGGAGATCCTGGCGCGGCAGCACCAGGAGGGGCTCGCGCCGCTGGCGGCGGCCGCGGGCGTGCGCGTTGCCTGTCTGACCGGTCGCGACAAGGGCGCGGCGCGGCGCGCGCTGCTGGCCGATCTGGAAAGCGGCGCCATCGACATCCTGATCGGCACCCATGCCGTGTTCCAGGCCGAGGTGGCGTTCCGCGACCTGCGTCTGGCGGTGATCGACGAGCAGCACCGCTTCGGCGTACGCCAGCGTATGGAGCTGGGGCGCAAGGGTACGCTGCCGGATGTTCTGGTGATGACGGCGACGCCAATCCCGCGCTCGCTGGCGCTGGCGAGCTACGGGGACATGGATGTCTCGATCCTCGACGAGAAGCCGCCGGGGCGGACGCCGGTAACGACGGCGCTGGTTTCGGCGTCGCGGATGGACGAGGTGGTTGCGCATCTGGCGCGGGCGGTGGCGGAGGGGCGGCAGGCCTACTGGCTCTGTCCCCTGGTGGAGGAGAGCGAGACCGTCGACCTGACCGCCGCGGAAGAGCGTTTCCGCGCCCTGCGCACTGCCTTGGGGGAGGGGCTGGTCGGCCTGGTTCACGGCCGCATGTCCGGCGAGGAGAAGGACGCCGCCATGGCCCGCTTCGTGTCGGGCGAGGTCCCGGTGCTGGTCGCCACGACGGTGATCGAGGTGGGGGTCAACGTGCCCGCGGCCTCCATCATGGTGATCGAGCGGGCCGAGACCTTCGGTCTGGCGCAGTTGCATCAGCTGCGCGGGCGCGTCGGGCGCGGGGCCGAGAAATCGACCTGCATCCTGATGTATCGCGCCCCGCTGAGCGAGCCGGCCGAGCGCCGCCTGGCGTTGCTGCGCGAGACGGAGGACGGGTTCCGCATCGCCGAGGCCGATCTTGAGATGCGCGGCGCCGGCGACGTCATCGGCATGGCCCAGAGCGGGCTGCCGCGCTTCCGCATCGCCGACATCGAGAGGCAGGCGGGGCTTATGGCCATCGCGCAGAGCGATGCCCGCGCGCTGCTGGAGCAGGATCCGGAGCTTGCGAGCCCGCGCGGCGCGGCGGCGCGCGGCCTGCTGTGGCTGATGGGGCAGGACGAGGCGATACGGCTGATGTCGGTGGGCTGAGCCGGCCTCTGCACATCTTGTTCCGGTATGTTCTCAAAAAGTTCTTGCAGAGGTCGCGCCGATGTGAGAACAAATGAGCAACAAACGATCGCCTGACCCGGAGGACGCCATGCTGACCCAGATCACCGAAATCGCCGAACGCTCTCGCGGGACGCTGGTGCAGGATGCCTGCGGCGCGATCGCCCTCGTCGGCCTGCTGATCGGATGTCTCTGTCTGCCGGGCCTCGCCTGACCCCTTGCCGACCCGTCCCCACGGGCCACCCGTTCCATCTGCCTGCGTTTTTCGTGTTTCTAAGACCCGCGCCTGTCGCGCCCCCAACGTGACCTGCGCCCTGGATCGCCTGTCCATGCTGCCGGTTTGCCTCATTCCCCGGCCGGTCTTCATGTCCCCCACGGGAAACGCTTCTCCTGCCGCCGCCTTCCTGCCGGAAGTGCGGCGGTTTTTTTGTCCGCAGGTCGAACGTGTCCGCCGGGCGTCGCGCCGGCGAGAACAGCCCGAGCATTGTCGAGACGCCGCCGTTTCGCCCGGCCGAGAAGGGCCCGCGCATCGCTGCAACGCCGTCACTCCGCCTGCCAACAAGGCAGAAGCGCCGTCAGAACCGGCAGGCCAGACTCGGGCCGCCCCAGCGCCGGCCCTTCACCAGGATCGTGCCGGTCGCCACAGCGCCGCCATTCCGCCCGCTATCACGGCCGAAGCGCTGTCAGAACCGGCAGGTCACACGCCAGCCGTCCCAGTGATGGCCCATCGCCAGGATCGCACCGGCCGCTACGGCGCCGCCATTCCGCCCGCTATCACGGCCGAAGCGCTGTCAGAACCGGCAGGTCACACGCAAGCCGCCCCAGGGATGGCCCATCGCCAGGATCGCACCGGCCGCTACGGCGCCGCCATTCCGCCCGCTATCACGGACGAAGCACCGTCAGAACCGGTAGGCCAGCCGCAGACCGCCCCAGTGGCGGCCCTTCACCATGATCGGCGCCGACAGGTCCTTCATCATCGCGAACTCCCCGCCGCCCATGTCGCGGCGGTAGACCTGCAGCAGGAAGGGTTCGGTGTTGCGCCCCGCGCGCAGCCCGACCCGGTCGTCGAAGATCCGCCGGTTGCGGCAATGTGCGGCGTTCCAGACCGGATCCTTGCCCTGACGCTTCGAGAAAGCCCGGTTGTGCGTCGGCAGGTAGCCGCGGCGATCCACCGCCGCGCAGAACACCACCCGCGGGTCGAGTGCCAGCGCCTCCTCCTGGATACGGGGCAGGGTCTGGTCGGTGAAGGCCGTGAACCGCGTCAGGAACTGCGGCGGGTCGGATCCGCGCACCGGCCGATAGGCCCGGTCGAAGAGATCGCCGAGTGCGATCCGGCCCGAATCGACCCCGGCCTCGAACGCCGCGCCGATGCGCGCGGCCCGGTCCATCACGTCCGCGATCATCGGCGCGTCGTCGCCGCCGGCCGCGGTGGCCGAATCCTGCACCAGCTGTTCCACCAGACCGACCAGCGCATCGACGCGGCTGCGCGCCTTGCCGACCCCGTCAACCCCTTCGTGGATCGAGCTTCGGATCCGTTCCAGCCGCGGTTGCAGGCCGGTGAGCGCGGTGTTCGCGGCCGCCACGTCCTCCACCACCAGCGCGGTGCGGTTGCGTGTCTCGGCCACCGTGTCGAGGGTCTGTTCCAGCTCCCGCCCCGTCGCCTCACCGTCGCGGACCAGCGCCTCCGACGAGGTGACGACGCCGTTCGCCTCGCGCTGCAGTTCCTTCACCCAGGCGGTCAGCTTGCCGACATTGCCCGACACGTCCTCCGCCGCGCGGCCGGTGCGCTGCGACAGCTCGTTGATCGCGTCCGCCACCACGGAGAACCCGCGCCCCGCCTCACCGGCGCGGGCGGCCTCGATCTTGGCGTTGATGGCCAGCATGTTGACCTGCGCGGCGATGCTGGCGATCTGGTCGTTGTTCTCCTGCACCGCGTCGATCATCGCCTGGATGCTGACGGAGCGGTCGGCGAGCGCACGGGTCCAGCCCATCATCTCCTCCCCCCGGGTGCCGAGGGTCTTCATCCGGCGGCCGATGCCCTGCAGGTCGTCCACCGCGCTGTCCACCGACCGCGCGACATCGCCAAGCGTCTCGGTCGCCGAGGCATTGACCTGGAGGATCTGCATCGTTCCCGCGCCGAGGGAATTCAGGCTTTCGATCTGCACATGGGTGCCGTCTTCCAGCCGCTCCAGCAGGCCGGCGATGTCCACGACTTCCTGCCCCAGGCCGCCGGCGGCGCGGGCAATCCGCAGCAGATCTACGGAGGCGGGGGGCAGCACCATCGCATCCGCGTCACCGGCAGGCTGCCCGGTATCCGCCGGGATGACAGGGGCTGTGTCCGGGCCGCGGGGCCCGCTGGATGGTTCGGCCGACACGTGACACCTTTCCTCGCCTACCGCATCCGCGGTCTAGCGCGGCAAGTGCCAGGACCGGGTTAACCGCAGCGCATCCCGGCCGCGGCCTGCCGGATCAGGCGCAGTCGCTGCGGGCGATCTTCTCCAGCGCCTCGGCGCTCGCCTCCAGCGCCAGCATGATCGAGGCGTGGCGGTTGCGGTAGTCCCGGGCCGGGCGCAGCACCTCCAGCCCGTCGAAGGGCGCGGGCGGCGTCGGCCCGTCCTCCTTCAGCATCGCCTTCAGCGCGTCGCGCGCGGCGATCACCTCGTCGCTGGTGCAGCCGACGATGCTGGCCCCGACGATGCTGGCGGCGGCCTGGCCGAGAGCGCAGGCGCGCACCTCCTGCCCGTAGTCGGTCACGCGCCCGTCTTCCGTCACCAGATCCACCGTCACCGTCGATCCGCACAGCGGCGAACGGCGCTTGACGGTGGCGCAGGGCGCCTCCAGCCGCGTCTGCCGCGGGATGTCTCCGGCCAGAGCCAGGATCTTCGATGAATAGAGCTTGATCAGGTCGGTTTCGCCGGACATGGGATTGTATCCTTGCTGCCTTGCGCCCTAGATAGTGCGCCGACCCTTCCATTGCCAAAGGTTTTGCACATGGCCTTCGATCCCGAAAGCCTGACCTACAATTCCGACGGTCTGATCCCCGCCATCGCGCAGGAGGAAGAGACCGGCGAGGTGCTGATGTTCGCCTGGATGAGCGCCGAGTCGATCCGGGCGACGCTGGAGACCTCTCGCGTGACCTACTTCTCCCGCTCGCGCCAGCAGCTGTGGCGGAAGGGAGAGACCTCGGGCCATGTCCAGCAGCTGGTCGAGATGCGGATCGACTGCGACCGCGACTGCCTGCTGCTGCTGGTCCGCCAGACCGGCCCGGCCTGCCACACCGGCCGGCGCACCTGTTTCTACACCGCCGTCGGGAAGTTCGAGGAGGTGGAGATCATGGGGCCGTCGGGCTGAGCCCCACCATCCGCCGGATGTCGGCCGCAGACGCGCCCTCGCCGCGGTAGAGCCGGATGGCGCGGGCGTCGTCGCGTTTGGCCAGCCGCCGGCCCTCGGCATCGCGGATCAGCCGGTGGTGGTGGTAGCGCGGCGTCGGCAGGTCCAGCAGGCGCTGCAGCAGGACGTGGATCATCGTGGCCTCGAAGAGGTCCGCGCCCCGGGTGACGCAGTCGACGCCCTGAGCCGCGTCGTCCACCACCACCGCCAGATGGTACGAGGTGCCCATGTCGCGCCGCGCCAGGACCACGTCGCCGATGGCGCGGGTGAACGTCGCCGCATCCATGGTCACGATCCGCGGGGCGGAGCCGCCGGTTTCGGTGAAGGCCAGCGGCCCCGTCAGCGCCAGCGCCCGCGCCGCATCCAGCCGCAGGGCGCCATCGGGCAGGGGGCCGTCGCTCGACGTTCCGGACAGCGGGGCGGCAGGGCGGCAGGTTCCGGGGTAGACGATGCCGTCGGGGCCGATCTGCGGTGCGCCTTCCTGCGGCGCGTGCGCCGCTTCCGCGATGTCGCGGCGATTGCAGGTGCAGGGATAGAGCAGGCGCTGCCGCCACAGATCCTCCAGCGCCTTCCGGTAGGCGGGCAGCCGCTGCGACTGGCGCATCGCCGGCTCGGGCCAGTCGAGCCCCAGCCAGCGCAGGTCCTCGAAGATCGCCGCCTCCCATTCCGGGCGCGACCGGCTGCGGTCGATATCCTCGATCCTGAGCAGGAAGGTGCCGCCCTCGGCCACCGCCATGTCGTGCGCCACCATGGCCGAGAAGGCGTGCCCGAGGTGCAGCGGCCCGGTGGGCGAGGGGGCGAAACGGGTGATCATCGGCCGCGCCCCTGCGGGGTCAGCCGGCGCGGCGGACCTTCGACTGGTGGATCAGAAGCCACGCCAGAAGGATGAACATCGGGTGGGTCAGCCCGCCCGACAGAAGCAGCGCGGGGATCCAGACGAAGAACACCACGATCCCGAGAATCGGGTATCCCGCCAGAAGGATCGCGAGCGGCGGCAGCAGGATGGCCAGCAGATAGAGCAAGGGTCTCTCCGGAAACGAGGGGGCCGGCATCGGCCGGCGTCGGTCGAGAGAACATGTTGGGTCGCCGGGCGCTCACGACAAGGGCCGGGCGCGGATCAGGCCGACTGCGGGGCAGGGGCGGCCCGTGCTGCGGCCTGTGCGGCGAGCCAGTCCGCCCAGAGCTGCTTGGCCCGGTCGGTGTAGCCCTTGTAACGCTCCTTCCGCCCGCGCCGTCCGCCGCGCGCGTCGTCCAGCGGCGGGAAGAGCCCGAAGTTCACGTTCATCGGCTGGAAGGTCTTCGCCTCGGCCCCGCCGGTGATGTGCGTCACCAGCGCGCCCATGGCCGTCTCGGGCGGGGGCGGCGGCAGGTCGCGGCCGAGGATGTCGGACGCGGCCATGCGGCCCGCCAGCAGCCCCATGGCGGCGCTTTCGACATAGCCCTCGACCCCGGTGATCTGGCCGGCGAAGCGGATGTGCGGGCGCGAGCGCAGGCGCAGCCGGTCGTCCAGCAGCGTGGGCGAGTTGATGAACGTGTTCCGGTGGATCCCGCCGAGCCGCGCGAAGCGGGCGTTCTCCAGCCCGGGAATCATCCGGAAAACATCGCCTTGGGGGCCGTACTTCATCTTGGTCTGGAAGCCGACGATGTTGAACAGCGTGCCGAGCGCATTGTCCCGGCGCAGCTGCACCACGGCATGGGGCTTGTCACCGGGCCGGTGCGCGTTGGTCAGGCCGACGGGCTTCATCGGCCCGTGGCGCAGCGTCTCGCGGCCGCGCGCCGCCATCACCTCGATCGGCAGGCAGCCGTCGAAGTAACCGGCCGTCTCGCCCTCGTGGAACTCCGTCTTGTCGGCCTCCAGCAGGGCGTCGATGAAGGCCTCGTACTGCGGCTTCGTCATCGGGCAGTTGAGGTAGGCCTTCCGTTCCGCCTCCGACTCGCCCTTGTCGTAGCGGCTCTGCGCCCAGACCACGTCCATGTCGATGCTGTCGGCGTGGACGATGGGCGCGATGGCGTCGAAAAAGGCCAGCCGGTCGGTCCCCGTCTCGGCCTGGATCGCGGCGCCGAGGCCGGCCGAGGTCAGCGGGCCGGTCGCGATGATCCAGTCGCCGCCGTCGGGCAGGGCGGTGATCTCGCCCGGTTCCACCCGGATCAGCGGATGCGCGCGCAGCGTCGCCGTGACGGCTTCGGCGAAGGGCTCGCGGTCCACGGCCAGCGCGCCGCCCGCGGGCAGGCGGTGGCGGTCGGCCATCTCCATCACCAGACCGCCCGCGCGGCGCATTTCCCAGTGCAGCAGGCCGACGGCATTCTGCTCGCTGTCGTCCGAGCGGAAGGAGTTGGAGCAGACCATCTCGGCCAGATTGCCTGTCCGGTGGGCGAAGGTGCCGACCTGCGGGCGCATCTCGTGGATCACCACGGGCACGCCCATGCCGGCCGCCTGCCATGCGGCCTCGGATCCGGCCATCCCGCCGCCGACAATGTGAAGTTCGCGTGTCATGCCGCGCGATCTATGCCATCGCGCCGGGTTTGGGAAGGCTCGGCGGCGCGGAGCCCCGCCTTCAGTGGTCCACCGGCAGGCCCGACGGGACCGTGTCAGGCACCCCCAGACGGCCGCTGGCCGAACCCGGATCGGTCAGCGCGCCGAGGAAGGCCAGCAGATCCGCCACCTCGGCATCGCTCAGCGACACCGGCTCGATCTCGATCGCCATGGCGAGGCGCATCACCTCTTCGGGATCGTCCAAGGCCTGCCAGTCGTCCGCGCCGGACGCGATAGGATGCAGCTTCGCCTGGCTCCGGTCGTAGCGGCTCAGCGCGGCCATCGGGTCGAGGTGATGGCGCACGATCCCCTCCAGCGTCGCATAGGCGCCGTTGTGGCCGTAGGGCGCGGTCAGCGCGACGTTGCGCAGCGAGGGCGTGCGGAAGCGGTAGTTGTCCTCCTCCTCGCCGGTGACGAGCCCGCGCCCGAGATCGGCACGGGTGCCTTCCAGCGTGCCCGGGCCGATTTGCGGAAGGCCGATGGCGTGATACCCGTGGTCGGTCTGGAAGGGGCCGGAATGGCACGACGCGCAGCCGGCCTTGCCGTGAAACAGCTCCATCCCCCGGATCTGCTGCGCGTCCAGTGCCGAGGTGTCGCCGCGCAGCCAGGCGTCGAAGGGGCTGTCGACGGCCATGAACTCGTGGGTCACGAATTCGCCGATGGCGCGTCCGATGTCGGTGATGTTCAGCGGCCGGTCCCCGGTGAAGGCGGCGAACCGCGCGGCATAGACCGGATTGTCCGCGATCCGCGCGGTGACGATTCCCCATGCCCCGCCCGCGCCGGTGATGCTGCCCTCCGCCACCGCGTCGGCGATCGCGTTCTCGCCCGCGTGGCCGGCCATCTCGTCGGCGCTCTGGACCTGCAGCAGGGCCTGGGCGGACAGCAGGTTCGGCACCGGGCGCGGCAGAACGCGCCCCGGGGGCATGCGGATGCCGAAGGGCGCGTCGGCATCCAGCTCTGACCGGCCGTCGTGGAACAGCGACACGAACTCGTATGCGCCGATGTTCCACAGCCCCGGCGCGTTGCGCGCGAGGCGGGAATGCGGCGCGTTCCGCGTGCCCGGCCGGCGATCCGGGCCCAGCCCCACGGCGCCCTCGCCATACGACAGGGACATCGCGTCGCTCGTCCCCATGGAGGGGTGGTGGCAGGTCGCGCAGGCGATGTTGAGATTTCCGGACAGCACCGGATCGAAGAACAGATCCCGCCCGAGCAGCGCCAGATCGGCGTCGAGGGGAGGGAAATCCGAGTGGGTCACCGCATCGGGCAGGTCGGCGGCCAGAGAGAGCGTGGCCTGGAGAGACAGAATGCCAACGGTGACCCACACTCGTTTCATTCGTGCGTCCTGATGAAGGATTGCCTCAAGTGTCTAGCAAAAGCAAATGCGGCGACAAAGCGGCAAGTGGGGAATTACTGTGGCGCGAAAATGGAAACGCCACCCGAAAGCATTGAAAGGAAACGGAAAAGTCTCGGCACATCGCGGCGGATTGGTGTCGGAATGTGCGCGGGGATCGGGCAGGGCTCGGCGGATTATTGCTTCCAGTCCGGCGATCGTTTCTCGATGAAGGCCGAAATGCCCTCGTCTGTTTCCGGAAGTAGCATATTCGCGACCATCACCCGCCCGGTCAGGGCATAGGCCTCGTCCAGCGGCAGCTCCAGCTGACGGTAGAACGCCTCCTTCCCGATTCGCACCGCGGCGCCCAGCTTGCCGGCGATGCCGGTGGCCAGCTCCATCGCGCTGTCGATCAGACGGTCCTCGGGCACCGCGCGGTTGATGAGCCCGGCCGCCTCGGCCTCGTCGGTGTCGATGAAGCGGCCGGTGGTCAGCATCTCGAAGGTCTTCTTCCGCCCGACGTTGCGCGACAGCGCCACCATCGGGGTCGAACAGAACAGCCCGATGTTCACGCCGTTGACGCCGAAGCGGGTGCCCTCGGCCGCCACCGCCATGTCGCAGGAGGCGACCAGCTGGCACCCCGCTGCCGTGGCGATGCCGTGCGGGGCCGCGATGACCGGCTGGGGCAGGGTGCGGATCGCACGCATCACCGCGGCGCAGCGGTCGAAGAGATCGGCGAAGGCCGCGGCGCCTCCGTCCGGGGCCTGGCGGGCGGCCTGCATCTGCTTCAGGTCGTGGCCCGCGCAGAACGCCTTGCCGGCGCCCGAGATCACCACCGCGCGGATCGCCGCGTCGGCGCGCAGGTCCTCGAACGCGCCGCTCAGCGCCGCCAGCATCTCGTCCGACAGCGCGTTCAGCCGTTCGGGCGCGTTCATCCGCAGATGCGCGACGGCACCGGTATCGGTCCTGTCGAGAATTGCCATCTTGAGCCTCCCTCCCGTTCCGTTCCAGTCTAGGGCGCCGGGCAGGGGAGGGGAAGAATGGGTCTTCGGATGGATGCGGCGACGCTGACGGAGTTCATCGCGCGCGAGTTCCCGCAGGTGAAGAGCGATTATGCCATCGACCGGCTGGCCGAGCGCGAGATCGACGTTCGGCTGGTGGTCGAGGACCGGCACCTGCGCCCCGGCGGCACCGTGTCCGGCCCGTCGATGTTCGCGCTGGCGGATGTGGCGGTCTACATGGCCATCCTCGCGATGATCGGGCCGCGGGCGCTGGCGGTCACCACCAACTGCTCCATCGACTTCATGCGCAAGCCCGCATCGGGCGCCGATCTGGTGGCGCGCTGCCGGCTGCTGAAGCTGGGGCGCGTGCTGGCCGTGGGGGACGTGCTGATCCATTCCGACGGCGTGGCCGAACCCGTGGCCCGGGCGACGCTGACCTATTCCATCCCGCCCGACCGCCCGGCCTGAGCCGCCCCCGGGCGCGGCGTCCGGCACGAAAATGGGGGCGGGCCCGGCCAGCCCGCCCCCGCGATCCGATACGCGCCGAGGAACGCCTACCAGTCGTAGCCCACGCTGAGCGTCGTCGTGCCCGGCAGGTAGTCGGCATCTTCGTAGAGCACGCCGACCCATGCGCCCTTGTAGAAATTGTAGGTCAGCTCGACCTCGGTATAGACGCCGACGCTGTCGTCGCCCACCAGCCCGCGCAGCGCCACCGCGTCGGTGAAGCCGTAGGTCGCCTCCAGCGAGGTGTCCCAGAAGTCGAAGTCGAGATCGTAGGCGGCGTATGCGGTGACGTTCAGCTGTTCGGTGAGGTTGGTGCCGAGCGCCAGTTCCAGATCCTGCGTGGCGTAGCCCGTCCGGTCGAGGAAGTAGGCCGTGTAGGTGAGCGCCGTGGCGAGGCGGCCGAAGTCCCGCGCGTAGGACAGCGAGAGTTCGTATTCGTACTGGTCCGGCCCCGCGCCGTTCAGCGAGCCGGCCCAGATCCCGAAGGTCAGGCCGGCGTAGCTTGCGTCGATGTAGCCCTCGCCCGAGAAGTCCTCGTCCCCGTCCGAGAAGATGGCATTGGCCTGTGCGCCATAGGTCAGCACGACCTCCTGCGCCGCGGCCGCACCTGCCCATGCCGCTGCGGTCAGCACCGCCGCGGCGATCGTCGTTCCTGCTTTCATCCCGTGATGTCCCTGTGTCGGCGGTGAAGCTGTCCTGCCTGGGGCTTCGCGCCTGGGTGATGATCGTTCTGTCGTGACGGCAGGAATGACGCAAGCGGCAAATTGTGCAATGCGGGACATTGCTCCGCATGGCGGGACGCGCCTGCGGTGGCTGTTTTTCGGGCAGCGCGGCCGCGGCCTGCCTCGCCGGAAGCGGACGGCGAATCCGGCGCGGCAGGGCCGGCAGAGGCAGAATTGTGGGGTATTTTGATACCTAAATTGTAATACGCTGATTTGGCTTGGCTTTTGACCGGGGAGGGTGCTTGACTGCGCGTCCGAAATCCCTAGAACACGGCAATCCGAATTCCACGTTTCAGGACGAACGATGAAAACCTTCTCTGCGACTCCGGCAGACATCGACAAGAAGTGGATCCTGATCGACGCCGAGGGCGTCGTTCTGGGCCGTCTTGCCTCGATCGTCGCCATGCGGCTGCGCGGCAAGCACAAGCCCAGCTTCACGCCGCACATGGACATGGGCGACAACGTCATCATCATCAACGCCGACAAGGTGCAGATGACGGGCAACAAGCGCGCCGACAAGAAATACTACTGGCACACCGGCTATCCGGGCGGCATCAAGCACCGCACCGCGGATCAGGTGCTGACCGGCGCCCACCCCGAGCGTGTGGTGACCGCCGCGGTCAAGCGCATGCTGCCCGGCAACCGCCTGTCGCGCCGTCAGATGACCAATCTGCGCGTCTACGCCGGCGCCGAGCATCCGCACGAGGCGCAGTCGCCCGAGGTGCTGGATGTGAAAACGATGAACGCCAAGAACACGCGGAGCGCATGATGGCCGATCAGATCAACTCGCTCGAAGAGCTGAAGGGCGCCGTCACCTCCGACATCGGCGGTGTCGCCGCCGCGGCCGATACCGAGATCGCGCGCGAACCCGTGCGTGACGCGCTCGGCCGCGCCTATGCCACCGGCAAGCGGAAGGACGCGGTCGCCCGCGTCTGGATCAAGCCGGGCTCCGGCAAGGTCACGGTGAACGGCAAGGAGCTGAACACCTATTTCGCCCGTCCGGTGCTGCAGATGATCCTGCGCCAGCCGTTTCAGGTGGCCGGTGTGGAAGGGGAATTCGACGTCATGGCGACGGTCGCCGGCGGCGGGCTTTCGGGTCAGGCCGGTGCGGTGAAGCACGGCATCTCGAAGGCGCTGCAGCTCTACGATCCGTCGCTGCGCGGCGCGCTCAAGGCGGCCGGGTTCCTGACCCGCGACAGCCGCGTGGTCGAGCGGAAGAAATACGGCCGGGCAAAGGCACGCCGCAGCTTCCAGTTCTCGAAGCGCTGAGCTTTCCCGAACCGCATTCCAAAGCAGATTCGAAAGGGGCCGCCACCGCGGCCCCTTTTCGATTCTGGATACCGGTGGCGATCCTGTTCCGGGTCCGGATACCTGCGGCGATCCCGGCTCGGTTCCGGACACAGGTGGCAATCCTGTCTCGGTTCCACTTGCCTGTGGCGTCCTTATCTCGATCCCGGATACTTGGGCACCCTTGGTTCGGTTCCGGCCCCCGCGTCTACGGCGTCCCCGCTTCCGGCCCCCCGCGTCTACGACGTCCCCGCTTCCGGCCCCCGCGTCTACGACGTCCCCGCTTCCGGACCCCCGTGTCTGCGCTGTCCCGGTTCCGGATTCATGTGACGCCCCGGCCTCGGTTGCGGACAGCTGTCGCGACTCCTTACGGGTCCGGATGCCTGTGGTGACTCCGGACCCCGCCCGCGTTCCGGGCGCCGACTGCCACCCTGCGTCAGACGGCCCGAGGCAGCCCCCCGCTGTGACCGTCGTGGTCGCGCCGGGACCTGCCGCCGGGATCCGACCACTGCCTGTCGCCACCGTGAGAGGCGGCGCCTTCGTCAGCCGCCCGTTTGCCCAGATCGAACTGCTCCACCAGCGCGGCAAGGTATCCGGCGTTGTCCGAGAGGGTGGAGTTCGCGCTCATCGTCTCTTCGAACATGGCGGCGTTCTGCTGGGTGACCTGGTCGAGCTCCGCGATGGCCTCGTTCACCTGATCCAGACTGGCGGATTGCATTTCGGTCGAGCCGGCTATGGTTTCCATCGCACCCGCGATCCGTTCCACCATGCTCTGGATCCGCTCCAGCTCCGCCCCCGTCTGTTTCACCAGCCGCACACCGTCAGAGATCTGCGCGCCGCTGGCGTTGATCAGCCCGTCGATTTCGCGCGCCGCGTCCGAGGACCGCGCCGCCAGCGCCCGCACCTCGGTCGCCACGACGGCGAAGCCGCGGCCGGCCTCGCCCGCGCGGGCCGCCTCGACGCCCGCGTTCAGCGCCAGGAGGTTGGTCTGGAAGGCTATGTCCTCGATCACGTTGATGATCTTGCGCACCTCGACCGACGACGTCTCGATCCCGTCCATCGCCGCCAGCGCGCGGGTCATCACCTCGCCGCTGCTGTCGGCGCGGCCGCGGGTCTCTTCGGTCGTGCCGCGGGCGGAGGCGGCGTCCTCCGCGATGCCGCGGACCAGCGAGGTCAGCTTCGCCAGAGAGGAGGCGAGGCCGGACAGGGTCGAGGCCTGCCGCTCCGTCCGGCCGGACAATTCGCCGGCGGCCTGGGTGATCTCGCCCGACTGGACCTGGATCGCGCGGGTCTCGCGCCGGAAATCCTGCAGCGTCTCGGCGATCCGCTCCACTGCCGCGTTGAAGGCGTCCGCCCCCGCGACATAGGCCTCCGGCATGTCCTCGGTCATGCGGACGGTCATGTCGCCGTCGGCCAGACGTCCGAGCTTGGCGGTCAGAAGCTCCGTCGCGCGCCGCGCCTCCTCCGCATGGCGGTTGCGCTCGGCTTCCGTGCGAGCTTCTGCGGCGCGGACAGCCTTCTCGTTCTCCTCGGCCTCGCGCCGCGCCGCCTCTGCCGCGTCGCGTGCCGCGTCGGCGCGGCGCGTCGCCTCTTCCGCCGCGGCGAGGGCGGCTTCGGCGCGCGTCTTCTCGGCCTCTGCCGCGGCGAGGGCGCGGCGTGCGTCTTCCGCCGCCGCCTCCACCCGGGCGTGATCGTCGATCGCCTGGCTGTTCAGCTGCAGCCGCCTGCGGATGGTGAAGGCCAGCGCCGCCACCTCCAGCACCACCACCGCCGCATGCACCAGCGTGCGTTCCATGTTCAGCGACAGATCCGTGGTCGGGAACACCAGCGCCGGCATGAGGAGCGTCAGGATCAGGTGATGCGCCGCGATGGTGGCGGCGGCGATCAGCAGCGCCCGCATCCCCGACATCATCACCAGGGAGGCCAGCACCGCGAAATAGACCATGTGCATGTCGATCTGCAGCGGATGCCCGGCCATCGCGGCGTTCAGCACGATGCACTGGCCGGTCAGCGCCAGCCCGGCGAGGATGCGGCCCGTCCGCGGCTGCGCCCGCAGCGACAGGGCGGCGACGCCGGCATGGACCAGTGCGCCGGCCAGGGCGAAGAGCGGCGGATTGCCCACAGCCCAGGCCACGCCGGCCAGCAGCGGCACGACGGCGATGGAGATCAGCGCGATCAGCCGCGCCGCCTGTTTACGCGAGGTTTCGAATTCGGTCATGTTCCCGCCCCGGGCACGTCCGCCCCGCCGCAGATCCGCGCCAGCGCCGCCGCGTCCGTCACCGCCCAGGCCCCCGCCTCGCGCAGCCGCGCCGCCGTGGCGGCATCGCCTTCGGCGATGACGGCCAGCGGGGCCGAGACGGGCCAGACCGCACGCGTGCCGGCGCGCGCCAGCAGGGCCCCGGCATCGGCCCATGGCGGCACGATCACCAGGATCGGGCCCGGCCCCGTGACCGGACGCGTGAGCACGCCCAGCGGCGCGATGGCCAGACTGGCGAGGATCATCGTTATCGGCAGCAGATTCGGCACGGGCAACGCTCCTTTCCGAAGCGTCTAGCCGATGTCGGGTTTCCGGAAGGTTTACCGCGCCCCGCCCGGCAGCGGGATCAGTCCGCGCCCGGCCCGTCGTCCGGCGGCAGCAGGCCCAGCCCCCGCAGATAGACGCCGATGCCCGATTCCAGCAGATCCTCGGGCGCGAAGGGCGCCTGGGTGCCCGGCGAGTTGCGGGCGAACAGCTCCACCACCCCGTGGCTCATCGCCCAGACATGGGCCGAGAACATCGAGGCCGGCGGCCGCCGCTCTGGCGGGATGTGGCGCGACAGCCCCTCGGCCGCCGTCTCCAGCGCCCCGCGCGCCCGCGCCGCGACCTTCGCCAGATCCGGCGTGCGGTTCACCGAGATCCCGCTTTCGAACATCGCGATGTAATGCCCGGGATATTTCCGCGCGAAGGCCAGATAGGCGCGGCCCGTCGCCATGAAGGCCGAAAGCGCGGTCGGCTTGCCGTCGTCGTAGGCATAGATCATCAGGTCGGCAAAGATCGCGTAGCCCTGGCGCGCGGCCTCGGCGATCAGGTCGTCGCGCCCCTCGAAATGGCGGTAGACGGCGGCGGGGGTGACGCCGGCCAGCTTGGCCGCCTCCGACAGGGTGAAGCCGGTCGGCCCCTTCTCCTCGATCAGCTTCAGCGCGGCATCGACCAGGGCCTGGCGCAGGTTGCCGTGATGATAGCCCCGTTTCTTAAGCATCCCAGATGTCCGGCCCGCCCGAGATCTTCGGGTCGATCCGGCCGATCGCCTTGTCGGACCTGTGGGCGTAGTCGATGGGCTCCAGCACCCGCCGGATCGCGGCCAGGCGCGCGCGTTTCTTGTCGTCCGAGCGGATGACCGTCCAGGGGGCGATGTCGGTGTGCGTCCGCTCCAGCGTCTCGCGGATCGCCTGTGTGTAGTCGTCCCACTTCTTCAGCCCCTCGACGTCGATCCACGACAGCTTCCACTGCTTCAGCGGATCGCGCTCGCGGTCGATGAAGCGGCGCAGCTGCTCGGCCCGGCCGACATTCAGCCAGAACTTGAAGAGGTGGATGCCTTCCTCGACCAGCATCTTCTCGAACTGGGGAACCTGGCCGAAGAACTGCTCGCGCTCGGACGGGGTGCAGAAGCCGAAGACGTGTTCGACCACGCCGCGGTTGTACCAGGACCGGTCGAAGAAGACGATCTCGCCGGCGGCGGGCAGGTGGCTGATGTAGCGCTGGAAGTACCACTGGCCCTTCTCGGCGTCCGAGGGCTTGGGCAGCGCCACGACCCGCGCACCGCGGGGGTTCAGGTTCTCGCGGAAGCGCTTGATCGTGCCGCCCTTGCCGGCGGCGTCGCGGCCTTCGAACAGGCAGGCGATGCGCGCGCCGCTTTCCCTGGCCCAGGCCTGCAGCTTGACCAGCTCGATCTGCAGCGCCTCCAGCTCCTTCTCGTAGGTCTTCTTGTTCATCTCCTCGGAGTAGGGGAAGTCCGCGTCCAGCACGTCGTCCTTGTCGGCACGGCGGATGGCGTCGCGGACATCTTTCGGGGCCTCCGTCTCGTGGAAGGCGGTGATGGCGCCGTCGAAGGGCAGATCCATGCGGGGTTTCCTCTTTTCCCTCAATATGGAGGGGGGGGCAGCCATGCGCAATCCGGCCCCGGCGGGGGCGTGCCGGGCCGTGGCGTCAGCGCAATCCGGCGCGGGCGGCCGCCCGGTCGATGGCGCGGACGACCTCGGCGGTGGCAACCTGGTGGGGCATGTGGCCGATGCCGGGCAGAAGCGTCAGGTTCACCCGCTCGGGATGTTCGGCGGCCAGGCGTTCGGAGTGGATGTCCGGATAGACGGTGTCGTCCGCGCCGCCGTGCACCGCCTCCACGGGCACGGAGATCCTGTCGTAGTGCTCCGACATGGCGGCGACCTGCGGCTTGAGAACGGCGCGCTGGCGGGCGTTGGCGACCAGCGAGGCGCGGCGCAGCGTCAGGCCCGCGCCGATCCGGTCGGCGTAGCCTTCGGGCGCGGGTTGCGGGGCGAAGATGCTCTCGATCTCGGATTTCACGTAGGATTTCGGCACCCAGGCGGCGATCAGCGCGGCCATTGCGGGGCCGAGGACCGGGGCGGAGAGCACCTTGTAGTAGCGCGACAGGCCGCCTTCCCACCGGTAGGAGGGCGCGCCGACCAGCACGAGGCCCGACAGCGTCTCGGGCAGTTCCACCGCCCAGGCCAGCGCGACGGCCCCGCCGAGGCTCTGGCCCATGACCAGCGGCCGGTCGGCGCCCAGATGCGCGGCCGCCGCCTGCAGCAGCGCCGCCTGGGCCGCGATCGTGTCGCCCGCGTCGGTGATCGTGCCGGTCCAGCCGAGGCCCGGCCGGTCGATGATGATGACGCGGTAGCGGTCCTCCAGCGCGGGCGAGAGGCGGAAGGTCATGTCGCGCCAGTTGCCCGAGGAGCCGTGGATCAGCACCAGATCCGGCGCCTCGCCCTGCGCGCGTCCGCGTACCACGGCGTGAACCTGCACGCCGTCCACCTTCAGCAGCGAGCCCTCTGGCGGAAAGTCCGCCTCCGTCGCGGCCTCGCGCACGCCTGCGCGCCACCATGTCGCCAGCGCGACAAGCGCGCCGGACAGCAGCAGCGCCGCCAGCACCCGCAGGACCGGCACGAGGCTCAATCCTCCCGCGCCGCCTTGCCGATCATGGCGAGGTCGTAGGGCGTGGTCTGGTAGATGTGGTTGATCCAGTTGCCGTAGAGCAGATGCGCATGGCTGCGCCACCGGTTGCGGGGGGCGCGGGCCGGATCGTTTCCGGGATAGTAGTTCACGGGCACCTCGATCAGGTTTCCGGAAGACACGTCCCGATCGTATTCCTGTTTCAGCGTGTCGCTGTCGTATTCCAGATGGTTGAAGATGTAGAGCGCCCGGTGCGCCGCATCCTCCACCAGACAGGGGCCCGTCACCTCGTCCCCCAGCAGGGTCGTCAGACCGGCGGCGCGGTCGATGTCGGATTGCCGCAGCTCCGTCCAGCGCGAGACGGGGATCGAGAACCGGTCCGAGAAGCCGCGCAGGAACGGCGAGGCGGGGGCGAGGTTGTCCTGTTCGTAGATCCCGAAGAGCTTCGCCTCCAGGATGTATTTCGGCACCTTGTGGAAGTGGTAGATCATCGCCATCCCGCCCCAGCAGACGCCGAAGGTGGAATGCACGTGGGTCTGGGTCCAGTCGAAGACGCGGGTGATCTCGTCCCAGTAGGTGACGTCCTCGTAGTCCAGATGCTCGATCGGGGCGCCGGTGATGATCAGGCCGTCGAACGTCTCGCCGCTCGCCTCGACCTCGGCGAAGGGGCGGTAGAACGCCTCCATGTGCTCGGCGGCGGTGTTCTTCGTCTGATGCTCGGACATGCGGATCAGCGACAGCTCGATCTGCAGGGGCGTGGCGCCGATCAGCCGGGCGAACTGGTTCTCCGTCTGGATCTTCTTCGGCATCAGGTTCAGCAGCCCGATCCGCAGCGGCCGGATGTCCTGCCGCGCCGCCGCGTCCTCCGACATGACCATCACGCCCTCGCGCGTCAGCACGTCGAAGGCGGGAAGGTCGGAGGGGATCTTGATGGGCATTGCGCGGGGCTCCTGAAGCTGCGCGGAAGATGGGAAGGGGCTCAGCGCGCCGCAAGCGCCCCGGCGATCAGGGTGACCATGTCCTCGGCCGTGCGGATGGCTGCGACCTCGTCGGCGGTGACGGTGATGCCGCGGGCCGCCATCGCCTCGTAGCGCGGCTGACGATGCGCGAGCGCCCGGGCGTAGGTCCAGCGCACGAAGGCGTCGGGGTCGATGCGGTCCGGGGCCTCTCCGGTCTCTGCCCGGTACTGCGCCCAGGCGTCCACCAGGAAGGCGGGTTCGTAATACATCGGCTTCGGCGCCCGGTCGAAGCGTTCGATCAGCTTCTGCGTGTGCGCGTCGTCGCCCTTGATCCACACCATCAGCGCGGACCGTTCCAGCGCGGTCAGGATCGGATCGTCGGGGTTGGCGGGATCCACCACCTCGCAGATCGACCCGCCGCTGTCGCAGACGAAATGCGGATAGCCGTAGAGCTTTTCGGACCGCTTGATGAAGCGCGGCGTGTCCAGCAGGGCCGACACCTCGGCCTCGCGGTGCTGAGCCTGGCGCAGCATGTATTCGTCGAATGCCAGCCCGCCCTTCGCCGGATCGCCGGGCTTGCCGAGGTAGGTCGACAGCGGCGCGAGGTTCTCGAAGGTGATGTTCGACCCGATGTAGATCGAATCCGTCAGCAGCAGGTCCCGCAGGAAGGGCACCTGCATCGCGTGCTTCTTGGCGTTGTCGGCGATGTGCTCGCCCATGTAGCGCGTGCCGATGCGGTAATCGATGGAGTAGTGGAACCAGTCGCCCGACCCGCGCAGCAGGTTCGACACATGGGTCTTGCCCAGCCCCGACATGCCGAACAGCAGCACCCGCCGGTTCGAAGCGTTCAGCCAGTCGTCCGCACTGTCGTAGATCATGCCGGTCCCTCGGTTCCGGGACACGGTTAGCGGCAGGCGAGGGGGCGGTCAAACGCTTCACCCCCTCGCGGCCGTGGCGAGGTGCCTCAGAACCGGTAGGCGACCTTCAGGCCGAAGCCGACGGCCTCGTTGCCCGAGAAATCGGCGCGGGCCACGTCGGGCGTGCCGGTCTCGGGCGAGGCGCTGCCCACGTCGACGTAGGTGACCCCGCCCGAGATCTCCATCGCGTCGGTGGCCTGGTACGCCAGCCCCAGGCTGACCGACCGGAACCCGGTCGAGGGCGCCAGCGGCGACACCAGCCGGTCGCGCGGGGCCTCGTAGCCGAACATGACCGAACCGGACAGGCGGTCGGTGAACTGCCGCCCGACGCCGAGGCGGTACGTCACCGAATCCTCCAGATCCACCAGCCCCTCGCCGCCGTTCAGCGCGGTGAAGGTGGCCGGGTTCACCTGGAACGCCGAATGCTCGACATAGCGGACCGAGCCCATCAGCAGGGTCTGCGGCGCGATGCCGGTCTGGAACTCCAGGTTCCAGGAAGCCGGCGTCTTCGTCCGGGTGTTGCTGACGACGCCCGGCGCGATGCTCTCGCGCGTGGCGAAGTCGTGGGCCACCTCGGACTGGTAGTGCAGTGCGACGCGCAGCGCGATGTCCGGGATCTCGTAGGCCGCGCCCAGCACCCAGCCCCAGCCGTCGTCCTCGCCCAGGGTCACGTTGTAGCCGTTCAGCGGCCCGTAGGCCGCGCCCGACAGCGTGACCGACCCGCTGGCCCGCTGATAGCGCGCGCCGCCGAAGACCGACACGTTCTCGTTGAAGCGGTAGAGCGCCAGGGCGGTCAGCGTGTCGGTTTCCGCCTCGGCCCGCGTGCCGCCGAGGATCGGATTGGCCGGGTCGTAGGAGATGTCGGCGCCGAAGGGCCGGTCGTAGATCAGCGCCAGTGCCAGGCGGTCGTTGACCTCCATCCGCAGGCCCAGCGAGGGCAGGCCGTAGTCGCGCGCCACGTCGCCGGTGGGCGCGGGCACGAAGCGGCTGGTGCCCGACAGGTCGGGCGAGACGCTGCCGTAGGACAGCTCCACGCGGTTCCCCTCCGCGAAGAGCAGCGCCATGCTCTGGGTCGTTCGCTCGATGCCGCCGGCCTGAGCGGTGCCGGCGATCCCCGCGCCGGCCAGCGCAAGCGCGGCCATGGTGTAGTGCCTCATCCGGTTCTCCTCCCGTGGATGTGACGTGAGTGTGAAAGGGAGTGTGACGCGAAACTTTCACGCAGCAAGCACCCGCATGGGTTGACGTGAGGAGAGCGCCGCGTCAGGCGCGGCCGGTGCGTCCCGGCCGCAACACCCGCAGGATCCGCCCGTCCAGCACCACCAGCCCGCAGGCGATCAGCGCGAAGCCCGCGTAGTGGCGCGGGTGCAGCGCCTCGCCCAGCACCGCCGCGCCCAGCAGGATCGCCACCGGCGCGACCAGCAGGGTCACCAGCATCAGGTTGCCCGATCCGGCCTTGGCGAGGATCGAGTAGTATAGAAGGAAGGCCCCTGCCGTCGCGATCAGCGAGTAATATCCGATGGCAAGCCAGGTCGTGCCCGACAGATCCAGCGACACCGGTCCCTCGACCACCCAGACCAGCGGCAACAGGGTCACGCTCGATCCGGTCAGCATGCCGGCCGCCGCCACCTGCGGCCGCAGCCCGCCCAGCGTCGCCCGCGCCCAGGCGCCGGCGCAGCCGTAGCAGAACGCGGCGCCGATGCAGGCCAGCTGCGCCAGCGACCGCAGATCGACCTGACCCAGGAACTCCAGCCCCATGGCCGTCGCGACGCCGAGAAAGCCCAGCAGGACCCCGATACCCTTGCGGGCGGTCAGCTTCTCGTCGGCGAAGACCACGGCGGCGATCAGCACCCCGAAGACGGCGGTGGAGGCGTTGAAGATCGACACCAGCCCGGTTTCCAGATGCTTCGTCCCGAAGGCCAGCAGGCTGAAGGGCAGCACGTTGTTGAGCACCCCCATGACGAGGAACGCCCCCCAGACCCGCGGCGCGCGCGGGACGGGCAGGCGGGCCAGCAGCACCACGGCCCAGAGCACCAGCATCGCCCAGAACACCCGGTGCAGGGCCGAGGCGAAGAGCCCGACCTCCTGCAGCGCCACCTTCATGGCCAGGAAGGAGCCGCCCCAGATAAGCCCCAGCAGCAGCATCTGCGCCCAGGCGGCGCCGGATATGGTCTTCTGATCGGTCATGGCCGCATCAGGCGCCGGTTCTCGGGCGACCGCAATCCGGAAGCTGTGCTTTCACGCACGCGTCTCGGCCCGGATGTTCAGGAAATTGCCTGCGAAGATCACCGCCGCGCCCAGCAGGACCCAGGGGTCGAGCGGTTCGGCATAGACCAGCGCGCCCAGGATCGCGACCAGCGGCAGGCGGGCGAAATCCACGGGCATGACCACGCTCGCGGGCGCGAGGCGCAGCGCGTTGGTCAGGCAGAAATGCGCCAGCAGTCCCGCGCAGCCGATCAGCAGCAGCCAGGGCGCGGTGACGGCCGAGGGCAGCCGGATGTCGCCGTCGTATCCGGCGGCGATCAGGCCGAAGATTGCCTGCAGCACCGTCAGCCAGAAGAGGATGCAGGCGACGCTCGCCGTCCGCGTCAGCCTGCGCGTCAGCACGTTGGTGGTGGCGAAACCGATGGCGGCGAGGGCGGCGCAGATCACGCCGGCGTTGATCTCTCCGGTGCCGGGGCGGGCGACGATCAGGATCCCGACGAAGCCGATCCCGGCGCTCAGCCAGCGGGTCTTCGTCATCCGCTCGCCCAGGATCAGCGGCGCGAGGATCAGGACCCACAGGGGCGAGGTGAACTCCAGCGCGAAGACCTGCGCCAGCGGGATCACGGTGATCGCGTAGAACCACAGGTTCTGGCCGGTGAAATGCGCCAGGTTGCGGATCCCGTGCAGGCCCGGCTGCCGCGCGTTGACCTGCCCCCAGAGCCCGCGTGCCGTGAGCACCGCGCAGACGATGACGACCCCGGTGACCGAGCGCCAGAGCATGATCTCGAACGTGTCCAGATCGAAGCTGACCGCCCGCGCCGCCACGGCCATCGAGATGAACGACACGATGGCCCCGGTCATCCAGGTGAGCGCGCGGAAGGTGTCGTTGCGGCGGGAGGACGGGAGGGGCGTGTCGGTCATGGCTGCCTGCGTGGCGCGAAACGGGGGGAGAGGCAAGACCCACGTCGGAGGCCTCGCGTCAGGCCGGGCGCAGGCCGAACGGAGGCCGGGCTTCAGCCCGGCACCCCCCGGACCGCGTAGGGTGGGGTTCCACCCCACCCCCACGAACCAACCGCGATCACGCCCCCCGCATTCCCCCGCCAGCTCCGCCGGCACCTGCTCCTTCCGCGCCGCCATCGCCCGTCCACGCCCCCTGGTCCGCCCTCCGGCGCGGCGGCCCGATCTCGCACCAGACCGGCAGGTGGTCCGAGGCGACGGCGGCGGGCGCCGTCCGCCAGGCGCGCGGGGCGGAGGCGCTCAGCCCGTGCACCGCGAACCGGTCGAGCGGCGCGACGGGGCGCGGCGCGGGATAGCTGGGCGCGGGCGGCAGCAGCCGCCAGGGCGCCAGCGGCCCCTCGATGGCGCGGCCGTCGCCCCATTCGTTGAAATCGCCGGCGATGATGCCCGGCCGCTCCGGCAGATGCTCCAGCGCCCGGCGGATGGCGTGCAGTTGCAGCAGCCGGTAGCGGCGAACGAGGCCCAGATGCGCGCCGATGACCCGCAGCGGGCCCACCGGCGTCGCCAGATCGGCGCGGATCGCGCCGCGCGGCTCCAGCCCCGGAAGGTCGATCCGGCCGGTGTCTTCCACCTCGACCGGGCCGCGGATCAGCATGGCGTTGCCGTGCCAGCCGAGCGATCCCGCCGGTTCGCCGAAATCGACGACGGTCCAGCCGTGCTCCTCGGCCATCCGGTGGGGCAGGGCGGCGGGGCGCGGCGCCAGACGCTTGTCGGCCTCCTGCAGCACCGCGATGTCGGGCGCGATCCGCTCCAGCACCTGAAGCGAGCGGTCGGGACGCCGGCGCAGGTCGAGTCCGACGCATTTCTGCAGGTTCCAGGTTGCGATCCGGATGGTTCGTTCTTTCATAGGGGCAGACCGAGTCACGTGCTATGCGAGTGTTCCATGTATGCCAGCCAGGCCATCCTGACCCGTATCATCTGGACGCTGCTGCTGATCTTCGCGTTCTATGCGCTGGCCACCGGCCGACTTTCGCTTGCTTTCGTGGCAATGGCGACCCTCGCCCTGTCGCTGGTGCCGCTGCATATCGCCCGCTACGCCGAGATCGAGGTGCCGCGCGCCTTCATCGCCGCCGTGGTGATGTTCGTCGGCGGCACGCTCTTCCTGGGCGAGGCGTTCGATTTCTACGAACGCTACTGGTGGTGGGACATCGTCATGCACGGCGGCAGCGCCGTGGGCTTCGGGCTGATCGGCTTCGTGCTGGTCTTCATGATGTTCCAGGGCGACCGCTACGCCGCGCCGCCGGTCGCGGTGGCCTTCTTCGCCTTCTGCTTCGCCCTGTCGATGGGCGCGCTGTGGGAGATCTTCGAATTCTCGATGGACCGGATCTTCGGTCTGAACATGCAGAAATCCGGGCTGATGGACACGATGGGCGACCTGATCGTCGACACCATCGGCGCGCTGATCGGCGCGGGCAGCGGATTCGCCTGGCTCAAGGGGCAGAGGCTGGGCGGGCTGACCGGAATCATCTCGGCCTTCGTCCACCGCAATCCGAAGTTCTTCCAGCGGTTCCGCAAGTGATCGCGGCCCTGCCGGCCGCGACGGGGGATTGACGCGCCACCCGCCGCCGCGCTTGATGCGCGCGCCATGCGGAAGACCCATATCGACGCCCGGGGCGCGGCGCTGCTGCTGCTGTTCACGATGATCCTCGGCATCAACCAGATCGTGATGAAGGTGAACACCGAGGGCCTGTCGCCGGCCTTCCAGGTGGGGCTGCGCTCCGCCGGAGCCTCGGTTCTGATCTTCCTCTACATCCGGTGGAAGCGGATCCCCTTCCCGCTGGGCCCGCGGATGGTGGGGGCCGGGATCCTGCTGGGCTGCGTCTTCTCTGCCGAGTTCCTGGCGCTCTACCTCGCCATCGACCTGACCACGGTCAGCCGTGTGTCCATCGTCTTCTACTCGATGCCGGTCTACCTGAGCCTCGGGGCGCATTTCCTGTTCCCCGGCGAGCGGCTGACGCCCACCCGTATTCTGGGCCTCCTGCTGGCCATGGCGGGCATCGTGGTGGTGATGGCCGACCGCACGGGCGGCGAGGCGAGCCTTGCGGGCGATCTGCTGGCGCTCTGCGCCGCGCTCGGCTGGGCGGCAATCCCCTTCGTGCTGCGACTGACCGCGCTGCGCGATGCGCCGAACGAGGCGCAGCTGCTGTGGCAGATCGGGATCTCGGCGCCGATCCTGCTGGCGCTGGCGCCGCTCTTCGGGCCGCTGGTGCGCGATTTCCGGCCGCTGGACGTGGCGCTGATGGCCTATCAGATCGTCGCCGTGGCGAGCTTTGCCTTCCTGCTGTGGTTCGTGCTGCTCCGTACCTATCCGGCCTCGGGGGTGGCGAGCTTTTCCTTCGTCACGCCGGTGCTGGCGGTATTCCTCGCGCATCTGATCCTCGGCGAGGAACTGCATGCCTCGGTCCTGCTGGCCCTGGCGCTGGTGGCGGCGGGGATCGTGCTGATCAACCGCCGGGTCGGCGGCCCCCCGCATGTCCCGCCTCAGGTGCCGCAGAAGGTCGCCTGAACCTCTTCGCCGGGCTGCGGCGGGCGGCGCAGGTCCGACATGTCGGGCCGATCCTCGAACGGGCGGGCGAGGGCCGTCATCAACCGCTCGAACGGGGCCATGTCGCCCTCGACCGCCGCCGCGATCATCTGCTCGATCCGGTGGTTGCGGGGGATCAGGGCAGGATTGCTGCGAATCAGCCGCTCGCTCACGCCGGTCTCGGCGGCGGTGCGGGCCTGCCAGCGCCCCTCCCACGCATCGAACGCCTCCCGGTCGGTGAATTCGTCGCGGGCCGCCGGGGTGCCGAGGGCGCGGAAGGTGTTGGTGAAATCCGCGCGGTTCCCGGCCATCAGGGTCAGCAGGTCGACCAGCAGTTGCTCGTCGTCCTCCCGCGCGGTGGCGAGGCCCAGCTTGCCCCGGAAGATCGCCAGCCATTCGGCGTGGACCCGTTCGGGCACGGCATGGATGGCGTGCGTGAACCGGGCGATTGCGGCGTCCTCGTCGGGCATCAGCGCCACGAGGCAGGAGGCCAGCTGCGCCAGGTTCCAGGCGATGATCTGCGGCTGGTTCTGGAAGGCGTAGCGGCCCTGCCGGTCGATCGAGGAATAGACCGTCGCGGGGTGGTAGGCGTCCATGAAGGCGCAGGGGCCGTAGTCGATCGTCTCGCCCGACAGCGTCGTGTTGTCGGTGTTCATCACGCCGTGGATGAAGCCCGCGGACATCCACTGCGCCACCAGCCGCGCCTGCCGGGCGATGACGGCGTCGAGGAATTCGTCCGGGGTATCCGCGTCCGGGTAGTGTCTGTCGCGCGTGTAGTCGAACAGCCGCTGCAGCGCGTCCCGGTCCTGGCGGGCGGCGAAATACTGGAAGGTGCCGACGCGGATGTGGCTGGACGCGACGCGGGTCAGCACAGCGCCGGGCAGGGGCGCCTCGCGCATGATCTGCTCGCCCGTGGCCACGGCGGCCAGCGCGCGGGTGGTGGGGATGCCGAGCGCGTGCATCGCCTCGGACACCACGTATTCGCGCAGGACGGGGCCCAGCCAGGCCCGCCCGTCGCCCATGCGGGAATAGGGGGTGGGGCCGGAGCCCTTCAGCTGGATGTCGCGCCGGGTGCCACTTCTGTCCAGCACCTCGCCCAGCAGGATCGCGCGGCCGTCCCCGAGCTGCGGGGAGAACCCGCCGAACTGGTGCCCGGCGTAGACCTGCGCCAGGGGGGCCGCGCCCTCGGGCGGGGTGTTGCCCGAGAAGATGCGGGCCAGCTCGTCCTCGGGCGGCAGGTCGGCGATGCCGAGCTCCTCGGCGAGGGCGGCGTTGAAGGCCAGCAGGCGCGGGGCCTTCACCGGGGTCGGGGCGAGCCGGGTGAAGAAGCCGTCGGGCAGCGCGGCGTAGGAATTGTCGAAGCGGATGGCGAGGGTCATGAGGGGAATCCAGGTGCGGCAGGGGCGGTTGTCAAGGGAGGCGGGACGCCTTGCGTGTCCGCCGGCCTGTCGTCGCCGACGCTTCGCGGGTTGCGGAGCAGGGGGCGGAGGCTTCGCGCCATGGCCCGTGATGTCCGATCCGATCTCCCGCACGGAACCAAGCCGAAGGCGCCGTGCGAGCGCCGGCCCGTCCCCTCGGGCTGGCGCTGCGTCGACGCCTGGCCCGGCCTCGGAGGGAAGATGCGAACACAGACATAAACCGCACCCGCTCGGCCGGTGTGAGCGCCACCCCACGGGCCGGCGCTGCGTCGACGCTGGCGCGAACCTCGGAGGCAAGACGAGAACACAGCCATGAAGCGCACCCGCTCAGGCGTTGCGCGCGCCATCCCACGGTCCGGCGCTCCCACGGCTTGCGGTGTGCCTGCGGAAGCCGCGCCCAATACCGGGCGACCTACGGCCGGAACTTCCGCGTCATGAGCATGTAGTTCTCCCGCGCTTCGAACTTCTGGCGGCGGTAGAGTCGCTGAGCCCCTGCGTCGTCGCGCCGGACCTCCAGGTGCAGCGCCTTCAGCCCGGCGCCGGCCAGTGCCTTGGGCAGCGCGGTCAGGACCTCTCCGCCGATCCCGCGGCCGCGGACGCCGGGGCGGATCCAGATCTCGTCCACGAACCCGTCCAGCCCGCCGAACTCCACGCTCCAGCCGAAGCAGATCACGATGTAGCCGATGGGCGAGCGCGCCGGGCCGATCAGGTAGACCGCGCCGTGCGGCGAGCCCTCCAGCAGCGGCACCAGCCCCTCCGCCTGCGCCTCGGGGGCGGTGCCGAAGCCCATCTCGCGGTGGCAGGCCGCGACCATGGCGAGCAGGCGGTCGGCATCCTCGACCCGGGCAAGATGAAGCGAGGTCACAGCCGGGCCAGCCTTTCCGTCAGCAGGGCGAAGAGGCCGTCCGCATCGACCTCGCCCAGGAAGGTTGCGTTGGCCGGCCGGTCCGTCACCCGCCACCAGTCGGCCACCGTCATGCCGAGCGTGAGGCCGTCGCGGGTGTCCACCTCGACGTTGACGTGCCGGCCCCGGAACAGATCCGGCCGTATCAGACGGCCGATCACGCAGGGATCGTGCAGCGGCGCACCTTCGGAGCCGTATTTCTCGCGGTCGAAGCGTTCGAAGAAGTCGGTCATCTCGGCCACCGCCACGCCGACCGGGGTGCCGATCGCGCGGAAGGCGTCGTTGCGGGCTGGCGTGACCAGCGCCTGATGCGTCACGTCGAGCGGCAACAGCGTCACCGGAGCGCCGGATTTCAAAACGATATCGGCGGCTTCCGGGTCCACATGAATGTTGAATTCGGCCGTGGGGGTGATGTTGCCGACGGCGAAATACGCCCCGCCCATCAGCACGATCTCCTGCACCCTCTCCACGATGTCGGGCGCGCGGGTGAAGGCGGTGGCGATGTTGGTGAGCGGGCCCAGCGGGCAGAGCGTGACGGTACCCGGCGGCTCGGCGCGCAGCACCTCGATGATGCGGTCGACGGCGTGACCCTCGCGCAGGGCCATCCGCGGCTCGGGCAGCGTCGGACCGTCGAGCCCGGTCTGGCCGTGGACATGTTCGGCGGTGATCAGCGGGCGCGACAGCGGCGCGTCGCACCCGGCGAAGACCGGCACGTCGGTGCGGCCGGCCAGTTCGCAGACCATCAGCGCATTGCGCGTGGTCAGCGGCAGCGGGACATTGCCGGCGACGCAGGTGATGGCCAGAACCTCGACATCCTCGGGAGAGGCGAGCGCCAGCAGGATGGCGACCGCGTCGTCCTGGCCCGGGTCGGTGTCGATGATGATCCGGCGTGTCATGGGACCTCTTCGTGTCGCTTTGCGGGGCGACAATGAAGGGGCGCGGCGCGGGAGTCCACAGGGCGGCAGGGGGCTCTGCCCCCATCGAGCCTGCGGCTCGAATCCCCCGGAGTACTTGTGGAAAGATGAAGGGAGGCGCGGCGCCCTTCTCGAGAGCGCCGCGCGGATCGGTCAGCCGTCGAAATCGACTTCCTCGATCAGCCGGATGGCGTCGGGGCGCAGGGCCGCCAGGTCCATCAGGTTCACATCGTCGGCGGTGAACTCGCCCCAGCCCTTCACCAGTTCGGACGGCTCGGAGCCCGGCGCGATCGGGTATTCGTGGTTCGCCTCGGCGTAGATCTCCTGCGCCTCGGGCGACACGAGATATTCCATGAAGCGGATCGCGTTCTCGCGGTTCGGCGCGGCCTTCGTCAGCGCGACGCCCGAGATGTTGACGTGGGTGCCGCCGTCTTCGAAGGTCGGGAAGACGATCCGGACGGAATCCGCCCACTCGGTCTGCTCGGGATCTTCAAGCATCTGGCCCATGTAGTAGGTGTTGCCGAGGCTGATGTCGCATTCGCCGGCCCAGATCGCCTTGACCTGCGCGCGGTCGTTGCCCTGCGGCTTGCGGGCGAGGTTGGCCTTCAGGCCTTCCAGCCAGGCCTTCGTCTCTTCCTCGCCGTGGTGGTGCAGGTAGGCCGCCGTCAGCGCGACGTTGTAGGGATGGGTGCCCGAACGGGTGCAGATGCGGCCCTTCCATTTCGGATCGGCCAGATCCTCGTAGGTCGTCACCTCGCCATCCGCCACGCGGTCCTTCGAGGCATAGACGATCCGCGCGCGGGTCGTCAGGCCCCACCACTGGCCGTCGGGGTCGTGATAGGCGGCGGGGACGTTCTCCGACAGGGCCTCGTCGGTGACGGCCTCGGTGACGCCCGCGTCCACGGTCTCGGCAAGGCGCGAGATGTCGACGGTCAGCACCAGGTCGGCGGGCGAGCGGTCGCCCTCGGCCTGAAGGCGCTCGATCATGCCCTCTTCCAGGTAGGCGACATTCACCTCGATGCCGGTTTCCGCCTCGAAGGCGTCGACGAGCGGCTGGATCAGCTCGGGCTGGCGATAGGAATAGAGGTTGACCTCGTCCGCGGCGAGCGGTGTGGCGGTCAGCGCGATCGCGCTGACGGTGAGAAGGGCGCGGGGTGTCGGCATCGTGGTCTCTCCCTCGTGATGTCGAAAACGTCTTCCGCGCAGAGGGATATTCTGACTCAAACGCTCGGGTCAATGACTGATCGGATTGGTCGGAATTGCGCGGTCGGCCGCCCGGTCATCCGCCGCGCCGATCCTCGGCCCGCACGACGTTCCAGATCGCGTCCATCTCTTCCAGCGTCGCGTCGCGGGGGTGTTTCCCCTGCGCTTGAAGTTCGGCCTCAATCCGATTGAAGCGGCGCGTGAACTTGGCATTGGCCGAGCGCAGGGCGGCTTCGGGATCGACGTCGAGGTGCCGGGCGAGGTTGGCCATGACGAACAGCAGGTCACCCATCTCCTCGTGGACCTTCTCGGGGGTGAGGGTGTCGCGCGCCTCCACCAGCTCCGCAGCCTCCTCGGTCAGCTTGGCGAGGACCTGCCCCGTCTCGGGCCAGTCGAATCCGACCCGTGCGGCGCGCTTCTGGAGCTTCACCGCCCGCATCAGCGCCGGCAGGCCGAGCGCCACACCGTCCAGCACGCCGGTCTCGGCGCGGTCGGCGCGTTCCGCGGCCTTGATCGCCTCCCAGTCCCGCGTCTGCTGCTCGGCGGACTTGTCGCGGCTCTCGTCGCCGAAGACATGCGGATGGCGGGCGACCATCTTGTCGGACATCGTGTTCGCCACGTCGTCGAAATCGAAAAGCCCTTTCTCGTCCGCCATCTGCGCGTGGAAGACGGACTGGAACAGCAGGTCGCCCAGTTCGCCCTTCAGCTCGTCCCAGGCCTCGCGCTCGATGGCGTCGGCGACCTCGTGCGCCTCCTCGATCGTGTAGGGGGCGATGGTGGCGAAATCCTGCTCCAGATCCCATGGGCAGCCGGTCTCGGGGTGGCGCAGCGCGCGCATGATCGCCAGCAGCCGGGGCATGCCGCCCTGCGGGTCGTGGATCAGGTCGTGGTCTGTTCGGGGGTCCGGACGGGCGTCGGGATCGGCCATTGCGGCGGCTCCGGTTTTCGGGTCTGGTGCGCAGCAGAACCGAGGCCAGCCCGGGAGTCCACCCATGCCCGTCATCAACCGCATCGCCGGCTTCGCCGACGAGATGAAGGCGTGGCGGCGGCATCTTCATGCGCATCCCGAACTGGGGTTCGACTGCCACGAGACGGCGGAATTCGTGACCGCGCGGCTGAAGGATTTCGGCGTGGACGAGATCCACGGCGGCATCGCGAAGACCGGCCTCGTCGCGATCATCGAGGGGCGCGGACCGGGCCCGGTGATCGGCCTGCGCGCCGACATGGACGCGCTGCCCATCGACGAGGCGACTGGGGCCGACCACGCCTCCACCGCCGCGGGCAGGATGCATGCCTGCGGGCACGACGGGCACACGACGATGCTGCTGGGCGCGGCGAAATACCTTGCGGAAACAAGGAATTTCACCGGGAAGGTCGCGTTGATCTTCCAGCCGGCGGAAGAGGCCGGGGGCGGCGGCGGCGTGATGGTGCAGGAGGGGATGCTCGACCGGTTCGACATCGCCCAGGTCTATGCGCTGCACAACGCGCCCGGCGTGCCCGCGGGACATTTCGCCACCGGGCCGGGGCCGGTTCTGGCTGCCGACGACATCTTCCACATCCATGTCCACGGGATCGGCGGGCACGCCGCGCATCCGGACGAGACGCGCGATCCGGTGGTGGCCGCCGTCGGCATTGCCGGCGCCATCCAGACAATCCTCAGCCGCAACATCTATGCCCGGGACGAGGCGGTGGTGTCGCTGACGCAGATCCATTGCGGCAGCACCGACAACGTGATCCCGGACCGCGCCTATCTGAACGGCACCGTGCGGACCTTCGACCCGGTGCTTCAGGACCGGATCGAGCGGCGGATGGAAGAGATCGTCGCGGGGCAGGCGGCGTCCTACGGGGTTAAGGCGATCCTCGACTACCGGCGCGGCTATCCGCCGACGGTGAACGACCCCGACAAGGCGGCCTTCGCCATCGGCGTGGCGCAACAGGTGGTGGGCGAGGAAAACGCCGTGCTGCGCGAGGACCGCTCCATGGGCGCGGAGGATTTCGCCTTCCTGCTGCGCGAGCGGCCCGGCGCCTACATGCTGATCGGGCAGGGCGACAGCGCTGCGCTGCATCAGCCGGACTACGATTTCAACGACGAGATCGCGCCGGTCGGGGCCAGCTGGTTCGCCCGGCTGGTGGAAACCGCGCAGCCGGTGGAGGGCTGACATGGCGCTGGAAGACGCGAAGCACGAGATCGACGCGGCCTTTACCCGGAAGGACACGAAGGGCCTCAGCTACGAGAACGCCTTCGCCGGCGCGGCCTCGTTCCTGCGGCGGCGCTACACGAAGGACCTGACAGGCGTCGATCTGGCGGTCACGGGGGTGCCTTTCGACCAGGCGGTGACGAACCGCACCGGCACCCGCTTCGGTCCGAGGGCGATCCGCGAGGCGTCGTTGCTGCAACCCTACGATCCGCCCTGGGGCTGGGATTTCGACCCGCTGAGCGAGTTCGCTGTGGTGGATTACGGCGACGTGGCCTTCGACTACGCGAAGGTCTGGGATACGCCCGCGCTGATCGAGGCGCATGTCCGGGGCATCCTCGCCGCCGGTGCGGGGGCGATCACCCTGGGGGGCGATCATTTCATCACGCTGCCGATCCTGAAGGCCCATGCCGAAACATACGGCCCGATGGCGCTGATCCAGTTCGACGCGCATTCGGACACGTGGCAGGACGACGATTTCGACCGGATCGACCACGGGACCTTCCTCTACAAGGCGATCAAGCTGGGGCTGGTGGACCCGGCGCATTCGGTGCAGGTGGGAATCCGGACAACGAATCCGGATACATGGGGGATGAACATCATCTCCGCCCGCGAGGTGCACGAGCAGGGCGCCGCGGCCACGGCAGCCCGCATCCGCGAGATCGCGGGCGACCGGCCCGCCTATCTCACCTTCGACATCGACGCGCTGGATCCGGCCTATGCGCCGGGGACCGGCACGCCGGTCTGGGGCGGGCTGACCTCGGCCCAGGCGGCGATCATGCTGCGCGACATCGCCGGGATCGACCTGAAGGGGGGCGACGTGGTCGAGGTGTCGCCGCCCTTCGACACGACCGGCGCCACCGCCGTCGCCGGCGCGCATGTGGCGATGGAGCTGATCTGCCTCTGGGCCTGGACGCGCCGTCGGACCTGACACTTGCCAGGGGCCGCGATTTCGGGATGCTGTCCGGACCCGCGACGGCCGGATAACTGGCGCGGACTGTTGCTCCGCGCGATCGGCGCGGGGATCGGCGCGACCGAACGGCCCCGAAGACTGGCCATGACGAACGGCCCGATGATGGAAAGGCGACGCATGCTCTGGACGATCCTCGCCGTGCTTCTGGCGGTTCTGGTGGCGCTGATGCTCTATGTCCGTCTGGCGCCGTCCGACCCGCTGCGCTGGCACGAGGACCCGCAGGTGCGCCGCAACGCCGACCTGCCGAACGGGGTGCGCCGGGTGCTGCCGACCTGGCCCGACGGGCTGGAAAAGCTCGACGCGATCATCATGTCGACGCCGCGCACGCAATGGCTGGCGGGGTCGGTCCGGGCGGGGATGGTGACTTATGTCACCCGTTCGCTGGTCTGGCGGTTTCCCGACTACACCACCGTCGTCATGTCGGACGGCAAGCTGGAGATCTTCGCCCGGTCACGTTTCGGGCGCTCCGACCTCGGCGTCAACAAGGCCCGGGTCGAGCGCTGGCTGGACCGGTTGCAGGGAGATGACGGCTGAGGGATCGACCTCGCGCGGGGTCAGCCACGACGACAGGCAGCCGTCCTGCAGCTTGCGCCACATCGGCACGTTGAGGCTCATCTGGCACTGCGCCATGAACATCTTGCCGTCGACCTGCAGGCAGATCGTCTCTCCCAGCTCGATCCGGCCGCCGGTGGTGTCGGTGCAGTAGCAGTCGATGGTCCTGCCGCCGGGGCCCTTCACATCCGCCGTCGCGGGAAGGGGCAGGGCGAGCAGGAGGGCGAGGATCGCGCGGGTCATGGCGCGAGGATACCACCACGCGGGCCCTCTTGACCAAGCATTTCGATTGGTGGACGTAGCCGCATGATCTCCGACGACCGACTTCTGCGCATACTCGAGCGGTTCGAGTTTCTCGAGGCCCGCATGTCCGCCGGCACGGGCGACATCGCCGCGCTCGGCCGCGAATACGCCGAACTGCGCCCGGTGGTGGAGCAGGTGCGCGAGTATCGCGCCCTGCGGGCCGAGATGGCCGAGGCCGAGGCGATGCTGTCCGATCCCGAGATGCGCGCGCTCGCGGAGGAGGAGCTGCCGGCGCTGAAGGCCCGTCTGCCGGAGGCGGAGCACGCCCTGCGCGTGGCGCTGCTGCCGAAGGACGCCGCCGACGCCCGCCCCGCGATGATAGAGATCAGGCCCGGAACGGGCGGCGACGAGGCCGCGCTCTTCGCGGGCGATCTGCTGGGCATGTACCGCCGCTATGCCGAGGCACGCGGCTGGCGCTGGCAGGTGATCGAGCTGCAGGAGACCGAGCTGGGCGGCGTGAAGGAGGCGATCGTCAACGTGTCGGGCGAGGGGGTCTTCGCGCGGCTCAAGTTCGAATCGGGCGTGCACCGCGTCCAGCGGGTGCCGGCCACCGAAAGCGGCGGCCGCATCCACACCTCCGCCGCCACCGTCGCCGTCCTGCCCGAGGCGGAGGAGGTCGACGTCAAGATCGACCCGAACGACATCCGCATCGACACCATGCGCGCCAGCGGGGCGGGCGGGCAGCATGTGAACACGACGGATTCAGCGGTCAGGATCACCCACATCCCGACCGGCATCGTCGTCACCAGTTCCGAGAAGTCCCAGCACCAGAACCGCGCCATCGCCATGCAGGTCCTGCGCACGCGGCTGTTCGACATGGCCCGGCAGAGCGCCGACGATGCCCGCTCGGCCGACCGCCGCGCCCAGGTCGGCACCGGCGACCGGTCCGAACGCATCCGCACCTACAACTTCCCGCAGGGAAGGATGACGGATCACCGGATCAACCTGACGCTCTACAAGCTGGACGCGGTGATGCAGGGCGATCTGGACGAGGTGATCGACGCCCTGATCGCCGATCACCAGGCGGCGCTGATGGCGGACGAGGATGCGTGACAGCCTGCTTCGTCCGACGCTGAAGGCCCTGACCGAGGCGGGCGTCGCGGATCCGAGGGGCGATTTGCGACGGCTCTACGACTGGGCCTTCGCGATTGGCCAGGACGCGCCCGAGGCGCAGACCCGCGACGATCCGAACGATCTGACGCTCGAAATGCTGGACATTGCGGTGCGCGACAGGCTGCGGCGGCGGCCGGTGTCGCAGATCATCGGCCGCCGCGCGTTCTGGCGGCACGACTTCATCGTGACCGGCGATGTGCTGGACCCGCGCCCCGACACGGAAACGCTGGTGGAGACGGCCCTGGCCGCGCCCTTTGCCCGGATTCTGGACCTCGGCACCGGATCGGGGGCGATTGCCGTCTCGCTGCTGGCCGACCGGCCGACGGCGAGGGGCGTGGCGACCGACCTGTCAGACCCCGCGCTGGCCGTGGCGCGCCGCAACGCAGAGGCGATCGGAGTGTCCGACAGGCTCGACCTGCTCAGGTCCGACTGGTTCTCGGCCGTTTCGGGTCGCTTCGACCTGATCGTGTCCAACCCGCCCTATATCGCGGCGGCCGAAATGGCGGCCCTCGCGCCCGAGGTCCGCGAGTGGGAGCCGCGCATGGCCCTCACCCCCGGTGGCGACGGGCTGGACGCATACCGCGCCATTGCCGCCGGTGCGCCCGCCCACCTGACCCCCGGAGGTCGCCTGATGGTCGAGATCGGGCCGACCCAGGCCGCCGCAGTCAGCGCGCTGTTTCAGGCGGCCGGCTTGGCGGAGATCGCCGTCCAGCCCGATCTCGATGGTCGGGACAGGGTCGTCTCGGCCCGCAGACCGGCGTGATTCCGCGGGTTATCCACCGTCCTGGCGGGTCAAAACACCGCATTTTCCGCAAAAACCGCGCCAGGCCCCTTGTCAGACCCCGTCCGAGGTGCTTAGTGCTAGGACAGTCGCGGACGTGGATGCCCAGCCGGGCAGTCCCCCGTGACCCCAAGCCAGACAATGCCGTCGCCCCAGGGATGACCGCGCATACCGCGCAATGAAGGTGCAGCGGCAACATCACGAAAACAGGCTGGACTACAGGACATATGAGATCTTCGAAATCACGTTCGCGGAACAAGTCGAACCGCAACCGTTCGGTCGGGAACATCGTCAACCGGGTCTTCGACAGCTCCGGCCCCGAGGGGAAGGTGCGCGGCACGCCGCAGCAGATCATCGAGAAATACAACCAGCTGGCGCGTGACGCGCAGCTGGGCAACGACCGCGTCGCGGCCGAGAACTTCCAGCAGCACGCCGAGCATTACCTGCGGATGTTGTCCGAAGCCCAGAAGGAGCAGGACAACCGGCGCGAGCAGCAGGAGCAGGAAAACCGCCAGCGTCAGTCCGAACGGGACCGCGAGCGCACGCAGCGCCAGGAGCGGGAATCGAACGGCGATGACGGCCAGAACAACGGTCAGTCCGGCGGCGATCAGGGCGGCCGGTCGAATAACGGCAACGACCGGGGCAACGACCGGAACGCCGGCGGCCGCGATGACGGCAACCGCAACGACGGTCAGCGCAACGACGGCCAGCGCAACGACGACCGCCAGCCGGAACCGGCTGCGGTCCGCGGCGACGCGCTCGACGTGGTCGAGGACGCACCGGCCGAGGACAGCGGCCTTGTCGAGACGCCCGAGAACAACGCGAAGCCGAAACCGCGCCGCACCTACAACCGCAAGCCCAAGGCCAAGGCCGACGACGGCGGCGAGGGCGGCAGCGGCGGGTCCGACAATCAGCAGGCCGCGGCCGAGTAAGGCCGTCCCGCGCCCGGGCGAGGCCGGGCTTCGATGACACGCGCACCCCTTCTTCAGCTCACCGATATCGCGCTGACCTTCGGCGGCGATCCCGTCTTCGCGGGGCTTTCCCTGGTGGTGAACCAGGGCGAGCGGCTGGCGCTTGTCGGCCGCAACGGATCGGGCAAGTCGACGCTGATGAAGCTGATGGCCGGCCTCGTGGAGCCCGACAGCGGCGAGCGGGTCATCGGCCCCGGCGCCTCGGTCGGCTACATGCAGCAGGAGCCGGACATGTCCGGCTTCGCCACGCTGGGGGATTTCGCCACGGACGGGCTGGATGCAGGCGAGGAATGGCGGGTGGAGATGGCGGCCGAGGGCCTGCGCTTCGATCCCGCGCGACCGGTAGAGACGGCCTCGGGCGGGGAGCGCCGTCGCGCCGCCCTGGCGAAGCTGATGGCCGAGGGGCCGGAGCTGATGCTGCTGGACGAGCCGACCAACCACCTCGACATCGAGGCGGTGCTCTGGCTGGAGAACGCGCTGCGCGACACGAGATCGGCCTTCATCTGCATTTCCCACGACCGCGCCTTCCTGCGCGCGCTGACGCGCGCGACGCTCTGGATCGACCGGGGCGAGGTGCGGCGCCAGGAGAAGGGCTTCGCCGATTTCGAAGCCTGGCGCGACAAGGTGTGGGAGGAAGAGGACCTCCAGCGCCACAAGCTCGACCGCAAGATCAAGGCAGAGGCCCGCTGGGCCGTCGAGGGCATCTCCGCCCGCCGCAAGCGCAACCAGGGCCGCGTCCGCGCGCTTCAGGCGCTGCGGCAGGAGCGGGCGGATCAGATCCGGCGGCAGGGAACGGCGGCGATGGCCTTCGACTCCGGGCCGAAATCGGGCCGTCTGGTGATCGAGGCGGATGGCATCGGCAAGACATACGCCGAGCGTCCTATCGTCGGTGATTTCTCGCTGCGCGTCATGCGCGGCGACAGGGTGGCCTTCGTCGGCCCCAACGGCGCGGGCAAGACGACGCTGCTGAAGATGCTGATGGGCGAGGTGGAGCCGGATACCGGGACCGTCCGGCGCGGCACCAACCTGATGCCCGCGATCTTCGATCAGGCGCGTGCGGCGCTCGATCCGGACGCGACGCTCTGGGACAGCCTGACCAGCGATCCGGACATGCGCGTTTCAGGGCAATCGGATCAGGTGATGGTGCGCGGCCAGCCCCGGCATGTGGTGGGCTACCTCAAGGATTTCCTGTTCGACGAAGCGCAGGCGCGGGCACCGGTGCGTTCGCTCTCGGGCGGGGAGAAGGCGCGGCTGCTGCTGGCCCGGCTGATGGCCCGTGAATCGAATCTGCTGGTGCTGGACGAGCCGACCAACGACTTGGATGTCGAGACACTGGACCTGCTGCAGGAACTGCTGGACGATTACGACGGCACCGTGCTGCTGGTCAGCCATGACCGGGATTTCCTCGACCGCGTGGCGACCGTCACCGTCGGGCTGGAACCCGGCGGCCGCACCCTGATCCACGCCGGCGGGTGGAGCGATTACCAGACCGCCCGCGCCGCCGCGACGTCGGCAAGGGCCGCGCCGAAAGCCTCGCCCGCGAAATCCTCGTCCTCGAAAGCCTCTCCCGCGCAACCGGCAGCGGCGCAGGCGGCCCCGGTCCGGCCTGCCGCAGCATCGGCCGGAAAGGGTGGCAAGGCCGGCAAGGGGCTCAGCTTCACCGAACGGCACCGGCTGGAGGAACTGCCCGCCGTCATCGACCGCCTCGGCGCCGAAATCGGCAAGCTGGAGGGGCTGCTCGCCACCCCCGACCTCTTCACGAAGGAGCCGGTGAAGTTCCGCAAGGCGACCGAGGCGCTGGCCGAGCGCCAGACCGCCCTGGCCGCGGCGGAAGATGAATGGCTGACGCTGGAGGAGAAGGCCGAGAGCGCCGGCTGAACCTCAGCCGCCCGGCGGCGCCTGCGGCTTCGCGATCCGCTTGAAGAGGACGGTCATCAGCCCGACCGTCAGCAGGATCCGGTAGATGTGGTGCATGGTCACGAAGGCCGGGTTGGCCTGAAGCGACAGCGCCACCAGCGCCATCTCGGTCACGCCGCCGGGCGAATAGCTGATCAGCAGCACGTCGAAGGGCTCTCCGGTCAGCGGGTGGACCATGGCGGCCATCAGGCAGCCGATCAGCAGCATCGACCCGACGGAAAGGGCCCCCAGCCACGCTCCTCGGACGATCAGCGCGAGGTTCAGGCCCAGAAAGCGCGACCCCAGCGATGCGCCGATCACCACCTGGGCCACCGACACCACCCATTGCGGAACCTCGATCACCGCCAGCCCGGCCAGCGTCACCACCGCGCCGACGATCAGCGGCCCGACAAGCTGGCCGGCGGGCAGGCGCGTGACCTTGCCCAGCAGAAGCCCGAGCGCGCAGAGCGCGATCACCTCCGGCAGATGCTCCACCCCCGCCTCGGCCCGGCTCAGCGACATTCCGCCGGCGCTGCCGACGGGGTGGCCGTACCAGATCGACAGGCCGACCGGCAGCATGGTCACCACGAAGATGATCCGCAGGAACTGCTGCATGGTGACAAGGCGGATGTCCGCCCCCGCCTGTTCGCCGAACAGCATCGCCTCGACCAACCCGCCGGGCGTGCCGCAGTAGAAGGCCGTCGTCCGGTCGTAGCCGCCCAGACGGTCGAAGATCAGCGTGTTGGTCCACTGCACCAGCGGCACGAAGATCGTCAGCAGGATGAAGCTGGGGATGGCGTAGCGCAGGTCCGCCAGCACCTCGAGCGTGACGCGGGCGCCGATTGTCAGGCCGATCATCGCGATGAACCCGGCGCGGAAGCTGTCGGGCGTCCTGTATCCTTCGGGCACCACGCGCGGGATCAGCACCGCGATGGCCGACGTCGTCAGCAGCGCCCCCAGCATCCAGGGCAGCGGCAGCCCCGCCAGGGTGGCGAGCCAGCCGCCGACGGCGCCGGCCAGGGTCAGCAGGAGCGTGGTGAGAAGCGTGGTCTTCAGGTCGGTCAAGTTCGGTCGTCCGTCCGGCATCGGCAGGTCGAGGGGCCGGGTCGGGCGGCCCGCGCCGTCTGCGCCCGCTATGCCTGCCGGGGATAAAGGATGCAAGCCGCATGTATCTGTCACTTGCCCGCGGATCGTCCGCGGCCGCGGCCCGATGTCTCGACATCCCCGGCGCCATGCGGCAAACGAAGGACGGGGCCCGACGACGCCCCGGACGACCCGAGGGGATCACATGGGCGGCCGTTCGGCCTTTTTCGCCGTATTTCCATCCATCGCCCTGCCCATCTTCATCGCCCTGGTGGACCAGTCGGTCATCACGACGGCGATGCCCTTCGTCGCGTCCGAACTGGGCGACGTGGAAAAGATCACCTGGCCCGTCACCGCCTACCTGATCGCCGCCGCCGTGACCGCACCGATCTACGGACGGCTGGGCGACATGCTGGGGCGCAAGCGGATCATGGGCGTGGGGCTGGTGATCTCGACCCTCGGCAGCCTCGCCTGCCTGATGGCGCCCTCCATGGTCGCGCTGACGGCGGCCAGGGTGCTGCAGGGCGCGGGCGCGGGCGGGTTGATGGCGCTGTCCTCGGCGCTGATGGGGCAGGCGGTCAGCCCGCGGGAGCGCGGGAAGTACCAGGCCTACATCGCCACCGTGGCCGTGACGGCCAACTCTCTCGGCCCCGTCATCGGGGGCTATCTGACCGATCACTTCGGCTGGCGCAGCATCTTCCTGCTGAACCCTATCCTGGTGGCCATGGCGCTGGTCCTGCTGGCGCGGCTGAAGCTGACCAACCCGCCCTCGTCGCGCAAGGGCATCGACCTCTTCGGCGCCCTGATCCTCGCGATCGGCTTCACCGGCTTCGTCGTCGGCATCGACACGCTGCGGCACGAGGGCGGCGTGCTCTGGGGCCGTCTGGGCCTGTCGGTCGCGGTCTGCGTGGCGATGTTCGTCCTGCTGGTCTGGTGGGAGCAGAAGGTGGCGACGCCCCTCATCCCCCGCCAGGTGTGGGAGAACCCCTCGATCCGTCGATCGAACATGATGGCGCTCAGCCAGGGCGCGCTGATGCTGGCGCTCTTCGCGCTGCTGCCGGTCTACATGCGGGTGAACCTCGGCATATCGGCATCCGAGATCGGCACGACCATGGTGCCGATGGTGGCGGCGACGGCCGTGGGGGCGTCGATCACCGGACGGATGGTGCATCTGACCGGCTGGACGACGCTCTTTCCCGGCATCGGGCTGACCATGCTGACGCTGATGCTGGGCGGCTTCGCGCTGCTGAAGCCCGATCTGGACCAGATGGGCCTGTCGATCTGGTTCACCTGCACGACGGTCTGGCTGGGCACGGTGATGCCGACGGTGCAGATCATCGTGCTGGCCGAGGGCGAGCCGCAGGACTTCGGCGCGGTGACCTCGGTGACGCAGCTGTCCCGGTCACTGGGCGCCGCGACTGGCACGGCGGTGGTGCCGGTGGTGATGCTGATGACGCCGGGCTTCGGAGCCGAGCCGCTGGCCGACCTGCTGGACGGCACCCGCCGTGACGTGGAGATCGCCTGGCCCGCCTTCCGCAACGCCTTCCTGGTGCTGTCGGCCATCGCGGCCTTCGGCGCGGTGGTGTCGACGCAGGTGCCCCGGCGGTCGGTATGAAGCGGTTCTCCGAGGATCACATGGACGGGACAGAATGGACGGGCGGGGGCTCTGCCCCCGTGCCCCCGAGGTATTTTGGACCAGGTGAAGCAGGGGGCGCAGCGTGCGGTGACGTTCGCGTCGACGGTTTCGAGGGCGTGGAGCGGGTGAAGGGAATCGAACCCTCGTCTTAAGCTTGGGAAGCTCCTGCTCTACCATTGAGCTACACCCGCGGCAGCCACCCATGTAACCGCAACGCCGGTCCAGAGCAAGCGCCTCATGCCGGGGGTTCCCCGACTGGCAGAGTGGTTTCTTCGACCGATTTCCCGCTGGCGAATTTTCTGTCGGTCTCTAGCCTGCTCCCGACGTTTCGGAGGAGCGGCGTGACGGATTTCGAAGACACCTCGAACTGGGAAGAACGGAACAGCTCGACGATCTCTTCCGATACGATCATGGAGGCGAGCAAGAGCAAGGTACGCTCGAAAAGGAGCCTCATATCCTTCCGGTTACGGTAGAGCGGTTGTCGGTCGTGGAACGGACTGCGTGGCACATCGCAGGCGACGAAGAACCCGGCAGCACGACAGGCTTCCATTCGGGGGAATTCATCCAGGCGACCGGCAAGCTCGAATCGTCCCGCATCCGTGCCTTTCAACTCGGAAAAGCGGCGACTGTCACGTTCGCCCTTATAGACGTTTACATCCACCCTGCGACCCTCGAAGACCTTCAGGCGACAAGTACCGAGGAGGCGTTTTCAATCCGGGAAAACGATGACCGGCCGCACGACGGCCGGCTCGCAGGCGAACGCGGGCGCATCCGCTTCTTCGAAGCAGATGAATATGGGGCCGACGCATCCTTGTCTGCACGCCTGTGGCTTGATCAAGCGACCTTCGACGCGCTCGTACAGAAGATCAGGGAGGGTCGGAACATGCGAACGGTCCGCCTCGAAATCCTGGCCGACCTGTTCCGGTTCGGACATGGAGATGGCGTTGGGTACCCCTGGGCGAAGCAGGACTACGGCTTGATGTGCAGCAATGACGGGCACATGACAAAGGGCTCCGCACACGCGCGATTGGAGGAACTGCGGATCGAATGGTCACCGACGCTGGATGATGCCAAAGCGCGCAACGACCCGGACGAACCGCCTCTCGACGCCCAGGTGGACAAGGGCAACGCCGAGGCTGCTGCGCGCCAGATCGCTGACGACGTGAAGAACATGCGCTCTCGCCTGGACGCGTTCTTTCAGGTTGCGATCTTCATTGCGGTCCTGCTCGTGTTCGGTCGCATACTCGACTGGTTCGGGCAGTGAGATGCCTGCGTGCCGATGTTCTGCAGAGGTGCAGTCAGGTCGGAGGATGGGAAAGCCGCTCCACTGCCGATGGGACCACGGACTGACGGATTGTTCGTCCCGCACACCGGCCGCGGCCCCCGGCTCTCACCCGCGGCCGCGCCGCCGCCTGCCGCCGGCGCCGACTGCGCCGCCGGGGTTGAACGAGACGTCGGGCAGCGTGACCTCGCCCGCGAGGTGGGGGAAGGCATCCGTCGCGTGGGGGATCGCGTTGGCGGCGACGAAATGCTCCTGGAAGCGGGGGGCGATGGCGGTCTCGACCTTGGTGATCTTCCGCACGTCCTCTTCGATCCGGGCGCGGGCGGCGCGGTTGCAGAGCGCGATGCGCGCGCCGGTGCCGGCGGCGTTGCCAGCCGATGTCACGCGGTCCAGCGGCACGTCCGGGATCATCCCCAGCACCATCGCGTGCAGCGGCGAGATATGCGCGCCGAAGGCACCCGCCAGCACCACGCGGTCGACCGTCTCGGCCCCCATCTCGTCCATCAGCAGCCGCGCGCCGGCATAGAGCGCGGATTTCGCCAGCTGGATCGCGCGGATGTCGCCCTGGGTGACGGAGATGCGCGCGCCGCCGTCGGCGGTGCCGTCGTGGATCAGATAGCTGTGCGTGCGGCCCTCGGCCTCGCAGCGCGGCGTGCCGGTCTGTTCGGCCGAACCGATCAGGCCCGAGGCGTCCACCAGGCCGGCCATGCGCATCTCGGCCACCGCCTCGATGATGCCCGAGCCGCAGATGCCGGTGATGCCGGTCCGCGCGGTGGCGGCGGCGAAGCCGTCCTCGTCGGACCACAGGTCGCAGCCGATCACGCGGAAGCGCGGCTCCTTCGTGGCGGGGTCGATGCGCAGCCGCTCGATCGCGCCGGGCGCGGCGCGCTGGCCGGAGGAGATCTGCGCCCCCTCGAATGCCGGCCCGGTGGGAGAGGAGCAGGCCAGCACGCGGGTGGTGTTGCCCAGCAGCAGTTCGGCGTTGGTGCCGACATCCACCATCAGCGCCAGATCGGGCGAGGCGCCCGGTTCTTCCGCCAGCGCGACGGCGGCAGCGTCGGCGCCGACGTGGCCCGCGATGCAGGGCAGGATATACGAACGCGCGCGGGGGCTTACCCCATGAAGTTCGAGTTCCGCCGCAGACAGCGACAGGGAGGAGGACGAGACCAGAGCGAAAGGCGCCTGACCCAGCTCCGTCGGGTCGAGGCCGAGCAGCAGGTGGTGCATCACCGGGTTGCAGACCGTCACCGTCTCGACGATCAGCGCCGGGTCGATCGACGCCTCGGCGGCGAGGTCCGTCGCCAGCCGGTTCAGCGCCTCGCGCACCGCCCTCGTCATCTCGATCTCGCCGCCGGGGTTCATCATCACGTAGCTGACACGGCTCATCAGATCCTCGCCGAAGCGGATCTGCGGGTTCATCAGCCCGGCCGAGGCCAGCACAGCGCCGGTATCGAGGTCGGTCAGATGCGCCGCGATGGTGGTGGAGCCGAGATCGATGGCCAGGCCGTAGAGCCCGCCCTCGTGCAGGCCCGGCCAGATCTCGGTCACGCGCGCCGGCCCGCCGCGATGATCGGCGAAAAGCGCCACGGTGACCTTCCAGTCGCCCTTGCGCAGGACGCCCTGCAGCTTCGCCATCAGCGACAGGTCGGCGGCGATCTCCTCCACCTGCCACTGGTCCTTCAGCGCCGTGCCGAGGCGTTCGAAATCGCCCGAGGGTTCGTGCATGTCGGGCTGCTGCACCTCGACGTAGAAAAGCCGGGTGGCCGGGTCCATGGTGATCGCCCGCGCGTCGGCGGCCTTGCGCACCACCTGGCGGTGGACCTGGCTTTCGGGCGGCACGTCGATGACCACGTCGCGCAGGATCTGCGCCTGGCAGCCGAGCCGCCGGCCGGATTTCAGCCCGCGGATGCGGTCGTAGCGGGCCTCGACCTCGTTCCAGGGGCTCAGCGCGTCCTCGGCCACCGTCACCCCGTGCTTCGAGAACTGCCCGTAGCTGGGCGCGATCTGGCATTTCGAGCAGATGCCGCGCCCGCCGCAGACCGAATCGAGATCCACCCCGAGCTGGCGCGCGGCGGCGAGAACCGGCGTGCCCGGCGCGACCCGGCCGCGCTTGCCGGATGGGGTGAAGATCACGAGGGGGTCCTGCTGGGCCATGCGTCTGCTCCGTCTGTCGTGGCGGAGCATAGAGACGCGGACGGGAAGCGGAAGGCCGGGAAGCGGCGCGGCGCGATCCGCAAGCGTCAGGGCGCGGTGTTCGGGATGCGCCGCTGCGGGGCGAGGCGCGGAATCTTCGTCGAAACTCGTGCCGATCTTCTGCGTCGAAGAGAATGGCCCCCGGCCCGGAGCGGGCGTTCAGAACCGCAGCGTCACGCCGTCGCGGGTGTCGAGCGACAGGCGCCGGCCGCGCTCGGTCAGCAGCGCCGGCAGCAGGGCGAACTGGACGTGGGCGGGCTGCACCGCGTGCGGCGCCCCGTGTCCGGCCGGATCGCCCATGGCCGTCCACAGCGCCGGGTCGGGGCGGGCCGGATCGGCAGGGCCCGAGACCTCCCACCGGCCGTCGTCGCCGCCGGCACGGGTGACGGTCACGGTGCCGCCCCGGGGCATCGCGCTTTCGAAGCATTGCAGCGCCAGGAACACCTCCTGCACCTCGGCGCGCAGGCAATCCGCCTGCGGCGTCCAGTCGAAGACCGCCCGCGCGCCCTGCGCCAGATCGGCGAGGATCGCGGCGATTTCGCTGCGCCCCATGGTCTGGCCTTCGCCCGCCAGGCCGTAGGCCACGCGCATGAAGCGGATGCGGGCGTTGGCGTGGTTGACCGAGTCCGAGATCAGCGCCATCTCGGGCGAGCCGGCGCGTCCGTCGAGCGTCATCAGCTCCAGCCCGTTGCTGATCGCGCCGATCGGCGAGATCAGGTCGTGGCAGATGCGCGAGCCTATCAAGGCGGCGAGATTGTGATTAGACTGCCACATGAATTGCCCCGCTCTGCCCCCCGCCGGGTCCCCCGGTGGATCCCACGTGTCGACCGGCCCCGAAGGACAGGAAGATGGACGATCTGAACGCCCTGCTGGAACCCGGCGCCCTGGTCGCGCATCCGGACCGCCCCGACTGGGGCACCGGCCAGGTGCAATCGAACATCGGCGGCAGGATCACCGTCAACTTCCCCGAGGCGGGCAAGGTCGTGATCGACAGCTCCCGCATCGCGCTCCTCCCCGTGTTTCAACCATGACCATGGTTAGCAAATCGTTAACGCAACCGATAGCACCGGCGGGCGTCCGGCAGGACCGGGCGTTGCGGGCGCGGCGAGTGCGGGGCGCCGAGACGGCCTGCGGCAGCGCTTCCGGCACCCGTCCCGGGTTCGGCATCGGTCGCGGCACCCGTCCCGGCATTGCCAGCGGCGCGCGGCTTTCCTACAAGCCGCGCGAGATCCCCGCGATGTGACGAGACCCCATGGAGCCCGCCCGCCGACCCTCCCTTCAGCCCGAATTCTCGGTCCGCCTTGCCGCGGGGCCCGAGGACATCGAGGCCGCGCAGCGCGTCCGCTACCGCGTCTTCGTGGAGGAGCTGGGCAGCGACGGTCCGATGGTCGATCACGCCGCCCGGCTGGAGCGGGACCGCTTCGATCCGCATTTCGACCACCTGCTGCTGCTGGACGACGGCCTGCGGACCGCCGATCCGCGCGACCGGGTGGTCGGGGTCTACCGTCTGCTGCCCTCGGACCGGGTGGCCGCCATCGGGCAGTTCTATTCCGAGGACGAATACGACCTGTCGGTGCTCAAGGCCTCGGGCCGGCGCCTGCTGGAGCTCGGCCGGTCCTGCCTGCTGCCCGATTACCGCGGCGGGGCGGCGATGTGGCATCTGTGGAACGCGCTGGCCGCCTATGTGGCCGAGCGCGAGGTCGAGGTGCTGTTCGGCGTCGCCTCGTTCCACGGCACCGACGTCGCGGCGCTGGCCGAGCCGCTGTCGCTGCTGCATCACCGGCATCTCGCGCCGCCCGATCTGCGTGTGCGGGCCGTGGAGGCGCACCGCCAGCGGATGGACCTGCTGCCGGAGGATGCCGTCGACCGCCGCCGCGCCATGCTGGCGGTGCCGGCGCTGATAAAGGCCTACCTGCGGCTCGGCGGCCATGTCGGCGACGGGGCCTTCGTCGACCGCGCCTTCAACACCGTGGACGTATGCCTGGTGCTGGACACGGCACGGATGAACCCGGCGCAGCGGGCGATCTACACCCGCGGCATCGCAGAGAGCGGGCCCGGGGGCGACCCGGCCGGTGGCGCGGCGTGAGCTATTCCTGGGAGGCGGAGAACGATCTGGAGCCGCCCCGCATCGGCGCGGGCGGCGAGCTGCGGTTCTGGGCGCGGGCGATCCCCGGCGGGCTGCTGATCTTCGGCGGGTTGCTGGTGCTGCTGGCCCTGCGGCTGGTCGAACGGCCGATCCACGGGCTGGCGCGGCCCTGGACGGGGCGACTTGTCCAGGCCGTATGCCGGGGCTTCCTGCGGATCATCGGCCTGCCGGTCATGACCCGCGGCACGCCCGCGCAGGGCGGCGAGGCGATCGTGGCCAACCATGCCTCCTGGCTCGACATCTTCACGCTGAACGCGGCGCAGCGGATCTACTTCGTCTCGAAAAGCGAGGTCGCCGCCTGGCCCGGGATCGGCTGGCTGGCGCGCGCCACGGGCACCGTCTTCATCAACCGCGACCGGCGCGAGGCGATGGCGCAGACGCAGGTCTTCCGCGACAGGCTGGGGGCAGGGCACCGGCTGCTGTTCTTTCCCGAGGGCACCTCGACCGACGGGATGCGCGTGCTGCCGTTCCGCCCGACACTGTTCGAGGCGTTCTTCGATCCGGCCCTTGCCGGGCTTCGGGTCCAGCCGGTCACCGTGGTCTATCACGCACCCGAGGGCCGCGATCCGCGCTTCTACGGCTGGTGGGGCGACATGAGCTTCGCCGCCTCGCTGCGGATGGTGCTGGCCGAGCGGCGGCAGGGCCGGGTGGAGATCGTCTGGCATCCGCCGCTGAAGGTCGCCGATCACGACGGCCGCAAGACCCTTGCTGCAGAGGCGGAGCGGCTGGTGCGCTCCGGGATGCCCGACGCGCGGAAGGTCGTGTAGGCGCTGCGGCGGAAGATCCCCGGGTCGGGCCCGAGGATGACGATGGATGTGGCGCGAAGGGTGGGGGGCGCTCGTACGCTGTCGTGGTGCTGTCACCCTCGGGCTCGACCCGAGGACCTGTCGGCAACGCCCCGTGCCTCGGCTCCGAAGACGATGTTGTCGCGTGCCCGCGGCTCAGCCCGCCGGGGCGTGCAGGGCAGCCGTCAGATCGCGCAGTGCGGCGACGGGATCGTCGTGGTCCCATATCTCGGCGCCGATGCCGAAGAAGTCGGTGACGGGCGCGAGGCGCGCGACGGTGTCGGCGGTCAGACCGCCCTCGGCCACCACCGGGATCTCGATCATCTGCGACCACCAGTCGAACAGCTCGTCCTCGGCCCGTCCGGCGTCGCCGAGCGCGGAGGCGCCGACCGGGCCGAAGGCGACGTAATCCGCCCCCGCCTCGCCCGCCGTCATGCCGTCGTGCCGCGAGCCGCCGCAGAAGGCGCCGACGATGGCGTCGGGGCCTAGCGTGGTGCGGGCCTTGCGGACGGACCGCGACCCGTCGGTCAGGTGCACCCCGTCGAGGCCCAGCTGCTCGGCCAGGATGAAATGCGTCTCGATCACCAGCGCCACGTCGCGGGCGTGCGTCACCTCGCGGGCCGCGTCGGCGGCGCGGCGGATCGCGTCCTCGGACCGGGTGGCGAGGGCCAGGCGGACGCAGGCCACCGGCACGGCGTCCAGCACCGACGCCAGCCGCCCCGGAAACGCCGACAGGTCGATGTCGGGCGGGGAGATCAGGTAGATCTGCGGGGTTTCGGTGTCGGACATGGGCGAAGGGGCCTCTCGGTTTCGTGGTCCTATAGCGCGGGAAGGGGGGCGCGTGAAAGGGGGCGCGAATGCGGACCGTCGCGGGAGTGGTCGGGTCCTGAGGGGGCTCTGCCCCCGTCGCTGCGCGACTCCCCCGAGGTATTTTCGACCGGGTGAAACGGGTATGGCGGGACAGGGCGGACGGGTTGCGCCCCCGGCTTGCGGGTCCGGCTCTCGGGGGACGGCTTGCGGCGGGCCGGGTTGTGGCGGGTCGGGGCAGGGCCTATCAGGGCGGCGCCGGTCGGACGCGGTGCCGATCGGACGTGGTGCCAATCGGGCGCGGTGCCGATCTGACGTGGCGCCAATCGGAGGCGGCAAAGGAGAACGGGACATGGTGCAGCCGGTATTCGTGCTGGTCAGGCCGCAGATGGGCGAGAACATCGGCGGGGCCGCGCGGGCGATGTGGAACTTCGGGCTGGACCGGATGCGGATCGTGGACCCGCGCGACGGCTGGCCGAACCAGCGGGCGGTGGCCATGGCCTCCGGCGCGGGGCGGCTGCTGGACGAGGCGGGGCTCTTCTCCGACACGGCGGCGGCGCTGGAGGATTGCCATTTCGTCTTCGCCACCACCGCACGGGCGCGCGGGCTGACGAAGCCCGTGGTCACGCCCGAGCGGGCGATGGAGATGGCGCGGGAGATGGAAGCCGCCGGGCAGCGTGTCGCGGTCCTGTTCGGGCCGGAGCGGGCGGGGCTGGAGAACGACGACATCGCGCGCGCCAATGCCATCGTGAACGTGCCGGTGAACCCGGAGTTCGCCTCGCTCAACCTGGCGCAATGCGTGCTGCTGACCGCCTATGAATGGCGCCGGCAGGGCGGCGGCGTCGCGCCCGAGCGGGTCGAGCTGGCGGGGGCCGACTGGGCCTCGGGCCTCGAGGTCGAGAAGCTGGCCGCGCATTACGAGGAGCGGCTGGAGGCGGCCGGCTTCTTCTTTCCCGAGACGAAGGCCGAGGGAATGAAGATCAACCTCCGCAATCTCTGGAGCCGGATGCGCCTGACCCGCGCCGACGTGCAGATGCTGCACGGGATCATGCGCCAGATGGTGCGCTGGAAGGAACGCGGGTGAGGGGATGGCATGTTCGCTTCGAGAGCTGGCTCCGCGGCAGCGGGCTCTCCGGCGGGGAGGGTGAGGCAGCCCGCCGCGCTTGCGGGGGCGGGCGGGCGGCTCTAGGTTCCGGCGCGAAGGACAGGTGAGATGACCCCGAAACGCAGCATCTTCGAGGAGGTGGGCGAGACCCGCCAGCAGGCCGCCGCCACCGGCGGCATCGACCGCGCGCGGCGCGGCTCGCGCCGGGCGGTGCGGATCTGGCTGATCGTGCTCTTCGTCATGGTGGCGGGCATGATCCTGGTGGGCGGGCTGACCCGGCTGACCGACAGCGGCCTGTCGATCACCGAATGGGCGCCACTGAGGGGCGCGATCCCGCCACTCTCGGACGCCGACTGGCAGGCGGAGTTCGAACGCTACAAGGCGATCCCGGAATTCCAGGTGCAGAATTCGTGGATGGCGCTGGAAGATTTCCAGCGCATCTACTGGTGGGAATGGGGCCACCGGCAGCTGGGCCGGGCCGTGGGCCTTGTCTGGGCCCTCGGCTTCGCCGGGCTGGCGCTGGCGGGCAAGGTGCCCGTGGGCTGGTCGGGCCGGCTGTGGCTGATCGGCATTCTCGGCGGCATCCAGGGCGCGGTCGGCTGGTGGATGGTGTCGTCGGGGCTGGAAGGATCGATGCTCGACGTTGCCTCGTACCGGCTGGCGACGCATCTGGGGCTGGCCTTCGTGATCCTCGGCTTCATCGCCTGGTACATCATGCTGCTGGGCCGGGAGGAGCGCGACCTGATGCAGGCCCGCCGCATCCGCGAGCGCAGGCTCTTCGGCATGGCGACCGGCTGGCTGCACCTCACCTTCGTGCAGATCCTGCTGGGCGCATTGGTGGCGGGCATCGACGCGGGCACCGGCTTCACCGACTGGCCGCTGATGGCGGGGCAGGTCTTCCCGCCCGACGCCTTCTCGATCACGCCGGTCTGGCGGAATTTCCTGGAAAACCCCGGGCTGGTGCAGTTCATGCACCGGATCGTGGCCTATCTGCTGCTGATCTACGGAATCGTCGTGATGCTGCGCGGTCGCCGGTCGGCGCATGCGACAACGCGCGGAGCCTTCACCCTGGCCTTCGCCCTGCTCTGCCTTCAGGCGCTGCTGGGGATCGCCGTGCTGCATGCGATGGCCGAATGGCACGTGGCGATCCTGCACCTTTTCACCGCGATCCTGCTGTGGGTCGCGATCCTGCGGGCGCGGTTCCTGGCGGATCATCCCGTCGCCGGATCCGTCCGCGACCGCTGAACCGGAGGCCCCGATGGCGCTGACCAATTCCCCCCTGGCCGACCTGCTGGCCTTCTCTCGCGAGACCGAGATCCTCGGCGGCATCGCCGGCCGGCTCGGCTGGGACCAGGAGACGATGATGCCGCGCGGCGCGGCCGAGCAGCGCGGCGAGGAGATGGCGGTGATCGGATCGCTGGTCCACGCCCGCCGGACCGCGCCGCAGATCGGCGACTGGCTGGCCGCCGTGGAAGGCGCCGAGATGGGGCCGGCCGAGGCCGCGATGGTCGCCCGCATCCGCCACGATTTCGACCGCCAGGCGCGGATCCCCGGCCGGCTGGCGGCCGAGATCGCGCGGGTGACGTCGGTCGCCCAGGGCAAGTGGGCCGACGCCCGCGCCCATGACGACGTGGCGGCCTTCGTGCCGGTGCTGGAGCAGGTCGTGCGGCTGCGGCAGGAGGAAGCGGCGGCGCTGGCCGACGGCGGCGACCTCTACGACGCGCTGCTGTCGGAGTACGAACGCGGGCTGAAGGCCTCGCAACTGGAAGAGATGTTCGGCGAGATGCGCCCCCGCCTCGTCGCCCTGCGCGACGCGGTGCGCGAGAAGCCCGAACCCGAGGGCCTGTCGGGCGAGTTCCCCGAGGCGAAGCAGCTGGAGATGTCCACGCGGCTGGCCGTCACCTTCGGCTACGACATGACGCGCGGGCGGATCGACAAGGCGGTGCATCCCTTCTCGTCCGGCTCCGGCTCGGACGTGCGGATCACCACGCGGACGAACCCCGAGGACCCGTTCAACTGCTTCTATTCCACGATCCACGAGACCGGGCACGCCTGCTACGAACAGGGCATCGCGCCGGATTACGCCCAGACGGTGCTGGGGCAGGGCGTGTCGATGGGCGTGCACGAAAGCCAGAGCCGGATCTACGAGAACCAGCTGGGCCGCAGCCGCGCCTTCACCGGCTGGCTGTTCGGAGAGATGCAGACGGCCTTCGGCGACATCGGGGTGAGCGACGCCGACGCCTTCTACGCCGCCGTCAACCGCGTGCGGAAGGACTACATCCGCACCGAGGCGGACGAGGTGCAGTACAACCTCCACATCATGCTGCGCTTCGATCTGGAACGGGCGATGATCGCCGGCGACCTGAAACCGGCCGAGCTGGAAGGCGCGTGGAATGACCGGTTCGAGAAGGATTTCGGCTATGCCGTGCCGCGCGCTTCACAGGGTTGTCTTCAGGATGTCCACTGGTCGGTCGGGCTGTTCGGCTACTTTCCGACCTATTCGCTGGGCAACGTCTATGCCGGCTGCCTGCACGAGGCGCTGCGGGCAGACATCCCCGACCTCGACGAGCATCTGGCGCAGGGCGACACGACCCCCGCGACCGGCTGGCTGCGCGAGAAGGTGCAGCGCCACGGCGGCCTGCGCGAGCCGCGCGAGACCATCGCCCACGCGATCGGCAAGGCGCCCTCGGCCGGGCCCCTGCTGGACTACATCGAGGCGAAGTTCGGGGCGATCTACGGGCTCTGACGGGCGGCGAAGTCAGTAGGCCGGGAAGGCCGAATAGCTGTCCCGGCGGTGGAACCGCGCGCCCTCGCCGAAGCCGAAGGTGACGCCGGCGACGGCGGTGGCGTGGCCGTGCTCCGTCACACCCAGACGGCCGTCGAAGGTCACCCCGTGCCGCAGGTGCCAGGCGGCGCCGAGATAGCCGAGGCCCTTGTGCCCCGCCGCCGCGTCCTCGCCGTGACCGCCTGCCAGAACCGACCAGCCGCGCCCGTCGCCGCGATCCTCCACCCGCCAGGCGGCGTCCAGCCCGTAGCGCAGGCCGCTCGTCGGGGCGCTGATGTCCTCTCGCCAGGCGGCGTAGACGTCCACGGCCAGCGGACCCGGTGCGGTGACGTATTCGATCCCGTAGTAGTAGGAATTGCCGGGCCGCATGTCCTCGGCCGCGATGTAGCCGCCGAAGGCCGCGGTGCCGTAGTCCTGGAAGACGTGGATGGCGGCCGAAGGGGCGGTGGAGGTGTTGCTGCCGCGCTTGCCGATGCCGAGGTCGAGTTGCACGCCCACCGGATCCCATGGCGTGGCGGCGAAGGACGTCTCGATCCGCTTGAAGGAGCTTTCGGTGGCGAAGTTCTGCCCGTAGGCGAGACGCAGGTTGCCTGAGGCCAGCGGCAGCCCCGCGTCCCGTGCACCGGCAACGGGTGCGACAGTGGTGACGAGCAGCAGGGCGGCAAGGGCGGACGGGAAGCAGGATGTCATGCGATGATCCGGAATGAAGACGGCCGGAGCGGATGCGGCTCGGCCCGTGGAATGCGACACAACCCGGCCCGTCGCCGGGCGGTTCCGCCCGGATCACTGCTGCGGGGCGGATGTGGCGCGCCTGCACGGCGCGGGGCGAAGAGGCGGGTGCGGGGCGGGGAAAAAGAAAAGGGGCCGGCTGTTCGGGCCGGCCCAGTTTCAAGGGATTGACGGGGTAGAAACGTCAAACCACCAGAGACCGACCCACTCCGAAGCCAGAGAGAGCTTCGCCGCCGAACAGGCGTGACGCGGGCCGGGACCCACCGGCGCATACGTGGTCGGGGCCACTACGCCGGAGGAGGAACTGTCGGAAGCCGGTCTGCCTGACAATCACCGAGGTGAGGCCGCGGCGCGAACCGTCTTCGTCACGGATATATCATGCACGTATAGGTGGTTCGGGGGAAGGGAAAACCGTCGCATAACCGGATTTGCACTTCTGTGGTGCGGAAAATACATGCCTGCACTTGAACCCGGGGCATTTCGCACTGCGGCCGGCGTCAGAGGTCTCCGACGCCCGAGAAGCAGTCGGCGATCCAGTCCGCCACCGCGCGTACCAGGGGGTCCTTCCGGCGCGTTTCGTGGAAGCAGAGATAGAGCTGGCTTTCGATGTCCGGCGCCTCGGGGTCGTACTTCTGCAACCCCGGCTCCTGCCGCGCGGCGATGTTCGGGATCAGGCCGGGCAGGCGGGTGGATTTGACCGTGTTTACAACCTCGTGCATCGTCTCGACACGGAAGAACGGATCGGCGCCGCCCATGATCTCGCGGGCCTTCTGCATCGGGCCGTTCACGTCGTGCGGCTTCAGCAGGCCGATCCAGGACCCGTCGCGCGGGCTGTCCTCGTAGCAGTAGATGTTGGCCCGCATCCGGCCCACGTAGCGCACCACCAGACGCCCCTGGGACGGGCGCATCGGCACCACGATCAGGTCGTTCTCGCCCAGGGCCTCGGTGAATTTCTGGGCGTTGAACACCATCGAGACCTGGGGCCAGCGCTCCTTGAACTTCCGCAACGAGGGGTAGAGCACGAAGGTCGAGATGGACGGCAGGCATCCGATCGCGATGGTTCCCGCGCCGGGCTCGTCGGCCTGGGTCTTGGCGTTGATGTAGCTCTCGATCTCGTTCTCGAAGGTTGTCGCGCTTTCGATCAGGTCCTGGATCGCGCTGTTCGCCACCCAGCCTTCCGGCGTCTTGACGAAGAGATCGAAGCCGAGCGTCTCTCCCAGGCGGCCCAGCCGGCGCGAGACGGTCGCCGGGTTGGTGTCGAGAAGTCGCGCCGCCGCGCTCATGCTGCCGGTCTTGTGCACGGCGATCAGGTATCTCAGGTCGTCCCAGTTCTTCATCGGCCTCGTAACTCGTTTCCGGGCGCGGCAGATTCGGGCCGCCCCATGTTACATGGGGCGGTCCGGCGCCGAGACGACACCCTCGTTCAGCTTTCGCCGGACGTTCCGCCGCCGCTGCCCTGTTCGTCGCCGGGCAGATCGGTCGTGCCGGTCTCGTCGTCGCCCTGATCCGCGATGCGCGCCACCGAGACGACCTCTTCGCCCGCGCCGGTGTTGAAGACCTTTACACCACCGGCCGAGCGGGAACGGAAGGAGATTCCGTCAACCGGCACGCGAATGGACTGCCCGCGCGAGGTGGCGAGCATGATCTGGTCGTCCATTTCCACAGGGAAGGAGGCCACGAGCGGGCCGCCCCGCATCGCCGCGTCCATTGCGCGCACCCCCTGGCCGCCGCGTCCGCGCACCGGGTAGTCGTGCGACGACGACAGCTTGCCGGAGCCGTTGGAGGTGATGGTCAGGATCAGGTTCTCGGCCGCCGACATCTCGGCGTAGCGGTCGGTGGACAGCTGCCCGGCCTCGGCGACGTCCTCGTCCTCGTCCGGGGCCTCCTCCTCCGTCACGCCGGCCATCAGGCGGCGCTGCTTGAGATAGGCGGCGCGTTCGTCCGGCCCGGCCTCGAAATGGCGGATGACGGACATCGACACCACCCGGTCGCCGTTCTGCAGCCGGATGCCCCGGACGCCGGTGGAATCGCGGCCCTTGAAGACCCGCACGTCGGTCGTCGGGAAGCGGATCGCGCGGCCGGCATCCGTCACCAGCATCACGTCGTCATCTTCCGAGCAGATGCGCGCGTTCACCAGTTCCACGCCCTCGGGCAGCTTCATCGCGATCTTGCCGTTGCGCATGACGTTGGTGAAATCCGACAGCGCGTTGCGGCGCACGTCGCCCGCCGAGGTGGCGAAGAAGATCTGCAGCGCGTCCCATTCCTCTTCCGGCCGGTCGACCGGCATGATCGCCGCGATCGACACGCCGCCGGGGATCGGCAGGATGTTGACGATGGCCTTCCCGCGCGACGTCCGCCCGCCCAGGGGCAGGCGCCAGGTCTTCAGCTTGTAGACCATCCCGTCGGTGGTGAAGAACAGCAGCTGCGTGTGCGTGTTCGCCACGAAGAGCGAGGTCACGACGTCGTCGTCCTTCAGCCCGCCGCCCGACAGCCCCTTGCCGCCGCGCCGCTGCGACCGGAATTCGGACAGGGCGGTGCGCTTGATGTAGCCGCCCTGGGTGACGGTGACGACCATGTCCTCGCGCTCGATGAGGTCCTCGTCCTCCATGTCGCCGGACCAGTCCACGATCTCCGTCCGGCGGGGGACGGCGAAAAGCTCCTTCACCTCGCGCAGCTCGTCGCTGATGATGCCCATGATCCGCTCGCGCGAGCCCAGGATCTCCAGGTATTCGCGGATCTTCTTCGCCAGCTCCTGCAGCTCGTCCGTCACCTCCTGCACGCCCAGCTGGGTCAGGCGTTGCAGGCGCAGGTCGAGGATGGCGCGGGCCTGCGCCTCGGACAGGTTGTAGGTGCCGTCGTCGTTGATCCGGTGGGTCGGGTCGTCGATCAGCTTGATGTATTCGGCGATCTCGTGCGCCGGCCAGCGACGGGTCATCAGCTTCTCGCGCGCCTCGGCGGCGTCGGCGGAGGCGCGGATGGTGGCGACCACCTCGTCCACGTTCGACACGGCGACGGCCAGGCCGCAGAGGATGTGCGACCGCTCGCGCGCCTTGCGCAGTTCGAACGCGGTGCGGCGGGCGACGACCTCTTCGCGGAAGGTGATGAAGGACGACAGGAAGCCCCAGAGCGTGAGCGTCTCGGGCTTGCCGCCGTTCAGCGCCAGCATGTTGCAGCCGAAAGACGTCTGCATCGGCGAGAAGCGCCAGAGCTGGTTCAGCACCACGTCGGGCGTGGCGTCGCGCTTCAGCTCGATCACCACGCGGACGCCGTGCCTGTCGCTCTCGTCCTGCACATGGGCGATGCCGTCGATCCGCTTGTCACGGACGTTCTCGGCGATCTTCTCGATCATCGCGGCCTTGTTCACCTGGTAGGGGATCTCGTCCACGATGATGGCGTAGCGGTCCTTGCGCAGCTCCTCGACATGGGTTTTCGCCCGGATGATGACGCTGCCGCGGCCTTCCAGATAAGCCTTGCGCGCGCCGGAGCGGCCGAGGATCTGGCCGCCGGTCGGGAAGTCGGGGGCGGGGATGTACTCGATCAGCTGTTCCGAGCCGAGGTCGGGGTTCTCGATCAGCGCCAGCGTGGCGTCGATGACCTCGCCCAGGTTGTGCGGCGGGATGTTCGTCGCCATGCCGACGGCGATGCCGCCCGCGCCGTTGACCAGCATGTTGGGGAAGCGGGCGGGCAGGACGGTCGGCTCGCGGTCCTTGCCGTCGTAATTGTCCTGGAAGTCGACCGTGTCCTTGTCGATGTCCGCCAGCATGTAGTCGGCGACCTTCGCCATGCGGACCTCGGTGTACCGGAAGGCCGCGGCCTTGTCGCCGTCCATCGAGCCGAAGTTGCCCTGGCCGTCCAGCAGCGGCACGGACATGGAAAAGTCCTGCGCCATCCGCACCAGCGCGTCGTAGATCGCGGAATCGCCGTGCGGGTGGTACTTGCCCATGGCGTCGGCCACGGGGCGCGAGGATTTCCGGTAGGGCTTGTCGTGCGTGTTTCCGACCTCGTGCATGGCGTAGAGGATGCGCCGGTGCACAGGTTTCAGGCCGTCGCGCAGATCGGGAATGGCGCGGGAGACGATCACGCTCATCGCGTAGTCGAGGTAGCTCGCGCGCATCTCGTCGGTGATCGAGACCGTGGGGCCGGAGGGCCGCTCGGGCGGCGTGCCGTCCATTTCCTCCGGGGTTTCAGGGGGTTCTGGCGTATCGCTCACGTGATCGGCCTTGTCTGGAGGGGGTCCCGGGAGGCACCTGGATATTGTTGCGACGATTATAGCATCGGCCACATCCGGGGTGCAACACGGCGCGGGCGGGATTATTGGCAGCCACCGAGATATGCTGCCAACATATTGTTCTTGTTGATTGTTTGCGCGGCTGATGCATCATTTTTCCAGCGGGCACAAGAGCGAGGACGAAAGATGCCGACCGAGACCGAACTGATGCTGAAGGGCTATGGCCTGACCACAGCCGAGATCTTCTACCGGATGCCGGATTACACCAGCGTGCTGAACAGCTTCATCTGGCAGGATTACGATCTGGCGCCGGATCATCCGCGGCTCTTCCGGTTCATCGAGTTCTGGCAGAAGGAGATCGAGGGCCCGCTGCATTCGGTCCGCTTCACCCACCGGCGCGAGATGGAGCCGGGACGGTGGCGCAGCGTGGTGGGGGAGCTGACGCTGCACTGAGGTCGGCTACCTCGGGCGAAGGCGCCCCGGCCGCTGCGCCGGGGCCTCGTGGTTCCGGATCATGCCGGCCAGGCGCCAGACAGCGCCTGGAGGCCCCGGCGCGGGGGCCGGGGCGCGTCGCGCCTGTCGAAGGGTCGGGCCGATCAGGGAATGATGCGGCTGTATTTCAGCCCTTCGAGCGTCGCGCCAAGCCGCAGGCCGGCCTGGCCGAATACCACCGCGACGATCGGCGAGATCGAGGTCGTCGTTTCGGCCTTCAGCATCTCGGCCTGATCCGAGAAGACGTATTCCACATCCGCCCCGGCCGCGAAGCCCGAGGAGCGGCGGAAGCCGGTCAGCGCCTCTTCGGTCATGAAGAACAGCACGTGCGCGTATTGCTGCACGCCGATCTGCAGCCCGATGTTGGCCGAGGCGGAGGAATAGTAGTCCACCGTCGCGCCCGAAACCCGCAGCGCGCCGCGCCCGTAGCTGCCGCCGATGCCGAGCCCGGCCTTGGTCTGCAGCGGCATCACCAGCATCCCCACCGATTTGGCGGCCAGGTTCCGCGTCTGCGGATAGGTGTTGAACATGTGGTTGATCGTGGCGTCCACGCGGGCGTCGATCCGCTCCGCCCCGCCGGAGCCGACGCCGTTGTTGCAGGCCGCCAGCAGAGGGATCGCCGCGAGCGCGGAAAGGGAAAAGGTGCGTCTGGAGAGATGCGTCATTGTGCTGCCTCGTCTTGCCCGATGATGGCCCGTTGCGGGCCCCTGGCCGGTTTCTCCGGTCCTTCGGGGCGAAGTATAGGCGGCACCTCGCCTGGTGTCACTATCGGTTGTGCCGGGATGGGGGAATGTCGCCGGTCGGCGGATGCCCCGCGCCGGCGTTTCGCGCTGCCGTGCCGCGCCGCGTCATCCTCGGGCTCGGCCTCGGGATCTCCCGCTCGAAAGGATCCTCGGGACGAGCCTGAGGATGACAGGATCACGCGACCTCAGCCGGCCAGCGCCCGCGCCATCCGCGGGGCGAAGTAGGTCAGGATCCCGTCGCAACCGGCGCGCTTGAAGGCCAGCAGGCTTTCGGCCATCGCCTTGTCGCCGTCGATCCAGCCGTTGCGCGCCGCGCCCTCGATCATCGCGTATTCGCCGGACACCTGGTAGGCGTGGGTCGGCACGCCGAATTCGTCCTTCACCCGCCGGCAGATGTCCAGATACGGCATCCCGGGCTTGATCATCACCATGTCCGCGCCTTCCGACAGGTCGCGGGCCACCAGATGCAGCGCCTCGTCGGAATTGCCCGGGTTCATCTGATAGGTCGCCTTGTCGCCCTTCAGCGCGCCCGCGGCCCCGACCGCGTCGCGGAACGGTCCGTAGAAGGCGGAGGCGTATTTCGCGGCATAGCTCAGGATCATCACGTGCCGGTGGCCGGCGCCTTCCAGCGCCGCGCGCATCGCGCCGATCCGGCCGTCCATCATGTCGGACGGGCCGATGATGTCGGCGCCCGCCTCGGCCTGGGACAGCGTCTGCTTCACCAGCGCCTCGACCGTCTCGTCGTTCAGGATCTCGCCATCGACGACGAAGCCGTCGTGCCCGTCGATGTTGTAGGGATCGAGCGCCACATCCGTCATCACCGCCATCCCCGGCGCCGCTCGCTTGATCGCGCGGGTGGCGCGGTTGCTCAGGTTCTCGGGGTTCCAGGCCTCGGCGCAGTCCTTCGTGCGCCTGTCCATCGGCGTGTAGGGGAAGAGGCACATCGCCGGGATGCCCAGATCCGCCGCCTCGCGCGCCGCCTCGGCCACCGCGTCGACGGTCAGGCGGTGGACGCCGGGCATCGAGGGGATCTCCTCCCGCGCGACGCCGTCGCCCTCGCGCACGAAGACCGGCCAGATCAGATCGGCCGCCGTCAGCACGTTCTCCTGGGTCAGCGCGCGCAGCGCGGGGCTGCGGCGGGCGCGGCGGAAGCGGGTCTGCGGGAAGGGCGCCCGGACGGGGGAAACATGGCGTGCCATCGGCTCTGGCTCCTCGGTTTCGGCGGTGCGCTCTGGTGACACGGAAGTTCGGCCATCTCAAGGGTAGGAATTGCCGCGACAAGCCGCTAGGAGAGGCAAAAACCGGAACTCGCGGGCGCGGCAGTTGGATCTTTCCCAGACGATATTCGAGTTGATCGACATGCGGTCCTTCTCGAACCTGTGGTTCTGGATCGCGCTGGCCGTCGTCTGGTCCTCGGCCAGCCACTGGGTGCTGGGCGTGCCCTGGGACATGGCGATGCGGGCCCGCCGCCGGGGCGGCGAGGCGGAAGAGCAGTTCGAGGCGATGGTCGCGATCAACGTCACCCGGCTGCTCTACATCTCCGACGTGTCGGGGCTGATGCTGCTGTCCTTCGGCTCCTTCGTGCTGACGACGCTGGCGGTGCTGGGCTTCTGGTACGGGATCGAGTTTGCTCAGGCCGTGTTCCTGCTGGCCTTCCCCATGTCCATCGTCGGCGCGCTGTCGCTGCGCCGCGCCCGCATCATCCGCGAGACCGGCGCGAGCGGCGAGGCGCTGCGGCGGCAGCTGATGATCCACCGGGTCGCGGTGCAGGGCATCGGCGTGGTGGCGATCTTCGTGACCGCCGTCTGGGGGATGCTGCAGAACCTCAATTTCGGCGCGCTCGGCTGAGGCGATGGCGGGGCGGAGCGACATCATCCTGGGCGGAGCGCCGGAAGGCTTCGACGCGGCGCTGGTCCTGGCCGAGGCCGCCCGCGCGGGCGGGCCGGTGGTGCACATCGCGCGCGACGACCGCCGCATGGCGGGCATGGCCGAGGCGCTGCGCTTCTTCGCCCCGGACATGCCGGTCGTCGGCTTCCCCGGCTGGGACTGTCTGCCCTTCGACCGCGTCTCGCCCAATGCCGACATCTCGGCCACGCGAATGGCGACCCTGGCGGCGCTGGTCCACGGCATGCCGGAGCGTTTCGTCCTGCTGACGACGCTCAACGCCGCGACCCAGCGGGTGCCGGCGCGGGACGTGCTGCGCGAGGCCGCGTTCAGCGCCCGCGTCGGATCGCGCATCGACGAGAAGGGCCTGCGCGACTTCCTCGTCCGCATGGGCTTTTCGCAGACCCAGTCGGTCACCGACCCGGGCGACTACGCCGTGCGCGGCGGGATCGTCGACATCTACCCGCCGGGCGAGAGCGGTCCCGTGCGGCTGGACCTCTTCGGCGACGTGCTGGACGGGGCGCGGCGGTTCGATCCGGTCACCCAGCGGACGAAGGACAAGCTGGACGTCGTCGAGCTGGCACCGGTGTCCGAGGTGATCCTCGACGAGGCCGCGATCACCCGCTTCCGCCAGAACTACCGCGTGGAATTCGGCGCGGCGGGCACCGACGATCCGCTCTACGAGGCGGTCAGCGCGGGCCGGAAGATCCAGGGGATGGAGCACTGGCTGCCGTTCTTCCACGAACGGCTGGAGACGCTGTTCGACTACCTGCCCGACGCCCCGGTGATGCTGGACGACCGCGCGGATGCCGCCCGGACGTCCCGCTGGGAACAGATCGAGGACCAGTACGAAAGCCGCCGTGCCGCCCTGGCCGACCGCAGCCGGATGGACAGCGTCTACAAGCCCGCGCCGCCGGGCGGGCTCTATCTGGACGACGCCGCCTGGGATGCGGCACTCGGCGCGCGGCGGGTGATCCGCATGTCGCCGCTGCCGCAGCCCTCGGGGCCGGGGTCGGTGGATGGCGGCGGCCGGATCGGGCGCAACTTCGCGCCCGAGCGCCAGGCCGAGAACGTGAACCTCTTCAGTGTCCTGGCCGATCATGTTCGCGCGCGCATGGCCGAGGGGCCGGTGCTGATCGCCTCCTGGTCCGATGGCGCCCGCGAGCGGATCGAGGGGTTGCTGGAGGACGAGGGCCTCGTCGGCCCGGTCACCGTCCGCAACGCCGCCGGCATCGGCAGGCACGGGCTGCACCTGGCGGTCTGGCCGCTGGATCAGGGCTTCACCGGGCCCTGGAAGGACCGGCCGCTGACGGTCATCTCGGAACAGGACGTGCTGGGCGACCGGCTGATCCGGGGTCCGCGCCGCAAGCGCCGGGCCGAGAACTTCCTGACCGAGGCGCAGAGCCTCTCGGCCGGCGACCTGGTGGTGCATGTGGATCACGGGATCGGGCGGTATCTGGGGCTGGAGGTGGTGCAGGCCCTGGGCGCGGCGCATGAATGCCTGTTGATCGAATATGCCGACAACGCGAGGCTCTACCTGCCGGTCGAGAACATCGAGCTGCTGTCGCGCTACGGGCACGAGGAAGGGCTGCTGGACCGGCTCGGCGGCGGTGCCTGGCAGGCCCGCAAGGCGCGGCTGAAGGAGCGCCTGCGCGAGATCGCCGACCGGCTGATCCGCGTCGCCGCCGAACGCCTGCTGCGCAACGCGCCCGTCCTGACCCCGCCGGAAGGGGCCTGGGACGCCTTCCAGGCGCGTTTCCCCTATCAGGAAACCGACGACCAGCTGGGCGCCATCGACGACGTGATGACGGATCTCGAGGCGGGGCACCCGATGGACCGGCTCGTCTGCGGAGACGTCGGCTTCGGCAAGACCGAGGTCGCGCTGCGCGCCGCCTTCGTCGCGGCGATGAACGGCGTGCAGGTCGCGGTGATCGCGCCCACGACGCTGCTGGCCCGCCAGCATTATCAGAGCTTCGCCGAACGGTTCCGGGGCTTTCCGGTGCAGGTCTCGCCCCTGTCGCGCTTCGTCGGCGCCACCGAGGCGGCCCGCACCCGCGCGGGTATCGCCGACGGCACGGTGGACATCGCGGTCGGCACCCATGCGCTGCTGGCCAAGGGGATCAACTTCAAGAGCCTCGGCCTGCTGATCGTCGACGAGGAACAGCGCTTCGGCGTCGGCCACAAGGAGCGGCTGAAGTCGCTGAAGACCGATGTCCACGTCCTGACCCTGACCGCCACGCCCATTCCGCGCACCCTGCAACTGTCGCTGTCGGGCGTGCGGGACCTGTCGATCATCGGCACGCCGCCGGTCGACCGCCTGGCGATCCGCACCTATGTCAGCGAATTCGACGGCGTGACCATCCGCGAGGCGCTGCTGCGCGAACACTACCGCGGCGGGCAGAGCTTCTTCGTGGTCCCGCGCGTCTCGGACATCCCCGAGATCGAGGATTTCCTGAAGACCCGCGTGCCGGAGATCAGCTTCGTCACCGCCCACGGCCAGCTGGCGGCGGGCGATCTGGACCGGCGGATGAATGCTTTCTACGACGGCAGGTTCGACGTGTTGGTCGCGACGACGATCGTGGAGAGCGGTCTGGACATTCCCCGCGCCAACACGATGGTCGTGCACCGGGCGGACATGTTCGGGCTGGCGCAGCTCTATCAGATCCGGGGCCGGGTCGGGCGGTCGAAGACGCGGGCCTATGCCTACATGACGACGCGCCCCCGGGTGAAGCTGACCGACACCGCCGAGAAGCGGCTGAAGGTGCTGGGCTCTCTCGATACCCTGGGCGCCGGCTTCGCGCTGGCAAGCCAGGATCTGGACATCCGCGGCGCCGGCAACCTGCTGGGCGAGGAGCAGTCGGGCCAGATGCGCGACGTGGGCTACGAGCTCTACCAGCAGATGCTGGAAGACGCGGTGGCGAAGATCAAGACTGGCGAGCTGGAGGGGCTGACCGACAGCGAGGGCAGCTGGTCGCCGCAGCTGAACCTCGGCGTCACCGTCATGATTCCCGAGGATTACGTGCCGGACCTCGACCTGCGGCTGGGGCTCTACCGCCGCCTGTCGTCGCTTGCCACGAAGGTGGAGCTGGAGGGCTTCGCTGCCGAGTTGATCGACCGGTTCGGCAAGCTGCCGAAGGAGGTCAACACGCTGCTGCAGGTGGTGCGGATCAAGGGGCTCTGCAAGGAGGCCGGGATCGCGCAGCTGGACGCGGGGCCGAAGGGCGCGACCGTCCGGTTCCACGGCGACAGGTTCGCCTCGCCCGGGGGGCTGGTGGAATTCGTGCAGGCCCAGAAGGGGCTGGCGAAGGTCAAGGACAACCGGATCGTGGTGCGCCGCGACTGGAAGGAAGACCGCGACCGCATCCGCGGCGCCTTCGCCATCGCCCGCGACCTGGCGGAGAAGGTGCGTGCGTAGGGCGGTGCCGGGCTGAAGCCCGGCCTGCGTGTCGAGGCGTCACGGGAAGGGCGGTTCGCGGCCCCGTAGGCCGGGCTTCAGCCCGGCACCCCCACCGTTTTCTCGAAGAAGTGATCGGGATAGGGGTCGTCGTTGAACCGGTCGATCTCGGTCCAGCCGCTGCCCCGGTACATCGCCACCGCCTCTGGCAGGGCCGAATTGGTGTCGAGCCTGAGCGTGGCGATGCCGAGCGCCGGCGCCTCCGCCTCGATCCGCTCCATCATCCGCCGCGCCAGCCCCAGGCCCCGGGCCGAGGGGGCGACCCAGACGCGCTTCACCTCCGCCCAGTGCTCGCCCGCGCGTTTCAGCCCGGCGCAGCCGACGGGCAGGCCGTCGGACATGGCCACGAGGAACAGTCCCCGGGGGCGGCACATCGCGCCGGCCTCGGGATCGCGCGAGAGGTTCACGTCGAACCCGCCGGCGAAGCGGCGGCCGAGTTCGGCGTAGTACTCGCCGAGACAGTACCGCGCCGTATCCGCGCGCGGGTCGGTCTCGACCAGTTCGACCCGCGCGCTGCCGAGGGCGGAGGCGACGAGATCCATCGCCGCCAGCAGCGCCTCGGGCCGCGGGTGGCGGGCCAGCAGGGCGCGGGCGCGGTCGTCGGACAGATGCTCGTAGGCCGCGTATTCCGCCGCGCCCGCCTCGGTCAGCACCGCGCTGCGGCGGCGGGCGTCGGCGGGATCGGGGCGCGTCTCGATCAGGCCCTCGTCCTCCAGTGCCCGCAGGAACCGGCTGAGCAGGCCGGAATCGAGATCCAGATAGCCCCGGATCGTCGCCACCTCGGTCATCCCGTGACCGATGGCATTCAGCACCCGCGCCGCGCCGAGCGGCCGGCCGCGGCCGAGGAAACTGTCGTCCAGCGCGCCCACCTCGGAAGTGACGGCACGGGCGAAGCGGCGAACGCGGGAAACGGGATCGGGTGTCATGGATAGCTGACTAGGGTCAGGTAATCCTGGCGTCAAGAGGGTGTCGGTGGGGAGGGTCGCGCGCCGCGTCGGGGTCTGGATGGGCAGATGGCGGGTTCGAGCGTAGAGAGATCATAGGGTCGAGCCCGATGATGACCGCGCGAATGCCTCGTGATGACAGCCTGAATGCCCGATGGTGACCACCGGAACGCGGGACCACCGTCATCCTCGGGCCGGGCCGTCATCCTCGGGCTCGACCCGAGGATCCCGGCGACCCGAAGCCGTCCGGCCGAACCTGATCCCGCCCTGCCGCAGGCCGCCTCAACCGGTCGCGGCCGACCCGCAGCAGGTGGCGATGGCGGCCTGTGCGCAGCCGCAGGCGGCGGCGATGTCGGTGTCCGCGCGGGCCATGGCGATGTCCAGCCGCTGCCGGATGCCGTGCAGGTCACCGGTCTCGCCCGTGGCGCCGCGCGCCTCCAGGCAATCGTGCAGCCCCTTCAGCGCCCAGACGTTGTCGGGGTGGATCTGCGCGCGGGGCAGGCCGGGCAGCAGGCCCAGATCCTGCCGGAAGACCTCCTCCGCCTCCGCCACCCGGCCCTGTTCCAGCAGCAGCGCGCCGAGCGCGTGGCGGGGCGGCTGCATCCAGGGCCATGGCTCGTCGTAGCTCAGCCCGTCGTCGATCTGCACCGCGCGGCGGAGATGGGCGAAGGCGTCGTCGAAGGCGCCCTCGCGGTACAGGATCTCGCCGCGCAGCATTGCCTTCGCGACCTCCATGATCTCCACCACCCGGTTCACGTGCAGGAACCGGCGCGGGCTTATCGCCTCGGCGGCCAGCAGGAATTCGGTCTCCGTCTCCAGCGCCTCGTCGACGCGGCCGAGCGCGGCCAGCGCCAGGGCGCGGCCGTAGAGGATCGTCGCCGTCTTCACCTGCCACAGGGTCCGGTCCTCGGGCAGCGGCAGCGCCAGCAGGTCTTGCCAGCGGCCGAAGCGGATCAGGACATGCGGCTCCATCGCCAGATAGGCCTCGAAGTAATCGGCCATCGGCGGGCTCTCGATCGCCAGCATCTCGGGCGGGGTCGTCTCCTCGATCCCGCGCAGCGCCCGCAGCGCGGGCTCCATCTGGCCGAGGAAGAGCGCGCCGTAGACGGTGAAGTGGTAATCGTGCAGCCGGTAGCCGGTATAGAGGTTCATCGCCCCTTCGCGGGCGAGGTACTTCAGATTCGCCCGGGTGGCCTTCTCGTTCCAGAGCACGGCGTCGCGATACGCGCCGATCTGGATGTCGATATGGGTGGCCATGTGAACGAGGTGACCGGCGTCCGGCACCGCCTCGCGCAGGGCGTCGGCGGATTGCAGGGCGGCCTCGGGGGTGGGCGACATCTCCATCAGGTGGACGTGAAGGTGCAGCAGGCCGGGATGCGCCATCCCGCCCGGGCGGGCGAGGGCGGTCTCCAGCACCTCGCGCGCCTCCAGCGTCGCGGCGCCCTCGCAGGGTTCTCCGCTGCGCGGGTCCCACATCCGCCAGGGCGTGCGGGTCATCAGCGCCTCGGCGAAGAGCGCGGCGATGTCGAGGTGTTCCGGGTGGGTGCGGTGCGCCTCTCGCATGGCGGCGGCGAAGGCGTCGTTCCAGGGGGTCATGTCGCGGGCCCGCTCCGGCGGCTCGGCCTGCGGGTAGCGGGCGGGCAGGGCGCGGATCAGCGCCTGTTCCCAGGGGGCGGCCTCGTGGACGAGGCCGAGCGCGGCCAGCGTCGCGGCCCGCGCGGTCGCCAGCGCCTTCCGGCGGGAGGTCCGGTCCATCACCTCCCACGGCATGTTGTAGTCGGGGCCGGTCGCGTATGCGATGCCCCAGTGCGGCATGGCGGCGGTCGGGTCGGCCTCGGCGGCGCGGGCGAAGCAGCGCACGGCTTCCTCGTGGTTGAAGCCGAAGGTCCAGAGCAGGCCGCGATCGAACCAGATCTGCGCCTCGGGCACCGCGGTGGTGATCGGGACGGAATGCGGGCCGAGATCGTAGGGGTAGTCGTCCATGGGCGTCCTGCGTGGTCGGGTCGGGTCAGGGTGGCACGGGCGAGGAGGCGAAGGCCAGCGCGAAGGTGCGGGTATCGGCTCCGGCGGCTGCCGCCGCGCGGCGGATCGCCGTCGCGAGGGCGTGGAGGTCTGCGGCTGGCGCGTCGGGGGCGGGGCGTGAGGACCGGCCCCGAGAGCCGGAGCGGAGGGAGCCGTGGGCCATGCGAAGGGCCCTGCACCGGCTGAGGCCGGGGCCGACGGCTGACGGACTCCGGGCGCGCCGTACCCGGGGCTTCAGCCGCCGAGGAAGGCGCGGACCTTCGGGGCGATCCACGACCAGAGCGACGGAGCGCCGCCCAGGATCTTCGTGCCCACACGGCTTTCGAAGGTGGGCCAGTCGACGCCGTAGTCGGTCCAGGAGCCGCCGCCGGAGGCGAGGTTGAGGTTCGGCGGCTGGAAGCGGTCCACCGATTTCGCGAACCGGGCGTCGGGGGTCTCGTTCGCCTCGAACTCCTCCCACAGGGCTCGGTACTCGGCGGCCTGATCGGGCGGCAGCAGGCCGAAGAGCCGGTCTGCGGCGGCCTCTTCGCGGGCGGCCATGGCGGCGCTGTCGTGGGTGCCGTAGATCGGGGCGTCGCCGGCGTCTATCTCCACCAGGTCGTGGATCAGAAGCATCCGGACGACGCGGTTCGCGTCCACGTCCTGCCCGTGCTCCGACAGGATCAGCGCGAAGAGCGCGAGGTGCCAGGAATGTTCGGCCGAGTTCTCGGGGCGGGAGCCGTCGGCGATCGGCGTGGCGCGCAGGATCGTCTTGAGCCGGTCTGCCTCCATCAGGAAGGCCATCTGCGCGTCGAGGCGTGCCTGCGGTTCGGTGCCTGCCTGCGGTTCGGGATCCCGGCGCAGGGGCCGGGATGGCGCGGAGCGCGGATCGCTCATGCGCCGGTGGCGGGCGGCGGCGCGCCTTCGGGGCGTTTCGCGGCCTTCTGCTCGGTCCTGTGCGCCTTCATCTTCTGCGCGATCAGCGCACGGCCCTTGCGCTCGGCCAGGCGGACGCGGACATCGGTGAGGAAGGCCTCCTCCAGCGTCTGCGAGGCGGCGCCGATGGTCTGCGCCACCTCCATGAAGAAGCGGTCGTCGCCGGTCTCGTCCATCACCTTCATCACGTCTTCGCCGAGCTTCGAGGCGAGATCATCGAGCGTGGACATGCATTCCTCCTGTGGTCTTCCGCCGGGCGGGACGCGGCCACCCCCGTGGCGGGACGCGGCCGCTGCAGGGCGGTCAGCGGCTGGTCTCGGTCAGCCGACGTTTCACGTAGTCGGTGACGGAGCCGATCATCGTGTCCATGTGCGGATCCTCGAAGAAGTGGCCCGCGCCGTCGACCACCTCGTGGGTGATTGTGATGCCCTTCTGCTCCTGCAGCTTGCCGACCAGCTGCGCGGTGTCGGGCGGCGGCGCGACGCGGTCGGCCGAGCCGTTGATGATCAGCCCCGACGAGGGGCAGGGGGCGAGGAACGAGAAGTCGTACATGTTGGCCGGCGGGCTGACCGAGATGAACCCGGTGATCTCGGGCCGGCGCATCAGCAGCTGCATCCCGATCCAGGCCCCGAAGGAGAAGCCCGCGACCCAGCAGTGCTTGGAATTGTTGTTCATCGACTGGAGGTAGTCGAGCGCCGAGGCGGCATCGCTCAGCTCTCCGATGCCCTGATCGTATTCGCCCTGGCTGCGGCCGACGCCCCGGAAGTTGAAGCGCAGGACGGTGAAGCCCATGCGATGGAAGGCGTAGTGCAGGTTGTAGACCACCTTGTTGTTCATCGTGCCCCCGAACTGCGGGTGCGGGTGCAGGATGATGGCGATCGGGGCGTCACGTTCCTTCTGCGGATGGTAGCGGCCTTCCAGACGGCCCTCGGGGCCGGGAAAAATCACCTCGGGCATGAACGGCGCAGGCTCCTTGAACCAGTGGGGTCATTCTTGACGAATTCCCCTGGTCGTTTTATGGGTTCACTTTAGAACGATTCCAGGTAGCGGGTCCGGCATGCCGGACCCGCAGCGTTCCCAGCGAGATAAGCCCTGGGGCGGTCATGGTCAACAAACTCCGGATGCCGGGAAGGTTCGCATGTCGGGAGAGCGCGGAGGGTCGCGGCGATGAAACTCAGCACGAAGGGCCGGTACGCAATGGTGGCGCTGGCCGATATCGCGTTGCAGCCGCAGGGCACACTGGTGACGCTGGCGGAGGTGTCGCGGCGCCAGTCGATCTCTCTGCCGTATCTGGAGCAGCTCTTCGTCAAGCTGCGGCGGGCGGATCTGGTCGAATCGGTGCGCGGCCCCGGCGGCGGGTACCGCCTGGCGCGCCCGGCCTCCGAGATCCGCGTGGTGGACGTCCTGGCGGGCGTCGACGAGACGGTGAGCGCGATGCACAAGGGCGCCGGCGTCACCGGCGGCGCCTCGGGCAGCCGGGCGCAGTCGATGACCAACCGGCTGTGGGAGGGGCTGTCGGCGCATGTCTACGTCTTCCTGCACCAGACGCGGCTGTCGGACGTGGTGGGCAACGGGTTGGCCCCGTGCCCGGCGGTGCCCAACCTCTTCGCCGTGGTGGACGAGGCGGACTGCCCGGAGGGAGCGGAGGCGTGAGCGCTGTCCCGACAGATGGCGGCGCCTGCGGCGGGGGTGGAACCTCCGGCGGGAGTATTTGCGGAAAGACGAACGAGGGGGCCCGCGCATGAGGCCCCGGGTCTATCTGGACGGCAACGCCACGATGCCGCTGCGCGACGAGGCGCGGGCGGCGATGATGGCGGCGATGGATGTTGCGGGCAACCCGTCCTCGGTCCATGGCGAGGGGCGTGCGGCGAAGGCACTGATCGAGCGGGCGCGCGCGCAGGTGGCCGCGGCGCTCGGCGCGGACGGGGCGGATGTGGTCTTCACCTCCGGCGCGACCGAGGCGGCGGCGCTGGCGCTGGAAGGGCGCGGCCTGGTCTGCGGCGAGGTGGAGCACGACGCCGTGCTGGCCTGGTGCGAGGCGGCGCTGGACGTGGACGCCTCCGGCCGCGTGGCGGTGCCGGCGCCGGAGCAGGCGGCGCTGCAGCTGGCCAATTCCGAGACCGGCGTGGTGCAGGATCTGCCGCAGCGCCTGGCGGTGAGCGATCTGACCCAGGGCTTCGGCAAGCTGCCTGTCGCCTTCAACTGGCTGGGCTGCGGCATGGCGCTCGTCAGCGCGCACAAGCTGGGCGGGCCGAAGGGCGTGGGCGCGCTGGTGATGCGGCGCGGCACGGACCTGGCGGCGCGAATCCGCGGCGGAGGCCAGGAGATGGGCCGCCGCTCGGGCACCGAGAACGTCATCGGCATCGCCGGCTTCGGCGCGGCGGCCGAGGCGGCGGCGCGCGATCTGGCCGATGGCCTGTGGGACGAGGTGGCGGCGCGGCGCGACCGCATGGAAGCGGCCATTGTGTCGGCCTGCGACGACACTATCTGTGTGGGGAAGGACGCGCGGCGCCTGCCCAACACCGCCTGCCTGATCGCGCCCGGCTGGAAGGGCGAGACCCAGGTCATGCAGATGGATCTGGCGGGGTTCGCGATATCGGCCGGATCGGCCTGTTCCAGCGGCAAGGTCCGCGCCAGCCGGGTGCTGCGCGCGATGGGCCTCGGCGAGAGCGAGGCGGCCAGCGCCATCCGCGTCAGCCTGACGCCCGCGACAAGCGACGACGATGTGATGCGGTTCGCGGACGCCTGGTCCGCGGCCAGGAAGAAACACCGCGCCCGGGCCGCCTGACGGCAGCCGCAGCGCGAGGACGAGAGGTAGCACCATGACGGCACTCGACAGGACCGACGGACAGGTCGACGTGAAGGCCCCCGACGTCAAGGAAGGCGTGGACCGGGAAACGGTCGATGCCGTCGCCCGCGTCGGCACCTACAAGCACGGCTGGGACACCGAGATCGAGATGGACTACGCGCCGCTCGGGCTGGACGAGGACATCGTCCGGCTGATCTCGGACAAGAACGGCGAGCCGGAGTGGATGACCGAATGGCGCCTCGCGGCCTATCGCCGGTGGCTGGAGAAGGAAGAGCCCGACTGGGCGATGGTCGATTACCCCGAGATCGACTTCCAGAAGCAGTACTACTACGCCCGGCCGAAGAGCATGGCCGAGAAGCCGAAGTCGCTGGACGAGGTCGATCCGAAGCTGCTGGAGACCTACGAGAAGCTGGGCATCCCGCTGAAGGAGCAGATGATCCTCGCCGGGGTCGAAGGCGCGGAGGCCGCCCCGGCCGACGCTGGGGACGCGTCGCCCGAGGGTGACGGCTCCGCCCGCCGGGTGGCCGTGGACGCGGTCTTCGATTCCGTCTCCGTCGGCACGACCTTCAAGGCGGAACTGGCGAAGGCCGGGGTGATCTTCTGCTCGATCTCCGAAGCGATCCGCGAGCATCCCGAGCTGGTGAAGAAATACCTCGGAAGCGTCGTGCCGGTGTCGGACAACTTCTACGCCACCCTGAATTCGGCCGTCTTCTCGGACGGATCCTTCGTCTACGTGCCGCCCGGGGTGCGCTGCCCGATGGAGCTGTCGACCTACTTCCGCATCAACGCCGAAAACACCGGCCAGTTCGAGCGGACGCTGATCATCGCCGACAAGGGATCGTACGTCAGCTACCTGGAAGGCTGCACCGCGCCGCAGCGCGACACCGCGCAGCTGCACGCGGCGGTGGTCGAGATCATCGCGGAGGAAGACGCCGAGGTGAAGTATTCGACCGTCCAGAACTGGTTCCCGGGCGACGAGAACGGCAAGGGCGGCATCTACAACTTCGTCACCAAGCGCGCCGATTGCCGGGGCGACCGGTCGAAGGTGATGTGGACCCAGGTGGAGACCGGCAGCGCGGTGACCTGGAAATACCCGTCCTGCATCCTGCGCGGCGACGATAGCCAGGGCGAATTCTATTCGATCGCCATCACCAACAACTGGCAGCAGGCCGACACGGGGACGAAGATGATCCACCTCGGCAAGCGGACGAAGTCGCGGATCGTGTCGAAGGGGATCAGTGCGGGCCGCGCACAGAACACCTATCGCGGGCTTGTCTCGATGCACCCCAAGGCGGTGGAGGCGCGCAACTATACCCAGTGCGACAGCCTGCTGATCGGCTCGGACTGCGGGGCGCATACGGTCCCGTACATCGAGGTGAAGAACAACACCGCGCGGGTCGAGCACGAGGCGACGACGTCCAAGGTCGACGACGACCAGCTCTTCTACTGCCGCCAGCGCGGTATGGACGAGGAGGAGGCGGTGGCTCTCGTGGTCAACGGCTTCTGCAAGGAGGTGCTGCAGGCCCTGCCGATGGAATTCGCGATGGAGGCGCAGCAGCTGGTGGCGATCTCGCTGGAAGGGTCGGTCGGGTAACGAATTTTCGTCGAAAATTCGGGCCGGACCGCCCGTTGGAGTTGCTGATGCATGACGCCGTACATCCTGCCCGTCGCGCTGCTGATCGCGTCGAACGTCTTCATGACCTTCGCGTGGTACGGGCATCTGGGCCACAAGTCCGCGCCTCTGTGGATCGCGGTGATGGTGTCGTGGGGAATCGCCTTCTTCGAATACTGGCTTGCGGTGCCGGCGAACCGGATCGGGCATCAGGTCATGTCGGCGGCGCAGTTGAAGACGCTGCAGGAGGTGATCACGCTGGTCGTCTTCACCGGCTTCTCGGCGTTCTGGCTGAAGGAGCAGATCTCGCTCAACACCCTGATCGGCTTCGCCTTCATCGCCATCGGCGCGGCCTTCGTGTTCCGGGGGTAGGCGCATGACGGTCATCCTGCCCAGGCCCGAGACGACGGGCGCGGACTATTTCGACATCGATGCGGCCCGTGCGGCGCTGGCCGAGGGCCGGCCGCTGCGCTTTCCGCCGTTCGAGACGGTCCACTGGGGCGGGCTGACCTTCTGCCTGAATTTCGAACGCGACCCGATCCAGCGCCACCTGCGGCGGGGCGAATTCTTCGAGGAAACGGAACTGGCCGCCATCGCGCCCTTCGTCCGACCCGGCTTTCACGCCATCGACGTGGGGGCGAACATCGGCAATCACGCTCTGTATTTCGCGACGCGGCTGGGCGCGGGGCGGGTGACGGTGGTGGAGCCGAACCCGCTGGCCCTGGCGCCGCTGGTCGCGAACGTGGTGATCAACGGGCTGGCCGAGGTGATCGACCTTTCGGCGCTCGGCGTTGGCCTGTCGGATGCCTTCGGGGACGGCTGGTTCATGGGCCGCCACGACCGTAATCTGGGCGCGACGAAGATGAAGCCCGGGGGCGGCGATCTGACGGTGCGGCGCGGCGACGACCTGTTTGCCGGCATCCGCTGCGATCTGTTGAAGATCGACGTGGAAGGCATGGAAATGAAGGTGCTTTCCGGCCTGACGGAGACCATCGACCGGACTCGCCCGGTGATCCTGATCGAGGTCGACGGCGAGAACGACGCCGCCTTCCACGCCTGGACGGCGGCCCGCGGCTACGGCGTGGCGCTGACGCATCGCCACAACGAGAAGAACTGCAACTACCTGCTGACCCCCGGCGAGGTGACGCGATGAGCGTGCCGGGCGATCGCAGCGTGGACGAGGTGCGCCGCCTGATCGCGGGACGCGCGCCCGTGGTCAGCCCGACGCTGCGCGTGGTGCATGCGCATGTCGGCGGGCGGCTGGTGCGCTTCTGCTCCAGCATGCAGCGCGATCCGATCCAGCGGCACCACCGCGCCGGCGCCTTCTACGAGGCGGAGGAACTTGCGGCGCTGACGCCTCTCTTCCCGCGGGGCGGCACCTTCGTCGACATCGGCGCCAACATCGGCAACCACACGCTCTACGCCGCGCTGTTCCTCGGCGCGGGGCGGGTGATCCCGTTCGAGCCGAACCCCCTTGCGTGGGAGCTGCTGGTCACCAATGTCCTGCTGAACGACCTGACCGGCGTCGTGGCGCTGGACCGGCTGGGCGTCGGGCTGGCCGACCGGGCGCAGGGCGGTTTCGCGATGGAAGCGCGGGACCGGAACCTGGGCGGCGCCCGGATGCTGGCCGAGGGCGGCAGCCTGCGGGTGGAGCGGGGCGACGCGATGCTGGCGGACGAGACGCCGGACCTGATCAAGATCGACGTGGAAGGCATGGAAATGGCGGTGCTTTCCGGGCTGGACGGGCTTCTGGACCGCTGCGCGCCGGTGCTGATGGTCGAGGTCGACAACGACAATGCCGAGGGCTTCGGCGCCTGGGTCGCGCGGCGGGGCTACGTGACGCTGCACACCCATGCCCGCTATGCCGCGAACCGCAACCACATCATCGTGCCCGAGGCGCGGGCGGAGGCGCTGCGCGCCGTCTTCGTGCCTCCGGCACTGCAGGAGGCCTGAGCGATGATCCTCACGACGACGAACACGGTGGAGGGCCGCCGGATCACCGACTACCGCGGCATCGTGGTGGGCGAGGCGATCATGGGGGCCAACGTGGTCCGCGATTTCTTCGCCGGGATCACCGACATCATCGGCGGTCGTTCGGGCGCCTACGAAAGCAAGCTGCAGGCCGCCCGCGACACCGCCATGCGCGAGCTGGAGGAACGGGCCGCGGCGCTTGGCGCGAATGCCGTGGTGGGCATCGACATCGACTACGAGGTGGTGGGCGACAGCATGCTGATGGTGTCCGTGTCGGGCACCGCCGTCACCCTGGGATAGGCGCCCGCGCGGCGCGAACGAGACATGGCGCCCCCGTGCGCCGACGATACGAGAAGGACAAGATATGCTGGAAATCAAGAACCTGCACGCCGCTCTTGAAGAGGAAGGCAAGGCCATCCTGAAGGGTGTGGACCTGAAGGTGAACGCGGACGAGGTCCATGCGATCATGGGCCCGAACGGGTCGGGCAAGTCGACGCTGTCCTACGTGCTGTCGGGCCGCGACGGCTACGAGGTGACGGACGGCTCTGCCACGCTGGACGGCACCGACCTGCTGGATCTGGAGCCCGAGGAGCGCGCCGCCGCCGGCCTCTTCCTCGCCTTCCAGTACCCGGTGGAGATCCCGGGCGTCGGCAACATGACCTTCCTGCGCACCGCCGTCAACGCGCAGCGCAAGGCGCGGGGCGAGGCGGAGCTGTCGGCGACCGACTTCCTGAAGGTCATCCGCGAGCGGGCGAAATCGCTGCAGATCGACGCCGACATGCTGAAGCGCCCGGTCAACGTGGGCTTCTCGGGCGGCGAGAAGAAGCGGAACGAGATCCTGCAGATGGCGATGCTGGAGCCGAAGATGTGCATCCTGGACGAGACCGATTCCGGCCTCGACGTGGATGCGATGAAGCTGGTGGCGGACGGGGTGAACGCGCTGCGCTCGGAAGGCCGCGCCTTCCTGGTCATCACGCATTATCAACGGCTTCTGGACCACATCAAACCCGACGTGGTGCACATCATGTCCGCCGGCCGCATCGTGAAGTCCGGCGGCCCGGAGCTGGCGCTGGAGGTCGAGACCAACGGCTACGCCGAATTCCTGGTGGAGGAGGCGTGATGGCAGCCCCCGCCCGCATCTCTCCCGCCCGCCAGCGGGCCGCCGAGCAGCGGCAGAGCCTGACCGAGGCGCGGATCGCCGCGCTCGGCGACCTGCCCGCCGCCGGCTGGTCCGCCGAGGCCCGCCGCGATGCGCTGGACCGGTTGCGCACCGCCGGGCTGCCGCATGGCCGGGACGAATACTGGAAGTTCACCCGCCCCGACAGCCTGACCTCCGCCGAACCGAAGCCTGCCGCCGTCTTCACGGCCGGCGATCCGGAGATCTTCGGCGATCTCGACCGCGTGACGCTGGTCTTCACCGACGGTGTCTTCGACGCCGCGGCCTCGGACGATCCGTCGCTGGCCGGTGTCACCGTCGAGCGTCTGGCCGAGGCCACCAGCGACATCCACTGGGCCCGCGACCTCTACGGCGTGCTGGAGGCGAAGGGGCAGACGCCCGTCGTGCGCCCGCTGGCCGCGCTCAACACCGCCTTCGCTGCGGAAGGTCTGCTGATTCATGTCACCGGCAAGGCCGACAAGCCGCTGCACATCGTCTACAATCACGCATCCGAGACATCGGACGCGATCCTGCACCACGTGATCCGGCTGGACGAGGGCGCCTCGCTGACGCTGCTGGAGAACGGCCCGGCGGCGGCGCGGCTGAACAAGGTGATGGAGGTCGACGTGGCGAAGGGCGCCCGTTTCGACCACGTCCGCGCCCAGGGCCGCGATCACGAACGCCGGGCCGCCACCCACATCTTCGCGCGGCTGGAATCGGAGGCGGTCTTCAAGTCCTTCACCATGACGGCCAACGGCGTGATGACGCGCAACGAATGCATCATCGACTTCACCGGCGACGACGCGGTGGCGCATGTCGCGGGCGCGGCGCTCGGCGACGGGGATTTCCACCACGACGACACCGTCTTCGTCACCCACGACGCGGTGAACTGCGAAAGCCGCCAGGTGTTCAAGAAGGTCCTGCGGAACGGCGCGACGGGTGTCTTCCAGGGCAAGATCCTGGTGCAGCCCGGCGCGCAGAAGACCGATGGCTACCAGATCAGCCAGTCGCTGCTGCTGGATGGCGACAGCCAGTTCCTGGCCAAGCCGGAGCTGGAGATCTACGCCGACGACGTCGCCTGTTCGCACGGTTCCACCTCGGGCGCGATCGACGAGACGGCGCTGTTCTACCTGCGCTCGCGCGGACTGCCGGAGCCGGTGGCGCAGAACCTGCTGACGCTGGCCTTCCTCGCGGAGGCGGTGCAGGAGATCGACGACGAGGCCCTGCGCGAGGCGATCGTGGAGCGGCTGTCGCAATGGCTCGACCGGCGGCTCGACGCGGGTCACGACTCGCCGGGCGGCGGGGCCGAGGGCTGAGGATGTCGACGCTGCGCGACATGGCGGCCACATGGGCCGGACCCGCCCGCACGGTCCAGCGGCTGCTGGACCGCGGCCAGAGGGAGGACCGGGCCCTGGCCATCCTCATGGCCTCCTGCGGGCTGATCTTCGTCGCGCAATGGCCGCGCCTCGCGCGGCAGGCGCATGTCGAGCAAACCGACATCGACCCGCTGCTGGCGGGCAGCCTGCTGGCGTGGATCTTCATCGCGCCGCTGCTGCTCTACGGGATCGGGGCGCTGGCCCACATGATCGCGCGGATCGTCGGCGGGCAGGGCACCTTCTGGCGTGCGCGGCTGGCGACCTTCTGGGCGGTCTTCGCCTCGACCCCGGTGATCCTGCTGCACGGGCTGGTCGCCGGCTTCATCGGGCCGGGTCCGCAGCTGGTGCTGGTCGGCGTGGTCTGGCTGGCCGTCTTCCTTTGGTTCTGGCTTTCGGGCCTGTGGGTGGCGGAGCGTCCGGCATGAGCGGTCTCGACAGGGAATGGTGGAAGCAGCTGGCTCTCGACAGCGTCGTCACCCCCCGCACGGCGGGCGAGCGGCTGCTGGCGGTCGACTGGGGCCGCGACGCGCTGTGGACGGCGGCGGCGCTGCTGGCGGTGCTGAACGGCATCCTCTATTCGCAGACCCTGCCGATGGCCTCCGAGCCGGGGATCCACCTGCCGCCGCTGCTGGAAAGCCCGGTGGCGCTGGCGGTCTTCGTCGGCCTGATGTACGCGGCCTCGGCCTGGGTGATGACGCTCGCGGGGCGCGTCCTGGGCGGGGCAGGGCGGTTCGACACGCTCTTCGCCGCGACGCTCTGGCTGCAGGCGCTTCGGCTGGTGCTGCAGCTGCTGGTGCTGGCGCTCGCCCTGCTGTCGCCGGGGCTCGCCAGCCTGCTGGCGGTGGTCGCGGGGTTCTGGGGCATCTACGTGCTGGTGAACTTCATCGCCGCCGCCCACGGTTTCAACAACGCGCTGCGGGGGCTGGGCACGCTGGCCATCGGCATCACCGGCCTCGCCATCGCCATGAGCGTGATCCTCGCCCTGCTGGGCGGCACACCAACTTCCGGAGGGCTCTGATGTACGACGTCGACGCCATTCGCCGCGACTTTCCGATCCTCGCCCGCGAGGTGCACGGCAAGCCGCTGACCTATCTCGACAACGGCGCCTCGGCGCAGAAGCCGCGGCAGGTGATCGACGCGATAACGCACGCCTACGGGATGGAGTATGCCAACGTCCACCGGGGGCTGCACTTCCTGTCGAACCTCGCCACCGACAGCTACGAGGCGGTGCGCGGCAAGATCGCCCGCTTTCTGGGCGCGCCGTCCGAGGACGAGATCGTGCTGAACACCGGCACGACCGAGGGGATCAACCTGGTCTCCTACGGCTGGGCCGCCCCGCGGCTGGAGCCGGGCGACGAGATCGTGCTGTCCGTCATGGAGCATCACGCCAACATCGTCCCCTGGCATTTCCTGCGCGAACGGCAGGGGGTGGTGCTGAAATGGGTGGATACGGAGCCGGATGGCTCACTCGACCCGCAGCGGGTGATCGACGCCATCGGCCCCCGGACGAAGCTGGTGGCGATCACGCATCTGTCGAACGTGCTGGGCACGGTGGTCGATGTCAAGGCGATCTGCGCCGGCGCCCGCGCGAAGGGCGTGCCGGTGCTGGTCGACGGCAGCCAGGGGGCGGTGCACACGAAGGTCGACGTGGCCGACATCGGCTGCGACTTCTACGCGATCACCGGGCACAAGCTCTATGGTCCGTCCGGGTCGGGCGCGATCTGGATCGCGAAGGAGCGACTGGCCGAGATGCGCCCGTTCATGGGCGGCGGCGACATGATCCGCGAGGTCACGAAGGACGCCGTCAGCTACGCCGATCCGCCGATGAAGTTCGAGGCCGGCACCCCCGGCATCGTGTCGACCATCGGCTTCGGCGCGGCGCTCGACTATCTGGAAACCGTCGGGATGGAGGCCATTGCCGCGCACGAGGCCGACCTTGCCGCCTATGCGACCGAGCAGCTGAGCGGGCTCAACTGGCTGAACCTGCAGGGCACCGCGCCGGGCAAGGCGGCGATCTTCTCGTTCACGCTGAACGGGGCGGCCCACGCCCACGACATCTCCACCATTCTCGACCGCAAGGGCGTCGCCGTGCGCGCCGGCCACCATTGCGCGCAGCCGCTGATGGAGCATCTGGGCGTGCCGGCGACCTGCCGCGCCTCCTTCGGGATGTACAACACCCGTGCCGAGGTCGACACGCTGGTCGATGCCCTGAACACCGCGCACGACCTCTTCGCCTGATCGCCCCCCGGGGGCGTCGCCCCGGGGCAGGAACGGGTGAATATCCGGTCGTTCCGCGGCGAAAGCGGCGCGCGGTGTCGTTTTCGGCCCGCCGGGCCTTCCCATCCCGGCGCCTGCGGGCCAGACTTGGCGCACCCCGACATCAGAGGAGACGTTCATGCCGCTCGCCACGGAAGCCGCAGAGATTTCGGATATCGCCTTCGGGTTCATGGGATCGAAGGCGTTGTTCGCCGCTCTCGAGGTCGGCGTCTTCACCGCGCTGGAGGCGGGCCCCGCGACGGCCGAGACGCTGGCCACCCGCACCGGGGTGCACGCCGACCGGCTGACAACGCTGCTGACCGCGCTGGCGGGTCTCGGCCTCGTCTCGGTCGAGGAGGGGCGCTTCGCCAATTCGCCCGCCGCCTCGGCCTTTCTGGTGAAGGGCGCGAAATACGATTTCGGCGATTACCTGCGGCTTCAGGTCGGGCGGCAGATGTACGGCCTGCTGGACCAGATCGAGGGCGTGATGACCGGCGACCTGGGCGAGGACGCCACGAAGAGCTACGCCCAGTGGTTCGCCGACCCCGAGGAGGCTCGGCTTTATTCCGAAAGCCAGCACGCCGGATCGCTGGGCCCGGCCCGGCAACTGGCGCGGTCGCTGGATCTGGCGGGGGCGCGGCAGATGCTGGACGTGGGCGGCGGCACCGGCGCCTTCGCCATTACGCTGTGCCGGGCGGCGCCCGATCTGTCGGCCACCATCCTCGACTTTCCGAATGTCGCCGCACTCGGGCGCGATTACGTGGACGCGGCGGGGCTGAGCGATCGCGTCACCTATGTGGAGGGCAACGCGCTGAAATCGGACTGGCCGGACGGGCAGGATCTGGTGCTGATGTCCTACCTCTTCTCCGGCGTGCCTGGCGAGACGCACGAGGGGCTGATCGCCCGGGCGCACGATGTGCTGAAGCCCGGCGGACGGGTGCTGATCCACGATTTCGTCGTGGACGCCGCGCGCGAGGGGCCGAAGCTGGCCGCGCTCTGGCAGTTGCAGCACACGGCCTTCACGCCCGAGGCCCGATCGCTCGACGACGACTGGCTGGCCGGGGCGCTGGACCGGGCCGGCTTCGCCGACGTCTCGGTGCGCCCGATGATCCCCGAGATGACGATGCTGGCCGAGGCGCGCAAGGCGGCGTGACGCGCCCGCGGCCGGGGGCAGGGAACGGCGGGCCAGCCCCGGGCGCTGACGCCGGTTTCTGCCATTGCGACCCGCGCGCCGATGGTCTATGGCATCCCGGCACGCACCCGTAGCTCAGCTGGATAGAGCGCTGCCCTCCGAAGGCAGAGGCCAGAGGTTCGAATCCTCTCGGGTGCGCCAATCAATCCCTCTATCTTGTTGAAACGCAAAAGAAATTTCGGGCTGCCCGTCTTGGCTTCCCCCGGTTTTTCCCCCACATCGGCCAGGAACGCGCAAGCCAAAGTCAGACGTTGGCGGAACAGGATTCGCCCGATTGAAAAAGCCGAGCGCTTGGCCCGGCTCCTTCGGTCGGCATGTGGTGCGGTCAGGCGGCAGGCTCAGCGTGGCGCCCGCGCTTCGCATCGCGTTGCAGCAGCTCGGTCCCGTCGATGACGATGCTCAACAGTTCCTCGGCCAGCATCAGCGTCCCGGCGATGCTCCCCTCGATTGCCCCCGCCGGAAAGACGGTGTTCTCGTTCTCGCAGGCCAGTCGCACGGTCTGCACCAGATGGAAGGCGGCGTAGCCGGCGTCGTCTGCAATCTCGCGCGGATCGCCCTTCTGGATATCCTTGATCGTAATGCTCATGCCCTCACCTCCGGCAGATGCACGCTGTCCAGCCCGTTGTTCAGGTCGCGGGCGAGATCGATCGCGACTTCGGTAAGCGTCATGCGGGCATCGCTGCGCTTGTCGTTCGCCTCCAGGCTCTCGACGGCCCGAAGCACCGCCTCGACTTGCAGGGCGAGAGTATGCATCTCGCGTAGGTGGTCCAGAAGAGCGGGCAGACCGCTGGCGCGGACTGATGCTCCAGTGCTATTCGAATGATCAGCCATTCGTTGATCCCTCCAGATCAGCGTTTCGGTTAGGGCCGGCGGGTGTCCTACCACCTTGCCGGCCCGCCCTATTTCTGCCATCATCAATAAAGGGTGGTCAAGGCAATTGTTGATGGCAGAAAAACAATCTCGCGGGAGGGGGCGGCCGGCAGTAAACGCCACAGCCGTGACCGTACGGATACCGCCAGACTTGCTGGCATGGCTTGACGCCGAACGGGCGAAGGTTGAGCCGAAGCCGTCTCGGCCAGAGATGATCCGTACAATTCTAGAAAGGAAAAGGGCGCAGGCATGCTGAACGTGCGTTTAGTTCCGATTAGGGGGCGGTGGAATGAGGCGATTGAAGACCTGAGAATGCAGGCTGCACCATCGCCCGGCGACATTGTTACCGTCTGGCTTGACCAGAAGAATACTTCATACGAAGTTGTTCGGCGCCACTGGCATCAGTTCGAAAATTCAGATCGTGAGCGGTCCGAAGGCGGATACGTACTACTAGAAGTTCGAGAGACGAATTCCGGATTGGACATGGCCTAAGGTTAGGCGCGTTTCACACTTCCGAGGCACCGGCACATAGCAGTGGCCTAAGCCAGCATCCCGTCGAACGCCGCCGCGCTGATCCCCGGCTTCGGCTTCGGCCCTGCCGCATGGTCCAGCCAGGTGCGATCCATGGCCTCGATCACCCTCACGTGGTGCGGCTCCAGCGGCAGACGTTCCAGACGGGCGAAGGCTTCGATCTCGGTGAAGGTGATCGGGTTCGGCCCGGAGAAGCCCATCCCGCGCCGTGACGACAGCCGCGCGAAGGCGTTCCAGATGATCTCGGCCCCGGCCGGAGGCCTGCCCGACTTGCCGTCCAGATGCCGTTTCAGCGCGGCGCAGAGGATGCGTTCGAGATTGGTCATCGCAGGCCCGTCGATCCTTTCGGCTGATGCCGCAGCTTCCTCGCCATGTTGTTCATCGTCTCGCGCTTTAGGGGCTCTGCCGCCTGCCGGATCATTGCCCCGGCGGTGTTCTGCACTTCCTCGATCGTCACGCCATCCGCCGCGTGGAGGATCAGCTCCACCGTGCCGCCGCTCGCCGCCGGGGTCGCCGCCTGCCGAAGCGCGGCCTGCGCCTGAGGGACGTTCAGCACGGCCCCTGATCGGGACGGCACGAAGATCTCCGAATTCGGCGTGTTCTCGTTGACCATGTAGGGTGCGCCGCCGATCACCGGACCGCCCCCGGCCCGGAACCCGAAGATGCGGCCGAGGATGCCTCCCCCGCCGCCGGTCACGCCGATCAGGGACGCGAAGCCCTTCTGCATCTGCATGCGCGCGAATTCCTTTATCAGATCGCCGATGGCTTCCTTCGCGCTCTTCGATCCGTCGAGGATGCCGGTGAAGATATCCGTCATCCTTTCGGCTGCATTCTCCGCTGCCTCTTCCAGATGCTCCAGCCGATCGGCGGCCGTGTCGGCGTTCTCGCCCGCCATCACGTAGCCGGCGGCCAGTTGATCGATCTCGGCGCGCAGTTCCGGCGTGATCTCGCGCCCGGCTTCCTGCGCCGCCACCAGCAGTTCGGCCCGCTTGCGGGCATACTCCACCGCATCGCCGTAAGACTTGCCGGAGGTCGCCACGGCCACCAGCGCCGCCGCCTCGGCTTCCAGGGCGGCCGTCTTCTGCCGGATACCTTCCACCTCGCGCTGATACTCGTCACCGCGCGAGGAACCGCCGCCCCTGCCACCGCCGCCGGTCTTCGGGTCGGGGACGCCGAAGCTTGCATCCACGCTGGGAAGCTGCGGACGGATGGAGGTCGTCGGCGCCATGCGCGAGGTGTATTGCCGCCCGGCCCTGGTGCCGCGCCGAGAGGTCGGGCCGGTGTGAGGCCTTCCTTCAGGATCGGACGGCAGAGTGTCGCGCAGGGTCACCGCGCGTTCGATCGCGGCCCCGAGGGCGCGAACGAGGCCGCCGACTGCACCGATCACGCCGGAGAATTCCACCCGGTCAACATCGTTCAGCCGGTCCAGCGCCGTCTGCGCGCTCATGGCAACATCGCCGAGCCGCGTGTCGAATTCGTCGGCCGAGATAGTGCCGTCATCCATCTGGCGCGCGAGGTCTCGCATAGCGCCGACAGCCGCCAGAAGTTCGTCCGCGATCTCGTGCTCGCCCAAGGCCCTGAGATTCACCACGGCGCGCTCGATATCGCCCGCTGTCAACTCGGCGGATCGGGCCATCTCGCGATAGCCTGCGTCGATCCCCGTCAGCGCGTCGGCATGTTCTTCCAGTGCGGCGTTGTCTTCTGCCAGAAGATCGGCCACGCCGTCGCCCAGGATCGCGCGGGCGCGCTCCGGCGTCGAGAAGATATCCTCCAGCGCCGTGGTGAAGTCGGTCATCTCGGCCAGTGTGTCGGCGATGCCAACGGCCAGACCCTTGCCGATCCGCCCGACCTTCTCGGCGATCTCTCCGAAACGACGATCGAGATCGGCTGCCTTCTCGATCATCTCGTCGTCCATGACCGCGCCGACTTCGTGCGCCCGGTCGATGGTTCGCCTCAGGCCTCGTTCACCTTGCGCCAGAAGCTCCACGAAGCGTTCGCCGGCGGTGCCACCGAAGATCTCGTCCGCCACGCGGATCTGCGCGGCGCGGTCGAGGTCTTCCATCCGCTTGATGATCTCCAGCATCAGTTCGGACGGGTCTTCCAGACCGCGTTTCAGATCGCGCGCCGAATAGCCGATCCGCTGGAAGGCCTCGGCCGCCGGACCCTTGCCGGTGACGACGAATTCGTCGGCCCGGAGGTTCAGTTCCTTGAACCCGTCCACCAGCGCGTCAACGCCGATGCGGTTCTGTTCCGCAACGAATTTCCACTCCTGGAACGTCTGCGCCGAGAGGCCCGATCGCCGCGCTTCGTCGCCCACGGCCGCGATCCCCTTGACCACATCGGAGAGGCTGCCCGTCAGCCCTGCCACCGCGCCGGCCACCAGCCCGCCGGCAAGCCCCGCCGCCATGGTCTTGCCGAAGGTTCCGATCCGGCTGGAGGTCGTCGCCAGCGCCCGGTTGATCGAGGTCGTCGCGCGGTTCATGTCCATCTCCATGGCCCGCGTTGCCGAGTTCGACCCACGCCGCAGGCCCATGTAGCTGCGCGTTCCGGTCTGCTCGGCCTTCCGCATCCTCTTCTCGAAGTCGGAGACTTTCGCCTCCAGCGCCACGATCAGACGTTCTTCGTCAGCCATGTCGGCCTCCTGTCATGCCGTCCACATGTCATCCGTGAACCACTCGGCCTCGGTCACGAGGCCACCTTCGCCGGCTGCGCATCGCGCCACGGCCATTGCCGCCGCCACCGCGCCGTCGATCTTGTCTTTCGACTTTCCCTTGTGGAAAGCCCGGTTGCCCGCGCTGTCCGTTCGCACCTCGATGTTGCCGAAGTTCCACCGAAGGATAGGGTGCCCGCCATGCCGGAACCGCCGGCCAATGATGGCCCGTTCGAGTTCCTTCACGGCAGGGGCCATGCTCACCCAGCCCTGCCGGAATTCCACGGCCGGGAAGCCGTCCTCCAGCAGATCGTTCAGCATGTTCCGGGCGAGATGCGGATCGAAGGCGATCTCGCGGACGTTGAAGCGGGCGCAGAGTTCGCGCACCTGATCTTCCACCGCCCGAAAATCCACAACATTGCCCGGCGTCGGGGTGATATGCCCCGCCTCGGCCCATGCGGTGTAGGGTACGCCGGAGAGGTCTTCCCGCGCCCGGAGATTGTCCTCGGGACAGAAAAACCACGGCACCACCTGATAGCCGTCTTCGCCGTCACGGAAGCATGCCACGATCACGGTCAGGTCCGAATTGCTGGACAGGTCCACCGCCAGCCAGCACTCGGCCCCGCGCGCCTCCAGGTCTTCCAGATCGACGGCGCCCGCGCCTTCGTCGTAGATTCCCATTTCGACAAAGGGGTCGGTCGCGTGGTCCAGCCAGACGTTGAGGTTGAGCTGCCGGAAGGCCTCGCGGTCGCCGATCCGCCGCGATCCTTCCTTCGCGAGTTGCCGCAGGCCTTCGATATCGGGATATCCATGACGCAGGCCGGGGTTCACGCGGAACCAGACTTCCTCGTCCTGCCAGTCGCAATCCCGGTCCGCTTCGAAGATCACCGGCAGGATGGACGGATCGTCCACCTCGCCGCGCGCAACCCGCCGCGCGTCGTTGACGATATCCCATGCGATGTTCTCTTGCCCGCGTCCGGCAGTCGTCGCGACCACCAGCAGCGAACCCGGGGTCTTCACCAGCCCCGAACGCAACACGTCCCACAGGTCGCGCTTCTTCCACGCGTGCAGTTCGTCGGCCAGCACGAAGACCGGCGTTCGGCCGTGCTGGGTGCCGGCATCGGCCGAGATGGCCTCGCAGAAGCTGCGATCCTTCGGGAAGGTGATCCGGTTCCGATAGTCCAGGGTGCGGATATGCGGTGCGATCTTCGGATGCGCCGTCAGCAGGCCGCGCAATTCGTCGTAGGCGATGCGCGCCTGTTTCCGGTCGGATGCCGCCGTGATCACCTCGCCGCCCGGGATGCGCTCTGGCCCAACAGTGTGCAAGGCTTCGAGCGCGGCGGCGAGGCTGGTCTTACGATTGCCGCGCGGCACGAGGATCACCGCCGTCTTGACGATTCGGCTGCCGTCTTCCTTCCGGGGTCCGTAGATGCGCCGCACGATGCGTTCCTGCCACGGGTCGAGCTGGAAGGCCCGGCCGCTCTTGGGATGCCGCAGCATCTTCAGGAACCGCACCGCCCGCTCACCGTGTCCAAGAGGATCGGGGATTTCGGAACCGTCGTAGATCCAGTGCGGATAGGTGTCAGAGGTCGAGAGGGTCGTCGCCGTCATCGTCGCCGTCCTCCCTGATCGCGGGCCGGGATCGGGATACCGGCGTGAGGCCCAGTTCGGCCGCCAGCAACCGCGCGCGGGTCATGGCTTCGGACTGGATGCCAACGGCAGGGTTGCGCTTCATCGCACCGTCCACGTCGATGACATGACCATGTGTCTGAAGATGCCGCTCCATCTCGCGAACGGTCCCGATGGCGATGCAGTAATTCTCCAGACTGCCGAGGTCCGCGACAGTCAGGATGCGCCGTTCGGTCAGGATCGGCATGACGCGCGCCCATTCCTCGGCCGCTGCTTCGGAAAGCCAGAGAGGCGCGGCAAGGTCGCGGACGGCCTCCCTGTCGGTCCGCATGGCGGGTTTCGTGCCGCGCATCAGGCAACCTCCCCGCATCGGAGTTCGAGGCCCTTCCGGCGCCCGATCTCGGTCACCTCGCGGATGTTGTATGCCTTTCCGTCGAAGCTCACCCGATCGGCATTGGTGACGCCGGCGATCCAGCGTGTGCGGAAGACGATCGCCGTCTCGTCCACCGCGCCCTGCGCCCTGAGGAATTCCTCGGTCGTTCGGGACACGATCTCGGCGCGCAGGGTTGCGACTTCCGTCCACGCCCGGGACGCGGTGCCGTAATCGTTGAGGGTCGTCGCGGACCGCTCGACGGTGATGACATGGATCATCCTGCCCGCCTTCATGCCAGCACCCCCGAAACCAGCACCTCCACGGTGATCACCGCGTGACTGTGTTCTCCGTCCGGATCGCGCATCGAACGGATGCTGGCGACCTTGCAGTCGGCCGCATGGTAATGGACAAGCGCCAGCCGCCCGGCATGCAGGGCGTTGCGGATCGCGCCGCAGATCACCTTCACGCCTTCCAGCGAGGGTTCCCGCTTCCAGACGTGGATGGTGTGGTAGATCCGGACGTGCGCGCGCTCCATGCTCGTGCCTTCGTCTACCGCCTGCGTTTCGCCGAGGATGATCGAAGGCGACAGGACGGGCCGCTCGTGGCGGTCGAAGATCGAGGATGCCGGAACGAGATCGGTCACGATCGTTGCTCCGATCAGCCGCGCCCGGATTGCCCTCTGCACCTCTACATCCATCATCGCGCCTCCTTCACGGCCTTGCCGATGGCCCGCTTGATCCGGTTCCCCGCGCGCTTCTTCAGCAGCCGATAGGCCGGCCAGAAGAAAGGGTGCGGCGGGACATTCGAGCCGCCGAAGCCGTTGCCGTGCCCGTACTCCACAAGATGTGCGTATCGAACATCGTTGTTCCCGGCCGTGATCAGCGCCATGTTCGACGCCGCGACCCGCGATCCGCCCGGCTGGGAATAGGGCGGGGTCGCCTGGTTCGGAGGCGTGACGGCAATGCTGGCCTTCAGGTCGCCGCTGTCCACCGGAGCCAGGGCGCGCATGGCGCTCGCGATCTCGTCGGCCGACTTCACCAGCGCGGGCGCAATAGCCTTCTGTGCCTCCTTCGGGATGGCACGCATTCGACGCTGGAAGCGCGACAGGCCGCCATCATCCGCCATCAGAAGGACCACTCCCGGTACTCGCTGACGATCTCGCGCACGCCGAAGGGCACCTCGCGGGCGCCGTCTCCCGCCGCTTCGCGCTGATCGTACCACCACGCCGTCAGCAGGCTGACGCACTCGATCAGGGCCGGCGGGATATCGTCCTGATCTTCGCCGCCGAAGTTGTCCTCGATCCTGAAGCCGAGAAGACGCTCGACATGGTTCTGCGCGGCCGCGATCAGGCGGGCGAGAAGCGCGTCGTCCGTGCTCCCGATATCCGGCGTGAAGGAAAGATGTTCCTTCACCTGATCGACGGTCACGATCGCCATGGTCAGCTGCTCGCCGCAACCCGAGTGATCTTGGAGTTGATCCACAAGGTCGCGTTCAGCTTGACGATGTTGTCAGCGGTATCGACCGTCTCGGTCGCGGCACCAACAACAGCGACGAAATAGCGCTCCGAGGGCGTGCCGCCGGAAGGGGCGTCGTTGAACAGCACCTTGAAGGCGAATTCGTCGTCGGATTCCTCGGCGGTCAGAATTGCGGTCTGCCCGTCATCACCGTAGTCCCGGCCGCAGACGATCTCCAGGGTTCCGGCATTCCTCGTTCCCTTGAACCTGCGGACGCGCGGATCTTCGAGTGTCGCCCACGAAATCTCGTTCGACGTGTCGCCGAAGGTGCCGAGGCTTTCGAGTTCGCCGACCTTGACCCAGGTCAGCGCCTGATAGGCCGCCGCATTGGCCGGTTCGGAGGCTTGCGCCGTCTCGCAGATGTAGAAGGTGGCGCCGTTCGAAGCATAAACCGCCATTTTCAGTTCCTCATGGTTGCCGCCGTTCCGCGCGCTGTTTCGCGCCGGAATGGCAGGAAGTGCAGAGCGGCTGCCAATTGGCCTTCCGCCAGAAAAGCCCCGGGTCGCCCCGGTGCGGTATCTCGTGATCCACCAGCCGCGCCGTAGCGCCGCAGAAGGCGCAGAGGGGATGCAGAACGAGGAAGGCGGCCCGCTCCCGCTCCCACCGGCTGCCGTAGCCCCGGGCGCTGGAGTTCGGACGCTTCCGGTCGTGCCGTGCCTTCCGCTCGGTGTCCGCCCTGAGTTCGCAGGGACAACGGATGCCCGGCGGGACGCGGTGCCCGCAGGCGCAGATCCTCGGCCCCTTGCTCGGCATGATCGTCTCCGATGTTCCGGCGGGCGGGGAAGGAGGAACCCCGCCCGCCGGTCTGCCGTCCGCCGATCGACAAACGGAACGGCTGTACATGCGGGCTTCGCTGGCTGTTCAAAGCGTTGCGCCGCAATTCCATGGTCAGGCCGCCGGCTTCTCGTAGGGCTCGATCACGGCCACGGCGCCGGCCGCGATGCTCGTGCCGCCCGCCTTGGTCAGCACGATGCGGACGTACCGCTTGTGACCCCAGTACCCGAGGCGATAGGACGCCGAGGCCTCCAGGGTCGCCGGTGCGTCGGTGTCGGTGTAGGTCGCATCCACATCGGCGAAGTCGCCCGAGGTCGTGGTGTCGGATTCCTGCACCTTCGCCGAGAAGTCGCCGGCCGAGACGATCGCGCCGGTGTTCAGCACGAAGCACACGCCCCGCGCATCCTTCAGGTCGATTGCCGCGCCGTTGACGTTGGCGGACTGGACGGCCGAGGCCAGCGCCGGAACCGCAGAGAGGTTGTTGTAGAGATCGCGCATGATGTGGTCCTCAGCTCGTTGCCATCTTCAGCTTGCGGAAGCGCGCGGCCTGAACCACGCGGCCACCGACGCGGCGGGTCGCGTGAATTCTGGTCACGCCCTTCGTCGCCAACAAATACGGGTTGACCAAGACCGACATGCTCAGCCGGTCCACGATCCGGTAGGCGCTGAAATCGCCGTAGAGTATTGGGAAGGCGCCGGCCTCCAGATCGGGCATGTCCACCGCTTCGATCACCGGACGGCCGAGGATCGTTTCAGGTTGCCCCGCCTGGAAGCTCGGCTGCCAGAGATAGCGGCCGTCGCCGTCCTTCAGCGTGCGCACGATGCCCAGCGTCGTGCCGTTCATCATCCAGGTGCCGGCGTTCCGATACGCGGCCGGCATGGCATACATCAGGGCAATCAGCTTGTCGGCGCTGAGGGTCGTCGCATGCCCGTTGAGGGTATGCTCGATCCCGGCGTGCGTCATCAGGCCTTCGGGTTGCTTGATCCCGGTGCCGTTGACGAAGGCGGCGCCTTCCTTCTGCCCGAAGTCTTCCGCCAGCGCGAGGCGCACCTCGGCCTCGGCCGTGCCGCCGCTGTCGGCCAGAAGCTCGTTCGAGATATCGACGTAGGTCGCCAGCTTGTGCGCCGGGACTTCCAGTTGTCCGAAGGTGACGGAGCTTTCCTCGTGTTCTTCCGTCTCGCCTTCCCATTGCGCGTTGGTGATGCCGGTGCGCTTGGGATATTTCACGGAAGGCGAACTGATGTTGCGGACACTGGCGACGGAGCGGATCGGCGAATACTCCACGAGATCGCGGATGAATTCCGTGCTCATCTCCGGCGGCGCCAGATAGCCGCCCTGTTCGTCGTTCGAGACGATCAGCGTCTTGAGGTCATCCGCCGGGGCATTGCTGCCATACCGGAGATACGCCCCGAAGGCCTTCCGCTGTTCGGTCGGCTCGGTCTTCGTCTCGGTCGTGCCGGGGCGGTTCGCCTTCGCTTCCAGCTTGTCGAGCCGGTCGGTGATCTTGTCGAGCGACTTCAGGCTTTCGCCCATCTCGCCCATCTTCGTCTCCAGCGCCTTCAGATCGGGCGCTTCGGTCTGCTCGGTCGTCATGTTCATTTCCTTTGCCGAAAGAATCCGGGCACCGGGATGCGCCGGGATTGCCACCACGCTGATCTCCACCAGATCGAGGTCGCTGATCGTGCGGCCGCCACCCTTGCGAGGCGCGGCCTTGTTGGTCTTGAAGCCGATAGAGAGGCCAGTCAGCGCACGGTTGCGGATCAGCGCCCGCACCTCCCGCGCGCGCGCCACATCGTCCACGAGAAGCCGGCCCTTCACCTGAAGGCCGGCATCATCCTCGCCCACCACTTCCCACACGCCGACAACATCGGCGGGGTCGTGCGAGGCCAGCATCGGAAGCGGGGGCAGCGCCTTGGTGAAAGCGCCTCTCTCGATCATGTCGCCGATGCGATCGGCAGATCCGAACGGCCATGCCGTGCCGGTGATCGTCCCGGCATCGTCCACGCCGAGGTCCGCCTTGATCTCGATCCGGTCCATCAAATCAACCCCACTATGCCGGTTGCCGTGGTGCCGCTCTCCAGCACGCGCCGGATGCGGTAGGGCATGATCTGCTCTGCCGGCAGCGGAAGCGTGCCGGTCGAGCCATCCCGCATGACAACCGCGACCACGCCGCTGCCCGTCGCGATGACCGCCCGCGTGATCTGCGCGAGGTCGGCGTCGTCGTTCGGCGTGATGGCGAACATACCGTTGGCAGGGTCGTCCGGGCCGGCCGAATAGCTGTCGAAGGTGTCGATCATCTGCTCCCCCGGAAGGCTGCGCGATCGGCCGCGAAGGCATCGACCTGCGCCTGCACCCACGTCGCGGCGCGCAGCAGGCGGATCACGTTGGTCTGGCTGAAGGGCACCGGCTCGCCGGCCTCGCTCACGTTCCAGCCCAGCACGCAGGCCGCGAGGCATTCGATCCGCAGACGTTCCCGCACCGCGGCAGAGACGCGCCCTTGGTCGTCGGCATGGTCCGCCAGAGCATCGGCAAGGGCGAGGCGCGCACGGTTCTGCGTCTCGCTGTCGGGACCGGCAATCCGCAGAGTGATGCCCGTCACCTTCCCGGTCACCGGGTCCACCAGTTCGAATTCACGGCCACGATCCTGGTCCTGCGCATCGGCGCGGATCTCATCAAGCGACAGCACGGATCGGCTCCTCCTCGGATTGCGGCGCGGCGGCCGTGATGTTGGGGTTCGCGAATTCGTCGCCGCCCTCGTAGGGTTGCAGCCCTAGCCAGTCGCGGCTCTCGTTCGGGTTGATCACCCGCGATGCGATCAGCGAATTGATCACCGTCGCCCGGGTCGAGAGATCGGCACGGGTCAGGTCGTCGCGGTCGAAGCGGATGACCCTCTCGGCGCGTTCGTCGGGCAGGAAGAGGCCGCGTGCCAGCGCGGCCTCCAGCGCCCGGAGCCACGGCTCCAGCGTGTAGGACAGGAATTCCCGGCCCTGTTGCTCGCCGTTCGCCCAGGTGGCGCGGCCGAGGTCGTAGAGCATCTGTGGCGGCACCCGGAATGCGCGGGCGATTTCGAGGATCTGGAACGTGCGGTTTTCCAGGAATTGCGCGTCGGTCGAAGCCAGCGTGAACGGCTGGAAGCTCGCACCGTCGTAGAGGATTGCCGTCTGGCCTCCGGTATCGTCGCCCTCGTGGGATGCCCGCCATGCGGTGCGCGCCTTCTTCACGCTTTCCTCGCCCATGCCGCGCGGGAACATCAGCGCGCCGGAGGGACGCGCGCCGCGCCCGAAGAGCCGTGCCGCGTGGCGCTCCAGCACGAAGGCCACGGCAATGGCTTCTTTCGCCAGCGTGACAGGCGCCCGGCCGAAGGGACTGCGCAGATGGATGATGTTTTCGGACGGGACCGGGACACTGTTGATCGAGTAGGTCGGTTCGCCCGTCGCCTGGTCGTAATCCACCGCGATGACACCGGGGCGATAGGGGATGATCTCTACAGGCCGGCCGCTCACCCGGTTGACCCACGCCATCGCGCCGTGGTCGCGCAGCAGGGCGCCGACGATCAGATCGCGGATCAGTTCATAGCCGGAGGTCCACCCGTTCGCCTCGCCGCGCAGCAGGGCGCGCACCGGATCGTCGGTCAACTCGGTCGCGCCGTCCGGCGTGGTCACCGTGATATCCAGGGACGCGGCAGCTTCGGAAATGGCACGCACGGCAGCCGATACCGCTGGTACCCGCAACGCCGTCTCGCCGGTCAGGCTGACGCCGGCAGCGACGGGCACGACGCCGAGCATCTCCGCCAGCCAATCCTCCGGATCGGCGAGCGACTTGGTTTCGGTCTGAGGTTTGCGCGAGAAGGGCCACATGCCCGCAGTATCGGGCGCCGCAAGGCCGAGGGGCAGCTAGCAGGATGCGGTTAAGACTAGGTTTTCATGGGTTTTCGTGCGGACCGGGAAAATCCAGTTTCGAGCAGATCGTGCGCGAGTGTCCCCCCGCCGGTCCCCTCAAACGGGCGAAAGTTCAGATCCACCCCCGGTCACTGTCCTGATGCTGGTCAGCAACACAAGTCGATCACGATGGATCACGACTTCATGAAGCATTTGGAGAATCCGGCAGAGGAGTGGGAACGATCTCTCACCAATAAGGTGGATGGGTACACAATGAAAAACGCAATACTGATACTTGTTTCGATGATAATGCTGGGCGCCTGCGCGAAGAAACCCGATGCGGTCGAACCGGCAAAGATCGACCACACGCCATACTTGCAGCTGTCCTGCTCCAATCTGGCCCAGAAGCAGAACGAAGGGCAGCTCGCTGTCGAAAGCCTTTCTGCCAAACAGAAAGCCGCCGCCGACAATGATGCTCTCGGTGTCTTCCTGCTCGGGCTGCCGTTGGCCAGCATGTCGGGGAATGACCCCGAAGCACAACTCTCGATCGCCAAGGGTCAGTTGAACGCCATCAAGATGGCCAGAGCCAGCAAGCGCTGCGCGTAGAGCCTCAGGCAGGCCGGGTATTCATTCGGCCTGCCCACCTGATCATGCAATGCTCTCGCCAGTGAAACCCTCGTAGAGCATCACGGCGCGTTCGGTCAGCGCATCCCGGAAATCTCCCTGAACGAAACCTGTCTCGATCTTCGTTCCGGCGTGGGATTTGCCGCGCGGTCCATCCACGGAAATGGACCCGTCAGCCCTCTTGATCATGACGCATCCGACCACCTTCAGGACAGGCAGCTGAAGATCGAAGGTCGCCAGCAGCCGGTTGCCGATGCTGTTCGCCGGCGCGTTGATCACCTTCATCTGGGTCAGTGTGAAATCTTGCATTGTTTCTTCCTCGCTGGAGTAGTTGGTCATACGGTTGTGCCCTTGAGCCAGGCCATCAGATCGGACCTGAAGGCGAAGTAGCTGCCGCTGCCTTCGGGCTTGTGGATCGGGACGCTGGGGTTCCTCGCCAGCCTGCGGGCCTTGTCCACGCTGATGCCCAGAGCGGCGGCGATGGTGCCGAGGCCCCATAGTTTCTCTGGACCAGCCGCCAAGGCGTCGAAGCGGGCAGGGGTGAGGGGGGTTGGTTTTGTCATTCTGCTCGTCCTTCCCGGCCAGGTTGTCGTTCGAGATGCACCACCGCGCGCCGAACAGGTGATGCTGTGTTACCAGATCCGATCAATTCCGCGCTGCCGCGCGGGCGCTTCGCGCCGTGACTGCGGATAAGGTTGAACGGCATCCGCCGCAGTCGTCGACCCTTAAAGGAAATGACTGCGGCGGCGGAATGTCCGCCCGCCCGCTCGCATCCCGATTTCCGCAGTCCACCGCAGTTATCCGCCGCAGTCAGTTTGAGTGCGGAAATCATCAGACAGCCCCTCGATCATGTGCCGGATCGCCAACGGCAATGACCTTCACGGTTCGGCCGTCTCTGTTGCTGTGCTGTTCTTCGACAACCAGCGCACCGGAGGATAGCCATCCAGATAGCAACGCCCGGACCTTTGCCCGCGCGCGGTTCTGCGCGGCGTTGCGTTCGTTCTTCTTCAGAGCGCGACCGATATCGAGGTCGAGAGTTTCCGCTACCAGGCAGCCCGCCCAATCGGATGACCGCTCGTTCGCTTTGGGCGCTTCCTCGCAGGCGGCTATCGCCTGTTGCACGCGATCGAGGTCGTCAATCGTAAGCCCGTCGAAAGCATCCGGCGGCACCCATGCGGTGCAGACACCAACTACGTCGCCCTCCGGCCAGAAATCACGTCCGTTGTGCAGAGGAATGCCGATCATCCGCCTCCAATCCGCCTTGCCCGGTGGTGCAAGATTGGCCTTGCCCATCTGCACGCGGAAATAGAGTTCGGGGTCTTCGATCCCGAAGCGATCAGCCTCGTCCTTCGACATCCGCGACAGGTATCTGGCCGATCGCACCCCGTCGATCAGCGCACCGGCTCCACGGCTGCCGTAGATGCCAAAAGAATCCCCATCCAGGGCCGCCGCCTTGCTGACGTGGTGCACCAGTTCAATCGACGTGCCGGTCAGGTCGGCTATCCGCCGCCACTCGGCCACCACCGCGTTGATCGCGGTCGTTTCGTTTTCTCCGACTGAATGCGTCGTGATGAACGGATCCACGATGAATACATCTGCACCGGATGTTCGGATCGCTTCGACCAGGGAATCCGTCACCGGCTTTGCGATTTCGAACCCTTTGCCCGAAGCGGTCGCGATGTTGATCGGCACATTCCTCCCGCTGTCCATCATCAGCCGCCCGCCGAGATCGTCGCGCGTGATACCGTAGTGCAGACATGCCGCCTGCAACCTGCGTTCGTTCTCGTCGCCGGGGTCTTCCCCGTTCCACGACCAGACGCTGAGCGGATGCGGCGGCGCGATGCCGAGCAACGGCTTGCCGGTGACCATGGAGAGGTTCTCGACCGTCAGCAGGGACGATTTACCGAGCCCCCCCGGTGAGACAGTAAGGGACAGAAAGCCACGGATGCGGTGTTTGCCGTAAAGAAACCTTCGAGGCGGGATCTCGGTCGCATCCCGCCATTGATAGACAGTGGGATGGATCGAACCCGGCGGCCGCGCACCGCCGCCGCCCAGCTCCTCGTCGATATCCTTAAATTCCCGCATCGTCCCTCCCTTCGAAAAGGACGATCTCGCAGGTTCGCAGTTCATGGCCTTCGACGGCGCAGAAGGCCCGAGCCCGCCGGATAGCTTCCTGCCGGTCGCCGAAGACACCGACGCAGTAGCCGGAGTCCCGGAAGCGCGACCAGAGATAGACGGAGAAGGTCGTCCCGCCGTTTTCGGGATAACTGTCGATTTCGCAAAACCAGCTCATGCCGCCGCCCTCCCGATGTAGGCCCGGAAGGCGTCCTGCCGCCCGCGCGGCATCTGCCGGAAGGTCGCCAGCGCGTAGGCCTCGATTTCGTCGGGCAGCGCCCGCGCTGCCCACCATGCCGCCTCGGCCACCGGATCGCCGCAGGACGGCAGAGGCACCTCGGCGCCCTGGAATGCCGCCTGCACCACCCGTTCGGCCTGATCGCGATCGAGAGCCTTCAGGGACGCGAAGGCCAGCGCCGCGCGCTCCTCATCGTTAAGCCGCGCCCGCAGGATCGGCACCAGCCCCAGCCAGTTATCGAGATCGCCGAGGAACAACGCGTAACCAATGCAGCGCGCCGCCCGCTTGTGCCGGTCGGCGATCTGCTTTCCGATTGCCGGATTGGATTTGCCTGTGGTATCCTGATCCCGAAGCCAGCCAGCTTTGAAATCAGCCCCGGTCGCGTTCTCGAACGCGCCGGGGTTCGTATATCTGCTCATGCTGGATCACCTCAGGCTGCCGCGCGTTCACGGCTGTCGAGCCATTCAGTGATTTCGCGTTCGGGCCACGCGACGGCGCGGGTGGTGAGCTTCACCGGGCGAGGGAATTCCCCTCGGCTCATCATCAAGTAGATGGTGCTACGGCTCAGGCCGGTAATCTCTTCGACGGCGCGGCGGCGCAGGTAACGGTCAGGCATTTGTCGGCTCCCCGTTGACGGTTGCGGAATGCCTGGGAATGTGTCGGAATTGTCAGAGTCATGAAAGCCGAGGAAAAACGGAAAAAAGCCCCTACGGGTTTTCCGCGTTATTTTCCTCTCTTTCTCGCAGCCCGGCTTTCAGCGTATCGGCGCTGACTATCACGCCTGCCTCGACCCTGAGCCGTTTAACTACCTCTGGCCAGCTATAGCCATCGTGCCCCTCAGGATAGCAGTCGTCGTATGCCGCCACCGCCGCCTCCTTTTTTCTGGGGCGCCCCAGGTTTGGAACCTTCGCGTCATCCGGAGCCTTCTCATCTTTGGAAACACCATAGGCTTCTTGGATTTGTTTTTCTGAAGGAAGACAGGAGTTTTCGACGCACAGCGTGTACCCGTCGAACGGCCTCAGCACCCTACATTCCGGCTCCAGATCAATGATTCGCGAAAGCCGATGATGAAACATTTTCGGCACCTCGATTCTACCGCCGAGCAAGATTTTGGCCGCTTCGATTGTCTTTTCCAGATCAGAGACGTCTACATGAAGACTATTCGACAGGAATACAAATTCGCGCTCCTCTTGCCCTCGTACGTTGATTTTTAAAATGCTCTTCCCGACGACCAGCGCAGGCGAGTTAGGGCCACAAAGGTATAGTGGAACTGTTCGAGCATAGTTCCGAACTGCTCCCGGCAGATAGCCGATTATCTGACGATCAACATCGTACTTATCGACCTTGGAGATTAGCGTCTCCATTTCAACATCATCCGGAATCGTCCGCATCCCAGTCTCGCCGCGTTCAAGGTTCAAGATAACAATTTTCCTCGCAACCTTTTTGCGCAGAAGGTCCAATCGGTCCGGGGGAAGTCTGTAATGCGTCATCATCTGGCGGACATGACCCAGCGAAGAAAAGCCTTCTGCGATAAACATCACCCGATCCTCACGACTTTGCCCGGCCTATTCGCCAGATATGTTGCCCATGCCGCCATGATCTTGCGGCGCTTTTCGAACAGGTCGGAGCGGGCATAGGCCTGCTCCACCGCGTTGCCGGTTTGATGCGCCAGTGCGGCCTCGGCCACCTCGCGCGGGAAGTTGGTCCGCTCCTGCGCCCATGTCCGGAACGAGGTCCGGAAGCCATGTACATCTGCATCGAACCCCAGTTCCTTCACCAACTTGCTCAGCGTCATGTCGGACAGCGGCCGGCCCTGTCTGGTGCCGGGGAAAACGAGGCCGGAGCCGTCATCCAGGCCTTTCGCCTCTGTCAGCAGATCCACGGCCCGGCGGGGCAGGGGGATGCGATGCTCGCGCTTCATCTTCATCCGTTCCGGCGGGATGATCCATTCGGCCCGATCCAGATCTATTTCATCCCACCGCGCCTCCCGAACCTCGCCGGATCGCGCGGCGGTCAGTATCACCAACTCCATCGCCAGCTTGGTCGATATCCCGGCGCGCGATGCGGCCAGCGCCTCCAGGAAGGCGTTGATCTCGTCGTAGGGCAGGGACTTCCGCCGGCCCTTCTGGACTTCCAGCCGGGGCAGGGCGAGCTTTTCGGAGCGGGATGGATTGTCGGACCGCATACCCTCGGCGATGGCCCACTTGAAGACGGCGCCGGTTCTGAAGACCAGCTTGCGGGATACCTCCGGTGCCACCTTCCGCGCAGACAGAATCGCCTGCCTGATCTGGGCGCTCGTTACGTCCGGGATCATCACGCGCCCGATGGACGGGAACATGTAGCTTTCCAGCGACGACAGGAAGGCGGCGCGGTCCTTCGGGTTCTTCCATGTCGGGGCGAGTTCTTCATGCGCACGTCGCGCGGCTTCCTCGAACGTCAGGACGGCCTGAGACTTTCGGCGCTCGTGAAGGGGATCGCCACCTTCGCGGGCCATCTTGCGGTTCGCCAGCGCAGCCTCGCGGGCTTCCACCAGAGACACCAGGGACGGACTGCCGAGGCCCAGTTCGCACCGCTTCCCCCGGATGACGATCCTCTGCACCCAGTAGCGTGAACCGTTGGGATCGACGCGCAGGAAAAGTCCGTGTCCGTCGAAATATTTTCCCGGCTCCTTCGCCGTCCGGACGAATTGAGCGGTCAACGCCTTCTCCGGTCTCCTAGTGCTCCGCACCCCGGACTTCCCCCATTGTTTCCCCCACATCATTTCAGATGGTGGGGGAAAGCGCAAGATTTACTAGGAACAAGATGGACAGATAAGTGGCTGCTAACTCTATACATTTTGGCATCCATCGGAACATGCCGGAATCCCTCGCGGGGTTTCTCGGGTGCGCCACTTCCCCCTCCTGTCTGCGCCGCTCTTCCGGACCCGCCACCTTCCTGCCGATCCGGCGGAAAGTCGCGCCGTCCCCTTCGGGCGGCGTCGCGCGCCGCACGCGCGAGATTGCAACGACGGCCGTCCTGTCCTAGACTGAGCGCGGCTTTCGGGCCGACCGACCCAGAGCGCCTTCAGATTTCCGGGCGCGTTCCAGGCAATTTCCAACCGTCCCGCGGCGCGGGGCGACAAGATTTACGACTTCCCTGGCGCGGCTCCGCGCCGACAGACCCCGTTCAGGCAGGTGCCGCACGCAGAGGGCCGGATGATTCCCGGGCTCGCTGCAACGCTGTTCCCGCACCGGACGGGACATACCCGCAAAGCCATGTGACACAAGGGATATTCAGATGCCTACCATTTACGGAACGAACGGATCCGACAGCATTGTCGGCACGGCCACCGGCGACACGCTCTACGGCTACGCGCAGGGGACCAGCTCGACCTCGGACGTCGGCAACGACACGATGGACGGCGGTGACGGCAACGACAACATCTACGGCTACGGCGGAAACGACAGCCTGATCGGCGGGAGCGGCGACGACAACCTCTACGGGGAAACCGGCGACGACACCCTGACCGGCGGCAGCGGCTCGGATTACCTCTACGGCGATCAGGGCAACGACCTCTACGTCTTCTACGCCTCGGACTTCGACGGATCGCTCGACACGATCATCGACGAGAACCTCGTCGGCCTCAACGCGCTGTCACTCGTCGGCGTCGCGCCCTCCGACATCCGGATGTACGCGGACGGCAGCTACATGTACCTGTCGGTCATCCTGAACGGGCTGATCAGCACGATCCGGATCTCTCACGACGTCTCGGGGACGACGGGATCCGACTTCGCCGAGGTGATGGGGACGATCTCCTTCGTCAACGCGACGACCACCACCTGGAACCTCGCCAACGGTCTGTTCATGACCGACCTGCCGGGGAACGTGAACCACACGCTCTACGGCAGCGGCGCGAACGACACCCTGGACGGCGTCGGCGGTGACGACCAGCTGCGCGGCTACCTCGGCAACGACGTCCTGCTGGGCGGCGATGGCGACGACTCGCTCTACGGGGACGAGGGCGACGATTCGCTCGCGGGCGGCTCGGGCAGCGACTGGCTGTACGGCGGCGTCGGCAACGACGTCTACGTGGTCTACGGCGCCGATCTCGACGGATCGCAGACGACGATCGACGACGAGAACCAGCTGGGCGTGAACCGCCTCGTGCTCGACGGCATCAGCGCCGGCGAACTGCGGATGTGGCAGGACGGGTCCTACGCCCACCTCGCCGTGCTGCGCGACGGGGCCTGGTCCACGATCCGCATCGCCCACGACATCTCCAGCAGCACCGGCTCCGATCTGGCGGAGATCATGTCGACCATCACCTTCACCGGCGGCGGCGGCACGGTCTGGAACCTCGCCGACGGCCTGCGGGTCACCGACATCTCGGGCAACGTCAGCCACAGCCTCTACGGTTCGGCCGGGAACGACACGCTGAACGGGCTCGGCGGGAACGACAACCTGCGCGGCTATCTGGGCAACGACATCCTCTACGGCGCCTCCGGGGACGACAACCTCTACGGCAACGAGGGCAACGACCTGCTGAACGGCGGCACCGGCGACGACTGGCTCTACGGCGACGTCGGCGACGATCTCTACGAATTCCACATCGGCCATTTCGACGGCTCGCTCGACACGATCATCGACGAGAACCAGGCCGGCGTGAACCGGATCGAGATCACCGGCCTCGCCCCCGCCGACCTGCGGATGTATGCCGACGGCAGCTACTACTACATGCAGATCTGGCAGGCCGGCGTGGTCAGCACGATCCGCTATTCCCACGACGTGAGCTCCTCCGTCGGCTCCGACCTGCACCAGGAACTGCAGTCGATCACCTTCATCAACGGCACCAACACCGTCTGGACGCTGTCCGACGGCTACCGGTTCACCGATGTCGAGGGCAACATCGGCCACACGATGTACGGGTCGAACTTCAACGACATCCTGAACGGCCGCGGCGGCAATGACGCGCTCTACGGGTACGGCGGCGACGACACGCTGATCGGCGGCGACCAGAGCGACAACCTGTACGGCGGCGACGGCAACGACCTGCTGATCGGCGGCGCGGACGGCGACAACCTCTACGGCGACGCCGGGATCGACACCGTCAGCTACGCCGGGTCGAGCGCGGGCGTCTCGGTCAACCTGGGGTCGACCACCGGCCACAGTGGCGGCGATGCGACGGGCGATTACATCTCGAACGTCGAGAACGCCACCGGATCGGACTTCGCCGACCTGCTGACCGGCACGACCACCGAGAACAACCTGCAGGGCGGTGGCGGCAACGACACGCTTCTCGGGCTGGACGGCAACGACACCCTGGGCGGCGGCGGCGGCAACGACTCGCTGAACGCCGGTGCGGGGTACGACCTCGTCGACTATTCCTCGGCCACCGACAACATCACGGTCAACATCAACTTCGGCGGCAGCCAGTTCATCTCGGCGTCGCAGGGCTCGGACATCCTGATCGGCTTCGAATCGATCCTCGCCGGCAGCGGCAACGACCTGCTGGTCGGCGACGGCGGGGCGAACCAGATCTACGGCGGCGCCGGCAACGACGACATCTACGGTCTGGGTGGCGGCGACATGCTCTACGGCATGGACGGCAACGACACCGTCCAGGGCTCCGGCGGCGACGACATGATGTATGGCGGCGACGGCTTCGACATCGTCAGCTACTATGCCGCAGCGGGCGGCGTCACGGTCGATCTGGCCATGCAGGGCACGGCCCAGGCGGTCGGCGGATCGTCGGGCACCGACACGTTCGACGGGTTCGAGGGCATCTTCGGCTCCAACGGATCGGGCGACACGCTGCGCGGCGACGACGCCGGCAACGAGCTCTACGGCTTCGGCGGCAACGACGTGCTGGAGGCCCGCGGCGGCAACGACCGGCTGTTCGGTCAGGCGGGCGACGACTGGCTGGCCGGCGGCACCGGGGCGGACACGCTTTTCGGCGGCGCGGGTGCGGACAGGTTCGACTTCAACAACCAGAACGAGAGCACATCCTCCGCACGGGACGACATCGCCGACTTCACCGGCGGCGTGGACGTCATCGACCTGACCACGATGGATGCGAACCTGACGGTGGCCGGCAACCAGGCCTTCACCTGGATCGGCGGCGCCGCCTTCACGGGCGCGGGCCAGCTGCGCTTCGTCACCAACGGCACCGATGGCTTCCTGCTGGGAGAGACCAACGGCGCCGGCGCGCACGACTTCGAGATCCGGCTGCTGGGCGTGACGAGCATCGCCGCGGCGGACATCTTCCTCTAGGGCAGGGCTACCTGCAGGAGGGCGTCTTCCCATGGGGGGATGTCTTCCTGCAGTGGCCGATCCTGTTCCGAAAGGGGGGCCTCCCGAAGGGGGGGTGTTCTGGTCTCGGGACGGCGTCTCCTTGCGGGACGCCGTTTCGCTGAAGGACGCCGTATTCCTGCAACGCGGTCTTGTTCGAGAGGGACAATTCCTCTTGGGCTCCGCGCCCGCCCGAAGAGCCGGAGACCGGTGAGGGTCGTCCGTCTGACGGTGCCCTGCCGCGCCCTGCAGGCTTGACGACCACCGCCTGCGCCGGACTGCCTGCGAGCTTACCGGCCACCGATTGCGCTGGTCTCCCTACGCGACCGAATACGCGCCGCGGCATGCGGAACCGTCAGCACCTGTCGAAGGTCTGCTAGAACAACTGCGCCTCCTCTCCGTCGTTTCCCTCCGCCCGTGCGAAACCGTCGAGGCTGGCCGCCATCCGAACCGCAGACCGGATACGCGCCATGTCGGGTCGTCCGGTGCCGGACCATCCCAGATGCGGCGCGATCTCGCCCAGCATCGCGCCCATGTCCAGCAGCGCCTGCCGGACGAAATCCATCCGCTGAAGGATGACGATGTACTCGGGCTCGAGCGCCCGACCCTCGCTCAGAACGTCGGAAACGCCGGCTTCGAGCCCGGTGACGATGTCGTGGAGGATGACCAGCTGCTCCGCGGATCCCGACACCATGCCCGCGGCGCTGCCGGGCATTTCAGGCCCGTCGGCGCCGGACGGCGCCGCGGCATCGGTGCCCGGGGCCGGGGCATCCGTGCGCAGGCCGATCCGGGACGCACGCTCGCCCTTGTGTCCTGCAACACCCGCGGCATCGCCCGCCGGAACGGGTCTCGGCGACGCTGTCTCGCCCCCGGCCGGCAATGTGCCACCCGGGCCGGTCGCGGCCGGGCCCGGATCGTTCGTCCCGTGCGCGGGGCGGGGCTCGACCTGCGATGGCCTCGCCTGCCCTTGGCGGAGGTGGTTCCTGTCGGACGACATCACAGCCGGCCCACCACGGCCTCGATGCAGCTTCGCAGGTCGGCCGGCTCGAACGGCTTCTTCAGGAAGTTGTTCATGCCCAGCTGCCGCCCCTTGTCGATGATCTCCCGGTCGGCGCGGCCGGTGATCAGGATGAAGCCGACCCCCTTGGTCCTGGCGCCCGCCCTCAGCTGATGCAGCAGCTGCAGCCCGTCCATGTTCGGCATGTTGAAATCCGAGATGACGAGATGAACCGGTTTCGTCTCCAGCGTCTTCAGCGCCGTGGCGCCATCCGCGGAGGTGGCAACGTTGCGGATGCCGAAGGCATCCAGCGCCTGGGTGATGAGCCCGCGGCTCGTCGACATGTCGTCGACGACCATGACCCGCAACTGATCTCTCAATGCCATGACGATCCCTCGTGGTTATCCGGCGGCCGCACCGTGCCGGGGCCGGTAGGCCGTCAAACCGGCAGATTGGAAGAGAGGCGCCGCGCTGTCCGAGATCCGTTCCGAATGCCCGAGGAACAGCCATCCTTCCGGCGCGAGGGCCCTGTGGAACCGGGGCCAGAGCGACGCCTGGGTCGGAGGATCGAAATAGATCACCACGTTGCGGCAGAAGACGACATCGAACCGGTTCCGCATCGGCCAGTCGCGATGCAGGTTGAGTTCCCGGAAGCGCACGATCTGGCGCACCCGCGCGGCGATCCCGAACTGGCCGTCGTCCGGCCCCTTCGTGCAGAAATCCGACCGCATGTCGGCCGGAATCTCCGCCATCGCCGGCCGGGGATAGTGCCCGGCCTTCGCCGTCTCGAGGATCCGCGGATCGATGTCGCTGGCGAGGATGAGTACATCGCGCGAGGCAAGGTCGGGCGCCGCCCGGAGCAGCGTCATCGCGATCGAGTAGGGCTCCTGCCCGCTGGAGCAGCCGGCGGACCAGATCCGGATCCGTTCGCCCGCCCGGGCACGGGCGGCGAGATCGGGCAGCACCTCCCGGGACAGCAGCTCGAAATGGTGCGGCTCGCGGAAGAAGCGAGAGACGTTGGTGGTGAGCGCCGAGATCATGTTCCGGCGCTCTTCGCTGCCTTCGTCGGAGGTCACGAAGCGGGAATAGGCCTCGATATCCGCGAGGCCCGTGGCGCGGAGCCGGGCGCGCAGCCGCGACTGCACCATCGTGGCCTTGCCGGGCGGCAGGACCAGGCCGGCCTCGCGCCGGGCGAGATCGGCGATGGCGGCGAACGCCTGTTCGCTGATCCGTCGCGTGGCGGGGGCGGGGGCATCCATGCCGGTCACGCCGCTTCGTCCGACCGGCCGGGAACGACCGCTGCCAGATCGAGAACCCTGATCATCCGATCCTCGATCACCGTGAGGGCGCGGACAACCGACATCTGCGGATCGCTGGCCATGTCGGGCGGCACCTTCAGATCGTCGGCCGTCATGGCGACGATGTCGGACACCGCGTCGACCAGCAGGCCGGTCAGCGTTCCGTTGAGCGTCACGACGATGATGACGTTCCGGTCGTTGGTTTCCTGGGTCGGCAGGTTCAGCCGCGCCGCCAGATCCATGACCGGCAGCACCGTGCCGCGCAGATTGATCACCCCGCGCATGTAGTGCGGCGCGTGCGGCATCGGCGTGGTCCGGGTCCAGCCGCGGATCTCGCGGACCGACATGATGTCGAGCGAATATTCCTGGTCGGCCACCCGGAACGTCAGCAGTTCCAGATCCTTGGTCGAAGTCTGGTCAGCCATGGTCCACCTTTCTGTCAAGCTGCGAAGGTTCGGACACGCGCGTCCTGCCGGCGTTCGCGATCACGTCCGCGGGGTCGAGGATCAGGGCGATCTGGCCGTCGCCGAGGATGGTGGCGGCGGCGATGCCCGGGGCGCGATAGAAGCTGTCGTCGAGCCCCTTGATGACGACCTGCCGCTGGTCCTGGATTCCGTCGATCAGCAGGGCGGCGCGGGTGCCGTCGTCGAGCGATATGAGCAGGACGATGGACCCCTCGTGGCTGTCCCGCGGCCCGCGATAGCCCAGCATCACCCCCAGATCGTAGAGCGGCACGAAGCCGCCGCGCACCCGCACCACGAAGGCGCCGGGGCGCAGCATCTCGACATCGCCGCGGCCGAGCGACAGCGTCTCGACCACCACGTTGAGCGGCAGGACGAGCGTCTCGCCGGCCACGTCCACCACCATCCCGTCGAGCACGGCAAGGGTCAGGGGCAGGCTGATGGAGAAGGTGGTGCCGCGGCCGCGCACCGATGTGGTGGTGATGCGCCCGCCAAGCGCCTGGATGGCGTTGCGCACGACGTCCATCCCGACGCCGCGGCCGGAGAGGTTCGACACCTTCCCGGCGGTCGAAAAGCCCGGGAGGAACAGCAGGTTGTCGATCTCGCCGTCCGTCAGCTGACTGTCCGGCGGGATCAGCCCCTTGTCGATCGCGATGCGCCGCACCTTCGGCCGGTCGATGCCGGAGCCGTCGTCCGCCACCTCGATCACCACCCGGCCCGAGCGGTGCGCGGCGCTGAGGCGGATCACGCCCTCGGCGGACTTGCCCGCCGCGGCGCGTCCCTCCGCGCCTTCGAGCCCGTGGTCGACGGCGTTGCGGATCATGTGGGTCAGCGGATCGGCCAGCCGCTCGATGACGGTCTTGTCGACCTCGGTGGATTCGCCGTCGGTGACGAGGCGAACCTCCTCGCCGACGGCGGCGGAGGCCTCGCGGACGATGCGGGACATGCGCTGGAACAGCGACTTCACCGGCTGGGCGCGGATCATCATCACGCTGTCCTGGATGTCGCGGGTCAGGCGCTGGAACTCCTCCAGCCCGTTCATCGCGTCGGAATGCGGGGACAGACCGGCGGATTCCAGGGATTGCGACAGCATCGCCTGGTTGATGACCAACTCGCCCACCAGGTTCACCAGCCGTTCGATCCGTTCGAGGTCCACCCGGACCACCGATTTCGCTGCGGCGCTGCCCCCGGCGCGCTTGCCGGTCTCGTCGGGCGCGTCCGCGGCGCGCGGACTGACCGGAGCCGGTTCGGGCGTTGCCGCGGCAGGCACGGGGCCGGGATCGGCAGGGTCGGGCCCGTCCGGCGCCGCGAGGGTCGGAGCAGCCGGTTCGGTCGCGGGGGGAAGGACCTCGGATCCTGTGGTCTCGACCGGGGCGGGGGCGGCCGGAGAGGCGCCTTCGGACGGTTCGGCGGCGCTCTCGGCAGGTTCGACCGTCAGATCGCACAGGCCGTCGACGAATTCGAAGACGTCGCGGAGGGCCTCCGCCGGTTCCTCCGTCTCGATCTCCACCCGCCAGGCGAGGCAGGGCTTCTCGGGGTCGAGCTGGCCGAGCTGGGGCAGCGCGGAAGCATCGCAGGTCACCTTCGCCGTGCCGAGCGCCGCGAGGTTGCGAAGCAGCATCAGCGGCTCGTTCCCGGTCTCGAACATCTCCGCATGCGGGCGGAAGTGGACGACGAAGCGAGAGGTCGCGGGGATCGCGGCCTCGGGATCGGCGGGCAGGTCGAGGTCCAGGTCGATGGCGACGCCGAGCGGCTGGAAATCGTCGTTCCCCACCTCCTCCGCCGCGGGGCCGGAGTCGCCCAGCAGGGCGTCGAGGCGCGACAGCAGATCCTCCACCCTATCCTCCGGCACGTCGGTGCCGTCGCGGCTGGCGCGCACAAGGTCCGAAAGCTGATCCGCGGCCTGGAAGAAGAGCTTCACCGCCGTCGGATCCGGCGCCAGCCTGCCGCCGCGCACCTCGTCCAGGACGGTCTCGTAGCGATGCGCGAAGCGCACCAGCGCCTCCAGCCCGAAGGCGCCGGCGCCGCCCTTGACCGAATGCACCGCGCGGAAGACGACGTTGATCGTTTCCGGATCGTCGCTGCCGTCGTCCAGCTGCGCCAGCCCGTCCTGCAGCGCCTCCAGCAGCTCCTCGCATTCGACGAAGAAGGAGGCCCTGATCTCGGCCATCGGGTCCATCGGTTCGCTCATCCCGCTTCTCCCTCAGCCCGCGACCATCTTGAGCGCCTTGACCAGCTTCACCGGGTCGAAGGGCTTGACGATCCATCCGGTCGCGCCGGCGTTGCGGGCGCGCATCTTGAGTTCGGGGGCGCTTTCGGTGGTCAGGACGAGGATCGGCGTCGCGCGGTGTTCATCCTGCCCGCGCACCGCGTCGATGAAGCCGAAACCGTCCATCCGGGGCATGTTGATGTCGGTGATGATCGCGTCCGGGTCCAGCCCTTCGAGCACGGTCAGCCCGTCGACCCCGTCCTCCGCCACATGGACGGAGAAGCCGGCGGGGGCGAGTGCCATGCGGATCATGTCACGCATGGTGCGGCTGTCGTCGACGGCAAGCACGGTCAGTGTCATTCCGTGCCCTCCGCCAGGCTTTCGGGCGTGAAGCCCATGGCCGCCAGCTGATCGAGCACCCGGTCGCTGACGTTGACGAGGGCGAAGCCGTGGCCGCGGCGCCGGGCCGTGATGGCGCAGGACAGCAGGACCTGAAGGCAGAGCGCGCCGAGGGTGGTGACGTCGCGCGCATCCACCACGATGTCGGAGCCGAGCCGTTCCTTCAGCACCTTCGCGAGAGGGGCCGCGGCGGGCAGGTCCAGCCGGGCGTCGAGGACCAGCGCGTCAGACATCACCGCACCCCCGACTTGCGGCGGCCGGCACGACGCGGCGGCTCGAGGGCACCGGGCGGAGGAAGGAGGGCATGGCATGCTCCCGAAGCTTTCCGTTCGATCGGATCGGTTCTAGGAGCGCGCCGGTTAAGGCCGGGTTACGGCAACAGCGATATTCGGCGGCGGCGCGGGAAAACGCCGCCCCGGATCATCCGGCGAGGGCCGCGTTCAGGTTCTCGTCGATCTTCTCGAGAAATCCCGTCGTCGTCAGCCAGCGCTGATCCGGACCGACCAGCAGCGCCAGGTCCTTGGTCATGTGGCCGGATTCCACCGTGTCGACGATCACCTTTTCCAGCGTCGATGCGAAGGTCATCAGCGCCTCGTTCCCGTCGAGCTTCGCGCGGTGCTTCAGCCCGCCGGTCCAGGCGAAGATCGAGGCGATGGAGTTGGTGGAGGTCGCCTTCCCCTCCTGATGCTGGCGGTAGTGGCGCGTCACGGTGCCGTGCGCGGCCTCCGATTCGACGATCTTCCCGTCCGGCGTCATCAGGATCGAGGTCATCAGCCCGAGCGAGCCGAATCCCTGCGCCACGGTGTCCGACTGCACGTCGCCGTCGTAGTTCTTGCAGGCCCAGACGAAACCGCCGTTCCACTTCATCGCGCAGGCGACCATGTCGTCGATCAGCCGGTGTTCGTACCAGATCTTCTTTGCCTCGAACTTCTCGCGGAACTCCTCGTCGAAGATCCGCTGGAAGGTCAGCAGGAACTGCCCGTCGTACTGCTTCAGGATGGTGTTCTTGGTCGACAGGTAGAGCGGCCAGCCGAGGTTCAGCGCGTAGTTCATGGACGCCCGCGCGAAATCCTCGATCGACTTGTCGAGGTTGTACATGCCCATGTAGACGCCCGAGGACGGGGCGTCGTAGACCACCTTCTCGATCTCGGTGCCGTCCTCGCCCACGAACTTCATCGTCAGCTTGCCGGGGCCGGGGAACCTGATGTCCGTCGCCTTGTACTGATCGCCGAAGGCGTGGCGGCCGATGACGATGGGCTTCGTCCAGCCGGGCACCAGGCGCGGCACGTTGCGGCAGATGATCGGCTGACGGAAGACGACGCCGCCAAGGATGTTGCGGATCGTGCCGTTGGGGCTTTTCCACATCTCCTTCAGGCCGAATTCCTCGACCCGCGCCTCGTCGGGGGTGATGGTCGCGCACTTGACGGCGACGCCCACCTCCTTCGTCTTCTCGGCGGCGTCGACGGTGATCCGGTCGTTCGTCCGATCCCGTTCCTCGATGCCGAGATCGTAGTAGAGCAGGTCGATGTCGAGATAGGGCAGGATCAGCTTCTGCTTGATGAAATCCCAGATGATCCGGGTCATTTCGTCGCCGTCCATCTCGACGATGGGGTTGTCTACCTTGATCTTCGACATGGGGCGTCTCCTTGGCTGGTGGCCTCAGCGTGGCGGAAGAATGCTTCCCGAAGATGAAGGGAGCAAGGGGAGGCCGCGGGGTGAGGCCCCGGCGCGGGGGCCGGGGCACGATCGCGGGCGCTTCGGGGCGAGCGGTGCCCCGGCCCTGCGCCGGGGCCTCGCCCTTTCAGCCGATGATGCCGTTGAGCGTGGACGACGGCCGCATCACCTTCGACAGCTTGTCCGGATCGGGGTTGTAGTAGCCGCCGGTATCGGCCGGGGCGCCCTGCGCTGCCGCCAGTTCCGCGACGATCTTCTCCTCGTTCTCGGCCAGGGCCTTCGCCACGGGGGCGAATTCATCGGCCAGCTTCGGATCCTCGGACTGCTGCGCCAGCGCCTCGGCCCAGTAGCGGGCGAACCAGTAGTGGCTGTCGCGGTTGTCCGGCTCGCCGACCTTGCGCGACGGGCTGCGGTCGTGGTCCAGGATGCCCTGCGTCGCCGCGTCCACCGCATCGCCCAGCACCTTCGCGCGGGCGTTGTCCTTCGTGTCGGCGAGGAAGCGGAAGCTTTCGGCCAGGGCGCAGAACTCGCCCAGGCTGTCCCAGCGAAGGTGGCCTTCCTCCTGCAACTGCTGCACGTGCTTCGGGGCCGAGCCGCCGGCGCCGGTTTCGAACAGACCGCCGCCCTGCATCAGCTTCACGATGGACAGCATCTTGGCGGAGGTCGCCAGCTCCAGGATCGGGAAGAGGTCGGTCAGGTAGTCGCGCAGCACGTTGCCGGTGATGGCGATGGTGCTGTCGCCCTTCGTGATCGTGTCGAGCGAGGCGACGGTCGCCTCGCGCGGCGCCATGATCTCGAACCTGTCCGCGACGCCTTTCGCCTCCAGGATCGGCTTCACCATCGCGATCAGCTCCGCGTCATGCGCGCGGTTCGCGTCCAGCCAGAAGATCGAGCGGTAACCCGTTGCCTTCTGGCGCGAAATGGCCAGGTTCACCCAATCCTCGATCGGCGCCTTCCGGGTGGAGGCGGAGCGCCAGATGTCGCCCGTCTTCACGTCGTGCGAATGCAGCACCGTGCCGTCGTCCAGCACCATCTTCACCGTTCCGTCCTCCGGGATCTCGAAGGTGGTGGGGTGGGAGCCGTATTCCTCGGCCTTCTGGGCCATCAGGCCGATGTTCTGCACCGTCCCGGCGGTGGCGGGGTTCAGCTTGCCGTTCGCCTTGAAGTATTCGATCGTCGCGTCATAGACCGGCGCGTAGCTGCTGTCGGGGATCACGCAGACGGTGTCGTGCTGCTTGTTGTCCGGACCCCAGCCCTTGCCGCCGTCGCGGATCAGCGCGGGCATGGAGGCGTCGATGATGACGTCCGACGGCACGTGCAGGTTGGTGATGCCGCGATCCGAATTCACCATGTACATCGGCGGGCGCTGATCGCGCACCTCCTCGATGGCCTTCACGATCTCGGGCTCGCCCTTCACCCGTTCCAGCAGCGCGCCTAGGCCGCCGTTGGGGTTCACGCCAAGCTCCTTCATCTTCTCGCCGTGCTTGTCGAACACCGGCGCCAGCCAGGCCTTCACCGCGTGGCCGAAGATGATCGGGTCGCTGACCTTCATCATCGTGGCCTTCATGTGCAGCGAGAAGAGCACGCCGTCGGCCTTCGTCTTCTCGATCTCGTCGGCCAGGAAGGCGTCGAGCTTCGCGGCGCTCATGAAGGTCGCGTCGACCACGGTGCCGGCGAGGTACTTGATGCCCTCCTTGAGGATCTTCTCGCCGCCCGAGGTCTCCAGCACGATCTTCGCGGTGGCGGCCTTGTCCAGTGTCGCGCTCTTCTCGTTCGAGAAGAAGTCGCCATCGGACATCGACGCCACGCGCGTCTTGCTGTCCTTCGTCCACTCGCCCATCCGGTGCGGGTTGTTCTGCGCGAACTTCTTCACGGCGGCGGCGGCGCGGCGGTCCGAGTTGCCCTCGCGCAGGACGGGGTTCACGGCAGAGCCCTTGATCGCGTCGTATTTCGCGCGAACGGCCTTCTCCTCGTCGGTCTTCGGCTCGTAGGGATAGTCGGGCAGGGTGTAGCCCTGGGCCTGAAGCTCCTTCACCGCGGCCACCAGCTGCGGCTCCGAGGCAGAGATGTTGGGCAGCTTGATGACGTTCGCATCCGGGGTCGTCACCAGCTTGCCCAGCTCGGCCAGGTCGTCGGTGATGCGCTGGTTTTCCGACAGATGCTCGGGAAAGGCCGACAGGATGCGGCCCGCCAGCGAGATGTCCTTCGTCCCGACCGTCACGCCCGCGGCCGAGGCGAAGCGGCGGATGATCGGCAGCAGCGAAGCGCTGGCAAGTTCGGGCGCTTCGTCGACCTTCGTGTAGATGATGTCGGGCGTATCGGCCATGGCGTGTCCCTTTCGACAGGCTGCGTCACGCCGCGCGACCGGCGGCGTGTCCGGATTCGTCTCTGGCGCTTCCATAACGGATGTGCGCCGGACGCGGAAGCCCGTATGCAATTGCATACAAGACTGGCGCGGCGGGTGCGCGGGGTTTGACCGGCGGGGCGCCGTGGGGCACGCTCGGCGCGATCATTTTCGATGCGAGGATTTCACGATGCTCCTTTTCCGGCGCTTCTGCGCGGCGCTTTTCGCCGCCTGCCTTCTGATGCCGCTGCCGCTGCGCGCGGCAGATTCCGTCTTTCCCGATTACGCGGCCTACGAGGCCTTCGTGAGCGAGGCGATCCGCACCCGGCAGTTCGGCGAGTTGATCGCCAGGCTCGGGGGGCGGGACGAATACACCGCGCTTAAGCTTCAGGATCTGGAAACCCGCATGCGCGGCGCCTTTCCGACCGAGCTGACGGAATCCACGGTCTTCAACCGCAGCGACATGGGCGGCGGGGTCGGACAGGAGGGGCGGATCTTCTGGTCGGACCGCGGCGGGTTCTTCTACTACTACGCGCTGCTGCTGGATCGCGGCGACGATCTGGTGGTTCTCTACTTCGCCGTGAATTCCGCGGCGATGGAGATCATGTCGAAGTTCTGAGGCGGAGGGGGCGAGGGGGCTCTGCCCCGGCCGCTCCTGCGGAGCGACTCCCCCGAGGTATTTCGAACCGGGTGAACCAGGGGCGGTGCGCTCAGATCGACAGGCGCGCCGCGTGGCTGCCGCGTTCGCGGTAGGGCGTCGTCTCGTAATGCGCGCGGTAGCATTTGGAGAAATGCGAGGGCGAGGTGAAGCCGCAGGCCAGCGCCACGTTGATGACGCTCATGTCGGTCTGCATCAGCAGGTTGCGGGCCTTCTGGAGCCTGAGCTCCATGTAATAGCGTTTCGGCGAGCGGTTGAGGTAGCGGCGGAAGAGCCGTTCCAGCTGCCGCGTCGACATGCCGACGTCGCGGGCCAGCAGGGCGGGGGAGATCGGCTCCTCGATATGCGCCTCCATCATCTGGATGACCTGGCTCAGCTTCGGGTGGCGCACGCCGATCCGGGTCGGCACCGACAGGCGCTGCGTGTCCTGGTCGGTGCGGATCGAGGAATAGATCAGCTGATCGGCGACCAGGTTCGCCAGATCCTCGCCGTGCTGATCGGCGATCAGCTTGAGCATCAGGTCGATGGAGGAGGTGCCGCCCGCGGTGGTCAGCCGCGTGCCGTCGACCACGAAGACCGACTTCATCAGGCGCACGTCCTCGAATTCCTCGGCAAAGCTGTCCTGGTTTTCCCAGTGGATCGTCGCGCGCTTGCCGTCCAGCAGCCCGGCCTTCGCCAGCACCCAGGCGGCGGTGCAGAGCCCGCCGATCGCCATGCCCTTGCGCGCCTCGCGCCGCAGCCAGCCCACCAGCTTCTTCGACGTCTCGTCCTGCACCGCGATGCCGGCGCAGACCAGCACCGTGTCGTCGCGGCCGAGATCGCCCAGATCGCTGTCGACCGCGAAGCTGGTGCCGGCCGAGCAGGAGACCATCTCGCCGTCCTCGCTGGCCAGTCGCCAGTCGTAGAGCCTGCGGCCCGACATCCGGTTGGCGATGCGCAGGCATTCCATCGCCGAGGCGAAGCTGAGCAGCGAGAAGTTGTTGAGCAGGACGAAGACGAAGCGCCGCGTCTTCGGCGCGGCATCGCCGCCCGTGGTGCGGGTCTTCTCGGAAAGGCGCGAGTCCGGCATGGGCATCCAGTTGCCACGAGGTATCACAGCGAGGTTGCAGAGCCACAAAGCGCCGTCAAGTGTCGCTTTCGGTATGCGTCATTTGCGGTGGCCCTTCGCGCGGCCCTTCGCTAAAAGGAACGCCTCTGATCCCAGCGGAGGGGAGATCGATGGGCGACTGGCACAAGACCGACTGGCGCAACCTGCCGCGCGTGCAGATGCCGGAGTATACGGATGCCGACGTGCTTCGGGGCGTCGAGGCGAAACTCTCGAAATATCCGCCGCTCGTCTTCGCGGGCGAGGCGCGGCGACTGAAGGGTGCGCTGGCCCAGGCCTCGCGCGGCGAGGCCTTCGTCCTGCAGGGCGGCGACTGTGCCGAGAGCTTCGACCAGTTCTCGGCCGACGGGATCCGCGACACCTTCAAGGTGATGCTGCAGATGGCGATGGTGCTGACCTTCGGCGCCAAGGTGCCGGTGGTCAAGATCGGCCGGATGGCCGGCCAGTTCGCCAAGCCGCGCTCGGCGCCGACCGAGACGATCGACGGGGTCGAATTGCCCTCCTACCGCGGCGACATCGTGAACGAACTGGATTTCACCGCGGCCGCCCGGGTGCCCGATCCGTCGCGGATGCTGCAGGCCTACATGCAGTCGGCCGCCACGCTGAACCTGCTGCGGGCCTTCTCGACCGGCGGCTATGCCGACGTGAACGAGGTGCACCGCTGGATCCTCGGCTTCACCGAGGATGACGAGGCCGAACGCTTCCGCGACATGGCAAACCGGATCACCGACACGCTGGATTTCATCCGCGCGGCCGGCGTCAACTCCGATCGGCAGCACGCGCTGCGGCAGGTGGATTTCTACACCTCGCACGAGGCGCTGCTGCTGGAATACGAGGAGGCGCTGACCCGCGTGGATTCCACCACCGGCCAGTGGCTGGCGGGCTCGGGCCACATGGTCTGGATCGGCGACCGCACGCGGCAGCCGGACGGGGCGCATGTGGAATTCTGCCGGGGCGTTCAGAACCCGATCGGGCTGAAATGCGGCCCGACGATGGAGATCGACGACCTGAAGCGGCTGATGGCGAAGCTGAACCCGAAAAACGAGGCGGGGCGGCTGACGCTGATCACCCGGTTCGGCGCCGGCAAGGTGGAGGCGCATCTGCCGAAGCTGATCCGCGCGGTGCAGGACGAGGGCGCGAACGTCGTCTGGGTCTGCGACGCGATGCACGGCAACACGATCAAGTCGAATTCCGGCTACAAGACGCGCCCCTTCGACAAGGTGCTGGGCGAGGTGCATGAATTCTTCGGCGTCCACCGCGCCGAGGGGACGATCCCGGCCGGCGTGCATTTCGAGATGACCGGTCTCGACGTGACCGAATGCGTCGGCGGGTTGAAGGAAGTGACGTTCGAAGGGCTGTCGGACCGCTACCACACCGCCTGCGATCCGCGGCTGAACGCGTCGCAATCGCTGGAACTGGCGTTCCTGATCGCCGAGGAGCTGACCGCGCGCCGGAACGAGGTCCAGCGGGAATCGGCGGTCAGCTGACCGCCCGGGCCCGCAGGGCAGATACGGATAACGCCCGCCGGAGACGGCGGGCGTTCGCCTTTCGGGGGGCCTCCGACCCCGCCGCTCAGTCCCTGTCGCTGCGCACCAGCCGCAGCCAGGGACGTTCGGACGGAAGCCGGGGCTCTGCCGGGGTGAAGGTTGCCGCGGGTTCGGCGAAGCCGGCGGGGCGGTCGGTGCCGTCGCCCTCTGCCGCGTCGGATCGGCGCCTGCGGCGCGGGGCATCGGTTTCGGCGGGCGTGGCCCCGGCGGGCGCGGTGTTCGGCGCGGCGTCGGGTGCGGTGCCGGGTCCGGAGCCTTGCGCATGGTCGGGGCTGCCCGCGGGCAGGTCGGCGAGCAGCGGGGTGACGCGCGCCTCTTCGATGGCGAAGCGGCGCGGGGCGCGGCCGATGGCGCCGTTGGTCGACAGACAGCCGATCGCGCGGGTGATGTCGCCCAGATCGCTTTTCAGCGGCAGCAGGATCATCCGCGCCTCGATCGCCGGCTTGCCGATGCCGCGCTCCGCCTGAAGCGAGATCTCGGCCGTGGCGGGGCTGTCGAAGACCTGTTCCAGCACGTCGCCGAAACGGTTGCGGTCGGCCGGGGCGAAGAAGGCCGAGACGGGCATACCGCGCACCTCCATCCCCATCAGGTCGGACAGGTGCGAGCCCGCGATGCGCAGCCGCGCGATCCCCGGCGCGATGCGTTCCAGCACGAAGGCGTATTCCAGCGACCGCTCGATCCCGCGCGGGTCGATCTCGGACCGCCGCGGCACCAGCCGCCCCTCGCGAAGCGCCTGCCAGTAGCCTTCCACCTCGCGGATCGAGGGATGCCGTGCGTCGTTCAGGAAGGGCGACATGTCGATGATGTTGCGAATCTTGTCCATGGTGTCGTGGCCGCTTTCGGATCCGGTGGTTGGCCTGTCGCGGGCCCTGGGCCCGACCGGCTGCGGCCACCTTCCCGGTTAACGATAGGTTGCAAGAGGTTACTCGACCATTAACATCGCAGGTTCGGCGTGGATTTCGTGAAAATTCGCCGGTTCTGGTTAACCGATCGCGGCACCGGCGCGCGGGTGGACAGGGCAGGGGCCGCGGCCTTATCTGGACGCGACGGGACGAGAAGGGGGTCGCATGGTTCGCTCGATGACGGGATTTGCCTCGGGGCGCGGGACGCATGGGGCCTGGAGCTGGACCTGGGACCTGCGCGGCGTGAACGGCCGCGGGCTGGATCTGCGGCTGCGCGTGCCGGAATGGATCGGCGGGCTGGAGGCCGGGCTGCGCAAGGCGCTCGACGGCGCGCTGGCGCGGGGGAACGTGACGCTGAACCTGCGCGTCGCGCGGGACGAGGCGGTGTCCTCGGTGGCGCTGAACGAGGGGCAGTTCCTGGCGGTGCTGGCGGCGCTGGAGCGGGCCGACGCGCTGGCGATGGAGCGGGGCGTGACCCTCGCCGCCTCGCGTGCGGCGGACCTGCTGGCGCAGCGGGGCGTGCTGGAGCTGGCCGAACCCGAGGAGGACAGCGCGGCGCTGGCCGCGGCGCTGCTGGCCGATTTCGACGCCGTGCTGGCCGAATTCACCGCCATGCGCGACCGCGAGGGCGAGTCTCTGGCGGCGGTGCTGGGCGGTCAGCTCGACCGGATAGAGGCGCTGAGGCAGGAGGCCGCCGCCGCCGCCGAAGCCCGGCGCGACGCGCAGGAGGCGGCGTTCCGGCTGGCCCTGTCGCGGGTGATCGAGGCGTCGACCGGCGTGGACGAGGCGCGCGTGGCGCAGGAGCTGGCGCTTCTGGCGGTGAAGGCCGACGTGACGGAGGAGATCGACCGGCTGGACGCCCACGTGGCGGCCGCCCGCGACCTGCTGGCGCTTGGCGAGCCCGTCGGGCGGCGGCTGGACTTTCTGACCCAGGAGTTCAATCGGGAGGCCAACACGCTCTGCTCGAAGGCGCAGAACACCGAGCTGACCCGCATCGGGCTGGAGCTGAAGGCGGTCATCGACCAGATGCGCGAGCAGGTGCAGAACGTGGAGTGATGCCTCGAGTGACCGCGGCAAGTTCCAGGCTCGAGCAGGAACGGGCTTGGAGTACTCGGCCGTCCAGAAGTACAGTTTGCGCGGACTTCACAGCAAACTTATCAACTTTTGCATGGCAGACGGTATGGATCATTGCGAAGTAATGGTTGCGGAGGCGACTTGGGAGCGCCGTTCGATCACCGAAGTTCTGCGTATGGAACCAAAGCCGACGCTACGGTGTATCGAATGCCACGGGCAAATGCGCGCACACAAGCAAGGCACCACCGGACAGAGGGCTCACTTCGAGCATCTCAGCCGACATCATGGTTGCTCGCTCAAGCCTGGGTACGGCGGCACTAAGTCAAGGCATCCACACGCGATCGACTGAGCGCTGGTCATCGAAACGCTCCATTGAAGACGAAGTCCACGCGAAGGCGCCGGGGCAGGGGGCTTGCGCCCGTGCTCCGGGTGCTGTAACGCAGCGCCACTCACTTCGCAGACGGGGTCTGGGTCGACGGGGGAGACATCCTCGCCGATCCGCCGGTTGGGCCGCTGGCCCTCTCCCCCGTCGAGGCATTAAACCGGAAAGGACATATCGCATGGCTCTGCCTGAGTTCTCCATGCGTCAGCTGCTGGAAGCTGGCGTTCACTTCGGCCACCAGACGCAGCGCTGGAACCCCCGCATGGGCGAGTTCATCTACGGCGCGCGCAACGGCATCCACATCCTCGACCTGACGCAGACCGTCCCGATGCTGGACCAGGCGCTGCACGTCATCCGCGAGACCGTGGCCAAGAACGGCCGCGTGCTGTTCGTCGGCACCAAGCGCCAGGCCTCCGCACCGGTCGCCGAAGCAGCCGAGAAATGCGCGCAATACTACATGAACCACCGCTGGCTGGGCGGCACGCTGACCAACTGGAAGACCGTTTCGCAGTCGATCAACCGCCTGAAGGCGATCGACGAGCAGATGGAAGCCGGCGCAGAGGGCCTGACCAAGAAGGAACGGCTGGGCATGGAGCGCGAGCAGGAGAAGCTGCGCCTGTCGCTGGGCGGCATCCGCGAGATGGGCGGCCTGCCCGACCTGCTGTTCGTCATCGACGTCAAGAAGGAACAGCTGGCGATCGCCGAGGCCAACAAGCTGGGCATTCCGGTCGTGGCCGTGGTCGACACCAACTGCTCGCCCGACGGCGTGGACTACATCATCCCCGGCAACGATGACGCGGCGCGCGCCATCGCGCTCTACTGCGACCTCGTCAGCCGCGCCGCGCTGGACGGCATGACCGCTCAGATGGGCGCCGCGGGCGTCGACCTGGGCGAGCTGGAAGAGACCCCCGCCGAAGAGGCCGTGGAGTCCGAGGAAGCCGGCGCCTGATCCGCGCGGCCCCGCGGCCGACCGGCCGGGGCCATACGTCATCGAACCGTCACCGGCTGCGGGCATCCCTGCGGCCGGGACACACGAGAATTCCAGGAGAACCGACATGGCGATCACTGCTGCAATGGTGAAGGAACTGCGCGAGATGACCGGCGCAGGGATGATGGACGCGAAGAAGGCGCTGACCGAAACCGACGGCGACATGGAAGCCGCCGTGGACTGGCTGCGCACCAAGGGTCTGGCGAAGGCCGCGAAAAAATCGGGCCGCACCGCGGCCGAGGGCCTGGTGGCCGTGGCCGTCGAGGGCGGCACGGGCGTCGCGGTCGAGGTGAACTCGGAAACCGACTTCGTCGGCAAGAATGCCGATTTCCAGAGCATGGTCCGTGACTTCGCCGGTGTGGCGCTGAAGGCCGACAGCCTCGAGGCGCTGAAGTCGACCGAGATCAACGGCAAGACCGTCGAGGCGACCCTGACCGACAAGATCGCCACCATCGGCGAGAACATGACCCTGCGCCGGATGGCGAAGGTGGAAGGCGCCTCGGTCGCGTCCTACGTCCACAACGCCGCGGCCGAAGGCATGGGCAAGATCGGCGTGCTGGTCGCGCTGTCGGGTGACAATGTCGAATTCGGCAAGCAGGTCGCCATGCACATCGCCGCCGCCGACCCGCGCCCGCAGGCGCTGGACGTCAGTGAGCTGGACCCGGCGCTGGTCGAGAAGGAAAAGAACATCCAGATGGACATCGCCCGCGAGAGCGGCAAGCCGGAAGCGGTCATCGAGAAGATGATCGAGGGCCGGATGAAGAAGTTCCTGGCCGAGATCACGCTGCTGAACCAGGCCTTCGTCATCGACCCCGACAAGACCGTTGCACAGGCCGCGAAGGATGCGGGCGTCGAGGTGACGGGCTTCGTGAGGATGGAAGTCGGCGAAGGGATCGAGCGCGTCCAGGAGGATTTCGCCGCCGAGGTCGCCAAGGCCGCCAAGGTCTGACCCGCAGGCGATACCGAGACAGAGGCCGGGGCATGTCCCCGGCCTTTTTCGTTGGCGCCGCAACGCGGCCTTTCACCGTTCGGATTCAAGCGGTTGCAGCACGCATCGAAGGCGGTGCCGGAACCTCCGACACCGCCCGATGCCCGACCGTCCCCGACAATGGGGATGAGAAGGGACGGCCCGTAGCCGCCGGCCAGAGGCGGACCAATAGGCCCCTGACCGGCTCCGGTTCTACCCGGACCTCCCCGGAGAGCCCTGCTAATCGGAGGGGTCCGGTTCGGATGTTCCATGGCCTCAAGGCCACCACTCACGGAACATGGTCAGAGTGCCTTGTGACGCCGGGTCACGAAAGTAAGGGAATCCCTACCTGTTGGTAAAAATATTGCACGATCTCATTGGAAACATGTCGGATTCTTGCGCCGGCCCGCATCCGGGTAAGGCTTTCCATACCTGGCGGCCCTCGGACCAGTCGCTCGGCGGCACCGGTCCGGCGCCGCGCGCAATTCATGTTCAGTATTCCAGCACGAACATCTGGTTCAGGAACGCGGCCTTCAGCACCGCCTGGGCGGTGGTTTCCACGTTCAGATTCTCGCGCGCCAGCCGCAGATGCTTTTCCACCGTCGCGGCCGTCAGGCCCATCAGCAACGCGATGTCCTGCGTCGTCTTGCCGTCGCCGACCCATTGCAGCGCCTCGCGCTGGCGCCGCGTCAGCTCGCGCGCGGGGCCGGAATAGGGCAGGGTGAGGATCTTCAGATGCGCCACGTTGTTGAAGATGACGATGTCGCGCCCGTGTTCCTTCCAGACCTCGTCGGCCTGATCCTGGCTCATGCCGGCCTCGGCCGTCAGCGCGATCGCGCCCTTGGTGCGCGGCGAGATCGACTTGAACGAGATCGAATAGCCAGCCGTCACGCCCATCGAGCGATTGAACTCGATCACCTTGCGTTCGCTTTCCGTCATCGTGCCGGACATCACCATGTCGGCCACGATGCGCCATGAACAGGCGCCTTCGTGTTCCAGCGCCCATTTCACCATCGGGGCGTGGAAATACAGACCCTTGCCCATGAAGACATCGGTGTAGGCGTTTGAATGATTTGTCAGAATGACGAAATCCTCGGGATCGCCCAGCGAGGTGTTGGTGCGATATCGGGTAAAGCCGTAGAGCAGCCGGTCGAAGCCGTAGCTCGCCATCTTCTCGCAGTGCTGTGTCCAGAGATCTTCGATACTCTGGGCGTTCGTAAGGCGTTCGAGGTAATCCTGGCGCGTCATGTCGGGCCTGTGGCGATCGTCGAAGAGTGCATCGGTGGCTTCGAATAAGGAAGCGGCACGGCGAGTGTCGGGTGATGAAATATGTGGTGCAGATTTAAACGCCGTGTCCGGGGGTTGTCGAGAGGATGTGTTGTGACAACCGGCATGCGTTGATGCACCGACACGGATGCGTTGCGTGCGCAAGCTGTGCCGATGCGGTCCGGATCGACCTTTAATTTACATAATACCGATTATACGAACTTCGCGTATACGCTTCGGTCACACCGATATGCTGCGCTCGGATCCCCTGTCCACCGGTCCGGGCTTTCCTTCCGCCCCGGACCTGTGGCAGGAAGCGGCATGATCCTCGTTGCCGCGTGATGCGGCACGGATGCGACCGGGCCCCTCTGGCGAGAGTCTTGCGGCACTCTTGCGATGTCGGCGCAGCATTCGCTCGAAGCCGCGCATGGTCATCTGTCATGAATTCCGGAATGTGCAGCGGCATGGGGCCGTCGCTTCGCGTCATGGTGCGGTCATGAACGGCGTGTCTGATCGGTCGACGCTGTCCTACCTCACCTGGGCGTTCGTCTTCACCGGCATCGGCCTGGCGCTCGGCGTCTGGCTGGGCTGGGCCACCACGGGCACGCTGGCCGGCACCGCCTCGGTGCTCTTCATCGTCGCGGTGCTGTCGGTGCTGGAGATCTCTCTGAGTTTCGACAACGCCATCGTGAACGCCAACAAGCTCAAGACCATGGAGCCGGTCTGGCAGAGGCGTTTCCTGACATGGGGCATCCTGATCGCGGTCTTCGGGATGCGGATCCTCTTCCCCGTGCTGATCGTCGTCATCGCCGCCCGCGTCGGTCCGATCGAGGCGCTGGTTCTGGCCGCGGCCAACCCCGACCGCTACGCCGAGATCATGCACGACGCACATCTGCCGATCGCGGCCTTCGGCGGGACCTTCCTGATGATGGTGGCGCTCAGCTTCTTCTTCGATCACGAAAAGGACGTCCACTGGCTGCGGCGGCTGGAGACATGGGCCGCCGAACACGCGTCCATCCGCGGAATCGAGGTGGCGGTGGTTCTGGTTTTCCTGATGATTTTCTCGCGCTTGCAGGACGGAGTTGATGCGGCGACCTTCCTGCGCGCCGGCATCTGGGGCCTGCTGACCTTCCTGCTGGTCGAGGTGCTGGGCTCGATGCTGGACCGCCGGCAGCAGGCGGTGCGCGGCGCGGCACAGGGCGGGTTCGGCGCGTTCCTCTACCTGGAGGTGCTGGATGCGTCCTTCAGCTTCGACGGCGTGATCGGGGCCTTCGCGCTGTCGCAGAACCTCTTCGTCATCGCCATCGGTCTGGGGATCGGCGCAATGTACGTCCGGTCGATGACGATCATGCTGGTCGAGAAAGGCACCCTGACCCAATACGCCTTTCTGGAGCACGGCGCGTTCTACGCCATCCTGATCCTGTCGATCATCATGTATGTCCAGAGCCTGGTGCACATCCCGGAGGTCATCACCGGCCTCGGCGGCGCGGTGCTGATCGGCATCGCGCTGTGGTCGTCGATCCGGCGCAACCGGCAGATGGCGGCGCCCTGAGCGGCGAAGGCGGCGAGGTCCCGGCGCGGGGGCCGGGACGCGGGGCTCTGGCGGAGGGCGGCGAGGTCCCGGCGCGGGGGCCGGGACACCGAAAGTGCCCTGCCCCGTCAGCCCAGGGCGTAGCCTGCGCCGCGCACCGTGCGGAGGGGATCGCCGCCGCCGTGCTGGCAGAGCGCCTTGCGCAACCGGCCGATGTGGACGTCCACCGTGCGGGTATCGACGTAGATGTCGCGCCCCCAGACCCGGTCCAGCAGCTGTTCGCGCGACCAGACGCGGCCGGGCTTTTCCATGAAGGTCGACAGCAGCCGGAATTCCGTCGGGCCCAGCTTCAGCGGCTGTTCGGCGCGGGTCACGCGGTGCGTGTCGCTGTCCAGCACGATGTCCTCGTATTCCAGCCGCTCGCCCACGGTCGACGGCCGGGTGCGGCGCAGCTGGGCGCGGACGCGGGCCATCAGCTCGATTACCGAATAGGGCTTCACCACGTAGTCGTCGGCGCCCGTCTCCAGCCCGCGGACCTTGTCCACGTCCTCGGACCGGGCCGAGAGCATGATGATCGGGATCGCGCGGGTCTCGCCCCTGCTTTTCAACTGGCGGCAGACCTCGATGCCCGAGACGGAGGGCAGCATCCAGTCCAGCACGATGATGTCCGGTGCGCTTTCGCTCACCAGCATCAGCGCCTCTTCGCCGTTCGCGGCCTTGGCGACGCGGAAGCCTTCCGCTTCCAGGTTGTAGGCCAGGACCTCGCGCTGCGCCGGCTCGTCCTCGACCACCAGAACGGCGGGTTGATCGGTCACGTCAGGCGTCTCCTGTCACCGGAGCCTGGGGGGCGACACGCGGGTCGGTCGAGGTCCGGTCTTCCTTGGGGCGGTTGTCGTCGGGCTTCTCGCCCGAGACGAGATAGACCACCTGCTCGGCGATCGAGGTCACGTGGTCGCCCATCCGTTCATTGTTCTTGGCCATGAAATGCAGATGCATGCAGGCGGTGATGTTGCGCGGGTCTTCCATCATGAATGTCAGGAACTCGCGGAAGAGCGCGTTGTACATCTGGTCGACGTCGCGGTCGCGCACGATCACTTCCTTCGCCAGCACCACGTCGCGCTGGATGTAGCTGTCGAGCGCGTCCTTCAGCATCACCTGCACCTCGCGCGCCATGCGCCGCAGCGAGGAATGGCTGCCGGTGATCGGCTTCATCTGCGCCAGAACGCTGGTCCGCTTGGCCATGTTCTTGGCGTAGTCGCCGATCCGTTCCAGGTTGGCGGCGATCTTCATCACGGAAAGGACGATCCGCAGGTCGATGGCGGTGGGCGACCGCAGGGCGATCAGACGGGCGCAATCCTCGTTTATGAGCTCTTCCAGCTCGTCGATGGCGCGGTCCCCTGCCCTGACCTTCTCGGCCAGTTCCTCGTCACGCTCCTCGAGCGATTGCGCGGCGTCGAGGATCGCGGCCTCGACAAGCCCGCCCATCTTCATGATGCGCGCCTGGATCGCCTCCAGGTCGCGGTCGAAGGCGCTGGCGATGTGCTGGTCGTGCATTGTGGATGCCCTCCCGTTCAGCCGATCCGGCCGGTGATGTAGCTTTCCGTCCGGGGATCGGACGGCTTGGTGAAGATCTGCGAGGTCTCGCCGTATTCCACCAGGTTGCCGAGGTGGAAGAAGGCGGTCTTCTGGCTGACCCGGGCGGCCTGCTGCATGGAGTGGGTGACGATGACCACCGAATAGCTCTCGCGCAGTTCGTCGATCAGCTCCTCCACCTGGCCGGTGGCGATGGGGTCGAGGGCCGAGCACGGCTCGTCCATCAGCAGCACCTCGGGCTCTGTCGCCACGGCGCGGGCGATGCACAGACGCTGCTGCTGACCGCCGGACAGGCCCGTGCCGGGCGCATGCAGGCGGTCCTTCACCTCGTTCCAGATGGCGCCGCGTCGAAGCGACTTCTCCACGATCTCGTCCAGCTCGGCCTTGTTCTTCGCCAGGCCGTGGATGCGCGGCCCGTAGGCGATGTTGTCGTAGATCGATTTCGGGAAGGGGTTCGGCTTCTGGAACACCATGCCGACCTTGGCGCGCAGCTGCACCGGATCGACGCGCCTGTCGTAGATGTCCTCGCCGTCCAGCAGGATGGAGCCCTCGACGCGCGCCACGTCGATCGTGTCGTTCATCCGGTTCAGGCAGCGCAGGAAGGTCGACTTGCCGCAGCCCGACGGGCCGATGAAGGCGGTGACCGTCTTGTCCTGGATGTCGACGTTCACGTCCTTGATGGCGTGGGTGTCGCCATAGTACACCTGCACGCCCTTCGCGGCGATCTTGATGTCCTTCTGGTCCAGGTTCGCCTCGTTTTTCGGAGAGTCATACATGGTCATGACCTTTCTTACCACCGGCGCTCGAAGCGGCGGCGCAGGATGATGGCGATGATGTTCATCGTCATGAGGAAGACGAGCAGGATGATGATGCCGCCCCACGCCCGTTCGTAATAGGCCGGATCGGCGCGCTTGGCCCATTCGTAGATCTGCGCGGGCATGGCGGAGTTCGGATCGGTGAAGCCCGAGATCACCCCGTCGGGATAGTTCGACGCGATGTAGCCCACCATTCCGATCAGCAGCAGCGGCGCCGTCTCGCCAAGCGCCTGCGCGAGGCCGATGATCGTGCCCGTCAGGATGCCCGGCATGGCCAGCGGCAGGACGTGGTGGAACACCGCCTGCATCTTCGAGGCCCCCACCCCCAGGGCCGCGTCGCGGATCGACGGCGGCACGGCCTTCAGCGAGGCGCGGGTCGAGATGATGATCGTCGGCAGGGTCATCAGCGTCAGCACGAGGCCCCCGACCAGCGGGGCCGATTGCGGCAGGCCGGCCACCTGGATGAAGACGGCAAGACCCAGGATGCCGAAGACGATCGACGGGACGGCCGCGAGGTTCGAGATGTTCACCTCGATCAGGTCGGTCCAGCGGTTCTTCGGCGCGAACTCCTCCAGATAGATGGAGGCGGCGACGCCGATCGGCAAGCTCAGCGCAAGCACCACGAACATCATGAAGAGCGATCCCAGCATCGCCACCCCGATCCCGGCCTGCTCGGGCCGGGATTCCGAGGCGTCCGCGCCGGTGATGAAGTCGAGGTTGAACGAGGTCTTCACCAGGCCCGCGTCCTTCATCTGGTCGATGACGTTCAGGTGCTCGGCGTCGAGGTTCTTGTCGCGGGCGAGGCTCTCGCGGGTCACGCGGCCCTTGAAGTAGCCGTCGACGCGCGAGGAGGCGAGAAGATTGAAATCGACGGTCGTGTCCAGCAGGTCCGGATCCGCCAGCACCCGGTCGCGCAACTGCGCGGCGGCGGAGGCCGAGAGGATGTCGGCCACGTCGGCCGGATCCTCGAACGGGTTGGCGATGCCGGCGTCTTCCAGTGCCTTGATCAGCGCGTTCTCGATCACCGGCTTGTAGCCGAAGGTCGACACCTTCGCCATCTGCGCGGGGATCCGGTTGCCCTCCTTGTCCAGCGTCTCGGCCGGCAGTTCCACCGGAATGGCGACGAAGGTCTGGGTGAAGGCCGGGATGCCGTTGCGCACGATCGCGAAGAGCAGCGCGCAGAGGAAGAAGAGCCCGATCCCGATGGCGATGATGCCGTAGATCCTGAACCGCCCTTCCGAGGCGTTGCGGCGCTTCGTGCGGCCGTCCGGTTCCAGGATCGAGGTGGCCTTGTGGGCGCGCGGCGCGGCGGCGCCCGGGGTTGCTGATGCGTCGGTCATTCGTACTGCTCCCGGTAGCGGCGCACGATCCAGAGGGCGAAGACGTTGAGGCCCAGCGTGATGACGAAGAGCGTCATGCCGAGGGCGAAGGCCACCAGCGCTTCCGGAGAGGCGAAGTCGGCATCCCCCGTCAGCTGGCTCACGATCTTCGCGGTGACGGTGGTCATGGCGTCGAAGGGGTTCATCGACAGGCGGGCCGCGGCCCCTGCCCCCAGCACCACGATCATCGTCTCGCCGATGGCGCGGGAGGCGGCCAGCAGGATGGCCCCCACGATCCCCGGCAGCGCGGCCGGCAGCACCACCTGGCGGATGGTTTCGGACGATGTCGCGCCGAGACCCAGAGAGCCGTCGCGCATCGCCTGCGGCACCGCGTTGATGATGTCGTCCGACAGGGAGGAGACGAAGGGGATCAGCATGATGCCCATCACCAGCCCCGCCGTCATCACCGCCGTGCCGCCGCCCATCCAGCCGACGCCCAGCAATCCGCCGCGGCCGAAGACCTCGACCAGCAGGGGCCCGACCGTCAGCAGGGCGAAGAGGCCGTAGACGATGGTCGGGATGCCCGCCAGGACCTCCAGCAGCGGCTTGGCCACGCCGCGCACCGCGGGGCTGGCGTATTCGCTGAGGTAGATCGCGGCGAAAAGACCGATGGGAACGGCCACCGCCAGCGCGATGATCGAGATGTAGAAGGTGCCCCAGAAGAGCGGCAGGATCCCGAGCTGCGAGCCGCCGCCGAAGCTGGGCGACCAGGTCAGGCCGAAGAAGAACTCGTCCGCCGGGTAGAGCCTGAAGAACTCGATGGTGTTGAAGATCAGCGACAGCACGATGCCCAGCGTGGTCAGGATGGCGATGCAGGCGGCGCCGATCAGCAGGCCCATGACGACCTTCTCGACCGTGTTGCGGGCGCGGAAATCGTGCCGGGTGCGCAGGAACGACAGCGCCAGCCCGGCAATGGCCAGCGCCAGCACCGCGACCGCACGCAGCAGGTTGCCGGTCGTGGACATGGCGGCGTAGCGCTGCGCGGCCTGCAGCCGGATCGGATCGACATCCGAGCCGAGCGCCACGCCGACCTCACCCAGCACCTCGCGCACATCGGCCTCTCCGGCGTCCAGCGCCCGGGCCTCTTCGCGTGTCAGGACGCCGCGCTCGACCGCCAGCTCGATCCCGTCGGCGACCCGGCGCACGTCGGACATCAGCAGCGACAGCTGACCCCGGTTGTCGTAGGCGTCCTCGGGAATGTCGGCGCGGACCTGCATCTCGATCAGCAGCGGCTGGATCAGCAGGAACAGCACCAGCAGGATCAGCGAGGGCACGATGGCCCAGAGGGCGACGTTCATGCCGTAGTAGCTGGGCAGGGAATGGAGGTTCCGGATGTCGCCACCGGCCGAGGACATGGCGCGGGTGCGTCCGGCAAGGAAGCCGATCGCGGCGAGGCCGAGAAGGATCAGGAACAGCAGGGAAGCCGACATGGGCGGGTCTCACCTGTATCTGGGCAGCGGGAGCAGAGAGGCGAAGCGCGCCGGGCCGGGGAGCGTTCGGCCCGGGCGTGGAAGGGTCCGGGCGGCCCGGCGAGGGGCCACCCGGGACGGGTTCACATGGACGAGCCCATCGTCTTCTCTTCGGCCACGGTGGCCTGGGTCTCCGCCAGTTCCGGGTCCGACACGAGGCCGTATTCGCTCAGCGGGCCGCTCGGGCCGGCGATCTCGTCCGACACGAAGAATTCGGCGAATTCCTTCAGGCCGGGGATGACGCCGATATGGGCCTTCTTGATGTAGAAGTAGAGCGGACGCGACACCGGGTATTCGCCCGAGGCGATCGACTCGGTGGTCGGCTCGACGCCGGACATCGTGGCGACCTTCAGCTTGTCGGTGTTGTTCTCGTAGAACGCCAGGCCGAACACGCCGACGCCGTTGGCGTTGCTGTCGATGCGGGCCAGCGTTTCGGTGTAGTCGCCGTCGATGTCGACCGAGCGGCCGTCGGTGCGGACCGCCATGCAGGCGGCTTCGGCTGCGTCCTCGTCCATGCCGGAGGCGGTGAAGGCTTCCATCGCGCCGGTGTCCTCGCAGCCCTGCAGCAGGACCTTTTCCTCGAACACTTCACGGGTGCCGTGCTTGGTGCCGGGGATGAAGGTCAGGATCTCTTCCGCCGGCAGGTCGGGGTTCACGTCGGCCCAGGTGGTGTTGGGGTTGTCGACGATCTCGCCCGCCTCGTTCGGGACCTGGGCGGCCAGCGCCGTGAACCAGTCGGCCGGCTCGAAGGCGGTGTATTCGGGGCCGTTCAGCTGGGATGCGAAGACGATCCCGTCATAGCCGACACGCACTTCGATGATGTCGGTCACGCCGGCATCGGCGCAGGCCGCGATCTCGTTCTCGCGGATGGCGCGCGAGGCGTTGGCGATGTCGATGGTGTTCTCGCCCACGCCTTCGCAGAACCGCTTCAGGCCGGCCGAGGAGCCGCCGGATTCGACGACCGGCGTCGGGAAGTCGAAGTTCTCGCCGAAGGCTTCGGCGACGATCGAGGCGTAGGGAAGGACCGTGGAGGACCCTGCGACCTGCACCTGGTCACGGGCTGCTGCGGCGGTGGCGGACACGGCGGCGATCGCCACGGCCGAGGCAGTGAGTTTCATGGAAGGCATACGCATGCTCCTGATATTCGGGTTCTGGCAGTGGCCGCCACAATCCCCCGGACGGCCCTGCCCGCGTGCTAGTCCCGCGACGCGATGCTTTTGTGACGTCTGCGTAACAGTTTCATGACATGCGGCGGCGCAGCAGGTTTCGTGGCGTCAAGGCGGATGCAGGTCCCCCGGCGCGCGGAGGGACGCGACCGGCCCTGGTCGGACGCTTCGGGACAGCTCCACTGGTGCGCTTCATGGCGACGCCATATCGCACGACTGTCCGGCGTGGGACGGCAACCATGCGCGCGGCCCGGGGGTGGGCCGGGCGCGGCCCGGGGCTGGTCGCCCCGGGCCGACCCTTGGACGGTATGGCTGCGCATCGGACGCTCCCGTCATCCTCGGGCTCGACCCGAGGATCTCCGACCGCCCGAGATCGCCGGGTCGCGCCCGATGATGACGCACCGCTCCGACCGTCCTGCCCTACCCCGGCAGCACCACGGTGAACCGCGAGCCCTCGCCCGGCGCGCTCTCGATCCTCAGCCGTCCCCGATGCCGGTTTACGATGTGCTTCACGATGGCCAGCCCCAGCCCGGTCCCGCCCATCTCGCGCGAGCGGTGGCTGTCGACGCGGTAGAACCGTTCCGTCAGGCGCGGCAGGTGGACGATGTCGATCCCCGGCCCGCGGTCGGAGACGACAACCGTCACCCCCGGCCCCCGGATCGATTCGATCATCGGCGCCAGCGTCAGCGAGACGGCGACCTCGCCCCCGGCCCCGCCGTACTTGATCGCGTTCTCCACCAGGTTGGTGAAGACCTGGCGCAGCTGATCCTCGTCGCCCGGCACCAGCACCGGCCCCTCGGGCAGGTCGCGCTTCAGCGCCACCCCGGCCTGCGCCGCCAGCGGCTCCAGCCGGTGCAGGACGGAGCCGACGATGGCGTCGATCTCCACCCGCTCGGTCGGGCGCACACGCTCCTCGCTCTCCACCCGGCTCAGCGACAGCAGGTCCTTGACCAGCCGCTCCATCCGCTCCGCCTCGGCGGCCATGATCCCGAGGAACCGGTCCCGCGCCGCCTCGTCGTTGCGGGCCGGGCCGCGCAGCGTCTCGATGAAGCCCAGCAGCGCGGTCAGCGGCGTGCGCAGTTCGTGGCTGACGTTGGCGACGAAATCGCGGCGCATCTGGCCGGCGGTCTCCATCGGCGTCACGTCCTCGAAGCTGACCAGCACGCCGTCGACCTCGGCCAGCCAGGCGACATGGACGCGCCAGATCGTCTCGTGCGCGCCCTCGACGCCCAGATAGCGCCCCTCGCGCGGCTGGCGGTCCGACAGCGTGCCCTCCACCGCGTCCAGCACTGCCGGCTGGCGGATGGCGGTGATGAAGTGCCGCTGCTCGATCTCGGCGCCCAGCAGCTTTCGCGCCGCGGCGTTGGAGCCGAGGATCCGCTCGTTCCGGCCGATGACGATGGTGGCAAGCGGCAGCGCGTGCAGCAGGGGCGCGATGTCGAGCATCCGTCAGAGCGCGGTCAACGTCTCGCGGAACATCCGCATCTTCTTCTGATAGCTCTCGGCGGATTTCGCCAGCCGCTCGGCCCATTCCGGCCCCAGCGTCTTGACCACCTTGCCGGGCGAGCCCAGCACCATGGAATTGTCGGGGATCTCCTTGTCCTCCGTCACCAGCGCCCCGGCCCCGATCAGGCAGTTCCTGCCGATCACCGCGCGGTTCAGCACCGTCGCGCCCATGCCGATCAGCGTGCCGTCCCCGATGGTGCAGCCGTGCAGCATCGCCTTGTGGCCGATGGTGCAGTTATCGCCCACCGTCAGCGGGCAGCCCATGTCGGTGTGCATGACGACATTCTCCTGCACGTTCGACCCGCGCCCGATGGTGATGGTCTCGTTGTCGCCGCGCAGGGTCGCGCCGAACCAGACCGAGGTGGCGGGGTGCAGCACGATCTTCCCGATCACGCAGGCCGTGGGGGCGACCCAGAAGTCGCCATCATCGGGCGTCTCGGGGCGGTGGCCGTCGAAGGCGTAGAGCGTCATGGCATCTCCTCGAACTCGGATTGCAGGGCACGGACATGGGCCGTCAGCCCCGGCTGCTGGATGCGCCTGAGGCGCGCGGCGGTGACGATGGCGCGCAGCTTGAGCTCGGTCGCGTCCAGATCGTCGTTGACCAGGACGAAATCGTAGCCGTCCCAGTGGCTGATCTCGTCCCAGGACCGTTTCATCCGGCGGCTGATAGTTTCCTCGCTGTCCTGGGCGCGGTCCTTCAGGCGGCGGTGCAGCTCGGCGATCGAGGGCGGCAACAGGAAGATCGACAGCGTGTGCACCCCGAGGGCCGAGTTGCGGATCTGCTGCGCGCCCTGCCAGTCGATATCGAAGAGCACGTCGCGGCCCTTCTCGATGGCGGCGCGCACCGGCGCCTCGGGAGAGCCGTAGAAGTTGCCGAAGACATGGGCGTGTTCCAGCATCTTCCCTTCCGCCACGAGGGTGCGGAAACCCGGCTCGTCGAGGAAGTGATAGTCGGCGCCGTCCACCTCCCCCGCGCGCGGGGCGCGGGTGGTGGCCGAGACGGAGAAGGAGATCGAGGCGTCCCAGTCCCTGAGCCGGCGGGCCAGCGTCGACTTCCCCGCGCCCGAGGGCGAGGACAGGATGATGAGAAGGCCGCGTCTGTCGCTCATGCTCGCTCCGGTCGGGCTGCGCGGGGAGGGTTTGGCATCAATGGCCCGGTGAGGCAAGCGCGGCGGCGACATGAGCGGCGGCACCGGGCGCGGGCGATCCGGGCGGTTCGGCAGCGGCCAGGTCCGGCGATCCCCTCCCTCCCGCCGCAGCCCGGCGTACCGCAAGCCGTGGGAGCGCCGGCCCGTGGGATGGCGCACGCACCGTCCGAGCGGGTGTGCTTCATGGCTGTGTTCGCGTCTTCCCTCAGAGGTCCGCGCCGACGTCGACGCAGCGCCAGCCCGCCCGGACGGGCCGGGGATCGCACGGCGCCTTCGGCTCGATTCCGTGCGGGGAAGCGGCTCGCACGCTGCAGCTCCGGGAAGGGGAAGGCGGAATCCACAGCCACAAGGCTCGGCCCCCACCCCCTCCGACGCAGGCCGCGCAGCCGCTCGTCAGCCTGCAGCCGCGCCGCTCACCTTCAACCCGCCAAGCGTTCCACGATCCAGGCCGCTCCGACCGCGGCGATGGCGAGCGAGGCGGGGATGGCGATCCGCGCGCGGTACCAGGACCGCCCGCCAAACCACACGCCGACCGTCAGCACCGCCAGCGCCAGCACCGTCAACTGCCCCAGTTCGACCCCCAGGTTGAATCCCAGCAGCGCCGGGACGAAGCTTCCCTGCGGCAGGCCCACACCGCCCAGCACCGAGGCGAAGCCCAGCCCGTGCAGCAGCCCGAAGAGGAAGACGATGGCCATCCGCCAGCGGTGCAGCCGGGACCGGACCAGGTTCTCCGCCGCCACGAGCACGATGGAGGCGGCGATCAGCGGCTCCACGATCGCGCCGGGCACCTCCACCCGGCCGAGCGCACCGAGCGCCAGGGTCACGCTGTGCGCCAGGGTGAAGGCCGAGATCTGCCACAGCAGCGGCTTCAGCGCCGGCGACAGGAAGAAGAGCCCCAGCACGAAGAGGATATGATCCGGCCCCCGCGGCAGGATGTGGGCGAAGCCGGCGGCGACGTAGTCGGCGAAGATGCCCCACCCGGTCCGCCCCGCGTCGCCGCCGGGGAAGATCGCGGGGCTGGTGTCGCCGCCGTCCAGGAACCCGTCGAACCCCTCGACGACCCCGACATGGCGCAGGATCAGCGGCCCCTGCCCCTCCCCCCAGGTCAACGTGATTGCGCGGGCGTCGGTGGGCAGCGCGCCCGACAGGCGCAGCCGCGTCGGGCGGTAGAGCGCCGGATCCCCGACCTCGCTGCCGTCGACCCCGTCGAGCGTCAGCGGCACCGGCCGCCCGTCCGCCCGCAGCGCGACGCCGGACCGAAGTTCGGGCCAGGCCACTTCCAGCCGCGCCTCGATCTGCGCGGGCGGCAGCAACCGCAGCGCGTCGTGATCGGCCGAACCTGGCGCCTCGTCCGTGTCGGTGATGCCGTCGAGGTCGATTCCGGCCAGCAGCGCCTCGGCGTTCAGCCGGATGTCGAGCCGCGCGCGGCCGTCCTCCAGCGTCAGCTCGGCGACCGCCGGGACGACCTCGTGCGCCGCGGCGTGGGGTGCGAGGACCGGCAGGGCGATACCGGCCGCCAGCGCCAGCGCCGCCGCCTTCCCGAGCGCGGCACGCACGGCGGGACGCATCCACCCTGCCGCCTGCGCAAGACCGCTCCGGCCCTGCGGCCGGTGGGTCGCCGATCGCGGCGGCGCGGCGGAACGCGCACCGGCGCCTGTCCGGCCCTCGGCCCGCACCGGGCGGGCCGCCGTTGACACCGCAGACGTGGCGGGCAATGTCGCTGCCATGTCCAGGCTCCGCTCCCTCCTCGTGGTCTCCGCTTCCGCGGCGCAGAACCCGGCCACACGCGCCGCGGCCGCATCGGACGCGGGCGAATGTCCCGTCCTGCCGGGCTTCACCTTCCGGAATGGCGGGGATTGCCTGTCGGTGCAACCGCCGTGCCGTGCCCGCAGGTGCGACGCCGCATGATCAGCGCGTTGCGCCTCCACGACACCGCGGCATCGCCCCGCACCGGCGCCTGTCGCGCCGCTCTTCCGGGGCGGAACCGATGACGGCCGCCCCCGACGCCGGAACGCCCGCACTGCTCTGCCTCGGCGCGGCGCTCTGGGACGTGATCGGCCGCGCCCCCGGCGCGATGCGGCCGGGCGAGGACATTCCCGGCCGGATCGAGCGGATCCCCGGCGGCGTCGCACTGAACATCGCGCTGGCGGCGGCGCGCCAGGGGCTGCGGGTCGGGATGCTGACCGCGATCGGACAGGATCCCGAAGGCGAGGCGCTGGCGCTGGCCTGCGCGGCGCAGGGTGTCGCGATGGACCTCGCGCACCGCCACCCGGAGCTGCCGACGGATTGCTACATGGCCATCGAGGCCGGCGGCGAGGTGCTGGGCGCCATCGCCGACGCGCGCCTGCTGGAAGCCGCGGGCACTGCGATCCTCGCCCCGCTGCACGACGGCCGCCTCGGCACCGCCGGCAGCCCCTGGAGCGGGCGGCTGGTGATTGACGGCAATCCCACCGAAGAGACGCTCGCGGCCATCGCCGCCGACCCGGCGCTGGCGCGGAGCGAGCTGCGTCTCGTGCCCGCCTCGCCCGGCAAGGCGCTGCGGATGCGGGTGTTCCTCGGCCATCCCTCGGCCGTCTTCCACGTCAATCTGGTGGAGGCCGGGCTGATCTGCGGCCGCCCCTTCGCCGCAAGCCCCGAGGCGGCGCTGGCGCTGCGGGCGGCGGGCGCGGCGCGGGCGGTGGTGACCCACGGCGGACAGGCGGCCGCCGACGCGGGCGAACACGGTCTCGTCACGCGGATGCCCCCGCCGGTGGCCGTCGCGCGGGTGACCGGCGCGGGCGACGCCTTCGTCGCCGGCCACATCGCCGCCGAGGCCGCGGGCGCCGATGCGGACGCCGCCATCGCCGCCGCCCTGAACGCCGCCGCCCTGCATGTCGCGGGCCACCCGCCCGCACCTCTGCCCGACCGCGAAAGGAAAGCCCCGTGACCGCGCCCCTCGTACCGCTCGACCTCGCGCCCGACGTCGCCCGCGCCCTGTCGGACGGCCACCCAGTCGTTGCGCTGGAAAGCACGATCATTACCCACGGGATGCCCTGGCCGCAGAACCTCGACACCGCCCGGGCGGTGGAGGACGAGGTCCGGCGCGCGGGCGCGGTGCCCGCCACGATGGCGGTGATCGAGGGGCGTCTGAAAGCCGGTCTGCCGCCCGACCTGCTGGAGACGCTGGCGCAGGCCCGGGACGTGGCGAAGCTGTCGCGCGCCGATCTGGCGGCCTGCCTCGCCACCGGCGGCACCGGCGCCACCACCGTCGCCGCGACGATGATCGCCGCCCGGCTGGCCGGGATCGAGGTCTTCGCCACCGGCGGCATCGGCGGGGTCCACCGAGGGGCGGAGCAGAGCTTCGACATCAGCGCCGACCTGCAGGAACTGGCCCAGACCGCCGTCACCGTGGTCTCGGCCGGGGCCAAGGCGATCCTCGACCTGCCGAAGACGCTGGAGGTGCTGGAGACCCTGGGCGTGCCCGTCATCGCCTGGCGTCAGGATGCCCTGCCCGCCTTCTGGTCGCGCGACAGCGGCCTGCCGGCGCCGCTGCGGATGGACCGGGCCGGTGACATCGCCCGCGCCCACGCCCTGCGCGGCGCCGCCGGCCTGCCGGGCGGGCAGCTGGTGACCGTCCCCCTGCCCCGCGAGTCCGAGATCCCCCGCGCCGAGATGGAGCCCGTGATCGCCCGCGCCATGGACGACGCCGCGGCAGCGGGAATCGCCGGCAAGGCGGTGACGCCCTTCCTGCTGCAACGCATCTTCGAGCTGACGGAGGGCCGGTCCCTGGAGGTGAACATCGCACTGGTGCGCAGCAACGCCCGGATCGCGGCTGAGATTGCCCGCGCCCTGGCATCCATACGCAAAGGTGAGGCTCCGGCGGCGGGTTGATGCCGGTCAGCCCATTGCCGCCCGGCAGGTAAATGCCTAGATTCGGGCCGACCCCGCGCCGGGCGTTCCGCCCGCGGGGCCCGCGCGGCGCGACGCCCGCCCCGCTGCTGTTATCCTTCGCGAGACCGACCACCCGATGAACGATCCGCTGACCGACATCCCGTCCCCCCGCCGCCCGGGGCTTTTCGCGCGCCTGCGGTCCAGCTTCCTGACGGGGATCGTGGTGATCGCCCCGATCGGGTTCACGATCTGGCTGGTCTGGACCCTGACCGGATGGGTCGACGGCTTCGTGATGCCGCTGGTACCCTATACCTTCCAGCCCGAGAAATACATCGGCATCAACCTGCGCGGCGTCGGGCTGATCATCTTCTTCCTGTTCACGATCTTCGTGGGCTGGATCGCCAAGGGCCTGATCGGCCGGTCGCTGCTGCGCTTCGCGGAAAGCCTCGTCGACCGGATGCCGATCGTCCGCTCGATCTATTCCGGCGTGAAGCAGATCGCCGAGACGGTGTTCAACCAGTCCGACCGCAGCTTCGAGAAGGCCTGCCTGGTGCAGTATCCGCGCAAGGGGATCTGGGCGCTCGGCTTCATCTCGACCGAGGCGAAGGGCGAGGTGTCGATGCGGGCCGAGACCGCCTCGCCGCTGATGTCGGTATTCGTGCCGACGACGCCGAATCCGACCTCCGGCTTCCTGCTGTTCTTCCCCAAGGAGGACGTGATCGAACTGGACATGAGTGTCGAGGACGCGGCCAAGCTGGTGATCTCGGCCGGGCTCGTCTATCCGAACGGCAAGGACGGGAAGGAACCCGTGGGGCTGGTCGAGGCCTTCACGAAAACATCTCGCGCAGGCTGACCGTCGAGGCGCGGCCGATCTGCGGCCCGCTTTCGGTCAGGAACGTCTCGGCCGCTCGGCGGCCCGCGGCCTTCAGCCGGTTCAGCAGGAACGGGTTGGGGATCAGCTTGGTCGCCACCGACAGCTCGCGCATCAGCGCATCGTCCGAGATCATGTGCATCAGCGCGTATTTCATCGCCCCCTCGGGCACCCGGCCCGCGTCGATCAGGCGCTGCACGAAGTCGATGGCGCGCATCTCGCGCAGCAGCGACGAGTTGAACGATATCTCGTTGATCCGGTTCTGGATCTCCTGAGGGGAGCGCGGGACGTCGTCGCGCTCCAGCGGGTTGATGTTCACCACCACGACATCGTCGGGCAGGTGCGGCTGGAAGAACGGGAAGAGCGCCGGATTGCCGGAATAGCCGCCGTCCCAGAACGCCTCGCGCCGGCCGGTGCGCGGGTCGTCCAGCTCGACCGCCTGGAAGAGCGTCGGCAGACAGGCGGAGGCGAGGATCGCCTCGGTGGTGATCTCGTCGCCCTCGAACACACGGATCTTGCCGGTGCGGACGTTGGTGGCGCAGACGAAAAGCTCGGGCCCGCCCTCGCCGCAGACCTTCCCGTAGTCGAAATCGGCGACCACGGGTTGCAGCGGGTTGGTGTAGAACGGTCCCCAGGCATAGGGCGAGGTCATGCGGCTGACCGTGTCCGCCCAGGTCCAGGGCCAGGAATATTCGATCGCCTGCGCCACCCGGCCCGGCAGCGAGGCGTTGCCCGCCATCCACGCCGGCAGCCGCATGTCGGTGAGGGCGCCCATCCGGGTCCAGAGCGCGTCCAGCGCAGCGCGCGCGCCGTCGCGCCCGCCCGCCGCCATGCCCGCCTTGAAGGCCGCGCCGTTCAGCGCGCCGGCCGAGGTGCCCGAGATCGCGGCCACCTCGATCTCCGGCGCGTCCAGCAGGCGGTCCAGCACGCCCCAGGTGAAGGCGCCGTGCGCGCCGCCGCCCTGCAGGGCGAGGTTGATGCGGGGCATGGATGGCTCCTTCGGCATGGGGTCCGGGACGACGTTCCCGGGTAGACGGCGGGCGCTGCGGGATGGCGGGGGCGGAGGGGGGCTGTCTGCCCCCCGCTGCCCTGCGGGCAGCCCCCCCGAGGATATTTCGGGCCAGAGGAAGCAGGGCCGCGGGGCCGGTGGGTCGCGGCCCGCCGGTCCGGTCCTGCCGGTCCGGGCTGCTCAGGCGGCGGTCCAGCCGCCGTCGGCGGCGATGGCCTGGCCGGTGATCTGGTCGGCGGCGGGCGAGCAGAGGAAGCTGGCCATGCCGGCGATCTGATCCACCGTGACGAACTGCTTCGAGGGCTGCTTGGCGAGGATCACCTCCTCCACCACGCGGTCCTCGGACATCCCGTACTCCTTCGCGGTGTCCGCGATCTGCCCCTCGACCAGCGGCGTCAGGACGTAGCCCGGGCAGATGGCGTTGGCGGTGATCGCCTCCTTCGCCGTCTCCAGCGCCACGGTCTTCGTCATCCCGACGATGCCGTGCTTGGCCGAGACATAGGCCGACTTGTAGGGCGAGGCGCGCAGCCCGTGCGCCGAGGCGATGTTGATCACCCGGCCCCAGCCGGCCTTGCGCATCATCGGCAGCGCGGCGGCGGTGGTGTGGAAGGCCGCCGTCAGGTTGAGGGCGATGATCGCGTCCCATTTCTCGACCGGGAATTCGTCGATCGGGGCGACGTGCTGGATGCCGGCGTTGTTCACGAGGATGTCGCAGGCGCCGGCGGAGTCGATCAGCCGGCGGGCCTGGTCGCCCTTCGACATGTCGGCCTGGATGTAGCGCGCCGTCACGGTGAAGGCGGCGGCGATCTCCGCCGCGATGGCGTGATCCGCCTCGGTGTCGGAGAACGAGTTGATGACGACATCCGCCCCCTGCCCGGCCAGCGCCCGGGCGATGGCCAGCCCGATGCCGGAGGTGGAGCCGGTGACGATGGCCGTCTTGCCGGCGAGCGAGGTATCGAGAGACATGGAGCACCCTCCTTCGGTGGTTTCCCGCCGATATTAGTGCTGCACGCGCGAAATGCACCTGCGGCATGCGCACGCCGGCCGGTCCTCGCGTGCACGGATGGGCAAGGCGTGTCAGAAGGAACGGAAGGCCGAAAAAAAACGCCGGCACGAGGCCGGCGTTCAGTTATTGAGGCAGGTTTCATACAGGCAAGAAACCTATCGAGCAGTGCCCCCTTTATAAGCCTTTGTGCGCCATGGTCAAAGCCAAAAAATTGAAACCATTCGGTTTCGTCGTTAGGGTCCCCGGCAAGAAAACAAGGGCAGAGCAGGATTGTTGCACGAATGGCGCATGACTTTTTCCCCCGGACCCGGCTGATCGCGGCCGTTCTGGGCACGTTTCTGATGGCCGCCGGGGCCGGAGCCGAGTCGCAGCATGGCATCGCTATGTATGGCGACCCTGCCCTCCCACCGGATTTTGTGTCGCTGCCCTACGTGAACCCCGACGCGCCGAAGGGCGGACGGGTGGTCGAGGGCAACGGCGAGCTGTTCGACAGCCTCAACCCGTTCGTGCGGAAGGGCGTGCCGCCCTGGCAGTTGCGCTACCTGACTCACGAAAGCCTGATGGTCCGGTCCGAGGACGAGCCCTTCACGCTCTACGGTCTGCTGGCCGAATCGGTCGAGGTGCCGGACGACCGGTCCTGGGTGGAATTCACCCTGCGCCCAGAGGCGCGGTTCTCGGACGGCTCGCCCGTCACCGTCGAGGACGTGATCTGGAGCTACGAGACACTGGGCACGATGGGCCATCCCCGCTACCTCGGCTTCTGGACCCGCGTGGCGAAGATCGAGCAGACGGGAGAGCGGTCCGTCCGGCTGACCTTCTCGGACACCGACCGCGAACTGGCGCTGATCGCCGGGCTGCGGCCGATCCTCAAGAAGGATCAGTGGCGCGGCAAGAATTTCGCCGAGGCGACGGTGGAGGAGGTTCCGATCGGCTCCGCCCCCTATGTGGTCGAGGCCTTCGTGCCCGGGCGGTCGGTGATGCTGCGGCGCGATCCCGACTACTGGGGCGCCGACCTGCCGGTCCGGCGCGGCACCCACAACTTCGACGAGATCCGGATCGAGGCCTACGGCGACCAGACCGCCATGTTCGAGGCGTTCAAGGCCGGCGAGGTCAGCTTCGTGCGCGAGTTCAACGCCGAGAAATGGGCGCGGGAATACGACTTCCCCGCCGTCCGCGACGGCAGGATCCTCAAGACGGAGGTGGAGTCCCGCACGCCCTCGGGCATCACCGGCTACGTGATGAACACCCGCCGCGCGCCCTTCGACGACATCCGGGTGCGCGACGCGCTGATCCATGCGTTCAACTTCGAATACGTGGCCGACACGATGACCGGCGGGCGGCAGGAGCGGATCACCTCCTACTTCTCCGGCTCCGACCTCGGCATGGACCCGGGCCCGGCGACGGGCCGCGTGCGCGAGCTGCTGGAGCCCTTCGCGGACGAGATCCCCGAAGGGGCGCTGGAAGGATACACCCTTCCCGTGTCGGACGGGACGCAGCGCAACCGGGGCAACATCGGCACGGCGCTGGATCTCTTCCGCGAGGCCGGCTTCACGGTCGAGAACGGCACCATGACGGGTCCCGACGGGCGTCCCTTCACCTTCACCATCCTGCTGCGCCAGGGCGCGACGGAGGATCTGTCGATCATCGACCTCTACGTGAAGTCGCTGGAACGGCTCGGCATCCGCGCGACGGTCGAGGCGGTGGACGACGCGCAGTACAACCTGCGCCAGACCGATTTCGATTTCGACATGACCTGGATCCGCCGCGCCTTCAGCCTGTCGCCCGGCAACGAGCAGCGGCTCTACTGGGGTTCGGAACAGGCCGAGGTGCCGGGCTCGCGCAACCTGATGGGCGTGAAGAGCCCCGCCATCGACGCGATGATCGAGGCGATGCTGGTGGCAGAGACGCGGGAGGATCACGTGGCCGCCGTCAAGGCGCTGGATCGGCTGCTGACGGCCGGGCGCTACGTGGTGCCGACCTGGGATTACGGCGTGTCGCGGATCGCCCACAAGGCGGAGTTGAAGCACCCCGAGGTCATTCCGGCCTACGGCGACAGCGTCCACTTCCTGCCCGAGGTCTGGTGGATGGAGCAGTGAGCCCTGCGGGCCGTGGCGCGCGTCGCGGCCCCATGCCGGACCGCGCCGGCGATTCCGATGGACAGCGGCGCGGCGGCGCGGTTAGGTGGTCACGCAACCGTTACACTCGGGCGCTACGCGGCGCGACATGAACATCCTCGTCCTCTGCACGGGCAACTCCGCCCGCTCCATCCTCCTCGAATCCATCCTCAACGATCTCGGCAGGGGCCGGGTGGAAGCCTTTTCGGCCGGGTCCCGTCCGGCCGGCGCCGTGCATCCCCAGGCACTGAAACTGCTGGAGGAAGAGGATATCGACACCGCCGATCTGCGGTCGAAATCCTGGGACGAGTTCGAGGGGCCGGAGGCGCCGGAGATGGACCTCGTGATCACCGTCTGCGCCGCCGCCGCGGGCGAGACCTGCCCGATCTGGCCCGGCGCGCCGGTGCGCGGTCACTGGGGCGTGGACGATCCCGCCGCCCTGCCCGAGGACCAGTGGGAAACCGGCTTCCGCTCCGCCTGGAGCAAGCTGAAGGCCCGTGCCGAGGCGCTGCTGAAGCTGCCGGTGGAGACGATGGATCAGGGCGAGCTGAAGGCCGCGCTGGACCGCATCGGCCGGAAGTAGCCGCTCCGGAACGGTCCTGCGGCTGAGGCTGTTCCGCTGTCCTGCCGTCCGCTGCCCGTGCCTCGCGCGCTGCCGCGCCGCCGCCGGCTCTGGTTGCCTCCGCCCTGCGCCTCTGCGGCGCACCGCCTCATCCCGGCGGGTGGCTGAAACCGCCCCCGCGCCGGCGCGTTGTCCTCCCGAACAAGGAAAGGACGACCGAAATGAAGTGGAACGAGATTTCCGCCGACTGGGCAGGCTTCGTGCCGGCGATGATGGAGCAGTGGCCCGAGGCCGAGGAGGACGATCTGCTGGCGCTGGACGGCACGCCCGGCGCGCTGGCGGGCTATCTGGCAGAGGCCACGGGCCGCGACCGCGGGGACGTCGCCGACGAGATATCGGAATGGGCCGAGGGCGCGGTGCCGTCCGACATCCGCATGGACGAGGCGCACGACAACGACGCCATCCGCGACAGCGGCCGCTACGTGCCGCCGGGCGAGGACGTCTACGACGACGACGGCGCCTTCGGCGACGACAACGAGGCGGAACCGCCGGTGGGTCGGACGTGACGGTGCCGTGCGGAAAGGCGGGCGTCGGGATGGGATGCTGACACCTTGGCGGCAATGGTTTTTCCGCTCTCGCGCGGACCCACCTTGAACGAAGCGTATGAGCGCCGGTCCGTTTCTTCGGGCTGGCGCTATTTCCACGCGTTCCCAAAAATCCAAGATGCAAATGCGCACGTGAGCCGCCCTCTCGCCCGCGTGCAGAGATGTCCGGCTCGCGACACCGAAGCTCCGCCGAGCCTTCCCTCGCACGAAATCAAGCCGAAGGCGCCGTGCGAGCGCCGGCCCGCCCCCCGGCCCGGCGCTGCGTCGACGCCTGGCCCGGCCTCGGACGGAATACGTGAACTCGACAATAAAGCGCACTCGCTCGCATGTAGCGCGCGCCATCCCACGGGCCGGCGCTCCCACGGCCAGCGTTGCGCTTGTTTCGGCCAGAACGATCCACGACTTCGCGTCCCTCGCCCCGACCGCTCTCGTCGGCGCGCATCGACACCCCGGTCGCTGACCGCACCACCCGCCCCACTTGCCCATCCCGGCGCCGCGGCCTACGAGACAGCATGCTCTCGATCGTCGACACGGGCGCGCCGCCCCCTGCTCCTTCCGCCTTCAACATGGCCGCTCACGTGCTGGCCCATGCCGATGCGCTGCCCGACAAGGTGGCGCTGGCCGTCATCGGCCCCTCCCGCGCCGAACGGTGGAGCCACGGCCGGCTGAAGGCCGCCGTCCAGGGCACCGCCACGGGGCTTCTGGGCCTCGGCCTCGTCCCCGGCGACATCGTCCTGATGCGCCTCGGGAACACCGTCGACTTTCCGATCGCCTACCTCGGCGCCATCGCGGCGGGGCTGGTGCCGGTGCCCACCTCATCCATGCTGACCGCGGCCGAGGTGGCGGGGATGGCGGCCGATCTCGATCCCCGCGCCGTCCTGCGGGCCGAGGGCGTGGCCTGCCCCGATCTCGGCATCCCCGCCGTGGACACCGCCGGGCTGCACGCCATGCGCGATCTGCCCCCGGCGCCGTTCCACCTGGGCGATCCGGAGCGGATGGCCTACGTGGTCTTCACCTCCGGCACCTCGGGCCGGCCGCGCGCCGTGGCGCATGCGCATCGCGCCATCCTCGCGCGGCGGATGATGCACGACGGCTGGTACGGGCTGGGACCGGACGACCGGCTCTGCCATGCGGGCGCGTTCAACTGGACCTACACGCTCGGCACCGGGCTGATGGATCCCTGGAGCGTCGGCGCCACCGCGCTGATCCCCGAACCGGGCGTCGGGCCGGAGACGCTGCCGCTGCTGCTGAAGCGGCACGAGGCCACCATCTTCGCCGCCGCGCCGGGGGTCTACCGGCAGATCCTCAAGCATCACCCGACGCTCGACCTGCCGCGCCTGCGGCACGGGCTGACGGCCGGAGAGAAGGTGTCGGACCGGATCCGCGAGGACTGGCGCGCGGCGGGCGGAGGCGAGCTCTACGAGGCGTTCGGCATGTCCGAATGTTCCACCTTCATCTCGGGCAGCCCGACCCGCCCGGCCGCCCCCGGCACGCTCGGCACGCCGCAGGACGGCCGCCGGGTGGCGCTCGTCGGCGAGGACGGACAGCCGGTGCCGCGCGGCACGCCCGGCGTCATCGCCGTGTCGCGCCGCGATCCCGGCCTGATGCTGGGCTATCTGAACGCGGCGGACGAGACCGCCGACCGCTTCGCCGGCGAATGGTTCCTGACCGGCGATCTGGGCATGATGGACGGCGACGGGTTCATCGCCTACGCGGGCCGCGCCGACGACATGATGAACGCGGGCGGCTACCGCGTCTCGCCGCTGGAGGTCGAGGCGGCCTTCCACGGCATCCCCGGCCTGACCGAGATCGGCGTGGCCGAGGTCGAGGTGAAGGCCGATGCCCGGCTCGTCATCGCCTTCTACACCGGCCCGCAGCCGCTGGACGAGGCGGAGCTGTCGAGCATCGCCGCCGCGCGGCTGGCGCGCTACAAGCAGCCCCGCGCCTTCGTCCACATCGCCGAGATGCCGCGCAATCCGAACGGCAAGCTGCTGCGCAAGGCGCTGCCCGCGCTCTGGCCCGGCCGGGCGGAGGCCTGAGCGGTTCCGAGACGATGCTGCACATGCGGAAGGGCGCATATGCACAGCCGTGTGCGGGCGCCCGGCCTTGACCGCCCGGGGGGCGGGGCGTAGCTCCCCCGGTGAAGGAGCCCCCCATGGCCGTGAAACTCGACATCATTTCCGATCCGATCTGCCCCTGGTGCTACATCGGCAAGACGCAGCTCGACCGGGCGCTGGCCGAGCGGCCGGATCATCCCTTCGTCATCGAATGGCACCCCTTCCAGCTCAATCCGGACATGCCGCCCGAGGGGATGGCGCGGAAGGACTACCTGAAGGCCAAGTTCGGCGACCGGGCGGACGAGGTCTACGGCCAGATCGCCGAACATGCCGCCTCGCTGGACATCCCCGCCGACTTTCCGGCGATCACCCGCACGCCGAACACGCTGGATGCGCACCGCCTGATCCACTGGGCCGGGATCGAGGGGCAGCAGGGGCCGGTGGTCGACGCGCTTTTCGCCGCGAACTTCCGCGAGGGGCGGGACATCTCGGACCACGAGGTGCTGGCCGACATCGCCGACGGCGCGGGCATGGACGCGGCGGTGATCCGCAGGTTGCTGACCTCCGACGCCGATGTGCAGATGATCCGCGACCGCGACGCCCACAGCCGCGGGATGGGGGTGAACGCGGTGCCGACCTTCGTCGTCGGACAGCGCCACGCCGTGCCGGGCGCGCAGCCGCCGCACCTGTGGATCAAGGTCATCGACGAGATCGCGGCGGGGCCGGACGGCGTCGCGCCGGAGAGCGACGCATGAGCGCGTCCAGCGAGGCCGCGGCGGGCGCCGACCGCCGTCACATCTCGCGCGTGGAACTGGTCGCCCTGCTGGCGATGCTGGTGGCTACCGTCGCCTTCTCCATCGACGCGATGCTGCCCGCCATGCCCGCCATCGGCGCGGAACTGGTGCCAGACAACCCCAACAGCGCGCAGCTTGTCCTGTCGGCCTTCATCGTCGGCATGGGGGTCGGCACGCTCTTCATCGGGCCGATGTCGGACGCCTGGGGCCGCAAGCCGGTGATGCTGGGCGGCGCGGCGGTCTACATCGCGGGCGCCGCGCTGGCCTGGGCCGCGCCGTCGATCGAGTTGCTGATCCTCGCGCGGCTGATGCAGGGCCTCGGTGCCTCCGGCCCGCGCGTGGTGTCGCTGGCGGTGATCCGCGACCTCTATTCCGGGCGCGAGATGGCGCGGCTGCTCAGCTTCGTGATGATCGTCTTCACCCTGTTTCCGGCCTTCGCGCCGCTGATCGGGTCGGGGATCATCGCGCTGGCGGGCTGGCGGGCGATCTTCCTCAGCTTCGTGATCTTCTCGCTCATCACCGTCATCTGGCTGACGACCCGCCTGCCGGAGCCCCTGCCCCGCGAACGCCGCCGGCCGCTGAGCGTGACGGCGCTGCTGGCCGCGACGCGCGAGATGGCCGGAATCCCGATGGTGCGTCTGTCGATCGCCACGCAGGCGCTGATCTTCTCGTCGCTCTTCACCTCGATCAGCCTGATCCAGCTGGTGTTCGACCGGGTCTTCGACCGGGCGGACGAGTTTCCGCTGTGGTTCTTCGTGATCGGGCTGGTGGCCGGCACCTCGTCGATGGTGAACGCCTTCTTCGTGATGAAGTACGGCATGCGCCAGATCATCACCCTGACGCTGACGATCAGCACGATCCTTTCGGTGGCGGGGCTGATCGTGTCCCTCGCGCTCGGCACCCATCCGGCGGCCTTCGCGGTCTACATCGTCTTCCTGACGGCGATGTTCTTCCAGATGGGCCTGACCATCGGCAACCTGAACGCCCTGGCGATGGAGCCTCTGGGCCATATCGCCGGCCTCGCCGCCAGCGTCATCGGCGCCATCTCGACCGTCTTCGCGGGGATCGTCGCCTCGCTGATCGCGCAGACCTTCGCCGGCACGACGCTGCCGCACTACCTGGGCGTGATGGTGATCCAGCTGATCGCCCTGCCGCTGGTGCTGCGGATGAAACGGCTCGAACGGGTAAAATCGGCCGCCTGATCCGAGGCATCACGGCGACGTCCGGCGCGGGGAGACATCTCGCGGATCTATCCGGACAAAGCCTTCGCGGAAGGCCTTGCCCCCTGCCGGCTCACCCGGGGGTCAGTCGAGGCTCATTCGGGGCGTATGCGGAAGACCGCCCCCAGATCCTCGGCGATGAACCAAAGCGCGCCATCCGGCCCCTCGCGCACGTCGCGGATGCGTTGCGTCTCGGGGCCTTCGATCCGTTCCACCTCGGTCAGCGGATCCCCGGCGAGGCGCGAGATGTAGTCGAACTTCAGCGATCCGACGAAGGCGTTGCCGGCCCAGGGCCGATGCCCGCGCCCGGAATGGAACGTCAGCCCGGACGGCGCCATCGACGGATCCCAGTAATGCACCGGCCCGACGATGCCCTCGCGCTCCTCCGCCGCGAAATCCCGGCCGCTGTAATGCGTGCCGTAGGACACCTCCGGCCAGCCGTAGTTCGCGCCCTTGCGGATCCGGTTCACCTCGTCCCCGCCCCTGGCGCCGTGCTCGCTGTCCCACAACTGCCCCTGCCCGTCGAAGGCCAGCCCCTGCGGGTTGCGGTGGCCATAGGACCAGATCTCGGGCAGGCTGCCCTCGTCGCCGAGGAACGGATTGCCGGGCGCCGGCTCCCCCTCCCGCGTCAGTCGCAGGATCGAGCCGTTGTGCAGCGACAGGTCCTGCGCCGCCTGCCGGTCGCCGCGCTCGCCGATGGACATGTAGAGCAGACCGTCCGGCCCCTCGGCCAGGCGGGAACCGAAATGGCGGCCGCCGGAGGAACCGGGCTCCATCTCGAAGATCGTCTCGACGTTCTCCAGCCGCGCGCCGTCCTCGGACAGCCGGCCGACCGACAGCGCCGTGCCGGCGCCGCCCCGCTGCCGCTTCGCATGGGTCAGGTAGATCTGCCGGCTCTGCGCGAAATCGCGGGGCACCAGCACGTCCAGCAGGCCGCCCTGCCCCGTCACCCTCAGATCCGGCAGCCCCTCGATCCGCACGGAATCGCCGCCGCCGATGCGCCAGAGCCGCCCCTCCTTCTCGGTCACCAGAACATCGCCGCCCGGCAGGAAGGCGATCGACCAGGGTGTGCCGAACCCCTCGGCCACCTTCTCCACCCGCATCGTGCCGGTGTCGGTCTGGAGAGCGGGCGCCGCGGCCGGCAGCGCGACGAAGAGGGCCATGGCGGCGGCGGGGAGGGAACGGCGGGCGTGGCGGGGCATGGATGCATCTCCTGTCGGGTCACGTCTTGCCGCAGGACCTAGGGCGTGTCGCCGGGCGGACACGCCGCGAGGACATGGCGTTTCCGTGACGTGAGCGGGTCCCCGCCCCGCATCTGCCCGCTTTTCTTTCCCTTTCCGCCCGCATAGGCTTCGCCCCGGACAACGTTCCAACAGGGAGAACTGGACATGAGAAAGCTGCTTCTGGCATCCGCCGCGGCCGCTCTGGCCGCAGGCGCTGCCGCGGCCGAAGACGTGAAGATCGGCGTGATCCTCGGATACACCGGCCCGATCGAATCGCTGACCCCGCAGATGGCCGACTCGGCCGAGCTGGCGCTGAAGGAGGTGAACGATTCGGGCAACTTCCTCGACGGCGTGACCCTCGCGCCGGTCCGCGCCGACAGCACCTGCGTCGACAGCGCCGCCGCGACCGCCGCGGCCGAGCGTCTGATCACCTCGGACGGCGTGGTCGCCATCATGGGCGCCGACTGCTCGGGCGTCACGGGCGCGATCCTGTCGAACGTCGCGGTGCCGAACGGCGTGCCGATGGTGTCGCCCTCGGCCACCTCGCCCGCGCTCTCGACGGCCGAGGACAACGGCCTGTTCTTCCGCACCGCCCCCTCCGACGCCCGCCAGGGCGAGGTGCTGGCCGGGATCCTCGCGGACAAGGGCATCACCGAGGTCGCCGTGACCTACACCAACAACGACTATGGCAAGGGCCTGGCGGACGCCTTCGCGGCCAACTTCGAGGGCACGATCACGCTGTCGGCCCCGCACGAGGACAACAAGGCCGACTATTCCGCCGAAGTGGGCGCGCTGGCCTCCGCCGGCGGCGAGGTCCTGGCGGTGCTGGGCTACGCCGACAGCGGCGGCAAGGGCATGATTCAGGCAGCCGTCGATTCGGGCGCTTTCGACACGTTCATCATGGGCGACGGGATGTATTCCGAAGCGCTGCTGGCCGATCTGGGCGACGTTCTGGAAGGCTCCTACGGCTCCGTGCCGTGGTCCGAGGGCGAAGGCTCCGAAGCGTTCCTGAAGATCACGTCGGATGCCGGGATCAACGGCGAAAGTTCCTTCACGCGCGAGTCGTACGACGCGGCGGCGCTGATCGCCATGGCGATGATGAAGGGCGGCGCGGCGACCTCCGAGGCCGTGGCGGCGAACCTGCTCGACGTGGCCAACGAGCCGGGCGAGAAGATCATGCCGGGCGAGCTGGGCAAGGCGCTGGAGATCATCGCGGGCGGCGGCGACGTCGACTACGTGGGCGCCACCAACGTCGAGCTGATCGGACCGGGCGAGGCCGCGGGCACCTACCGCGAATACTCGATCACCGGCGGCAAGTACGAAACCGTCCAGTTCCGCTGAGACATCCCGGGCGGTGCCTTTCGGGGCGCCGTCCGATCCGGGCCGGATGCGGGGCACATCGCGGCGGCTCATGACGGGGACATGCATGATCGAGGTCCATGACCTGCACCGGCATTTCGGCGGCTTCCATGCCGTCGACGGCGCGACGCTGACCATCCGCGAAGGCTCGATCACCGGGCTGATCGGGCCGAACGGCGCCGGAAAGACCACGCTTTTCAACGTGATCGCGGGCGTTCTTCCACCGACCTCCGGCCGTGTGACCATGGCGGGCGAGGATATCACCGGGCTGAAACCGCACGAGCTGTTCCACAAGGGCCTGCTGCGCACCTTCCAGATCGCGCACGAGTTCGGCTCCATGTCCGTGCGCGAGAACCTGATGATGGTCCCCGGCAACCAGACCGGCGAGAGCATCTGGAACACCTGGGTGAAGCGCGGAACGATCGCCGCCGAGGAACGCGCGCTGGCCGCGAAAGCGGATGAAGTGCTGGACTTCCTCACCATCTCCCACCTGGCCGACGAGAAGGCCGCGAACCTCTCGGGCGGGCAGAAGAAGCTGCTGGAGCTGGGGCGCACCATGATGGTCGACGCGCGGATCGTCTTTCTGGACGAGGTCGGCGCGGGGGTGAACCGCACCCTGCTGGGCACCATCGCGGGCGCCATCGAGCGGCTGAACCGCGAGCGCGGCTATACCTTCGTGGTGATCGAGCACGACATGGATTTCATCGGCCGGCTTTGCGATCCGGTCATCGTCATGGCCGAGGGGCGGGTGCTGGCCGAAGGCACGCTGGATCAGATCAAGGCGGACGAGCGGGTGATCGAGGCCTATCTGGGCACCGGATTGAAGAACAAGGCGGCCGCCGGTGCGGGTTGAGATGCGGGACGCCTCCGGCGGGAGTATTTTCGGCAAGAAGATGAGGGGCGTGGCGCGTCATGGCTGAGGCCTTCCTGATCGGCGAGGCGATGACGGGCGGCTACGGGGCCGGGCCGGACATCCTGCACGAGTGCACCATCGCGGTGGAGCCGGGCGAGATCGCGGTGATCGTCGGGCCCAACGGGGCGGGCAAGTCGACCGCGATGAAGGCCGTCTTCGGGATGCTGAACCTGCGCGGCGGTCATGTCCGGCTGGGGGGCGAGGATATATCGGCGCTCAGCCCGCAGGACCGGGTGCGGAAGGGGATGGGCTTCGTGCCGCAGGTGGCGAACGTCTTCACCTCGCTGACGGTGGAGGAGAACCTTGAGATGGGCGCCTTCATCCGCGACGACGATTTCCGCGGGACCATGGCGCAGGTCTACGATCTGTTTCCGATCCTGAAGGAGAAGCGGCGCCAGCCGGCGGGCGAGCTGTCGGGCGGGCAGCGCCAGCAGGTGGCCGTTGGCCGCGCACTGATGACCGAGCCGAAGGTGCTGATGCTGGACGAACCGACCGCCGGGGTCAGCCCCATCGTCATGGACGAGCTTTTCGACCGCATCATCGAGGTGGCGCGGACCGGGCTCCCGGTGCTGATGGTGGAACAGAACGCCCGCCAGGCGCTGGAGATCGCCGACAAGGGTTACGTGCTGGTACAGGGGCGGAACGCCCATACCGGCACCGGGCGCGAGTTGCTGGAGGACCCCGAGGTGCGGCGGAGTTTCCTGGGCGGATGAGGGGCGTGGCACTCACTCTGGCGATGCTCGCCCCGCTGCCGGCGGAGGCGCGCGACCTCTTGTCCTGCCGCTTCGGCCCGGACTGCGTGGAAAACGCCGATTGCGCCGCGCCGGAACGCTGGCAGGTGGTCCGGCAGGACGAGGACGGCGGCTATCTGCTGGCCGATCAGCTGTCGAACCATGTGCGCCCGGTGGCGCTGACCCGGCTGGCGCACATGCTGCTGTTCGAGGGCGTCGAGCAGAGCACCGACGCTACCCCGGCCCCGGCCAGCGGCGCGCTGCGACTTGCGGTCACCGACGACCGGCGCGCGGTGCTGCAGGACGTGCTTTACATCGAGGCGGAACCGGGGAAATGGCGGCTATTCGCCACCAGCGTCGAAGGCGTTTGCGAGGATATCTCCCGATGAGACCATGGGCCTGCATCGCGCTGTCGATCCTCCCCTGCCCGGCCCTGGCCGAGGGCGCGCGGCTGGCGCTGGATTGCGGCATCGTCTCGGTCTGCGACATCGACGGCATCTGCGAGGAGGCCGAGGGCGACGTGCGCATCGCGGTCGAGCCCGAGGACATCGGCGACGACGGGCTGGGGCTCTACACGCTCTGGCTGGGCGACGGCGATGCGGTGCAGGCGCGGGGCCTGTCGCGCACCGGGCCCTTCGCCTGGTCCATGACGGACGACGACGCGCCGGTCGCCGCGACGCTGCTGCTGACCGGCGAGACCTCGGCCGTCTGGCTGCGCCGGGGCGCGGACGGCACGGCCGTGGACTTCCTGACCTGCGAGATCGTGTACTGATGGACCTGCTGAACGGACTTGTCGCCCTGCTGAACTTCGTCGTGATCCCGGCGGTGGCCTACGGCAGCCAGCTGGCGCTCGGCGCGCTCGGCGTGACGCTGATCTACGGCATCCTCAGGTTCTCGAACTTCGCCCATGGCGACACGATGGCCTTCGGCACCACGGTCACGATCCTCGTCACCTGGGCGCTGCAGGCGGCAGGCCTGTCGCTGGGCCCCCTGCCCGTGGCCCTGCTGGCCCTGCCCGCGGGGATCCTGGCCTGCGTGCTGCTGGTGCTGGGCACGGACCGGCTGGTCTATCGCTTCTACCGCGAGGTGCGGGCGAAGCCGGTGATCCTGGTGATCGTGTCCATCGGCGTGATGTTCATCACCAACGGCATCGTCCGCTTCATCATCGGCCCCGACGACCAGAGCTTCGCCGACGGGGCGCGCTTCGTCGTCTCGGCCCGCGACTTCCGCGACTGGTCGGGGCTGGAGGAGGGCCTCGCCATCCGTACCAGCCAGGTGCTGACCATGGTCACGGCGGCGATCGTTGTCGCGGCGCTCTTCTGGTTCCTGAACCGCACCCGCACCGGCAAGTCGATGCGCGCCTATTCCGACAACGAGGATCTGGCGCTGCTGTCGGGCATCAACCCCGAGAAGGTCGTCGCCGTCACCTGGATCATCGTCGCGGCACTCGCGACCGTGGCGGGGGTGCTCTACGGGCTGGACAAGGGGTTCAAGCCCTTCACCTATTTCCAGCTGCTGCTGCCGATCTTCGCCTCGGCCATCGTGGGCGGCCTCGGCTCTCCGCTCGGTGCCATCGCGGGCGGCTTCGTCATCGCCTTTTCCGAGGTCGGCGTGACCTACGCCTGGAAGAAGGTGCTGGGCTACATGATGCCCGAGGCGCTGGAGCCGCAGAGCCTCGTCCAGCTGCTGTCGACCGATTACAAGTTCGCGGTCAGCTTCGTGATCCTGCTGGTCGTGCTGCTGTTCCGGCCGACCGGCATCTTCCGGGGGAAATCGGTATGAGCGGGCTGGCCCTGAACAATCTGGCGAGGGGCGCGGCGCTTTATGCCCTGGTGGCGGTGCTGATCCTCGGCACCGGGTTCCTGCAAAGCTGGAATTCGGCGCTGCTGATCCTGAACATGGGCCTCGTCTCGGCCGTGATGGCGCTTGGCGTCAACCTGCAATGGGGCTTCGCCGGCCTCTTCAACGTGGGTGTGATGGGCTTCGTGGCGCTTGGCGGGTTGGCCACCGTGCTGGTCTCGATGCCGCCGGTGCCCGAGGCCTGGGCGGCCGGCGGGCTGCGGGTGGTCGGCGGGCTTGCGCTCGGCGCGGCGGTGATCGTGCTGGCGGCCGTGGTGCTGCGCCGGGCGACATCGTTCAAGGTGCCGCTGGTGCTGGCGGTGCTGATAGGCGGCTTCATCCTCTATCGCTGGGTCTTCGACGCGGGCACGAGCGCCGTGGAGGCGGTGGATCCCGCCTCGACCGGCTACCTCGGCGGGCTTGGACTGCCCGTGCTGGTCGCCTGGCCCGTGGGCGGGCTGCTGGCGGCCGGCGCGGCCTGGATCATCGGCAAGGCGGCGCTCGGGCTGCGGTCGGATTACCTGGCCATCGCCACCCTCGGGATCGCCGAGATCGTCGTCGCCGTGATGAAGAACGAAGACTGGATGGCCCGGGGCGTGAAGAACGTGATCGGCCTGCCCCGGCCCGTGCCCTACGAGATCGACCTGCAGCGCGACGCGGGCTTCGCCGAACGCGCGGCGGGATGGGGGCTGGACCCGGTCACCGCCTCGACGCTCTGGGTCAAGGTGCTCTACGCCGGGCTTTTCGCCGCCGTGCTGGCGGTGCTGCTGGTGCTGGCGCAACTGGCGCTGGCCTCGCCCTGGGGGCGCATGATGCGCGCCATCCGCGACAACGAGACGGCGGCCGAGGCCATGGGCAAGGACGTCACCGGGCGGCACCTCCAGATATTCATCCTCGGAAGCGCCGTCTGCGGCATCGCGGGCGCGATGATGACGACGCTGGACGGGCAACTGACGCCGGGCACCTATCAGCCCCTGCGGTTCACCTTCCTGATCTGGGTGATGGTGATCGTCGGCGGGTCGGGCAACAATTTCGGCGCGGTGCTGGGCGGCTTCGTGATCTGGTTCTTCTGGGTCCAGGTCGAACCGATGGGACGGTGGTTCCTGGAATTCGTCACCAGCGGCATGAGCGACGGCGCGGTCAAGCGGCACCTGCTGGAAAGCGCGGCGCACATGCGGCTGCTGACCATGGGAATCATCCTGCTGCTGGTGCTGCGCTTCGCGCCGCGCGGGCTGATACCGGAGAGGTAGCAGCCGGCGCGGACGGCGGCGCGGAAGGACAAGGGGCGACGCATGGACATGGACGACACGACCGCGCCGCGGGCCTGGTCGGAAGAGATCGACGGGCTGCGCTATCAGGGCCTCGAATGGGGGCCGCGCGACGGACGGCCGGTGCTGGCCCTGCACGGCTGGATGGACCACGCCGGCAGCTTCCGGGCGCTGGCGCCGCGGCTGACGGGATGCCGCGTCGTGGCGCCCGATCTGAGCGGCCAGGGGCTGAGCGCCCGCCGGGCGGCGCACGCGACCTACAACATCTGGGACGACCTGCCGCAGCTCGTCGCCCTGCTGGACCGGCTGGGCTGGCAGGAGTGCGTGCTGATCGGGCATTCGCGCGGGGCCAACATCTCGGCCCTGCTGGCGGCCGCGCAGCCCGAACGTGTGCGGGCCCTCGTCGCGCTGGATTCGCTGGTGCCGGCGCCGAACGACCCGGCGGAATTCGTCACAACCCTGCGGGCCTTCGTCGAGGACACGCGCCGCCGCGCGGGCGGCGATCTGCGCACCTTCGCCAGCCGCGAGGACTACATCCGCCGGCGCCAGGAACAGGGCAACTCGCCCGCGACGTCCCGGGCCCTGGCTGATCGGGCGCTGGAGGAGGTGCCGGAGGGCTTCCGCCTGCGCGGCGATCCCCGGCTTTTCGCCAGCTCGGCCATGCGGCTGACCGAGGAGCACGTCGAGGCGCTGCTGCGGGCGCTGACCTGTCCGGTTCTGAACATCTGGGCCGACGGCGGTATCGCCGCGCGGCCCGAGCGTGCGGCCAGGACCGTGGCTCTGGTCGCCCATGCGCGGGACGTGGTGCCGCGCTACGAGATGCTGCAGATGGGCGGCGACCACCATTTCCATCTGGACCCCGAGATCGCGGCGCGGATCGGGGCGGCGGTGCTGGAGTTTCTGGCGCGGCACGAGGCAGGCTGACGTCGCAGGGGGCGCTGCCCCCGTCCCGGCATACGCCGCCCCGGCCCCCGAGCCGGGGCCCCGGAGTATTTCGGCAAGAAAACGGGGAGCGCGAGCCCGTCCTACTCCGTGGTCTCGACGATTACCAGATCGCGGTCTGAGGCGTTGCGGGCGTGGCTCAGCGCCTCCTGGTATTCGGGGGAGCGGTAGCAGGCCTCAGCCGCCTCCAGGCTGGGGAATTTCGCGACCACGTTGCGGGCGCGGTCGCGGCCTTCCAGCTGGACGTAGCGGGCGGCGCGCGCGATGAAATAGCCGCCGTGCTTCTCGATGGCGGGACCGGCGAGCTTCGCATAGCGGCCGTAGGCCTCGTCGTCCGTGACGGTGACGTGTGCGATCCAGAGTGCGGGCATGTCCTAACCTCCGATCACGGCGCGCGCGGCCTCGATGGCCTTGTCGGCATTGGCCGCGTCCGGGCCGCCGCCCTGGGCCATGTCGGCCCGGCCGCCGCCGCCCTTGCCGCCGAGCGCGGGCACCGCGGCGCGCACCAGATCCACGGCCGAGACACGGCCCGTCAGATCCTGCGTCACGCCTGCGGCCACCGCCGCCTTGCCGTCGGCATCGGCGATCAGCAGCACCACGCCCGAGCCGAGGCGGCTCTTGTGTTCGTCGATCAGAGCCGGAAGGTCCTTGCCGGACACGCCCGACAGAACCTGCGCCATGAACTTCACGCCCGCGACCTCCTCCGCCTCGGCGCCGCCGCCCTGCCCGGCGCCGCCGGACATGGCCAGCTCGCGCTTCAGCTGCGCCACCTCGTTGGCCAGCGCCCGGCGTTCCTCGGCCAGGGCGCGGACGCGGTCCACCACCTCGCCCGCCGGGGCGCGCAGCAGGTTCGCGATCTCGGCCACCCGGTGATCCTGCGCCGACAGGTAGTCGAACGCCGCCTGGCCGGTCAGCGCCTCGACCCGCCGCACCCCGGCGGACGACGCGCTGTCGCCGAGGATCACGCAGAGCCCGATATCGCCCGTCTTGGCCACATGGGTGCCGCCGCAGAGCTCGATCGACCAGGTCTGCCTGTCCGCGCCCTTGCCCGTGGGCGCGCGGCCCATGGACACCACGCGCACCTCGTCGCCGTACTTCTCGCCGAAGAGCGCCTGCGCCCCGAGCGCGCGGGCGTCGTCGGGCGTCATGATCCGCGTCTCGACCGGCGAGTTCTGCCGGATGTAACGGTTCACCTCGGCCTCGACCGCCGCGATCTCCTCCAGCGACATCGCCTTGCCGTGGCTGAAGTCGAAGCGCAGCCGGTCCGGCGCGTTGAGCGAGCCGCGCTGCGCCACGTGATCGCCGAGCTCGCCGCGCAGCGCCTCGTGCAGCAGGTGGGTGGCCGAGTGGTTGCCGCGGATCAGCATGCGGCGGTCGTGGTCGACCTCCAGCTTCGCGCCCTGCCCCTTCGACAGCGTGCCCTCCGCGATCTCGGCGAAGTGGATGAACACCCCGGCGGCCTTCTTCGTGTCGGTCACGCGGGCCATGCCGGTGTCGGTGGTGATCGTCCCGGTGTCGCCGACCTGTCCGCCCGCCTCGCCGTAGAACGGCGTCTGGTTGGTCACGATCTGCACCGCGCCACTGCTGGCGCTGTCCGTCTGCGCCCCGTCCGCCACGATGGCGAGGATCTGCCCCTCCGCCACCTCGGTGTCGTAGCCCAGGAATTCGGTCGCGCCATGCGCCTCGGCCAGATCGAACCAGATGCGGCTGTCGGCGGCCTCGCCCGACCCGGCCCAGGCGGCGCGTGCCTTGGCCTTCTGCTCGGCCATGGCGCTGTCGAAGCCGGCGGTGTCGACCGCACGGCCCTGCTCGCGCAGCGCGTCCTGGGTCAGGTCCAGCGGGAAGCCGTAGGTGTCGTAGAGCTTGAATGCCGCCTCGCCCGGCAGGTTCGCGCCCTCGGGCAGCCGGCCCAGTTCCTCGTCCAGCAGCTTGAGGCCACGGTCGAGCGTCTGGCGGAAGCGGGTTTCCTCCAGCTTCAGCGTTTCCTGGATCAGGGCCTGGGCCTGGCGAAGCTCGGGATACTGCTCGCCCATCTGACGCACGAGTTCCGGCACCAGCCGGTACATCAGCGGATCCTGCGCCCCCAGCAGATGCGCGTGACGCATCGCGCGCCGCATGATCCGGCGCAGGACATAGCCGCGCCCGTCGTTCGACGGCATCACCCCGTCGGCGATCAGGAAGGAGGTCGATCGCAGGTGATCCGCGATCACCCGGTGATGCACCTTGCCCGGCCCGTCCGGGTCGGTGGAGGTGGCGTTGGCCGCGGCCTCGATCAGGCTGCGGATCAGGTCGGTGGCGTAATTGTCGTTCGTCCCCTGCAGCAGCGCCGCGACCCGCTCGATCCCCATGCCGGTGTCGATGCTCTGCGCTTCCAGTTCGCGGCGGGTGCCGTCCTCGAACTGCTCGTACTGCATGAAGACGAGGTTCCAGATCTCGACGAAACGGTCCCCGTCCTCCTCCGGGCTTCCCGGGGGGCCGCCCCAGTACTTGTCACCGTGGTCGAAGAAGATCTCCGAGCACGGGCCGCAGGGGCCGGTCGGGCCCATCATCCAGAAGTTGTCGTTGGTGGCGATGCGGATGATCCGCTCGTCCGGCAGGCCGGCGACCTTCTTCCATAGATCGGCGGCCTCGTCATCGGTGTGATAGACGGTCACCAGCAGGCGCTTCGCGTCGATGCCCAGCTCCTTCGTCACCATCTCCCATGCGAAGGGGATCGCGTCCTGCTTGAAGTAGTCGCCGAAGCTGAAGTTCCCCATCATCTCGAAGAACGTGTGATGGCGCGCGGTGTAGCCGACGTTGTCCAGATCGTTGTGCTTGCCGCCGGCGCGGACGCATTTCTGCGCGGTCGTGGCGCGGTTGTAGCTGCCGCTCTCGACGCCGGTGAAGCGGTTCTTGAACTGCACCATGCCCGAGTTGGTGAACATCAGCGTCGGATCGTTGCGCGGTACCAGCGGGCTCGACGCCACGACCTCGTGACCCTGACGCTTGAAATAGCTCAGGAAGGAGGAACGGATATCGTTGAGGCTCTGCATGATGGGGGTCCCGGCCGGCGTATGGTCTCGCTGATGTAGCGATGCGCCGCCGGGCTGTCCACCGGTTGCCGCGCCCGGCGGAGCGATCCGCATATCCCGGGCGTGGCATGAGTATTTGCGGAAAGATGAAGCGGAACGCCGCCCCTTCGTCTTTCCCGAAGCACTTCAGGGGAGCCGTGCCGCAAGCACGGCGGGGGCAGAGCCCCCTTCCCCCCGGTTCAGTCCTCCAGCACGTCCTTGTCGTCCTCGTCGCTGGCCCCGAAGTCGAGCCCGTGCGAGGCGCGGATCCTGTCCTCGATATCCAGCGCGATGGCGGTGTTCTCCTTCAGGAAGGTCTTGGCGTTCTCGCGCCCCTGACCGATCCGCTCGTCGCCGTAGGAATACCAGGCGCCCGATTTCTCGACCACGCCGGCCTTCACGCCCAGATCCAGCAGTTCGCCGGTCTTGGAGATCCCCTCGCCGTACATGATGTCGAATTCGACCTGCTTGAACGGCGGCGCCACCTTGTTCTTGACCACCTTCACGCGGGTCGCGTTGCCGACAACCTCGTCGCGGTCCTTGATCGAGCCGATGCGGCGGATGTCCAGCCGAACCGAGGAATAGAACTTCAGCGCGTTGCCGCCCGTCGTCGTCTCGGGGCTGCCGAACATCACGCCGATCTTCATCCGGATCTGGTTGATGAAGATCACCATGCAGTTCGACCGCGCGATCGAACCGGTCAGCTTGCGCATCGCCTGGCTCATGAGCCGCGCGTGCACGCCGACCGAACTGTCGCCCATGTCGCCTTCCAGCTCCGACCGGGGGGTCAGGGCGGCGACGGAATCCACGATGACCATGCTGACGGCGCCGGAACGTACCAGCGTGTCCGTGATCTCCAGCGCCTGTTCGCCGGTATCGGGCTGAGAGATCAGCAGCTCGTCCAGATCGACGCCCAGCTTCTTCGCGTATTGCGGATCCAGCGCATGTTCCGCGTCGACGAAGGCGCAGACGCCGCCCTTCTTCTGTTCCTCGGCCACGCAGTGCAGCGTCAGCGTCGTCTTGCCCGAGCTTTCGGGGCCGTAGATCTCGATGATGCGGCCCTTCGGCAGGCCGCCGATGCCGAGCGCGATGTCGAGCCCGAGCGAGCCGGTGGAGGTCGACTCGATGTCCTTCAGGGCGTTGTCGCCCCCCAGCTTCATGATCGAGCCCTTGCCGAACTGCCGTTCGATCTGTGCCAGGGCCGAATCGAGAGCCTTCTGCTTGTTCGCGTCGCGCTTGCCGTCCATGGAGAGAAGATCTGCCGTTGCCATGCTCTGACTTCCTTGTTTCATACCCGCCGGCAGGTGGCAATCACCGCCGATGTTCGCCTCTTGTTCCGCTGTGGATAAGTCCGAAACGAGAACATTTCAACCATTTTCGTGGCAGGTCCACTCTTCACGACAACGGTTAATTAGTGGTTTATTTTCGCGAGGGCGGCAGGCAGACCGGCCCGGAGACAGGCAGGAGCGGCAGATGTTGATATTTTCCCCGGCGAAGCTGGTGATCCTGTCGGTGCCGAAGACCGGAACGACCGCGCTGGAATCCGCGCTCGGGCCGCAGGCGGCGATCTGGGTGCAGAACCCGCCCGAGCTGAAGCATGCGCCGGTCTATCGCTACAATCGCTTCTTCCGCCCGATGCTGGAGAAGTTCGTCGCGCCCGACATCGAGGTCGTGGCGCTGATGCGCGAGCCGGTGTCCTGGCTGGGCAGCTGGTGGCGGTATCGCCAGCGGCCGGGGATGGAAGGCACGCGGAACGCGACCACCGGCATCGACTTCGACGCCTTCGTCGACGCCTATTGCAAGGGACAGCAGCCGGATTTCGCCGCTGTCGGCAGTCAGGCGAAGTTCCTCGAGGCGCAGCCGAACGGAACCAAGGTCGACCGGCTGTTCCGCTACGAGGATCAGGGGCGGTTTCTCGATTTCCTCCAGGAGCGGCTGAAGCTGGAGATCTCGCTCCCGCGGGAGAACGTCTCGCCGGCGATTCCGATGGAACTGTCGCCTGCGACCGAAGCGAAATACCGCCGGAAATACGCGGCGGAGTTCGAGCTGTGGGAGTCCATCGGCTGACCCCGGGCGCGCTGCGCGCTGTGCTTCCGTTCGGCGCCATGTGCGCACGCAATGTTGCTGCCTGAAGGCTCGAACGCCCGCGCCGGGTTTGGATTATCGCCCGGAGCCGCCGGCTGCCATCTCCGACATCGGCTCGCCCTCTGGAGCGGCCGACGCGGCTTTTCAAATCACTGCGCCAGACCTGGTCGCGGCGAACGCAGCCATGGGGGCAGACCCGGCCACGGCAAACGCCGCCTCTGCGCGGGAGCCGGTATCGCATATTGCGTCCGACGCGCCACTCCGCCCGGATGCCGCCATGCCGGAAGTCGCCGAAACCCCGCCTTCGTCGCTCGGGATCAAGACTGAATCGAGGGCGCAGAGCCTGCCCACGCATCGCCACATCCCGGCCCATGGCGCTCCATCCCGACCGCGTCGCCGGCGGGGTGCACGGATGTCAGTGCAACTGCCGCTGGACCGTCTCCGTCAGCTGGTTCAGCGAGAAGGGCTTGGGCAGGAAGACGGAATTCGGGATCCGCTGCTGGGCGTTCTCGAAACTGTCCTCGGCATAGCCCGAGACGAAGACGACGCGCACGTCCGGCCGTTCTTCCAGCGCCTTGCGTACCCAGCTCGGCCCGTCCATGCCGGGCATCACCACGTCGGTGACGAAGATGTCGACCTTCAGCGCGCGGTCCTCCAGCGTGTGCAGCGCATCCTCGGCGCTTTCGGCCTCCAGCACCGTGTAGCCGCGCAGGCGCAGCGCCTGGCTGGCGAAGGCGCGCACCGGCGCCTCGTCCTCGACCAGCAGCACGACGCCCTCGTCCACGCGCGCCTGCGCGGCCGGCGGCGGCGGCGCTTCGGCGGCGCGGTCGGCAGGGCGTTCCTGCGGGGCGTCGTAGGCGGGGAAGAGCAGCGTGAAGGTGGTGCCCTGGCCGGGCTCGCTGTCCACGAAGATGAAGCCGCCGGTCTGCTTGACGATGCCGTAGGCGGTGGAGAGACCGAGGCCCGTGCCCTCCCCCACGCGTTTGGTGGTGAAGAACGGCTCGAATACCTTCGACAGCTTGTCGTGCGAGATGCCGTGGCCGGTGTCGCTGACCCGGACCGAGACGTATTCGCCCGGTGCCACCTCCGCCCGGTCGCGCTTCATGTGCTCCGCGAGGCGCAGACTTTCGGTGACGATGCGGATCTCGCCGCCGTCGGGCATCGCGTCACGGGCGTTGACCACGAGGTTCATCAGCACCTGTTCCAGCTGCCGCTTGTCGGCGCGGATCGTCCTGAGCAGCGGGTCGTGGCTGAGGCTGAGCGTCACCTTCTCTCCGACGAGGCGGTTCAGCAGATGGGTCAGATCGCTCAGCGTGTCGCGCAGGTCCAGCACCTCGGGGCGGAGCGTCTGCTTGCGCGAGAAGGCCAGCAACTGGCCCACGAGCGAGGCGGCGCGGTTGGCGTTCTGGTGGATCTGGATCAGGTCGGAATAATCCGGATCGCCCGAATCGTGGCGCAGCAGCAGCAGGTCGCAATGCCCGGAGATCGCCGTCAGCAGGTTGTTGAAATCATGCGCCACGCCCCCCGCCAGCTGGCCGATCGCCTGCATCTTCTGGCTCTGCACGAACTGCGCTTCCAGCGTCTTGAGCTCAGTCGCATCACTTAGAACGGCGATCAGCGCCGGCCCGGACCCGCCGGTCATGCGCTTGAGCGTGACCTGCACGTAGGTCTCCCGTTCCGGATCCGACAGGCGCAGGAATTCCGAATGCACCGGCGTCTTTCCCGCCGCCGCCTCCGCCAGCCAGTCGGCGATGGAACGGCCCAGCCCCTCCATCAGGTCCGACAGCTGCGCGCCGGGCCGGCAGGCAGGGCCCAGCAGGTCGCGGGCGGGCGCGTTCGACGCCTCCACGCTGCCGTCGCCGGCGAGGCGCAGCAGCGGCACCGGCAGCAGGTCCAGCATGTCGCTGTCGTTGCGCACGCCCGCACGCTCCCCCTCTCCGGCGGAGAGCAGCAGCAGCTCGCGCCGGCCCATCGACTCCCCCAGTTCCACGACGAGGGCGCGGCCGGGGCCGTCGACCGTCTGCAGGTCGTGAACCTCTCCGGGGCGTAGCGGCAGGTCGGGAAAGATCGCGTCCAGCGTGCGGGGCCGGCCGCCGATCAGCGCGCGCGCCGCCTCGTTCATGAAGAGAACGGAATTCGACCGGCCAACGGTCAGCACCGGCACCTCGCGTGCCTCGCCGCCCGGCAGCGGCGTGCCGAATTCCTCGAACCGCCAGAGCAGCGCGTCGTCCGGCAGGCGGTGCACCGACAGACGCGCCTGGCCGCGGCGGGTGACCACCGTCTCGCGCGCCGCGCCGTTGGCCGCCGCGCGGATCCGGAGCCGCCGCAGCACCGACGACGGATGCGCGAAGACATTGCCGAACAGGGTCGCGAGGCCGCTGGGCCCGGCCGGGCCGAACTGGTGCGCCGCGGCAGCGTTGCTGTGCAGGATCTCGCCGTCCAGCGAGGTGACGAAGCCGGGCGCCGTATCCTCCGCCACGAAGGCGGCGACGGCCGCGACGCCCGCGCGTTCGCGGATGTCGCGCCGCCAGAGAGCATGGCGCAGGATCGCCCAGACCAGCAGCAGCGTCAGCCCCGCCGCGGCCAGCGGCAGGGCCACGGGCTGCGGCGCCAGCAGCGCCGAGGCGAGGCAGGCGCAGAGCGACAGCAGCGGCAGCAGCAGAAGGCGCGGCGCAAGAGCCACCGAAAGGCGCGTGATCGGTCCGGTCCGGGCCGTCTGCACTGTCACACTCGCCTCCACAGGATGGTGCCGGCGGGGCGGGCCGCCGGGATGTCCGGGCGAACCCTTGCATGGTGGCGGTTAAGGACGGTTTAACACCGGCCGCATCGGCACCGCCCGCCTCCGGACCGGCCGCCTCCGAACCAACCGCAAGCGGACCGACCCCGCGGCGGGGTCCGGCGATTATGACCCGGCGCCGACACGCGTCAAGTGCGCGACGTGGAAGCCGTCGCCGCCCTCCTCCAGCCCGATCCTGCGCTGGAAGGCGCAGATCCAGCCCGGGTGCCGGGCCAGGAAGGCCGCGACCCGATCCTCGTTCTCGGCCCGCAGCAGCGAGCAGGTGGCATAGGCCAGCACGCCCGCCGGCGCCGTCAGCGCGGAGGCCCGGTCGAGAATGGCATCCTGCGTGGTGGTCAGCCGCGCCAGCGCCTCGGGCGTCAGCCGCCATTTCCCCTCGGGCGAGCGTCGCCAGGCGCCGGAGCCGGAACAGGGCACATCGCAGAGCACCAGATCCTGCGCCCAGAGGTCCGCATCCGCCACGATCCGCACCGCGACGCCGGCGCGGTCGGCCCGTGACGGCAGATCCTTCATCCGGCGCGGGTCGGCATCGTGACAGGTGAACTCGGCGCGGGCGCGGCCGGCCATGGCCAGGGTCTTTCCGCCCCCGCCGGCGCAATAGTCCAGCACGCGCATCCCGTCGGTCAGCGGCAGGCTGTCGGTCACCGCCTGGCTGGCGGCGTCCTGCAATTCGGCAAGGCCGGTCGACAGGACGGGATGGACGTTGAGGGCACGGGCGCCCTCCGTCACCTCGATCGCGGTCGGGGAAAGGGGGTGGGGCCGGCACGCGATGCCGCTTGACCTCAGCGCCTCAACCACCTGATCCGGCGCCGCTTTCCGCAGGTTGGCGCGCAGGAAGACCGGCGCGCGGTCCTGCAGGGCAAGGCCCGCGGCCTCCGTCCCCTCGGCTCCGAGCGAGGCGTCCAGCAGCGGCAGCAGCCAGTCCGGCAGGTCGAGCCGGGTGCCGCGGTCCGCCGCAGGTTCCGGCACCAAGCGTTCCTCCGGCGTCAGGGGCGTCGGCGCATGGCCCTCGCCGGTGAACATCGCCTCCGGATCCGCGCCCTGCCGCCGCAGCGCGCCCAGCATCAGGCCCCGCCCGGTCGCGGCGCCGCCGCGCGCGGCATCGCTGCGCAGGCGGCGGATGGCGTCGAACACGTGGTCCCGCACCGCCGCGCGATCCTTCGATCCGGCGAAGCGCGACCGCCGCGCCCAGGCGGTCAGCGCCTGTTCGGCCGCCGCGCCGCCGAGAAAGGCGTCGAGGATCTCGATGGCGGCGGCGATGCGGGCGGCGGGGGTCATGCAGGCTCCGGTCGGTTGCGCTCGGCGGGATACAGGAGCGGGCGCGGCACGTCCATCGCGGCCGTGCCCGAGATGGCCGAGGCAGGCGGGTCGCGAAAGGGTTGCACTTGCCGCGCGGCAGGTGAAGGATCGCCCGAAACGGAAGGAGAGCCCGATGCCGCACGATCATGAACCGCGCTGGAAACACGACGGGGTCCGGGTGATTCCCGGCGACCGGCTGGATCCGAACACCGCGCAGACCCCCGGCATGTTCCGCCAGGCCGCGATCAACGCCGCCCGCACCGGCGCGCAGAAGATCTGGGCCGGCACCGTGGCCATCGACCCCGACGCGAAAACCGGCGTGCACCATCACGGAGAGCTGGAATCGGTGATCTACGTGGTCAGCGGCAAGGCGCGGATGCGGTGGGGCGACAAGCTGGAATTCGTGGCCGAGGCCGGGCCCGGCGATTTCATCTTCGTCCCGCCCTTCGTGCCGCATCAGGAGATCAACGCCGATCCCGAAGAGGTGCTGCAATGCGTTCTGGTACGGTCCGACAACGAGGCGGTGGTGGTCAACCTGCCCGATATCGAACCGGTCGAGAAGCCCGAGGAAGTGCTGTGGATCGACCCGATCCACCAGAAGGGCGGGCAGCCCTGAGACGGGCAAATTCCGCACGAACCATGCGATGAGGGCGCGGCTCCGGCCGCGCCCTTTCCCGTTCCGGCCGCCGCTTCCGCCGTGCCCCGCGCCCCGCCGCATGCAGACAACCCCTGCCCCCCGCGGTTCCGCCCATGTGTCGAATTTCGCCATGCGGATTGAAACGAGGGCTCCGGCATGGAAGGGTGAATTCCACGGCATACCAAAATCGGGCCACCTGGTCCGATGCGGCGCCGGACAGGGAGGAGCGCAGCCGATGCAGGACCGCAGGATCTACCAGGCGATCGCCGAGGCCTTCCACGCCGAAGGGGTGCGCACCGCCTTCAGCCTGACCGGCGACGGCAACATGCACTGGGAGGCCGCGCTGGCCGCCCTGCCCGGCGTCCACAGCTACCACGTCCGGCACGAACACGCGGCGGTCGCCATGGCCACCGCCTGGGCGCGGGCGACGGGCGAGGTCGGCATCGCCTCGGTCACCTGCGGGCCGGGGCTGACGCAGATCATGACGGCGCTGGCCACGGCGGCGGTGGCGCGCATCCCGCTGGTCGTCTTCTCGGGCGAGGATCCGATCGACGCCACATGGTACAACCAGCGGATCGACCAGGAGCCACTGGTGCTGGGCTGCGGCGCGGCCTATGTCGCCGCCCGCTCGGCGAAGCTGATCGAGCATCACGTGATGGAGGCCTTCACCATCGCCCGAACGGAACGGCGACCGGTGGTGCTGGCCGCCCCCCTGGATCTGCAGAAACAGGCGATTGCGGCCGGCGCCTACGTGCCCTCCACCGCGCTGATCCCGCCCTCTCCGCCCCGCCGCCCAGATCCGGAGGAGGTGGAGCAGGCGGTGACCCGCATCCGCGCAGCGCGGCGCATCGTCATCCTCGGCGGCCGCGGCGTGGTGGCGAGCGGCGCACGCGCGGCCTGCGAAAGCCTGGCCGAGACGCTGGGTGCGGGACTTGCCGTGACACTCCCCGCGAAGGGGCTGTTCCACGGGCATCCGCACTACATCGGCGTGTCGGGCGGCTTTGCCCATGCCGCCACCCGCGCGGCGCTGGAACAGGCCGATCTGATCCTCGCCGTGGGCGCCAGCCTCACCTCGCACACCAGCGACGCGAACGCGCTCTTCTCGCCGGAGGACGTGATCCGCATCGACCCCGATCCGCCGATGCTGAAGCACGGCCAGGTCCCCGCCCGGCAGCAGATCCGCGCGGATGCGGGCCTCGCGCTCGCCGAGATCGCGGAGTGGCTGCGCAACGACGCGCCCCGACCGGCGCAGGCGGACTGGGACGTCCCCGGCTTCGCCCGGCGGGTGATGGAAGAGCCGCCGGACCCGACGCCCCGCCCGCCCTCGGACGGATACCTCGACCCGATGGCGGTGGCCGAGGCGCTGTCGCGGGCCGCGCCGGCGCACTGGACGCATGTCTCCTCCTCGGGGCATTGTTCCTGGTACACCACCCACATCCACGGGCGCGACGCGGACAACACCATGGCGATCCGCGAATTCGGCGCCATCGGCAACGGCATCTGCTACGCCGCCGGCCGCTGGGCCGCCCGGCCCGACCAGCCGGTCATGCTGACCGAGGGCGACGGCGGCTTCCTGATGCATGTGCAGGAGCTGGAGACGGTCGCGCGCTACGGCATGAAGATCCTCTTCTGCGTGTTCAACGACGGGGCCTACGGGTCCGAGATCCACAAGCTGCGGGCCGACGGGCTGGACGACAGCGGCGCGGTCTTCGGCCGCCGCGACTTCGCCGCCCTGGCGCGCGGGTTCGGGATCGAGGGCCACCGGATCGACGATCCGGCGCAGCTGCCCGACCTCGCGAGGGCCTTCGAGGCCTCGGACGGCCCGATGCTGTGGGACTTCCACATATCGGACCGGATCATGGCGCCGACGATGCGGCGTCAGACCCATGCGTCGCCGCTCAGGAAACCGGCGCCCGAAGAGGCGGGGGCGACGCGCTGACACAGACTCTGGGAGGAGAAAAGATGAAACAGATCAGGACAATGGCGGCCGCTCTTGCGGTGACCGCCCTGCCCTTCGCGGCACAGGCTCAGGACTGGCCGACGAAGGACGTCACCATTGTCGTGCCCTACAGCCCCGCGGGGTCCACCGACCCCGTCGCCCGCTTCCTCGGGCAGGAGCTTCAGCAGATGTGGGGCCAGAACGTGGTGATCGAGAACAAGCCGGGCGCCGGCGCGACCATCGGCACCGCCTATGTCGCCACGCAGCCGGCCGACGGGCACACGATCCTGCTGACCACCGCCGCCTACACGACCGCGCCCGCGGTCTACAAGGAACTGCCCTACGACCCGATCAACGACCTGATCCCGGTCGCCCAGGCCGGATTCACCCAGTTCGTCGTCACCGCCGGGCCGAGCGTGAAATCGGAGGATCTGGCGGGCTTCCAGGAAGAGGCGAAGGAACGGCAGGTGTTCCTGGCCACCTCCGGCCTCGGCTCCTCGGGGCATTTCGTGTCCGAACTCTTCGCCCGCGCCGCCGGTCTGCCGGACGCGCTGCCGGTGCACTACAAGGGTGGCTCGCCCGCGCAGGTCGACGTGATCGGCGGGCGCGCCGACATCTACATCGGCTCCGCCCTCGCGGTGCTGGGCAACGTCGAGGCGGGCAAGACCAAGGCCCTGCTGGTCATGGGCGACACCAAGGCCGCGCAGATGCCCGACACGCCGACCGCCACCGAGGCAGGGCTGCAGGGCGCCGACGTCACCTTCTGGTGGGGCGTCTTCGCCCCGGCCGGCACGCCGGACGACGTGGTGCAGAAGATCCACGACGACATCATGACCGTGCTGGAAAGCGACAAAGGTCAGGAGTGGATGAGCACCAACTCCGCCGCCGTCCGCAACTATTCGGTCGAGGAGTTCACGACGCTGGTCGCGGACGAGATCGAGCAGTGGAAGGCCCTGGCCGAGGAACGCGGGATCGAGGCGAACTGAGCCTCCGTCCGAGACGACAGGCGCGGCCCCCGGTTCACTGCGGGCCGCGCCCCTTCCCCGTGCGAGGCACCCATGAAACGACTGACCGGCAAGATCGCCGAGGACCGCATCCGCCTGACCGACACGCCCCGCCCGCCCGAGGGCATCGTGGAGCGGATCCGCGCCATCGGCTGCGACACCAGCCTGCTGTCCGACGCGATGGACGATCTGGGCATCGCGGGGGCGCTGAACGCCTCGGACTTCCGCCCGACGCTGCCCGGCGCGGCGATCGTCGGTCCCGCCGTCACCGTCCGGAACATCCCCGCCGACAGCCATCCCACCCCGCTTGAGCGGGCGCAGGCCGGTCGCAACGGCATGGCCGAGATGGAGGCGCACAAGCTCGCCTCGCCCGGCGACGTGATCGTGATCGAGGCCGTGCCGGGCCTGTCGAACATGGGCGGCATCTCGGCCCTGATCGCGAAGCAGCGCGGCATTGCCGGCGCCGTGGTGCAGGGCGGCATCCGCGACGTGGGCCATTCGCGCGGCGAGGGCTTCCCCCTCTGGGCGACCGAGATCAGCCCGATCACCGGCAAGTGGCGCGTCGAGACCATCGAGATCAACGGCCCCGTCTCGCTGGGCGGGGTGCGGGTGCGGCCGGGCGATCTGATCGTCGCGGACGAGACCGGGATCTGCGTGGTGCCGCCCGAACGGGCCGACGCCATCCTGAAGATCGCCGAGGGTCAGCAGGCGCTGGAAGAGGCGAAGATCGAGGCGGTGAAGGCCGGCGCCCACATCGCCGATCTGCCCGGGAAGCTCCCGAAGTGACGGGCTGCGTATCGGGCCGCGTACGGGGGCGCGCATGGGGCCCGTCACCTCGCCGCGCATCCGGCACCGCAGGGCCTGCGAGGGCCGGGAGGCATCCGTGAGGCAGGTCGACCGCACCGACATCCTGGCCGGGCTCTTCGTCATCGCCTTCGGGCTCTACTTCCTGATCGGCGGGCTGGAATACCGGATGGGCACCGTCGTCCGCATGGGGCCCGGCTTCGTGCCCGCGGCGCTTGGCGGTATCGCGGTGATCCTGGGCCTCGCCATCTGCGCCGCCGCCTTCCGCCGCGCGGGGGCCTGGCCGCGGATCGACTGGCGGCAGACGCTGATGGTGCTGGCCGCCATCCCGGTCTTCGCCCTGCTGCTGGAGCGCACCGGTCTGCTGCCGGCGGCCTTCCTGGCGGTGCTCGTCGCCTCTGCCGCCCTGCCGGTCACCCGGCCGCTGACCAACGTGATCCTTGCGGCGGCGGTGGCGCTCGGGGCCTGGGCGGTCTTCGTCCTGCTGCTGGGGATGCCGATCCCCCCCCTGTGGTTCGACCTGTGAGGCGCGCATGAGCCTGATCGACAACATCGCTCTGGGGTTCAGCACCGCCATCAGCGTCCAGAACCTGCTCTACTGCTTCCTCGGCGTCTTCTTCGGGACCCTGCTGGGCGCCCTGCCCGGCATCGGCGCCCTTGCGGCGGTGTCGATCCTGCTGCCGCTGACCTTCGGGCTGGACCCGACCACGGCGCTGGTGATGCTGGCCGGCGTCTACTACGGTGCGGAATACGGCGGCTCGACCTCGTCGATCCTGCTGAACCTGCCGGGCACGCCGTCGAACGCGGTCACCTGCCTCGACGGCTATCCGATGGCGCAGCAGGGCCGCGCGGGCGTGGCGCTCTTCGCCACCACGGTCGCGTCCTTCTTCGGCGGGTCGCTGGGGATCATCGCGCTCTACACGATCTCGCCCTACCTCGCCGAGGCGGCCATCGCCATGGGGCCGGCGGATTACTTCTCGCTGATGGTCGCGGGTCTGGTCGCTGCCGCCGCGGTCACCCAGGAGGAGCCGCTGAAGGGCCTTGCCATGGTGGTCTTCGGCCTGGCGCTCGGCACCGTGGGCACGGACATCGACAGCGGCGTCGCCCGCTTCCACTGGGGGATGCTGGAGCTGCGCGACGGCATCAGCTTCATCGCGCTGGCCATGGGCCTCTTCGGCGTGTCCGAGGTGATCCTGTCGCTGGCCACGATGCACGAACGCCAGGTGAAGCAGCGGGTGACGCTGCGGGGGATGCTGCCGACGCGGTCGGAATGGAAACGCAGTTTCAAGCCGGCGCTGCGCGGCGCGGGGATCGGCGGGATCTTCGGCGCCCTGCCCGGCACCGGACCGACCATCGGCACCTTCATCGGCTACACGCTGGAACAGCGCCTCGCGAAGGATCCGTCGATCTTCGGCAAGGGCGCGATCGAGGGCATCGTCTCGCCCGAGAGCGCCAACAACGCCGCCGTTCAGACCGCCTTCATCCCGACGCTGACCCTCGGCATACCCGGCAGCGCGACCATGGCGATCATGCTGGGCGCGCTGATGATGAACGGCGTGGCGCCGGGGCCGAACCTGATCAACTCCAACCCCGAGATCTTCTGGGGCCTCGCGGCGAGCTTCTGGATCGGCAACGTCTTCCTGCTGGTCCTCAACATCCCGCTGATCGGCATCTGGGTGCGGCTGCTGCAGGTGCCGTACCACCTGCTCTACCCGGCGATCCTGATCCTGATCTGCGTGGGCTGCTACACGATCCGGTCGAATGTCTTCGACATCTTCCTGGTGCTGATCTTCGGCCTGCTGGGCTTCGTGCTTCGCAAGCTGCGATTCCAGCTGGCGCCGGTGCTGATCGGCTTCATCCTCGGCCCGATGATCGAGGAGAACTTCAAGCGCGCCATGCTCTTCGGCCGCGGCGACTTCACCTACCTGGTGCAGCAGCCGGTGTCGGGCGTCTTCCTCGGCATCACGGCCCTGCTGATCGTCTGGGCGGTGTGGCGCACCGTGCGGAAGCGGCCGCGCCGGGCGGCGGAGTAACGCCCGCCGCCGGCCCCGTCTGCGCCCGTCTGTGCCCGGCCGGCCGTCAGCCGATCCGGTAGTTCGGGCTTTCCCGGGTGATCTGCACGTCGTGGACGTGGCTTTCCTTCAGCCCGGCGCCGGTGATGCGGACGAAGCTGCAGTTCTTCCGCATCTCCTCGACCGTCGCGCAGCCGGTGTAGCCCATGGCGGCCTTCAGCCCGCCGACCAGCTGGTGCAGCACGGCCGCGGCCGGGCCCTTGTAGGGCACCTGCCCCTCGATCCCCTCCGGCACCAGCTTGTCGCTGGCGGCGTCCTTCTGGAAATACCGGTCCGCCGAGCCCCGCGCCATCGCGCCGAGCGAGCCCATGCCGCGATAGGCCTTGAAGGTCCGGCCCTGGTAGAGGATCACCTCGCCCGGGCTCTCGTCGGTCCCCGCGATCATGCTGCCCACCATCGCCACGCTCGCCCCCGCCGCGATCGCCTTGGCGAAATCGCCCGAGAACTTGATCCCGCCGTCCGCGATCACCGGCACGTCGCCCGCGGCGGCCGCGCAATCCATGATCGCCGTGAGCTGCGGCACGCCCACGCCCGCGACCATCCGCGTCGTGCAGATCGAGCCGGGCCCGATCCCCACCTTGACCGCATCCGCGCCCGCGCCGATCAGCGCCCGCGTCGCCTCGGCCGTGGCGACGTTGCCGGCGACCACCTGCACCTCGTTCGACAGCGTCTTCGCGCGCTCCACGGCCTTCGCCACGCCCTCGGAATGGCCGTGCGCGGTGTCGACCACCAGCATGTCGACGCCCGCATCCACCAGCGCGGCCGAGCGTTCGTAGCCCGCATCGCCGACGGTCGTCGCCGCGGCGACCCGCAGGCGGCCCAGGTTGTCCTTGCAGGCGGTCGGGTTCAGCACCGCCTGTTCGGTGTCCTTCAGCGTCAGCAGGCCGGTCAGCTTGCCGGCCTTGTCGGTGACCAGCAGCTTCTCGATCCGGCGCGCCTTCATCAGGGAAATCGCCTCGTCCCGGTCGGCGGGCTCCTGCAGGATGGCCAGATCGTCCGAGGTCATCATCACATGGACCGGCGTCCGCTCGTCGCTGGCGAAGCGCATGTCGCGGTTGGTGACGATGCCGACGACGCGGCCCTTCTCGTCCACCACCGGAAAGCCCGAGATCTTGTACTTCTCGCGCAGCGCGTTGGCGTCGGCCAGGGTCTGGTCGGGGCGCAGCGTGATCGGCTTGTAGACGATGCCGCTCTCGAAGCGCTTCACCCGCCGGACCTCGTCGGCCTGCTTGAGGATGTCGAGGTTGCGGTGGATCACCCCCATGCCGCCGGCCTGGGCCAGACAGATCGCCATGCTCGACTCGGTCACCGTGTCCATGGCCGAGGACAGGAGCGGGATGTTGAGGGATATGGCCTTCGTCACCCTGGTCCTTGTGTCGGCCGTGCTCGGCAGCACGGACGACGCCGCAGGGACCAGCAATACATCGTCGAAGGTGAGCGCCTCACGAATCTCCATTTCCGCCTCCATGGAAAGCTCGTTTGGCGGTTCCCTGTTTCACGGATGCCGGGGAAGGGCAACCCCGAAAGCGCCCGGGCGCGGCCGCTCCGGCCCGGCACGATCACGCGCATGTGCCCGGGCCGCGGCACCGCCCCCGTGGCCAGCGACGGCGCGGGGCGCTAGCCTTCCGTCAGAGGCGGGAGGCCGGCCGGACGGAGGTCCGGACAGAGCCGGAACCCGCCCGCCCCGAGAGCAGACCAGACCGCAGAGAACAGGCCCCCGATGCGACCCATATCCCTCCTGACGCTGGCCCTGGCCGGCGTCCTTGCCGCGACGTCGGCGCCGGCACAGTCCGATCCGCAACCTGATCCCGAAACAGACCGCTGCCGCGCCTTCGTCAACGGCAGCGAGATCGTCGTGACCTACGCACCCGACCGGGTCGAGGCGACTCGGCGCGAGCGCGCGATGTCCTGGCCGGGCCGCGCCTGGAACCGTGCCTGGGGGACGCCGCCCGACTGCCCGTCCGAGGTGGTGATCACCTATCTCGCCGTCACCGTTCCCGAAGCGCAGACGGAAGGCTACTGCCTCGCCGCCAGCGGCGCCGACGGCTCGTTCCTTCTGGTGCCGGGAGAGCGCAATTTCCGCGGCCGCTGCCGCCGCACCACCTGCGAGGTGGTCGACACCACGAAGGATCAGGCGCTGGCCCTGGCCGCCGGCATGGCCCGCCGCGCCACCGGGCAGGAGGAGGAGGAGGCGCCTGGCGGCGCGAGCCTCGTCTCCCACGCCTCGGGCGCGCTGCTGGCCACCGGCACGGGCGGCACGGTCACGGCGCTGCTGCAATCGCTGGGCGGCACCGTGGCCGGCGCGGTCTCGACCCCCGCCCTGCTGACGGCCGGCGCGGTGACCGTCGTGGCCCTCGGCGGGGCGGTCTACGTCTGCAGCGAGTGAGCCCCGCCCCGGTCGCGGGATCCGGCGGCAACCGGACGGATTCGAGTATTTGCGGCAAGAAAATGGGGAGGGACCGCCCTCCCTTTCACCTTTCCGCAAGATACTCCCGCCGGAGGCGCCCCGGTTGCGGCACGTGACGGGGATCCTCCCTCAGGACCGGACCGTGCCCTTGCCGTCCACGAGATACTTGAAGCTCGTCAGCTGCTCGGCCCCCACGGGGCCCCGCGCGTGCATCTTGCCGGTGGCGATGCCGATCTCGGCGCCCATGCCGAATTCCCCGCCGTCCGCGAACTGGGTGGAGGCGTTGCGCATCAGGATGGCGCTGTCGAGCTCGTGGAAGAACTTGTCGGCGGCCACGTCGTCGGCGGTGATGATCGCGTCCGTGTGGTTCGACCCGTAGCGCCGGATATGGGCGATCGCCTCGTCCAGCCCGTCGACCAGCTTCGCCGCGCAGATCATGTCGAGGAATTCGTGGCCGAAATCCTCCTCCTTCGCCGGAACGACACCCTTCAGCTTCGCCAGCTCGCCCGCGCCGCGCACCTCGACCCCCGCCGCGACCAGCGCGTCGGTCAGGATCGGCCCGTGCTGCGTGTAGAAGCGCCAGTCGATCAGCAGACATTCCAGCGCGCCGCAGATGCCCGTGCGGCGGGTCTTGGCGTTCAGCACGATCTCGACGGCCATGGCGGGGTCGGCGGTGGCACCGACATAGGTGTGGCAGATGCCTTCCAGATGGGCGAAGACCGGCACGCGGGCCTCCCTCTGCACCAGGCTCACGAGCCCCTTCCCGCCGCGCGGGACAATCACGTCGATATGCTCCACCATGCGCAGCATTTCCCCGACCGCCGCGCGGTCGCGGGTCGGGACGCGCTGGATCGCGGTCTCGGGCAGATGCGCCTGGCGCAGGCCCTCGACCAGGCATTCGTACAGGGCTCCGGACGTCTGGAAACTCTCCGACCCGCCCCGCAGGATCACCGCGTTCCCGGCCTTCAGGCACAGCGCCCCCGCGTCGACCGTCACGTTGGGGCGGCTTTCGTAGATCACGCCGACCACGCCCAGGGGCGTCCGCACCCGGCGGATGTGCAGGCCCGAGGGCATGTCCCATTCCGCGATCACGCGGCCCACCGGATCGGCCTGTTCGGCCACGGTGCGCAGCCCGTCCACGATCCCGCGCAGCCGGTGCGGATCCAGCCGCAGCCGGTCGAGCATGGCGGGGGTCAGGCCCTTGCCCTCGGCCTCTTCGAGGTCGAGCGCGTTGTAGGCGAGGATCTCGTCCTCCCGCTTCGTGATCTCGGTCGCGGCGCCGACAAGGGCCGCGTATTTCCGCTCCTGGCTGGCGGTGGCAAGCTCGGCGGCGGCGGCGCGGGCGGCTTCGCCCATGCCGCGCATCAGATCGGGGATGTTGTCCAGGTCCTTCATGGGGTTACGCTCCATTCCTCAATCCCGATCCGACTGGATCGCCATATCGTCCCGATGCACCAGCGCGGCGCGGCCGGGATAGCCCAGCAGCGCCTCGATCTCCTGGCTGCGATGGCCTGCGATGGCCTTCGCCTCCTCCGAGGTGTAGCGCGTCAGCCCCAGCCCCAGCACCTCGCCGCCCGGCCCGGCAATCGCCACCGGATCGCCGCGCCCGAAGCGGCCGGTCACCTGGGCCACGCCCGCGGGCAGCAGGGACCGCCCCTGCGCCATCGCCCGGACGGCGCCGGCATCCAGCACCAGCGTCCCCTTGGGCTTCATCGCCGCGATCCAGCGCTTGCGCGCCTGCTGCGGATCGCCCTGCGCCGTGAACCAGGTGGAGGGCGCACCGTTTTCCAGCAAAGCCAACGCGTTGTCGGGCGTTCCCAAAGTGATGCACAGGGCGCAGCCGGCACGGGTGGCGGTGCGCGCGGCCATCAGCTTGGTCTTCATCCCGCCCTTGGACAGGCCCGATCCGGCATCGCCCGCCATCGCCTCGATCTGCGGTGTGATTCGGTTCACCACGTCGAACCGCTGCGCCGCCGGGTCCTCGTTCGGGTTGGCGGAATAGAACCCGTCCACGTCCGACAGCAGCACCACCTGATCCGCGCCGACCGTCACCGCGACCTGGGCCGCCAGACGGTCGTTGTCGCCGTAGCGGATCTCGTCCGTGGCGATAGTGTCGTTCTCGTTCACGATGGGCACCACGCCGAAGCCCAGAAGCGTCTCGAGCGTCGCGCGGGAGTTCAGATACCGCCGCCGGTCCGAGCTGTCCTCCAGCGTCACCAGCACCTGCGCGATGCGGATGCCGTGGGGCGACAGGGCCCGTTCGTAGGCCGCCGCGAGGCCGATCTGCCCGACCGCCGCCGCAGCCTGCGCCTGTTCCAGCGGCAATGCGCCCTGGCCCAGCCCCAGCACGCCGCGTCCGAGCGCAATGGAGCCCGAGGACACCAGGATTACATCCGTCCCCCGCGCCCGGATCCGCGCCACGTCGGCGGCAAGGCTGTCCAGCCAGGACGCCCTCAGCGCCCCGGTCGTGCGGTCCACCAGCAGGGCCGAGCCGATCTTGACGACGAGGCGCTTCGCCTCGGCCAGCGCCGGGCGGGCGGGCGCGGTCAGGGTCTCCATCCCTGGCCCTCCTCGGCATCCTCGTCTTCCGCCTCGGCCGTCGCATGGCGCAGCCGTTCCTCGGCGATCTCGGCCCGCAGGGCGCGCAGCACCTCGGTCAGCCCCTCGCCCGAGACGCCGGACATCAGGTGGACCTCCTGCCCTGCGGCCTCTTCCAGCTCGTCCTTCAGGAAGGCACGCTCCTCGTCGTCCAGCGCGTCGATCTTGTTCATGGCAACGATGCGCGGCTTGCCCTCCAGCCCCGCGCCGTAGGCCGAGATCTCGTCGACGATCGTCTCGTAATCCTCGATCGGCGTGCCGGAGGTGCCGTCGACCAGATGCAGCAGCACCGCGCAGCGCTCGATATGCCCGAGGAAGAGATCGCCCAGACCCTTGCCCTCCGACGCGCCCTCGATCAGGCCCGGGATGTCGGCCACCACGAATTCCGCGCCGTCGACGCCGACGACGCCCAGGTTCGGGTGCAGCGTGGTGAAGGGATAATCCGCGATCTTCGGCCGGGCGTTCGATGTCGCGGCCAGGAAGGTCGACTTTCCCGCGTTCGGCAGACCCAGCAGCCCGGCATCCGCGATCAGCTTCAACCGCAGCCAGACCGTCCGCTCCACCCCCGGCTGGCCGGGGTTGGCGTGGCGCGGCGCGCGGTTGGTGGACGAGGTGAAGTAGGAATTGCCGAAGCCGCCGTTGCCGCCCCTCGCCAGCATCACGCGCTGGCCGGGCTCGGTCAGGTCGGCGATCAGCGTCTCCTCGTCCTCGTCGATGATCTCGGTCCCGACGGGGACCCGCAGGACGATGTCGTCCCCGCTCGATCCGGTGCGGTTGCGGCCCATGCCGCCCTGCCCGTTCTGCGCGAAGAAATGCTGCTGATAGCGGAAATCGATCAGCGTGTTCAGCCCGTCCACCGCCTCGGCGATGACGTGCCCGCCATTGCCGCCGTCGCCGCCATCCGGCCCGCCGAATTCGATGAACTTCTCGCGCCGGAACGAGACCGCGCCGTTGCCGCCCGAACCGGAGCGGAGATAGACCTTCGCGAGATCGAGGAACTTCATGTCGCTCTCCTGCCGCAAAGGTCGCCTCGTGTCAGCGGGCCCGGCGGCTCAATCCTTGTCCTTGCCGCCGGTCAGACCGGACAGCTTCAGGCTGTATGTCCACGTGGGCACCAGCCCGCCCCGGGCGATCGAGAAGCTCTCGGCATCGCCCAGATATTCGAATCCGCAGTTGGTCAGCACCCTGGCCGAGGCGGGGTTGTCCTGGAAGACCGTCGCGAACAGCGCCTCGTGCCCCAGCGGATTGGCGGCCACCAGCGCCTGAACGGCGCGGCTGGCGATGCCGGTGTTCCACCAGGCGTGGCCGACCCAGAAGGCGATCTCGGCCTGGGTGGGGCGATCCTCCATCCGGGTCAGGCCGATCAGGCCCACCAGCTCCGGCCCGCCGCGCACGGTGGCGTCGATGGCCCAGACGTCCTCCTCGTGCCCCGGCGCGCGGACGCGGCGCAGGAATTCCTCGGGGGCGCCGGGCGGCAGCGGGTGCGGGATCGAGCGGGTCATCCGCGCCACCCGCGCATCGCCGGCATGCAGGCGGATCAGCCCGGCATCGGCATCGCGCAGCGGGCGAAGGACGAACTCCTCCGCCTCCACCACCGGCTGGTCGTCAACACAGGTCTCGGTCGTCACGGGCCTCTCCTCGTTGCCCTGCCCGGATCCCTGCCCGGGCCGATCTGCCTTTCCCCCGGCCGCTGGACAGGCCCGAAACAAGACGGGGGACCGGCGCCCTGCCGATCCCCCATCTGAACATTCAGACCTGTCAGGTCGGCTTATTCCGCAGCCTCCACGGCTGGGACGACGGACACGAAGGTGCGGCCCTTCAGGCCCTTGTGGAACTTCACGTGCCCATCGGTGACGGCGAAGATCGTGTGATCCTTGCCGAGGCCGACACCGTTGCCCGGCCACCAGCGCGTGCCGCGCTGACGGATGATGATGTTGCCGGAAATGACGGATTCACCGCCGTATTTCTTGACGCCGAGGCGGCGGCCGTCGGAGTCGCGACCGTTGCGGGAGGAACCGCCGGCTTTCTTGTGTGCCATATCGTGTTGCTCCTTTTCCTATCAGGCGAGGCTTTTCGCCTGCTCGACCCAGCCTTCACGCTCGATCCGGCCCTTGAAGCTGAGCTTCTCGTCCATCTCGGCGATATCGGCCTCGGTCCAGGCGGCGATCTGCGCGAAGCTGGTGATCCCGGCTTCGTGCAGCTTCTTCTCCAGCGCCGGGCCCACACCGGACAGCTGTTTCAGGTCGTCGGCACCGTCGGATTTCGGCGCGGCGTCGGCCTTCGCTTCGGCCTTCGGGGCGGCTTTCTTGTCGGCCTTCTTCTCGGCCTTCGGCGCCTCGGCGGCGGCCGAAACGGCAGCGCCCGAGACGGAGCCCGCGCCCATGGCGGCCTTCACGCCCGACTTGCCGGCGCCCGACGACAGGATGTCGGTGACGCGCAGCAGGGTCAGCTGCTGGCGGTGGCCCTTCGTCCGCTTGGACGAATGCTTCCGGCGGCGGCGGACGTAGTGGATGACCTTGTCGCCCTTGATCTGGTCGACGACCTCGGCCTGCACGGCCGCGTCATCCACCAGGGGCGCGCCGAGGACCATCGAATCCCCGCCGATCATCAGGATCTCGTTGAACTGGACCTTCTCGCCCGCATCGGCGGCGAGTTTCTCGACACGCAGCAGGTCGCCGGACTGGACCTTGTACTGCTTGCCGCCGGTCTTGAGGACCGCAAACATGTCTGTCTTCCTTCGTATCCCGCGTCCTGTGGCCCCTCGGGTCGAGGCGTTCCTGGCCCGGAAGGGCCGCCGGCGGACAGCGCGCCCCGTCGGGGGCTGTATTGCATGATCCCGCCGCGGGACACGCCCCGCGCCGGAAGCCCGGCTTATGCGCGGGATGGGGCAAGGTGTCAAGGGGCGGGTGCGGCCCGGTCCGGGCGGTCCGGCCGCTGCCCTGAATGCACCAGCCGCACGCACCCGGAAGGTGGCGCGCCGGGCGCCGGAGCTCAGAGATCCTCGGCCGACATCTGATGCGCCACGGCGAGGCCGAGGGCATGGTAGATGTCGTCGTACATCACCTCGAACCCCTTGAAGAGCGCGCGGTTCAGTCGCTGGCCGTCCTCCGTCGCGGCAAGCTCGATCCAGGCGTCCAGATCGTCGTCGGTCAGCGGATCGTAGGCCACCAGCAGGAAGGCGCGCAGCCAGTCGAACGTGTCGTTGCGGGTCTGGTCCTCCTGGCTCCAGACCTCGGCCAGCATCTCCTCCTCGGTCATCTCGTAATCGCCGCTCTCGGTGAGGCCCAGGAAGAAGTGGTAGTTCGAATTCAGCGCCCCCATGACGTTGAATTCCACCAGGTCGTTCACCTCGATGTAGCGGTCGATGCGGGCGATCCTGGCCTTGTCCCGGTCGGGATCGGTCAGGCGTTCGTGCGCCGCCTCCTCCACCCCGGGGTCCAGGAAGGCCTGCCGCGCCTCCAGCTCCAGCCGAACGATCCGGCGGCCCTGATCGCTTTCGAAGAACGCGATCAGCGGGGCCAGATCGTGCCCTTCCAGATCGCCCGCGAAGGCGCGCAGCATGGCGGTGTCCATCTTGTCGATGTCGTAGATCCGGCCGATCAGCCGGCTCCACCCCTCGCCGGCGGGAAAGGGCAGCCAGTCCAGCGCCAGGTTCTGCGCCTGGGCCACGCCCTCCTCCTGCATGATGTGCAGCATCTCGGGCATGCGCAGCAGGTCGTGCAGGCGCTTCACCTCGGGCCGCACACCGCCCGCCAGCGCCAGCGCCGGCAGGACGATCACCAGGACAGCCGCCGCGGCCACCCTGCCCCGCCGGATCATTCCCCGGATCATCCCCGGCATCATCGCTTCGCCGAACGTCATCGCACCTCCTGCGCCGGGCGAGCCATCACAGCTCCTGCCCGCGATCCAGTTCCATCATCCGCGCCGCGACCGCCTCGAACCGGTTCGCCATGATCTCGTACTGCACGGCGTTCATCAGCTCGTAGACCTCCTGCATCAGCGGCGTCTCCAGCGCCTCGGCATAGGCGCGGATCTCGTCGTTCGAGAAATCGGCATAGGTCGCGGCGCTGGCGATCAGACCGCCCTGCCGCATCTCGGCGCGGATCTCGTCGGCCTGTTCGGCCTGCATCGCGCGCAGGCCCTCGTCGTCGACCTTCATCGTGATGATCCCGGCGTCGCGCGCGGCGGTCAGGAAGCGGAACTCCACCTCCTGGACGGCGCGCAGCGCGTTGTCCTCGCTGTCGATGGCGTCCATCATCCGCTCCAGCAGCGCGACCCGCTCGGGATCCTCCTGCATCAGCCGGTCGAGCCGTGCGGCACCGTCCTCGCGCTTGTCGGTGCGGTCGCGCATGTGCGACGCGTTCTCCGCCTCGACCAGCCGGGCGCCCAGATCCGAGGCGTAGAATTCCGCGGCATGCGCCAGCGCCTCGTCCGACAGCGTCCGTTCGAGGATGTCGACTCCCATCTTCTGCATCAGCCGGACGTCGAAGACCTCGCCGGCCAGCTGCGTCCAGCTGGCGCCGAACTCGCGCGCCTCGAAGCCCAGCATCCGTGGCGCGTCCTCGGCCGAAAGCCGGATCGATTCGAGCGCGACGTCGAAGCCGGTGGTCTTCAGGAAGGCGCGCAGCCGGTCGCGGTCTGCGGCGGCGGCCGGCAGCGCCATGGCGGCGACCAGCAGCAGCGCCAGCAGCGCGGCGCCGAACCGCGAAGCGACGGCTCCGGGCGCCGTCGCCCGTAGGGCCTGCGCCTGCATCCGGCCGGCGGCGGTGCGGGGTGAACGAAGCGGATCGGAGCGCATGGAAAGACCTCCCGGGGCGTGTCCGTGGGTTTCCCGGAAGCCTAGGACATTTGCGCCGCCGCGCAATGCAAAAGCCCCCTTGCGGCGGCGGACGATTGCCATTAGACGAACCCCCCAGACCCCCGCGGAGAGGTGCCGGAGCGGTCGAACGGGGCGGTCTCGAAAACCGTTGAGGGTGCAAGCCCTCCCAGGGTTCGAATCCCTGTCTCTCCGCCACCGCATCCCCGCCGACGCCGGGATCACGGGCCCTGTCCATCCACACCGTTGCGAAGGCTGAAGGCCCTCCCGCCGCTGCGCCGGACGCACCATGGCGGTCGCCGAACATGCCCGAGCCATGTGGCCGAACAAGGCTGCACCACCCGCGCGGACGGAAGCGCCGGCCAGGCCTATTCTCCAAAGTGATCGCCATCCGCCCCACCGGACCTGCGCGCGCTCGTCGCGGTTCGCGGCGCGCCTCCATCCTCTGCCTCCGGCATCGCAGCCCGACTGCCTCGCAGGAGACTGCCGAAACATCGGGATCAGAAGAGCCGCTCGACATTCGTCCGACACGACAGACTGAGGTCTGCAACGACCTCCAGGCCTCCTCTCCCACGACCTTGGCCCGATGCCGTTCGTTGCAGACTGCCGACGCGCATGCACTTCGCATCAAAGGTGACAAGCGAACCAGAGAAGGCAGAAACCGCCGGTCATCCCACGACCCCGCGACGGCCCGAGTTCTTCACCGAGTTCCAGACCGCGCACCCGCCATGCGGTGCCGCTCCGTCCATTGGGGCTCCTGAACCTCGTACCGAGCACATCGCAAGTGATCGGCGACAACAACGGAAGCTCCCTGGCCGTCGCCCCCCGCACCGTCCTGCGCACTTCGCAGCAGGCCGGCGCATCGGAACGCGCGAGATGATCCCAACCGGCATCAAACCGTGCTGGCTGCCCCCACTCCCTCCCGCCCCCGGCTCCGCGTCCCGCTCGAGGCAGGCCAGGAACCCAGGAGACGGCATCCGCCAGGCACCGTCCCGCGCCAACCTTGCCCGCGACATCAGTCACCTCCTTTCGCCGCCGCAGCGAGATCGCCCGCCCGCATCAGAACAGTTCGATGTCGTTCCCGGCGGAGCGCTGCGGCGGAAGTCGCTCGGGTTCCTTCACCCGGCGTGCGGACACCGACTTGACGAAGACGCGCCCTTCTGCCGGGAAGAAGCGGACCTGGCGGGCATCCGTGCCGCCCAGACTCCGGCCGAGGCACGGAATCCCCTCCCGCTCCAGATAATCCAGCGCGAAGACCGCGTTCATCTGGCCGATGTCCGACAGGCCCGAGATCATGCGGGCGCCGCCGAACACCTTGGCCCGCAGGGCGGCGCGGCTCGCACCCTCCCGGACGAGGCCGTTGATCAGCAATTCCATCGCGTTGATCCCCGCAAGGTCGCTGAAGCTCTGCCCTGTGGAGGATCGCGCGACGAGGATGTGGTTCATGCCGCCGACCCGTTCCTCCGGGTCCCACAGGCATGTCGATATGCAGGACCCGAGGATCGTCGTGATCACGCAGCATGGGTCCTTCGACAGGGCGTATTCGCCCTGCGTGATCGCGAAGGTGTCCTGATCGGGGTAGACGCGCCGCATGGTCAGGCCGAGGCTCTCCGCGCGCGCGGTCGGCCGGGCCCCGCCACGAGACCGGCGGCGATCGCGTCCAGCGGCACTTGCCGATCGAGCCCGTCCATCTCGGCCGCGGCGCGGGGCATGCCGTAGACGACGCAGCTCTCCTCGTCCTGGCCGATGGTGAAGGCGCCGGCGCGGCGCAGGTCCGCGATCCCGCGTGCGCCGTCGGCGCCGAGGCCGGTCAGGATCGCGGCCCGGATTCGCTCGGCGTGATCGACCGCGCTCTGGAACAGCACATCGACGGATGGGCAATGCCCGTTGCGCTTCGGCCCCTCGACCTCGCGGCAGCGGACGGCGCGCCCGGCGAATTCCAGCGCCGTGTGGCGCGTGCCGCCCGGGGCCAGGAAGATGTGGCCCGGCTCAAGCACCATGCCGTCGCGCGCCAGGACGACGGTCTGCGGCAGCACCCGGTCCAGCCGGCGGGCGAAACTGCCGAGGAAGCTGTCAGGCATGTGCTGGGCGATGACCACGGGCGGCGACTCCGGCGGCAGGCCGGAAAGCACCGTCTCGACCGCATTGACGCCTCCGGTCGAGGCGCCGATCAGGATGATCTCGCCGCTCCACGCCGCGCGCCGCGCGGGCGGGGCCTCGACCCGGGGGGGGGTGGCGGACAGGTCGCCGCTGCGCAGCACGCGGCTGTCGGCGGCGGCCACCACACGCTCGGCCAGATCGGCAAGCACCTCCGGCGTCACGCCGCTCTCGGGCTTCGCGACGCAATCGACCGCCCCCAGCACCAGCGCCCGGATCGCGGCATCGCTGCCGATCTGCGTCACGCTCGAGAACATCACCACCGGCATCGGTCTGAGGCTCATGACGCGGGAAAGGAAGTCGATGCCGCTCATCCGCGGCATCTCGACGTCGAGCACCAGCACGTCCGGCGCCAGACGCTTGATCATCTCGCGCGCCGCATAGGCATCGGGGGCGACACCGACGACCGACAGCCCCGGATGAGCATCGAGCGCATGCTGCACGAGCCGCTGCATCATGGGCGAATCCTCGACGATCAGCACCTTCCGGATGCCGCCACCGGCCTCGCGCGGGATGGCGCGGGATCCGTGATCGGCGGCAAGAACTGGACGTTTCATCTCGACAAGCTCCCTCTGCGTGATACGACCGCGCGTTCTGGGTCGGCCTGTTCCGGCACCGCCTCCGCATCCGGAACGACCCGCAGCGCCGATCGCGATGCCTCCGTCCGGCCCGACGTCCGCCCCGTGCCCGACAGCGACAGCGACGCCACTGCGGCCGCCAGCCCCTCCGCCCGCCGGGCCAGCGCCTGGCTGGCGGCATTCGTTTCCTCGAACATCGCCGCGGTCCGCTGGGTGGTGCGGTCGATGTCGGTCATCGCCTCGTTCACCTCGGCCAGACCCCTGGACTGGGTGCGGCTGGCCCGGGCGATGCCGGTGATGTGGTTCGAGATGTCGGCGACCGAACCGGCGATCTGCTTCAGCGTCGCGCCCGCCTCGCCTACCAGATCGACCCCGCGCGAGACATGGCCGTCCGACACGGTGATCAGCTTGCCGATCTCGGCGGCGGCATCCGCGCAGCGCTGCGCCAGCGCGCGCACCTCCGTCGCGACCACGGCGAAGCCGCGGCCGGCAGAGCCGGCGCGCGCCGCCTCGACGCCGGCGTTCAGCGCCAGCAGGTTGGTCTGGAACGCGATATCCTCGATCAGGGCGATGACCTTGACGACCTCGCGCGAGGATTGCGCGATCTCGGCCATCGCATCCTCCGCCTCGTCCACCACCTTGCCGCTGCCTTCGGCGCGCAGCCGGGCCTCGCCCGCCAGATGGTCGGCGCGGCTCGCCCCTTCGGCGGAGCCGGCGACCGTGCCGGTCAGTCGATCGACGCTGCCCGCCGTCTCCTGCAGGGTCAGCGCCAGCTGCTCCGCCCGCTGCGCCATCTCGTCGGCGGCGCTGCCGATCTCTCCGGTCTGTTCGCGCATCGCGTCCATGCCCTCGGCAATGTCCGACAGGATGAGGTCCAGCGCGTCGATCGCCGCGTTGAAATCGTGGCGCATCTGTTCGTATTCGGGGGCGAATTCCTCCTCCAGACGAAGCGTCAGATCGCCGTCGGACAGGCGTTGCAGCCCGATCCGCAGGGCATCCATCACCTTCGACTGCGAGGCGCTCATCCGCTGGCGTTCCGCCTCTGCCGCGCCAAGCGATCTCTGCGTCTCGCTCACGTCGGTGCCCAGCAGCAGCACGCCGGCGGCCCGGCCGCTGCGGTCGCGGATCGGGAACAGCCCCCCCTCCATGTGCACCCGGTCGCCGTCCGCCCCGTGCAGCAGTTGCGTGCCCTGCACCGGCCGGCCTTCCAGCGCGGCCGCGAGGGCCGCCGCGCCCTCCGTACCGGGCATGATGTCGGCGAAGCGAAGGCCACCCCTCGCCGTCCCGCCGGCAAGCCGGTCGCGGTACACCTCGTTGCAGGCGATCGCACGGCCGTCCGGGTCGAATTCCGCCTTGATCATCACCGTTTCTATGGCGTCGATTGTCGCTGCGTTGCGCCGGTCGGCGGTCACGTCGACCCATTCGACGACGAGACCCGCGAAGGCGCCCTCAGCGTCGAGGATCGCGCTGACGCCGATTTGTATCCTGGCGTCCCCCATCACGAGGTCGGTCCGGAACGGCAGCCGCGACAGATCCGACAGCACGGCGCGCACCATGCCGGGATGTTCGTGGAACTCGTCCATGTTGCGCCCCACCACATCGTCCGGGTCGAATCCGGCCGCGGCATGGCCGAACGCCTCCGAATTCGCGCGGAAGAGCGCGGTGGCGGCGGGATTGACGTAGATGATGCGGAAATTCGCGTCCGTCATCACCAGCGCGGCGCTCGTGGCTTCGACCGCGGCGCTTTTCATGGCGCCGTCCCGGCGGGCGCGGATGGCGTCGGCGGAGCGGTCGCGCACGAGGTCGAGCAGCGCCGCGATCCGCCGGAACTCCGCTCCCGCGACAGGCCGCGAATCGGGTGCGTCGAAACGGCCGTCGCGCAGCGCCCCAAGGTCGTGTTCCAGCCGCCGCAGGGGCGACAGCACGAGCCGCGCGGCGATCAGCGATACGCCCGCGAGACCTGTCAGCAGGCAAAGGCCGGCGACCGTCTCGGGAATGGCGACGGGCGCAAGGAGCGCCCTCCATCCGGAAACGCCCTGCCCGCTCAGGAAGGCAAGGCCGGCGACGGCGAGCAGCAGCATCCCCGCGAAAGAGGTGATGTGGAACGCGAGCCGCAACGCGACGGGGGAAGTCTTCAACATCTTGCTGCCTGTCCTGCGGCATCGGAGAGACGAACCAGGTCCGCCCGACGCCGCTTATGACCGAGCAGGGATGAAGAATGCCTTAAGCCGGCCCCGGCGCATTTCGATCCGTCCGGCTTAACCCGATCGAAAGTTTTCCGCCCGAGGATCGGCGGCACACGCCCCTTCTGCCCGGGAATGCCAGGATGCCTGTTTCACGAATGTTCCGCATCGTCTTCGCCCTTGTCCTGCTGGCCGTCGCGCCCCTGCGGGCGGAGGCGCCGCAAACAGCCGACACGCTGCTCTCCGTCGCCATGCCGGACGGCAGGACCCTCGCGCTGACACGCGCGGATCTGCTGGATCTGCCGATGACGGAGATCGCGACGACCACCATCTGGACCGACGGCGTGCAGCGATTCCGCGGGGTCCGGCTCGCGGATCTGCTGGCCGCGCTGTTGGCGGACGGGACGGGCGTGACGCTCGTCGCCGCCAACGGATACCGGATCGAAAGCGATGTCACGCAGCTGCGGCCGGCGGATGCGCTGATCGCCGTCGAACGCAACGGCGCGGCCATGGGGCTGCGGGACAAGGGGCCGCTGTGGCTGGTCTACGACTACGATTCCAGCGCCGAATTCAGGACGGAGGTGTTCTATTCCAACTCGATCTGGCAGCTCGACCGGCTGGAGCTGAGCCGGTAGTGCCGGCCCTGACACGCGGGGCTGCGGAATGGCTCCCCCTGCCGGACGGACGCCGGGACGCGACAGCGGCTTCGGCACCGACACGCGTCCCGTCCGGCTGATCGGGCTGGGCCTCGTCTCGGCGCTGTGCCTCGTGATCGTGGTCTACCTGCTGACCGAGGTGCGCGCCAAGCTGGGAGAGCTCGCATCCTCCAGCACCGACAACATGCAGTTCGCGCTGGCGCAACTCGAGGTGGAGCATCTTCATTTCCGCCTGGCCATCGCCGAAGCGATGGCGGCGGGCGCGGGCGACGGGCCGGAACGACTGGCGCAGGTGCGGCGCCGGTACGACATACTCTACAGCCGGATCGACACGCTGAACGACAGCCCGGCCTATCGTCCGGCCACCCGGGCGGAGCGGGTCGCAGACACGTTCGACCATGTGGCGACCACGATCCGGGCCATGGTGCCGTCGATCGACGCCGGCGACGCGGCGCTGGCCCGCGACCTGCCGCGCCTCGACCGGACGGCGCAGGCGCTGCAGGCGGATATCCGCAGCATCCTGACCCACGGCAATCAGGCGCTGGTGCAGGATGCGGTCGCGACACGGGCCGACATCGCGCGGGTCCTCTACCGGCTCGCCTCCGCCACCTTCGTGCTGATGGCGACGCTGACGCTGCTGGTGCTGGTGTTCCGACGGCTGGCCATCACCAGCCGCCGCCGCGCCGATGCGCTCGACGCGATATCTACCCGGCTGGGCACCGTCGTCTCCACCTCGCGCGACGCGATCCTCGTCACCGACGGCGCCGGCCGGATCGAGCTGGCGAGCAGCGCCGCGGCCGGGCTCTTCGGCCGCCCTCCCGGGGCGCTGACGGGCCTGCGGATGGCCGACGTGCTGCGCCTGCCCGAGGCGCCGGAGGGCCCCGGGCCCGGCCCCGCGGCGCTGGCCGCGGCCTGTGCCGGCCGGACCGCGCCGCGGCTCTTCGCCCTGCACGGCGACGGCGTTGGCGATGGAGTCGGGGATGGCGGCCGGCGCCCGGTGGAGCTGTCCTTCGCGACCTCCAGCGGCGCCGAGACGCCGGTCGGGGTCTGCGTGATCCGCGACGTCTCGCGCCAGGTGGAGGCGGAGGCGGAGCTGCGCGAGTCCCGCGACCGCGCTCTGGCGGGCGAACGCGCCCGCGCCCGGTTCCTCGCCGTCGTCTCGCACGAGATGCGGACCCCGCTGAACGGCATCCTCGGCGCCCTGGAATTGGTGGAGGAGAACGCGGCTGGGCGGGCCGGCGGCGCATTGCCCGGCGACGCATCGAACACCGGTACACGCCCGGCGGACGAGCGGGAGACCGGCGCCCTTCTCGCCATCATCCGCGATTCGGCCTCGATCCTGCTGGAGCTGGTGAACGACGTGCTCGACATCACCGAGGTCGAACGCTCCGGCAGCCGGGCCGCCACGGATATGTTCGATCTGGACGGGCTGATCGACCGGGTCGTCGCCAGCGAGGCCGCCCGCGCGCGGCAGGGGGACACGCGGCTCGGCCGCGGCCCCGGCGCGCCGGTCGGGCCGGTCCGGGGCGACCCGCAGGGGCTGCGCCGGGTGCTGCTGAACCTCGTGTCGAACGCGATCAAGTTCTCGCCCGGGGGGCAGGTGTCGGTCACGGCCCGGCGGCTCGATCCCGAGAGGGTGAGCATCGAGGTCGCGGACACCGGCATGGGCATCGCGGACGACGCGCTGAGCCGGATCTTCGACGATTTCGTGCGGCTCGACGACGCGACGCGCCTCAACATCCAGGGGACCGGCCTGGGCCTCGGGATCGTGCGGCAGCTGGTCACGCGGATGAACGGGCGGATCGGGGTGGAGAGCACGCCGGGCCGCGGCAGCCGCTTCACCGTGACCCTTCCACTGCCGGCCGCCGCAGGCGCGATCACCGATGGTCGGGGCATCGTGGATGTGGCATCCGCAGGGGATCCGGGAACGATCGGCGAGCCCCGTTCGCCGGAGACGGGAGATGCGGCATCCCCGGTATCGGCGGCGGCGTTCGAGGGTCCGGGCGCCAGAGGGCCGGCCGGGGGATCGGGTGAAGGCCCGGTGTGGATGGCGCGCAGGTCGGCGGACGGGATACCGGGCGGGCCAGACCGGGCGAACGGCGATCCTTCGCACGAGGCGGAGTCGACCGGCAGCGGCGCAGCACCGGAGGGCTTCGGTGCGGCAGCGATCCACTGCGAACCGAACTCCGTTGGCTCTGCGCAAGGCGTACCCGCCGGGGCACGGGACGCCTTGGCGGGATCGTCTTCCTTGACACCCGCCGAAACGCCGCCCGACAGCCCCGACACCGCTCCGCCGATCCCGCCGCCGCAGGACATCCTAGTGGCCGAGGACAACCCGACCAACCGCACGATCCTGCGCCGGATGCTGGCCCGCGACGGTCACCGCATGATCGAGGCGATCGACGGTCAGGCCGCGGTGGAGATGGCCGCCGCCCGCCGGTTCGACCTGATCCTCATGGACATCTCGATGCCGCGCCTCGACGGGGCCGAGGCCGCCCGGAGGATCCGCGCCTCGCCAGGCCCCAACAGCGCGACCCGTATCGTCGCCCTGACCGCCAACGTCGACCCCGAAAGCGGCACCCCGACCGGTGCGCCCGCCTTCGACGACCACGCCTCCAAGCCGATCTCCGGTGCGATGCTGAGGCGCATCGTGGCCCGCCACGCAACGCGCGCCGCGGCGACAGGACCGCCCGGTTGAGCCCCCGTCCGAGGCCGGCCGCTCGGGGACCGCCCCGCAGATCACCCGCCCGCGCCGCACCTGGCGCCGCCGCCCCGATTGCCTGCCCGTGTCTTCGACCTATCCTCGCCTCATGCGACCCGAGGATCACCTGCATCCGACCCCACAGGGGCTCTACTGCCCGACCGGCGATTTCCATGTCGATCCGGTGGTTCCGGTGCCGCGCGCGCTGATCACCCATGGCCATTCCGACCATGCCCGCGCGGGTCACGGCCATGTCCTCGCCACCCGCGAGACGCTGGAGATCATGGCGATCCGCATGGGCGCGGATCACGCCGGCACGACGCAGGCGGCCGAGGGAACGATGACGATCGGCGGGACGGAGGTGCGCTTCCACCCGGCCGGCCACGTGCTCGGCTCCGCCCAGATCGAGATCCGCGCCGGGGGGCTGACCTTCGTCGTCTCGGGCGACTACTGCCGCCACGACAATCCCGTCTGCGCCCCGTTCGAGCCGGTCCCCTGCGACGTCTTCGTCACCGAGGCGACCTTCGCCCTGCCCGTCTTCCGCCACCCCGACCCGGGGGCGGAGATTGCGCGGCTGCTGACCTCGGTCGAGGCCTTCCCCGACCGCGCGCATCTGGTCGGCTGCTACGCGCTCGGCAAGGCGCAGCGGCTGATCCTGCTGCTGCGCGCCGCCGGGTGGGATCGCCCCATCTACATCCACGGCGCGCTGGAGCGGCTCTGCGCTTGGCATGTCGAACAGGGCGTGCCGCTGGGCGATCTGCGCCCCGCGACCGACAATTCCATGGCGAAGGCGGATTTCGCCGGGCAGATCGTCCTGGCCCCGCCCTCGGCTTTCGCGGCGACCTGGGCGCAGCGCTTCCCCGACCCGGTGATCGCCTTCGCCAGCGGCTGGATGCAGGTCCGCGCCCGCGCCCGCCAGCGCGGGGTCGAACTGCCGCTGATCATCTCGGACCATGTCGACTGGCCCGATCTGGCCCGCACGATCGAGGAGCTGGACCCGGCCGAGACCTGGGTCACCCACGGCCGCGAGGAGGCGCTGATCCGCCATCTGGAGCTGACCGGCCGCCGGGGCCGCCCGCTGCATCTGGTGGGCTACGAGGACGAGGCGGAGGCATGAGGCACTTCGCCCGCCTGCTGGAGGCGCTGGCCTTCACCCCTGCGCGGCTCGGCAAGATCCGCCACCTGACGCGCCATTTCGGCACGCGCCCCGATCCCGACCGGGGCCTCGCGCTGGCCGCGCTGACCGGCGATCTGGGCCTGCGGCACGTCACGCCCTCGCTGCTGCGCGGACTGGTGGCCGAACGGGTGGACGAGGAGCTCTTCGCGCTCTCCTACGATTTCGTCGGCGACCTGGCCGAGACCATCGCGCTGATCTGGCCCGAGGGCCCCGCGCCGCAGGACGTGCCCCTGCCCGAGCTGGTGGCGGAGCTGGAGGCCGCCGGTCGGGCCGCCCTGCCCGCGATCATCGCGCGGCGGCTCGACATGCTGCCCACCTCTTCGCGCTATGCCTATCTGAAGCTGGCGACCGGGGGCCTTCGGGTCGGCGTCTCGGCCCGGCTGGCGCGGGTGGCGCTGGCCGAGTACGGACAGGTCCCGGTGGAGGAGATCGAGGAGCTCTGGCACGGGCTGACGCCCCCCTACACCGACCTCTTCGCCTGGCTGGAGGGCGGCGCGAAGCCCGTCTCGGCCGCGCTGGCGCCGTTCCGGCCGGTGATGCTCTCCACGGCGACCGATCTCGACGCGCTGAGGACGATGGCGCCGGGCGATTACGCCGCCGAATGGAAATGGGACGGCATACGCGTGCAGGCCACGTCCGACGGCGGCGTGCGGCGGCTCTACTCCCGGACGGGCGAGGATATCTCGGGCACCTTCCCGGACCTCGTGGACTCGCTCGACTTCGACGGCACGCTGGACGGGGAACTGCTGATCCGCAAGGGCGAGGACGTCGCCCCCTTCGGCACCCTGCAGAAACGCCTGAACCGCAAGCAGGTGTCGAAGGCGATGCTGAAAAGCCATCCGGCCGCGCTGCGCCTCTACGACGCGCTGGTGCTGGAGGGCGAGGACCTGCGCCCCCTGCCCTTCGCCGACCGCCGCGCGCGGCTGGAGGCGCTGGTGGCGGGGCTCGATCCCGCGCGCATCGACGTCTCGCCGCTGCTGCCCTTCCGCACCTGGGACGAGCTGGCCGCGCTGCGCGCCGATCCGCCCGACGCGGTGATCGAGGGGGTGATGATCAAGCGGCTGCAAAGCCCCTATCTCGCGGGCCGCGTGAAGGGCCACTGGTTCAAGTGGAAACGCGATCCGATGGTGGTGGACGCGGTGCTGCTCTACGCGCAGCGCGGGCACGGCAAGCGGTCGGGGTATTATTCGGACTTCACTTTCGGGCTCTGGGACGGGGACATGCTGGTGCCCGTGGGCAAGGCCTATTTCGGCTTCACCGACGAGGAGCTGGTCTCGCTCGACCGCTTCGTGCGCAACAACACGACCGAGCGGTACGGCCCCGTCCGGCAGGTGAAGCCGAAACTGGTGCTGGAAATCGCCTTCGAGGGTCTGAACCGCTCGCCCCGGCACAAGTCCGGGGTGGCGATGCGCTTCCCGCGGATCTCGCGCATCCGCGACGACAAGCCGGTGGCCGAGGCGGACCGGCTGGAGACGCTGGTGGAGATGCTGCCGCCCGAACCGGTGGCCTCGGCCCGGTAACGGGTGGGGGCCCCGAAGGCTGCTCCGGCAGCCAGCCCCGCCTCCCGCATGCGCAACGGGAGCCGTGCGAGCGCCGGCCGTGGGATGGCGCGTGCAACGCATGTACGGCTGCGCTTCATGGCTGTGTTCGCATCTTTCCTCGGCGGTCCGCGCCAGCGTCAACGCAGCGCCAGCCCGCCCGGGCCGGCGCTCGCACGGCGCCTTCGGCTCGATTCCGTGCGGGGAAGCGCTCGACCGGAGCATCACGGCTCCGCCCTCGCCATACCGCAGGGCGGGCATCCTGCCCGCCTCCGCGTCCGGCCGGAGCGCAGGACCATCAGATCAGCGCGCCGGCCCTGTCCAGCCCCTCCACCCGGTCGGCCCCGTAGCCCAGCACCTGCCGCAGCACGTGATCGTTGTCCCGCCCGTAATCCGGGCTCGCACGCTCAGGCGCGGCGGGGGTGCGGGACAGGTGCCAGCGGCAGGCCTCCACCGTCGACACCACCCCGTCCTGCCGCGTCAGGTCGATGAAATGCCCCCAGTGCGCGATCTGCGGGTCGGCGTAGAGATCGTCCGCCGAGGCCGCCACATGGGCCGGGATGCCCACGGCCTGCAGCCGCTTCTCGACCTCCACCGCCTCCTGATCCGCGGTCCAGGCGCGCAGCGCGGCATCGATCGCCTCCTCCGCCGCCTTCCGGCCCGGCAGCGTCGCGAAATCCGGGTTGGCGAGATCCCCGCCCACCATCTCTGCCAGTCGCGCCCATTCGGCGTCGTTGCGGACGGTGATCGCGACCCAGCGGTCGTCATGCCCGTGCTTCACGCAGGGATAGGTGTTGTTCGGCGCCATCATCGGATCGCGGTTGCCGTGGCAGGCCGCCACCACGCCGTTCACCTCGAAATCGGCGAAACGGTCGGCCATCCCCTGCATCCCCGTCTCGGACTGGCTGACATCCATCCAGCCGCCCTCGCCCGTCTTCTCGCGGTGATCCAGCGCCGCCAGCAGCGCGATCAGCGCGAAGCGCGGGCCCACGTAGTCGGTGTAGGGGCCGTAGGGCCCGACCGGCAGCCCGCCGTCCGGGCCGACAAGCTGCTGATAGCCCGACATCGCCCCGCCGATGTTGCCGAAGCCCGCCAGCCGCGACCACGGGCCCTTCTGCCCCATCAGCGAGGTCGAGAGCATGATGACCGAGGGGTTGCGCTGCTTGAGCACCTCGTAGCCCAGCCCCCAGCGGTCCATCTGCCCGGGCGCGAAGCTTTCGACGATCACGTCGGCCCATTCCACGAGGTCCATCAGCACCTCGCGCGCCGCTTCCGACCCGAGATCCAGCGACAGGCCGTACTTTCCCGTGTTGCAGTTCTCGAACTGGCCCGAGCGCATCTTGTCCACCGTCCCGCCGGGGAACGGCCCCAGCAGGCGGGCCGTCTCGACGCGCTTCGAGCTTTCGACACGGATCACGTCCGCCCCGAAATCCGCCAGGTTGCGGCCGATCATCGGCCCGGCAACGACCCAGGCCAGATCCAGCACCTTCAGCCCCGCGAACGGCCGCTCGTTCCGGCCCGATCCCTCGAAGGCGGCCGGCTCGATCCCCAGCCAGTCGCGCAGCACCGCCTCGCGGTCGGCATCCACCTCGGGCGCCTCGCCCAGGGGCGCGAAGGCGCCGTCGTTGTAGCGCGCGAAGGGGCCCGGCTGGTGCAGCGTGCGGCCCTTGAACGGCACCTCGCGGAAGAAATCGCGCGCCTTCTGGTGATCGCTCTTCAGCAGATCCTCGACCGTGCAGATCGGCGCCATCAGCACCTTCTGCTTCAGCGCCATCTCGACCGCGTCGTACTTGTGGAAGGGCTCGAGGAAGGCCGCCACGCAATCGCGGGCGCGCTGCAGGTCGTCCTCGGTGATCTCGTCCGCGATGATCCGGTCCTGGATCGTCGGCCAGTCCCATTCGGCGAATTCCTCGGCCCCCGGCGCGCCTTCCTCCTTCAGGAACTGGAAGAGCTTGTTGGTGAACCGCCCCGTCGCCGGCCCCATGGCCAGGTGCATCTCGACCAGACCGTCCTGGACCGTCCATTTCGACTTGTTGGTCCTGGCGCCCGAGCCAGACAGGTCCGGCTGCTTCTTCAGGCTGGCCACCGTCTTGCGCAGCGTGAAGCCCTGATGCCCGACCGCCGCCGCCAGCGACATCGACAGCGTGGACTGCGTGGCGCTGGCCTGGGCCGACACCTCCACATGCTGGCCGAGGCCGGACCGCTTGCGTTCGAAATACGCCACCAGCGCACCCTGCACGCCGTCCATCACCGCATGGTGCCAGGCCTGCGGCACGCTGATGCGATAGGGCTGATCGGCCACCGCCGCGACAGGCAGCAGCGGGCAGCCCGAGGCCCAGATCGTCAGGTCGCTGTCGGCATAGCCCGCCTTCGGACCGGTCAGCCCGTAGGGCGTGACCTGCACGTGGATCAGCCCGGGGTTCAGCGCCTTCATCGCCTCGTAGGCTTCCAGCCGGTCCGCCCCCGGATTCGCCGCCTCGAACAGCACGTCGGCGCGCTTCACCAGGTCCTCGAACGTCTTCCGGTCGCCGGCGTCGTCCAGATCGAGCGCGATCGACCGCCGCCCGGCTCCGTAGGCCGCCCAGTAGAGCGAATCCCCCTCCGGCGTGAACGGCTCCTGCCGGCGGGCGTCGCTGCCCTCGGCCGTCTCGACCTGCACCACATCCGCACCGAGCTGGGCGAAGATCCGGCCCGCCAGGGCGCCCCGGTGGTCGGTCAGGTCCAGGACCTTCAGGTGAGACAGGTAGCCCTGCGCGTCGCTCGACATCGTATTCCTCCCGCTTGCCGCGCCGATCCCTCCTCCGGCACGTCGCGCCACCTGACCGCAAACCCCGCCGGAGGACAAGATGCCCCGGCGCGGTTCCACCTATCTGCTGCGGGCCGAACGGCGTTCGCCCTACCGGCGCTCGGGCGCGATGTGGCTGCGCAGGATGCCGATGCCCTCGATCTCCAGCTCGACCGTGTCGCCGGGGTTGAGGAATCTGCCCAGCTCCAGCCCGCAGCCGCCGCCGACGGTGCCCGAGCCGATGAACTCGCCCGGCTGCAGATCCTCGTCGCGGCTGACATGCTCGATGATCCGGGCAAAGCTGTGGTGCATGTCGGACGAGGTGCCGCGGCTCCATTCCTCGCCGTTGACCCGCGCGATCATGGTCAGCCCCGACCCGTCGCCGATCTCGTCCCGGGTCACGAGGCACGGCCCCATGGCGTTGGCAGTGCGGAAATCCTTGCCTTTCGCGGGGCCGAGGCCGCCGGCCGATTCCAGCATCTGGTGATCGCGGGCCGAGAAATCGTTGAAGCAGGTGAAGCCGAAGATGTGCTCGTTCGCCTTCTCCTTCGGGATGTCGCAGCCGCCCTTGCCGATGAACATCCCCAGCTCCAGCTCGAAATCCAGCCGCGTCTCGCCCTTCGGCCAGATCACCGTGTCCTCCGGCCCCGAGACGCTGAACCGGTTGCCCTTGTAGTAGATCGGCTGGTCGTACCAGACCTGCGGCATCTTGAAATCGGCCGGGTCCATCGGCTTCGCGTTCGGGTCCCACAGGTGCCGGTTGGCGCGGGCCTGGCGCAGGTGCTTCTCGAACACCAGGCTGTCGCGCATCTGCACCGGCACCGGCACGGGCGCCTTCAGCCGCACGCCCGACAGCGCCTCCTTCGGCGCGGATTCCTGCGCCGCCTTCGCGTCGGCCAGGCCCTGGTCGCCGGCCTCGATCAGCGCGACCATGCTGGCGAAGGCAGGTTTGCCTTCCAGCACGGCAATGCTCTCGCCGTCGAGGATGCCGATGGCCTGCTTCCCGTTCTTCTCGAATGTGACGAGCTTCATCTCTCGTTCCCTTTCAAAGCCTTGTCAGTGGGTCTTCGCGTGGCACCCGCAATCGCCGTCATGGGGGCACTCGGCCCCGTGCCGGTACCGCAGCATCTGGTGCATGATCTCCTCCCGGGTCGGGTTCACCGCGCCGTTCGTGATCTCCCTGTAGACATTGGCGACGTTGGCCACGATCCGCTCCCGGTCCAGCCAGCTGTCGAAGGCGTCGTAACCGACCTCGTACGCCGCCTCGTCCCAGGCCAGTCCGGCCGCATGCGCCTTCGTCGCCTCGGTCTGAACATGGGCCAGGTAGTCGCGCAGGCCCTGCACCTCGTCCTTGCCGCAGATCGCGCCGTGGCCGGGGACGACCGTGTCCACATCCATCGCCAGCACATGATCGCAGGCGGCGATCCAGTTGCCGATGGGACCGGCCCAGATGATCGGATGGCCGCCGTGGAAGACCAGATCGCCGGTGTAGACCAGCTTCTCGTCCGGCACGTGGATGATGATGTCGCCGCGGGTATGCGCGGGCCCGAGCTCCGTCAGCTCCACCCGCCTTCCTCCGATGTCGAGCGTCAGACCGCCCTGGAACGTCTCCTGAGGCGGGACGTGCCCGATGTCCGAGAAGTCGAAGCGCGAGCCCATCGTCTCGGCGAAGAATTTCCCCTGGGCGCCGTATTTCTCCGGGTGGGCCACGATGTCCTGGGTGCGGGAGGCGGGGCGCTCCTCCATCTCCTCGAAACAGGCCTTCGAGCCGATGATCCGCGCCCCGCCCACCAGATGGTTGCCGAAGGTGTGGTCGCCGTTGGAATGCGTGTTGACCAGCACGTCGATCTCCGCCGCCGCCGGCACCGCGCGGCGGTAGGCCGCCAGCATGTCCTCGGTCAGCCGCCCGGTGAAGAGCGTGTCGACCAGCAGCACCTGCCCGTCGCCGCCCTCGATCAGGCCGGAGTTCGACCAGCCCCAGGACCCGTCGCCCTGGATCCAGGCCCAGAGGCCACGGCCCACCTCGTGCAGCTCGCGTTTCGTGCCTTCGTACATGGATGTTCTCCTACAGCAGCCCCGTGGCGAGCCACGGCAGGGCCAGGACCAGCGCCACCATGACCACCATGGTCAGGGCAAAGGGCGCGGCCCCGGCGAAGATGTCGTTCAGCGTGATCCGCCGGTCGTCCAGGTTCGCCTTGATGACGAAACACGCCACCCCCAGCGGGGGCGTGAGCAGGCCGACCTCCACGGCGATGATCGTGATGATGCCGAACCAGACGGTGTCCACGCCAAGCGGCACAACCACAGGAAGGATCAGCGGCAACAGGATCAACAGGATGGAGGACGAATCGAGGATGGTCCCCAGCAGAATGATCGCCAGGAGGTAGAGCGCGAGGATGCCGTAGAGCCCCAGCTCCCACTCGGCCATCAGGCCCGTCATGGCGCGCGGCAGGCCGGTCAGCGCCAGCAGCCGCGAATACATGTGGGCCGAGATGATCAGGAAGGTGATCGACGCCGTGACCTGCCCCGTCTCCAGCAGGATCCGCCAGATCTCGCGCCCCGAGAGCCGCCCCTTGGCCATGGCGATGACCAGCGCGCCGAGGGCACCCACGCCCCCCGCCTCCGTCGGCGTGAAGAGCCCGCCGTAGATGCCGCCCAGCACGAGAACGATCAGCGCGACGATGGGCGCGGATTTCAGCGCCATCTCGCCGCGGCCCATCACCGGCAGTTCCACAAGCCCCGGCTTGCCCGTGAACCCCGGCGCGAAATGCGCCAGCGCCACGATCAGCAGGCAGAAGAACAGCGCCAGCACGATCCCCGGCACGATCCCGGCGGTGAACAGGTCGCCGATCGAGACCTCGGCGATGATCCCGTAGAGGATCAGCAGCAGCGAGGGCGGGATCAGCATCCCCAGGACCGACGACCCCGCTACGACCCCCACCGAGAAGCGCGGCGTGTAGCCCTGGCGCACCAGCTCGGGCACCGCGACCTTGGTGAAGACCGAGGCCGAGGCGATGGAGGTTCCGTTGACCGCCGCGAAGACCGCGTTGGCGAAGACGGTCGCGATCCCCAGCCCTCCCTTCAGCCGCCGGAAGAGCTGCCCCGCCACGTCGAACACGTCGCGCCCCAGCCCGCAGGCGCCGACCAGAACCCCCATCAGGACGAAGAGCGGAATCACCCCGAAGGAATACCGCGCCACCCCGTCGAGCGCGGCCTGGCTCAGCAGCGACCCCGCGACGGCGATCTTGCCCTTGACGATCCAGACCCCGAAGAAGCTGACGCCCATCAGCGCGATGGCCACGTGCATCCCCAGCTGGATCAGCACGAGGATGGCGGCGATCGAGGCGATGCCGATCTCGACGTTGCTCATCGCGCGCCTCCGAAGGCCCGGATGGCCAGCCCGACCGTCAGCAGCGCATAGGCCACCAGCGTCAGCGCGCAGCCCGCCAGCACGCAGACCACGAAGGGCCAGCGCGGGATGGTGAAGATGCCGTATAGCCCCACGGTCTCATTGCCCCGGATCGAGGCCAGGATCTCGGGCCCGATGTAGCGCATCAGGATCGCCAGCATGATCGTCCCCGCCAGGTGGTGAAGGCAGTCGAGCGCATCGCCCGCCCGATCGCTGCGCCCCCGCACGAGGGTCAGCATCATGTCGGACCGGATGTTGCGCCCCTCCGCCGTGGCGTGGGGCAGTTGCAGGAAGACGACGGCCACGATGGCCGCCGCCACGATCTCGGCCGTGGCGGGCACCGGCGCCCCGAAGGCCCCCCGGCCGATCACATCGGCGTTGATCAGCAGCATGATCCCCACGGTCCCCAGCCCCCCGAGCGCCGCCAGCACCAGCGCCACCCGGTTGAGCCAGAGAGTGACGGCGCCGCCCGGCATCCCGGGCGGCAGGGGCTGGGCGGCGTCGCTCACTCCGCCGCGCCCCAGTTACGGGCGTGCTCGATCCCCGCTTCCTTCGACAGCCGCATGTAGGTCTCCAGCGTCTTCGTGCCGGGCAGGCCGCGGGCGTCCAGATCCTCGGCCCATTCCTTCCCGATGTCGGGCATCTTCTGCGCGTAGGCGGTGCGCTCCTCCGCCGACAGCTCGGTGATGGTCGCGCCGGCCGCCTCGGCCGTGGCGAGGCTCTCCTTGCCGACGGTCGCATAGCTCTCGGCGGCGATGTCGCGGTATTCGTCCGCGACCTCCTGGATCACCTGCTGCACGTCCTCCGGCAGGTCGTTCCAGACGTCGAGGTTCACCGTCAGCGCCGAGGCGTATTGCGCGCCGAAGTTGATCTTCGTGATGTAGGGCGCGACCTCGTGGAACTTGTAGGGCGCGACGACGCTCTCGAACGTGAGGATCCCGTCGTAAAGCCCCGTGGACATTGAATTGTAGAAGTCCGGCAAAGACCCGGCGACCGGCGTCGCCCCCGTCCCCTTCAGCCAGTTGAGCGCCAGCCCCGCCGTGCCGATCTTGTGGCCGTCGATGTCGGTCGCCTTCTCCATCGGGAACTTCGTGACGAAGTGGTAGGTGTCGATGCCGACCGGGGCGATGACCTTCTGGCCATTCTCCTCCCAGCCCGCGTTTATCTCGGGGATCTCCTCGTGCAGCTGGTCGATGACCTTCATCAGCGACAGCAGATCGTCGGTGCCGAAGGGGGTGACGTAGGTGATCTGCTCCAGCGGCAGCTTGTCCCCCTCGAAGAGGTGCGGGACGTAGCCGAATTCGGCGATGCCGCTCTCGACGGCCTCCAGCACGCCGAAGACGTCCGCGACGGCGCCGGCATAGGCCTCGGTCCAGGTGACGGTGTGGCCCAACTCCTCCAGCCGGCGCGTCACCTCGGGCACGAAGTGGTCCGAGATGGCCGATACGCCCTTGGTCAGCGGCGGATGGCCGGCGATCACGGTCCAGCTGTAATCCTCGGCCGCGGCCGGGAACGCGGCAACCGCAAGCACGCCGCAGAGTGCGGTGGTGGTCGATTTCATCGGGGTCCTCCTCCCTATGGTCGTGCGGCCGGTTCGCCCGGCCGTCTTCAGCCCGGCCCGCCCTCCTCTCCGAAGGCGGCGCACAGGAAATTCAGCATCTCGGCCCGGAATTCGGCGCGGTCGCCGGGGGCGCAGAGCCCGTCCGACAACCGCGCGATCCGCCCGCCGGTGTGGGTGTCGTCGGAAATCATGATGAGGATCGTCCCCACCATGAAGTGATAGCGCCAGTGGCATTCCCGGACGCTCAGATGCGGGCAGGCCGCGCCGATGGCGGCGATGAAGCGCAGCGCCAGCCCGTCGAGTTCCTCGGCAACGATGGCGCGCGTCCAGTCGTTCGGTTCGATCCGGTGCTTCAGCACGAAATGCGCCAGCAGGATGCCGGTGCGCGGCTCGTCGTCGTTGATGTAGGCGTCGAGGAAAGCGTCCACCACCGCCCGGATCGGCGGCCCCGGATCGGCCCGTTCCAGCGCGTCCAGCAGCGCGAGGCGCCGGGTCACGGTCTGGCGGCAGACGTCGCGGAAGACCTCGAGCGTGAGGTTTTCCTTGTTGCCGTAGTGGTAGTTCACGGCGGCCATGTTGACGCCCGCACGCTCGGCCAGGGCGCGGGTGGTGAAGGCGTCGATGCCCGATTCCGCGAACATCTCCTCGGCCACGCGCCGGATGGCGGTGCGGGTGTCCTGACGCGTGGGGGCGGTGTTCGAACGCATGTTTCAAACGTGCGGTTGAAACGGGTGTTCTGTCAAGGGGGGGCGGAAGCGAACCGGAGCCGTCATCCTCGGGCTCGACCCCAAGATCTTGCGGAGCCGGACGCACCGCACGACGCCCCCGCAAGACGGCGGGAGATCCTCGGGTCGGGCCCGAGGATGACGCCGCGAACGCCCGGGCGCGACACGAGCCGTGCAGCGCCGGCCCGTGGGATGGCGCTCGCGACGTCCGAGCGGGTGCGCTTTATCGGGAAGTCACATGCGCTTCCCGGAGGCCTGGCCAGGCTTCACCAAAGCGCCAGCCCGCCCGGACGGCGTCGTCCATTGTCTCTCGGACCAATGGCGAAACAATGGACGACCGCTGCACGGCGCCTTCGGCTTGACTCCGTGCGGGAAAAGCTCCGGCGGGAGCGGTTCTTTGAAACCTTGCGATGCCGAACATGCCGGGCTGAAGCCCGGCCTACGGTTGGAGCCGGGGCCGGGGCACCCACCGTCGTGCAACCTTCGCAGGCCGGGCTTCAGCCCGGCAGCCCGTCCCTCAGAACGCCCGGAACGTCATCGTCGTCAGCGTCCGCTCCACCCCGTCGATCCCGTCGAAGCTCTCGTTCACGAAATGCCCCACGTCCTCGCCCTCGGGCACGTAGACCTTCAGCAGCAGGTCGAACTCGCCGGAGGTCGAATACAGCTCCGAATGGAACTCCCGCAGCACGATCTCCTGGGCGATGCGGTAGGTGGCGCCGGGGCGGCAGCGGACCTGGATGAAGATCGGGGTGGACATGGGCGGCTCCTCTCTTGCCTCTCCAGGATGGACGCCCGCCGCGACACGCGCAAGCGGCGTCAGACGTGCAGCCAGCGCTCCGCGATCCCCGGATCGGCGGCGAACTCCCGCGTCGGGCCTGTCCAGACGACGCGCCCCCGCTCGATCACCACATGTCGGTCGCAGAGCCGGGCCAGCGCGCCCGCGTTCTTGTCGATGACGAGGATCGCGACCCCCTCACCCCGGATCCGGGCCAGCACCGCCCATATCTCCTCGCGCACCAGCGGGGCCAGGCCCTCCGTCGCCTCGTCGAAGACCATCAGGCGCGGGTTCGTCATCAGCGCCCGGCCGATCGCCAGCATCTGCTGCTCCCCGCCCGACAGCTGATCACCCATGTGCCGCCGCCGCTCCGCCAGCCGCGGGAAAAGCTCCATCACGCGCGCCAGCGTCCAGCCCTGCCCCCGCGCGGTGGCGACCAGGTTCTCCTCGACCGAGAGGTTGGGGAAGATGTGCCGCCCCTCGGGCACCAGGCCCAGGCCGGCGCGCGCCATCCGATGCGGCCCCGCCCCGGTCAGGTCGCGGCCATCCACCGCGACCCGCCCCCCGCGCGGGCGCAGCAGCCCGAAGACCGAGCGCACCAGCGTCGTCTTGCCCATTCCGTTGCGGCCCATCAGCGCCACCGCCTCGCCCGCGCCGACCTCCAGATCGACGCCGAAAAGCACGCGGCTCTCGCCATAGGCGGCCTCCAGCCCCTCGACCCGCAGCACCTACGCCTCCTCGCCCAGATAGGCGGCCCGGACCGCCGGATCGGCGCGGATCGCCGCAGGTGCGCCGGTGGCGATGAGCTGGCCGTAGACCAGCACCGACACCCGGTCGGCGAGCGCGAAGACCGCGTCCATGTCGTGCTCCACCAGGATGATCGTCATCCGCGATTTCAGCTGCTGCATGAGGGCCACCAGGGTCTCCACCTCCGGCCCCCCTGCCCCCGCCAGCGGCTCGTCCAGCAGCAGCAGGCGCGGCGCGGTGGCCAGCGCCACGGCGATCTCCAGCTGCCGCCGTTCCCCGTGGCTCAGCGCGCGCGCCTCGACCTGCGCCCTGTCCGCCAGCCCCACCTCGTCGAGCGCGGCCATGGCGCCCTCGGTCACCGCCCGGTCGGCGCTCGCCGGCCGCCAGAACCGGAAGGAGGAGCCGGACCGCGCCTGCACCGCCAGCGCCACGTTCTCCAGCGCCGTCATCGCGGGCAGCACCGTGGTGATCTGGAACGACCGCGCCATCCCCTTCTCCACCCGCGCCGCCATGTCGAGCCGGGTGATCGTCTCGCCGTCCAGCACCACCGCCCCGCTGTCGGGGCGCAACTGACCCGAAAGCTGCGCCACCAGCGTCGTCTTGCCCGCCCCGTTCGGGCCGATAATCGCGTGCAGCTCGCCCGGCGCGACCGACAAATCTACCCCGTCCGTGACCTTCAGCGCCCCGAAGCTCTTCGTCAGCGCGAGGGTTTCGAGCGACGCGCTCATCGCCGCGCCCTCGTCAGCCCCAGCCGTTTCGCGAGCCCCGTCAGCCCGTCCGGCGACCACAGCACCACAGCAAGCAGGAAGAGCCCGAACCACAGCCGCCAGTGCTCGGAGGCGGAGGACATCACCTCCTCCAGCCCCACCATCACCAGGGCTCCGCCGACCGCCCCCGTCAGTGTGCCGATCCCGCCGAGGATCAGCATGACGATCAGCTCGCCCGACCGTTGCCAGGACATGAAGGCGGGCGAGACGTATTCCGTCTGGTTCGCCAGCAGCACCCCCGCGACCGAGCAGAGCGCGGCCGAGATCACCCACGCCGTCAGCCGCCACACGAAGGGGCGGTAGCCGATGGCCTGCATCCTGAGCTCGTTCTCGCGCGTGCCGATCAGCACCCGGCCGAAGCGTGCGCGGGTCAGGCGGCGCAGCAGATACCACGTCAGGCACAGGACGACGAAGCAGGTATAGTAGAGCGCCACGTCATCCTCCAGCGACAGCCCCGCGAACGTCGAGCGGGCGGCAAGCGCCGTGCCGTCGTCTCCGCCGAGCGCCGAGAGCGAGACGAAGAAGAAGAACGCCATCTGCCCGAAGGCCAGCGTGATCATGATGAAGTAGATGCCCCGCGTCCGAAGCGAGATCGCCCCCGTCACCAGCGCGAAACCCGCCGAGGCCAGCATCGCGGCCAGCATCTGGAGCGCGAGGTCCGTGATCCCCCACATCGTCATGACCGGCACCGCATAGGCCCCGATCCCCAGCCAGGCCGCGTGTCCGAAGGACACCAGCGCGCCGTAGCCCAGGATCAGGTCGAGGCTCAGCGCCGCGATGGCGAAGATCACCATGCGGGTTGCGATGACGGTCAGGAACGGGTCCCCGGCCGCGATGGCGAGCGGCGGGACGGCGGCGAGGACCGCGAGGATGCCCGCCGCCACGCCGGGGCGCAGGCGCGCGGCTCTCGGACCCGTTTCGGCGGGCTTCGCGGTGGCGGCCTCGGTCATCGCGCCGCCCGGCGGCCGAAGAGGCCCGAGGGCGCCGCGAAGAGGATCACCGCCATCATCAGATAGACCAGCATCGGCGCCAGCGTCCGCCCCGTCTGCGCGGCGGCGGCGGGATCGAGGATCTGGCGCAGCAGGATCGGCCCGAAGGTTCGTCCCACGGTGTCGACGATCCCCACCAGCAGCGCCGCGACGAAGGCCCCGCGGATCGAGCCGACGCCGCCGATCACGATCACCACGAAGGTCAGGATCAGGATGTTCTCGCCCATCCCCGGATCGACCGAGAGGATCGGCGCGACGATGGCCCCCGCGAAGCCCGCGAGCATCGCCCCGAAGGCGAAGACCACCATGAAGAGCCGCGAGATATCCACCCCCAGCGCCGCCACCATCGGCCGGTCCGACGCCCCCGCCCGAAGCAGCATCCCCGCCCGGGTGCGCGAGATCAGCAGGTAGAGCCCGAGCGCCGTCGCCAGCCCCGCCGCGATCACGGCGATCCGGTAGACCGGATAGCGCAGCGGCCCGGCCAGCGGGACGGAGCCCGACAGCGCCTCGGGCATCGGCACCGACAGGGGCGCAGCGCCCCAGACGATCTTGACGCCTTCCGACAGGATCAGCACCAGCGCGAAGGTTGCCAGCACCTGGTCGAGATGCGGCCGGTCGTAGAGGTGTCGGAAGACCAGCAGCTCCAGCACCAGCCCCAGCACAAGCGTCGCCGGCAGCGCCAGGGCGAGGCCGGTCCAGTAGTCGCCGGTGACAGCCGAGAACGTCGCCATCAGATAGGCGCCGACCATGTAGATCACGCCATGCGCCAGGTTGATGAAGTCCATGATGCCGAAGACGAGCGTCAGCCCCGCCGCGACGAGGAACAGCAGGATCCCGAACTGGGCCCCGTTCAGGACCTGGAGGAGGAGAAGGTTCAGCATGAGGGCGCGCGGCGCAGAACAGAGCCGAAACAACGGCTTGCGCACCATACCTCATGCAAAACCCGAGCGTCTCTCCCGCACGCAATAGAGCCGAAGGCGCCGTGCCAGCGGTCCTCCATTGTTGCGCCATTGGTCCGAACGACAATGGACGACGCCGTCCCGGCGGGCTGGCGCTTCGTGGACGCCTGGCCGGGCCTCCGGGCGGGGATAGTGACTTCACGATTGAGCGCACCCGCTCGACCATCGCGAGCGCCACCCCACGGACCGGCGCTGGCACGGCTTGCGTGCCATAGCTCTTCCAACAGCCGAGCTCTGCCTCGCACGGAATCAAGCCGAAGGCGCCGTGCAGCGCCGGCCCGTCCGGGCGGGCTGGCGCTTTGTCGACGCCTGGCCAGGCCTTCGATCTGGGAATGTGTCGTCACCATAAAGCGCACCCGCACACCCGTCGCGTGCGCCACCCCACGGGCCGGCGCTGCACGGCTCACGGTGCGCCTGAAGCCTGCGAAGCGTGAGGCGCGGCCGAGACGTTCCGCACCATCTGCGCCCGGCTCACGTGTCCACAGATCATGCCCGCGTCGATGATGTTCCGGAACGCCGACACGCCCCGCCATCCCGGCCCCCGACCGGGCGCAGTCCTCCGCGCCCGCGCCGATCACATGCTGCATTCGCTCACATGCGCGTCGGCGTAATCCTCGTAGACCTTCTCGACGATCGAGGTGGCATATTTCCCGTCCTCGCGTTTCACCACGCGGTTCAGGTAGAAATCCTGCACCGGATAATGGTTCTTCGAGAACGAGAACTTGCCCCGCACGCTCTCGAAATCGGCCGCCTCCAGCGCCGTCCGCAGGGCGTCGCGGTCCTCGATGTTCCCGACCGCCTTCACCGCGCTGTCGATCAGCATCATCGCGTCATATCCGCCTGCGGCGTAGAGCGCGGGGACATAGCCGTATTTCTCCTCGAACGCCGCCACGAACTCCTTCGACGCGGGCACGTCCAGATCCGGCGCCCAGTTGCCGGCCGAGAACTTGCCGACGGCCGCGTCCTGCTGCGCGGGCAGCGTCGTCTCGTCCGTGGTGAAGGCGGTCATCAGGGTGATCCCGTCCAGCCCCGCCTGCGCCCACTGCTTGACGAGGTTCACGCCCATCCCGCCCGGCATGAAGGCATAGACGGCCTGCGGCTGCATCGCCGCGATCTGCGCCAGCTCGCCCGAGAAGTCGAGCTGCCCGAGCTGGGTGTAGAGCTCGCCCACCACCTCGCCGTCGTAAACCGACTTGAAACCGTTCAGACTGTCCTTCCCGGCCTGGTAGTTCGGCGCGAGGATGAAGGCCGTGCCGATGGAATCGTCGTTCATCTTCTTGGCGATGACCGTGGGCATCTGGTCGTTCTGGTAGGACACGACGAAGACGTCCGGGTTGCACTCCGCCCCCGCGTAGTTCGACGGACCCGCGTTCGGCGAGATCAGGAAGGCCCCGCCGCCGGTGACCTGTGGCGCCATGGCGATCATCAGGTTGGAAAAGATCGGACCGATGACGAAATCCGCGCCGTCGCGCTCGACCAGCTCGCGCGCCTTCTGCGCGGCGATGTCGGGCTTGCCCTCGGCGTCGACGACCATGATCTCGGTCTCCATCCCGCCGATCTTCCCGCCCAGCTTCTCGGCCGCCAGCAGCGCGCCGTCGCGGGCATGTTCGCCCAGAACGGCGGGGGGGCCCGACAGCGTCAGCAGGACGCCGATCTTCAGCGTCTCGGCCAGACCCGCGACCGGCGCGGCGGCGGTGGTGAACATGAGGGCGGCGGCAAGGGCCGATTTGCGGATCATCGTGTCTCTCCCGTTGGCGGCGGGCGCTTCGCGGCCCGCTCGGTCGGGGGCGATCAAAGCCGCACGGGCGCGGGGATTCAAGGGAATTCCGACCATCCGCAGGATGCCGGACGCGACTGTCGCGGCGTCGCATTCGGTGTCGCAATCGGGCTGGGGGCCGGGGGCGCTTCGATGCTAGAGACATGGTCCGAAGCGGCGGGAACGGCCGCGAGGCGAAGGGGACGGACGCCGTGGAGACCTCGGACTACATCATCGTCGGCGCGGGATCGGCCGGCTGCGTGCTGGCCAACCGGTTGTCGGCGGACCCCGCCGTGACCGTCACCCTGGTCGAGGCCGGCGGCAGCGACCTTTCCCCCTGGATCAAGGTGCCCATCGGCTACGGCGTCGCCTTCCACCATCCGCGGATCAACTGGCGCTTCACGACCGAACCGGTGCCGGGCCTCGGCGGGCGCACCTCCTACTGGCCGCGCGGCAAGGCGCTGGGCGGGTCGTCCTCCATCAACGCCATGGTCTGGGTGCGCGGCCAGCGCGAGGATTTCGACGGCTGGGCCGATCTGGGCAACCCGGGCTGGTCCTACGACGACCTCCTGCCCCACATGCGCGAGATCGAGACCGACACCGAAGGCGACCCGGCCATCCGCGGCACCGACGGCCCCGTCACCATCACCCGCACCGCCCGGTCCGTGCATCCGCTGACGCCCGTCTGGCTGAAGGCGGCCGAGGCCGCGGGCCACCAGCCCAACCCCGACTACAACGGCGCCAGCCAGGAGGGCGTCGGCCTCTATCAGGTCAACACCCGGCGCGGCATCCGCAACTCCGCCGCCACCGCCTTCCTGAACCCGGCGAAGCGGCGGCGCAACCTGCGCATCGTCACCGGCGCGACCGTGAACCGCGTGACGCTGGACGGCGCGCGCGCCACGGGGATCGAGATCCTCCGGAACGGCCGGCCCGAGCATCTGGCGGCGCGGCGCGAGGTGATCCTCTCGGCCGGCTCCGTCGGCTCGCCGCTGATCCTCGAACGCTCCGGCATCGGCGACCCTGCGGTGCTGGGCGCGGCAGGCATCGACGTGGCCCGCGCCCTGCCCGGCGTGGGCAGGAACCTGCAGGACCACCTCGGCTACGACAATTTCCACGAGGCCGACATGCCGACGCTGAACCAGCAGCTCGGCCCGCTGATCCCGCGCGCGATCCAGGCGCTGCGCTACGTGCTGACGCGCGGCGGTCCGATGTCGCTGTCGGTGAACCAGGCGGGCGGCTTCGTGCGCACCGATCCGGGGCGGTCGCGGCCGAACCTGCAGCTCTACTTCACGCCGGCCAGCTACACGAAGCCGATCCCCGGCAAGCGGCGGCTGACGAAGCCCGACCCCTGGTACGGCGTCATGCTGGGCCTGTCGAACTGCCACCCGAAAAGCCGGGGAGAGCTGCACGTCCGCTCCGCCGATCCGTCCGACACGCCGTTGATCCGGCCCAACTACTTCTCGGACCCCGCGGACATGGAGGAGATGGTGGCCGGCGCCCGCCTGATCCGCCGCATCGCCGAACAGCCGCCGCTGGCCGGGCACCTCCTGCGCCGCGTCCTGCCGGGCCCGGAATGCGAGAGCGACGCCGCCATCGCCGAGGACATCCGCAACCGCGCCTGGACCGTCTTCCACCCCTGCGGCACCTGCCGGATGGGGCCGGACAGCGATCCCGGCGCAGTGGTGGACGCGCGCCTGAGGGTGCGGGGCGTTTCGGGGCTGCGGGTCGCCGACGCCTCGATCTTCCCGGCGATCCCCGCGGGCAACATCAACGCGCCGTCGATGATGACGGGGGCAAAGGCCGCGGCGTTGATCCTGGAGGATGCGAAGGCGCGGAACGCCGGCTGACCGCCGGGGGGGGGCGCCGCATTCGGAACCGTTCCGTCATCCTCGGGCTCGACCCGAGGACCTCGACGGCAGGAGATCCTCGGGTCGAGCCCGAGGATGACAGTCGGCGCACGAAGGCAGGAGAACCTCGGGTCAAGGATAACGCTATCCCCCTTCCGACAGCGCCCCCACCCACGCACCCTTGCGCCCTGCCCGCCCCCTGCGCATCGTCGCGCCGACCCACGGAGCCGCCCCATGATCCTCACCCGCATCGAGACCTTCGCGACCCCCTTCATCGGCTTCGTCCGCGTGACCGACGACGAAGGCGCGACCGGCTGGGGCCAGGTCTCGACATATCAGAGCGACATCACCGCCCGGATCGTCCACCGCCAGGTCGCCCCCTACACCCTCGGCGTCGAGATCCCCGACAACGACACGCATTTCGAACGGGTGCTGGAGCAGGAGCACAAGTTCATCGGCTCCTGGATGTGTCGCGCCGTGGCGGGGGTCGAGACGGCGATCTGGGATCTGAAGGGCAGGAAGGCCGGCGTCCCGGTCGCCACGCTTCTGGGCGGCTCGCCCGGCAAGATCCGCGCCTACGCCAGTTCGATGAAACGCGACATCACCCCCGAGGACGAGGTGGAGCGCTTCCGCCGGCTGGCAGGAGAGCAGGGGTTCGACGCCTTCAAGTTCCGCATCGGCTCCGAGGTCGGGCGCGGGCGCGACGAATGGCCGGGCCGGACGGAGGAGATCGTCGCCGCCATGGGCCGCGCCTTCGGCGGCCGGGCGGCGCTGCTGGCGGATGCCAATTCCTGCTACGCCCCCGCGCAGGCCATCCGTTACGGCCGGATGCTCGCCGACGCGGGCGTCACCCATTACGAAGAGCCCTGCCCCTACTGGCAACTCGACCAGACGGCCGAGGTCACCGCCGCGCTCGACATCGACGTGACGGGGGGAGAGCAGGATTGCCTGATGGACACCTGGACCCGGATGATCGCCATGCGGGCGGTGGACGTGGTGCAGCCCGACATCCTCTACCTCGGCGGCATGGGCCGCACGATGCAGGTCGCGCGGATGGCGGCGGAGGCGGGGATGCCGGTGACGCCGCACGCCGCGAACCTCGGGCTGGTGACGCTCTTCACCATGCACCTGCTGCGGGCGATTCCGAACGCCGGGAAATACCTCGAATTCTCCATCGAAGGGGCCGACTATTATCCGTGGCAGTATGGTCTCTACACCACCGACCCCTACCGGATCGAGGACGGGATGGCCGAGGTCACGGACGCCCCCGGATGGGGCATCGAGATCGCCCCCGACTGGATGGAAAAGGCCGAATTCCTGGAAAGCCGCGCGGACGGCGTGCTGGAGCGGCACGGCTCCACTGTCCGCTGACCGTCACCATACGCCGCCGGGACCATACGCAGACGCACGCGCAGGGTGGGCATTCTGCCCACCCTCCCCCTCACCCCGGCAACCCCGCCGTCGCCATGACCTCCTCGCGGATCTCCTCGGTCAACCGCGCCTTCAGGTCGGAAAACTCCGGCGATGTCTTCATCCGGTAATGCCTCGGATGCGGCAGGTCGATCTTCACGTCCGCCTTCACCCGCCCCGGCCGCGCGGACATCACCAGACAGCGCGAGCCGATGAAGATCGCCTCCTCGATATCGTGCGTGACGAACAGCACCGTCTTGCGGTCGCGTTCCCAGATGCCCAGCAGAAGCTCCTGCATCAGCGCCCGGGTCTGGGTGTCGAGCGCGCCGAAGGGCTCGTCCAGCAGCAGGATCTCCGGGTCGTTCGCCAGCGCCCGCGCGATGGCCACGCGCTGCTGCATCCCGCCCGACAGCTGCCGGGGCCAGTGCCGCTCGAACCCCCTCAGCCCGACGCGGTCGATGTAGTCCTGCACGATGCGGTCGCGTTCCCCCCGCGCCACCCCGCGTTCGCGCAGGCCGAAGCCGATGTTCTCGGCCACCGAGAGCCAGGGGAAGAGCGTGTAGCTCTGGAACACCATCCCCCGATCCGCGCCGGGCCCCTCGATGGGCCGGCCGTTCAGCACCGCGCGCCCGCGCGACGGCATCTCCAGCCCGGCGACGATCCTGAGCAGCGTGGACTTGCCGCAGCCGGAGGGGCCGAGGATGGTGACGAATTCGTTGCGCGCGATCCGCGCGGTGATCGGCGTCAGCGCCACGATCTCGCCGCCGCGTGCGCCGAAGCTCTTCCCGACGGCGTCGAGGGAAAGGATGTCGGTCATCGGCGAGGCCTCGTCGGATGTATGGAAGCCGGGCTGAAGCCCGGCCTACGCCGATGCGCGACCTGTAGGCCGGGCTTCAGCCCGGCACCGCGCCAGAAACCCACCCCCGTCACGCCAGGCTCCACGGAAACAACCGCCGGTTCGCGACCTTGAACAGGTAATCCGAGATCAGCCCGATCAGCCCGATCACGATGATCCCGAAGATGATCTGCCCGGTGTTCAGCAGCGCCTGGCTGTCGACGATCATGTGCCCGATCCCCGAGGACGACCCGATCAGCTCGGCCACGATCACGTAGGTCCAGGCCCAGCCGAGCACCAGCCGCAGCACCTCGGCGATCTGCGGGGCCGAGGCCGGGATCAGCACCCGCCGCACAACGCCGCCGTCCGAGGCGCCGAGCGTATAGGCCGCGTCCACCAGATCGCGCCGCGTCTGGCCGATGATGACGGCGACCATCAGGATGATCTGGAAGACCGAACCGATGAAGATCACCGACAGCTTCTGCGCCTCGCCTATGCCGACCCACAGGATCAGCAGCGGGATGAACGCCGACGCCGGCAGGTAGCGGGCGAAGCTGACGAAGGGCTCGAAGAACGCCTCCACCGCCTTCCAGGCCCCCATGGCGACACCCAGCGGCACGGCCACCAGCGCCGCCAGGATGAACCCGCCGAACACCCGCCAGATGGTGATGCCGATGTCCTCCGCGAAGCCGTGATCGACCATCAGCGACCAGCCCTCCTCGACCATCCGCGAGGGCGAGGCGAGGAAGAGCGGACGGACGAAGCCGCCGTAGGTGGCGATGGCCCAGGCGATGACGAAGAGCACGAAGAACCCGACGCCCAGCACCAGCCGCAGGCCCGGCGCCACCGGCTCCAGCGGGCGGAAGAGGCGTCGGCGGGGACCCGCGCCCGGATCGGCGGGGGCGGAGGCGGTGCGGCTCGGGGCGTCGGTCATGGAATGTCCCTGGCGGTGCGCGGTCCCGGCTGTCGCCGGGGCCGCACGGATCGGTCGGCGTGGAATGTCACTCCATCCAGCTCGTGTCGACCAGATCGGCCGTGGCGGGGATCTCGCTGATGATGCCGATCTTCTCCAGCAGCGGGCCGGCCTTGGCGTAGAACTCCTCGATCCCGCCTGTCATGAACGCCTTCGACGCCTCCTCGCCCTGCCATTCGAGGAAGGCGGCGGACTTGCCGAAATCCTCGCCCGACTGGTTCACGTCGGAGCCCATGATCTCGAACGCCTTCGACTTCTCCGATTTGATCATCGCCAGCGCGTCGTAATAGCTCTTTGCCAGCATCTTCACCGCCTCGGGGTTCGCCTCGATGAATTCGGGCGTGCAGCCGAAGGTGTCCATGACGATCGGATAATCGATGGTGGTGGCCATGATCTTGCCCGAGTCGGGCGCGTCGCGGACGGTGGACAGGTACGGCTCGTAGGTCATCGCCGCGTCGTTCTGCCCGGCGACGAAGGCCTGGGCGGCGGCGGAGGGTTCGAGGTTCACCACCGTCACGTCGTCGAGGCTCAGCCCGTTCTCGTTCAGCATCCAGGCCAGCACGAAATAGGGCGAGGTGCCGGGGGCGGAGGCCGCGACGGTCTTGCCCTTCAGGTCGGCGATCGAGCCGATCTCGTTCCGGGTCACCATGCCGTCGGCGCCGTGGCTCATGTCCAACTGGAAGAGCTGCTTGATCGGCACGCCGTTGGCGTTCCAGATCATGAAGGTCTCCACGGTCGTCGCGGCGCACTGGATATCGCCGGAGGCGATGGCCAGGTGCCGGTCCTTCTGCGGGATCTTCTTGATCTCGACGTTCAGGCCGTTTGCCTCGAACAGCCCCGCCTCCTTCGCCAGCGTCAGCGGCGCGAATCCGGTCCAGCCGGACATGCCGATGGCGACATCGGTGGATTGCGCACAGGCGGCACCCGCCGCGAGCCCCGCGGCCAGTGCGACGGCGGTGGTGAGGTGTCTCATGACCGAACTCCTTGTTCGATGTGGTCCCTCCGCTCAGAGAAGCACCGCGCGGGGGACAGGCCAAGAGGATTCGCGCCTGCCGCGTCCGGGCGGCGGCGGGTGGTCATCCGCTGGGCAGCGCGGGGCGGCCGGGCCCCCCGCCCCGCGGCGGCGTCTGGCGTCGCGGACGGAGTTTCCGCCCGACGCAAGCGCAACGGAAGCCGTGCAGCGCCGGCCCGTGGGATGGCGCTCGCGACGCCTGTGCGGGTGCGCTTTATCGGGACGTCACATTCTCCGCTCGGAAGCCTGGCCAGGCGTCGACAAAGCGCCAGCCCGGGGGGCGGGCCGGCGCTGCACGGCGCCTTCGGCTTGATTCCGTGCGGGAGCGAAGCTTCGGCGTTGCAGAGAAGACGCTGAAGTGCCGGGTCGGTTGTCGGTTGCGCGGCACCCGGAAAGAAATACGGCCCGGCAGGGGGCGCTCAGATCTCCGGAGTCCGGTGGCCGGGGCCGAAGGCGGCGGCCTCGGCGGCCAGGATCGCCTCGATCTGCGCGGCGAGGCCCGGGGCGCGGGCGGGAAAGACCCCGTCCAGCGCCGCGGTGCCGATGGTGAACCCCCAGGCCCCGGCGGCCCGGAGCGCGGCGATGTGGGCCGGGCTGTCGATGGAGCCCGCGACGATCACCGGCTTGCCAGCCGCCGCCGCGACCCGCGCGATCAGCGCCTCGACATCGCCGGCGAAGCGCCAGGCCAGCAGGTCCAGCCCGTGCACCCCCTCCACCGCCGCAAGAGCGCGGGCCGAGGCGACGATCTCCTCCGCCGGCCCGTTCAGCACCGATGGATGCCCGGTGACCCGCCCCGGAAACGGCATGTAGCGCAGGCCCGACCCGGCCAGCAGCGGCGCGACCGCGTCCGCGCGGGTGCCGCCCAGCAGGACGTCGACGCCGATCTCCATCGCCGCGCGGGCCGAGGCGAGCTCGGTCTCCGCGTCCAGCGAGACGACCTCCAGGTAGCAGGTCGCCCCCGCCGCCGCGATCCGGTCGCGCAGCCCGCGCAGCCGGGCGGGCGGCAGGCCCACGTCCTTGAACCCGATGTGGCGCACGCCGCAGGCCAGCGCGGTGTCGAGATGCGCCTCGGCCTCCTCGACCGTCCGGTCGTTGCGGGTCAGCATGAAGACGAAGGCCATCAGAGCCCCTGCGGTCCGGATCGCGCCGCGGCCAGCTGCCGCGCCATCCGCAGCGCCGTCACCAGGCTCTCGGGGCTCGCCACCCCCTGCCCCGCGATGTCGAAGGCGGTGCCGTGGTCGGGCGAGGTCCGCACGAACGGCAGCCCCAAGGTGATGTTCACGCCGCGGTCGAGCCCCAGATATTTCACCGGGATAAGCCCCTGGTCGTGATACTGCGCCACCACCACGTCGAACCGGCCCGCCCGCGCGGCCATGAAGACCGTGTCGCCGGGCCAGGGGCCGGAGGCGTCGATCCCCTCTTCCCTCGCGGCGGCGATGGCGGGGGCGATGATCTCGATCTCCTCCCGGCCGAAAAGCCCGCCCTCGCCCGCATGGGGGTTCAGCCCCGCCACCGCGACCCGCGGCGCGGCGATGCCGAAGGCGCGGCAGCCCTCGTGCGCCAGCCGGATCGCCGCCATCTGCGCCGCGTGATCCGCCTGGGCGATGGCCTCGCGCAGCGACACGTGGATGGTCACCAGCACGGTGCGGATCTCGTCATTGGCCAGCATCATCGCCACCCTGTCCGCCCCGCCGTGGTGGGCCAGCATCTCGGTATGGCCGGGGAACGGGACGCCGGCGGCCGACAGCGCCTCCTTGTGGATCGGGGCGGTGACGATGCCCGCGACCCGGCCCGCCCGCGCAAGCGCGATGGCGGCCAGGATCGCATCCGCCGCCGCCCGCCCCGCCCGGGCCGAGACCGCGCCGTATTCCGGCGCCGCGCCCTCTCCGCAGGCGATCAACCTCAGGTGGTGGGGCGAGGCCGCCGGCTCCTCCGGGCCCGTCACGGTCTGAAGCACCGCGTCGGGCGCCACCAGCCGCCGCGCGCGCTCTGCCGCGGCCGGATGGCCGATCAGCAGGCTGCCCTGCCCCTCCGGCCCGGTCAGGGCACGCAACGCGATCTCGGGCCCGATCCCGGCAGGGTCCCCCATGGTGATGGCGAGTGGCAGCATTCCGATCCCTCCGGCTTCGTGCGACGATAGCGGCGCGGGCGGTCGGGTCAAACGGCCGATCGGGCCGCGATCCCCTCGGGCCCGCCCCGCGACGCGCCGTCACCGCCTGCCCCATGGGCCCCCACTGGGCGGAAGATCGCCGATCCCCGCAGATGCGGGTTTGCGGGAACCTGCCGGTGCGACGGCGCGGCCTCGCCACATGACGACCTCTCAAGCCTCTGATATTCAACATAGAATCATCCTCCTGACCCCGCCGTGAGCCCGCGTGAGGCAGCGTGAGCATCTTCTGCATCTCGCCGTTCGGCCCCCCGCCGGGCGCCATGATGCAGAGGAACCTTTCGACCCGCCCTCACGTTGCGATCCCCAGAAGGTGCCCGGGCCCCGAGCCGGTGCATCGTGAAAGATGAGGAGACTTCAGATGAAACACCTGATGTTGACGACCGCCCTTGTCGCCGCCTCGGCGATCGGCGTGTCCGCACAATCCACCGACATGTCCTCCGACGCCACCGCGCCGGCGGCCGATGCGCAGGTCGAGACGAACGCCTCCGGCTCCGCATTCCGGTCCGAATCGAATCCGGAAGAACTGCGTGCCTCCGACTTCATCGGCATGCGCGTCTTCGCGGCTGCCGAAGAGCCCCAGTCCGACGCCTTCGAAGGCGCTCAGGACAACTGGGAGGATATCGGCGAGATCAACGACGTCATCCTGAGCCGTGAAGGCGAGGTGCAGGCCATCCTGGTCGACATCGGCGGCTTCCTCGGCATCGGCGAGCGTCAGGTCGCGGTGAACATGGACTCGATCGACTTCGTGTCCGACAGCTCGACCGAAGGCGCCGAGAACGACTTCTTCCTGGTGCTGACGGCTGACCGCGCGATCCTCGAAGGCGCGCCGGCCTACGGCTCCGACAGCGAAGAAGTGGCCGGCGACGCGACCGCACCGGTCGCAGGCACCTCGACCGACATGGCCGCAACCGACAGCGCGGATTCGACAGAGGAGACGACCGACACCGCCGCGTCCGAACAGCCCGTGGCAGAGGAATCCTCGACCGACATGGCCGCAACCGACAGCGCGGCTTCGACAGAGGAGACGACCGACACCGCCGCGTCCGAACAGCCGGTGGCAGAGGAATCCTCGACCGACATGGCTGCAAGCGACAGCGCGGCCTCGACCGAGGAAACCACCGACACCGCCGCGTCGGAAGAGCCGGTGACGGACGAATCGTCGGATGTCGCCGCTACGGACGACGCCGCCTCGACGAACAGCTCCACCGACATGGCCGCATCGAGCGACGCAGCCTCGACCGACCAGTCCACGGACATGGCCGCATCGAGCGACACCGCCGCCTCGACCGACCAATCGACGGACATGGCCGCTTCGAGCGACGCAGCCTCGACCGAGGAAACGACCGACACGGCCGCTTCGGAAGAGCCGGTTGCCGAGACGGAATCCACCGACATGGCAGCCACGGATGACGCCGCCTCGACGGAGGAATCCACTGACGTGGCCGCCACGGACGACGCAGCCTCGACCGGGGAATCGACCGACATGGCCGCTTCAGAAGAGCCGGTTGCCGAGACGGACTCCACCGACATGGCAGCCACGGACGGTGCCGCAACCGAGGACGCGACCGCGACCGACGGCGCTGCGACCGGGATGGCCTCCGCACCGACGCCCGAAGGCTACTCGGAAGCCGGTGACGAGTTCCTGACCGCCGAAGCACTGGACGGCGCCCGGGTCTACGACGCCAACGACAAGTGGGTCGGCGAGATCTCGGAACTCCTGCTCGACGACAGCGGCAAGATCACCGACGCCGTGGTCGACGTGGGCGGCTTCCTCGGGATCGGCGAAAAGCCGGTGGCCCTGCAGCTCTCGGATCTGAAGATCCTGAAGCAGGACGAAACCGACAGCGTCCGCGTCTACACCGCGATGGCCGAGGAAGAGCTGGAAGCGATGCCCGAGTTCGAGGCACCCGAACCGGCAGCCGGCGCCGACCCGGTGATGGACCCCGCCGCATCCGGCACGGGCACCATGGCCCCGACGGAATAAGGCTCCGACCTCCGGGATGATCCCTTCGGGGTGATCCAGGGCCCGCCGGTTCTCCGGCGGGCCCTTTCCGTTGCGCCGGGGGCGGGGAACCAACCCCGCCGGCCCGCGTTCTGGCAGAGACCGCCGCGGCCCGGCTGCGCCTCATGTGCAACCGCCGGCCGACCGGCCCGAGGGACAGATGAACGCCGCACCACCCCCCGACAGCACGCAGGCCACGGCCATCGCGCCACGCCACCCCGTCGCCCCGCCCGATGCGCGGGACGGGATCTGCGTGATCCTCAACCCGAAAAGCGGCAAGAAGGCCGGCAGCCTCTCGCTTGAGGAGATGGAGCGCCGGCTGGACGCGCTGCCGATGCCCGTCACGCTGCTGCGCGCGCAGAAGGGCGGCGACATCACCAGGCTGACCCGCAAGGCGCTGGACGACGGCCACCGCACGATCGTCGCCGCCGGCGGCGACGGCACCATCGTCGGCGTCGCGTCCGGGATCGTCGGCCGCGACGACGTCACCTTCGGCGTGATCCCGATGGGCACCTTCAACTTCTTCGCCCGCGGGCTGGGCATCCCGGAGGATCTGGAAGGCTCCGTCGGCAACCTCGCCACCGGCACCCCCCGCCCCGTCACCGTGGGCGAGGTGAACGGGCGGCTCTTTCTCAACAACGCCTCGCTCGGCGCCTACCCGGCGATCCTCGACCAGCGCGAGGGCGTCTATCGCCGCTGGGGCCGGTCGCGGCTGGCGGCCTACTGGTCGGTGCTGCAGGCGCTGTCGGCCTTCAAGCGGCCCCTGACGATGCGCATCACCGTGGACGGCGAACAGCACCGCCGCCGATCGCCGCTGGCCTTCGTCGCGATGAGCGCCTTCCAGCTCGACACCTACGAACTGCCGGGCGCGGACGACATCCGTGCCGGCCGCTTCGCGCTCTACGTCGCGCCCGATTCCGGGCGGCTGTCGCTGATCGTCCAGGCCGTGCGCCTCGCCTGGCGGCGGCTGCGGCCCGGCCGCGACGTGGAGCTGATCACCGGCTCGGACATCGTGATCGAGACCAACCGCGCGAAGCGCCTGCTGGCCCGCGACGGCGAGAAGGAGCTGGTGGAGAACCCCTTCCGGTTCCGCACCCTGCCCGGCGCCCTGCGCGTCATAGCACCGGCCGGGGCCGACGCGCCCGACGCCGCCGACCGGACACACTCGAACGAAAGAACCCCCGACCGAACCGCATGACCCGTCTCGTTCATATCTCGGACCTGCACTTCGGCCGCGACCGGCCGGAGCTGCTGGAGCCGCTGGTCGCGGCCATCAACGGCGCCCGGCCCGACCTCGTCGCCGTGTCGGGCGATCTCACGCAGCGCGCGCGCGACACCCAGTTCGCCGCTGCCCGCGCCTTCCTCGACCGGATCGAGGCGCCGGTGCTCTGCGTGCCGGGCAATCACGACATCCCGGTCCACCGGCCCGTCACCCGATTCCTCCGGCCCTTCCGTTACTACCGCAAGTGGATCGGCCGCGATCTGCACCCGGTCGCGCGGCTGCCGGGCATGAACGTCATCGGCATCAACACGGTCGATCCCTGGCGCTGGCAGCGCGGGCGGATCCGCAGCCGCCAGATCCGCCGGGTCTGCGCGATCTGCACCGCCTCCGGACCCGACGTGCTGAACATCCTCGTCGCCCACCACCCGTTCGAACACCGCCCCGGCACCGAGAAGCGGCTGATGCGGGGCGCCGGAAAGGCGCTGAAGCGGCTGTCGGATTGCGGCGCCGACGCGATCCTGTCGGGCCACCTGCACGTCTGGCTGACCGAGCCGTTCCTGACCCGCCCCGCCGGGGCGCGGCTGCTGCAGGTCCACGCCGGCACCGGCCTCTCGACCCGCCACCGGGGAGAGCCGAACGATTTCGCGCTGATCGAGAGGACGGGCGACACGCTGACCATCGACCGGATCGCGGCGAACGAGGCGGGGGACGGCTTCGGCACGATCTCCACCCGCCGCTTCCGGCTGGGCCCGGACGGCTGGCGCAGCGCCGACGGCGGCGCGCCGCTGCCGCGCACCCCGGCCGATCCGCAGCCGGCGGAACCGGCGGACGCCCTGCTGTGATCCCGCGCGCAAGGCCCCGCGGCGCGAGAACGCGCCGCCGTCCGCCTGTCCGCCTCCGGGCGGTGCGCTTTTCATCCGTCCGCCTCCGGGCGGCCCGCTCGGCAGCGCCTGCCGGTCATCCGAGCCCTGGCCGCTCCCTCCCGACATCCGCCGCATCCCGGCAGACCGCTCGGCCCCCGTTCGCCCGCCGGTCCTACGCATCCAGGCGGCTTACTCCAGCCGCCCGCACGCCGGTCATCTCCGGTCGGAAAACCCGCTCTTCATCCCTTCGCCAGCCCGGCCGCCCCTCGGCGGTGGGTCCGGCCTCAGATGCGCCGCGCCCAGGCCGTCACAAGCGCGGCCGAGGCATCGGCCAGATGGCGCCGGCGCTGCATGTGCAGTTGCTCGGCCACCGCGCCGATCCGCTCCAGATCGCTCGACAGGTGTTCGGCATGAGAGGCCGCGCCCTCCACCGGCTGCGCCGACTTCCGCAGCTCGAACTGCGAGCCGAGCATGTAGCGCGGCCGTTCGCCGCCCACGCCGACCGGATGCAGGAACAGCAGGTTCTCGAACGCGGTGCCGTCCCTGCGCCGGTTCCTCAGGATCACCTGCACCTCGCTGCGGGTCTCGATCGCCGCGCGGATGTCGCCGCGCGCCGCCTCGTTGTCCAGATCGGCCTGCAGAAACCGGCAGTTGCGCCCCTCCGTCTCGCGGAAGGGATATCCGGTCAGCATCTCGAACCGGTCGTTCGCCAGCACCAGCGGGCAGTCCTCGGACTCCAGATCGGCCAGCGTCAGGGCCACGGCGGAACGTTCGAATACGCCCCGGATTCTTTCGAGTCTGGTGTCGAGCGCCATTGCGATCCTCCTGTGTCGGCCTAAGACTAGACCGGAATGCCCGATGCACAAGCCCCTGATACGACTGGACAGAACGACCTCATGAATGCCCCCGACCCGAAAGGCACCGCCGAAGAGATACGCGCCGCAGGAAACGTACCGGACGGTCCCGTGATCCTCGGCGTCGGCGCCTCGGCCGGGGGGCTCGAGGCCTTCCAGACGCTGCTGTCCACCCTGCGCGAGAACGACAATTTCGCCGTCGTGCTGGTGCAGCATCTCGACCCGGAACATGAAAGCCTGCTGCCCGAACTGCTGGCCAAGCGGACCCGGATGCCGGTGCGCCCGATCAAGGACGGGATGCGCCTCGCGGCGGGCGAGATCTACCTGATTCCCCCGGCCTACGCGCTGGATATCGAGGGCGACCGCCTGAAGCTGGTGGAATTCGAAACGCCGCGCGGCCTGCGCCGCCCGATCGACAGCTTCCTGGAGGCGCTGGCCCGCGAACAGGGGCCGAACGCCGCCGCGATCATCCTGTCGGGCACCGGATCCGACGGCGCCCGCGGCGTGCGCGCGGTGAAGGAGGAAGGCGGCCTCGTCTTCGCCCAGGATCCCGCCGATGCCCGCTACGACGGGATGCCGCGCGCCGCCATCCAGACCGGCGCGGTGGACATGACGCTGCCCGCCTCGGACATCATCGGCGTGATGCGCGACTTCCACACCCGCGTCACCGGCCTCGCCCCCACCATCGAGAGCGACGCCGAATTCATCGAGAAGGTCGTGCGCAACCTGCGCTACCGCACCGGCCACGATTTCGCCGGCTACAAATCCGGCACCCTGCTGCGCCGCATCACCCTGCGGATGTCGGTGCTGGGCCTCGAAAGCCCCGCCGACTACCTGCGCGAGCTGATCCAGGACAGCGGCGAGGCCGACCGCCTCTTTCGCGACCTGCTGATCAACGTCACCTCGTTCTTCCGCGACCGCCCGGCCTTCGACATGCTGCGCGTCAAGGTCGTGCCGAAGCTGATCGAGGGCAAGGGCGCCGGCGACGAGATCCGCGTCTGGGTGCCCGGTTGCTCGTCGGGGCAGGAGGCCTATACCGTCGCGATGATCCTCGCGGACGAGATGGACCGGCTCGACTGCCGCGCCCGCCTCGCCGTCTTCGGCACCGACATCGACGAGGAGGCGCTGGCCGAGGCCCGGCGCGGCGTCTATCCCAACACCGTCGTCACCGAGGTGCCCCAGGACGCGCTGGACCGCTGGTTCATCCCGACGCGCGCCGGCTTCGAGGTGCGCCCGGAACTGCGCGACCGGGTGCGGTTCTCGTCCCAGAACCTGCTGAAGGATCCGCCCTTCTCGCGGCTCGACCTCATCACCTGCCGCAACCTGCTGATCTACTTCGACAGCGGCCTCCAGGACGTCGCCCTCAACGTCTTCCACTACGCCCTGCGCCCCGGCGGCTTCCTGATGCTCGGCTCGTCCGAGACCGCCCGCGCCGACGGCGATCCCTTCACCGAGGTGTCGTCCGAGGAACGGCTCTACCAGCGCAACTCGGCCCCAGCCCGGCCGCTGGAACTGCCGCGCGGCTTCCGGCCGCAGCCGGATCCGCCGCCCCGGCCGAAGAACCGCCGCGACCGCAACGACGGCACCGAACTCAGCGGCACAGCCCAGGAGGCGCTGATGGAGCGCTTCGCGCCGCCCTTCCTGGTGCTGGGCGCGACCGACGAGGTGATCACCATCGGACCGGGCTGCGAGCCCTACGTGCGGATGCCGACCGGCCGCGCCAGCCTCTCGGCGCGCGACCTGATCGTGCCCGAACTGCGCCCGGTGCTGAAACGGGTGCTCACCGGCCTGTCGCTGGGCGACCACCCCTACCGCCGGATCTCGATCCGGGACGCGGGCGAGGACCTGCCCGAACACATGGCCATCGGCGCCACCGCCCTGCCCGACGGCACCCGCCTCGTCACCTTCGAGATCGAGACGGAGCGCACCGGCCAGATCGAACCCGACAGCCAGATCGTCATCGACGACGCCTACGTGGAGCAGCTGGAGAACGAACTCGACGACGCGCGCGAGACGATCCGCACCACGGTCGAGGAACTGGAAACCTCGAACGAGGAGCTGAAATCCTCGAACGAGGAAATGATGTCGATGAACGAGGAGCTCCAGTCCGCCAACGAGGAGCTGTCGACCACCAACGAGGAACTCCAGACCAAGCTGCGCGAGCTGGCCCGCGCCAACGCCGACCTCGCCAACTTCATGGAAAGCACGCAGATCGCCACGATCTTCCTCGACGGCGACCTGCGGCTGCGCAACTTCACCCCCGAGGCCGTGGGCTGGTTCCGCTTCGTCGAACAGGACCGCGGGCGCGAGATCATGGACATCGGCACCCGGCTCGACATCGAGACGCTGACCGCCGCCTGCCGGCGCGTGATCGAGACCGGCGCCGCCGAGGAACTGAACATGGCCACCACCGACGGCCGGTCGAACGTGGTCCTGCGCATCGCCCCCTACCGGACCGAGAACCGGCAGACCGGCGGCGTCGTCTTCTCGATCTTCGACGTGACCGAACTGGCGCAATACGCGCGCGAGGCCGACGCCGCCTCGGCCGACGCCCGCGCCCGCGCGGAAGAGATCGAGGATCTCTACAACGTCTCGCCCGGCGCCATGGGCGTGGTCGACCAGAACTTCCGCTACCTGCGCGCCAACCCGCGCCTGGCCGAGATCAACGGCGTCGCGCCCGAGGGCCACATCGGCCGCACGATGTCCGAAGTCGTCCCCGAGATCGCCGAGGCCAAGATCGCCGCCGTGCGCGAGGTGCTGGAAACCGGTGAGCCGGTGCTGGGCCGGATCATCCGCGGCACCACCGACGCGGAGCCGGAGACCCCGCGGGTCTGGCAGATCGACTTCTATCCCCTGATCGGCTCGCCCACGGACGAGGAGGAGATCCGCGCCGTCGGCTTCAACGTCGTGGACATCACCGAGCTGCTGGCGCTTCAGGCCGACCTGCGGCGGATCATGCGCGAGCTGCAGCACCGCGTGAAGAACATGCTCTCGAACGTCATCGCCCTGGTGAACCGCGCCCGGCGCGAGAAGGGCGAGCCGCGGGTGATCCTCGACACGCTAAGCCAGCGGATCAGGGCGCTCGCCAACACCCACAACCTGCTGACGGCCGAGAACTGGTCCTCCACCAACCTGCGCGACATCCTCTCGCTCGAACTCTTCGACGTCTACGGCGTCGACCGGATCGAGACCCGCGGCCCCGAGGTGCGGCTGAACGCCCGCGCCACCCTGGCCATCGGCATGGCGATCCACGAGCTGGCAACCAACGCATCGAAATACGGCGCCTTCTCGGTGCCCGAAGGCAAGGTGAACCTGCGCTGGAGCCGTGTGGACGAAGGCGACGGCGAGAGCTTCGTGCTCCGCTGGGAGGAGACCGGCGGCCCGCCGGTGGAGGCGCCGGGCGGCGGCGGATTCGGCACGACGCTGATCCAGTCGATGCTCGAAGGCACGCTGGGCGGCCAAATCGGCACCGACTGGAACCGCGACGGCCTGCGGCTGGTTATCACCCTGCCCTGGGATACAGCGACGGAAGTGGATTACGACAGTGACGTGGACCCCCTCAGACATGCGGATTCTCTATCTTGAGGACGAGGCGATCATCGCGCTCGACACGGCCGACATGCTCAGGGACATAGGCTTCGATTCCATCGACATGTGCCACTCGCTGGCGATGGCCGAAACGGCGCTTCAGGGCGGCAATCCCGACATCGCGCTGCTGGACGTGAACCTGTCGCACGGACGTACGTCGCTGGACCTCGGCCAGCGACTGATCGAGGCGGGCATCCCGGTGGTCTTCGCCACCGGCTACTCCGTCAGCGCCCTGCCGGTCGATCCGCGCGCCCACGTGGTCGAGAAGCCGGTCATCCGCGAGGTCCTGACCCGCGCGCTCAGCGAAGCCAGCGCCGAGGCCACGCGCTAGACGTGAGCCCGCACCGCCCGACCGCGCCAGTCGCCACGGCTCCGCTCTCCACCTGCCCGCGTTCCGCCTGCATGCCGCCCGCCCGCAACCGGCGGCCGCAATCTGCGACAATCCGGCAACAACACGGATTCTCCCGCCCGATGCGGAACCGCGTCGGTCCCGGGGGCGTTCGGAACCCAAAGAACATCAGAAGAAACGTCCGGGTAGAGCACGCAGGCCATGTCGAACACAGATACGCTTCAATCCCTCATAGACGCCACGGAAGCCAACATCGCGCTCTGCGACAGCTGGCTGACCGAGAACAGCTGGCGTTTCGTGGAACACATGGCCGCCACACGCGGCCGTGCCGCCGCGACCATGCGCGCGATGATGCGCTGGTACGGCAAGGCGCCCCGCCCGATGCATGCCCGCCGCTCCACCCACCACGTGACGCTCGAGGATCTGGCCGACGCGAACCGCGACCTGATGCGCGCCTACGACGACGCGCTGGACCTCGCCGGCCCCGACGCGCCCGAGGCGCGGCTGCTGGAGGAACAGCTGGCCGGCCTGATGTCGGACCGCGCGATGCTGGCCCTGCGCCAGGTCGCCGCCGTCTCCGCCGCCCGGACCCTGCCGGGCGAACAGCCCGCCACGCAGCAGGCCGCATCGACCTGAAGGCGCGCGGGCCCCGCAGCCCGTCTCGCCTGCTTCACCATCACCGCAGTCACCGTTGCCGCCGCGACACGATCCCCGCGGCGCCTGTCTCGAAAAATCCTCACGACGTCCATCGAATCTCTCGCTTTGCGGGTCACAGACGTGCCAGGCTCATTTCCAGCCTGGGGACGGCGATGGACAAAGACGGCAACTTCCGCGGCGTGATCGCCGAGCGGCACCTGAGACTTTTCGACCTTCTGAAATCCGGCGAGATGCAGGCGAACCGCCTCGGCCGGGGCGGTCCGGATTCCCCGTTCGACCATCCCGATCCGCTGCGCCGCACCCCGCGGGAGGGCGACCGCGACCTGCCGCGCCCGCGCCACGACGCGGTGCCGCTGGCCGAATTCGTCGCCCAGGCCGCCGCCTCCATCGCGCCCGCGCCGCGCCGCCCGTTCTGGCGGCGCTGAACCTCAGCCGCGGAACCCCCGCGCCACCACGAACTTCTCGGACGAATCCGGCCGCGAGGCGGGCGGCTTGACGTTGGCGACCGAGTCGAAGCGCTGCTTCAGCACCTTCTGCAACTCGCCCTCCGCCCCGCCGGCCAGCACCTTGGCGACGAAAGTCCCGCCCGTCTCCAGCACCTCGAAGGCGAACTCCGCCGCGGCCTCGCACAGCGTGATGATCCGCAGGTGGTCGGTCTGCTTGTGCCCCGAGGACGCGGCCGCCATGTCGCTCATCACCACGTCGGCCGGGCCGCCCAGCCACGCGCGCACCTTCTCGTCCGCGCCGTCCTCCAGGAAATCCAGCTGATGGATCTCGGCCCCCGGCACCGGCGCGACTTCCTGCAGGTCAATCCCGATGATCCGCCCGACCCGCTTGCCCTGCTTCTCGCCAAGCGCGTTGATCCGCGGCACCGCCACCTGCAGCCAGCCGCCCGGCGCGCAGCCCAGATCGACCACCCGCGCCCCCGGCACCAGGAACCGGTAGCGGTCGTCCAGCTCCATGATCTTGTAGGCGGCCCGGCCGCGATAGCCCTCGGCCCGGGCGCGCTGCACATAGGGATCGTTCAGCTGCCGCTGCAGCCACCGCGTCGACGACGACCGGCGCCCGCGCGCGGTTTTCACCCGCACCGTCAGCTCGCGCTGGCCGCGGCCCGACGAGGTGCCGCGCCCCGGCCCCCTGCCGCCGCCCGTTCCGCCGCCCGTTCCACCGCCCTTGCCGGATGAACCCTTCGCCACCACTTGTCCCTTTCCAGCCCCGCGGGGATCATGGCCCGATACCATGGCCCGATACCACGTCGCGATATCACGGGCCGGCCCTTCCCTTGAACCCCTGCCCGCCCGACCGCAAGAAGGAATGTCGATGCTCGTCCAGCTTGTCCGGATGCGGACCACGCCGCAGCACCGCGCGGCCTTCCTGACCGCGGCAGAGGCCAACATCCGCGGCAGCCGGCAGGAGCCGGGCTGCCTGCGCTTCGACCTGCTGGCCGCGCCGGACGACGACTGCACCTTCCACGCGCTGGAGATCTTCGCCGATCAGGCCGCGCTCGACGCGCACCGGGCCACGCCGCACTACCGCGCCTTCGTCGCCGCCATCGCCCCGCTGACCCTGGACCGCGGCCGCAAGATCCCGCTCGCCACGCTGGACATGGACCCCCGGCCGCTGCCCGGACGCACCTGAGGGCGGCCCCTGCCACGCCGGAACCACGCCGGAACCGCCTCAGAAGGGCGCATCCTCCAGCACCCCGTCGGCGGTCATCTGGGCATAGAGCAGCCCCTCCCGCAGCCCGCGGTCCGCGACGCTCAGCCGGTCGGTGGGCCAGCAGCGCAGCAGCGCCTGCAGGATCGCCGCGCCGGACATGATCAGCGCCTGCCGGTCGGTGCCGATCCGCGGATCGCGCCGCCGCCCCTCGGGGCCCATGTCGAGATACGACCGGATCACCCGGTCGATCTGGTCGCTGGTCATCCGCAGCCCGTCGACCTTCGTCCGGTCGTACCGCTTCAGCCCCAGATGCGAGGCGGCGACCGTCGTGACCGTGCCGCTGGTGCCGACGATCTGGAACCCCTCGCGCGCCTGCTCGTCCTTGTAGGGCGCGAACTCGGCCAGGCTCTCCTCGAAGAACCAGGACATCAGCGCGAACCGCGCACTGTCGTCCAGCACGTCGCGGAACTGGTCGCGCAGGGTCGCCACGCCAAGCGGCACGCTGATCCAGTCCACCACCTTCGCCGCCGGGAACGGGCTCGCCTGCGGATGGAATCCGGCATGCAGCCGCATGATCGCGCGCGGCCGCTCGCGCTGCGGCACGCTCGACAGGTCGATCCAGACCAGCTCGGTCGAGCCGCCGCCGATATCCACCACCAGAAGCTGCTCGGTCCGCGTCGACACCAGCGGCGCGCAGGAGATGACGGCAAGCCGCGCCTCCTCCTCCGGCTGGATGATCTCCAGCTGCAACCCGGTCTCGCGCCGCACCTGGCCGATGAAATCCGAGGCGTTGGTCGCACGGCGGCAGGCTTCGGTGGCAACCAGCCGCATCCGCTTCACGCCGTGGCGTTCCAGCTTCTGCCGGCAGATCCGCATCGCCTGCACGGTGCGGTCCATCGAGGCACGGCCGAGCCGTCCCGACCGCTCCAGCCCGGCGCCGAGCTGCACGTTCTTGGAGAAGCTGTCGACCACATGGAACTGGCTGCCCTTGGGTTGGGCCACCAGCATGCGGCACGAATTTGTCCCCAGATCCAGCGCAGCATAAAGCTCCGACGGATCGGGCGGTTTCGGCGCGGGGCTCTCGACCGGTTTCGGGAAGGCGCCCGCACCCTTGGGACGCCTGGGCGCCATGAGCACGCCCTCCATTCAGTTGTCCCGAAGGTAGCCTCTCGCCCGCGGCAAGGCAAGCGAGCCCCGGATCCCCGGCGAAAGTGGCACGCCGCCGCGCGGAACGGGGCACGGCGACAGGCGAGGTCGCTGCGTGACCAGGGACGGTCGAAATCCGACCGAATCCGGCGCCCGCACTGACGTAATGAATGAGCCACGGAACAAGGGGGAATCGCACATGCCCGAGATCACGATCGTCTGCTGGCGGGACATTCCGGCTCAGGTGATCGTCGGCAAGGGCCGGCGGGGCGCCAAGGTCCAGCTGTCCGAACGCTTCGAGCAGGCCATCGACAGGGCCGCGATGAAGGTCGGGGCGGACGGGACGGATGCCTACCTCGCCGAATGGCGCAAGATCGCCCTCGATCCGGTGGACGGCGAACCGTCCGACCTGGCCGCCTCCGAGGCCGCGCGTCTCGAGGCCGAATACGACACCGAGCGGCTGAAGACGCTCATCGGAAACGACGGATGGGCCTGAGCGCCCGCCGCACCGGCCGCCCGAACAGGCCCCCGACCGACCCCATGGGCCCCCTCGCCCGCCATCTGAAGGACGCCGCCATGGCCCTGCTGAACTTCCGCCGCCGCGAAGCCCCCCGCACCGCCTCCGCCGATCTGGAAGGCTTCATGCGCGGCTGGTCGATCGAGGTGATGCCCCGCACCGCCGAGAAGGTCGAGGATTTCCGCGCCCTGCTGCCCGCCGGCACCCGCGTCTACATCGCCCATATCGACGGCACGCCGCTGGACGAGATGGTCGCGACCGCCCGCCGCATCGCGGCCGAAGGCTTCGAGGTCATGCCGCACTTCCCGGCCCGCGTGATCCCCGACCGCGCCACCCTCGCCGACCTGATCGCCCGCTACCGGGGCGAGGCCGGCGTGACTTCCGGCCTGCTGCTCGGCGGCGGCCTGTCCACCCCCAACGGCGATTTCGACAGCTCGATGCAGCTGATCGAGACCGGCCTCTTCGACGGCTTCACCCGGCTGCACGTCGCCGGCCACCCCGAGGGCAACCGCGACATCGACCCGAACGGCGGCGACGAGATGGTGATGCAGGCGCTGCGCTGGAAACAGGCCTGGGCCGAGCGCACCGACGCGACGATGGCCATGGCCACCCAGTTCGCCTTCGACGCCGACCCGATCGTCGCCTGGGCCGACCGCCTGCGCGCCGAGGGGATCCGCCTGCCGATCCACATCGGCGTCGCCGGTCCCGCCAAGCTGCAGACGCTGATCAAGTTCGCCATCGCCTGCGGCGTCGGCCCCTCGCTGAAGGTGCTCCAGAAGCGCGCCCTCGACGTGACGAAGCTGGTGCTGCCCTACGAGCCGACGGACGTGCTCAAGGCGCTGGCCGCGCACAAGGCCGCCGATCCGGACAGCCTCATCGAACAGGTCCACGTCTTCCCGCTGGGCGGCATCAGGACGGCCGCGCAATGGGTGTCCGAGAACGCGGGCGAGGCCGGTGTCCCGGCCGCCATCCGCGCCGCGGGCTGAGGCCGCCGAACCGCCCTCTCCGGCCCCGTTCTCGTCGTTCGGGGCCGCGCGGGGATACCGACCCGGCGCCCCCGAACGACGAAGACGGGGCCGTCGGAGATACCGACATTCGCACCGACGTGATACCGACGTCACACCGACGCGATACCGACGTCGCTTCAGACGCTTTGCAGACCTGCCTTCCGGAGGGGCGCCCGAATGACAAGAACCGTTCTCGAATCCAGGACGAAGACCGTGGTGATCGGCTTCGACGAGCCCTTCTGCGTGATCGGCGAACGGATCAACCCCACCGGCCGCAAGAAGCTGGCGGCCGAGCTGGAGATGGACGATTTCTCCACCGTCGAGCGCGACGCGATCGAACAGGTGGCCTGCGGCGCCATGGTGCTGGACGTGAACTCCGGGGCGGTCTTCACCAACCGCATGGCCGAGGATCCGCGCTACGCCGACAACAACTTCGTTGAACCCGCGCTGATGAAGGCGCTGATCGAGAAGGTGCAGGCGCTTGTGGACGTGCCGCTCTGCATCGACAGCTCGGTCCCCGGCGCGCTGGAGGCGGGGCTGGCGGCCGCGCACGGCCGGCCGCTGCTGAACTCGGTCACGGGCGAGGAAGAGCGGCTGGAGCTCGTCCTGCCGCTGGTGAAGAAGTACAACGTGCCGGTGGTGGCGATCTCCAACGACGACACCGGCATCTCCGAGGATCCCGAGGTCCGCTTCGCCGTCGCGAAGAAGATCGTCGAGCGGGCGGCCGATTTCGGCATCCCCGCCCACGACATCGTGGTCGACCCGCTGGTGATGCCCGTGGGCGCCATGGCCTCCGCCGGGCAGCAGGTCTTTGCTCTCGTTCGGAAATTGCGCGACGAGCTGGGTGTGAACACGACCTGCGGCGCGTCCAACATCAGCTTCGGCCTGCCGCACCGCCACGGCATCAACGCCGCCTTCCTGCCGATGGCGATCGGCGCGGGCATGACCTCGGCGATCATGAACCCCGTCCGCCAGGTCGAGATGGAGGCGATCAAGGCCGCCAACTTCCTGATGAACCACGACCCGAACGGCAGCGCCTGGATCGGCTTCTCCCGCGTCATCGACGCGGTGAACGAGGGCGCCAGCTTCCCCGACGCCGCGAAGGCCGCCGCGGAAAGCGGCCGCGGCCGCGGCGGGCGCCGCCGCCGCGCTTGAGCGGCGGCGCAGACAAGAGGAGTCGCCGCGCTTGAGCGGCGGCGCAGACAAGGGGCGTCGCCGCGTTTGAGCGGCGGCGCAGACAAGGGGCGTCGCCGCGCTTGAGCGGCGGCGCAGACAAGGGGCGCCGCCGCGCTTGAGCGGCGGCGCAAGCGAGGGGAACCGCCGCGCCTGAGCGGCGGCGCAGGCAGGGCAAAGCGCCGCGCCTGACCGGCGGCGCATCCCGCCGGATCCGTGCCACCCCGAGCGCTACGCAGGCACCAGCAGCATGACACGCGCTCGTGCCCCGGCGTCCCGATGCACGATGCCGGTTTCGAAGGCGTGACGGCAGGTCATGCGCGCATCGCCCGCCCCGGGGCCTTGCCCGGACGGGCGGCGATGTGATCAGGCTCGGTCATGCCCGCACCCTATCCGATACCCGAGGACCTGAAGGTCCCGCACACACCGCTGGAGGACCTCCAGGGCCTGTCCATCGGCCTTTTGACCGCGGCGACGGGGCTGGTCTTCCTGACGCATCTCGGCTTCCTCACCGGGCAGACCGCCGGTCTGGCGCTCATCATTTCGTACCTGACGGGCTGGAGCTTCGGCCTCGTCTTCACCCTGGTGAACCTGCCGTTCTACGCCTTCGCCTGGAAACGGCTGGGGGCGGAGTTCACCCTGAAATCGCTGGCCTGCGTGGTGATCCTGTCGGTGCTCGTCGACTGGTTGCCGCTGCACCTGGCCTTCGCGCGGCTGGATCCGATCCTCGGCACCACGCTCTTCGGCGTGCTGACCGGATTCGGCCTGCTGGGGGTGATCCGGCACAAGGGATCGCTCGGCGGGCTGGGGGTCGTGGCGCTGATGATCCAGGACCGGACGGGGTTCCGCGCCGGCTATGTCCAGCTGATCGTCGACGGCTGCCTCTTCGCCGTCGCCTTCTTCCTTTTCGAGCCGCGGGTGGTGCTCTATTCCCTCTACGGCGCGCTGATCCTGAACGGCGTGATCGCCTTCAACCACCGCCGGGACCGCTACATTGCCGACTGACGCCGCACCGCTGCAGACCCCGCCGACGAAACCGGAGCACTCCCCCCTGGCCGACGCTCAGGGGATCGTCTTCGGCAGCACCATGGCCGCCACCGGCGTCCTGCTGCTGACCCACCTCGGCCTCGTCACCGGACAGACGGCCGGGCTGGCGGTGCTGATCTCCTACGTCACGGGGTGGAGCTTCGGCGCCGTCTTCTTCGTGGTCAACCTTCCGTTCTACTGGTTCGGATACCGCCGCATGGGGCTGGAGTTCACGCTGAAGACCTTCGCCGCCGTGGCGCTGCTGTCGGCGATCTCGGCCCTGCTGCCGCTGGTCTTCGGCTACGGCGCGGTCCATCCGGGCGTCGGCGCGGTGCTTTTCGGCATGATCGTCGGCGCCGGTCTGCTGGCGCTCTTCCGGCATGGCGCCTCGCTGGGGGGCATCGGCATCCTGGCGCTCTACCTGCAGGACGCGACGGGGTTCAAGGCGGGCTGGGTCCAGCTGATCTTCGACGCCTTCGTCTTCGCCGCCGCCTTCGCCCTGCTCGACACCACCCGCGTGCTCTGGAGCCTGCTCGGCGCCGTCGTCCTCAACCTGGTGATCGCCATCAACCACCGCCGCGACTGGTACGTCGCGACCTGAGGATCGGCGCCCAGCCCCCTCATTTTCTTGCCGGAAATAACCCCGCCGGAGGCGTTCGCACCCTCAGCCCAGAGCTGTCAGCCGCTTCAGCAGCGATGACGTGTCCCACCGACCCCCGCCCAGCTTCTGCACGTCCTTGTAGAACTGATCGACCAGCGCCGTGACCGGCAGGCTGGCCCCCACCTCGTCCGCGGTATCGAGGCAGATCCCCAGATCCTTGCGCATCCAGTTCACCGCGAAGCCGTGGTCGAACTCGTCCGCCAGCATCGTCCTGTAGCGGTTCGACATCTGCCAGGATCCGGCCGCGCCCTGGGAGATCACCTCCACCACCTTCTCGCCGTCGAGACCCGCCTTCTGCGCGAAATGCAGCGCCTCGCTCAGCCCCTGCACCAGCCCCGCGATGGCGATCTGGTTGCACATCTTGGTCATCTGGCCCGCCCCGCTCTCGCCCAGCAGACGGCAGATCTTCGCATAGGCGTCGATCACCGGCTCGGCCTTCGCGAAGACCTCGGCGTCGCCGCCGCACATCACCGACAGCGCGCCGTTCTCGGCCCCCGCCTGCCCGCCCGAGATCGGCGCGTCGACATAGCCCAGCCCCGCCTCGGTCGCGGCTGCATGAAGCTCCCGCGTGACCGCCGCGCTGACCGTGGTGTGATCGACCAGCACCGCCCCCGGCTCCATCCCCGCGAAGGCCCCGTCGTCCCCGAGGCAGACCGAGCGCAGATCGTCGTCGTTGCCCACGCAGGTCATCACGAATGCGGCACCCGCCGCGGCCTCTCGCGGGGTCGCGGCCGAGGCGCCGCCGTGGTCCTTCACCCAGGCATCCGCCTTTGCGGACGTGCGGTTGTAGACCGTGACGTCGTGCCCCTTCGCGGCCAGATGCCCGGCCATCGGATATCCCATCACGCCCAGCCCGATGAATGCGACCCTTGCCATGATCTTTTCCCTCTCCGTGACATGCTCTAGGACTTGTCGGGGACGGGGACGCGATTGGCAAGGGTCCCGCGGGGCGGCATCGCAGGGGTTGAAGTCGAACATGGGCACTGTCTTCCGGTGGCTGCTGAGGATCGCGGGGGCGATGGTGGTGCTGACCGCGGTCGCCGTGACGGGGGTCGTCTGGCTCGCCTCCCGCTCGCTGCCCGACTACGACAGGACGCTGCGTGTCGCCGGCGTCGGCGCCCCGGTCGAGATCGTCCGCGACAACGCCAACGTCCCGCATGTCTTCGGCGAGACCGACGCCGACGTCTACTTCGGCCTCGGCTACGCCCATGCCCAGGACCGGCTCTGGCAGATGATGACCATGCGCCGCACCCTCCAGGGCCGGCTGAGCGAGGTCTTCGGCGTCCGCACCGTCGGCGTCGACAAGCTGCTGCGGCGGCTCGACCTCTACACCGCCGCCCGCCGGTCCGTGGATGCGCTGGACGAGGAGACGCAGGCCGCGCTCGACGCCTATGCCGCCGGGGTGAACGCCCGGCTGGACGAGATCAACACCGACGCGCTCGGCCGGGGCGCGCCCGAGATGTTCCTGTTCAACATGCCCGTCGCACCCTGGCAGCCCGCCGACTCGGTCGGCATCGCCAAGCTGATGGCGCTGCAACTTTCGGGCCATGTGCAGGAGGAGGTGCAGCGCGCCCGCACCTCTCTGGCGCTGGACGACGACGAGCGGCTGCGCGACATCATGCCCGACGCGCCCGGCAAGGGGGTGACGGCCCTGCCCGCCTACGCATCGCTCTTCCCCGACATGCCGCGCTTCGCGGCGGCGGCCCCCGACGACGCGACCGCGCTTTTCGCGCCCCTCGCGCCGCGCGGTCTGGCCGGCGCGTCGAACGCCTTCGCCGCCGCGCCCGCGCGCTCGGCCGCCGGCGGCGCGCTGCTGGCGAACGACCCGCACCTCGGCTTTTCGGCCCCCTCGGTCTGGTATCTGGCGCGGATGGAGCTGTCCTCGGGCGGCGTGATCGGCGGCACGATCCCGGGGATGCCGCTGGTGCTGGTCGGGCGCAGCGCGAACCTCGGCTGGGGCCTGACGTCGTCCTACATGGACGACCAGGACGTCCACATCGAGGAGTTGAACCCCGAGAACCCGGAGGAATACCGCACGCCGGACGGCTGGAAACGTTTCAAGGCCCGCGATTCCATCGTCGAGGTGAAGGACGAGACCGCCGTCACGCTGCGCCTGCGCTGGTCCGACAACGGCCCGGTGATGACGGCGACGGACTGGTCGCTGGGCACCATCACCCCGCCGGGCCATGTCGCGTCCCTGTCCTGGACCGCGCTCGGCGAGGCCGACACGACGATGCAGGCCGGCATCCGCCTGATGAAGGCCGCGGACCGCCAGGCCGCGATCGAGGCGATGGCCGATTTCGTCGCGCCATCGCAGAACCTGATGCTGGTCGATCGCGACGGCATCGCGATGAAGACCGTGGGCGCCATGCCCCGCCGCGACGCGGGCCACGAGACGAAGGGCCGGATGCCCTCGCGCGGGTGGATCGCCGCGAACCGCTGGCAGGGGATGAGCCCCTTCGAGGCGAACCCGATCTTCGACGCGCCCTCCGGCGGGCTGCTGGCCAACACCAACAACAAGATCCTCGACCGCCCCTTCCCGCTGCACGTCTCGTTCGACTGGGGCGATACGCAGCGCATCCACCGGCTGGAGCGGCTGATGAACTCCCGCCAGGTCCACACGCGCGAGTCGTTCATGGAGGCGCAGCTCGACACCGTCTCCTACACCGCCCGGACCCTGCTGCCGCTGATCGGGCGCGATCTGTGGTTCACCGGAGAGGCCGCGCCTGACGGCACGCCCGAGCGCCTGCGCCAGCGCGCGCTGGAGCTGCTGGCCGCCTGGAACGGCGAGATGAACGAACACCTGCCCGAGCCGCTGATCTATGCCGCCTGGCTGAAGGCGCTGCAGCAGCGGCTGATCCAGGACGAGCTCGGCCCCCTGACGTCCAGCTTCGACCGCCCCGAGCCGATCTTCATCGAACGGGTCTACCGGGACATCGACGGCGCGGCCGTCTGGTGCGACGTGAAGCAGTCCGGCCCGAAGGAGACCTGCACCGACATCGCCCGCCAGGCCCTGGACGACGCGCTGATCTGGATCTCGGAAACCTGGGGCACCGCGCTGGAATCGCTCCGCTGGGGCGATGCGCACCAGGCGGCGCAGGATCACCAGGTGCTGGGCGAGGTGCCGGTGCTGCGCTATTTCGTCAACATCCGGCAGTCGACGAGCGGAGGCGACAACACCCTGCTGCGCGGCGCCACGAAGGGGGGCACCGGGCCGGACACCTTCCTGAACGTCCACGGCGCGGGCTACCGCGGGGTCTACGACTTCGCGGACCCCGACAGCTCGGTCTTCGTCATCTCGACCGGCCAGTCGGGGCATTTCCTGTCGCGCCACTACGACGACCTGGCGCAGCTCTGGCGGCGGGGGGAATACATCCCCATGTCGCTGGACGCCGATCTGGCCCGCGCCGCCTCTGTCGGCGTCACCCGGCTGGTGCCGCGCTAGACATTCCGCGCCGTGACGTGTCGACTGGCCCCGAACATTCGGAGGGAGCCACATGGAAAAGCGCAAACTGGGCCGCAGCGGCCTGATGGTGTCGCCCGTCGTCTTCGGCGGCAACGTCTTCGGCTGGACACTGGACGAGGCCGCCTCGCACCGGCTGCTGGACGCGATGGTCGATCAGGGCATCGACACGATCGACACGGCGGATGTCTATTCCCGCTGGGTGAAGGGCAACACCGGCGGCGACAGCGAGAAGATCATCGGCTCGTGGCTGAAGGCCCGGCCGGGGATGCGCGAGAAGGTGACGATCATCACCAAGGTCGGATCCGACATGGGCGAGGGCAAGGGCCTCTCGAAGTCCTGGATCGAGACCGAGGTGGAGAATTCGCTGCGGCGGCTCGGCACCGACCGGATCGACCTCTACTTCTCGCACCGCCCCGACCCCTCGACGCCGCAGGAGGAAACGCTCGGCACCTTCGAGGGCCTGCTGAAGGCCGGCAAGATCCGCGCCATCGGCGCCTCGAACTTCGACGCGCGCCTGATGGAAGAGGCCGAGGCCGCCGCGCCCGGCACCCGCTACGGCGCACAGCAGCCGGAATACAACCTCTATGCCCGAGACAGCTTCGAGGGGCCGCTGCGCGATTTCTGCGTCGAGCATGACCTGGGCGTGATCCCGTATTTCGCGCTGGCGGCGGGGTTCCTGACCGGCAAGTACCGCACCGAAGCCGACCTGAAGGGCCCGCGCGGCGAGCGCAGCATCGGCAGGTACATGAACGAGCGCGGGATGAAGATCCTGTCGGCCATGGACGAGGTGGCGGAAGAGACCGGCGCGACGCACGCCGAGATCGCGCTGGCCTGGATGATGCGCAAACCCGGCATCACCGCGCCGATCGCCTCGGCCACGTCCGAGAGCCAGCTGGCGAGCCTTGTGAAGGCCGCATCGCTGGACCTGTCGGATGCGCAGATGGAGCGGCTGGACAGCGCGTCGTCCTGAGCCTTCAGGTATTGCCGCCCGTCTGCTTCGAACCGCGCCATACAGAGGGCTGCGCCTGCCTGGGCGGGCGCGAATGCGCCTGCCGGGGGGCAGGCAGGCGCAGCCCGGGACGCTGCGCGACCCGGGCGGTGCTTGCTGTGAAGCGGGACGACGGGTGGCACAGACATCCGCATGTCTACGACTTGCGAGGATCAAGGAGACGGACAGGTCCGAGATTGCAAGGCGGTCGACTGGCGGCTCAGAGCCGCCCGAACCGCGCTTCCTGAAGCGGCGTCCAGAGCACGTCCAGCACCAGCCCGCCTTCCTCCTCCCGCTCGCCCTTCACGACGCCCTGCTCGTAGAGCCACGCGCGCCGCGCGCCTTCGCCGTAGGCCAGCCGCAGCTCGACCCGGTTGCGGACGGCCGTCAGTCGCGCGGCGACCTCGGTCAGCAGGACGTCGAGCCCCTCGCCCGTCACCGCCGAGAGCGCCAGCACGTCGGCATCCCGGTCGGCGCGGTTGAGAAGCTGCATGCGCTTCTCGTCCGGCAGCAGGTCGATCTTGTTCTGCACCTCGATCACCGGGACCTCCGGATCGAGGCCGAGGTCCGAGAGGATATCCTCCACGTCCTGGGCCTGTTCGCGGGTCTCGGGGTGGGCGATGTCGCGGACATGCAGGACCAGATCGGCCTCCAGCACCTCTTCCAGCGTGGCGCGGAAGGCGGCGACCAGCTGCGTCGGCAGGTCGGAGATGAAGCCCACGGTGTCGCTGAGGATCACCTCCGGACCGTCGGGCAGCTTCACCCGCCGCATCGTCGGGTCGAGCGTGGCGAAAAGCATGTCCTTCGCCAGCACCTCGGCCCCCGTCAGCCGGTTGAAGAGCGTCGACTTGCCGGCGTTGGTGTAGCCCACGAGCGCCACGATCGGGAACGGCACCTTCGCGCGGGCGGAACGGTGCAGCTCGCGCGTACGTACCACCTTGTCCAGTTGCCGGCGCAGCCGCACGAGCTGTTCGTCGATGGCGCGGCGGTCCGCCTCGATCTGGGTCTCGCCGGGGCCCCCGACGAAGCCGAGGCCGCCGCGCTGACGTTCCAGGTGGGTCCAGGCCCGCACCAGCCGGGTGCGCTGATACGACAGCGCCGCCATCTCGACCTGCAGCACGCCCTCGCGCGTCCGGGCGCGGTCCGAGAAGATTTCCAGGATCAGCCCGGTCCGGTCCAGCAGCTTGACCTTCCATTCCTTTTCCAGGTTGCGCTGCTGCACGGGCGAGACGGGTCCGTCGACCAGCACCAGCTCCACCTTCTGCTCCTGGAACTTCTCCTTCAGCTCCGCGATCTTGCCGGAGCCGAAGAGCGTCGCCGGGGTCGGCTTCGCAAGGCGGACGATCTCGCCGCCCGCGACGTCGAGCGCCGGCAACGCATGCGCCAGGGACACGGCCTCGGCCAGAGCATGCTCGGGCGCGTGCCGCGTCTCTTCCCGCGTCAGGTCGGGGTGGAGGATCCACGCCCGCGTCGGAGGGCCGTCGCGGAGGTCCGCGGACGGCTCCCATTCATCGGAATTCAATTCGATTCTTCGCCTTCGTAGAGGCTGATCGGCTGGGACGGCATGATGGTCGAGATCGCATGCTTGTAGACCAGCTGCGATTGTCCATCGCGGCGCAGCAGCACGCAGAAGTTGTCGAACCAGGTGATCACACCCTGCAGTTTCACCCCGTTGATCAGGAAGATCGTCACCGGAACCTTGGTCTTTCGCACATGGTTCAGGAACGCATCCTGAAGGTTCTGTCGATCAGACGCCATAATCGCTATGCCTTTGTTCTTGCAGCGCCGCCTTCAGGCGGCCTTGTCCCTCGTCCGGGCCCGATCATGCATGGCATGGCGGGGAGTTTCCAGAGCGAATGTGGCGGCACGGCGCAGGCTTGCCGCGATCGGCGTCAATCGCGCCACAGGTCCGGGTTGAAGAGCGCGATGATCGCCAGCAGTTCCAGCCGCCCCAGCACCATGACGGCGCAGAGCACCAGCTTGGCCGCGTCGGTCAGCTGGCTCAGGTGGATGGGCGTCTCGGTCCCCATCTGCAGCAGCGGCCCGGTGGTGGTCAGCGCCGCGACGCTCATCACCACGGCGTTCTCGAAACTGGCCCCCAGACCCGCCAGCAGCGCGGTGGAGGCCGCCAGCGTCATCGCGAAGAGCATGAAGAAGATCCAGGCGTGGAAGGCCCCGCGGCGGCGCATCCGGCGGTTCAGCACCCCGGCCCCGCTGATCGAGTTTGGATGCACCAGCCGCTCCATCTCGCGCAGGCCCGCCAGATACAGAGCGTAGACCCGCAGCAGCTTGACGCCGCCCGCCGTGGTCGCCACGCCCCCGCCCATCATGGCGAGGCCCATCAGGATCATCCCGGGCGTGCCGAGGCCCGACCAGGCCTGCGCGGTGTCCCATTCCCGGCTTTCGAACCCGGTGGTCGACAGGAACGACAGCACGGTGAAGACCGACCCCCAGAGCGCCCGGAGCGCGATCGCCAGATCCTCGCCCGAATCCACCTCGAAGGCGGCCAGCCAGTGCCGGGCGAAAAGCAGCGCCGGCACCGAGAGCGTCAGCGCGAGGCCGATCCGGAACTCCGGGTCGCGCCAGATCGCCTGCCGCGCGGCCGAGGTGTCGGAGGAAAAGGTCATCCGGCTGAGCCCGAAGAACAGGAACAGGAAGATCACCATCTCGCCGACGATGCCCGAGGCCGCGTTGTCCACCCCGCCGATGGACGAGATGCCGCTGGTCGCCATGGTCGACATCGCGTGGCACAGCGCCACCAGCGGATCGTCCCCGCCGATCAGCAGGAAAAGCCACAGCGCGCCGGTCAGCCCGGTGTAGATCGGACCCAGCTGGATCGCGTTGCGGCCGAAGCGCCGCGCCAGATTGGCCCGCTCGAACCGGTCCAGCCGGGTGTCGCCGCCGCGGTCGCGGGCGGCCGAGGTCACCTCGAAACCGCCGAGCGACAGGGGCGCCAGCACCGCCGCGGCCGCGACCCAGATCAGCAGCCCCCCCATCCAGCCGACCTGCGCCCGCCACAGGTGCAGCGTGTCGGGCAGCCGACGCGGGTCGTCGAACATCGTCGCGCCGGTGGTGGTGAAGCTCGACACCATCTCGACGTAGGAATTGAGGAAGGTGGTGGTGCGCAGCCCCTCGTGGAACGGCAGCGCCAGCAGCAGCGGCAGGAAGATGAAGGTCGCGAACAGCGACAGCAGCCCGCTCAGATCCTCCTTGCGCCGCCGCTTGCGTGGCCCCCGCGCCAACGCCACCAGCGACGACACGAAAAGGCCCAGCACCGCCGTGTAGAAGAAGCTGCGCGCCACGGTGAAGCTTTCCTGGGCCAGCGCATGCATGGCCGGAATCAGCATCGACAGCGAGGCGACGCCGATCATCACGAGAAACAGCGGCTGTTCCTGAAGGCGCAGGTGCATCGACCCCTCCTGCGCCTCAGAAATAGTCGATCGACACCTGAAGCAGGCGTTCGACCTCGGGCACGTCGGCGGCCAGGGCGAAGATCACCACGACATCGCCCTCCTCGATCCGGGTGGAGGCCGTGGGCTTTTCCACCTTCTCGCCCTTCTGCACAGCGCCGACCAGCACGCCCTCGGGGAAGTCGATCTCGCGGATCAGGCGGCCGGTGATGGGCGAGGTCGACAGGACCTCGGCCTCGATCACCTCGGCCTCGGCGTCGCCGATGGAATAGACGCCGCGCACCCGCCCGTGGCGGATGTGGCGCAGGATCGAGCTGACTGTGGTGCCGCGCGGGTTGATGTAGGCGTCGATCCCGAGCGGCCCCATCAGCGGCACCAGCGTCGGGTCGTTGATCAGCGCGATCGCCATCGGGCAGCCCTGCGCCTTCGCGCGGACGGAGGCCAGCAGGTTCGTCTTGTCGTCGTCGGTCACCGCCAGGATCGCGTCGGCCCGGCCCACGCCCGCCTCGGCCAGCAGCGCGCTGTCCAGCCCGTCGCCGTTCAGCACGATGGTCTTTTCGAGCGCGTCGGCCGCGATCTCGGCGGTCTTGCGGTCCTTCTCGATGATCTTCGACCGGACCCGTTTCGTCCGGTCCTCCAGGGCGCGGGCGACGGTGAGGCCGACGTTGCCGCCGCCGACGATCACCACCCTCTCCTGCGTCTTGGTGGACTTGCCGAAGACCTCCAGCGTGCGCGGCACGTCCTCGTTGACCGAGAAGACATAGGCGTCGTCGCCGGGGAAGAGCTGGTCGTTCGGTTCGGGCGCGAAGAGCCGTCCGTCGCGGCGGATGCCCACCACCACGGCGCGCAGCGTCGAGAAGAGGTCGGTCAGCTGCCGCAGCGGCGTGTTCACCACCGGGCATTCCTCGTTGATGTGCACGCCCAGAAGCTGCGCCGCGCCGCCGAGGAACTTCTCGGTGTCGAAGGTGGCCGGCGCCGACAGACGCTGCAGCGCTGCCTCGGCCACCTCGCGTTCGGGGCTGATCACCACGTCGATCGGCATGTGATCGCGGCGGTAGAGGTCGGAATAGATCGCGTCGAGGTAGCTTTTCGCCCTGAGCCGGGCGATCTTGCGCGGGATCGAGAAGATCGAATGCGCGACCTGGCAGATCACCATGTTGACCTCGTCCGAATAGGTCGCCGCGATGATCATGTCGGCATCGCGCGCGCCCGCGCGGTCGAGGATGTCGGGATAGGAGGCGAAGCCCGCGATGCCGGTCACGTCCAGCGTCTCGGTGGCGCGTGCGACGAGATCGGGGTTGTTGTCCACCACCGTCACGTCGTTGTTTTCGCCGGAAAGGTGACGCGCGATCTGCCAGCCGACCTGGCCCGCACCGCAGATGATGACCTTCATCAAGCCGTCCTGTTGTCCGAGGGGCAGGCACGGGCCCGGCCCCCTTCCGAAGCCCGTGCATGACAGAAGGGTGGAAGCGGGTCAAATCAATAGTAGATTGTCCCGTGCAAGCTCGAACGAGGTCCACACGATGAGTGCATTCCCTGTCCGCCCCGCAATCCGCCCGCTCCCGGGGTCGAGGCGCATCGCCCGGTGTGGCGGCGTGGCAGCCCTGGCGCTGGCCCTCCTGTCGGCCTGCTCGACAACGATCAACTATCGCCCCGGCGCCTCGACCGAGACCGTCCGCAAGGACGAGCTGACCTGCGAGCGCGAGGCCTATGCCGAGGCGCCCGTCCGCATCGTCCGTGATTACGTGCCCGGTCAGCTGGTGCGCGGCGCGCCCATCTGTTCGGCCCCCGGGCAATGCCGGCCCGGCCCCGTCTACCGCGAACCCGGGCGGTGGATCTCCTACGATGCCAACGAGGACCGCCGCAGCGTGGTGGTCCGTCAGTGCCTGGCCGCGCGCGGCTATCAGCGCGTGACCCTGCCGAACTGCTCCGACACCGTCCGCGCGGCGGTGCCGCCGGCGGTCACGATCACCCAGCCGGCCCTGCGCAAGGGCGCCTGCGTGATCCGTCGGGGCGACGACCGCTATCAGATCGTGAACGGCGCGGGCTGATTGTCGGCAGGGTGGGCAGTATTGCCCACGCTGCGAGCCGCCCCTGTAGGCCGGGCTTCAGCCCGGCCCGCCTTCACGCCCGCAGCCGCTCGCCTTTCGGATCGAACGGCGGCTCCGCCAGGATCGTGCCGGGGTGCGGCCGGCCGAGGATCATCACCTCCACCCGGTCGCCTGCATCGCCCTCCTTCACGTAGCCGAGCGCCAGCGACTTCTCGACCGAATAGCCGTACGTGCCGGAGGTGACCCGCCCCACGCCCTTCCCGTTCAGGAAGATCGGCTCACCTCCGGTCGCATCGGCCATCGAGGCGTCGGCCGCGTCGGCGTCCACCTCGATCAGCACCAGGCGCTCGCGCGCCGGGTTCTGCATCACCGCCTCGACCGCCGCGCGGTTCAGGAAGTCCTTGTCGAGCTTCACCAGCCGGTTCAGCCCCACCTCCTGCGGCCAGTATTCCGGCGAGTATTCCCGGCTCCACGAGCCGTATCCCTTCTCGATCCGCAGCGACATCAGCGCCCGACTGCCCACGGGCCCCGCGCCATGCGGCGCGCCCGCCTTCAGGAGCGCCTCGTAGAGCCGCACCTGGTCGGCTGCCGCGCAATGCAGTTCCCACCCCAGATCGCCGGTGAAGGACACCCGCAGCGCCATCACGTCGACGCCCGCGACGGTGATCATCCGGCTGGCCATGAAGGGGAAATCCTCGGTCGCCAGCGAGGCATTGGTCAGCCCCTGGATGATCTCGCGGCTGAGAGGGCCCGCGACGTTGAAGCCGCAGACCTCCTCGGTCAGGCTATCGAACGTCGTGCCCTCCGGCAGCGGGAGGGCCTTGAAGTATCGCTGGTGATAGCGCTCGGCCATGCCCGAACCGATCACGCGGAATTCGTCGTCGGCGAGGCGCGTCACGGTGAAATCTCCTGCGATCCCGCCGCGCACGCCGATCAGCGGCGTCAGGCACGACCTGCCGACCGCCTTCGGCATCCGGTTGGCGAAGAGCGCGTTCAGCCAGGCCTCGGCCCCCGGCCCCTTCACGCGGTATTTCGCGAAGTTCGAGATGTCGATGATGCCCGCCTTCTCGCGCAGCATCCGCGCCTCGACGCCGACGGGGTTGAACCAGTTCTGACGGGTGAACCCCAACGTCTCCTCCACCCCCGGCTCGCCGGCGAACCAGAGCGGATGTTCCCACCCGTAGTTGAGGCCGAAGACCGCGCCCATCTCCTTCTGCATCTCGTAGGCCGGGCGCACCCGGGCGGGCCGTCCGGCGGAGCGTTCCTCGTTCGGGAAGTGGATCGAGAAGCGCCTGGCGTACTGGTCCCGCACCCGCGCCTTCGTGAAGTCCTTCCCGGCCCAGTGCCCGAAGCGGGCCACGTCCCAGGCGAACATGTCCATCTTCGACTCGCCCGTGGTGATCCATTCCGCCACGGCCAGCCCCATGCCGCCGCTTTGCGAAAATCCCGGGATGATGCCGCAGCAGGCGAAATAGCCCTGCAATTCCGGGACCGGGCCGAACAGCACGTTGGAATCCGGCGACCAGATCATCGGGCCATTGATGACCCGCTTGATCCCCGCCCGCCCGACCGCCGGAACGCGGGCGATGGCGCGCAGCATGTTTTCCTCGATCCGCTCCAGATCGTCGGCGAAGAGCTCGTGGCCGAAGCCCTGGGGCGTGCCCTCCTCGGCCCAGAAGCGCATGTCGCGCTCGTAGGCGCCGACCAGCAGGCCCTTGCCCTCCTGCCGCAGGTAATATTCGCCGTCGCGGTCCGCGACGGACGGCAGACGGCGGTCCATCGCGGCGATCTCGGGGATCGTCTCGGTCACGAAATACTGGTGCTCGGTCGGGATCAGCGGCAGCGCGATCCCCGCCATCGCCGCCACCTCGCGCGCCCAGAGACCCGCGGCGTTGATGACCCAGGGGGTGCGGATATCGCCCTTCGGCGTGCGGACGATCCAGGTGCCGTCGGGCTGCGCCTCCGTCGCCGTCACCGGCGTGAAGCGCAGGATCTCGGCCCCACGGGCCCGCGCGCCGGCGGCATAGGCGTTGGTCACGCCCGAGGGATCCACGTTGCCGCCGTCCGGTTCGTACATGATGCAGCGGATGCCGCCGAAATCGACCAGCGGATGCAGCCGCTCGGCCTCGTCGCGGCCGATCTCGTGAAAGTTCATCCCGTAGAGCTTCGCCTTCGCCGCCTGAAGCCGCAGCTGATGCTCCCGGTTCTCGGTCTGCGCCAGGTAGAGCGAGCCGGGCTGGAACACCCCGCAGCCCTGCCCCGTCTCGGCCTCCAGCTCTTTATACAGTTGCATCGTGTAGTGCTGGATGCGGCTGATGTTGGTGCTGTCGTGCAGCCCGTGGATGTTCGCCGCCGCGTGCCAGGTCGACCCGGAGGTCAGCTCGTCCCGCTCCAGCAGGACGACATCCGTCCAGCCGAGTTTCGCGAGGTGGTAGAGGATCGAGCATCCGATGACGCCGCCGCCGATAACGACGGCCTGAGCATGGGTCCGCATGGGGGCCTTCCCTGAGAGATCGCGGCCACCATCGCCGCTATGGGCGCGGGCGGATAGCCCGTTTCCGTCACCGCCTGTCGCATGCGCGTCAAACGGCTGTCGGCCCTCGCGCGGAAGGCAGAGCCTGCGGCGACGGGAGCAAGGGCAACATGGGCGGCGGCGGTATGGCCCGGCCCGACCGGCCGCTCAGACCCGCGGCAGCAGCTTGCGGTCGGCGGGGCCGAGGTTCTCTTCCCACGCCGCCTGCACCTCGTCCCTCAGCGAGCGCGCGGTGTCCGCCACCCGCGCGTCGGGATGAGTGCAGAGCGCGGCCATCGTCTGATCGAAGGCGGCCTGCACCTCGAAGAAGCTCGCCCCGTCGCGGGCGATCGGCCGGAAGGTGCGGCGCAGCATGCGGTCTCGGTCCAGCACCGGGACGTACAGGCGGTCGTGGATCACCTTCCCGCCCTCGTCGTCCCGCGATCCCATCAGTATCCGCCCCATCCGGCGCAGGACGTCGATGGCGGTGCCGGGATCGTTGATCCCCGGCGACAGGGCGCGCGAGGCGATCTCGCTGAGACAGAGCAGGCCGAATTCCGGATCCTGGGTGAAGTTGCGGAGCGAGCCGAGCTGGATGTTCTCGTGGATCCGGTCGTCAAGCTTCTCGTCCTCGGGCGCGGAGGTGCGCGCCATCACCGAACCGCGATGCACGAAGTCGCCGACCGGGACCACCATCCACAGCTCCCCGCCCGCCTTCGCCACCGCCTCCTGCAGGCGGTCCTGATAGATCTGCTGCACGTAGCCGCTGGTCCGCGCCCTGAGCGCGCGGGCATGTTCGGGCGCCTCGCCATCCATCAGGTTGCAGCCGAGGCCGGGCCAGGCGTTGCGCAGGCGCCAGGCTTCGGCGGTCTTCTCCTCGATCCGGCGGGCCGTCTCGATCAGCGAGCCGAACATCTCGAGATGCCGGATCCAGCGGATGATGGCGATGACGATCAGCAGCAGGACGACGATCGTCATCCCGAACAGCACGACGAGTCCGGGGCCGCGGAAGACCTCGGTCTCGCGCAGGGTGATGGCGATGAGCGAGAAGATGTAGGCGCCGACGAAGGTGGCCAGCACGGTGTGGGTGACGGTGTCCTGCAGCAGGATCTGGTGCGAACGCGGCGTCCAGGTGCCGGAGACGTAGCGGTGCGTCGCGGCCATGACCGTCAGCGAGAAGGTGGTGACCGTCAGCATCGAGTTGGCGATGATCGACAGCAGCGCATCCACCGCCTCGGCCCCGATCAGCCCGTCGAGCCCGTCCGGCAGGAAGAAGACGGACGCCCGCGCCAGCGCGATGGCGATCACGGCGAGGCCGGCGATCAGGATCACCCGGACGATCAGCAGACGCGAGAAATCGCGGAGCTTTCTGAACAAAGTCGGGATCATGCGGGCTCCGGCGCTTCAGGTCACGGGCAGGGTAGCGTGACGCGGGCGCAGGTCCAGAGGGATGCGACCCGCGACCGAGGCCGCGGGGGGCTCTGCCCCCGCCGCCGCTGCGCGGCGCCTCCCCCGGGATATTTCGGGCCAGAGGAAGCAGGGGAACCTGCGCGGGCCGGTGGCGCAAAACGACATTTGGCGTCGCGGGCGGGCTTGCCCCGGGCGGGCGTCGCGGAGAGGTTGGCCCCGGCGGAATGCGAGGTTTGCGATGAAGACGACGACCAGGGTGGCGGTGATCGGCGGCGGCGTGGTGGGATGCTCGGTGCTCTATCACCTGACGAAGCTGGGGTGGTCGGACGTGATGCTGCTGGAGCGGTCGGAGCTGACCTCCGGCTCCACCTGGCACGCCGCCGGGGGCTTTCACACGATCAACGGCGACACCAACATGGCGGCGCTGCAGGGCTACACCATCCGGCTCTACCGCGAGCTGGAGGAGATCACCGGCATGTCCTGCGGGTTGCACCACGTGGGCGGGGTGACGCTGGCCGACACGCGGGACCGGTTCGACATGATGCTGGCCGAGCGGGCGAAGCACCGGCACATGGGGCTGGACACGCGCATCGTCACGCCGGAGGAGATCCGCGAGATCGCGCCGGTGACGAACATCGAGGGGATCATCGGGGGCCTCTACGATCCGCTCGACGGGCACCTGGACCCATCGGGGACGACCCACGCCTACGCGCGGGCGGCGCGGATGCAGGGGGCGACGATCGAGACGCACTGCATGGTGCGCGAGACGAACCAGCGCCCGGACGGCACCTGGGACGTGGTGACCGACAAGGGCACGATCCACGCCGAGCATGTGGTGAACGCGGGCGGGCTCTGGGCGCGCGAGGTGGCGGCGATGGCGGGCGTCTATCTGCCGCTGCATCCGATGGAGCATCATTACCTCGTCACCGACGACATCCCCTTCATATACGAGCGCGGCGAGGAGCATCCGCACGTGATGGACCCCGCCGGCGAAAGCTATCTGCGGCAGGAAGGGCGCGGACTCTGCATCGGATTCTACGAGCAGCGGGCGAAACCCTGGGCCGTGGACGGCACGCCCTGGGATTTCGGGCACGAGCTGCTGCCCGACGATCTGGACAAGATCTCGGACTCCATCGAATTCGCGTATCGCCGCTTCCCGGTGCTGGCCGAGGCGGGCGTGAAGAGCGTCATCCATGGCCCCTTCACCTTCGCCCCCGACGGCAACCCGCTGGTCGGGCCGGTGCCGGGGCTGCGCAACTACTGGTCGGCCTGCGCCGTCATGGCCGGCTTCAGCCAGGGCGGCGGCGTCGGGCTGATGCTGGCGCAGTGGATGGTGGAGGGCGAATGCGAGCGCGACACGACCTCCTTCGACGTGGCCCGCTTCGGGCGCTGGATCGGGCCGGGCTACACCCGGCCGAAGGTGATCGAGAACTACCAGACCCGTTTCTCGGTCGCCTATCCGAACGAGGAAAAACCCGCCGCGCGGCCCTTCCGGACCTCGCCGATGTACGACGTCTTCGATGGCATGGGCGCCGTCTGGGGGCATCAGTACGGGCTGGAGGTGGTCAATTACTTTGCCGAAGGGGACGAGCCGCGCTACGAGACGCCGTCCTTCCGCCGCTCCAACGCCTGGGACGCGACGGCGCGCGAGGTGCGGGCGGTGCGCGAGGGCGTCGGGATCAACGAGGTGCAGAACTTCGGGAAATACAGCGTGAGGGGCCCGGGCGCGCGGGCCTGGCTGGACCGCGTGATGGCCGGCCGGGTGCCGCAGCCGGGGCGGCTGTCGCTGACACCGATGCTCAGCCGCGCGGGGCGGATCATCGGGGATTTCACCATCTCCTGCCTCGGCGAGGAGGACTTCCGCCTGACCGCCAGCTACGGCGCGCAGGATTACCATATGCGCTGGTTCATGCAGAACCGGGTCGAGGGCGTGGAGGTCACCAATATCTCGGACGCCTCCACCGGCTTCCAGATCGCCGGGCCCAGGGCGCGCGAGGTGCTGCAGGCCTGCACCCGCAGCGATGTCGGCGCGATGCGGTTCCTCGACGTGACGCGGATGACCGTGGGCATGGTCGAATGCATCGTCCAGCGGGTCAGCTACACCGGCGATCTGGGGTTCGAGATCTACTGCGACCCGATGAACCAGCGGGCGCTGTGGACGGTCCTGTGGACGGCCGGGCAGGCCCACGGCATGAAGCCCTTCGGGATGCGGGCGATGATGTCGCTCCGGCTCGACCGGATGTTCGGGTCCTGGCTGTCGGAATTCTCGCCCGACTACACGCCGGCCGAGACGGGGCTGGATCGCTTCATCGCATGGAAGAAGAACGCGGATTTCATAGGCCGCGGCCCGGCGGAGGCGGAGCGGGCGAGCGGCCCGAAGCGCCGTCTGCTGGGGTTCGAGGTGGAGGCGGAGGACACCGACGTGCACGCCTACGAGCCGATCTGGCTGGGCGGCGAGGTCGTGGGGTTCTGCACCTCGGGCGGGTATTCGCACCACATGGGGAAAAGTATCGCGCAGGGGTTCGTTCCGGCGGAGGCGGCGGCGCCCGGGCTGGAGGTCGAGATCGAGATCCTGGGGCGGATGTGCCGCGCCCGGCGGATCGACGATCGCCTGCCGTTCGATCCGGACGGGGCGCGGATGCGGGGGTGATGGCGCCGCCCGGGTGAGGCGGGGGTGGTGGGGTGGAACCCCACCCTACGGGCGGCGGGGCATCTCTCGCCGGTGCCGGGCTGAAGCCCGGCCTACGGTGCCGAAGGGTGCCGCTCGATCCCGTCGACCACCGCGCGGGCGGCGCGCAGGCCCGGCGGGTCGCCCCCCTGCCCCAGCCTTTCCATCGTCACGGCCATGGCCACACGCTGCCGCTCGGGGTGGTCGAGCGCCTCGGCCATCGCCTCGGCGATCGGGCCGGGGCGGCAGGCCTTGCCGAGGAATTCCGGCACCGCCCGCGTCTCGCTGACGAGGTTCACCAGCGTCGTCGTCTCGACCAGCAGCATCCGCCGGATGATCGCGCGGGTCAGCGGGTGCATGTCGTAGGCGATCACCATCGGCGTCTGCGCCGCCGCCAGCTCCAGCGAGACGGTGCCCGAGGCGGCCAGCGCCACGTCCGCCGCCCGGAACGCCGCGCGCTTGGCGGCGAGGAACGGGCCCGGCGCCATCTCGCGCGGGTCGAGGATGACCGGCTTCACCGGCCATCCCTCCACCGCCGCCGTCACCAGCCCGGCGACCGGACCCGCCGCCGGCAGCACGGCCTTCACCGACGGCCTTTCGCGCACCAGGGCGGCCAGCGCCTGCCCGAAGGTCGCCGACAGCCGCTCGACCTCCGACCGGCGCGAGCCCGGCAGGATCAGCGCCAGCGGCGCGTCGCCCAGACCGTGGCTCAGGCGGAAGGCGGCAGCCTGCGCCTCGGAGGCCAGCGGCTCGGTCACCACCGGGTGGCCGACGAAGGTGCAGTCCATCCCGGCGCGGGTCATGTATGGCGGCTCGAACGGCAGCAGGGCGAGAACCTGATCGACGACCTGCGCCATCCTGTCGGCCCGCTTCGGACGCCAGGCCCAGACCGTGGGGGCGACGTAGTGGACGGTGCGGATCCGGGAGCCGGCCTTCACCAGCCCCGCCACGCGCAGGCCGAAATCCGGGCTGTCGATGGTGATCAGTGCGTCGGGCTGCGCGGCGATCACCGCATCGGCGGTCTGGCGGATGCGGCGCTTGAGGTGAAAGTACTTCGGCAGGATCTCGGCCAGGCCCATGACAGACAGCTCCTCCATCGGGAAGAGCGAGGTCATCCCCTCGGCCTGCATGAGCGGCCCGGCGACGCCCTCGAACGTCACGCCCGGCACCAGCGCCTTCAGCCCCGCCATCAGCGCCGCGCCGAGCGCGTCGCCCGAAGGCTCGCCCGCGACGAGGAAGAGGCGCATCAGGGCGTCTCCGCCCACAGGAAAAGGCCGTGCGCCTCCAGCGCGGCGATCAGCGCGGGACGGTCGATCAGCAGCACCCGGCCCGCCGTCACGACGATCCCGGCGAGGCCCGCGGCGGCGGCGGCCTCGGCGGTGGCCGGGCCGATGGCGGGCATGTCGACGCGAAAGTCCTGACCGGGCTTCGGCCGCTTCACCAGCACCCCGCGCGCCGCAGGCCGCAGCGCCGCGGGCGTCTCGGCGACGAAACGGAGCATCGCGTCGGTGCCCTGCAGCGTCTCGATCCCGAGGGTCAGCCCGCCGGCCACCACCGCGGCCTGACCCACGTCCAGCGGGCCGAGCGTGTCGAGCAGGGCGCGGGCGCGGGCGGCGTCGGCAAGATCGGCCTCCGCCGGGCGCGGACCGGCGACGAGACCGGCATCGGCGGTCAGGCCGGGCACGACCTCGTGCGGGCCCGCCACCTCGAACCCCGCCTCCTCGAAGAAGGCGACGATGACGCCGAGCGCCGCGTCGTCCCCCTGCATCATGGCCGCCATCAGCCGCGGCGCGAGGGCCCGCATGGCCTGATCGAACGCGGCCGGGTCGAGCGGCGGCCGGGCCAGCCCGCCGGCCATCACCACGCGGCTCACCCCGGCGGCGCGCAGATCGTCCAGCACCGCGCCCAGGGCCTCGAACCGGTGCGGTTCGGCGCTGGCGGCGACGCGGGCGGGCACGCCCCGGAAGGTCAGGACATGGGCGCGGGGGTTGGCGGCCAGAACCGCCCCGGGCAGATCGCCGCCGAAGGCCAGCAGGCCGATCCGGCCGGACGGCGCGGCCATCAGAGCCGCCCCCGGCGCAGCGGCGCGGCGCGGCCTGACGGAACGGGCGGCAACGAAAGCATCACGACTTCCCGGGCGTCAGGAAGGACCGGTCGCTGTCGGCCAGCACGAAATCCACGATCTCGCGGACGTAGGCGCTTTCGGTCTCCTGCCCAAGTCGGCGGGCGCGGTCCTGAAAGGCGCCCTCCCCCTGGGCCAGCATCTGGAACGCGGCGCGCAGCGCGGTGATGTCGGAGCGGGCAACGCCGCGGCGCTTCAGCCCCACGAGGTTCAGACCGTCCAGCTCTCCGCGCGGGGCCTGCACAAGGCCGAAGGGGATCACGTCGTTGGTCACCATGGTCACCGCGCCGATGATCGCGCCGCGGCCGATCCGGACCCACTGGTGCACGCCCGAAAGGCCGCCGATGATGACGTCGTCCTCGATCACGCAATGACCCGCAAGGGCGGCGTTGTTCACGATGATGACGCGGTCGCCGACGCGGCAGTCGTGCGCCACATGGCAGCCCGCCATGAAAAGGCAGTCGTCCCCGACGCTGGTGTGTCCGCCGCCGCCGTCCGTGCCGGTGTTCATCGTCACATGCTCGCGGATGCGGTTGCGGGCGCCGATGGTCAGGCGCGTCTTCTCGCCCTTGAATTTCAGGTCCTGCGGGATGCCGCCCAGCACCGCGAACGGGTGCACGCGGGTGCCCTCGCCGATGACGGTCCGGCCGCCGACGACGACGTGGGACATCAGCTCCACCCCTTCGGCCAGCCGCACCTCGGGGCCGATGTGGCAGAACGGGCCGACGATGCAGCCGGAGCCGATCTCGGCGCCGTCCTCGATCACCGCCGAGGGGTGGATGCGGGCGGCGTCGGCCATCGGATCACTCCTTCGGCAGGTCCATCATGGCCGAGAACTCGGCCTCGCAGGCCAGATCGTCGCCGACCATCGCCGCGCCGGCGAATTTCCAGACCTTGCCCCCGGGCTTGCCGCGCAGGGTCTGCATGTGCATCTCCAGCATGTCGCCGGGCACCACCATGCGGCGGAATTTGCAGGTGTCGATGGCCATGAAATACACCAGCATCCCGCGATCCTGCATGCCGAGCGCCGCGCCGACCATGACGGCGGCGGTCTGGGCCATCGCCTCGACGATCGTGACGCCGGGCATGATCGGCTTGCCGGGGAAATGGCCCTGGAAATGCGGCTCGTTCATGGTGACCATCTTGACGCCGCGGGCGGATTGATAGCCTTCGATATCCTCGACCCGGTCGACCAGCAGGAAGGGATAGCGGTGCGGGATGATCCGCTGGATCAGCGCCATGTCCGCCCGTTTCACGCTGCCGGTGGCGGCCGGTGTCGTGGTCTCTGTCATGGCGTCGTTCCCTTCTGCGGCCCGGCCTTTCCCCTATCAAGCGCCGCCCGCCCCGGCAAGCCGGGCGCGGAATCAATCGGCCGGCGGCGCGTCCGGCACGCGGGCGGCGTCGCTGCCCGTGCCGGCGCCGGAGGCATCGCCGCCGCTGCCGCCATCGAGGCCGGGCGCGGCGGCACCGCCGGTGTTCGGCCCGATGCTGCCGCTGCCCAGATTGCTGTCGGCGTCCCCGTCCGGCGCGTCCTGCGGGGCGGCGCCGCCCGGCACAGTGCCGGGATCGGCGGCCGGCTCCACGGGATCGTCCAGCCGCGCGTCGATGCGGCGGACCACCTCGTTCGTCACGTCGACCGCCTGGGCCGAGAAGAACACGCTGCGCTGCTCCAGGATCACCGCCGCGCCCGCCTCGCGCATCACCTGTTCCAGAACCGGGGCGGCGGCTGCCAGGAATTCCTGCCGCGCCGCCTCGCCCTTCTGGCCGAGCGCGCGGGCCTTCGCGTCCTGCTCCTGCCGGATGCGGCGGACCTTCTCGTCGAAGGCGTCGGCCTTCGCGCGGAAGTCCTCGGCCGGCAGGGTCTCGCGCTCGCCGGTCAGCTGCCGCTCCTCGTCCGTCAGCTGGGCCTCGATCTGCCGGTTCTCGGCGGCGAGGCGGGTGCTTTCGGCTTCGATCTCGGCGGCGATGCGGCGGCCCAGCTCGGAGCCGACGAAGGCCGCCTCGCTGTCGATGGTCAGGATCGGCGAGCGCGCCACGCCGTCCTGCGCCGCGGCCGGGCCGCCAGCGCAGGCGGCCGCCACGAGGGCGGCCGCGAGGAATGTCCCGAAACGGGTCATGGCCAGGTCAGAAGTTGGTCGAGATGGTCAGGTCGAACTTCTGCTCGCGGTCATAGGCTTCCTTCTTCAGCGCGTTCGACCAGTTGAACCGCAGCGGCCCGATCGGCGTGTCCCACAGCAGCGACACACCCACCACGTGCCGCACGCTGGCACTGTTCTGCACCAGGGCGTTGCCGGCCGCGATGTCGCCCACGCCGTCGGTGTCCCAGACGGTGCCGAGGTCGTAGAAGGCGCCGCCGCGGATGTTGTATTCCTCCGGCAGGCCCAGCGGGAATTCCGCCTCGAACTGCGCCACGGCGAAGAACTTGCCGCCGAGGGAATCGCTGGTGGTGCGGCCGTTGGTGGCGATGTCGATCTCGCGCGGGCCGATGCCGCCCGGCTCGAACCCGCGCATGATGTTCGAGTTCAGCAGATAGCGGTCGGTCACCCGGGTCCGGTTGCCGCCGAGGTTGTTGATCGCACCGCCCTGCAACGTCGCCCGCAGCACGATCTCCTCGTTGAAGACGCGGGTCTGGGCGATCATCTTGGCGGAGGTCTTGATGTATTTCTGATCGCCGCCGACACCCGCGAAATCCTGGCCGAAGCTGAACAGCGCACCGGCGTTCGGGTTCAGCGAGTTGATCCGCGTGTCGTAGGTATAGACATAGCCGAGGTAGGAGGTGATCTCGTCCCCGATCGCCGCATCGGCGGTGATGACGCCGCCCGGATTCGAATTCGACGGGATCGAGATGTTGGTCCAGTCGATGTGGTAGTTGAGGTTCAGCTTCGACCGTTCGGCCAGCGGGAAAGTCAGCCCGGTCTCGAAGAAGGCGACCTCGCTGTCGTAGGTGGAATAATCCGTCTCGCTCTCGATGTAGCCGATGGCGAAATCGAAGGCCACGTCGCGGCCGAGGAAGGCCGGTTCGGTGAAGTCGATCGTGTATTGACGGTTGCTTTCGGCGCCCGAGAAGGTGAAGGCGAGCTTCTGCCCCCGGCCGAGGAAGTTCTCCTCCCGGAAGCTGGCGGCGACGCCGAAGCCCGAGTTGGTCGAATAGGTGCCACCGAGCGACAGCGAGCCGGTCGTCGTCTCCTGTACGTCGACATCGACCACCACCTGATCCGGGCGGGTGCCCTCGCGGGCCTGCACGTCCACGTCCTCGAAGAACCCGAGCGCGCGGATGCGCTCGGCGCTCTCGCGCACCTCGCGCGGGTTGAACGGGTCGCCCTCGACGATGCGGAACTGCCGCCGGATCACCTGGTCGAGCGTCGTGGTGTTGCCCTCGATGTCGATGCGTTCGACGAAGACGCGCGGGCCGCGGGTCAGCTGGAATTCGATGTCCAGCGCCAGATTGCGCTCGTCCCGGGTGATCTTCGGCTCGACCCGGAGGAAGTTGATGCCCTTCTGGATCGCCAGCCGTTCCATCCGCGCGATCGAGTTCTCGACCAGCGTCGGCGTGTAGATGACGCCCGGCTTGATCCGCAGCGCGGCCTGGAATTCCGAGGCGACGGCCTCGGGCACCTGCGAGGTGGTGGTGATGCGGCCGAAGCGGAATTGCTGCCCTTCCTCGATGTTGAAGGTGATGAAATAGCCGTCCCGTTCGCGCGTCAGCTCGGCATTGGTGGCGGTGACGCGGAAGTCGACGTAGCCGCGCGACAGGTAGAAGTCGCGCAGGACCTGCTGGTCGAACAGCACCCGGTCCTCGTTGAAGGTGTCGCGGCGGATGATCTGGCGCAGCAGGCCGGCCTGCTTGCTCTGCACCACGCGGCGCAGGCGATAGTCCGAGAAGTTGCGGTTGCCGACGAAGCCGACACGCTCGATCTCGACGTTGCCGCCCTCGAAGATCTCGAACACCAGATCGACGCGGCCCTCGCTGCGGCGGATGATGCGCGGCGTGACGCGGGCGGCGACGCGGCCGGATTGCGAATAGGCCTCGGCGATCAGCTGGGCGTCGGATTCGGCCACCGCGGGCGAATAGACCTGACGGGAGCGCGACTTGATCAGCTCCTGGATCTCCTCGTCCTTCAGGCGGCGGTTGCCCTCGATCGAGATGCGGTTGATCGTCGGCCGCTCGCGGACCGAGATGAAGAGCGTGGCGCCCCGCGGCTCGATAACCACGGATTCGAACAGGCCCGATCCGAGGATGCGCTGGTAGGCGTCGTTGATGTCGCCGGCCGACACGCTCTGCCCGCGCGCGATTCCGGCGTAGGACAGGATGGTGCCCGCCTCGATCCGCTCGTTCCCCTCGATCCGGACCGAGGAAAAGCGGTAGTTCTGGGCCTGGACCGGGCCGGCCAGAGCCGTGAATATCGTTGCTGCGCAAAGGATTAGCGCCGCTGCCCAGAGCTTCGCCTGGTGTGCCGGCCTCACCGGGCGGAAGAGCCCGGCGCACGTGTCGTTCTGCATGTCCCCGTCCCGGTCTGATCTTCTTGCCAACGTGAGTATCGGGATCGGCTGGCCTTGTCAAAACCGCAGAACCGTCAGCGGTTTGCCGCCGCCGGGGACGGGCGGCGGCGCAACACGAACGGGCGCGGCAGGGTCTGCCACGCCTTCGGGAAGCGGTGTCGCGAGGGGTCGGGCGTCAGCCCAGCACGGTGCCGAGGAAGGTGCCGAACAGCAGCGCGAGGAAGATCGCCGTCACGTAGAGCAGGCGGTCCCAGTTCAGCGCGAAGATGAGGGACAGGCTGTTGTAGCCGCTCTGGATTGCTTCTGCCATCGATCCGTTTCCTTGACCCACTCGACGGTCCCGCGACGGGACTTCTGCGAGAGACCTTGTCGCGCCGGAATGAGGCGCAATTGCGAACCCGATTGCGGCGGAATTGTGGCGGCGGTGGCTTTTGCCTTGCGAAGGGCGGGCGGAAATGGATATTTCGGGTCGGGCGCGGAACGCCGCGGCCGTAAGAGTTCCGGGCGCCCGGTCACTGCCCGACCACGCAACCACCTGCCGCGCTGGAACGCTCCATGACCGTCGCCTCGAAACATCCCCTCCAGATCGAACGTCTCAGGGCTCTCCACGACTACGAGATCCTCGACACCGATCGGGAAGAGGAATTCGACGAGATCGTCAAGCTGGCGGCGGCCGCCTGCGGCACCGCCATTTCCGTGATCAATTTCATCGACGCGGAACGCCAGTGGTTCAAGGCCGAGACCGGGCTGGGCGTGCGCGAGACGCCGCTGGAGACGTCGATCTGTTCGCACGTTATCCTCGAACGGGATTTCGTCGAGATTCGCGACACGCTGCAGGATCCGCGCATGTCCGACAATCCGCTGTGCTGCGGCGATCCCGGGCTGCGTTTCTACGCCGGCGCGCTTCTGCGCACGGCAGAGGGGCTGCCGCTCGGCACGCTGTGCGTGCTCGACCATGCGCCGCGCCAACTGACCCCGCTTCAGCGTGACACCGTGCGGGTGCTGGCCCATCAGGTGATGGCCCGGCTGGAGATGCGGCGCGCCCTGAAGCACGCGGCCCTCCTGCGGCAGGAGGTCGATCACCGGGTGAAGAACTCGCTGCAGTCGCTGGCCTCGCTGGTGCGGCTGGCCGACCGGCGGGCGGTGGCGGAGGAAACGCACGACGTGCTGGCGACGATCTCGTCGCGCATCGATGCGGTGGCGCGTCTGCACGAGGAGCTCTACCGGACCGACGCCGGCCCCGTGATCGACCTGAGCAGCTACATCGGCAATCTGGCCGGACATTTCGCCGGGATCGCGCCCGAAAGCGTGACGCTGGACATCCACAGCGATGCGGTGAAGGTGACGTCCGCTCAGGCGGTGGCGGTCGGCACGCTGATCAACGAATTCATCGCCAATTCCTTCAAGCACGCCTTCCCCGACGATCGGCCCGGCCGGGTGCAGGTGCGGATCGCGCGGGGCCCGGCGCCCGGCGAGGTGCGGATCGACTGCACCGACGACGGGATCGGCCTGCCCGCACATGCCACGCCCTCGCGCGGCGGTCTGGGGATGCAGATCGCGGCGATCCTGTCGGCCGAACTGCGGGGCGAGCTGGAGGTGAAGTCGACCGAGGCCGGGCTCTCGGTCGGCCTGTCCTTCCACACCGACGCCTGAGCGGCGGGCCCGCCGGGGCGAAGCGGTCCCTCGCCCGGCCGGCCGCGGCGTCCTACGGACAGAACAGATCGTTCCCGAGCGCGAAGACCATCAGCGACAGGATCAGCGTCAGCCCGACCGCCATCAGCACCCGCAGCGCGCGGTCCGAGGGCGGATGGCCGGTCACCGCCTCCCAGGCGTGGAAGACGAGGTGCCCGCCGTCCAGCACCGGCACGGGGAAGAGGTTCAGCAGCCCCACGGCCGTCGACAGCACGGCGACGAACCACACGAAGGTCTCCACCCCCTGGGCCGCCATCGCGCCCGAGGTCTGGGCGATGCCGATCGGCCCGGTCATGTTGCAGGTGGAGATCGCGCCGGTGATCATGTGCCACAGGCCGGAGATCGAGCTGGTCATCACGCTGACCGTCTGCAGCACCCCGTCGCGCAGCGACGACACCACGCCCGCGCTTTCCGTGGCCGGCACGAAGGCCATGCCGCCGACGATGCCGATGCGCCATTCGGTGCGGAACCCGCCCTCGGGGTTCGGCTCGTCCACCCGGCGGGGGACGAGGGCGAAGTCCAGTTCGGCGCCTTCGCCGGGGCGGAAGACCTTCAGCAGCAGCGCGCGCCCGTCCGAGCCCTCGACCTGGGCCTTGAGTTCCGAGAACGAGTGGATCGTCATTCCGTCGACCGAGGTGATGACGTCGCCCTTCTTCAGCCCGATGTCCCAGGCCGCCGACTGCGGGGCCAGTTGCGACACGATCGGCGGCAGCAGCTGCGGGCCGTCCACGGTCAGCACCTCGCCCTCGCGGCGGATCTGCCAGGGCATGGTGCCGTCCAGCGGGATCGCGTCCGAGAAGGCCGCGAAGGCGTTGGGGTTCGAGATCGGCGGCACGTCCATGCCGGCGATGCTCAGCACCTCGTCGCCCGGGCGCAGCTGGGCCTGCGCCTCGGCCGGCAGCGGGCGCAGCTCGCCCACGGTCAGCGGGTCGGCCACGTCGCCGCGGGTCATGAAGAGCCCTGCGAAGACGAGGATCGACAGGATGAAGTTGAAGATCGGCCCCGCCGCCACGGTGGCCGAGCGCGCCCAGATCGGCGCGCCGTGCATGGTGCGGCGGCGCTCCGTCTCGGTCATCTCGCGCAGCACCTCGCCATCCGCGCCCGAGGCCGCGTTGGCGTCGCCCGCGAACCGCACGTAGCCGCCGAAGGGCAATGCCGCCAGCTGCCATTTCGTGCCGCGCCCGTCGGTGCCCGACAGCAGGACCGGGCCGAAGCCCAGCGAGAAGACCTCGGCATGGATGCCCGACCAGCGGCCGACGATGTAGTGACCGAATTCGTGGATGGCGACGATGATCGACAGCGCGATCACGAAGGCGGCGAAGGTCATCAGACCGTTCCCGAATTCGGGCAACAATGCCATTGGGGCGGAATCTCCTGCTCTCTAACCTGTCTGGCGTCTCTGCGCCGTTATAGCGGAAGCCAGGCGCCGGGCCACGCCATCCGCGTTCAGGACGTTATCCAGAGTGAATTCGGCATCAATAAGGCCGGATTCAAGGTCGGCGGCGTCCAGTGTCCGGGCCACGACATCCGACATTGCCGTGAACGGGATGCGCCGGTCGAGGAAGGCATCCAGCGCCGCCTCCTTCGCCGCGTTGAACACCGCGCCCGCCAGCCCGCCCCGCGCCATCACCCGCCGCGCGAGATCGAGCGCCGGATAGCGCGCCGGGTCGGGGGCGGTGAAGGTCAGCGCGCCGATCCGGGCCAGGTCCAGCCGTTCGACCGGCAGTTCGGCCCGGTCGGGCCAGTTCAGCGCGAAGCCGATGGCGTGGCGCATGTCGGGCGGGCCGATATGGGCGATCATCCCGCCGTCGCGATGGCCGACGATGGCGTGGACGAGGCTTTCGGGGTGGATCAGAACCTCGATCCGGTCCGGGTCGATGCCGAAGAACTCCTTCGCCTCGATCACCTCCAGCGCCTTGTTGAACATCGAGGCGCTGTCGATGGTGATCCGCTGGCCCATGTCCCAGTTCGGATGGGTCGAGGCCTCTTCCGGCGTGGCGCGGGCCAGCCGCTCCAGTGGCCAGTCGCGGAAGGCGCCGCCCGAGGCGGTGATGATCAGCCGCTCCAGATCCGCGCCCCCTGCCCCGTTCAGGCACTGGAAGACGGCGGAATGTTCGCTGTCGACCGGCAGGATCGTCGCCCCCGTCCCGGCCGCGCGGGCCAGCACCAGCGGACCGGCGGCGACCAGCGTTTCCTTGTTGGCCAGCGCCAGGGTCGTGCCCGCCCGCAGCGCCCGCATCCCGGGCGCGAGGCCCGCGGCGCCGACAATGGCGGACATGACCCAGTCGGCCTCCCGCGCCGCGGCCTCCTCCAGCGCCGCCGCGCCGGCGGCCACCTCCACGCCGCTGCCCGCCAGGGCCTCGCGCAGGGCCGGCCAGCATTCGTCGTGGGCGGTGACGGCGACCTCTGCCTTCAGGCGGATCGCATCGGCCGCCAGGCGGTCGATGTTGCGCCCGCCGGTCAGGGCGACGACGCGGTAGCGGTCCGGCGCCCGCCCGATCAGGTCGATGGTGCTCTGCCCGATGGAGCCGGTGGCGCCCAGGATCGAGACGCGGCGCGGCGCCGTGTCAGAGGCGCTCACGCGGGCACCGGCGTTGCGGGGTCCGCAAGGTCCGACTGCACCGCCGGCGCCTCCATCGCGCCGGGCACGATCACCGGCGGATAGCCCGTCACCGGCCCCGCCAGCAGCAGGAAGATCGCGCCGCCCAGCATCCCGTCGAACCGGTCCATCAGGCCACCGTGGCCGGGGATCAGCTGAGAGCTGTCCTTGATCCCGACCCGCCGTTTCAGCGCGCTTTCGGCCATGTCGCCCATCTGGCTCGCCATCGACAGCGCGACCGAAACGCCGGCCAGTTCCGGGCCGGTCCCGCTCCATTCCCCGAAGAAGAGCCCGGCGAGGCCGGCCCCGACCCAGCCCGCGACGGTGCCCGACCAGGTCTTCTTGGGGCTGACGCGTGGCCAGAACTTCGGGCCGCCGATCAGGCGCCCGGCGAAATAGCCGGCCACGTCGGTCACCACCACCACGGCCACCAGCCACAGCAGCCAGCCGAAGCCCGAGTTGTCACGAATGCGGACCATGCCGAAGGCGGCCACCAGGATCATCGCGGTGAAGGCGAGGAACAGCGTGCGCCGCTGCGGCAGGATCGAGATCGCGGCCATCGAGGGCGCCAGCAGCAGCGGCAGGGCGAGCGACGGCGGCACGTTGATCGCGACGAAAAGCGCCAGCCCCGCCACCGCGCCCATCTGCAGCGCCAGCGTGGGCTTCGTCGGGTTGGTCATGCGGACCAGTTCCCACACCATGCCGCCCGCGATCAGCGTGGCGAAGACGTGGAACCACAGCCCGCCCAGCCAGATCATCAGCCAGCCCAGAACGACCATCGCGGCGCCCGAGGCGAGCCGCGGCCAGAGGTCCGACCAGTTGCGCGGCGGGCGCTCCGGCGGCGGGCCGGGGTCCGGCGCGGCCGGATCGGGCCTCGGGTCGTGGGTCGGGCCGACGTCCATCCTCACCGCTCCTTCTCAGGCCTTGACGCCGCCGTAGCGGCGGTCGCGCCCGGCATAGCCCGCCACCAGCCCCGCAAAGACATCACGGGTGAAGTCGGGCCAGAGCGTGTCGATGAACTCGTATTCCGCATAGGCCGACTGCCACAGCAGGAAATTCGAGATCCGCGCCTCGCCGCTCGTGCGGATGACCAGGTCGGGGTCGGGCAGCACATGGGTGTCGAGGTAGCGCGGCAGGGTCTCCTCGTCGATGGCCTCGGGGTCGAGCCGCCCCGCCGCCACGTCGCGCGCCAGCCGCTTGGTCGCCCGCGCCACCTCGTCCCGGCCGCCGTAGTTCAGCGCGATGGTGAGGTTGGTGCCGGAGCATTCGGCGGTCATCCCCTCCAGCTCGTCCATCAGGTTGCGCAGCTTCTCGTCGAGGCCCGGGCGGTCGCCGATGAACCGCACGCAGACGTTCTTGTCCCTGAGCGCGCGCGCCTCCTTGCGGATGTAGGAGCGGAAGAGGCTCATCAGCCCCGCCACCTCGATCTGGGTGCGTTTCCAGTTCTCGGTCGAGAAGCCGAAGATCGTCAGGTAGTCGACGCCGAGATCGGGGCAGGCCTCCACGATCTCGCGCACCCGCCGGGCGCCGGCATGGTGCCCGAACAGCCGCGGCCGGCCGCGGGCCTGAGCCCAGCGTCCGTTGCCGTCCATGATGATGGCCACATGGCGTGGTCCGCCGGGTTGCACGCGCGGCTCCTCCTCTGCGCTGCATCGGTGCGGGACGAGCGCCTCGGGGTCGGGGCCCGAAGGCTCAGACCTGCATGATCTCCGCCTGCTTCGTCTCCAGCGCCTTGTCGACGTTGGCGATGTAGCGGTTCGTCAGCTCCTGGACCTCGGTCTCCCAGAGCTTGACGTCGTCCTCGGACATGCCGGCGGCCTTGGCCTTCTTGATCTGGTCCATGCCGTCGCGGCGGACGTTGCGGATCGAGACCCGGCCGTTCTCGGCGTACTGGGCGGCGACGCGGGTCAGTTCCTTGCGGCGTTCCTCGTTCAGCTCGGGGATCGGCAGCATGATGATCGTGCCGTTGAGCTGCGGGTTGATGCCGAGTCCGCTTTCGCGGATCGCCTTCTCGACCTTGCTCACGAGGCCCTTGTCCCAGACGTTCACGGTGACCATCCGCGGTTCGGGCACGTTGACGGTGCCGACCTGGTTGATCGGCGTCAGGGCGCCGTAGGCGTCGACCATCACCGGCTCCAGCATCGAGGCCGAGGCGCGCCCGGTGCGCAGCGATGCGAATTCGGTGCGGAGCGAGGCCATCGCGCCTTCCATGCGGCGTTCGAGGTCGTCGGTGTCGATGTCGAAATCTTCGTCGGCCATGGGTCCGTTCCGTCTGTCCTGCCCCGGGCGCGGGGCCTCCGGGTGCCGTTTGATCCGCCCGGGTTCTAGGCCAGGGGGGCCGGGTTGTATAGTGGTATCGGTGGAATGAGCTGTAGCCGCTGCGGAACGGCAGGCGCCGGATGGGCGATGGTCCGGCGCGGTCGGTCCTGCGGGCGTGGGCCCCGGCCCGCTCCGGCACTCCGCCGCATGCGCAACGGGAGCCGTGCGGGCGCCGGCCCGTGGGGTGGCGCTCGCAACGGCCGAGCGGGTGCGCTTCATGGCCGAGGTCGCATTTCCCTCCGAGGACCGGAAAATCATCGACGCAGCGCCAGCCCGCGGGGACTAGCCGGCGCTCGCACGGCGCCTTCGGCTTGACTCCGTGCGAAGGACGGCGCTCAACCTGCCGCCCCGGCGCCGGGCAGCGCAGCCCCTCAGCCGTGGACCGTCGTGTATATCCCCTGCCCCGCGAGTATCCCGCGGAAGCCGCCGGGTTCGTCCAGAGAGAAGACGATGATCGGCATGTTGTTGTCCCGCGCCAGCGCGATGGCCGAGGCGTCCATCACCTTCAGATATTCCGTCAGCACCTGGTCGTAGCTGATCCGGTCGTAGCGCTTCGCATCCGCATGCAGCTTCGGATCCTTGTCGTAGACCCCGTCCACCTGCTTGCCCATGAAGATCGCCTCGCAGGCCATCTCGGAGGCGCGCAGCGTAGCCGCGGTGTCGGTGGTGAAATACGGGTTCCCGGTGCCTGCGGCGAAGATGCAGACGCGCTTCTTCTCCAGATGCCGGACGGCACGGCGGCGGATGTACGGCTCGCAGACCTGATCCATCGGAATGGCCGAGATGACGCGGGTGTGCACGTTCAGCGCCTCCAGCGCCGACTGCATGGCCAGCGCGTTCATCACCGTGCCCAGCATCCCCATGTAGTCGGCGGTCGTCCGCTCCATCCCCTGGGCAGAGCCCGCGAGGCCGCGGAAGATGTTGCCGCCGCCGATGACCATGCAGATCTCGACCCCCAGATCATGGACCGATTTCACCTCCCGCGCGATGCGGGCGATGGTGGGCGGGTGGATGCCGTATTGCTGATCCCCCATCAGCGCCTCGCCCGAGATCTTCAGGAGAACGCGACGGAAGGTGGTCTTGCTGGTGTCCACGGCCATGTTGCGCTCCGTCTCTGGGGGGTTCAGGATCGCGTGCAACCTGCCCGCAATCCACGCCCGGTTCAATGGCCGCTGCAATGCACCATCGCCCCTCCCCTCCGCAACCTCGGAAAGGTCCGGTCAGAGCGTGATCCTGCCGGCGGAGATCGAACGCGGCCTCGACGCCGGGCGTCCGGTGCTGATCGCGGGCCCGACGGCCAGCGGCAAGTCGGCCCTGGCGATGGAGATCGCGGCGCGGCACGGCGGGGTGATCGTCAACGCCGACGCGCTGCAGGTCTTCGCCGACTGGCGGGTGCTGACCGCCCGCCCCTCGGCCGCGGAGGAGGCGCGTCTGCCGCACCGGCTCTACGGTCACGTGCCGGGCACCGAAAGCTACTCCGCCGGGCAGTGGCTGCGGGATCTGGCGCCGATCCTGCGCGGCGGGGACAGGCCGGTGATCGTCGGCGGCACGGGGCTCTACTTCGCCGCGCTGACCGAGGGGCTGGCCGACATCCCCCTCACCCCGCCCGAGATCCGCGCCGAGGGCGACCGGCTGCGCGCCGAGGCAGGGCTGGCGCCGCTGCTGGCGCCGCTCGATCCCGCGACGCTGGCGCGGATCGACACGCTGAACCCGATGCGGGTGCAGCGCGCCTGGGAGGTGCAGCGCGCCACCGGGCGCGGCCTGGCGTCGTGGCAGGACGACACCCCCGCGCCGCTGCTGCCGCCCGAGGCGGCGCTGCGGCTGGTGATCGACGCGCCGAAGGACTGGCTATCGCCCCGGATCGCACGCCGCTTCGACCTGATGCTGGAGGCCGGCGCGCTGGAGGAGGCCCGCGCCAACCTTGCCGGCTGGGACCCGTCGCTCCCCGCGTCCCGGGCCATCGGCGCGCCGGAACTGATCGCGCACCTGCGCGGCGAGACGACGCTGGACGAGGCCCGCACCGCCGCCATCGTCGCGACCCGGCGATACGCCAAGCGGCAGCGCACCTGGTTCCGCGCCCGGATGCGGTCCTGGACGCCCGTCGCTGCGGGCTGAGGGCCCCGTCGACCGCCCCCCTTTACTTTTTCGGACATTTCCCGCAGGGTTTCCGCAGCGTCCGGGCCGCGCGAGCAGGCAGAACAGAACACACCAACGGCCCCGGAGTGGCGCGTGTGACAGACCATCCCTCCACCGGCTCCGCACCGCAGGCGCCGGCCTTCCCGAAGATAATGTCGCTGGCGCAGCTGTCGCGCGGCCAGGCGTGGCGGCTGACGCTTCAGCACGCGCTGGATCACGACCTTTTCGTCTGGACGACGCGGGGCCAGGGCCGGGTGCACCTGATGGGCCGCCGCCGGGGGCTGGGCGTGCACAACGCCATCATGGTGCCCGCCGGATCGATGATGGCGATCGACATCGGCAAGCAGGGCTTCGCGCAGGTGGTCACGATCCCCGCGGGCAGCATCCCGGGCCTGCCGCACGAGCCGCAGCTGCTGCGCATCCGCGACGTGCAGATGCAGGGCGAGCTGACCTCGATCCTCGACGCCATGCAGCGCGAGCAGAACACCGCCCGGCCGCTCGGCGACGAGGCGGCGCAGGCCCATGCCGCGCTGCTGTCGGTCTGGTTCCGCCGCACCCGCGCGGCGATCCTCGAGGACGCGGCGAAGGTGCCCGCCGCCGAACGCCTCGTCACCGCCTTCGCGGCGCTGGCCGAGCGCGGCTTCCGCTCGGGCCGGACGATGGCCGATTTCGCCGAGGCGCTGGACGTTACCCCGACCCACCTGACCCGCGTCTGCCGGCAGGTGGCGGGCATGACCGCCGCCGACATCCTGACCGAGCGCAGCCTGCACGCCGCCCGGGTCGAACTGGCCGACACGCAGCGCCCGATCCGCGACATCGCCGAGGGGCTCGGCTTTTCCTCGGCCGCCTATTTCACGCGCTTCATCCAGCATCACACCGGCCGGACCCCCTCGGCCCTGCGGCAGCACAACCGCGCGGACACGCCTGTCCCGGCACGCTTTTCCCGCTGAATTCGCAAGCAAATGCTTGCAAGCGACCTTCGTGTCGTTTTTGACTTGGTCAGATGTCGCTTTTCAACCCGAATATGCCGAACGGACAGATTGACGCGTCGCGGAGAACCGTGCGGAAATATGCCCGACGGATGCAGCCGGGTCACCCATCCGGCCATGGCCGGACAAGAACGACAGAACGGGCACGGCCCGCCCCGGCCTCGGTCGGACGGGACCGCACCGCACCATCAGGACACACCGCAAACGTGTCACAGGGAGACGACGTATGACCTATCACTTCAAGTCCGACCGGATCCATCCGGCCGCCCGCATGTACGCCGAGGAATTCAGGGCCGGCAAGCTGAGCCGCCGTGAATTCCTGGCCCGCAGCTCGGCGCTCGGCGTCGCGACCGCGACGGTCTACAGCCTCGGCGGGCTGGACGCCCCGGCGGTCGCGCAGGAGACGCCGCAGATGGGCGGCACGCTGCGCGTCCAGATGGAGACGAAGGCGCTGAAGGACCCGCGCAACTTCGACTGGTCGCAGATGGCGAACTTCGCGCGCGGCTGGCTGGAATACCTCGTCCAGTACAACAGCGACGGCACCTTCGAGGGCCGGCTGCTGGAAAGCTGGGACGTGAACGAGGACGCGACCGAATACACGCTGAACGTCCGCCAGGGCGTGACCTGGAACAACGGCGATCCCTTCACGGCCGACGACGTCATCTTCAACCTCAAGCGCTGGTGCGAGGCGGGTGTCGAAGGCAACTCGATGGCCGGCCGCTTCGCCGCGCTGATCGACAGCGAGACCAACATGGCCCGCGAGGACGCGATCACGAAGGTCGACGACCACACGGTCAAGCTGGTCTGCTCGGAACCCGACATCGCGATCATCCCGAACATGGCCGACTACCCGGCGGCGATCGTCCACAGCTCGTATTCCGGCGGCGATCCCTACGACAACCCGATCGGCACCGGCCCCTTCAAGCCCGTGCAGAACGAGGTCGGCGTGATGCAGGTGCTGGAGAAGAACACCGATCACGACTGGTGGGGCGGCGAGGCCTATCTCGACCGGATCGAGTTCATCGACTTCGGCACCGACATGGCGTCCTGGGTCGCGGCGGCGGATGCGGACGAGGTCGACATGACCTACCAGTCCACCGGCGAATTCGTCGAGGTGCTGGATGCCATCGGCTGGACCAAGTCCGAGGTGGTGACGGCCGCCACGCTCTGCGTGCGCTTCAACCAGAAGCAGGAGCCCTACACCAACCGCGACGTCCGTCTGGCGCTGCAGCGCGCCACCGACAACGAGGTGGTGCTCGAGCTGGGCTATTCCGGGCTCGGCCGCCCGGCGGAGAACTTCCACGTCGCGCCGATCCACCCCGAATACGCCGAGATCGAGACCCCCGGCCCCGATGCGGCGCAGGCGATGGAGCTGATGACCGCCGCCGGCCACGCCGACACGGAATTCGAGCTGATCTCGATCGACGACGAATGGCAGTCGGCCACCTGCGACGCCGTCGCCGCCCAGTGCCGCGACGCGGGCTTCAACGTGAAGCGGACGATCCTGCCCGGCTCGACCTTCTGGAACGACTGGCTGGCCTACCCGTGGTCCGCGACCGAATGGAACCAGCGCCCCCTGGGCGTCCAGGTGCTGTCGCTGGCCTACCGGACCGGCGTGGCCTGGAACGAGACCGCCTTCTCGAACGAGGAGTTCGACAAGCTGCTGACCCAGGCCATGTCGATCGCCGATGCCGACGCCCGGTCCGAGGTGATGGCGAACATCGAGAAGATCATGATCGACGAAGGCGTGGTCATCCAGCCCTACTGGCGCTCGCTCTTCCGGCACTACAAGGACACGGTCCACGGCGCCGAGATGCACCCGACCTTCGAGATGCATCACTACAAGTGGTGGATGGAAACCTGATCCGCCGCCGCGCTGCCCCGGACCCGATCCGGGGCTGCGCAGGACTACAGGAACTTCCGGGGGCGCTTCGCACCACGCGGCCCCGGCGCAGGGCCGGGGCGCCACCGCACGTTCCCCGGACCGGGTCCGGGGCCTCGCGGGGCCCGCAGGACGCCGAAACTTCCGGGGGCGCTTCGCATTGCGCGGCCCCGGCGCAGGGCCGGGGCGCCGTTCGCGGCGCCCGGGCGTTCATCCGGAGCCCCTCGGGGCCTGCCGGCACGCAGGACGAGGACGGCTCAACCGTCCCGCCGACGCAACGGGGACCATAGATGCTCGCATTCCTGCTCCGACGGACGGGAATCATGATCCTGACGGCGCTCTGCCTCAGCTTCGTGGTGTTCTTCCTGACGAACCTCGGCCCGAACCTCGAAAAGATCGCGAAATACGAGGGCAACAGCCGGATGACCGACGAGGAGGTCGTCCGCTGGCTCGACAACAACGGCTTCAGCCAGCCGCTGCTGATCCGCTACGGCGAATGGCTGGGCGTCTGGCCCGGCTGGACCCGCACCGACGCCGACGGTCAGGTTGTCGCCGGCCGCTGCTTCGCCACCGGCGCATCGGCCGAGGGCGCGCCCCGCTTCTGCGGCATCCTCCAGGGCGAATGGGGCAATTCCCGGGTCTTCCGCGACGACGTGAGCTCGATCATCGGCACCCGCCTCGCGCTGACCGGCAAGCTGATGCTCTGGGTGATGCTGCTGATGGTCCCGGCCGCCCTGATCGTCGGCGTGCTGGCCGGGATGAAGGAGGGCTCGCGCACCGACCGGACGCTGTCCACGTTCTCCATCGCCACCACGGCGACGCCGGAATATGTTTCGGGCGTGATCCTGATCGCGGTCTTCGCGTCGTCGGCCTTCGGGCTGAAATGGTTCAAGGGCACCGCCACCGCCGCCATGGACGACGCGAATTTCGAGAACTTCTTCCTGCCGGTCCTGACCATCGCGCTCTACGGCATGGGCTACATCGCCCGGATGACGCGCGCCTCCATGGCCGAGGTGATGACCGCGCAATACATCCGCACCGCCCGGCTGAAGGGCGTGGCCTTCCCGACCATCGTGATGAAGCACGCGCTGCGCAACGCGCTGATCGCGCCCTTCACCGTCATCATGCTGCAGTTCCCCTGGCTGCTGAACGGCGTGGTGATCGTCGAGACGCTCTTCAACTACAAGGGTTTCGGCTGGGCGCTGGTGCAGGCGGCGGGGAACAACGACATCGACCTGCTGCTGGGCATCTCGGTCGTGTCGGTGATCGTCGTGCTGGTGACGCAGCTGATCTCCGACATCGGCTACGTCTGGCTGAACCCGCGGATACGGATCTCTTGAGGAGGCCATGATGGAACCGCTCACCTGGACCGGCGCCCTCGGCCCCGTTCTCAACCCGATCCTCTGGGCGGCGCTGGCGATCCTCGTCCTCGGCGCCCTCGCCACCTTCGTCCTCTCCTTCGTCCCCTCGCCCGCGCCGGTGACGAACGCCGACGGCACCCTCAGTCACCGCCGCGGCCCCTCCGACCGGGCGCGGCTGGTGATGCAGGGCGCGCTCTGGCTGATCCTCGCGGTGGTGCTGCTCTACCTCGGCGGCGGCATCGTGATCCCGGGGATCGAGAACAAGGGCATCATCGGCGCCCTCTCGGCCCGCTTCCTGCCGGTATGGATCGCGCTGATCGCGACCTTCGCCCTCTCGATGACGTTCAAGCGCCGGCTCGGCCTCTACGGCAAGCTCTTCGACAACCCGATCGGCATGGCGGGCTTCGCCCTCGTCATGTTCTGGATATACACGGCGATCGCGGTCGGCGTCTTCGGCTGGGTGCTCACCCACGACCCGCTGACAGCGGTCTCGGGGATGAAGAACGCGCTGCCGGGCGAGGCGCTGCAGGGCGCGGGAGAGACCGATTACCCCTACTACCTGCTGGGCGGCGACAACCTGGCGCGCGACGTCTTCTCGCGCATGGTGGCGGGCAGCTTCGTGGTGATCCGGATCGCGCCGCTCGCGACGCTCTTCGCCTTCATGGTGGGCATCACGCTCGGCCTGCCGGCGGGCTACATCGGCGGACGGCTCGATTCGCTGCTGTCGTTCCTCGCGAACATCATCCTCGCCTTCCCGGTGATCCTGCTCTTCTACCTGCTGGTCACACCCGAGATCGTGCAGACCGGCATCCCCAGCTACCTCGCCGTGGTGCTCTTCCTCTTCCCGCTGGTCTTCCTGACGGTGCTGATCAACTCGCGCTGGTTCACCGAACCGAAAAAGCGCAACGTCATCCTGGCGGTGGTGCTGATCCCGCTCTTCTGGCTCTACTGCTCCCTCGTCTCGGCCAACGGGACGCCGGTCGACTTCCTTCCCTACGACATCGACCTCTTCGACATCCCGGGCGGCATCCTCGTGGTTTTCGTCTCGGTGGTCTTCGTGAACGCGCCGACGGTCTTCCGGATCGTCCGGGGCCTCGTGATGGACATCAAGACCCGCGACTACGTTGCCGCCGCCCAGACCCGCGGCGAAGGCCCCTGGTACATCATGCTGTGGGAAATCCTGCCGAACGCCCGCGGGCCGCTGATCGTCGATTTCTGCCTGCGCATCGGCTACACCACGATCCTGCTCGGCACGCTCGGCTTCTTCGGCCTCGGCCTGCCGCCCGACAGCCCCGACTGGGGGACGACCATCAACATGGGCCGCAAGCTCCTGTCGATCTACCCGCACGCGGCGATCGTTCCGGCTCTGGCGCTCCTGAGCCTCGTGCTCGGCCTCAACCTCATGGCCGACGGCCTGCGCGAAGAAAGCCTGAGGGATTGACCGGCGTGTGCAAAGCACGCGCCGAGTGGCGTGTAGCGGGTGGCCGGAGGCCACCTGCGGGCGCCACCCGGTGGAGTGGTGAAATGACATCAACCACCCATCTTCTTGCCGAAAATACTCCGGGGGGTGTCGCCGTCAGGCGACGGGGGCGGAGCCCCATACCCCCTTGCCACAGGACCATGACCCATGGCTGACAAACCCGCATACGACGGCCCGATCCTCGAGATCGACCGCCTCTCGATCTCCTTCTTCACCCGCCTGCGCGAGATCCCGGCGGTCATGGACTTCTCCGTCACCGTGAACCCGGGCGAGGCGGTCGGCCTCGTGGGCGAGTCGGGCTGCGGCAAGTCCACCGTCGCGCTCGGCGTGATGCAGGACCTCGGTCGCAACGGCCGCGTGGTCGGCGGGTCGATCCGCTTCAAGGGCCGCGACCTCGGGCAGATGTCCGACGCCGAGCTGCGCCAGATCCGCGGCAACGAGATCGCGATGATCTATCAGGAGCCGATGGCCTCGCTGAACCCCGCCATGCGGATCGGCCGGCAGCTGATGGAAGTGCCGATGATCCACGAGGGCGTTTCCGAGAAAGAGGCGTATCAGCGCGCCCTCCAGGTCGTCACCGACGTCAAGCTGCCCGATCCCGAGCGGATGCTGCGCTCCTTCCCGCACCAGCTCTCGGGCGGCCAGCAACAGCGCATCGTCATCGCCATGGCGCTGATGTCGAAGCCGTCGCTGCTGATCCTCGACGAGCCGACCACCGCGCTCGACGTCACCGTCGAGGCCGCCATCGTGGAGCTGGTGAAGGACCTCGGCAAGAAGTACGGCACCTCGATGCTGTTCATCTCCCACAACCTCGGGCTGGTTCTGGAGACTTGCGACTCGCTCTGCGTGATGTATTCCGGCGAGGCGGTGGAGCGGGGCAGCATCGAGGATGTCTTCGACCAGATGCGCCACCCCTACACTCAGGCGCTCTTCCGCTCGATCCCCCTGCCGGGGGCCGACAAGACCTCGCGCCCGCTGAAGGCGATCCCGGGCAACTTCCCCCTGCCCCACGAACGCCCGCCCGGCTGCAACTTCGGGCCGCGCTGCGAATACTTCCAGAAGGGCCGTTGCGACGCGAAGCCGATCCCCATGTTCCCGATCCCGGGAGACGAGGCGCACACCACCCGCTGCCTGCGCTTCGACGAGATCGACTGGGACGCACCGCTCGTCGCCTCCGACACGAAGCAGAAGGCGCAGGTCGGCGACGTGGTCCTGCGGATGGACAACCTGAAGAAATACTACGAGGTCGCCGCCTCCAGCCTCTTCGGCGGCGGCAACCGGAAGGTCGTGAAGGCCAACGAGACGCTCAGCTTCGAGGCGCGCGAATCCGAGACCCTCGCCATCGTGGGCGAGTCGGGCTGCGGCAAGTCCACCTTCGCGAAGGTTCTGATGGGGCTGGAAACCGCGACCGAGGGGAAGATCATCCTCGACAACCGCGAGATCCAGGATACCTCGATCGAGAAGCGCGACACGAAGACCGTCTCGGACGTGCAGATGGTGTTCCAGAACCCCTTCGACACGCTCAACCCGTCGATGAGCGTCGGCCGGCAGATCATCCGGGCGCTGGAGATCTTCAAATACGGCAAGAACGACGCCGAGCGGCGCGAGCGGATGCTGACCCTGCTCGACCTCGTGAAGCTTCCCCGCGCCTTCGCCGACCGGATGCCCCGGCAGCTTTCTGGCGGGCAGAAGCAGCGCGTCGGCATCGCGCGGGCATTCTCCGGCGGGGCGCGGATCGTGGTGGCGGACGAGCCTGTCTCGGCGCTGGACGTCAGCGTGCAGGCCGCCGTCACCGACCTGCTGATGGAGATCCAGCGTGAAGAGAAGACGACGCTCCTCTTCATCTCGCACGACCTTTCGATTGTCCGCTATCTCAGCGACCGGGTGATGGTCATGTATCTGGGCCACGTGGTGGAACTGGGCACGACGGACGAGGTCTTCTCGCCGCCCTACCACCCCTACACCGAGGCGCTGCTCTCGGCCGTGCCGATCGCCGACACGAGCGTCCAGAAGAAGCACATCGTGCTGGAAGGCGACATCCCCTCGGCCATGAACCCGCCGCCGGGCTGCCCGTTCCAGACCCGTTGCCGCTGGAAATCAGAAGTGCCGGGCAACCGGTGCGAGACCGAGGTGCCGCCGATGCGCAACTTCGACGGCCACCAGATCAAGTGCCACCTCAGCGACGAGAAGTTCGCCGAGATGGAGCCGGTCATCAAAATAGCCGCCGAATAGCGACCCGCCGGCGTCTGCCGGACGACGGGGCCGGGACGGCAGCAGGATGCCGCACAAAAGAAAAGGCGCCCGGCCATGCCGGACGCCCTTCCCCCTGACTGAGATCAGGTCCGAGGAGAGCTCGGATCAGTTCGACGCCTCGCCGGGCGTCTGGTTCGTCGGGTTCACGTTCGGGATCTCGACCATCTCGCGCTCCACGCCCTTGGCGAAGCCGGCGAGCATCGCGCCGTAGTAGTCGGACGCCGCGGGATCGACCACGTAGGCGCCTGCGGGCGCATCGCCCTTCATCGCGCGGACGAGGACCGGGAAAGTCGTCATCGGGTCGGTCGTGCCGTATTCGCGAACCTCGACCAGCGCTTCCATGTAGTTGAAGCGGCCGTCTTCCGGCAGCACGACGGAATCGTCCACGCGCAGGGCCGACAGGATGATGTCGAGCGAATAGGCCGACGCATCGTCGGGCTTCTTGTTGTCCAGCTCGGCCCAGACGGCGTTCTTCAGGTCCGCCGTGATCGAGGGGTGCAGGTCGAAACCGTTGGCGCCTGCCATGTTGTCGGTGGCGGCGCGCACGTCGATGGCATTGATCGGCAGTTGTTCGTCCACGGCCAGGGCGGGGGATGCAAGGGCAGCCACGAGGCCGGCGGTCACAAGGGTTTTCTTCAGCATGTCCAGTTCACTCGCTGTTCGCGGAGCCCGCCGTGCCGCTCTGATCAGCGGTGTTCGTGGCGAGCCCCTGCTCCGTGTCAAGTTGTGGATTGGCAACTCCGATCACGGTCGCGGGTTCCCGCCGCGGCTGCGAATTTCTGTCGAACCGCGGGGATCGCGCCTGTCGTGCGCCGGCCGGAAAGGCCGCGGACGCGCGGGTCGGGATGTGCCACGGCGGGTGCGGAACACCGGCACCGGGGCGTCCGACCCCGAGAACAGGGTTCTGCGGACAACGTTCCAGGATCAGCAACTCTTGCTCGGCTGCTCCGCATCACCTGCCGCGGTTCGGCGGCCCCGGCTCGGCGGGCCTTGGTCAGCGACCCCAGATGATCTGGACGTAGTTCTTCGTCTCGGTGTAGGGCGGGATCCCGTCGTATTTCTCGACCGCCGCGGGCCCGGCGTTGTAGGCGGCCAGCGCCAGCTTCCAGTCGCCGAAGGTCTTGTGCTGCTGCGCGAGGTAGCGCGCGCCGCCGTCGAGATTCTCGTAGGGATCGTGCGGGTTCACCCCCAGGGTGCGCGCGGTGCCCGGCATCAGCTGCGCGAGGCCGAGCGCGCCCTTGTGCGACTTCGCGTCGGCCCGCCAGCCGCTTTCCTGCTGCACGAGGCGCAGGAACAGATCCTCGGGAATGCCGTGCCGCCGCGCCGCGTCGCGCGCCATCTGCAGGAAGGGCCCCTTGTAGCTGCCGCCGAAGGCCGCCGAGGGCGCGCCCCATTTCGTCGGCGTCACCACCTCGTCGGGCTGCAACCGGACCGAATTCTTGTATTGCTGCGACGCCCGGCTGTCGAGAACCCTGGTCTGGGAGCTGAAGAGCTTCGTCCGGTTCTGCGAGGAGAAGACATCCGCGGCCGCAGGCGCCGCAAGGATCATGCCGGCCGTCGCGGCCAGAACCAGTCGTCCGATCATCCGTGTCCGTCCCTCACCCCGTCCCGGCCCTCGCCCTTTGGGCATTGCGACCGGCGGCGGCCCCGTTCGGGGGGCCCGTTTCCGCCGGCATCCTAACCGCTGCCGGCCGACTTTGCACCCCCCGAAAAGACGGTGAGCGCCGGCGCCCGGCGGGGATGCGCGCCCCTGCGCCGGCCGCCCGAACTTTACTAAATCTTTCCGATCTGGTGTAAGGCTCGGAACCGGATAACAGCGGAATCGAAGGGGGCTCGCATGGCAGGGTCGGTGAACAAGGTCATCCTGGTCGGCAACCTCGGACGCGATCCCGAGGTGCGGCAGTTCCAGAACGGCGGCAAGGTGTGCAACCTGCGCATCGCCACGTCCGAGACGTGGAAGGACCGCAACACGGGCGAGCGGCGCGAGCGGACGGAATGGCATTCGGTCGCCATCTTCTCCGAACCGCTGGCCCGGATCGCCGAGCAGTATCTGAAGAAGGGCTCCAAGGTCTATATCGAGGGGCAGCTGGAAACCCGCAAGTGGCAGGACCAGTCGGGCCAGGACCGCTATTCGACCGAGGTCGTGCTGCGCCCCTATCGCAGCGAGCTGACCCTGCTCGACGGCCGCGGCGACGGCGGCGGATCGGGTGGCGGCTACAGCGGTGGCTCGGGCTCGGGCGGCGGCTATGACGACCGCGGCTACGACGATCGCGGCGGCGGTTACGACGACCGCGGGTCTTCCGGCGGCGGCCGCGCCCCGTCGCGCGATCTGGACGACGAGATCCCGTTCTGAAGGCTTGCCAGACGCGCGGCACGGGCCGGCCCCGGTCGGGCGCGAGTTCACGGCGGTGCCGCGGAGCGGTTGTGCTGCGCCCGGTCATCCTCGGGTCGAGCCCGAGGATGACGACCGAAAAGGGTTACGCGCGCCTCCCCCGTCCCGAACGGCCCCCTAGCGGCCCTTGAACAGCCCGCCCAGGATGCCCCGCACGATGCGGCGGCCGGTGGTGCCCTTGATCTCCTTGATCACCGCCGTCTGGATCGCCGATCCGAAGGTGTCTCCGCCGCTTCGCGTGCCGCGCGCGGTGGAGCGCCCGACGCGGCTGCCGGTCCAGCGCCGCCCGGTCTGGAACTCCCGCTCGGCGGGGGACATCTCCTCCTCCCGCGCCTCGACCTGCCCGGCCGCCTCGGCCGCCTTCCGCGCCCGCTCCGCCAGCATCTCGAAGGCCGAGGCACGATCGACGGCGGTGTCGTACTTCCCCGCCACCGGCGAGGCGGCCATCGCCGCGCGGCGTGTCTCCGCCTCCACCGGCCCGAGGCGCGAGGACGGCGGGCGGATCAGCGTCCGCTCCACCACGCCCGGCGCCCCCTTGCGTTCGAGGAACGAGGTCACCGCCTCGCCCGTGCCGACCTCGCGGATCGCCTCCTCGGTCGAGAAGCGGGGATTGTCGCGATAGGTCTCCGCCGCCTGACGCAGCTCGCGCCGGTCCTTCGCGGTGAAGGCGCGCAGCGCGTGCTGCACCCGGTTGCCGAGCTGGCCCAGCACGTCCTCCGGCACATCCGCCGGGTTCTGCGTGCAGAAAAAGACCCCGACGCCCTTGGACCGGATCAGCCGCGCCACCTGCTCCACCTTGTCGATCAGGGCCTTCGGCGCGTCGTCGAACAGCAGATGCGCCTCGTCGAAGAAGAACACCAGCCGCGGCTTGTCCGGATCGCCCACCTCGGGCAGCGTCTCGAAGAGCTCGCTGAGCAGCCACAGCAGGAAGGTCGCGTAGAGCCGTGGCGAGCCCATCAGCCGGTCGGCGGCAAGGATCGAGATCACGCCGCGCCCGTCCGTGTCGGTGCGCATGATGTCCGACAGCTCCAGCGCCGGTTCCCCGAAGAACGAGGTCGCGCCCTGGTTCTCCAGCACCAGCAACTGGCGCTGGATCGCCCCGATCGACTGCACGGCGATATTGCCGTAGCGCAGCGACAGCGTCTCGCGGTTCTCGCCCGTGAAGACCAGCAGCGCCTGCAGGTCCTTGAGGTCCAGCAGCGGCAGCCCCTCCTCGTCCGCCACCCGGAACGCGATGTTCAGGACGCCCTCCTGCGCCTCCGACAGCTCCAGCAGCCGCGCCAGCAGCAGCGGCCCCATCTCGCTGACAGTGGTGCGGATCGGATGGCCCTGCTCACCGAAGAGGTCCCAGAAGATCACCGGAAAGGCGGCATAGGCGAAATCGTCGAAGCCAATCTTCGCGTTCCGCTCCATGAAGGGCGTGTGCAGCTTGCCGGCCGGGTCGCCAGCCTCGGCAAGGCCCGACAGATCGCCTTTCACGTCCGACAGGATCACCGGCACCCCGGCGGCCGAGAAGCTTTCGGCCATGATCTGCAGCGTCACCGTCTTGCCCGTCCCGGTCGCCCCCGCGATCAGCCCGTGCCGGTTGGCGTAGCCCAGCAGGAGGTGCTGCCTGACGCCGTGATCCGGCCCGCCGCCGCCGATGAAGATGCTGTTGTCCACGCCGCCCGGCCCTTCTTCCGCGATTGTCCCGCAGTTGAAGATACAATGTTAACCCATTCGTGCCAGAGTGAAATCCGCGCGCTTCCGCATGCACTCGCGGGGCGCGCAGACTTCCTCCCTGTCAGACTGGCCGCACCTTCGGGTGCGGCCTTTTTTCCGTCCCGCGGGCGTGGCGCGAAGCCCTGCGGCGCGAGCGCCGGACCTTGTGGAAAAAGCCCGGTTTTCCCTGTTGACGGGTGGGGGCAAAGACCGTAGCGTCTGGTTCAAACACAAGTCGGCCAGTCCGACAGGGAGCAATCAACGAAGGGGGCCATCGGGCCCCTTTCGGCTTCTTCGGGGGTCCCTTCCGCCGGCAACGGATCGTGGAAACCGTGCCTCGGATGCCGTTCCGGCCCCGCCCCCCGACCGCCCCCTCCGGACAGCCTTCACGGGATCGGCACCCCCGGCGCGGGGGGACTGACAAGCCCCGGCGAGGATGATAAAGCCGCCGGTGACACCTGTTGGACAGACTGGACACGGATATCACATGACCCGAATTCTGACGCTCATCCTGGTCGCCGGCCTCGCGGCGGGCGGCCCCGCCCTGGCGCAGCAGAGCACGACGACCGAACAGCCGCCCGCAACGGGCACGACCGGCTCCACCGACGGCTCCACGGACGGCGCCGCCACGACGGGCAGCACGACCGACAGCGCCACGGGCGACGGGGCCGCGCAGACGCCTCCGGCGGATGACGCGCAGGCTCCCGCGCCCGGCTCCGGCCTGACGATGGGCGCCGATCCCGACGCCGGCACCGCGCCGGAGGCCTACATCAAGGAAGAGATCGGCGACTGGTCGCTGCAGTGCATCCGCACCGGCGAAGAGGAAGAGCCGTGCCAGCTCTACCAGCTGCTGACCGACGAGAACGGCAACGCCGTGGCCGAATTCAGCCTCTTCCGCCTGAAGGAAGGCGGCCAGGCGGTGGCCGGCGCGACGGTCATCGTGCCGCTGGAGACGCTGCTGACCGAGGACCTGCTGATCGGCGTCGACGGCGCCAAGGGCAAGCGCTTCCGCTTCTCCTTCTGCAATCCGATCGGCTGCTTCGCCCGGATCGGCCTGACGGAACAGGACATCAACGCCTTCAAGCGCGGGGCCAGTGCCGAGGTGACCATCGTCCCCTTCGCCGCGCCCGACGTGCAGGTGAAGCTGGACCTGTCGCTCTCGGGCTTCACCGCCGGCTACGACAAGGCCTCGGTGATGGAGCGCTGAGGCGCCCCCCACCCGACAGACCATCGACGGCCGCACCCTGGTGCGGCCGTTTTCCGTTCCACACCCTGCACGGCCGAACCGCCGTCCAGCAACAGCAGCGCCCACCCCGTTTTTTTGCCGGAAATACTCCCGCCGGAGGCACCATCGCCGTGGCGGGGTCGATCCCCGCCACGGCGATCCCCCGCGCGACGGCGACAGCCGGCGCCGCCCGCCCGTGGCAGGTCCATACCGAAAGAAAAACCTGAAACGATGGCGGGCCGAAGCCCCGCGATCAGACCTTCCGCAGCGCGATCACCGCGTTGAGCCCGCCGAAGGCGAAGGCGTTGGACAGCGCCACCTCGATCTTCGCCTCGCGCGCCTCGTTCGGCACGACGTCCAGCGCGCATTCCGGATCCGGCTCCTCGTAGCCGACCGTGGGCGCGATCACCCCGTCCTTCAGCGCCATGATGCAGGCCAGCAGTTCCACCGCGCCGGTGCCGCCGATCAGGTGGCCGTGCATCGACTTGGTGGAGGAGATCATCAGGTTGTCCGCATGAGGCCCGAAGGCGTCGGCCACGGCCGCGCATTCCGTCTTGTCGTTGGCCGCCGTGCCGGTGCCGTGGGCGTTGACGTAGCCCACCTCGTCCGGGTTGACCCGCGCATCCTGCATCGCGCCCGAGATCGCCCGTGCCGCGCCCTGCTTGGATGGCATGACGATGTCGCTGGCGTCCGAGGTCATGGCGAAGCCGATCACCTCGGCCAGGATCTCGGCGCCGCGCTTCTTCGCCTGCTCCATCTCCTCGAAGACGAAGATGCCCGCGCCCTCGCCCTGGACCATGCCGTTGCGGTTGAGGGAGAACGGCCGGCAGGCGTCCTTCGACATGACGCGCAGGCCCTCCCAGGCCTTCACGCCGCCGAAGCACAGCATCGATTCCGCCCCGCCCGTCACCATCGCCGGCGCCATGCCGAGCCGCACCATCTGGAAGGCCTGGGCCATCGCGTGGTTCGACGAGGCGCAGGCGGTCGAGACGGTGAAGGTCGGGCCCTTCAGGTTCCATTCCATCGACACGTGGCTGGCGGCCGCGTTGTTCATCAGCTTGGGCACGACGAAGGGGTGAACGCGGTTCTTCCCCTCCTCGTAGACCATCCGGTAATTGTCGTCCCAGGTCGACACGCCGCCGCCCGCCGTGCCCAGCACCACGCCCGATTTAGCGGCCAGCTCGCCGATGAATTCCAGCCCCGACTGCGCGATCGCCTCCTTGGCGGCGAACAAAGTGAACTGCGTGAACCGGTCGTAGAGCGCCATCTGCTGGCGGTTGAACTGGGCGTCGGCCTCGAAGCCCTTCACCTGGCCGCCGATCTGGATCATCAGCCGCTCGACGTCGCGCAGCTCCAGCTGGCCGATGCCGCAGCGGCCCTCGCGCATCGCCTGATACGTCTCGGGCACCGAATGGCCGAGCGCGTTGATCGTGCCCGCGCCCGTGATGACGACCCGTTTCACGCGTGCTGTTCCGCCACCAGCTTCTCGATCCCCGCGACGATGGTGGAGACATTGGTGATGTCGAAGTCGCTTTCCGAGGGTTCGTTGGCGTTGAAGGGAACCTGGATGTCGAAGGCTTCCTCGATGGCGAAGATGGATTCCACGAGGCCGAGGCTGTCGATGCCCAGATCCTCCAGCGTGCTGTCCATCGTGACGTCCGACGGCTCCAGCACCGCCTGTTCGGCGATGATCGCGATGACCCGATCCTTGACGCTGCTGCTCATGTGCTCAGCCTCCCCTGGCCGTGTGACGGGCCGATGACGGCCGGATGACTGGCGTGCGGGTCCATCCTGTCGCCGCGCATGCCGCGGTGCGTCACCCCGAAAGAACCCGGCCCCCCGGCCTGGGCCTCATCTAGTCATTCTGGCCGCCGTTGAAAACCGATTTCTTGAGCCGGTCCACATCCGCGAAAAGCCGCGGCAGGCGGCGCAGGTTCTTGTAGGATTCCAGATGCGCGTCCATCTTCTGCGCCGGATAGCCCAGCACCACGCGGCCCGCCGGCACCTTCGACAGGATCACCGCCGCGCCGCCCGCGACGACGTTGTCGCCGACGGTGGTGTTGTCGGTGATGCCCACCTGACCGGCCAGCACCACGTGGTTTCCGATCGTCGTGGACCCGGCGATGCCGACCATGGCGGCGAAGAGGCAGTTGCGCCCCACGACGACGTTGTGGGCGATGTGGCAGAGGTTGTCGATCTTGGTGCCGTCGCCGACCCGCGTGGGCCGGATCGTGCCGCTGTCGATGCAGGTGTTGGCGCCGACCTCCACGTCGTCGCCGATCACCACGGCCCCCAGCGAATGGATGCGGATCCAGTGCTGATCCCGGTCGCCCTGCGCCTCGCCCAGGGTGGCGCGGGCCTTCTCGACGTTCGACACCTCCTCGGTCACGAAGCTCAGCCCGTCGAAGCCGATGGTCGCCCCCGGCTGCGCGACGAAATGCGACCCGATCCGCACCCGCGCCCCGATCCGCACGTTGACGTGCAGCATCGCGCCCGGGCCGATCTCGGCCCCCTCGCCCACGAAGACCTGCGGCCCCAGCACCGATCCCGCCCCGATCCGGGCCCCGGCGCCCACGATGGCGAAGGGGCCGACCGACACGCCCTCGCCCAGGTCGGCAGAGGGATCGACGATGGCGGAGGGGTGGATGCCGGACGAATATCCCTGGCCGCGGTCCATCATCCGGGTGAGGCCGGCCATCATCAGCCGCGGCCGCGGCGCGACGATGGCGGCCTCCAGCCCCAGGGCCTGCCAGTCCGCACCCGGCCAGATCATGGCGGCGCGGGCGGCGCCCCGGGCCAGACCCTCGGCGTATTCCGGCTTCATCGCCAGAGCCAGATCGCCCGCCCCCGCGCTGGCGGGCTCGGCGACGCCCGTGACCTGCAACGCGCCGTCGCCCAGGGCCTCGGTGCCCAGGGCGGCGGCGATTTCGGCGATGGTGTGAGCCATGAGATCCCCCGATCCTCGGGGCCGCGGTGACGGGCCCCGTCCGTCGGGGGGCTGATTACCCCTGAACGCCCGGCAGCGAAAGCCCCTCGCGCTCCAGCGCGTTCCAGATCCCGGCATCGCGGCCGTAGACGTCGCGGCGATAGCCCATGCGGCCCTTCGCGTCGGTGACGGCGGTGCGGTAGATCAGATGCACCTGCACCGGCTCCTTCAGGCGGACGGTGGTGTCGTTGCCGGTGCGCAGGTGGGCCTGGAAGAAGGCCTTCGGATCGGCCTCCTGCCGCGCCAGCAGCGCATAGGCGAAATCGAACGGGTCGTTCAGCCGGATGCACCCGTGCGAGAAGTCTCGCTGCTCCTCCGAGAAGAGCGACTTGGCGGGCGTGTCGTGCAGGTAGATGTTGTAGGGGTTCGGGAACATGAACTTCACCAGACCGAGGGCGTTCCGGTTCGACGGCGGCTGGCGCAGGTCGAAGGGGAAGGAGCGTTCGGTATAGGCGGCGAAGTTGACCGCCCCGCGCGGCACCACGCGGCCGCGGCGGTCGATCACCTGAAGATGCCCCTGGGCGTAGGGATTGCGGCGCAGCGACGGCAGGTATTCCTTGACCGTGATCGAACGCGGGACGTTCCAGTAGGGGTTGATGACCATGTATTCCATCACGTCCGAGAATTCGGGCGAGCGGCGGTCGGGGTCGTTCTTGCCGATGACCGAGCGGGTCTCGAACGTCACCTTGTCGAAATCGACGATCTTCGCGGTGAAGTCGGTGAGGTTGACCAGCACGTGGCGGTCGCCGCGCGGGCGGTTGATCCAGCGCTCGCGCTCCATCGCGACGATGATCGACCGCAGGCGCGCCTCGGGCGCGACGTTGATCTCCTCCATGGTCGAGGGGCCGGCGACGCCGTCGGGGGTCAGGCCATGGTCGATCTGGAACCGCTCCACGGCCTCGGTCATCGCCCGGTCGTAGGTGGCGGAGACGGTGCGCGGCAGGTAGCCCATGGCGATCAGCCGGTTGCGCAGCGCGATGACACGCGGGCCTTCCTCGCCCTGCTTCAGCGCCTCGGCCTCCACCTGCGGGCCCCAGCCACCGGCCTCGATCAGGCGCAGCATGTCCATCCGGGCCCGCGACAGGCGCACGTACTCGCCGGTCGTGGGGATCAGCGAGCGCAGGAAGGCGGCCGGATCGTCGCCCATGATGCCCTGCATGTAGTAGCTGCGGTCGCGCAGCGGGACCTCGCGCTTGATCTCGCTGTCGACCTTGCCGGGGGTCAGGATCCCGGTCTGCACGTCGGTGGCGTAATCCAGATAGGTGCGGGTCAGCAGCACCTCGACCCGGCCCAGATCGCGGGGCGTGCGGGCGCCGGCCATCTCGGCTATCAGCGTCTCGACGCGGTACTTGTCCACGGGCAGCGCCTGATCGCCGGCCCGGCGCAGCGCGTCGATCAGGGCGACACGGCGCAGGCGCGCTTCCTCCGACCCGTCGGTCCAGATCGGCGCATAGGCATGGTCGCGGTAGTACGCGGCAAGTTCGCGGTCGCGCGCCGCGCCTTCGGCGACGGCCTGGCGGAAGGCGGTCGGCGGCCCCTCGGCCAGCGCCGGCGCGGCGAGGCCCGAGGCAAGGCAGACGGCCATCGCCATCATCGCGTTTCGTGTGGTGTTCCGGATCGTCCGCCCGTTCATCTGCCCGATCATTCGCTCGAATCCCCTTCGGGCCGAAGCCCCTCGCCAGTTCCCGACGCCAGACCTGCTCGTGCCGGCGCCGCCTTGTCCATGCCCAACTCCGGCCGGGCGGAAAAAGGTTCGCAAGATGATGTAAAACAATGACTCGGCTTCCAATATGGCGGAAATCCATACCCTGTCAGCGAGATTCTGCCGAGATCGGCCGGTGACGACAATTCTACGGAACTACGCCTTGGTCTGCCCACCTGGATGTGCGAGTTTGTCTCTACATCTGGGGATGAGATGGCAGAACCGCGCAACGACGCGGCGACAGGTAACAGAGACGGGACAGGCACAATATGGCACTGGAAAGCTCGGCGAGCATCTCGCGGCGCGCGCTTCTGGGCGCGTTTGCGGCTACGGCTGTTGCAGCAGCCCCCACCTACTCCAAGGCTGCAGGATTCCTGCGAAGTGCGGGCGATATCAGACGGTTGAAGATGTATTCGGCCCGGACGGGCGAAAAGATCGACATGATCTACTGGATCGAAGGCGACTACATCCGCGACGCCGTGGAAGAGATCACGTTCTTCATGCGCGACTGGCGGAACAACAAGGCCAAGAACATCGATCTTCGCACGATCGACATCATGGCCGCGTCGCACAACCTGCTGGACTGCCGGGAGCCCTACATGCTCATTTCCGGCTACCGCTCGCCCGAAACGAACTCGATGCTCCGCTCGCGGTCGTCGGGCGTGGCCAAGAATTCGCGGCACCTGCGCGGCGAGGCGGCGGATCTCCGCCTGTCCACGCGCTCGGTCAATCAGGTGGCGAAGGCCGCCTCCGCCTGCCGCGCCGGCGGTGTCGGCCGCTACAGCGGATCGAACTTCGTCCACATGGATTGCGGCCCCGTCCGCTCCTGGGGCAGCTGAGGCCGATCGCCTGCGCGACGGCCATGCGAGGCGCGCACAGCGCCTCGTGACACGACCAGCCGCCCTCCGCCGCGCCGGTCACCCGCAGGGCGCCGCCCCTGCCGCAAGCACCACATCGACGCGCCGCCGGTGCGTCGCGGGCTCGAAGAGCGGAAAATCCGGGAAACTGTCTGAAAACTGCCTCGTCCGATGGCGGGAGGCATGCACGTGCGCAGCCGACGTGCAGCGCCTGTGAACGGCTGTGGTGCCCCCAGAGAGACTCGAACTCCCGACCCACTGATTACAAATCAGTTGCTCTACCAGCTGAGCTATAGGGGCACTGGCCGTCCGTTTACCGTGGCGGTTCCGGTCGTGCAAGGGTGCGTTCCGACACGGGCGGCTCATCGGACACGGGCGCCTCAGCGGTTCGCGCGGGCCAGCAGCGCCACGGCGAAGAGGCTGACGAGGATCACCAGCAGCGCCGCCGGCGCGGCGTCGCCGAGGTTCTCGAGGCTGGCCTGCTCGTGGGTCCGCGTCGCCAGGGTGTCGTAGTTGAAGGGCCGAAGCAGCAACGTCGCCGGCAACTCCTTCACGCAATCCACGAAGACCAGCAGCAGCGCCGAGCCGAGCGTGCCGCGGATCAGCGGAAAATGCACCGCCCGCAGCACGGCCCCCCGGCCCCGCCCGAGCGATCGCGCCGCCATCGGCAGCGACGGCGGGATCCGCCCCATGGCGGCGTCGACCGCCCCCTGGGCGATGGCGAAGAAGCGGACGCAATAGGCCAGCACCAGCGCGAAGGCCGATCCGGTCAGGATCAGCCCGATGTCGCGGCCGGTCAGCCCCTCCACCGCGTCGGCCAGGCCATGATCCAGCCGCGCCAGCGGGATCAGGATGCCGACCCCCAGCACCGCCCCCGGCGCCGCATAACCGATGGTCGTCGCGGGCAGCAGCAAGCGCGGCGCGCGGCGGCCCGACAGGCGCACCCCGTAGACGAGAAACACCGCCGCCGTCACCGTCACCGTCGCCGCGATCCCGCCGACCGCGACCGTGTGCCAGAGCGCACGCAGCAGGCCCCGGTCGGTCCAGGCCTCGGCCCGGTCGAAGGCATGGCCGAGGATCACCGCGACGGGCAGGACGAACCCCGCGGCGACCGGCAGCGCGCAGACCGCCGTCGCGGCCCAGGCCCGCGTGCCCGTCAGGGCCATCCTCACCGGCGGCCGGTGCCCCCGGGCGGGCGCGTGAAAGCGCGAGCGACGACGCGACAACCGTTCCAGCAGCATCAGCACGACGACCAGCAGCAGGATCGCGCAGGCGATGCGGGCGGCGCCGGCCGGGTCGCCCTTTTCCAGCCAGGTGGTGAAGATGCCGGTGGTCATGGTCTGCACGGCAAAATAGTCCACCGCCCCGAAATCGTTGACGCTTTCCATCATCACCACGGCCACGCCCGCGACGATGGCCGGCCGCGCCAGCGGCAGGCCGACGCGGCGGAACCGGGCCAGGGCGCCGACGCCGAGGGACATCGCCACCTCCTCTCCGGCGCCGGATTGCTCGCGGAAGGCGGCGCGGGTCAGCAGGTAGACGTACGGGTAGAGCGCCGCCGACAGCACCAGGACCGCCGCCGGCAGCGACCGGATCTGCGGGAACCAGTAATCCCGGGCCGTCTGCCAGCCGAAGACGCCCCGCAGCGCGGTCTGCACCGGACCGGCGTATTCCAGGAAATCGACCAGGGCATAGGCGCCGACATAGGCCGGGATCGCCAGCGGCAACAGCAGCAGCCATTCCAGCCAGCGGTCGCCCGGAAAGCGGTAGCGCGTGACGATCCAGGCCGCGCCGGTGCCCATGGCGGCGGTCAGCGCACCGGTGCCGGCGATCAACCACAGCGTGTTGCGCAGGTAGCGCGGGAAGGTCGGTGGGAAGAGGTCCGCCCCGCCTTCCCGCCCCAGCCATGCGATGGCCGCCACCGACAGGATCGGCGCGACCACCAGCGCGGCGATCAGCGCGGCGCCGACCGACCAGCCCGACGGCAGCCACCGGCGCCGCGCGCGTGCCCCTGCGGGCCCGGGTGTTGCAGGGAAGTCGGTCATGCCGCAGGGCTTGCCCCAAACGCCTTCCCCTGTCCAGCCGCGCCGGTGTAGAGAGAGCACCAGTCGAGCGGAAAGGCAGAGCGCAAACATGGACATCGTCCTGCATGCAGGCGTGCACTGCACCGACGAGGAACGTCTGGTGAAGTGCCTCCTGCGGAACAAGGACCGGATGCTGCCGCACGGCATCGCGGTGCCCGGCCCGTCGCGCTACCGCCGCATCCTGCGCGAGGCGATGTTCGCCCAGGAAACCGCCCCGCCCGCGCCCGAGGCGCGCGACGTCCTGCTGGACACGATCGTCGAAGAGGACGGCGCCAGCCGCCTGCTGATGTCGAACCAGCATTTCTTCGCGGTGCCCAATTTCGCGGTGATGCAGGGGCGGCTCTACCCCCAGGCCGCGGTGCGGGTCGGACAGTTGAAGGCGCTGTTCCCGCAGGACCGGCTGACCGTCGCCTTCGCGCTGTGCAACCCGGCGACCTTCCTGCCGGCGCTCTACAAGATCGGCGGGGCGGGCGAATTCCTCGACTTCCTGAAAGGGTCCGATCCGCGCCTGCTGCGCTGGTCAGAGATGGTGCAGCGCATCCGCGACGCGCATCCGGACGTGGAGCTGCTGCTGTGGTGCAACGAGGACACGCCGATGATCTGGGCACAGATCGTGCGCGAGGTCGCGGGGCTCGATCACACGGCGAAGATCTCGGGCGGGTTCGACATCCTGCACGAGATCATGTCGAAGGAAGGGATGCACCGCTTCCGCACCTACCTCGCCTCTCATCCGGTGATGACCGAGCGGCAGAAGCGCCGCGTCATCGCCGCCTTCCTCGACAAGTTCGCGGTGGAGGACCAGATCGAGGAAGAGCTGGACCTGCCCGGCTGGGACGAGGCCTATATCGACGAACTGACGGAGACCTACGAGGAGGACGTCTTCCTGATAGAGCGGATCCCCGGCGTGCAGGTCATCACGCCCTGAAGTCGTTTTTGGTCAAGTCATTGCGCGGCATACCTCGCGCAACGCATGAAGCTGCCGAAGCCGGCCCCGCGGGCCGGCCGGGCCCGCCCGGTCAGCTCATCCCGAGCGCTTCCTTGTAGAGTTCCAGCACCGCCTCTTCCTCGGCGATGTCGTCGCGGTCGCGCTTGCGCAGGGCGATGATCTTGCGCATCACCTTCGTGTCGTAGCCGCGCGCCTTCGCCTCGGCCATGACTTCCTTCTGCTGCTCGGCGATGTCCTTCTTCTCGGCCTCCAGCCTCTCGAACCGCTCGATGAAGGCCCGCAGTTCGCCCGCCGTCACCCGGTAGTTCGCCGCCTGGGCACTGTCCTGATCCTCGAGAACGCCGTCTTCCATCCTGCTGCCCTCCTGTCTCTGCGAGACCCCTCACCTAGCCGCACGCGCCCGGCTGGGCAAGGCCCGCCGCGCCGCCCGGCCTTGCATCGCGCGGGCCATTGCTCTACCGCCGCCGCGAGGCTGACGACGGGCGGGAGAACGCGTATGGAATGGCTGGTCTGGGGCGGTGCGGCCCTCTCGGCGCTCGGCCTTGCCGGGCTGATCCTGTCCATCGTGCGGGTCCGCCGCGCGCAGCGCTCCGGCCTGCCGGACGAGGAACTGCGGGCCGCCGTGCGCAGGGCCCTGCCGCTCAACCTGGGGGCGCTGGCCCTGTCGGTGCTGGGTCTGATGGCGGTGATGATCGGCGTCTCGCTGGGCTGACCCGCCGGGTCGAGCCGCCCTACCCGCCGATCTCGTCCAGATCCGAGAACCTGCGGCCGTGGCGCTGCAGGTCGACCAGCGTCCGCTCCGGCGCCCAGATAGCCTCCGACAGCGGGGCAAGGTCGCGCATCGTGGTCATGACCCGCAGCAGGCCGATGATGTCTGCCTCCTTCATCGGACCGCCGGTGGCGCGGGGATAGCCGTAGCCCTGCAGCATCGCCACGTCGATCAGCAGCGGCCGGCGGGCCCGCCCGGCGTCCAGCAGCCGCACCCCTTCGTTCACCAGCGCGGCATGGATCGCGGCGCGGATGGCGGCGGGGGTCCAGGATCGCGTCGCCCCCGGCTCGGACGTCGCGCGGCGGGATTCGGTGACGAGGCTCGACAGCGCGGCCTCCAGGATCTCGCGCTCCGTATTGCGGGCGAGGTCCAGGCCGGCGCGCACCATCAGCACCGACAGGCCGGGTGCGCGGCCCAGCCTCTCCTCCCGCGCCGCATGGGCCGCCGCGTCGATGTCCGACAGCAGCAGATAGGCGCCGCGCGCATGGCCGCCCTCGCGCAGCGCACGGTCGATGTCCAGCGGCGCGGCGCCGTGGCGGACCAGAGCATCCGCCGCGGCCAGCAGGGTTCCGGCCATGGCCGGTCCGATCAGCCCGTCCCCGGGCGCCACGCGGATCGCCAGCCGTCCGATCCGGTCGAGAACCGATCCGATCCGGCCCAGGGCCATGGCATCGGTGTCGGGGCGGACCACCACCTCGGCCAGCCGCGCGGCCCAGGGCCGCCGGGCAAGGTGCAGGCCGGCAACCCGCGGCGCCAGCCCGGGCGGCGCCAGTGCCGCCACGTCCAGATGGCGGGTGAAGGCCAGCACCGCCGCCTCGGGATCGGCCACGGCGGCGATGGCCGCCAGCGACCGGGCGCGAGACGCGGCGGCGCCGGGGCCATGGCCGGGGCTATCAGTGGGGCCATCGGCAGGACCATTGCCGGGGGCATCGTCGGGGCCATCGTCGGGGCCATCGTCGGGCCCTGTGTCGATCACCACCTCCGCGACCGACAGCGCCGTGGCGTCCTCCCGGAGATGCACCGTCTCCAGCGCCGCGGCGGCCGCGCGTTCGGACAGACCCCCGCGCCGCACCCTGTCGTCCAGTCCCGCCGAGACGGCAGCCCGGAACCTTGCCCGCGCCGCCGCGTCGGGCTCCGCCAGCACCACCGACACCCCGTTGACGACCAGATCCACCGCCAGTGCCGCGGCCCCCGTCGCTGTCCGCGACCCGGCCCGGTGGAACCCGACCAGAGCGACCGGCGTCTCGGCCCGCGGCAGGGACGCTGCGCGCTGTTCCGCGATCACCGCATGGCGCAGCCCGCGCGCGCGGGCGCCCTGCACCAGATCGGCGAAATGGTCGGCCTCCTTTGCGAGCCCCATCTCGAACGGCAGCAGCGCCGCCGCTTCCACGCATTCGAGGATCGCGATGTCCGACTCGCGCGTCGCCCCCGACAGCATCACGCGGCGCTGGCGGAATTCGTCGGGCAGGCCCGGATCCATCGGAACGATCCGGTCGCGCGTCCTCACCGCGCCGCTGCGGGCCGGATCACGGACCAGATCACGGGCCAGATCGACCGCCGCCTGCACCAGGTCCGCCGGGGCGACCAGCCGGTCGGCGAGGCCCTCGCACAGATCCGCCGTGATCGGCACGACCCGCGCCGTCAGCAGCAGCGTCAGCGCCCGGCGGGCCCCGACGAGCCGCGGCAGGCGCTGGCTGGCGCCGGCCATGGGGGGCAGGCCGATGCCGGCGTCCGGAAAGCCGACCTGCGCGTCGGTGGCGGCGACGCGGGCATGGGCGGCCAGGGCGATTTCGGCGCCCGCCGCCGTGACCGCACCGCCCAGAGCCGCGACCACGGGTTTCGCGCAGGCCTCGATCCGCGATGCCAGGTCGGAGGGCGTCGGCGTGCCGAGCCCGGCATCGAGCTCCCGGATGTTGATGTTGCGCAGGAAGCTGCCGCCCCGGCCGGTCAGCACGATGGCGGCGACCTGCGGGTCGGCCTCGGCCACGGCGAGCGCCTCGACCAGGGCGCGGCGCAGCGGGCGTGTCAGCAGCTGACGCGGAGGGTTGTCGACCTCGAGCACGGCGACATCGCCATCGCGCCGGGACCTCACCAGACCTGCCACACCATCCCTCGCCCGTTCGACACCACGCGCCCGCCGGCGAACGGCCGGCGGGACGCGGCGTCACGATACGGCAAGCGCCCGGTGCCGCAAGCCCCCGCACGTCGCCGCCTCGCCGGCCCCGGCATGCGCCCGCTTCTCCTGCTGAATGCCCGCCGGGCGGCTGCGCGACCTACACGGGCAGGTTGTCGAACCGCGCTTCCATCGCCTCGTTCGTCAACTCCTCCTGAAGCTGGCGCAGATGCGGCGGGATGCCCTGCCCGCGCAGCGCGTAATCGCTGACGAGGCCGTGCAGGCTGGTGAGGTGGATGTGCCGCGCGCCCGGACGGGCTGCGGAAATGGCCATCGTTACGGATTCTGCCTTTGCGTCGAGTTCTGTTCTGGACATGGTCGCTCCTCTCGCGGACGCGCGCGTCCGCTGGCAGATGGCGGGTTGGTCCCCGCTGTTCACCTTTGGTCTGCCGGGCGCCCCGGTGGCGACGGGGCGGTCCGATTGCTCCTCCATTGCGGCAGGCGGGGCCCGGGGGCCGCACGGCACTACCGCCGAGGTTGAAGATAGTCCGTTCCGGGCCATCCGGCAATGCCGCTGCGTCAGGTAGAGCGTGAACCTTGCATGAATTGCGTCGCGGCGGCGGCGGACTGCCGAAATCTTTCGCCGCTTCCGGCTGCCCGGGGCGCGGCCGCTCTGGACAGGCACCGGGCCGCAGCCTAATCCTGAGTCATGGACATTCGCCCCATCACGCCCCGCTACGCCGTTTCCCCACAGATCTCTCCCGAGGATCTGGCCACCATCCGCGACGCCGGTTTCACCACTGTGATCTGCAACCGCCCGGACGGCGAGAACCCCGAGTCGTTGCAGGCCGCGCAGATGGAGGCGGCGGCGCGGGAGGCCGGGCTGAACTTCGTCATCCACCCGCTGACGCACCAGACCATGACGCCCGAGAACGTGGCGATCCAGATGCAGGCGGTGGAGGCAAGCCCCGGGCCGGTGCTGGCCTATTGCGCGTCTGGCACCCGCTGCTCGGTGGTGTGGTCGCTGGGCAGCGCCGCGGCGGGGATGCCGGTGGACGAGGTTCTGGGCGCGGTGTCGAAGGCCGGCTACGATCTGAGCCAGCTGCGCCCGCGGCTGGAAGAGCTGTCCGGCTGAGGCCGGGCGGGTCCGTTCCGAGCATGGGCGCGACGGGCCTGCGGAGGCCGTAACGCGATCCGTCGCCCGGGCGGATGGCCACGCAGGTCGCCATGTTCGCGCATCCGCCTGCCGCTCTGTCGGGCCCGCGGAAACCCGGCCGGACCTGTCGCCTCGGGAAACGGCCGCACCGGCGGGGTAGTGTCGATGGCGCGGCGGTTTGTCCGGACTTCGAGCGGATAACGGTGAACCTTGACGCCACGGTGCGGGAGGCCGAGCCCCACTCCGATCCCCGAACGGAGCCGACGCGCCGAAGCAGCGCTCCGCCGTCCCGTCACGTCATCGTCAGGCCGGCCCCGATCCGCGGGCAGCCGGATCACCCTTGGCAGGCCGGCCCCGATCCGCCGGCGGCCGGACGACCCTCGGCAGGCCCGCCTCACGGATCGAGGTTCGGGATGCCCGGCAGGGCGCTGGCGGCGAAGGCATCCTCGTCCTCCGCCTCCGTCCGGCGGCGCGGGGTAACGGGGGGGTCCGATGCGTCCGGGTCGGGCGGGTCCGAAAGGCCTGCCAGCTCCGGCAGATCGCCGAGGTCAGGAAGATCGCCGAGGTCCGGCAGATCACCCAGGTCCGGCAGGTCCCCGTGATCCGGCAGATCGCCTGTCCCGAAACGATTGCCGATGTCCGGCAGCGCGTCCGGGCGTTCGGTTCCTCTGTCCAGACCATCCTCGCCCCCGCCCGCGAACGGCGCTTCCGTCCCGCCCGCCCCCGGCCGCACCGCGATACGCGCCGCGTCGGCGTCGTCCGCGTCGCCGAGGTCCGGCAGGCCGGACCCTCCGCCGTCACCGAAGCCGCCGTCCGCATCACCCGCACCGACGGGGCCGGTCGCGCCGTCCCGCAGCTTGACCGCGCGGCACCCGTTCATCTGCCCGAGCCGTGCGCGGACCACCACCTTGCGCGGCGCGGACTCGAGCGCCGTGTCGGCGAGGGCCGACCGCGGGATGTGCAGCAGATCGCCCGGCTTCAGCCGCCCCGCCGCCGCCAGCGGCATCTTCAGGCGCCAGAGCACCGCGTCCAGGCTGGCCGCCGCGCCCATGACCGCACGGCCCAGCGTTTCTCCCTCCGGCGCCTCCGCGCCGGGCTCCCCCCCGGCAGGCGGATCGCGTTCGGGCAGGGCCAGAAGGACGGTGCCGGAGCGGCCGGTTTCCAGCTCCATCTCCAGCCGGTGCAGGTGGAAGCTGCCGGCATCCAGCGCCAGCCCCAGCATCCGCGGGCTTTCCATCATCGCACCGAAGCGGAAGCCCGCGTGGCGCCAGTGACCGGGCTGCCCTTCCAGCGCCTCTTCCAGTTGCTCCAGGGCGCGGTCGATCAGCGGCGCGAGGATCGCCGCATCCGTCCGGGTCGGCTGCCGCGGGGTCGGCGCCGAGGGCGCGATGCGGCCCATGGTCTGCGCCTCCACCACCCCCGCCATCAGGGGAAAGGCGACGGTGATCGCGCCGGTCGCGCCGTCCGGCCCGTCCAGCAGGATCAGCAGGTCGCCGGGATCGCAGAGATCCAGCAGTTCCTCCTGCCCGATGTCTGCCGCTGCGCCCGGCGCGACGGCCAGCGCCAGATCCATCAGATCGTCCGCCGCCCGCGCGAAGGCCAGCTTCAGTGCGCGCGATGGCGACATCGCGCGGGCCTGCCAGACCTCGCGCGCCGCGCTCGCCTTGCGGCGCAGAACCGAACCGGATGCTGCTGCGACCATGTCCTCCGCCCCCGCCCGTCGTGGGCGAATACGGGATCAGCCTATCCGGCAGATGGTTACCACGGGATTGACGCCGGCCGGATACCGGTCGCGGATCGGTCCGGCCGCTGCATCTCCCTCCAGGCTCCGGCACCTCACTCCGCGGCGGCGCGGGCGGCCGTGGGCAGGATGACGCGGAACGCCGCCCCGCCCTGCCCCGGCAGATAGGCGATGCTGCCGCCGAGCCGGGTCATGATCTCTCGGCAGATGGCCAGCCCCAGCCCCGCGCCGCCGACCTTCTGCTCGCCGACGCGGCTGAACTTCTCGAAGATCAGATCCTGCGCGGCGGCGCCGATGCCCGATCCGTTGTCGATGAAATCCACCGCGACGGCCCCGTCCAGACGCCGCGCCTCGATCCGCAGCCGCGGCTCGGCAGCGTCGCAGTATTTCCGCGCGTTGGCCACCAGGTTGATGAAGACCTGCGCCAGCCGGTCGTGATCGGTCGCGATCTCCACCGCCTCGGCCGCGCGGTCGCGGCTGACCCGCAGCGCCCCGTCCTGCAGCGCGGCAGCCACGGCCTGATCCAGCACGTCCACCAGCCGCGTCCGGCGCAGGTTCAGCGACACCTGGCCGTTTTCCAGCACCGACAGGTCCAGCAGGTCGTCCAGCAGCCGGGTCAGGCGCAGCGTCTCGTCGTGGATGATCGACAGGAAGCGCGCATGCTCCTCGCCCGAAAGGCCCTCGGTGTCGCGCAGGATCTCGGAAAACGCCCGGATCGAGGCCATGGGGGTGCGCAGTTCGTGGCTGATCTGGCCCAGGAACGCATCCTTCTGCACCGACAGGCGGGTCAGCTTCTCGTTCGCGGTGCGCAGCTGGCGGGCGGTGCGGGCGAGTTCCTCGGACTGCGCCTCCAGCCGGGCGGAATATTCCATGATCTGCGCCGTCTCGTCCGCCACCGCCATCAGATCCTCGACCGAGACGGAGGCGCCGCCGACGATCTGCGCGATCATCGCATGCGCCGTGGCCGCGCCGACGGAGCCCGACAGCTCGCGCTCCAGCGTCTGAAGGAAGGCGGCCGTGGGATCGGGCAGGAAGCCCGCCAGCCCCTGGCGCTGCGCCTCGGTTCGGAACAGGGCCTGCGCCTCGGCGGGGCCGAGGATGCGCTGCGCCATGATCATCAGGTCCTCGGTCTGCGCGGTGCCCCCGCGCCAGCCGCGCGGCGGGGCGGAATGGGCGAAGACGTTGACGAACTGCGCGCCCTGCAGCCGCTCCATCGGCGAGGGGAAGCTGAAGATCGACACCGTGACGAAGGCGAGGGTGTTGAGCAGCATCGACCACATGACGCCGTGCACCAGCGGATCGAGGCTCTCGATCCCGAAGAGCGCGCGGGGGCGCAGGAAGGCAAGGCCCAGCGGTCCGTTCTCCAGCACGGCGGAGGACAGGATCACGTCCGGCCCGAAGCTGGGCAGGAAGAGGCACCAGGCCCAGAGCGCCGATCCGGTCATCAGCCCCGCGAAGGCGCCGGTGCGGGTGGCGCCGCGCCAGAAGATCCCGCCCAGAAGCGCCGGCAGGAACTGCGCCACCCCCGAGAACGAGATCAGCCCGATCGCCGCCAGCGCGGTGCCGCCGCCCGAGATGCGGAAGTAGAGGTAGCCAAGCAACAGCACCCCCACGATCGACACCCGCCGGGCCAGCAGCACAACATGGCGGACGTCGCCCGAGATGATCGCCCCGTCGCCGCGCGTGCGCAGCCAGATCGGCATGACGATGTGGTTCGACACCATCGTCGCCAGTGCGATGGAGGCCACGATCACCATCGAGGTCGCCGAGGAGAAGCCGCCGAGGAAGGAGAACATCGCCAGCCCCTCCTGCCCCTGGGACAGCGGGATGGTCAGCACGAAGAGGTCCGGGTTCGATCCCGGCGGCAGCAGCGCGAGGCCCGTCACCGCGATCGGCACCACGAAGAGCGACATCAGCAGCATGTAGGCCGGGAAGGCCCAGGCGGCGGTGCGCAGGTGGCTTTCGTCCTCGTTCTCGACCACCAGCACCTGAAACATCCGCGGCAGGCAGAGGAAGGCGGCGGCCGACAGGAAGATCAGCCCGGCCCAGCGGGAGTTCGGCACCTGCCAATGGCCGAGGCGGGAGGCGTCGATCCGCTCCAGCGTCTCGGTCAGGCCCCCGCCGACGCCCCAGACGACGAAGATCCCGACCGCCAGCAGGGCCACCAGCTTGACCACCGCCTCGAAGGCGATGGCCATGACGACCCCGTGGTGGCGTTCGTTGGCGTCGAGGTTGCGGGTGCCGAAGAGCACGGTGAAGAAGGCCAGCCCCGCCGCGACCCAGAGCGCGGTGGACGCGCTGTCGCCCAGTGGCCGCGCGGCCGGGTCGGCGGCGGCGAAGCTGGCGAAGCTGAGCGTCACCGATTGCAGCTGCAGCGCGATGTAGGGCGTGGTGCCGACCACCGCCAGCAGGGTCACGCAGACCCCCAGCAGGTTCGACTTGCCGTAGCGGGACGAGATCAGGTCGGCAACCGAGGTGATCCGCTGCGACCGCCCGATCCGCACGATCTTGCGCACCGCCCAGAGCCAGCCGATCATCACGAGACTGGGCCCGAGGTAGATCGTCACGAACTCCATCCCCGACCGCGCGGCGTAGCCGACCGCGCCGTAGAAGGTCCAGGCGGTGCAGTAGATCGACAGCGACAGCGTGTAGACCAGCGGCGAGCGCAGCCAGCGCCCCCGCCCCCTGAGCGCCATCCGCTCGGCCGCGAAGGCGACGGCGAAGAGCACGGCGACGTAGACGAGGCAGACGCCGATCAGCAGGTTGAGCGAGGCCATCAGCCGCCGCTCCGCGCATCCGCGCCGCCGGCCGGGACATGCGGCGGGCGCGCGGGCGGCATGTCGGGTGCCTCGGGTGCGGGGAGAATGCCCGTTTCGTTCCCGCGTCCGGTGCCTGCGGGGACGCGGACCGGCCGCCCTCCCTGCATCGCGGAGGCCGCGCTGGTGGGTGACGTGCCCCGGACGGTCTCCGCCGCGGTGGATACCGGGCCCTCCGCCCCGCGGTGCGGGTTGCCCGCAGCGCTGCCGGAGCCCGCAACGGGCGCGGCGCCGCCCGGCTGCCGCGCGGCGCCCCCGCCTCCGCCTGCGGCCCGGGGGTTGCCGTCGTCGCCCCCGCCCGGCGGCGGCAGCGGCGCGTCCTCGGGCGGGTGCCGCGCCAGCAGCGCGCACAGCACGACCAGCCCGCCCCAGACCCCGAAGATCCAGCCGATCGCGTGCGACACCGGCGTGCCTTCCGGGCCGCGCGTCCACAGCAGCGGCGCCATCAGCAGCAGCACCCCCAGCACCGGCAGCAGGCGGGCCGCGTCTGTCAGCCGCCGCCGCCGGTAGCTGCGGCGCTCCAGGAACAGCGGATGCCGGGGTTCGGGCACGGCTCAGACACCGGCGAGCGCGCGCACCGCCTCGAGCACCTCGGCGTTCGAGAACGGCTTGGTCATGAAGCGCGAGGCGCCGTAGGTCTCGGCCATCTCGCGGTCGCGGTCCTGGCCGCGGGCGGTCAGCATCAGCACCGGCAGCGCGGCGGTGGCGGCGTCGCCGCGCAGCTCGCGCAGGATGTCGTAGCCGGACCGGCCCGGCAGCATCACGTCGAGGATCACCAGATCCGGCCGCCGGTCCCGCACCGCCTCGGCCGCGTCGGCACCGTTCGAGTGGGTCGCCACCTGCCAGCCGTCGCGGGCGAGGATGAAACCGATGGCCTCGATGATGCTGGGTTCGTCCTCGATGACCAGAACCTTCCTGCTCATCCGGTCCTCCCCTCCCAGCCGAGCCATCCGGGCTCTTCCCGGCCCGGTCCGACGGTTATCGGCGGAAAACCACCGTCCTGTCAAAGACAACGGTGCGGCGGGCCGGACGGGTCGCGACAGGTCGCGGGGCGGGCGTGGCTTCCGGGCGGGCTCAGCGCGACTTCAGCGCGTGGAAGATGTGGGTGAAGGTCGCCGCGCCGAGGATCGGGACGACGAGGTTCAGCACCGGCACCACCAGCGGCAGCGCCATCAGCACCCCGCCCGCCCAGATCGTCATCCGGTGCCGGGCCCGCAGCCGCCGCGCCTCGTCGCGCCCCACGCGGCGCATTGCGGCGAGGGTGAAGTATTCCAGCCCCAGCAGCCAGCCGTTCATCCCGATGAAGATGAAGGGGGCGAAGGGCGGAAACAGCACATAGGCCACCAGCGCCAGAAGGTTCGCCCCGATCAGGATGCCGAGGAAGTTGAGGCTGTCCCTCAGCGCCTCCCCGAAGGGCTGGCGCGCGACCTGCGGCAGGCCCGGGTAATGCCGGTCCTCCACCGCCTGCGCCACGTCGTCGAGGAACATCGAGGTGATGGCCGAGGCGACCGGGATCATCAGGAATGCCGACATGAAGATCATCACGAGAAAGGTCGTGACGGACAGCAGGTCGTCCAGCCACTGCACCTCGCCGATCAGCGGCAGCGTGGCCTCCGGCCCGACGAACCACTGGATCGCCAGCAGGAAGGCCGCGAAGACCGCCACCAGCAGCGCGAAGGTCAGCGCCACGCCGGTGAAGAGCACGCGGCGGAACCGCGGATCGCCCACCTGTCCCATGGTCCGGCGGAAGGCGCCGAGGATCAGGCCGATCGCCATGCCGCCGCCTCCGCGTGCCGCGCCGCCGCCGTCGCGCTCATGCCAGCCACGTGACCTTGGCGGCAAGGTCCGGGCGCGGGCGGTCGGGCGGCTGCACCCGTTCGGTGCCGATGTGGACGATGCCGGCCACCCGCTCGCCCTCCGTCAGGCCCAGGCCCTGCTCCACGAACGGCCGGTCGTAGGCCGCCCAGCCGGTCAACCAGCACGCGCCCCAGCCCGAGGCCAGCGCGGCGTTCACCAGTTGCAGGCAGACGCAGCCGGCCGAGAGGATCTGCTCGATCTCGGGGATGCGGTCGGTGTCCGTCGGAGCCGAGACGACGACGACGGCCAGCGGCGACTGGTCGAACTGGTCGACCGCCTTGGCGATGTCCACGCTGTCCTTGCCGAGCGCCGCGCCCCGCTCTGCCGCCAGCCCCGCCAGCCGGTCGAGCACCGCCCGTTCCAGCACCACGAAACGCCAGGGCTCCAGCTTGCCGTGATCGGGGCTGCGGGCGGCGGCGGTCAGGATCGTCTCCAGTTCCGCCCGTTCCGGCACCGGCGCCTCCAGCGTCTTCGCCGGGCGCGATCGCCGGGTCAGGAGGAAGTCGAGCGCCTGCGGGTTGCGGTCGGGCATGTCTGTCTCCGGTCTGCTGCCGGGTCTATGTCGGCTCTCCGCGGGGGACGGTCAACCCCGGCGGGCGATCTGCGCAGCGCGGGTCGGACGAGAGGCTCCTCGGCACGACCTGCGGTGCTGCCACGGGCAGCGCCAGTGCGGCGGGCGTATGGAGCACGCGGATATAGAGAACAGGAGAGGTGCCCTCCGGGGATCACGGTTCTGGCGCTGCAACCGTCGGTGCCGAGTGGACATGCGGCGGTGATGGCATCCTGCGGCATGGTGCACCGCTCTCGGGGGAGCCGGTCCTTCCCGAAAAATCCGGCGTCCCATCGGCTCATGAAAAAGGGCCGCCCTCGCGGGGCGGCCCTCCATCCAGTCCGGTCTGGCGCAGGTCCTGCGCCGGCCTGTCAGCCGCGGTCCAGCAGCGGCGTGATCCGGCGCACCGTGGCGCGGCGGTTCTGCCGCTCCGCGTCGGAGGTGCGGACCTTCAGATCCGACTCGCCGTAGCCCTGAACGATCATGCTTTCCGGCGGTACGTCGAAGAACTGCGTCAGCGCCAGCGCGACCGATTCCGCCCGCCGGTCCGACAGGGCGAGGTTCATGTCGGCAGCGCCGACCGCATCGGTATGGCCCTCGATCAGGAACACCTCGTCGGGGTTGCTGTCGATCAAGTCCCGCATCGCGGCCCCGAGCGCGGCCAGCTCTTCCGCCTCGTTCGGGTCGATGGCGGCGGAACCCGAGTTGAAGGTCACCGTGTCCACCACGATCTCCGGCACCAGCTGGCGCACGGACGAGATGTTGCGCACCTGGCTCAGCGAGAAGCTGCGGCCGGGATCCACGGCGAGCTGCCGCTGAAGCGCGGCGCGCAGCGCCTCCTCGTCGGTGCGGCTGGTGTCGGCGGCCGCCGTCTGCTGCTGCACCTGCGGCAGCTGGCTGACGTCGACCTCGGGCACCTGCCGGGTGTCGTCGAAGAGCACGATCTCCTGCCCGTCCGGCAGAATCCGCGTCCGGCGCAGGACCCGGCCGTCGGCGGCGCTGATCGTCTCGACCTGAACGCCGTTTTCGCGCGTGACCACCGTGCGCTGCGAGCCATCGGCGAAGGAGAAGGTCTTCACGTCCGCGCCCGGCTGACGCAGCAGCACGTTGTCGTTCTTCAGGACGCGGTAGGTGCCGTTGTCCTCGACCACGACCCGGTCGCCGCTGTTCGACACGACGCGGCTGCCGTTGTTGAGCAGCGAGCCGACCGCCAGAGCGCCAAGCCCCAGCAGACCGATCTTCGCGGCATCCGACAGGCCGTCATCGTCGTCGTCTTCCGCCTGAGCCTGCGGCGCGGCGGTCGTCTCGAACTCCTCGGTGGCGGAGCGGGAATTCTCCTCGGTCACCGTTTCCTCGACCACCTCCGCTTCGGCCTCGTCGGCGTTCGCGGCCATGCTTTCCTGCGCCTCGCGGACGCGTTCGGCCTCGGCCCGGGCCTGATCCGCGGGATCCTGCGGCTCGGTCGATTCCGTCACGCCTGTGTCGGCCATTGCCTGATCGGTCGGGGCGTCGCCGGTGGCCTGGTCGCGGGTGTCCGCGGGATCGCCGGCAGTGGTCGTCTCCGGCGCCTCGCGATCAGCGTCGGTGTCGGTGGCCTGCTCGCGATCATCCGTGGCGTCGGCCTCGCCGGTCGGTGTGTCGGCCGTGTCCTGCGTCGGGGTGTCGGCCGTATCCTGCGCCGGCTGCGTATCGGCCGTATCCTGCGTCGGGGTGTCGGCCGTATCCTGCACCGGCTGCGTGTCGGCCGTGTTCGTGTCGGCCTGCGGGGCCGGATCCGCGCTGTCCGCGGTTTCCGTCGTCGTGGCCTCGCCATCCTCGGCCTGGGTCTCGGCCGTATCGGTCTCGGGCGTGCCGGTTTCGGCCGGCTGCTCGGCCTCTGCCGTCGGATTGTTCTGGTCATCCGTCGGCGGGGTGGTGTCGGCCTGTTGCTCGACCTGATCGGTCGCGGCATTGTCCGCCGGCTGATCGGCCTGCCCGGTCGCCTCCCGGGCCTGATCCTGAACCTCCTCGACCCGCTCGCGGGCCTCGTCCTGCGCCTGCTCCGCCTGCTCCTGCACGCGGTTCACCTGCTCTTCGGCCTGCTCGCGCGCCGCATCGAGGGCATTGGTGGCCTCGTTCGCGGCGGCATCGGCCGACGGCTGGGTGTCGGCGTCGGACGCCTGTGCGCTGTCTTCAGCGTTGTCGCCGGTCTCGGCTTCGGTGGCCTGTGCGGCGTTGTCGGCAGCGCCGGTGTCGGCCTGCCCCTGCTGCTGTTTCTGAAGCTCCTCGCGGATCTCCTCTGCAGTCTGATCGCCGTTCGTACTGCTCGATGTGTCCTGCGCCCAGATCGGGGCAGGCATCGCCACGGAAAGTGCGACGAGCATTGCCGTGGTCGATTTCAACAGCCTCGGTGTCATGTCCAGGTCCTTCTGCTTGCGCCGCTGCTCCAGCGGCCGATTGCCGACTGAACCCCGATCCGCCGCTCACGGTTTCATCACCATTCGTGTCAGGCGAAAACCCGCCGGTGCCGCGCGGCGTCTCAGTCCGGCTGCAACTGCATGGAAAGGCGCAGCTTTTCCCCGTCATCCCGGGGCCGGGACAGCGCCTCGGCCAGCGCCTCCAGCGACGCGACGGAATGCGCCGCGCGGAAGGTATCGACATGCGGCAGAAGCGCCGCCACCCCGCGGGCGCGAGGGGCGAAGCCGTCCCAGCGAAGCAGCGGGTTCAGCCAGATCAGCCGTCGTGCCGATAGGTGCAGCCGCTCCGCCTCGGCCGCAAGCCGGTCCGGATCGCCGCGGTCCAGCCCGTCGGTCACCAGAAGCACCACCGCCCCCTGCCCCAGCACCCGGCGCGACCAGTCGCGGTTGAAGGCGTGCAGGCAGTCGCCGATCCGCGTGCCGCCCTCCCAGTCCCGCGCCTCGCGCCCGGCGGCGGCGAGCGCGGCATCCACGTCGCGGGCGGCAAGGTGCCGGGTGATGTTGGTCAGCCTCGTGCCGAAGGTGAAGGCATGGACCTTCGCCCAGCCGTCGCCCCGATTGTTCGCCACCGTATGGACGAAATGCAGGACCATGCGGCTGTATTCGCTCATCGAACCGGAAATGTCGCAGAGCACGATCAGGTTCGGCCAGCGGATGCGCGACTGCGCCAGCGCCGGGGCGCGCATCTCGCCCCCCTGCCGCAGCACGCGGCGGATCGTGCGGGCCCGGTCGATCTGGCCGCGCGCGGCCGGCCGTGCGCGGCGGGTCTTCAGCGGCGGCACCGGCAGCGTCAGGCGCGACAGCATCCGGCGGGCGGCGGCGACCTCGTCCGAGGTCATCTGCTCGAAATCGAGCGCCCGCAGCCGCTCTTCCTCCGAGGCCGTCCGGCTGGCGTCGATCCGGATTTCGGTTTCCTCGTCCGGCGCCTCCGGCGGGTCCGGCATCTCGGGCGCCAGGCCGTCCAGCAGCGCCTCGGCCGCGCGCTTCTCGGCGGCCTGCGCCTGCCGCTCCTCGGCCACGCCGCGGATGGCGGGCAGCATGGCGGCCATCATGTGCTCCAGATAGCGCGGATCGCGCCAGAACAGCCGGAAGACCTGCGCGAAGGTGGCGCGGTGCTCGGGACGCGAGACGAAGCAGGCGTGCAGCGTCCAATAGAAATCCGTGCGTTCGGTGAAGCCCGCCGCCTCGACCGCGCGGATCGCGTCCAGCGTGCGGCCCGGCCCGATCGGCAGCCCCGCCCGGCGCAGGGCGCGGGCGAAATGGGTGATGTTGGCGGCAAGCTTGCCGTTCTCCGGAATGGCGAGATCGGGGTATTCAGGCATCGACGCTCCCCCGGACGATCCCATTGCCGACGGCACGAGGGGCGGCGCGGACGCATCCCCGGACGAGGGCGCTTCCTCGGATCGAGGCGCGGATCACCTGACCCCCGCCACCTCGGCCCGCGCGGCGTCGAGGATGCGTTTTGCCTCGCTGCCCTCGATCCGCTGGATGTCGTCCTGGTACTTCAGGATCGCCCCCAGCGTGTCCGAGATCACCTCGGGCGACAGCGAGATCACGTCGAGCGCCAGCAGGCATTTCGCCCAGTCGATGGTCTCGGCCACGCCCGGCTTCTTGAAGAGGTCCTCGGTCCTGAGCGTCTGGACGAAGGACACGACCTCCGCCGACAGGCGGTGCGAGGCTTCCGGCGCGCGGGCGGCGAGGATCTCCATCTCCCGCTCGAAGGCGGGATAGTCGACCCAGTGGTAGAGGCAGCGCCGCTTCAGCGCGTCGTGGATCTCGCGCGTGCGGTTCGAGGTCAGGATGACGATGGGCGGCTCGGGGGCCTTGATCGTGCCGATCTCGGGGATCGTGACCTGGAAGTCGGACAGCGCCTCCAGCAGGAAGGCCTCGAACGGCTCGTCGGCGCGGTCGATCTCGTCGATCAGCAGGACCGGCGCACCGCCCTCCTGCGGGCGCATGGCCTGCAGCAACGGGCGCTCGATCAGGAAATCGGGGCCGAAGAGGTCGCGGTTGAGAGCGGCGGCATCGGCGGTGCCCGCGGCCTCGGCCGTCCGGATGGCGACCATCTGGGCGGCGAAGTTCCACTCGTGCACGGCCGAGGTGGCGTCGAGCCCCTCGTGGCACTGCAGCCGGATGAGGCGCCGGCCGAGCGCCGCGCTCAGGGCCTTGGCGATCTCGGTCTTGCCGGTCCCCGCCTCGCCTTCCAGGAACAGCGGGCGCCCCAGTTTCAGCGACAGGAAGACGACGGTGGCCAGCGCGCGGGAGGCGACGTAATCCTGCCCGGCCAGCAGGGCCGTGACGTCGTCGATGCTGTCGGGAAGGGTCATGCAGGGCCTTTCGGGCGGGATGCGTCGGTCCGGGCCAAACTGCACCCGGAGGCAGGACAGTCAAGCACGACGAAGGCGGGGGATGCGGCGCGAGGCGAAGCGGAGGCGTCAGGGGAATGTTCCGGTGTCGGTGCTCGAAGGCTTACGGGATCTCCTTCCGTGACGTCCCCGCTAATCGCTCACCATTCCCTTCATCGCCCATAATTCAGGACGCGCACGGACGGCAGACAACAACGCCGCACCTGTGCCCGGTACGACCAGCCCCAGGACGCGCCCGGTCCTCCCCTGGGCCATGCGCAGTGTGATCGCCGGCTGTGCGAAGTGGCGTCACCATGAAGCGCACCCGCCGACCTGCTGCGACGCGCCCGTCCGGGGCCGTCCGCGCCCTCTGCGGCGACTGCCTGAATACCGGGCTTTCGCCGAGAGACCGGGACCGGGAAGCTCCTCCGACCCTCCCCGAGGATGACGGACCCGCGAGACGCCCCCCTGTTTCCTCTGGCCGGAAATATCCCCGCCGGAGGCATCATCGCGGGCCGAGGGGTCGATCCCCTCGGCCCGCGATCCCCCGCGCGACGCCGCAGGCGGCGCAACACGGCCCGCCGGGCGCGACACGGCAGGCCATCCGCATTGACAACCGCCCCGCCCCGCGGAAATCATTTGCACACAAACGAAGAGGGCATCACATGGCATCGCAGGTCGCAGGCGTCGACGTGGGCGGGACCTTCACCGATCTGCTGCTGCTCGACCAGGCCACCGGCGCCGTCACGCTGGCCAAGGTCGCCTCGACCCTCGACAACCAGGCGCGCGGCGTGATGGCGGCCTTCGCCGCGGCCGGGGCCGACCTGTCGGACGTGGCGCTGATCGTCCACGGCACCACCACGACCACCAACGCGGTGCTGGAGCGCAAGCTCTCGCGCACCGGCCTCATCACCACCGGCGGCTTCCGCGACATCCTCGAACTCGGCCGCCGCACCCGCCCGCAAGCCTACGGGATGAAGGGGGTCTTCCGCCCGATCATCCCCCGCGACCTGCGGCTGGAAATCTCCGAACGGATGGACGCGCAGGGCCGCGTCGTCACCCCCCTTGACGAGGACGCCCTGCGCGCCGCCGCCGGCGCGCTGCTGGCGAAGGGCTGCGAGGCGGTCGTCGTGCATTTCCTGCACGCCTGGGCCAACCCCGCCCACGAACGCCGCGCGGGCGAGATCCTGGCCGAGGTCTGGCCCAACGGCTACGTCACCCTCGGCCATGCCCTGCTGTCGGAAAGCCGCGAATTCGAGCGGGGCGTGACGGCGGCCGTCAACGCCTCTGTCCAGCCGCTGCTGGAGCGCTACGTCTCCCGCCTCGCAGGGAATCTGGCCCAGGGCGGCTATCGCGGCGATCTGCTGGTGATGAACGGCAACGGCGGCATGGTCTCGGCCCGCACCGTGGCGCGGGAGGCGGCGAAGACGGTGATGTCGGGCCCGGCCTCGGGCGTGATGGCGGCGGCGGCGACGGGGCGCGCGGCGGGGATGGAGGATCTGCTGACCTTCGACATGGGCGGCACCTCGACCGACGTGGCGCTGATCCGGGGGGCGGAACCCGCCGTGTCGAACGAGATCGAGATCGAATACGCCATGCCGATCCACGTTCCGATGGTCGATGTCCGCACTGTCGGCGCGGGCGGCGGGTCCATCGCGCGTGTCAACGCGGCGGGGCTGCTGGAGGTCGGGCCGGACAGCGCGGGCGCCACCCCGGGACCGATCTGCTACGGGCGCGGCGGGACGCTGCCCACGATATCGGACGCGAACCTGATCCTGGGGCGGCTGGACCCGGCGCGGCTCGCTTCGGTCGAAGGGGGCGTCACGCTCGACACGGTGCGGCAGATTTTCGACGAAAATCTGGGCGCCCCCCTGGGCCTCTCCCCCGAAGCGGCGGCCGAGGCCGTGATCCGCCTCGCCGACGTGAAGATGGCCGGCGCGATGCGGATGGTCTCGGTCTCGTTGGGGGCCGATCCGCGCGACTTCGCGCTCTTCGCCTTCGGCGGCGCCGGACCGCTGCACGCCTGCGCCCTGGCGCGGGAGCTGGGCGTGCCCAGGGTGCTGGTGCCGGCGCGGCCGGGGATCACCAATGCGCTCGGCTGCGTGGTGGCGGACCTGCGCCACGATTTCGTGACCTCGATCTCGCAGCCTCTGGATGCGCTGGACATGGACAGTCTGGTCGAGGTGCTGCGGGGCCAGGAGGCCGAGGGCCGGGCACTCATCGGGCGCGAAACGGTGCGCCTGCGGGACGTGCGCTCGATCTTCTCGCTCGACATGCAGTTCCAGGGGCAGACGCACCTGCTGCGCGTCCCGCTGGAGGGGCCCGGGATCACCCGCGAGGCGCTTCAGGCGAAGTTCGAGGCGGTCTACTGGGCCCGCTTCCGCGTGCGGCTCGACACGATCCGGGCGGTGGTGGCGAATGCCAACTGCTCGGTCCTCGGCAGCCGCGAGGTGCCGGACCTTTCGACGCTGATCGACCCGGCGGGCCGGGCGGCAACGCTGGAGGAGGCGCTGCGGACCCGGCGTCCGGTGATCTTCGACGGCGCGGCGCACGACACGCCGGTCTATCTGCGCGACCGCCTGCCGCTCGATGCGGTCTTCGACGGGCCGGCGGTGCTGGAACAGATGGACACGACGATCCTGATTCCGCCGGGCGACCGTGCCGAGGGCGATGCCATCGGGAACATCGTGGTGCATGTGGGGGGAGCGGGATGAAATCCGGACAAGCCATTTCCAATCCGCGCATGAGCGCAATCTCGGGCAAGAGCACCGCCCGGGTCGCGCAGCGGCCCGGGCAGCGCCAACCCGCCCCGTCGCGCCGAAGGCGCGCCGTGCGCAATGGGCCCACCTCCGGTGGGACGGGGCGGCGCTATTGCGCCACCCCGCGGGTCAGCGCCGCCCTTTCGTCACGAACATCTTTTAGAAGCACTGTCGCGCACCTTACCGGCGAACCGCCCTCGCCCTGTTCGGTTTCTGCGGGAAGGCGTGTCCTCTCTGCATCGGCCGACGGCGCTTCCCCTGCCCCGCCCTCCACCACCGGACCCCGCCCATGACCCTCGACCCGATCACCCTCTCGGTCGTCCAGGCCGGGCTCCAGCAGGTCTGCGACGAGATGGACCTCGCCTTCTCCCGCGCCGCCTTCTCGCCCGTGATCGCCGAGGCGAACGACCGCTCCGACGGCATCTACGCGGCCGACGACGGCGCGCTCATCGCCCAGGGCGCCGGCGGCCTGCCGGTCTTCGTCGGCACCATGCAGGACAGCACCCGGCAGCTGATCGAGCGGATCGCCAGCGGCGCCACTCCCGCGCCCGAACCCGGCGACATCTACATCGTCAACGACCCCTACCTCGGCGGCACTCACCTGATGGACGTGCGCTTCGCCATGCCCTACTGGCGCGACGGCCGCATCTGGTGCTGGCTGTCCAACACCGGCCACTGGCCCGACACCGGCGGCGCGGTGCCCGGCGGCTTCTCGGCCTCGGCCACCGCCGTGGAACAGGAGGGGCTGCGCCTGCCGCCCGTGCGGCTTTTCAAGCGTGGTCAGCTCGACCCCGAGATCTACGCCATCATCTGCTCGAACATCCGCGTCGCCGACCAGCGGATCGGCGACGTGCAGGCCCAGGCGGCGGCGCTGCTGGTGGGGGCCGAACGGCTCGACACCCTGCTCGGGCGCTACGGCGACGACACCGTGGCCGAGGCCATCGCCGAACTGCGCACCCGCGCCGCCGACCAGATGCGCACCCTCATCGCCGCGATCCCCGAGGGCCGCCATGAAGGCCGCGCCATCGTCGACAGCGACGGGGTGGTGAACGAACCGCTCACCATCGCGGTTGCCGTGGAACGCCAGGGCGACACGCTCCACTTCGACTTCGCCGGAAGCTCGCCCCCCTGCCTCGGCCCGATGAACTCCGTCCGCGCCACGACGCTCTCGTCCGTCTACCTCGCCATGCGGCACATCTTTCCCGAGGTCCCGATCAGCGCCGGCGCCTTCGAGCCGCTGCACATAACGGGCATCGAGGGCACCTTCCTCGACGCCCGCTACCCCCGCCCCGTCTCGGGCTGCGCGGCCGAGGTCAGCCAGCGCATCGCCGAGGCCGTCTTCGCCACGCTCGCCCCCGCCCTGCCAGATCGCTGCACCGCGGCCCCGGCGGGATCGTCCGGCAACTTCGCGCTCGGCGGCAGCGACCCGGAGGCAGGCAGCGATTTCGTCATGTACCAGCTGTCGGGCGGCGGCTACGGCGGCAATGCGGACCACGACGGGCTGTCGAACGGTTGCTCCACCATCGGCATCTCCAAGGCCCCGCCGGTCGAGATCATGGAAAGCCGCTTCCCCATCCTCTACCGCCACTACCGCCTGCACGAAGGCTCGGGCGGCGCGGGGGCGCAGCGCGGCGGGTTCGGGCTGGACTACGCGGTGGAACTCCGGCGTGGCCAGGCGCGGGCAAGCTTCGTCATGGATCACGGGCGGGTCGGCCCGCAGGGTGCGCTCGGCGGCGGCGACGGGGGTGTGAACCGGGTGGCGGTGATCCGCGGCGGCGAGACGCATATCCCCCCGCATCTGTCCAAGGAGCAGGACATCCCCCTCGGCCCCGGCGACGTCGTCCACGTGCGAACGCCGGGCGGCGGGGGCTGGGGCGATCCGATGACGCGCCCCCCGCAGGCCGTCGCCGAAGATGTGCGCCTCGGCTACTACACGGCCGCCGAGGCCCGTGCACTCTTCGGCGTCGTCCTCGCGCCCGACGGCACACCCGACATGCAGGCCACGACGGCCGCCCGCGCCACATCCGGCGAATGACGCCGCGGGGCGCGTGACAATCCCCGCGCCGCTTGCCACAGTGGCGCGGAACGCAATTCCGCGCGGTCCTTCCGGCCCCGGCGGAGCGCAAGCGCACAAGACACGTCAGGGAGGAATGACATGACCGTGCCCGCCGTACTCCAGAACCTGCGGATTCCGTTGATCGGAAGCCCGCTGTTCATCATCTCGAACCCCGAGCTGGTGCTGGCCCAGTGCAGGAACGGCGTCGTCGGCTCGTTCCCCGCGCTCAACGCGCGCGAGAAGGAGGGCGAGCCGATCGAACTGGAGCGCTGGCTGACCCACATCAACGAGGAACTGGACCGCCACAACCATGCGAACCCCGACAATCCCGCCGCACCCTATGCAGTGAACCAGATCGTCCACCGTACGAACGCGCGGCTGGAACGGGACGTGGAGCTCTGCGTGAAGCACAAGGTGCCGGTCTGGATCACCTCGCTGGGGGCGCAGGAATGGGTCTACGAGGCCGCGCATTCCTGCGGGGCCATCGTGCTGCACGACGTCATCAACGATTTCTTCGCCCGCAAGGCGATCTCGAAGGGCGCGGACGGTCTGATCGGCGTTGCGGCGGGCGCCGGCGGGCACGCGGGCGCGCTGTCGCCCTTCGCGCTGGTCCAGGAGATCCGCGAATGGTTCGACGGCCCGCTCTACCTGTCGGGCGCCATCGCCAAGGGCGACTCGCTGCTGGCGGCGCTCGCCATGGGCGCGGACGGCGGCTATGCCGGCACCGCCTTCATCGCGACGGAAGAGGCGAACGCGGTCGAGGGCTACAAGCAGATGATCACCGAGTCGGGCGCGTCCGACATCGTCTATTCCAACCTGTTCACCGGGGTCTGGGGGAACTACCTCAAGCCGTCCATCGCCAGGGCCGGCATGGACCCCGACAACCTGGAGAACGCCGATCCGTCGAAGATGAACTTCGGCTCCGGCGAAGGCTCCAAGGGCAAGCGCTGGAAGGACATCTGGGGCTCGGGCCAGGGGATCGGGCTGGTCAAGGACGTGGTCCCCGCGGCCGAACTGATCGACCGCCTCGCCCGCGAATTCGACGCGGCGCAGGCACGGCTGGCGGGTCAGCTGGGCTGGTCGGCGGCGCGGGCCGCGGCGGAGTAACGCGCACGACAAGGACCCGGCGCCGCCCCACGGATCGGGCGGCGCCGTGGCCAACGAGCCGGCTGTATTTCCTGCGGCAAATACTCCGGGGTCCGGGGCAGAGCCCCGGGATATCGCTCCTCAGAACCCCACGAACCGCGCCACCTCGCCCAGGTCCCGGCGCACGGACTTGACGCCGTTGGCCGAGAAGTCCTCGTCGGGAAAGCCGAGCGCGACGCAGGTCAGGATCACCTCGTCCTCGGGGATCTGCGCGTGTTCGCGCACCACGGGCGACTGCATGATCCCCTGGCCGTTGATGACGGCGCCCAGCCCCCGGCTCCATGCGGCCAGCACCAGCCCGTAGGTCGCCGCGCCCGCGTCGAAGATGGCGACGGGACCGTGGTCGTTCAGCGCCCGGTCGTAGGTGACCACCACCGAAACCGGCGCGTCGAACTGGCGGAAACCGCGCATCACCCAGTCCTGACGGCGCTCGGCGTCGTGGCGCTCGATCCCCATGGCGGCGAACAGCTGCTTGGCGATCTCGACCTGACGGTCGCGGTGCACGCCCTCGTATTTCCCGTGGCTGGGGATCTCGCGGCTCGGCGGCACGCCGCCCAGCATGCGCTCTGTGTTGCCCTCGCGGACCTTCTCCAGCGGCTCGCCCGTCAGGACGTGGAAATGCCAGGGCTGGGTGTTCATCGAGGAGGGCGCGAGGTTCGCCAGCTCCAGCACCTCCTGCATCAGCGCCTGCGGCACCGGCTTCTTCTGGAACCCCCGGATGCTGCGCCTCTGGCGCATCGCCTCGTCAAGCTGCATGACCCTGCCCTTTCATCTTTCCTGAAATACCCTTCCCCGCCCGCAGCTCTCGCCACGGGCGGGGAAAGAATTTTCGCGAAAATTCTTTTGAAAAGTTTTCGCGAAAACTTTTCGCCTCCCTCAGGCGGCGAGCCCGCCGGCCTCGCAGAGCCGGTCCATGTGGAAGTCGCGGTCGCCCCAGGCGATTTCCAGCATCGTCAGCCGCTTGAAGTAGCGCCCGATGGAATATTCCATCGTCATGCCCACCCCGCCATGCAGCTGGATCGACATCTGCCCCACGTAGCGCGAGGCGTCGCACATCTTCACCTTGGCGGTCGACAGCGCCAGGTCGCGGGCGTGCTCGTCCTCGTCCTCGCACATGAGCGCGGCATACATCGCCATCGACTTGACCTGCTCCTTCTCGACCACGCCCTGGGCCGCGATGTGCTGCAGCGCCTGGAATGTGCCGATCGGCTTGCCGAACTGCTCGCGCTCCTTGATGTAGGCGACGGTCAGGTCGATCGCCTGCTCCATCGCGCCGAGCGCTTCGCCGATCGAGGCGGCCAGCGCCTTGGCCTCGGCCAGACGAATCGCCTTGTCGGCGTCGATGCCGCCTTCCAGCTTCTCGGCCGGCGTGTTGTCGAAGGTCAGTTCCGCCGCGCGCTGTTCGTCCTGGGTCTTGTAGCCGCGCGCCTCCAGCCCCTCGGCGCCCTTCTTCACCACGTAGATGCCGGTCTTGCCCGAGGCGTCGACGGCGGTGACGAAGATCACGTCAGCCTCTTCGCCGAAGGTCACCACGGTCTTGGTGCCCGACAGCTTGCCGCCGTTCTCCTGCGTCTTCAGGCCCTCGTCACGTTCCAGCATCGCGGGTTCCAGATGGGCGTAGGCCGGGATCGTCTCGCCCGAGATGATGCCCTCGGCGATCTTCGCCCGCTGCTCGGAGGACGCCGCCTGCAGCAGCGAGGGCGCCAGCACCATCGCCTCCATCCAGGGCTCGACCGTGATGGCGTGGCCCATGGCCTCGGCCACCAGCATGGTCTCGGTCGCCGTGCCGCCGATGCCGCCCTCGTCCTCCGGGAACGGCAGGGCGAAAAGGCCCATCTCGGCATAGGCCTTCCAGATCGCCGGATCCATGCCGCCGTCCATCGCCACGTATTTCTTGCGGGCCTCGAAATCGTAGCGGTCGGCCAGCATGCGCGACAGGCTTTCGGACAGCATCCGCTGTTCGTCGTTCAGTTCGAAATTCATGTGTTGTCAGTCCCTTGCAACCCGAAGTTCGTCCGGGGGCTCAAAGCCCCAGGATCGCTTTCGAGATGATCCCCTTCTGCACCTGATCGGACCCGCCGTAGATGCTCGACTTGCGCATGTTGAAGTAGTTGGGCGCGGCGCGGATGGTCCAGTCCGGCCCGACCTGCGCGTTGTCGCCCTCGTCCGTCAGCCAGGGCACGCCCTGCTCGCCCGCCGCCTCGATGTAGAGCTCGGTCATGCGCTGCACCATCTGGGCGCCCTTGATCTTGATCACGGACGTCGCCGGGTCCGGCTTCGACTGGTCCGCGCCCGCCTCGATGCCCGAAAGCACCCGCATGACGGTCATTTCCAGCGCCTTCAGCTCGATCTGCGCCTCGACGAACTTGTCGCGGAAGCGCGGATGATCCCACAGCGGCTTGCCCCGGACGATCCGCTTCTGCGCGATCTCCTTCAGCTCCTTCAGCTTGGCCTGGGACGAGCCGACGCGCGGCGCGCCGAGGCGTTCGTTGCCCAGCAGGAACTTGGCGTAGGTCCAGCCCTTGTTGACCTCGCCCACCATGTTCTCGGCCGGCACCTTCACGTCGGTGAAGAAGACCGAGTTGATCTCGTGCCCGCCGTCCATCGTCTGGATCGGGTGCACTTCCACGCCCGGCGATTTCATGTCGATCAGCAGGAAGCTGATGCCTTCCTGCTTCTTGCCTTCGGTCGAGGTGCGCACCAGCGCGAAGATCCAGTCGGCGTGCTGCGCCAGCGTGGTCCAGGTCTTCTGGCCGTTGACGATCCAGTGGTCGCCGTCCTTCACCGCCCGCGTCTTCAGCGAGGCAAGGTCCGACCCGGCGCCCGGTTCCGAGAAGCCCTGGCACCACCAGTCGTCGAGGTTCGCGATGCGCGGCAGGAAGCGCTTCTTCTGCTCCTCGTTGCCGAACTGGATGATGACCGGCCCCACCATGTTGACGCCGAAGCCCAGCGGATCGGGCGCGGGCGCGCTCTGGTTTTCCTGCTGGAAGATGTACATCTGCGTGACGGACCAGCCCGGCCCGCCCCATTCGGCCGGCCAGCGCGGCGTGGCCCAGCCCTTCTTGTTCAGGATTTTCTGCCACTCGACCGTCATCTCCTTGGTTGGCGCGTTCCCCAGCTTCAGGTGCTGGCGGGTCGCGTCGGGCAGGTTGGCGTCGATGAAGTCGCGCACTTCCTGGCGGAAGGCCTCTTCCTCGGGCGTGAATTTCAGTTCCATCTCTCTCTCCTCGTCGGCCGCGTCGGGCCTCTCGTCAGGCCGTGGCGGCCTCGCGTTTCGCGCGTTCCTCGTCCTTCAGCATCTTGCGCGAGGCCTTGCCCACGCTTGTCCGCGGAAGCTCTGTCCGGAACTCCAGATGCCTCGGAATTTCATGCCGGCCCAGCTTGTCCGCAAGGAAGGCCTGCAAGTCTTCAAGAGTGAATTGCGGCGCGCCCCTGTTCATCACCACGAAGGCCTTGGCGCTTTCGCCGCGATAGGCGTCGGGCACGCCGATCACCAGGGCCTCGGCCACGTCCGGGTGCTGGTGGATCGCGTTCTCGATGGTCAGCGGATAGACGTTGAAGCCGCCCGACAGGATCAGATCCTTCTTGCGATCGACGATGTAGAACCAGCCGTCGTCATCCATGTAGCCGATGTCGCCGGTCAGCAGGTATCCGTCGACGAAGGCCTTCTCCGTCTCCTCGGGCTTCTGCCAGTAGCCCACGGTCACGGCGGGCGCCTTGATGATGATCTCGCCGACCTCGCCGGGGGAAAGGCGCTTCTTCGGGTTCTCGGCATCCACGATGGCCATGTCGACGCCGACCAGCGGAATGCCGATGGTGCCCAGCTTCTCGTCCGGCATCCCCTTCGGCACGCTCGTCCCGTTCGACGCCGTCTCCGTCATCCCCCAGCCCCCGCGCAGTTGCAGGCCGGTCAGCTGGCGGATGCGGTTGTAGACCTCCTTCGGCAGCGGCGCGCCGCCGGAGCCGACGAAGGCGAGGCTCGACAGGTTGCGCTTCTCGATCCCCGGCAGCTGCATGATCGCGATCCAGGACGTGGGCACACCGCCGCAGGACACGATCCCGAACTTCTCGATATCGTCCACCACCGCGGCCGGATCGAAGCGCAGGCGCAGGTGCATCTGCCCGCCCTCCATCGTCCGCTTCAGCATGCCCGAGGTCAGGCCCATGATGTGGAAGAGCGGCGCGAAGAGCATTCCCGGCTGGCCGGGCCCGGCCGAGGGCTCCCCCTGCGAGCCGTGGTTGTAGGTCTGGACCGAGGCGCCGATGTTGCCGTGCGTCAGGATCGCCGCCTTCGGCACGCCGGTCGTGCCGCCGGTGAACTGCAGCAGGCAGACCTCGTCCAGCCGCATCTCGGGCGGGTCGTAGACGGCGCCCTCGTGGCCCGCCAGCAATTCCTCGATCGCGTGCATGCCGGGCGGGACGGGGCAGTCCCGCCCCTGGGCCGACACGAAATCGGGCGCCAGATAGACCGGCGGGAAATCCGGCTCTCCGATCAGCCGGGCGAAGCGGCCGCAGAACTCCGGCGTGGTGAGCGAGATCACCAGCTTCGCGTCCACGTCGTGGACCTTGTGCGCGATCTCCTGCTCGGCATCCAGCGGCGACAGGTGCGTGACGGCGGCCCCGGCCCCGAGGATTCCGAAGAAGCAGATCGGGTGCCATGGCGAATTCGGCAGATGCAGCGCCACCCGGTCGCCCCGCTTCACCCCGGCGGCCTTCAGCGCGGCCGAGACCTGAGCGGCGCGGTCCCGCACCTGCGCGTAGGTCAGCGTCTGGCCGTAGTATTCGAACTGCACCAGATCGGCGAAACGCTCGAAAGCGCGGCGCAGCATGGTGTTCACGCAGATCGGCTCCGGCTCGAAGAACGGATCCTTCCCCTCGCCATACCAGTCCGCCCAGAGCGGCCTTTCGCGGCTCATCGCTGCTCTCCTCCCCACAGGTCCGCCCGTCCGCTGCCCGGACATGTCCCCGCCGCATGGTGACGGCGGCCGCGGACAGGCGTATGATCCTCCCGAAGGCGCCACGCCTTCCGCGATGCGGAAGACTGTTCTGCGCCTTTTTCACAGGCTAGAAACCCTGGCCGGCGAGGTCAATATTCGATTGACCTCCCGGTAAGTAAGCTGAACGATGGCGCCGATTTCGACGGCCAGCGGGGAGGATCGCAATGCTCGACAGACGGGTTGAGACCATCGAGGAGGCGCTCGACGGCATCGAGGACGGGGCCAGCATCATGGTGTCCGGCTTCGGCGACGCGGGGCGCCCGAACTATCTTCTGAAGGGCCTGATCGACAAGGGCGTGAAGGACCTGCACATCATTTCCAACAATGCGGGCAACGGGATGGAGGGGCTGGGCATGCTCTTCCGTCACAACATGATCAGCCGGCTGACCTGTTCCTTCCCCCGCGGCGATCTGGGCAAGGAGATCAGCGCCTGGGTCCGCGACGGATCGCTCAAGGTCGAGGTGAATCCCCAGGGCACGATGGCCGAGCGGATTCGCGCCGCCGGCTGCGGCATTCCGGCGTTCTACACCCCCACGGCCTACGGCACCAAGCTGGCCGAGGGGAAGGAGACGCGCACCTTCGACGGCATCGGCCACGTCATGGAAACCGCCCTGCACGCCGATTTCGCCCTGGTCCACGCGCTCAAGGCCGACCGCTGGGGGAACCTCGTCTACAAGAACCTCAGCCGCAACTTCGCGCCGCTGATGGCGATGGCCGCGAAGACCACGATCATCGAGGCGGACGAGATCGTCGAACTGGGCGACATGGACCCGAACATCATCATCACGCCGGGCGTCTGCGTGCAGCGCCTGATCAAGTGCCAGCCCGTCCCCGCCGACAGCTGGGCCACCCGAGGAACATGGGGGAAAGCCGCATGACACCGCTTACCAGAGAAGGCATCGCCGCCCGCGTCGCCCAGGACATCCAGGACGGCTGGCACGTGAACCTCGGGATCGGGATGCCCGAGCATGTCGCCAACTACCTGCCCGAGGGCCGCGACATCCTGCTGCATTCCGAGAACGGCATCCTCGGCATGGGCCCGACCCCGCCCGCGGGTCAGGAGGACGAAAGCCTCGTGAACGCCGGCAAGAAGCCGATCACCATGCTGACCGGCGCGTCGATCTTCGATCACGCGATGAGCTTCGGCATCATCCGCGGCGGTCACCTGGAGCTCTGCTGCCTCGGCGGTTACGAGGTCGCGGTGAACGGCGATCTGGCGAACTGGTCGCTGACCGACGACGATCCGATCGCCTCCGTGGGCGGCGCGATGGACCTGGCCGCCGGCGCTCAGCGCATCTGGGTGATGATGCAGCACAATTCCAAGGACGGCGCGCCGCGCCTGCTGGAGGCCTGCAACAAGCCCCTGACCGGCATGGGCTGCGTGAAGCGGGTCTATACCGATCTGGCGGTGATCGAGGTGGACGAGGAAGGCTTCCTCGTGACCGAGATGGTCGACGGCCTGACGCGCGTGGAACTGCAGGCCCGCTCCGGCGCACCGCTGCGCTTCGCCGAGGGGTGCGGCGCGCTGCGCGACCTGACGAAAGCCGCCTGAGGCACCGAACTTCCGAGGATACGAAAGACATCGATGGATGACGCAAGAACGCCCGCTCTCCCGGACGGGTACATCGAAAGCGCGACCGAGAACGACCCGGGCCCCAACCCCGAGATGTTCCGCCTGGGCGGCTTCAACCGCATGATCGGGCTGCGCTACGTCGCGCGCGGCGAAGGCTGGGTGAAGGGCATCCTGCCGCTGCGCCCAGAGCTTCTGAACAAGGCCGGCACCGCCCATGGCGGGCTGCTGTCGGCGATCATGGATTCGGTCGGCACCGGCTCGGGCTGCTGGTGCCCCTATCCCGGGCGGATCCGGCAATGCGTGACCCTGTCGCTGACCGCGAACTTCGTCGGCGTGGCGAAGGGCGAGGCGCTGCACGTCACCTCGCGCGTCAAGTCGTCGGGGCGGAAGGTCTTCTCGTCCGAGATCGAGGTGCACGACGATTTCGGAACGCTCTGCGCGCACGGGGTCGGCACCTTCAAGTACGTGAAGGGCACGAACGACCCGTACGGCGTGCCGATCGGCTGACCGGGGCACCCCGTCCGGCGGCAGGCGGCGCCACCGCACCGCCCCGCCAGCCGCCACGTAGATCCCGCGGACGATCGGCAGGAACAAAAGGCGGGTTTTGCGGCTTGAAGAAAAAGGCGGTCGCGACTACCTTGCGGCCTCGATTTCCACAACCATCGCATCAACTATCGAAGGACGAACAAACTGGCCCGCAGACCCCACAACGCGCCTCCGACGCGCGACACCGGCCCCCGCGTCAACGACCGTATCCGCGCCCCCGAGATCCGTCTGATCGGCGCGGAAGGAGAGAATGTCGGCGTCGTCTCGCCCGCCCGCGCCCTGCAGATGGCAGAGGAAGCGGGACTCGATCTGGTCGAGATCTCACCGAACGCGACGCCCCCGGTCTGCAAGATCATGGATTTCGGCAAGTTCAAGTACGAACAGCAGAAGCGCGAATCCGAGGCCCGCAAGAAGCAGAAGATCATCGAGGTGAAGGAGGTGAAGTTCCGCCCCAACACCGACGTGCACGACTACGAGGTCAAGATGCGCAACGTCATGCGCTTCCTCGAAAGCGGCGACAAGGTGAAGGTGACCCTGCGCTTCCGCGGCCGCGAGATGGCGCACCAGAACCTCGGGCGCGAGCTGCTGGAACGGGTGGCCGCCGATGTGGCCGAGATCGGCAAGGTCGAGAACATGCCGAAGATGGAAGGCCGTCAGATGGTGATGATGATCGGCCCCTCGCGCTGATCCGCTCCCGTGATTGTTCACTGCATGAACGCCTGCCGCTCCGGCAGGCGTTTCGCGTTGGCGGGACGTGATCGGGGGCTCCGCCCCCGCCGCTGCGCGGCTCCCCCGGAGTATTTTCGACAAAGAAATGGATGGGGGCCGGTCGAGATGCGTCAGGCTATCCCAGCCCGATATCCTGCCGGAAATACTCTCGGGGGCAGTCGCTCCGAAGGAGCGGCGGGGGGCGGAAGCCCCCCTGCCCCGCCTGTCGCCCTGCGGCAGGCAACGGGCCCCGGCGCTACTCGGCCGGCGTGAGGTTCGACACGTCCTGACCGGACGCCGCGAGGATCGCCTTGACGATGTTGTGGTAGCCGGTGCAGCGGCAGATGTTGCCGTGCAGGTGATCGCGCACCTCGGCCTCGGTCGGCGACGGGTTCGATTCCAGCAGCTTCTCGGCCGCCATGATCATGCCCGGCGTGCAGAAGCCGCATTGCAGCCCGTGGTGATCCTGGAACGCCTGCTGGACCGCCGACAGCGTGCCGTCGGACCCGGCGATGCCCTCGATCGTCGTGACCTCGGCGCCCTCGGCCTCCCAGGCGAAGATCGAGCAGGCCTTCACCTGCACCCCGTTCACATGCACCGTGCAGGCGCCGCATTGCGAGGTGTCGCAGCCGACATGGGTGCCGGTCAGGCCGAGCGTCTCGCGCAGGAAGGTGACCAGGAGGGTGCGGCCCTCGATCTCGCCGCTCTGCGCTTCGCCGTTGACCTTCATGCTGACGCTGGGCATCGCCTGGCCTCCCTCTTGTCTGCCGGTTCGGGCGGAGTTGACCATGCGCCGCCGCGAAGGACAAGACCCGCGCCGCCGGCAATCATGCATCTGGCCGGGTCCGACAGGGGGCGCGAGCGGCGGGGATCGCAAACAGCACTCCACGGCGGCGGACCGGAAGCAACGATCCGCACGACGCGGCCACGAGCGCGGCCCGACAGCCGGACCCGACAGAAGGGACTAGGCGGACCCGTCCGCCTGGCGCCGGGGCCCCGAACGGGGCTGCGGGCGCGTCGGGATCTCCTTCAGCAGGCCGCCGACGCCCATGCCGGCGATGTCGTCCGCCGTCACATCGATCCCGCAGGCCACCCGCGCCAGCACCCAGTCCGCGCCGTTCAGCGCGGGCGAGCGGGCGCAGCCCGGCAGGCCGATCACCGGGCGCGGGCCGAGCGCACCGAGAAACAGCAGGTTGCCCGGATCGACCGGCATCCCGAAGCGGTGCACCGCCCCGCCCGCCTGCCGCAGCGCCTCGGGCGCGGTGTCGTGCAGGTCGGATGTGGCCGAGGCGGTCAGGATCAGCACCAGATCGCTGCGCGCGGCGGCGATCGCCCGGGCCAGCGGTGCCGTCTCGTGCGGGACGGTGACGGGGTCCGACATCGCCATCCCGAGCGCCTCCAGCCGCGCCCGGATTGCCGCCACGCCCTTCTCGCCCGCGCCGCCGGGGATCTCGGTCACGATCAGGTCGGCCGTCGACAGCACCGGCGGCACCAGCCGGATCGCCGGCGGCCCTTCGAGGATCGCGCCGGCCGCGTCCAGCGACGCTGCCGGCACGGCGTAGGAGATCACCTTGACGGTCGCCGCCATTCCGCGCGGGGAAAGCTGATGGAAATCGGGGACGGTGGCCAGCGTCAGCATCGGGTCGATGCGGTTCAGCGCATGAAGCCGGGGCGCGTCGAGCCGGATCACCCCCGGTCCCTCTGCCAGCAGGTTGACGCGCCCGGTGAAGGCCTTCGACAGCCGCAGCCCCGCGGCCTCCGGGTCCGGCACCAGGGCGCGGGCGAACGCCTCGGCCGCCGCGTCCTCGCCGATGTCGCCGGGGTCGGGCCGGGCGACCGTGACCCGCTCCAGCCCGGCCTCGCGCAGGGCCCGCAGGGCGGCGGCGTCCAGAATCGTGCCCTTCTTCAGCCGGCCGCCCGGCGTGGCCTCGGAATGGGCGAGGATCGCGCCTTCGGCCTCCGCCAGCGGCACGTCGCCGAAGATCATGCCGGCGCCGCCTCGCGGCGCTTCGCGCTGTCGCGGCGCAGCACGCCGGTCATCTCGGCGATGATCGACACCGCGATTTCCGCCGGTCCGGCCGCGCCGATATCCAGCCCGATGGGCGCATGGATGCGGGCGATCTCCCCCTCGGAATGCCCGGCCGCGCGCAGCCGCTCCACCCGCTTCGCATGGGTCCGGGGCGAGCCGAGCGCGCCGATGTAGAAGCAGTCGGCCGACAGCGCCTGCGCCAGGGCGGCGTCGTCGATCTTCGGATCGTGGGTCAGCAGCACCAGCGCCGTCCGCGCGTCCAGCCCCAGCGATTTCAGCGCGTCGTCCGGCCAGTCGTCGAGGATCGTCTCGCCCGGAAAGCGGTGTTCGGCGGCGAACGCCGGGCGCGGGTCGATCAGCACCGGGTCGTAGCCCGCGATCCGCGCCATCGGCAGCAGGGCCTGGGCGATGTGCACCGCGCCGACGCAGATCAGCCGCAGGGGCGGGTTCTGGATGGCGACGAAGGTGCGGCCGTCCTCCTCCATCCCCGAGCGGTCGGCGCGGAAGCGGGCGGGATATTCGGACGCGTCGGCAAGGCGCGGCGTCCAGGTCTCGGTATCGGTGACCAGGGCCGCCGGGCGGCGGGCCGCGCGCGCCTCGGTCAGATCGGACAGCAACGACTCGGGCAGGCCGTTCTCGCCGCCGATCGGCTGGACGGCGACGCGGATCGTGCCGCCGCAGGCCAGCCCCACGGCGAAGGCGTCGTCGTCCGACACGCCGAAGGTCAGCAGCTTCGACCGGCCGGTGTCGAGCGCCTCGAAACTTTCCTCGACCACCGCGCCCTCGACGCAGCCGCCCGAGACCGAGCCGGCAAGCTCCCCCTCGCCCGAGACCGCCAGCATCGCGCCTGTGCGGCGGGGGGCAGAGCCCCAGGTCTCGACCACCGTGGCCAGCGCCGCGCGGCGGCCGGCGCGATGCCAGGCCAGCGCCTGTTCGGGGATGTCGTCGAAGCGGTCCATGGGGCCCTCGTTCATGGCTGCGGGCAGAGGCGTAGCACGCCCGGACGGAGGCGTCTGCCTCTACGGAGGTATGATGCGGGCGCGTGTTTGCAAAGCCCCGGGCGCGGGATCCGCCGGCCGCGCCACAACACGGCGGCAGCCGGGCCGCCCCGCCCGCGCGCGAGGTGCGTCAAGCCGACGGCTTGCGCAGACCCCGCCCGGCATCGCATATCTCGCGCAACGCCAGACGGAGGACTTCCCATGATCGGACGCCTGAACCATGTCGCCATCGCCGTGCCCGACCTGGAGGCCGCGGCCGCGCAGTATCGCGGCACCCTCGGCGCGAACGTGGGCGACCCGCAGGACGAGCCGGATCACGGCGTCACGGTGATCTTCATCGAACTGCCCAACACCAAGATCGAGCTGCTCTACCCGCTGGGCGAGGGCTCTCCGATCCAGGGGTTTCTCGACAAGAACCCGTCGGGCGGCATCCACCACGTCTGCTACGAGGTCGAGGACATCCTCGCCGCCCGCGACCGGCTGAAAGACAGCGGCGCGCGGGTGCTGGGCGACGGAGAGCCGAAGATCGGCGCCCACGGCAAGCCGGTGCTGTTCCTGCATCCGAAGGATTTCAACGGCTGTCTGGTGGAGCTGGAGCAGGTCTGAGCCCATGGGACCCACCTCCGCCCTCGTACTTTTCGCCGTCATCTGGTTCATGGTGCTGCTGGTCATCGCGCCGATGCGGATCAAGACCCAGGCCGATGTCGGCAAGGTCGTGCCCGGCACGCAGTCGGGCGCGCCGGAGGTGCATCACCTGAAGGCGAAGCTCTGGATCACCACGGGGATCTCGGTGGTGCTCTGGATCATCATCGGCGGGATCATCATCTCGGGCGTGATATCGGTCCGCGACATCGACTGGTTCGGGCGCATGGCGCCCCCGTCGCAACGCTGACCGGCAACGCCCCGGCCCCTGCGCCGGGGCCTCACGCCACCACCGCACCGCGCCCCGGCCCCCGCGCCGGGGCCTCACGCCGCCCCCTCCTCGCCCGCCATGATCGCCGGCTCCCGACGGCCGCGGCAGTCGGGCTTCGGACAGATCCGGCAGGTCGTCCCGACCACCAGCCCGTCGCCGCCGGGCGCATCGGCGCCCGGGACCTCCGGCAGGATCAGCATGTGCGCCTCGAAGAGCGGCGGCGCGTCTGCGGTCAGCACCCCGACCGGCTGGGCGACGGCATGGGCGGTGAACCGCCCCTCGCTGCGCGAGGCCAGCCGCAGCCGCGCCGCCACCGGCACCATCGGCCGCGACAGCGCGCCGAAGAGCGGCCACAGCGGACAGGCCGACCCGAAGCGCGGCAGCGGAAACCCCGGCAGCGGCCGGCGGAAGGTCAGCGTGCCGCCGGCATCGCAGGCGACAAGGCCCGGGGTGCCGCCCAGCAGCGGCTCTGCCTCCTCCGGCAGCGTGGCGAGACGGCGCATCATCCGGGCCGGATCGACCCCGAACCGCGCCGCCAGCGCCGCCGGATCGATCCCGCGGCCGGCCTCCCGCGCCTCCGCCAGCGCGTCGGTGACGGCGCGGATCGGCAGGCGCAGCGCATCCTCGGCGTAGCGGGCGAGGATGGCGCGGGCCATGACCCCCGCGGTGGCCGACGACAGTTCCGCCGCGCCGGCGATCACCTCGTCCACCGTCGCCTGACCGCCCCGTTCCAGTTCCGGCAGGTGGAATCGGCGGGCGGCGAGGAACGCCTCCACCTCGTCCTGCGGCGCGGAATGCAGCCGCTCCTGCCGCTCGCCCGCCGCCAGTTCCGCCACCAGCCTCTGCGCCCCGTCGGCCAGGCGGCGGCTGTCCTCGCGGATGTTGCGCTGGAACCGGTCGCGCCAGTCGCGCTCCAGCTCCGGCTCGTCCACCAGGATCGAGACGGTGGAATGGATGGCCGACACGGTCGACAGCACCTCGTGCAGCGAGGCCGCCAGGTGCGGATCGTGCGCCAGCCGGTCGGTCAGCGCCTCGACCGTGCGTTCCAGCCCGGCGATGGCGCGGTGCTGATCGGCCAGCAGCGCCGCCCAGCCGGGAAAACGGCCGGCGAATTCGTCGGCGCGGTCCAGCTCCGCGGCTGCGGCGGGCCGGTCGGCGGCGGCCTCGCGCAGGGTGCCGGTCAGCGCCGCCTCGGCGCCTTCGCGCAGCAGCGCGGGCTCCACGTCCAGGGCAGCGGCGATGGCGTTGAGGAGCTTGCCGCCGATTCTGCGGCGATTGTGCTCGATCAGGTTGAGATACGACGCCGAGATACCCGCCAAGCGCGCAAGTTCGGCCTGCTGCATGCCCTCCATCACACGGCGTTCGCGGATTCGGCTGCCGGTCAGCGACGCGCGAGGCATGGCGAAAACTCCTGATCTCTCAAGGCCGTGAACAGGCGTGAGCGCGGTGGTTTCCGCGCTGCCGCAACAACTTGTTTACACACCTTACCGCCTCCGTGTGCATTTGTTTACAAAAAAAACGTTTCAGCAAAAGAGCTTGTTGCGCGGTTTTCATCGGATCTGCGATAACGAGGCTGCACCATGGTGTGCCCGCTGCGCGTGAGGAGACGCGCCCGGACGACACCCCAACGGGAGGCTACCAATGACAAAGAACCTGACACGCCGCGGCGTGCTCAAGACCAGTGCAATCGCCGGCGCGGGCCTTGCCCTGCCGACCATGTTCACCAGCTCGGCCCGCGCCTTCACGAACGAACCGACCGGCGGCACCGTGACGCTGGGCTTCAACGTGCCGCAGACCGGCCCCTATGCCGACGAGGGCATGGACGAGCTGCGCGCCTTCGAACTGGCCGTCCAGCACCTGAACGGTGAAGGCGACGGCGGCATGATCAACACGTTCTCGGAAAAGAACCTCAAGGGGAACGGCATCCTCGGCAAGAAGGTCGAATTCGTCACCGGCGACACGCAGACGAAATCGGACGCCGCCCGCGCATCGGCCAAGTCGATGATCGAGAAGGACGGCGCGATCATGATCTCCGGCGGCTCCTCCTCCGGCGTGGCGGTCGCGGTCCAGGGGCTCTGCCAGGAAGCGGGCGTGATCTTCATGGCCGGCCTGACGCATTCCAACGACACCACCGGCAAGGACAAGAAGGCCAACGGCTTCCGCCACTTCTTCAACGCCTACATGTCGGCCGCCGCCCTCGCGCCGGTTCTGGAAAAGCTCTACGGGACCGAGCGTCGCGCCTATCACCTGACGGCCGACTACACCTGGGGCTGGACGCAGCAGGAATCGATCCAGGCCGCGACCGAGGCCATGGGCTGGGAAACCGTCAACAACGTGCTGACGCCGCTCGCCCAGACCGATTTCTCGTCCTACATCGCGCCGGTCATCAACTCGGGCGCCGACGTGCTGGTCCTGAACCACTACGGCGGCAACATGGTCAACTCGCTGACCAACGCCGTGCAGTTCGGCCTGCGCGAGAAGCAGGTGAACGGCAAGAACTTCGAGATCGTCGTGCCGCTCTATTCCGAGCTGATGGCCAAGGGTGCCGGCAAGAACATCGCCGGGATCGTGGGCAGCCAGAACTGGGACTGGAAACTGGAGGACGACGGCACGAAGGCGTTCGTGAAGGCCTTCGGCGAGAAGTACGGCTTCCCGCCCAGCCAGGCGGCGCAGACCTGCTACGCCCAGACCCTGCTCTATGCCGACGCGGTGGAACGCGCGGGCTCGTTCAATCCCTGCGACGTGGGCGCGGCGCTGGAAGGGTTCGAGTTCGACGGCCTCGGCAACGGGCCGACGCTCTACCGGGCGGCGGATCACCAGTGCTTCAAGGACGTGCTGGTCGTGCGCGGCGCCGAGAACCCGCAGGACGAATTCCACCTGGTTGAGATCGTCGAGGTCACGCCCGTGGGTCAGGTCACCTACGAGCCGGATCACCCGATGTTCGCGGGCGGCAACCTGGGGTCCTGCAACCCCGGCGCATGATGCGCCCGCAGGGGTGGGGGTCGACCCCACCCCCGCACCAGAGGTGGGGTGAAACCCCACCCTACGCCTCCCGTGGGCGTCTCAACCGCAAGAACCGGCCGGGTGCGCGATCCATCGCGCGCCCGACGCCGCATCACCGGGGAACATCGAGACAATGGACGCCATCATCCTCCAACTGCTGAACGGGCTGGACAAGGGCTCGGCCTATGCGCTGATCGCGCTCGGGCTGACGCTGATCTTCGGCACGCTCGGCGTCGTGAACTTCGCGCACGGCGCGCTGTTCATGATCGGCGCCTTCTGCGCGGTGACGCTGAACCGGCTGTTCAGCCTCAGCTACGTCACGCTGGACGAGACGAGGAAGGACTTCCTCGGCAATCCGCTGAAGATCGAGACGCCCTATCTCGAATCCTGGTTCGGGCCGGAGGTCGGGGCGGTGCTGATCGACTGGTCGGTGCCCCTGGCGATCCTCTTCTCGATCCCGATCATGATCGCCATCGGCGTCATCATGGAGCGCGGGCTGATCCGCCACTTCTACCGCCGCCCCCATGCCGACCAGATCCTCGTCACCTTCGGCCTCGCCATCGTGCTGCAGGAGCTGATCAAGCACTACTACGGCGCGAACCCGATCCAGACCCCCGCCCCCGCGGCCTTTCGCGGATCGTTCGACTTCGGCGTCATGCTGGGCTTCGATCCCAACATCATCATCTACCCGTACTGGCGGATGGTCTATTTCGGCTTCGCCGCCCTCGTGATCGGCGCGGTCTTCGCCTTCCTGCAGTTCACCACCTTCGGCATGGTCGTCCGCGCCGGCATGGCGGACCGGGAAACCGTCGGCCTGCTGGGCATCAACATCGACCGCCGCTTCACCATCATGTTCGGCGTCGCCGCCGCGGTGGCGGGCATGGCGGGGGTCATGTACGCCCCCATCAACTCGCCCAACTACCACATGGGCATGGACTTCCTGGTGCTGTCCTTCGTCGTGGTGGTCGTCGGCGGCATGGGCTCCCTGCCCGGCGCGGTCGCCGCGGGGTTCCTGCTGGGCATCCTCGAGAGCTTCGCATCCATGAACGAGGTCAAGTCGCTGATCCCCGGCATCGACCAGATCGTCATCTACCTCGTCGCCATCGTCATTCTGTTGTCCCGTCCCCGCGGCCTGATGGGTCGCCGCGGCGTGATGGAGGAGTAAGTCAATGCTCGGTCTCGGAAAGAAGGACTTCACCCTCCTCCTGGTGGTCGCGGCGCTGGTGGTCTTCGCGCCCTTCCTCCTCAACCCCTTCCCGTCGGGCTCCAGCCTCGCGCAGTTCAACGCGGGCTATCCCGACCTGATGCAGCGCTTCGTGATCTTCGGGATCTTCGCCATCGGCTTCAACATCCTCTTCGGGCTGACCGGCTACCTCTCGTTCGGGCACGCGGCTTTCCTGGGGGTGGGCAGCTACTCGGCCGTCTGGATGTTCAAGCTGCTCAGCATGAACGTGATCCCGGCGATCATCCTGGCGGTCATCGTCTCGGGCCTCTTCGCGCTGGTCATCGGCTTCATCTCGCTGCGACGGACGGGCATCTACTTCTCGATCCTGACGCTGGCCTTCGCGCAGATGTCCTTCAACCTGGCCTATTCCGTGCTCACGCCGATCACCAACGGCGAGACCGGCCTGCAGATCACGCTGAGCGATCCGCGCATCCTCGGCCGGACGGCCACGGAAACGGGCGGCATCCCGGTCACCAACCTCTTCGGGATGGAGATGCGGGCGACCGAGGTCTGGAACATCGGCGCCTGGACCTTCCAGTTCAACGCCGGCTACTACGTCTGCGGCGCGATCATGCTGCTGGCCTTCTACCTGGCGATACGCATCTTCCGCTCGCCCTTCGGGCTGATGCTGCGGGCGATCAAGTCGAACAAGACGAGGATGAGCTACACCGGCCTCAACACCCGGCCCTACGCGCTGGCGGCCTTCGTGATCTCGGGCATGTATGCGGGGCTCGCGGGCGGGCTGATGGCCTCCATGGACCCGCTGGCGGGGGCGGAGCGGATGCAGTGGACCGCGAGCGGAGAGGTCGTCCTGATGACCATTCTCGGCGGCGCGGGCACCCTGATCGGCCCGGTCCTGGGCGCGGGGTTCATCAAGTATTTCGAGAACATCTTCTCGAAGATCAACGAGAACGTCCTGCACGGCTGGTTCAGCTTCATGCCCGACGGGCTGGAGAACGCGGTGGTCTGGGTGACGGAGCATTTCGTCGGTCCCGGCTGGCACCTGACGCTGGGCCTGCTCTTCATGCTGGTCGTGACCTTCCTGCCCGGCGGGCTGGTCGAGGGCGGGCAGCGGGTGCTGCGCCTCTTCCGCCGCCGCTCCCGCGACGAGGCGGCGCCGAACGGCGCCACCCAGTCCAACCCTGCCGAGTGAGGAGAGACCGCCATGGGCATCCTTGAAGTCAAGAACGTGGGCAAGCGCTTCGGCGGGCTGAAGGCGCTGACGGACGTGAACCTGAGCGTGACCGAGAACTCGGTCCACGCGATCATCGGGCCGAACGGCGCGGGCAAGTCCACGCTGCTGAACTGCCTCGTCGGCAAGCTGATCCCCGACAGCGGCTCGGTCATGTTCGACGGCCAGTCGGTGCTGGGCCGCACCCCGCACGAGATCAACCAGATGGGAATCTCCCGCGTGTTCCAGACGCCCGAGATCTTCGGCGACCTGACGGTGATGGAGAACATGATGATCCCCTGCTTCGCCAGGCGGGACGGGTCGTTCGAGCTGAACCCGGTGCGGTCCATCACCTCGCAGCGCGACATCATCGAACGGGCGGAATCGGTGCTGACCGACATGCGGCTGATCGAAAAGCGCGACATGCACACCGCGTCCATGTCGCGCGGCGACAAGCGCCGGCTGGAGATCGCGATGTGCCTCGCGCAGGAGCCGCGTCTGCTGCTGCTGGACGAGCCGACCGCCGGCATGGCGCGGGCGGACACCAACAACACGATCGACCTGCTGAAGGAGATCCGCGCTTCCCGCGACATCACCATCGTGATCATCGAGCACGACATGCACGTGGTCTTCAGCCTGGCCGAGCGGATCACCGTGCTGGCCCAGGGCACGCCGCTGGTGGAAGACACGCCGCAGAACATCAAGGGCCACCCGAAGGTGCGCGAAGCCTACCTGGGCGAAAGCCAGGTGGCCTGAACCGGAGGTGGGCAGAATGCCCACCCTGCCCTCCAGCCCCCACAGGGTGGGGTTCCACCCCACCCTCCTCCGCCGCGACAAGGACCAGACCCAATGAACGTCAAACCCGACTTCTCGAAGGGCCGCAACCACGCCGAGACCGCGCCGGCCTACCTCTCGGTCTGGAACGTCGAGGCCTATTACGGCGAAAGCTTCATCGTCCAGAACGTCAGCTTCAACGTCCACGAGGGCGAGATCCTGGCGCTTCTGGGCCGCAACGGCGCCGGCAAGACCTCGACCCTGCGCGCCATCGCCCGCACCGGCTCTCCGCTGGTCACCCATGGCGAGATCTGGCTGGACCACCAGCCCCTGCACCGCATGTCGAGCCACGAGGCCGCGCAGGCGGGCCTCGGCCTCGTCCCCGAGGACCGGCGCATCATCGCCGGGCTGACGGTGGAGGAGAACCTGCAACTCGCGCAGATCGCCCCGCCGATCGGCTGGTCGCTGGAGCGGATCTACGAGCTTTTCCCCCGCCTCGGCGAGCGCCGCAAGCAGGAGGGCGTGACCCTCTCGGGCGGCGAGCAGCAGATGCTGGCCATCGCCCGGGCGCTTGCCCGCGACATCAAGGTGCTGCTGCTGGACGAGCCCTACGAGGGCCTCGCGCCCGTCATCGTCGACGAGATCGAGAAGACGCTGCGCATCATCAAGGAACAGGGCATCACCACGATCCTCGTCGAACAGAACGCCGTCCGCGCGCTGGAACTGGCCGACCGGGCGGTGATCCTCGACACCGGATCCATCGTCTTCGACGGCACCGCCATCGAGGTGCTGGGCAACGAGGACCTGCGCGCCGAATACCTGGCGATCTGACGCCGCCCGTCCGGCGCGCGGCACGGTCCCCGCAAAGGTGCCGTGCCCGCCCCGCACCATCGGCCCGGTTGAACCTCCCCCGGCGGAGGGCGCATAACAGACACGACACTCACGAAGGGAGGACGTGATGAACGAACATTCCAACCCGAAGGTCTATCCCCCGTCGAACGAGTTCGCCGCCGCCGCCCATGTCGACGCGACCCGCTACGACGCGATGTACGAACGCTCTGTCTCCGACCCGGAAGGCTTCTGGGCCGACGAGGCGAAGGCTCGGCTCGACTGGATCGAGCCGTTCACGAAGGTGAAGAGCGCCAACTTCAAGCTGGGCGAGGTCAGCATCAAGTGGTTCGAGGACGGCGTGCTGAACGTCGCCGCCAACTGCATCGACCGGCACCTCGACACGCGCGGCGGCCAGACCGCCATCATCTTCGAGCCCGACGATCCGAAGACCCCCGCACAGCACATCAGCTACAACGAACTGCACGAGAAGGTCTGCCGCTTCGCCAATGTCCTGCTGGCGCAGGGCGTGATGCGCGGCGACCGGGTGGTGATCTACCTGCCGATGATCCCCGAAGCGGCCTATGCCATGCTGGCCTGCGCGCGGATCGGCGCGATCCATTCCGTCGTCTTCGCGGGCTTCTCGCCCGACGCGCTGGCAAACCGGATCAACGATTGCCAGGCCAAGGTCGTCGTCACCGCCGACAGCGCCCCGCGCGGTGGCCGCAAGACGGCGCTGAAGTCGAACACCGACGCGGCGCTGCTGCATTGCTCGGACAAGGTGCGCTGCCTGGTCGTTAAACACACGGGCGACCAGACCACCTGGATCGACGGCCGCGACGTGGACGTGAAGGCGATGATGGCCGAGGTCGCGCCGGACTGCCCGGCCCGGCCGATGAACGCCGAGGATCCGCTCTTCATTCTCTATACCTCGGGCTCCACGGGCAAACCGAAGGGCGTGGTCCACTCCTCGGGCGGTTACCTGCTCTATGCCGCGATGACGCAGCAGCTGACCTTCGACTATCACGACGGCGACGTCTTCTGGTGCGGCGCGGATGTGGGCTGGGTGACCGGGCACACCTACATCCTCTACGGCCCGCTCGCGAACGGCGCCACGACGCTGATGTTCGAAGGCGTGCCGACGTATCCCGACGCCTCCCGCTTCTGGCAGGTGATCGAGAAGCACCGCGTCAACCAGTTCTACACCGCCCCGACCGCCATCCGCGCGCTGATGGGCCAAGGCACCGGCTTCGTCGAGGGCCACGACCTGTCCAGCCTCAAGGTGCTGGGCACCGTGGGCGAGCCGATCAACCCCGAGGCCTGGAACTGGTACAACGACAATGTCGGCAAGGGGAAACTGCCCATCGTCGACACCTGGTGGCAGACCGAGACGGGCGGCCACATGATCACCCCCCTGCCCGGCGCGACGCCCACGAAGCCCGGCAGCGCCACCCGGCCGTTCTTCGGCGTGAAGCCCGTGGTGCTGGACCCGCAGACCGGCCGGGAAATCGCCGAGACGCAGGCGGAGGGCGTTCTGGCCATCGCCGACAGCTGGCCCGGCCAGATGCGCACCGTGTGGGGCGATCACGAGAGGTTCGAGAAGACCTACTTCGCCGACTACAAGGGCTACTACTTTGCCGGAGACGGCTGCCGACGCGACGCCGACGGTTATTTCTGGATCACCGGCCGGGTGGACGACGTGATCAACGTCTCGGGCCACAGGATGGGCACGGCAGAGGTCGAGTCGGCGCTCGTCGCCCATTCCAAGGTCGCCGAGGCCGCCGTGGTCGGCTACCCGCACCCGGTCAAGGGTCAGGGAATCTACGCCTACGTCACGCTGATGAACGACGCCGAACCCTCCGACGCGCTTCGCAAGGAGCTGGAGGCATGGGTGCGGGAGGACATCGGCCCGATCGCGAAGCCCGACCTGATCCAGTGGGCCCCCGGCCTGCCCAAGACCCGGTCCGGCAAGATCATGCGCCGCATCCTGCGCAAGATCGCGGAAAACGACTACGGTGCGCTCGGCGACACATCGACCCTCGCGGATCCGTCGGTGGTGGACGACCTGATCGAGAACCGGATGAACCGGGACTGACCGACCATCCGGCACCACGCGATCCTGCAGCCCGGGCCCCCGCCCGGGCTGTATTCGTTCCGGGCACCCGGGCACCGCGCCCCGGCGTTTCGCCAGCGGAAACGGCGGGGCTCTGCCGTTTCCGCAACATGCCCTCAGGTAACGGGAAATCGGCGGAACCGACTCGCGCCCGGCCCTGTTGTTCTCGCAAGAAAGCAGTTCGAAGAACAATGAAGGAGAACGACATGAAGACCGGAAAACACAGCCTTGTCGGCTCCGTCGCCGTGATCGCACTTCTGTCCGGTGCCGCCGCCCTGCCCGCTCAGACCCTCGACACGAACAGCGACAGCGCCGTGTCGGCCGACAGCACCCTGGGCGATGGCGAGGTCGGCAATTCCACCGACCTGAACGCCGACGGCCAGCCGCTGCGGCAGGAAGTGGAAGAGGGCGTGGCCGAAGCCGGCGACGCGCTGGAGCAGACCGGCGACGTCATCGGCGATGCCGCGTCCGACGCCGGCGATGCGCTGGAAACCACGGCCGATGCGGCGGGCAACGCGCTGGAGGACGGCGCCGAGACCACCGGCGAGGCCGTGTCCGCCACCGCCGACACCGCGGGCGAGGTGACCGAAGAAACGGTCGAGACCACCGGCGACGCGGCCTCCGCAACCGCCGAGGCGACGGACGACGCCCTCGCCGGGTCCTCCGCCACGGCCACGGCCGAGGCCGACGTCGACACCGGTATCGACACAGGCGTGCAGGACCGCACCGCCGGCGCGCTGATCGGCACCGAGGTCGCATCGTCCGAGGGCGAGACCGTGGGCGAGATCGACGACTTCATCCGCGTCGACGACGAAGTGATGGCGGTGATCGGGGTCGGCGGCTTCCTGGGCCTCGGCGAGCATTCGGTGGCGCTGCCGCTGACCGAACTCGACTGGCAGGGCGAAACCGTGACCGCCTTCGGCTATACCGAGCAGCAGCTCAAGGACATGGCCGAATACGACAGCGAGGTCGCGACCAGCCTCGAAGCCGACGAACAGGTGGAATTCGGCGGCAGCAGCTGACCGCTGCCCGCGCACAGAAGACACGACACGGGCCGTCCTCCTGCCGGGGGCGGCCCGTTCCGTTGCGCCAGCCTCCTCAGGCCTGCCCGCCACGCCGGGCCGCGACACGCCGACGGCGCTTTTCAGCCTCCGCTCCATCCGCTACAAGCGCGGGTGACGAAGGTTCCGCAGGCAGAAGACGGGACCAGTTGCGAGGATTGCATGACCAACAAGCCGCATGACGCCGATGTCGCCTTCATCCGGGCCCTGGCCGAACTGCTGCGCGAGAACGACCTGACCGAACTTCAGGTCAAGCGCGAATACGGCGAGGACGACAGTCTGAACGTGAAGGTCAGCCGACACGTCCATGTGGTCAGCGAAGTGGCGGCTCCCGCGCCCTCCGCACCCGCGACCCCGGCTCCGGCCGCCGCGGCACCCGCACCGGCCCCAGCCGCCGGATCCGACGATCCGGCCAGCCTGCCGGGCGCCGTGACCTCGCCGATGGTGGGCACGGTCTACCTGCAGCCCGAACCGGGGGCGGAGCCCTTCGTGAAGGTCGGCCAGAAGATCGGCGAAGGCGACACGATCCTGATCATCGAGGCGATGAAGACGATGAACCAGATCCCCGCACCCCGCGCGGGCACGGTCACGCGCATCCTGGTCGAGGACAAGTCGGCGGTGGAATACGGCGCGCCGCTGGTCGTGATCGAGTAAGGGCCGCCATGTTCGACAAGATCCTGATCGCCAACCGCGGAGAGATCGCCCTGCGGGTGATCCGCGCCGCGCGGGAAATGGGCATCCGCTCGGTCGCCGTCCATTCGACGGCCGATACGGATGCCATGCACGTCCGCATGGCCGACGAGTCGGTCTGCATCGGCCCGCCGCCGGGCACGGAAAGCTACCTGCACATCCCCTCGATCATCGCCGCCTGCGAGGTGACGGGCGCCCAGGCGATCCACCCGGGCTACGGCTTCCTGTCGGAAAACGCGGGCTTCGTGCAGATCGTCGAGGATCACGGCCTGACCTTCATCGGCCCCCGGGCGGAACACATCCGCATCATGGGCGACAAGATCACCGCGAAGGAGACGATGAAGGCGCTCGGCGTGCCCTGCGTGCCCGGATCGGACGGGGGCGTGCCCTCGCTGGCGGAGGCGAAGCAGATCGGGGCCGAGATCGGCTATCCGGTCATCATCAAGGCCACCGCCGGCGGCGGCGGGCGCGGCATGAAGGTCGCGAAGACCGAGGCCGAGATGGAGCGCGCCTTCACCACCGCCCGGGCCGAGGCGAAGGCCGCCTTCGGCAACGACGAGGTCTATATCGAGAAATACCTGACCACGCCGCGCCATGTGGAGATCCAGGTCTTCGGCGACGGCAAGGGCGGCGCGGTGCATCTGGGGGAACGCGACTGCTCGCTCCAGCGGCGGCACCAGAAGGTGCTGGAAGAGGCGCCCGGCCCCTCGATCACGCCGGAGTTGCGCGCGCGGATCGGCAAGGTCTGCGCCGACGCGGTGGCCGAGATCGGCTATGCCGGGGCGGGCACGATCGAATTCCTCTACGAGAACGGGGAATTCTACTTCATCGAGATGAACACCCGCCTTCAGGTGGAACACCCGGTGACCGAGGCGATCTTCGGCGTCGATCTGGTGCGCGAACAGATCCGGGTGGCCGAGGGCTATCCCCTGTCCTTCACCCAGGACGAGCTGCAGATCAACGGCCACGCGATCGAGGTGCGGATCAATGCCGAACGCCTGCCGGATTTCGCGCCGCGGCCCGGCCGGATCACGCATTTCCACGCGCCGGGCGGTCTGGGCGTGCGGATGGATTCGGCGCTCTACGACGGCTATTCGATCCCGCCCTATTACGACAGCCTGATCGGAAAGCTGATCGTCCACGGCCGCGACCGGCCCGAGGCGCTGGCGCGGCTGAGCCGAGCGCTCGGCGAGTTGATCGTGGACGGGGTGGAGAACACGGTGCCGCTGTTCCACGCGCTGCTGGAAGAGCCGGACATCCAGACCGGCAACTACAACATCCACTGGCTGGAGGCCTGGCTGGCGCAGAACCTGGCCGCGCGCTGATCCTGCGGCGCGCCGCCTGCGCGGCGCGTTCTCCCGGCCCGCGGCTGGCGCCGCTCGGCGCGCGTGCCGCGCGCGTTCGGGGGCTCTGCCCCCCTGCCGGGCCTGCGGCCCGACATGCCCCCCGGCGAATTCCGGACCAGATGAAGGGACGCCGGCCGGCGAAGCGGCGAAACCTGTCGCCTGGCGGGCGGCGGCGTGTCAGGCTGGGGCCTCAGCGGAGCGCGGAGCCATGAAGGATCACGAGGGACTGACGGCGGAGATGCTGCTGCACGCCTATGCAGTGGGGATCTTTCCCATGGCCGAGACGCGCGACGATCCCGAGATCTTCTGGGTCGACCCGCGCCGGCGGGGGATCATGCCGCTGGAGGGCTTCCGCATCTCGCGCTCGCTGGCCCGGACGATCCGGCGGATGGATTACCGGATCACCGTGAACCGGGATTTCGCCGGCGTGGTGGATGCCTGCGCCGACCGGCCCGAGACCTGGATCAACGGCGAGATCGCCCGGCTCTATGCCGAACTGCACGACATGGGCCATGCGCATTCGCTGGAGGTCCGGGCGGAGGGGCGGCTGATCGGCGGGGTCTACGGCGTCACACTCGGCGGCGCCTTCTTCGGCGAGAGCATGTTCTCGCGCCGGCGCGACGCGTCGAAGATCGCCCTGGCATGGCTGGTGGAACGGCTGCAGCGCTGCGGCTACGTCCTCTTCGACACGCAGTTCCTGACGCCGCATCTGGCCTCTCTCGGCGGGATCGAGGTGCCGCGGTGCGAGTATCATGCCCGGCTGGCGGCGGCGCTGAAGGTGGAGGCGGAATTCGGAGCGGCGCCGGTGCCGGCGACGCCTCAGAGCGTCTTGCAGCGCAGGACCCAGATGTCGTAGCGGAAGTGGTCCAGCGGGTTGAGCGCCGGCGAGGAAGCGACCATCCAGCCCGAGAACACGGGATCGGGCCCCTTCGACGGCTCGCGGATATCGAGCCAGGCGAAGGCATCGCCTTCGGGGTTGTTCTCGGGGTAGCGGCATTCGCGCAGTTCGACGACGAGCTTGCCGATCTGCACCGAACCGCCCGCGATCATGTCGAATTCCGACACCTGCCCGTTGATCTTGTCGAGCGCCTTGAGACGCGCGCCGAGGCCGACGGAGACCGCGTCGACCTGATCCTGCGGGGCAGAGCCGCCGTCGTCGGGCGTGACCTCGGGCGCGGTGCCGGGATCGGTTTGGGGCTGGGACTGCTGGTCCGGATCGGTGAAAATCACCTGGGCCGGCAGCGGCACGGCCGCCATCAGCAGGAGGGCGATGGCCGGGCGGATCATTCGCCGCCCCCGCTCACGAATTTCAGCAGGAGGGAGATGAGGGAGACCGCGCCCTGAGTGTCGACGATCTCGTCGCCGGGCTCCAGAAAGAAGGGGGAGCCGCCGGGCTGAAGCTCGATGAAGTTGCCGCCCAGCAGACCTTCGGAAGACACCAGCGCGGCGCTGTCGTCCGGCAGCTCGACGCCCTGGTCGATGGTGAAGGTGGTCAGGGCGCGGAAGGTCTGTCTATCGAGCGCGATGTCGGTGACGGTGCCGACCTTCACCCCGGCCAGCCGCACGTCGGTGCCGACCTGCACGCCCTCGGCCGAGCGGAAGGAGGCGTTGAGCGGATAGCCCGCCGTGCTGCCGCCGAGGCCCGCGACCTGCCCGGCGTAGACCGCGAAGCCGACGGCGAGGGCCAGCACGCCCGCGCCGACGAGGATTTCGGTTGTGTTCTCGGCCATCTGCTCTGTCCTGCGTCCCGTGTCGGGATCGTCGTTCCGGGCGGTGCCGGTTCGGATCGTGGTTCTGTCGCCCCGGCCAGTGTCTTCACCTGCTGCCCCGTGCCGGCCGGAACCTTCGGCGTGCGACGTCTGGCCGCCTCACGCCCCCCTGTGGCCGGTCATTCCGGCGTCCAGGCCTCGTAGTCGCTGCGGTCCGCGGGCTTTTCGCGCCGCAGCGATCCCGCGGGGGCATAGGCCAGCGGCGTGCCGGTCAGGTTCTCGACATGCGGCTTTTCCCAGGCCTTCTTCGGCAGCGGCCGGTCGCTCGGCGGCTCGTTCCAGGTGTGGTGCAGCCAGCCGTGCCAGTCGGGGCTGACGCGGCTCGCCTCGGCCTCGCCGTTGAAGATCACCCAGCGGCGCTTGCCGTCGGCGGACTGGTAGAAGGTGTTGCCCTCGCTGTCCTCGCCGACCTTCGTGCCGCGCCGCCAGGTGTAGAGCGCGGTGTTGAGGGTCGCCCCGTTCCACCAGGTCGCGGCGCGAAGAAGCGTGTTCAGAATGCCCATCTGCGGACTCCGTCAAGTGCTCCCCCGATATGGCTTATCCGGGGGGCGAGGTCCAGTCCCGCGGCGCCTGCGGCCGTGGTCCGGGGGCGGATCACGGCGCGTTCGGTTCCTTCGTGGCCGGGCCGGTGGCGCGGCGGCGGGCGGTCACCTCGATCTCGATCCGCATGGCGGGGTCGAGCAGCCCGGCCTCGATCATCGTGGCGGCGGGCGGCGCGGCGCCGAAGGCGGCGGCGAGGAGCGGCCAGCAGGGCTCGAAATCGGCGCGGTCGGGCAGGATGTAGTGGACACGCACGACGTCGGCGAAGGAGGCGCCGGCCTCCGCCAGGGCGCGTTCGATGATGCCGAGCGCCAGACGGCACTGCTCGGTCACCTCGGGCGGGATGCGGCCGGTGGAATGGTCGGTGCCGGTGGTGCCGGCGACGTGGATCCAGCCGTCATCGGTGACGACGGCGCGGCAATAGCCGATCCTCGCCTCCCAAGGGGAGCCGGTGCGGATACGTGTGTGGGTCATGTCGGCGACTCGCTGGCGGTGATGCAGTCACCCTGCCCGGGCCGGGCGACGGGGGCCAGTGCCGTCCGTGCGCATCGGCCGGGGCGGGGGGAAATTTCTTCTGCGAAGAAATTTGCCAAAAGTTTTCGACGAAAACTTTTCCCCCCGGTGGAGGCGGTGCGCCCGGCCTCAGCCCGCGCTGGCGCCTTCCTTGCGGCTTTCGGCGTAGATGATCAGCGGCGGCGCCTCGTTGCCGACGGCCTCCTCGTTCACCACCACCTCTTCGACGTTGGACATGCCCGGCAGGTCGAACATCGTGTCGAGCAGGATATCCTCCAGGATCGAGCGCAGGCCGCGGGCGCCGGTCTTGCGGGCGATGGCCCGCTTGGCGATGGCGTTCAGCGCGTCGTCGGTGAAGGTCAGCTTCGCGTCTTCCAGCTCGAACAGGCGCTGGTACTGCTTGACGAGCGCGTTCTTCGGCTCCGTCAGGATTGTGACGAGTGCGTCCTCGTCCAGATCCTCCAGCGTCGCGATGACCGGCAGGCGGCCGACGAATTCCGGGATCAGGCCGAACTTCAGCAGATCCTCGGGTTCGAGGTCCTTGAAGATCTCGCCCACGCCGCGGGCGTCGTTGTCGCGCACATCGGCGCCGAAGCCCATGGCCGACCCCTTGCCGCGCTGCGCGATGATCCGGTCGAGACCGGCGAAGGCGCCGCCGCAGATGAAGAGGATGTTCGTCGTGTCCACCTGCAGGAATTCCTGCTGCGGATGCTTGCGGCCGCCCTGCGGCGGCACGGAGGCCACGGTGCCTTCCATCAGCTTCAGCAGCGCCTGCTGCACGCCCTCGCCCGACACGTCGCGGGTGATCGAGGGGTTTTCCGACTTGCGGGTGATCTTGTCGACCTCGTCGATGTAGACGATGCCGCGCTGTGCCTTCTCGACGTTGTATTCCGACGCCTGGAGCAGCTTGAGGATGATGTTTTCCACATCCTCGCCGACATACCCGGCTTCGGTCAGCGTGGTGGCGTCGGCCATGGTGAACGGCACGTCGAGGATGCGCGCCAGGGTCTGCGCCAGCAGCGTCTTGCCGCAGCCCGTGGGGCCGATCAGCAGGATGTTCGACTTCGCCAGTTCGATGTCGGCGGATTTTCCGGCATGATTCAGGCGCTTGTAGTGGTTGTGGACCGCCACCGACAGCACCCGTTTCGCCTTGTTCTGGCCGATCACGTAATCGTCCAGCACGCCGCAGATCTCCTGCGGGGTCGGCACGCCGTCCGAGCTTTTCAGCCCGGTGGATTTCGTTTCCTCGCGGATGATGTCCATGCACAGCTCGACGCATTCGTCGCAGATGAACACCGTGGGACCCGCAATCAGCTTTCGCACCTCGTGCTGGCTCTTGCCGCAGAAGCTGCAGTAAAGCGTGTTCTTGCTGTCTCCGCCCGAGTTGTTGGCCATGTTCCACCTATGCGCCCGTTGGGGCCTTGCCGATCCCCCGAGGGGAGTGCCCGCGCCTCGTTTGTGACAAGACTAGGACAGCCCCCCCGGGTCCACAATGCCGAATTTGCCCCGGTCGCCGACCCGTGAGGCCCGTTCCGGATTACTTCTCGCCCTCTTCGGGCTTCACGCGGTTCTCGACGATCTCGTCGATCAGCCCCCAGGCCTTCGCCTCTTCGGGGGACATGAAGTTGTCGCGCTCCAGCGCGCGTTCCACCGTTTCCAGATCCTGGCCGGTGTGTCTCACATATATCTCGTTCAGCCGGCGTTTCAGCTTCAGCGTTTCCTCGGCGTGGATCATGATGTCCGTTGCCTGGCCCTGATAGCCGCCGGAGGGCTGGTGCACCATGATCCGGCTGTTCGGCAGCGAGAAGCGCATCCCCTTCTCCCCCGCCGTCAGCAGCAGGGAGCCCATGGAGGCCGCCTGGCCGATCACCAGCGTCGAGACCTTGGGCTTGATGTACTGCATCGTGTCGTAGATCGACAGGCCCGATGTCACCACACCGCCGGGCGAGTTGATGTACATCGAGATTTCCTTCGACGGATTCTCGGCCTCCAGGTGCAGCAGCTGCGCGACGATCAGCGAGGACATCCCGTCGTGGACGGGGCCGCTCAGGAAGATGATCCGCTCCTTCAGCAGGCGCGAGAAGATGTCGTAGGCCCGTTCCCCGCGGCTGGTCTGTTCGACGACCATGGGGACGAGGTTGTTCATGTAGAATTCCGCGGGATCGCGCATGTCGGGGCTGCCCTTCTTGTCCTTCTGATCCCTAGCGATCAGGTCCTAAGGGAGTCTTAGTCACGCCCAAAACCGCCTGCAAGGTCGCGGGCGCCGATTTCGGCGCCGCCGCCCCCGGCGCGGGTCGTTGCTTGGCTGCGGCAAGCCCCTCCTGAGCCCGGTCGGGGCGCAACGAATGCCCTTTCCGGACCGCGGTCATTGGAATGTCGCCCCTGCGGCGTTATCAGGGGGTCCGACCGCAAGGGATGCCCATGACCTTCGAACGTTACGCCATCTACTTCGCGCCCCCGCCCGGCCCGCTGGCCGGATTCGGCGCCTCCTGGCTGGGCTGGGATCTGGAAACCGGTTCGGCCGCGGCGCATCCCGACATCCCCGGCCTGCCCCGTCCGGTGTCCGAGCTGACGGCGACGCCACGGAAATACGGCTTTCACGGCACGATGAAGCCGCCCTTCCGGCTGGCGGCCGGCTGCACCGAATCCGACCTGCGGCGCGCGGCCCGCGCGCTCTGCGCCGCGCTCGCGCCCGCCACCTGCCCCGGCCTCTCGCTCACCCGGCTCGGCGGGTTCGTGGCGCTGCGGCCGGACGGCGCGGCGGAGGGTATGGCGAACATCGCCGCCCGCGCGGTCGAGGCGCTGGACGGGTTCCGCGCGCCGCCGACGGCGGACGAGCTGACCCGCCGGCGGGCAAAGGGTCTTTCGCCCCGGCACGAGGCGCTGCTGGCGCAATGGGGCTACCCCTACGTCATGGATCAGTTCCGCTTTCACATGACCCTGACCGGTCGGCTGCCCGAGCACGAGGCCGAAGCGGTGATCGACGCGCTCGATCCCGTGCTGGCGCCGTTCCTGCCGCGGCCCTTCGTGATGGACACGCTCGCGCTCGTGGGCGCCGACGAGACCGGGCGCTTCCGAATTGTCGAGCGGATGAACTTCGGCGGGTAAGATACCGGATATAAGGGCCCTCTCGTCGCACGACTTGCACGGGCCATAGCGACCGGCCGGGCCGGACATATCCGGCCCGCCCGAAGCTTCAACTTCGCCGCGTAACCCGCTGACGAATCAGGCCTGCCCCTCGCGGGCCTTCATCGCCGCGATCGCCTCCTGCATCTTCGCCGCGTCGGGGCGCGGGCCATAGGGATGCGAGGCCGAGAGCCCGCCGCAGACCGGCAGGGCCTGGCCATTCACGTAGGATCCGAGCGAAGACGACAGGAAGAGCACCGCGCTCGCGATCTCCTCCGGTTCTCCGCCGCGCTTCATCGGGTTCAGATGGCCGACCTTGTCGGCATTGCCCATGGCTTTCGCGTAGTCGTAGATCGGCCGCGTCATGCCCGTCTCGATCAGCCCGGGGCAGACGGCGTTGACCCGCACGCCGGTGCCGGCCAGCTGATAGGCCGCGGTCTGCGCCAGGTTCACCACCCCGGCCTTCGACGCGGAATATTGCGGGGGCCCCGCGTTCGCCCGCAGCCCCGCGACCGAGGCGGTCATGACGATGGACCCGCCGCCGCCCTCCTGCATCGCCGGAGCACCGTGCTTGATGGCCAGAAACGGGCCGATCAGGTTGACGCGCAGCACCTCGGCCCAGATCTCGGGCGTGGTGGCGAAGAGATCGCGTTCGTTCCCGGTGATGCCGGCGTTGGCGAAAAAGATGCCGAGACCGCCGAACGCTTCCACCGCACGCGCCACCGCGGCGGCGACGTCGCGTTCGGATCCCGCGTCCATCTCCATCGCCTCGGCCCGGCCGCCGGCGGCGACGATCGCCTCCGCCACCTCGGCCACGGCCGCCGCGCGGTCGCAGCACAGCACCTGCGCCCCCGCCTCGGCCAGCAGCCGCGCCGTCGCCCGACCGATGCCCGAGGCCGCCCCGGTGACGATCGCGCCCCGGCCCTCCAGATCCACCTCTATGCCCATGCCGTCCTCCCTCGAGACGATGTTCCGGCTGCGCCCAGATGGCTGCAACCGCCTGAAATTCCTGCCGTGCGACCTCCGCCGCGCCGGGCCGCCCCGCAGGGGCGCGGGCTGCGCTTCTCGGTGACAGGTCCGGGGGCAGATGATATGCAGTTCACATGAACGTCAAACCTCCTCTGCCACGGCCCACGGATGCGGAGCAGACGCGGCCCGAGGCATCGGACCGCTTCCTGAGAAAGCGCGAGCTGATCCTCGACGCCGCCGCCCAGGTCATCAACGAGCGCGGGCTGAAGGGGCTGACCTTCGTCGCGGTGGCCGAAGCCGTGGGCCTCAACACCACCTCGGTCACCTACTACTTCAGGCGCAAGGAGCTGCTGGCCGCCGCCGCCATGGAACATTCCATGCGGCTGCTGGAGCAGATGGTGGACGAGGCCGCGACCTGGCCGACCCCGCGCGAGCGGGTGAAGTCCTTCGCGAAGTCCTGGCTGCAGAACGCCGGAAACGCCCGACTTTCCCGCATCCGCCCTTCGGCCCTGCTGTCCGACATGCGGGCGCTGGACGAACCGATGCGGGCCGAGCTGGGCGTCGCCTACCGCGCCTTCTTCCGCAAGATCGTGGGCTTCTTCGACGGCGCCACGCGCGAGGATCTGGCGCTGAACCACGCGCGGGCGCATGTGCTGCTGGATACGCTCTACTGGGCGCGGGCCTGGCTGCCGAAATACTCCGTCGGGGATTACGAACGGGTCGGACGCCGGATCGCCGACTTCTACGAGGGCGGCCTCTTCCCCGAGGGCGCAAAGCCCGGCCCGCTGATCATCGCCGCGCCGGAGGACGAGCGCGGCCCCGACATCAGCCGCGAGACCTTCATCGCCGCCGCCACCCGCCTGATCAACGAACGCGGCTACCGCGGCGCCTCTGTCGAACGGATCGCGGCCGAACTGAACGTGTCGAAGGGCAGCTTCTACCACCATCTCGACGGCAAGGACGGTCTGGTCCTCGACTGTTTCGAACGCAGCTACGGCCGGGTCAGCCGGATCCAGCGCCGCGTGCTGGAGGGGCCGGGCAGCTATCGCGACCGCATGGTCACCGCCATCGCCAGCCTGCTGGCCGCACAGTTCGGCACCGATTTCCCGCTGCTGCGGATCACCGCGCTGCAGGCCCTGCCCGCCGAGATGCGCGGCGCGATGATCGAACGATCCGACCGGATGGCGATGCGCTTCGCCGGCATGATCGCGGACGGCATCACCGAGGGCAGCATCCGCCCCGTCGATCCGATGATCGCGGGGCAGAGCGTCATGGGCGTCATCAACGCCGCGTCGGACATGCGGCACTGGGCGCAGGCGCGCAATTCCGTGGACGAGGCGGTCCGGCTCTATCTGCATCCGCTGACCCACGGGCTCTACACCCCGCTCTAGACCCTATTCCGCCGCCATGCCCCGCGCCGGCGGCTCCAGCGTGGATCCGTCGGCCACCTGTTCGGGCGGGAAGACGATGCGCGTGCCGGTGGAAAAGGCGAGCGTGCCGTCGTCGATCCGGCCGCGCTTCAGCACCTTCCTGTCGTGGAAGTAATCCTGCTTCGCAAGCCAGGGCGCCTCTGTCCCCTGCTTCGGCAGACGGTGCTTCACCCGCAGCAGGTAGCCCGCGGTGAAGGGCGTCGCATGGTCGATCTTCGCGAATGCGTCGGACCCCGCGGGCGCCCAGACCTGGGTTATGCCCTTCGCGTCCATGTACTTCAGCAGCCGGCAGGCGAACTCGGCGACCAGATCCACCTTGAGCGTCCAGGAGGCATTGGTGTAGCCCCGGAAGAAGATCAGGTTCGGCACGTTGGCATACATGAACGCCTTGTAGCCGAGCTGCCGGCCCGGCTCGATCGGCTGGCCGTCGACACTCATCTCCATCCCGCCGAAATGATCCAGCACGAGGCCGGTGGCGGTTACGATGGTATCGGCGGCAACCTCGGTGCCGTCCTGCATCCGCACGCCGGTGGCGGTGAAGCGGTCGATCTGCCCGGTGACGATCGAGGCGCGCCCCTCGCGCAGCGCCCGGAACATGTCGCCGTCGGGCACGAGGCAGAGCCGCTGCTGCCAGGGCCAGTAGGACGGCGTGAAATGTCTCTGCCAGTCCGGCACGGCCCCTTTCAGCTGCGCCCCGACCCCGCCGATCAGCATCGCCTTCGCCGCCTTGATGTCCTTCGCGAACTTTCGCCGCATCAGCGCGCCTCGCAGGATGATCCGCCAGCGCGCCAGCGCATAGCCGGCCCGCCCCGGGAACCATCGCTTGAACCGGTTCCCCCAGACATCCACCGACGGGCGCGACGCGATATAGGTGGGCGAGCGCTGGATCTGCGTCACGTGCGCCGCCGTCTCGGCCAGCGTCGGCAGCAGCGTCACCGCCGTGGCGCCCGATCCGATGATGGCGATGCGCTTGCCGGCGTGATCGTGGCCCTCGGGCCAGAACTGCGGATGGATGACGTCGCCCGTGAAATCCTCCCGCCCCTCGAACTCGGGCAGGTAGCCCTCGTGGTGGCGGTAGTAGCCTGCGGCGAGGAAGACGAACCCCGCGGTGATGACCTGCCGCCCTTCGGGCGTGTCGCAGGTAACCGTCCAGCGCGTGTCGTTCGACGACCACTCCGCCGACACCACCTTGTGCGAGAAGCGAATGTGCGGCACCAGCCCCTCTTCCTCGGCCGTCTCCTCGATATAGCCGCGGATCAGCCCGCCGGGAGAGATCGCCTGATCGTGGCTCCACGGCTTGAAGGCGTAGCCCATGGTGTGCATGTCGCTGTCGGACCGGATGCCGGGATAGCGGAACAGCTCCCACGTGCCGCCGACGCGCGCCTTCTCCTCCAGGATCGCGAAGCGCTTGCCGGGGCAGCGGACCTTCAGGTACCGCGCCGCTCCGATGCCCGAAAGCCCCGCGCCGATCACCAGAACGTCGAGATCCGCCGCCGCTGCCCTGTCCACCATGATCGCCATACCCGTTCTTCGAAAAATCTCCCCCACCTTAGGCATGGCGAGCCCGCGAAGGAAACCCCTCGATCGAGGCGCCTGTCCGGGGGATCCGGTGCAACCGGCATCTTTCCATTGCCGGGCCGCGCCTCTAACGTTGTCGCAGCCGCGCGGGGAGGCGCGGCGCGGCGCATCGAAGGAGGACGAACCATGCCCGAGGCCAAGGTCAACGGAATCAACATCTACCACGAGCTTCACGGCCCCGAGGACGGCACACCGATCCTTCTGATCACCGGCGTCGGCACCCAGATGACGCGCTACCCCCTGCCCTTCGTCGAGAAGCTGGCGGCGCGCGGCTACCGCGTGGTGCGGATGGACAACCGGGACATCGGCCTCAGCCAGAAGTTCACCGATCACGGGCTGCCGGACTTCAAGGGCGCCTCCGCCGCCAAGGCCGAGGGCCGGCGCGACGAGGCGCTGGCCTATCAGCTGGACGACATGGCGGCCGACTGCGCCGCGCTGCTCGACCACCTGGGGATCGAGGCGGCGCATGTCGTCGGCTCCTCCATGGGAGGGATGATCGCGCAGCTGGTGGCGATCAATCACCCGGAAAAGGCGCTGTCGCTCACCTCGATCATGTCGAACACCGGCAACCCCGACACGATGGCCGCGAACACCGAGGCCCGCGCCGCGCTGACCGCGCCGAAGCCCGACGCGCGCGAGGATCGCGAGGGCTTCATCGCCGCCTCGCTGCACACCGCGCGGGTGATCGGGAGCCCGGCCTGGCCGATCCCCGACGACCTGCTGCGCGCGAACATCGAATCCGATCTCGACCGCAGCTACCATCCGACCGGCTTCGCCCGGCAGTACGCCGCGATCCTCGCCGCGCCGGACCGCCGCCCGATGCTGAAGACGCTGTCGCTGCCGACGGTGGTGATCCACGGCGTCCAGGATCCGCTGGTGCCGGTCGAGGGCGGCCGCGACACGGCGGACAACGTGCCCGGCGCGATCCTCGTGGAGATCGACGGCATGGGCCACAACATCCCGCCGCAGATCTTCGACCGGGTCATCGACGCGATCGAGCAGGTGACGAAGCCCGCGACCGCCCCCGCCTGAGGCAGCCGGCGCCCCTTCATCTTTCCCGAAACACGCCCACCGGAGGCACCATCGACGCCGGAGGGGTCGATCCCCGGCGCGACGGCGACAGCCGGCGCAAACGGACACCTCCGGCGGGAGTAGTCTCGGCGGGAAAACGAAGCGGCCCGTCAGCCCTTCGGCGTCATCTTCCGGATAAGCCCTTCCTGCGCCACGTTCGCCACCAGCCGTCCGTCGGCGGTGAAGATCCGGCCGCGCGTGAAGCCGCGCGCGCCGCCGGCCCAGGGGCTGTCCATGTCGTAGAGCAGCCATTCGTCCATCCGGAACGCCCCGTGCATCCAGAGCGCATGATCCAGCGACGCCACCATCATGTCGCGCCGCCCGAACCCGACGCCGGCCCGCGTCAGCGACGCGCCCAGAAGCCCCATGTCCGACGTGTACGCCAGCCCCGCCCGGTGCATCAGCGGGTCGTCCCCCATCTCGTGCCGCGCCCGCATCCAGGCGGCCTGCCGCATCAGCGGGCCGGTGTCGGCGAAGGGCGGGCGGATCTCGCAGGGGCGAACCTCGATCGGCCGGGGCTTCTTCAGGAACTTCGCGTAGCCCGGCTCCACCTCGTCCGCGTATTTCTCGGCCAGCTGCTGTTCGTTCAGCAGCTCCTCCGGCCCCGGCACATCCGGCATCTCGTCCGCATGCTCGAACCCCGGCTCCTCGATCTGGAAGGAACAGGCCATGTTCAGGATCGGATTGCCGCTCTGGATCGCCACGATCCGGCGGGTGTTGAAGCTGCCCCCGTCGCGGTCGCGCTCGATCCGGTAGAGCACGGGCTTCGTCGCGTCCCCCGGCCGCATGAAGTAGGCGTGCAGCGAATGCGCCGTGCGGTCCGGATCCACCGTCCGCGTCGCCGCCATCAGCGCCTGCGCGATCACCTGCCCGCCGAAGCTGCGCCCCCGCCCCTCGGGCGTGGCGATGCCGAGGAAGAAATTGTCCTCCACCCGCTCGACGTCGAGGATCGGGGTGAGGTGGTCCTCTCCCTTCGGGGCACGGGTGTCGTCGCTGGCCATATGCTCTCCATCCTGCGGCGCCGGGCGGCCCGGCCGATTGCCTCGTGTCGTCCGACAAGACCCGCCCGATTGCAAGGGGTTTCCCGCGCCCGCCGATCCGCTCCCGAAACCTGCCGCCTGTCTATTGACCGCTCGGTAGAATTCCCCGACCTTCGCCGCGACAGGGAGGACCGGAACCATGACAGACATCCTCGATCTCGGCGGACGCCCCGCGATGATCACCGGCGCGGGCCAGGGCGTGGGGCGGCAGATCGCGCTGCACCTGGCGGCCCACGGCTGCCCCGGCGTGGTGGTGAACGACTACCACCTCGACCGCGCCGAGGCGGTGGCCGAGGAGGTCCGCGCGCTCGGCGCGCAGGCCCTGCCCGTGCAGGCCGACGTGACGGATCTGGAGGCGGTGAAGGAGATGAACGCGAAGGCGGCCGAGGCTTTCGGCCCCATGGGCGTCCTCGTCAACAACGCCGGCAACATCGGCGCGACCCCCACCGACAGGGCGCGCGAGCCTTTCTGGACCACCGGCCCCGAGGACTGGAACAGCTTCATCGGCGTGAACTTCTACGGCGTCATCAATGCCACATCCGCCGTCATCCCGGGCATGATCGAGCGTCAGGCGCCGGGCCGGATCATCACCATCATCTCGGAGGCCGCGCATTTCGGCGACTCGGGGCTCGAGATCTACGCCGGCGCCAAGGCCGGCGCGGCGGGCTTCATGCGCGGCTGCGCCCGGACGCTGGGCCGCCACGGGATCACCGCGAACTGCATCGCCATCGCCTTCACCGCGACGCCCGACGTGAAGAAGCGCTACGAAGCCGACCCCGAGCGGCTGAAGAAGATGATGCAGCGCTACATCGTCCGCCGCCCGGGCGAGCCGGAGGACATTGCCAACATGGCGCTCTTCCTCGCCTCGAACGCCAGCGAATGGATCACCGGCCAGACCTATTCGGTCAACGGCGGCTTTCACCTCGGGATCTGAGACATGGACGGTCGCCCCCTGCCCGCCTCGCGCCTGCCCGAGTCGATCGCCGCGCGCCTGACCCTGCCGCTGATCGCCGCGCCGATGCTGCGGGTCTCCGGCACGGAGCTCGTGACCGCCTGCTGCAACGCGGGCGTCATCGGCTCCTTCCCCACGGTGAACGCCCGCACGACCGAGCAGCTGTCGGAGTGGGTGCAGACCATCCGGGCCGGGCTGGCCCCCGGCGCCGCGCCCTGGGCCGCGAACCTCATCATGCGCAATCCGCGCGTGATGGAGGACGCGAGGATCATCGCCGATGCGGGCGTCGAGATGGTCATCACCGCCGTCGGATCGCCGGTGCCGGTGATGCCGATGCTGCGCGAGGCCGGCACCCTGGTGCTGGCCGACATCGCCACGCTGCATCACGCGCGCCGCGCGGTCGAGGCGGGGGTCGACGGCCTCGTCCTGCTCTCGGCCGGGGCCGGCGGGCAGACCGGCTGGGCCAACCCCTTCGCCTTCGTCCGCGCCGTGCGGTCCTTCTTCGACGGCCCCGTCGTGCTTTCCGGCGGCCTCTCGGACGGGGTGGCGCTGAAGGCCGCCCGCGTGTTGGGCGCCGATCTCGGCTACATGGGCACCAACTTCATTGCCGCCGCCGAAAGCATGGCCGACCCGCGCTACAAGCGGATGCTGGCGGAGACCTCGCTGGACGACGTGGTGACGACGCGCACCTTCACCGGCCTGCCCGCCAACTTCCTGCGTCCCGCGATCGAGGCGGCGGGCCTGACCCTCGCCGATCTCGACGAGACGATGACCCCCGCCCGCGCCAACGAACGCTTCGGCGCCGGCGGCATCGAGCGGCCGAAGCGCTGGAAGGACATCTGGGCCGCCGGTCACTCCGTCTCGGGCGTCACGGCAGAACGTTCCGTGGTCGAGATCGTCGCCGCCATGAAGGCCGACTACGACCGGGCTTGAACCAGGGGCCCGGGTTCCCCCTTCCTCTGGCTGGAAATATCCCCGCCGGAGGCACCATCGCCGTCCGGGGGGTCGATCCCCCCGGACGGCGATGCCCCGCGCGACGGCAAGGCCGGCGCAAACGGAAATGGCCACCCTTGCGGGCGGCCATGCCTCCGGCAGGAGTATTTTCCGCAAGAAAACGAGGGGCTCAGTTCTCCAGCGGATGATGGCAGGCCACCAGATGGCCCGGCGCGATCTCGCGCTCTTCCGGCACGACCTTCGCGCAGAGATCGGTCGCCCGGGGGCACCGGGTGCGGAAGCGGCAGCCGGAGGGCGGATTGACCGGCGAGGGCAACTCGCCCGGCACCATGTCGATCTTGTCGGGCACCGCGTCCGGATCGGGATGCGGCACCGCCGACAGCAGCGTGCGGGTGTAGGGATGCACCGACCTGGCATAGATCGTCTCGGCCGACGCCAGCTCGCACAGCTTGCCGAGATACATCACCGCCACCCGGTCCGACACGTGCTTCACCACCGCCAGATCGTGGCTGATGAAGAGCATGGTCAGGCCGAATTCCTTCTTCAGCTTCTCCAGCAGGTTCAGCACCTGCGCCTGGACCGAGACGTCCAGAGCCGAGACCGCCTCGTCGCAGACCAGCAGCTCCGGCTTCAGGATCAGCGCCCGCGCGATCGAGATCCGCTGGCACTGCCCGCCCGAGAATTCGTGCGCGCGGCGGTCCATCGCCTGTTCGGGGTTGATGCCGACGAGGTCCAGCATCTCGGCCACCCGCGCGTCGCGCTCGGCCCGGTTGCCGATGCGGGCGATCTCCAGCGGGGCCGAGACGATCTCGCGCACCGTCTGGCGCGGGTTGAGCGAGGCGATCGGGTCCTGGAAGATCATCTGGAACTGCCGCCGCGCCTCCTGCAGGGCGCTGCCGCGCAGCCCCGTCAGCTCCTTGCCGTCGAGCTTCACCGACCCTGAGGTGGGCCGGGGCAGCTGCATCACCGCGCGCGCGGCAGATGACTTGCCGCAGCCCGACTCGCCCACGAGGCCCAGCGTCTCGCCCCGCCGGACATGGGCGGTGAAGTTCGTCACGGCGTGGACCTTGCGGCCCCGGCCCAGCGGGTACTCCACGGTCAGGTCGTCGATGGCGAGGAAGGTCTCGCCCGCGACCTTCCTGCCGACGGGTTCTTTCACCGGTGCGTTCATGCGGCGACCTCCTCGCCCAGGGGTTTGATGCAGGCCCACTGGTGATGACCGGGGCCTTCCAGCGGCGGCACCTGCTCGCGGCAGGCGGCCTCGGCGAAACGGCAGCGGGGCGCGAAGGGGCAGCCCGGCGGCGGGTTGATCAGATCGGGCGGGCGCCCCTCGATCGCGTCCAGCTTGCGGTGCGGCGGGTCCGTCACCCGCGGGATCGAGCTGAGCAGCGCCGCCGTGTAGGGCATCCGCGTGTTGCGGAAGAGATCCCGCACCGGCGCCTTTTCCACGATCCGCCCGGCATACATCACCGCCACGTCGTCGCATTGCCCGGCCACCACGCCCATGTCGTGGGTGATCAGGATCATCGCCATGTTGCGCTCGCGCACCATGCGCTTCAGCAGGTCGAGGATCTCGGCCTGTACCGTCACGTCCAGCGCGGTCGTCGGCTCGTCCGCGATCAGCAGGTCGGGCTCGCAGGCGATGGCGATGGCGATGGCGACGCGCTGGCGCATGCCGCCCGACAGCTGGTGCGGATACTGGTCGACCCGCACGTCGGGCTGCGGCAGGCCGACGGCCTTCAGCAGCTCCACCGCCTTCGCCCGCGCCTGGCGCTTCGGCATCTTCAGGTGGAACATCAGCACTTCCATGATCTGCTTGCCGATGGTCATGGTCGGGTTGAGCGCCGTCATCGGATCCTGGAAGACGATGGCCATTTCCGGCCCCCGCATCCGGCGCAGCTCGCCCTCCGACATCGTCATCAGATCCTTGCCGTTCAGCACCACGCGGCTGCCCTTGCCGGTATGCGCCGTCGAGGGCAGCAGCCGCATGATCGAACGCGACAGCACCGACTTGCCGGAGCCGCTCTCGCCCACGATCCCGAGGGTCTTGCCCCGTTCCAGCGTGAAGCTGACCCCGTCCACCGCCTGAAGCGAGCCGCGCGCCGTGGCGAAGGCGGTCCGCTGGTTCTGCACGTCGAGAATGATCTCTCCCATCGTGTCCTCCCTCAGATCGCGCCTTCGCGGACATCCGCGAGGCGGCGGCGGATGGCATCACCCACCAGGTTGAAGCTCAGCACCGTCAGGAACATGACGACGGTCGGATACATCGAGATATGCGGGCTCATGGCCAGGTGTTCGCGGCCTTCCGCGATGATCCCGCCCCAGGACGGCGTCGGCGCCTTGACCGAGAGCCCCAGGAACGACAGCGCCCCCTCGATCACGATGGCGATCGGGATGTCGATCAGCACGAAGGCGATCAGCGGCCAGATGACGTTGGGCAGGATCTCCTTCCACAGGATGCGCAGGTCCGAGGCGCCGGATGCCCGCGCGGCCAGCACGAATTCGCGCCCCGCGTAGTTGAGCGTCGCCGCCCGGGTGATCCGCGCCGCCGTCGGGATGAAGAGAAGCCCCAGCGAGAAGCAGACCATGAAGAGCGACCCGCCGAAGATCACCGAAAAGAGCAGCAGGATCACGAGGCCCGGGATCGCCAGCCAGGTGTCGATGGCGATGCCGATGACCTCGTCCGCCCAGCCCCGGTAGTAGCCGGCGATCAGGCCCAGGATCAGGCCCAGTCCGACCCCGATGAAGGGCGCGGCAAAGCCCACGGTCAGAGAAACGCGCGCGCCCCAGATGATGCGGCTGAGCAGGTCGCGGCCCAGCACGTCGGTGCCCAGCGGGTGGCCCTCGACCGGCGGGGACTGGAGGTAGGCCCAGTCGATCTCGTCCGCCGGCGGCAGGCCCCAGAACGGCGCGCCGATGGCGGCGATCGCGACGATCACCAGCCAGACCATCGGGATCCAGAACCACATGCCGAACCTGTTCCGCTTGCGGAACCTGGCGATGGCGGCGGCGTGTTCGTCCTGGCGCGAGACGTCGGGCTGGTTCGCCCGGGCCGTCGCGGCGGGGGATTGCGAGAGATCAGCCATGGGCGCCTCCGGTGCGTACGCGCGGGTCGAGCCAGGCGTAGGCGATGTCGACAAGGAAGTTGGCCGTCACGAAGGCAAGCGCGAAGAAGGTCACGCAGCCCTGGATGACGATGAAGTCGCGGGTGTAGACGGCGTGGATCAGCAGCCGGCCCACGCCGGGAATGCCGAAGATCTGCTCGATGATGATCGTGCCGCCCAGCAGGCGCGCGACCTGAAGGCCCAGCAGGGTGATCATCGAGAAGGACGAGGGCCGCAGCGCGTGCACCAGCAGGATGCGGAAGTTCGACATCCCCTTGGCGCGGGCCAGCGCGATGTAGTTCTCCTGAAGCACCGCGATCATCTCGGCCCGGAGCGTCCGCATGAGGACTGTCCATTCGACCAGCGCGAGGCTGAGCGCGGGCAGGATCATCGGCCGCAGGTTCTCCCACAGGCCCGCCGAAAGCGGCTCGTACCCCGTGGCGGGCAGCCAGCCGAGGTGCAGAGAGAAGAAGTAGATCAGCAGGATCGCCGTCATGAAGGACGGCATCGACACGCTGGCGAAGGCGATGGAGCCGACCCACCGGTCCGCCCGTCCGTTCGGCCGGAAGGCCGAGATCATGCCGGCGGGGATCGCCATCAGCAGCGCCAGGATCTGCGCCAGCAGCATCAGCTCGAACGAGACCGGGAAGCGGTCGGTGATCGCCTCCCACACGTCCTCGTCGGAAATGAAGGACCGGCCCCAGTCGCCGGTGAAGATGCCGCCCACCCATTCGGCGTAGCGGATCAGGACCGGGCGGTTCAGGCCCATCTCCTCGCGGATTTCCTGCACCTCCTCCTCGGACGAATCCATGCCCGCCATCTCGTAGGCGACGTCGCCCGGCAGGATGTTGACCAGCAGGAACGTGGCGAATGTCACCGCGATCAGCACGATGATCAGCCGCTGGAACCTTCGGATGAGGTATTGCATCGCGTCTCCCCCGGGGCGATTTGGTCAGATGGTCGCCGGCGGGCCTCCCCGCCCGCCGGCGCCGATGGTCTTATCCGTCGATCCAGGCGCGGGTCACGTCGACCGCTCCGCCATGGGGTTCGGGGATGTTCTTCACGTTCTTGCGGGTGAAGGCGTAGTAGCGCCCGCCGCCGCGATAGAGAATGCGCGCCCGATCGTTCATCCGAGCGACCATCTGGCACTGCAGATCCATCCGCTCCTCGTACGAGGTGGCGGTCCGCATCTCGTCGCCGAGCCGCGTCAGTTCCTCGTCGTCGAAGCCGGTCAGGTTGTAGGACGAGTTCGGCCGCGTGTAGCTGTAGAGCTGCGGGCCGATGTCCGGCGCGTCGCCGATCCGCCAGCCGGTCAGGTCGAAATCGCCCTGGTAGGTGCGCTTCACCAGCGTGGTCTGGTCGACCGGCTGAAGCTCCAGCTCGATCCCGGCGGCGCGGGCCGTCTGCTGGTAGATCTCGCCCAGTTCACGGCCGCGCGGCGTGGTGGTGTGGATCATCACCAGCCTGATCGGCTCCTGGTCGCCGGTCTCCTCGCGATAGGCCTCGATGTACTCCTTGGCCTTGGCGATGTCGAAGTCGCGGTAGTTGACGTCGCCGCATTCGACATTGCCGCCCAGCGGATGCTCGATGTTGGGCCGCGTGTCCTGCCACGAGATCTTCGTCACGGCCGCCTGGTTCCAGGCATGGGCGACGGCGAAGCGCAGGTTGTCGTTGGCAAGCTGCTTGCCCTCTTTCCCGTTCAGGTTGATCGTCGCGCCCCCTGCCCCTTCGGACACCAGCGTCACCAGTTCGGGATCGTCCTGTGCCTGGATGATGGTCGGGCCGCGGTCGGACCAGATCACGTCGACCTCACCCGACTGCAGCGAGGCGAAGCGGGTCTGGGTGTCGGGCAGGATGCGGAACTCGATCCGGTCGAGGTTGATCTCGTCCGCGTTCCAGTACTCCTCGTTCTTCTCCATGATCAGCCGGTCGCCGGAGCGCCATTCGACCAGCTTGAACGGGCCGGTGCCGATGGGATCGCGCTGCTGCTCGCCCGCCTCGACCTGCTCGGACGAGGGGATCATGGCGACGTACTGCGTCGCCGAAAGCCATGGCAGAAGCGCCGCCCAGGGATGCTTGAGGTGGAATTCGACGGTGTAGTCGTCGACAGCCTCCACCCGGTCCACGACCGAGATGTAGTTGCGCGAGCGCGACTTGTTCTCGGGGTCGAGAATGCGGTTGAAATGGTGTGCCACGTCCTCGGACGTGAAGTCGCTGCCGTCGTGGAACTTGACACCCTCGCGCAGCTTGAAGGTCCAGACGGTCTGGTCCTCGTTCGCGCTCCACTCGGTGGCCAGCAGCGGTTCCGGCTCTCCGGTGTTGTGGTTCCAGGAGATCAGCGGCTCTTCGATGGTCATCAGAACCGTCTGGTCCGTGGCGCCCGCGGCGCCGGATTCGACCGGATCGCCGCCCTCGAAATCCGTTTCAACCGCGACGCGCAGCGTGCCGCCCTTCTGCACTTCCGCGTCCTGCGCGATGGCCGGGGCGCTCAGCGCGATCCCCGTGGCCAGGCAAAGCCCGGCCGACGCCCCGCGCAGCAGTGCGCCGGGCAAGATGGTGGTGGTCCTCATGGATGCTCCTCCCTCTGGACTATGTGGCCCGCCCTCCCCGGCAGGCCTCCGCAGTCTAGAAGATGCGGCATACCATTCATACCCGTCACACCCCGAAATCTGCGTGATTGGCGCAGCGAACCACATACCTGGGCCTCGAATCGCGCCTCTGGATGGAAAGAGGGCTCCGGCAGCCATCGCCGCCGGAGCCCCGGGTGTCGACCGATCAGCCGTCGATCCAGGCGCGGGTCACGTCGACCACACCGCGGTAGGGGGCGGGAACGCCCTTCACGCGCGGGGTGGTGAAGGCGTAGTACTTGCCGCCGCCCACGTATTCGATCGAGCCGTCGTCGTTCATCATCTCGACCATCCTGCACTGCAGCTCGAGATATTCGTCCCGGTCGGTGGCGACGCGCATCTCGTCCGCCAGCTTGTCGAGTTCGGGATTGTTGAACCCGGTCAGGTTGTAGGACGAGCCGATCTTGGCATAGGCGTAGAGCTGCGGGCCCATGTCGGCGCCGTCCGCGATCCGCCAGCCGGTGATGTCGAAATCACCCTTGAAGGTGCGCGCCACCAGGGTCGACTGGTCGACCGGCTCCAGCACCACGTTCACACCGGCGGCCTTGGCGGTCTGCTGGTAGATCGTGCCCAGCTCGCGCCCGCGCGGCGTGGTGGTGTGGATCATGATGATGTCCGGCACCTTCTCCTGACCCGTTTCCTGCAGGTACTGCGCGATGAATTCCTTCGCCTTCTCGACGTCGAAGTGACGATAGTTCGCCTCGCCGCAATCCTTCACCGATCCCAGCGGATGGGTGACGAAGGGGCGCGTGCCCTTCCAGGTGATCTTGTTCGCCGCGTCCTGGTTCCAAAGATGCGCCATCGCCTTGCGCAGCGTCGCGTTCGACAGCGGCTCGCGCTTGGCATTCATCAGGTTGGTGGCCGCGCCCGCGCCCTCGACCGAGAGCGTGACGATGTTCTTGTTCTCCTGCGCCTCGATGATGGTCTGGCCGCGGTCGGACCAGATCACGTCGACCTCGCCCGACTGCAGCGAGGCATAGCGGGTCTGGGTATCGGGCAGGACGCGGTAGACGATCCGGTCGAGGTTGATCTCGTCCGCGTCGCGGTAGCCGTCCCAGCGTTCGACCACGATACGGTCGCCCGAGGCCCATTCCACGAACCTGAACGGTCCCGTGCCGACCGGTTCGCGGTTCTGCCTGTCCGCCGCGACATGTTCGCTGGGCGGGATCGGGCCGGACATCGACGTGGTCGAGAGATAGGGCAGCAGCGCGAGCCAGGGATGCTCCAGGTGGAATTCCACCGTCAGCGGATCGACCGGCACGACCTCCTTGATCGAGGCGATGAACGACCGCGAGGCGGATTTCTGTTCGGGGTCGAGGATGCGGTTGTAATGCGCCGCCACGTCCTCGCTGTCGAAGTCGGTGCCGTCGTGGAACTTGACGCCTTCGCGCAGCTTCAGCGTCCAGACGAGGTTGTCCTCGCTGACGCTCCACTCGGTCGCGAGCAGCGGCATCGGCTCGTTCGTCTCGGAGTTCCAGTTCAGCAGCGGCTCCATCATCGAACGCGCGACGGTCTCGCCGGTCTGGCCGTAGACGCCGCCCTTGACGGTGTCGAAGCCGCGCACGTCGGTCTCGATGGCGACGGTGAGGGTGCCGCCCTTCTTGACTTCCTGCGCCTGCGCGAGGGGCGCGAGCGAGATCATCGCGGCGGTGGCGGCCATGCCGAAGGCACGGCGGGTCAGTCCCTGGGGCAGACGTGACGTCCGCATGGTATATCCTCCCTGAAAGGTCTCCCGGGCCCGCTCTCCCGGCGGGTGGGCGGAGTGTGACGGCCTTTGCCCCGCATGTGAATACCCAATCTTCGAAGCGGCGGTAAATTCGCCGGCAGAAGAGGGCGGCGCCCGCCCCGCAGGCGGGCGAAGCATGCGCCGCAGGAAACGCCGCAGCATCGAGGCGTCATCCGCCTTCGCGGCGCAACACCCGTCGCTCATTCCGCCCTTCAGCGGGTTCGGAAAGCGCCGGGTCCGCGGCCTGATGCACTTGCTGCATCGCAGCGTGACCCGTCCGGGATCGCGGCACGCCAAGCGGCATACCCGACACTGGAAAACGGCAGGCAAGGCACGGCCTCGCGGAGGCTGAGGTCCACGTCAGGGCGTGACGATGGCGAATCCCCCGTCGGGCCGGTCGTGCAGGGCGATCCACCGCTCGATCGCGGTGCGGTCGCCCTCCGCCGTGGCGCCTTCGGCCAGTGCCGCGTCCAGATCCGAGTCGCCTGCCGCCAGCCGGTCCAGCCCGGCCTGAGAGATGGTCAGCGTCGCCGCCGCCGCGCCCGACCGTGCCCCGATCCGCGCGAACTCGGTCTGCCGCGCGACCGAGATCAGCACGTCGCGGCCGTCCAGCACCAGGTTCAGCACGATCTCCACCCCCCGCGCCCGATCCGGGTTCAGCTGCGCCGCCAGCGCGTCGAGGAAATCCACCGGCTCCATCATCGCGCCCAGATCGGTGTTGCGCCGCCGGGCCCGCAGCCGCGGGTCGACGCCCTGTTCGAGCTCCTGCGCGCCGGTGAGGTAGATGTTGCGCATGATGCCGCTCTCGTGGCGGAACCCCTGGTGCCGGTGGACCAGCGCCAGCAGCGCCCTCGCCTGCTCCGCCACCTCCGCGCCGTTCTCGCCCTCGGCCTCGCCCGAGAAGATCAGATGATCCAGCAGCGTCGCCGCCCATTGCAACCGGTCCGCCTCGACCGCCGCGCGGGCCTTGTCCAGCACCGCCGCCGCACCGCCCATGGCCTCGACCATGTGCGCGCCAAGCTCCTCGGGCGGCAGCGGCTCCAGATGCGCGGGCACCCCGTCGAAGAAGCCGAAATACCGCTGATAGACCGCGCGCAGGTTGAACGAGAGCGAACCGTAATAACCCCGCGCGTGGAACTTGGTCGCCAGCCAGTCGGGCTCTGCCACCATCCGCGCGATCTCGTTCGGGGTATGGCCAAGGTTCGCCAGCCGGATCGCCTGGTCGTGGGTGTACTTGTAGATGTCGCGCTGTTCGTGGAGGTAGGCCCGCAGCGCCTCGCGGCCGAAGACCGGCCAGTTGTGGACGTTGATCAGGTAGTCCGCCTCGCCCGCGAACATCTCGATCGCCCGGTCGATCGTCCGCGCCCAGAGCCGCCCGTCCCGCACCTCGGCCCCGCGCGGCGGGATCAGGTTGTGGAGGGTCTGGTTGCAGACCTCGGCCATGCAGAGCACCCGCAGATCGGGCATGAAGAAGGCGAATTCCGCCGGCGCCTCGGTGCCGCTGGCCATCAGGAAGCGGAAGTGGATGCCGTCGATCACCCGCTCCTCGCCGGTCTCGCGGATCGTGTCCGTGGGCCTGGCGAAGGTCTGGGTGCCGCGGGCCAGCGCCTTGCCGATGCCGCCGTCCACCGCGCCTTCCGGCCCGGTCGGCAGGAAGTTCCCGAACTGGTAGGTCGCGCGCCGCCGCATCGGTGTGCCGCCCATGACGCCTTCGGAGGCCACGCAGTCCAGGAATTCGTGCGGCACGACGATGGGCGGCGGGTTCGCGGCATCGGCGATGACTCCCTGCAGGCCGCCGTAATGGTCGGGGTGGGAATGGGTGACGAGGATCGCCGAGACGGGCCGCGGGCCGAGCGTGTCGTTGGCCAGCTTCAGCACGGCGGCCGAGGTTTCGGCGACGGTCAGCGGGTCGACCACGATCCAGCCTGTCTCGCCCGCGATCAGGGTCATGTTGGCGTAGTCGCAGGCGCGGGCCTGATACACCCCCTCGCGCACCTCGAAGAGACCCGAGATCGCGTTCAGCCGCGCCATCCGCCACAGCGACGGGTTGACGGTGGGCGGGCACGGCGCGTCGAGGAAATCCCAGTTGTGGATGTTCCAGGCGGTGGAGCCGTTGCGCGTCTCGATCCGCCCGTCGGGCAGAGCGGCGAGAAAGCCGCGCCGGGCGGCCTCTTCATCGGCTGGGTCGCCGATCGGCAGACGCTCCGCCACGGCGGAGGTGTGACGTGCGGTCGCCTCGCCGAGGCGCGTTTCGAGTGTCCGGTCCATCCTGCCCTCCCCTGCAGTCGCCGCCCCGGGGCGGCACGGCGAGCATGGCAGCGAAAGATCGGCGGCGAAAGCCTGCGGATTAAGGACCGAATGTGCGGGAGGGTCGATGACCCCGGATGCCTGCCCGGAAGGGGAAGGATGGTGCGGTCGAGAAGACTCGAACTTCCACGGGTGTTACCCCACAGCGACCTCAACGCTGCGCGTCTACCAATTCCGCCACGACCGCACGTGACCGGGATGTCCGGGGGCGTATAGCGGCAGGTCCGCCGGTTGTGAAGGGGCAATCTGCGGCACGGTTTCCGCGGCCCGCGCGGCCGGCCGGAACGCATTTCCCCGCGCCGGATCGCCGCGCAAAGGCGACCGCGGCGACGGCTGGAGCGGACGGGTGACAGCGCCTATATCTGCCCGCATGGAATCGCTTCTCGATCAGGCCGCCCGGCTCTCGCCGCCGGAGGACGCGCCGCCGGGCGGGCCGGAATGGCGGGTCAGCCCCGGCCTCGTCCCCTACCCCGAGGCCGTCGCGGCGATGGAGGCGCGCGCCGCCGCCATCGCCGAAGGCCGCGCGCCCGAGGTGATCTGGCTGCTGGAGCATCCGCCTCTCTACACCGCCGGCACCTCGGCGAGGCCAGCCGACCTGACGCAGCCGGACCGCTTTCCGGTGTTCGAATCCAGGCGCGGCGGGCAGTACACCTATCACGGGCCGGGCCAGCGGGTGATCTACGCGATGCTGGACGTCGGCGCGCGCGGCCGCGACGTCCGCTGCTTCGTGCGGCAGCTGGAGGCCTGGGTGATCGCCACGCTGGCCGAGTTCAACGTCCGGGGAGAGATCCGCGACGGCCGGGTCGGGGTCTGGGTCGCGCGGCCCGACAAGCCCCCCCTGCCCGACGGCACCCCGCGCGAGGACAAGATCGCCGCCATCGGGATCCGTCTGCGGAAATGGGTCAGCTTCCACGGCATCTCGATCAACGTGGATCCGGATCTGGACCATTTCGGCGGGATCGTCCCCTGCGGCATCCGCGATCAGGGGGTGACGAGCCTCGTGGACCTGGGCCTGCCGGTGAGCATGACGGATCTGGACACCGCCCTGATGCGCGCCTTCGCAGGGGCCTTCGGCGCGGACGGCCCTGTCTGCGCCCGCACGACGGCCTGAGGCGGCCCGCGTCACGCGCGCTACGATTGGTCGCGTTGGCAGGCGGCAGGCGCCGCGACAGAACGGGCGCGGATGCACCATCGTTCAAGCCAGACGAGACCACATCATGCCAGACACCCGCATCGCCACCCGCACCACCCTTTCATTCCGTCCCCGGCGCACGCTGTGCCTTGCCGGCGCGGCGGTTCTGGCCGGGCTGCCGGCGCTGGCCGATCCCGATCCCGCCGTGGGAGAGCGGGAGTTCGGCAAGTGCAGATCCTGCCATTCGGTCGAGGGGCCGGAGGGCGTGATCGTCAAGGGCGGTCGGACGGGGCCGAACCTCTACGGCGTGGTGGGGCGGCAGGCCGGCACCGCCGAGGATTTCCGCTACGGCGACGATCTCGTCGCGGCGGGCGAGAAGGGCCTTGTCTGGGACTCCGCACAGCTTGCCGAATACCTGCAGGATCCGAAAGCGTTCCTGACCGGCTATCTGGACGATCGCGGCGCGAAATCGCGCATGGCCTTCAGGATGCGGAAGAACGCCGAGGATGTGGCGGCATGGCTTGCCCAGCCCGAGCAGGGCGCGGCGCAGTAGGACGCGGCGGCGCGCGGCAGGCACGAGCCTGCCCCGCCGGTCATCCGGTCACTCGATCAGCCGCAGCATGGCGGATTCCGCCCGGCTCAGCCCCTTGCGGGGCACTGGCGGCAGGCGCGTCGCGGCCTCCGATCCGGCCAGGTCCATGATCTTCGGATGGATGTAGGACGACCGCGCCACCGTGGGCGTGTTGGCCAGCCGCTCGGCCGCGGCCTTCGCCAGGGCGGTCGGGCTCGAATCGGGCGCTCTCAGGTGCAGCTCGAATGCGGCGAGGCTGCCGGCCCAGGTGCGGAAGGTCTTGGCGGTGAACCGTCCCTCGCCGTCCGAGGCCTTGCGCCCGCCGACATCGGCCAGCCAGGCGTTGAGCGAGGAGGAACCGACGCGGCGCACGACGCCGTTCTCGTCCTCCCAGGTGAAGAGCGTGGCGCCCGGCAGATCGCGCGCCGCCTGCAGCGCCCGCATCAGCCGGCGCGAGCGGATCACGCGGCGTTCCTTCCGGCCACCCTTGCCGGTCCAGGCTAGCCGGATCGCGCCGTCCACGAGGCGCAGGTGCCGCCGCCGCAGCGTCGTCGCGCCATAGGTGCCGTTCTCGGCGGCGTAGGCGTCCGATCCGACCCGGATCGCCGTCTCGTCGATCAGCAGCAGCGCGGCGGCATGGGCGAAGGCCTCGTCGCCCGGCGACTTGCGCAGATCGCGGGCGATGGCGCGGCGGATGCCGGGCAGCGCCGCGCCGAAGGCGGCGAGGCTGTCGTACTTCACCTCGGCACGCGCGGCGGACCAGTCGGGGTGATAGCGATACTGCTTGCGCGCCCGGCCGTCCACGCCGGTGGCCCAGAGATGGCCGTTGGCGCGCGGCGTCATCCACACACGCTCCCACGCAGGGGGCACGGCCATCGCCTCCAGCCGCGCCCGCTCGGCGCCGCGTTCGACGCGGGTGCCGTCGGCGGCGACGTAGGTGAAGCCGCGTCCGCAGCGCATGCGGGCGATGCCGGGACGACTGTCGGGATAGAAGACGATGCCCATGTCAGGCCTTCCGCACCTCGGATTCCAGCTTCAGGACCTTCTTGCCGTCATCCGTCTCGATCACCAGTGCGGCGTTGCCGCTCTCGCCGTTGCGGGTGATGGTCGAGCCCTCGATCTTGCGCTGGACCCGGCGCTCGTGCCGTTCGACGATCTTGCCTTCTCCGGTGCCCTGGCCCCAGTCCCATTCGACTTTCGTGCCGACCTGCATGGTATTCCTCCGCTGTGCCTGACGAGAACCGCCGGAGCCCCGCCCCGGTTCCGGTCGCGCCGGTCACGCCATCGCGCGGTCCGGCCGTCGCGGCGCGGGCCTCGCGGTCCGGGCGTCGCATCACGACCATCGCGTCGCGGCCATCGCGATCCTGTCACGGCTTTCCGCCCTTCCGATCAAGCGCGGCGCGATCAGGCGGGGCATCGCCGGACTCACCCTCAAGTCCTCGCCCGCTGCCGGGCCGCGTCCCCGGGCCTTGCCCGCCGGTCCGGCCTGTCCTAGAAGGCTTCCGGCCCGCCCGAGGGTCCTGCCGGAAAGGGAACGCCATGCTGGATCTCGCCTACGAGACACCGAAACCCAGGGTCATCGCCGGAGCGAAGCACGACTGGGAACTGGTGATCGGGATGGAGGTCCACGCCCAGGTCGCCTCGAAGGCCAAGCTTTTCTCGGGCGCCTCCACCGAATTCGGGGCCGAGCCGAACTCCAACGTCGCCTTCGTGGACGCGGCGATGCCCGGCATGCTTCCCGTCATCAACGAGTTCTGCGTGGCCCAGGCGGTGCGCACCGGACTGGGGCTGAAGGCGGCGATCAACCTGACCTCGGCCTTCGACCGCAAGAACTACTTCTACCCCGACCTGCCCCAGGGCTATCAGATCAGCCAGCTCTACCACCCCATCGTCGGAGAGGGCGAGATCCTCGTGGACATGGGCCCCGGCGTGGCGCGTCTGGTGCGGATCGAGCGGATCCACCTGGAACAGGACGCGGGCAAGTCGATCCACGACATGGATCCGGCCATGTCCTTCGTCGACTTCAACCGCACCGGCGTCGCGCTGATGGAGATCGTCAGCCGCCCCGACATCCGCGGGCCCGAGGAAGCGGCGGCCTACATCGCCAAGCTGCGCCAGATCCTGCGCTACCTCGGCACCTGCGACGGCAACATGCAGAACGGCAACCTGCGGGCGGACGTCAACGTCTCGGTCTGCCTGCCGGGGCAGTACGAGAAATATCAGGCGACGCAGGATTTCTCGCACCTGGGCACGCGGTGCGAGATCAAGAACATGAACTCCATGCGGTTCATCCAGCAGGCCATCGAACACGAGGCGAAGCGCCAGATCGCCATCCTGGAGGCGGGCGGCGAGATCGTGCAGGAAACGCGGCTCTACGACCCCGACCGGGGCGAGACCCGCTCCATGCGGTCGAAGGAAGAGGCGCACGACTACCGCTACTTCCCCGACCCCGACCTGCTGCCGCTGGAGATCGAGCAGGCCTGGGTGGACGACATCGCCGCCGCCCTGCCGGAACTGCCGGACGAGAAGAAGGCACGCTTCGTGAAGGACTTCGGCCTCAGCGAATACGACGCGGGCGTTCTGACCGCCGAACACGAGAGCGCCGCCTGGTTCGAGCGGGTGGCCGAGGGGCGCGACGGCAAGATGGCCGCGAACTGGGTCATCAACGAACTGTTCGGCCGGCTGAAGAAGGACGATCTGGAGATCACGGAAAGCCCGCTCGGCCCCGACCGGCTGGGCCAGATCATCGACCTGATCGCGAAGGGCGACATCAGCGGCAAGATCGCCAAGGACGTGTTCGAGATCGCCTATACCTCGGGCCGCGAGCCGGCCGAGATCGTCGAGACCGAGGGTCTGAAACAGGTCACCGACACCGGCGCGATCGAGGCCGCGGTGGACGAGGTCATCGCCGCCAACCCGGCGCAGGTCGAGAAGGCGAAGCAGAACCCCAAGCTGGCGGGCTGGTTCGTGGGCCAGGTGATGAAGGCCACCGGCGGCAAGGCCAACCCGGCGGCGGTGAACCAGATGGTGACGGAGAAGCTGGGCCTCTGACGTCGGGACGAGGGGTGGGCAGAATGCCCACCCTGCATGCGCACGATGGCACCACCCGTCATCCTCGGGCCCGACCCGAGGATCTCCACGGTCCTGGATCCTCGTGTCGGGCCCGCGGATGACACTGCGAGTCGGGCCCCGGGATGACGCTGCAACTCATGCCCGAGGATGACGCTCCAACGCACCAACGCCGGCCGCCCCGCGCACCGCCCCGCCATCCCCGCCCACATCCCCGATTTCCCCGCCGCCTGCCCTTGTCCTCCCCGCCGCGGCCCGGCAGTCTCCCCGCCAGCGGCAACGGAGGACGACATGCCACTCGGGATCAAGGACATGATGGCGCGCGCCGAGGCGAAGGTGGGCTCGGTCGAGCCGGAGGAGCGGGCGGGCCTGACCGAGGCGCCCGACACGGTCCTCGTCGACATCCGCGACCCGCGCGAGCTGGAACGCGACGGCATGATCCCCGGCGCCCGCCACGCGCCGCGCGGGATGCTGGAGTTCTGGATCGACCCCGACAGCCCCTACCACAAGGCCTGGTTCGCCGAGGACCGCACCTTCGTCTTCTACTGCGCCTCCGGCTGGCGGTCGCTGCTGGCCGCCGAGGTCGCGCAGGACATGGGGCTGAAGGCGAAGAGCCTGCGCGGCGGCTTCGGCGACTGGAAGAAGGCCGGCCTGCCGGTGGCCGAGCGCAAGGCGAAGGAATGACGGACCGGACGACGCGGCAGTCGGCGCAACAGACAGCCCCGCAGACGCACCGACAGACGGCCGAGCTGCGCGGGCTCGACCACCTGCGCCCGGTGCTGAACGGCGAGATGGTGAACGGCCGGTTCCTCAGCGACCCCATCGAGGTCCGCCCGGAGTGGGAGGATTTCAACGGCCATCTCAACATGGCCTTCTACGGCGTGCTCTTCGACTGGGGCGGCAACCACGGCTTCCGCGCCATCGGCCTCGGGAACGAGCATCGGCAGGCCACCGGCTGCACCTCCTTCACCGGCGATTTCCGCATCCGCTACATCCGCGAGATCAGGGCGGGGGAACGGGTCCGCTGTTCGTTCCTGCTGGTCGGCGTGGGGCCGAAGACCTTCCACTTCGCGCAGGAGCTGATCCACGCCGAGGAAGGCTGGCTTTCGGCCACCGCCGAGACGCTGAACCTGCATGTCGACATGGCGACCCGCCGCGTCGTGCCGCACCCGCCGCACATCCAGCAGCGGCTGGAATCGATGCTGGCGGACCATGCGAAACTGCCCCGCCCGGACTGGATCGGGGCACCACTGGGAGTGAGAACGTGAAGGACAGCGACAAGGACGGCGCGGACGAATATCAGGTCGTCCTGCCCGAATGGATCGATCACAACGGCCACATGAACATGGGCTTCTACGGCGTCCTGTTCGACCGCGGCTCGTCCCGGTTCTGGCGCCGGATCGGCTTCGGCCAGGGCTATCGCGACCGGACCAACTTCACCACCTTCGCGGGCGAGTTCCGGGTGCGCTACCTGCGCGAGCTGAAGGAGGGGGATCGCGTCCGCACCACCTTCCGGATCGTGGACGTGGGGCCGAAATCGTTCCACTACTTCCAGGAGCTGGTGCACGAGGACGGCTGGATCGCGGCGATCTCGGAACATCTGAGCCTGCACATCGACCGCTCCGGCCCGAAGGTCTGCCCCTATCCCGACGAGGTCCGCGCGAAGCTGGAGGCGATGCGGGACGAACAGGCGGGCGAGCCGCTGCCCGACTGGGTCGGCACCGCCATGAGGGTGCGGAAATGAGCGAACCGGCCGGCGGCATCCGCTCGTCCGAGATGGGGATCCGGCCCGAATGGGTGGATCACAACGGGCATCTGAACATGGCCTATTACCACGTCCTGCTGGATCACGGCGTGGACGAGGCGCAGATCGGCTTCGGCCTTGGCGTCGAGTATTCGCGGACGAGCGGGTTCACGACCTTCTCGGCCGAATACCGGGTGCGCTATGTTCGCGAACTGCCGCCGGACGCGCGGGTGTATTCCACCTTCCGGCTGCTGGACGTGGCGCCGAAGGCCTATCACTTCGCGCAGGAGCTGCGGCACGTTGACGGCTGGCTGTCGGCCACCGGCGAGGGTGTCAGCCTGCACATCGACCGGTCGGGGCCGAAGGTCTGTCCCTATCCCGCGGCGGTGCTGGAGAAGCTGGAGGCCACCCTGGCCGAGCACCGCAAGCTGCCGATGCCCGACTGGGTCGGGCTGCCGATGGGTCTGCGGAAGTAACGCCTCCACGCCGGCGCCGCGCCATGCGCGGGCCTGATCCGGGGGAGTTCCAGAGCGGCAGCACTGTTAATCTCGCCGGGCTGGACAACTTCCCGCCCCCGGCGATTGCCGTCATCCTCGGGCTTGACCCGAGGATGATCGGGTCAAGGCTCCCGGACGAGCGGCGAGAGATCCTCGGGTCAGGCCCGAGCATGACGCCGCGCAGCCCGGGGACAGTCCGAGGTTGACCGGCGATGAGACGGAACCGGACGGGAACCCGCACCCGGCAGCCGTCCCTGCACCGGCCCCCGGCAACCGTCCCTGCACCCGCCCGCCGAAGCCGGTTCCTCAGCCCCGCACCTCCGCCAGCACCGCGCCGATGGTCTTCGTCTTCTGCACCGTCTCCTCCCATTCCAGGGCGGGGTCCGAGCCTTCGACGATCCCGCCGCCGACGTGCAGGAAGATCCTCTCTCCCGCCACCCGGGCCGAGCGCAGGTTGACGTGCAGCGCCGTCACCCCGCCGATCGCCACGGGGCCGAGGTAGCCGGTGTAGAACCCCCGCGCCGCCCCCTCCTCGGCCAGGATGAACTCCCGCGCCTCGGGTTTCGGCAGCCCGCAGACCGCCGATGTCGGGTGCAGATGCGCCAGCAGCGCCGCCATCGCCTCGGGCGCCGCCGCGGGGGCCGAGAAATCCGACCGCAGGTGGCACAGGTTCGCGGCCCGGACCGTGGCGGCCGGCGTCTCGGTCACATCCGCGATGCCCGCCGCCGCGAAGGCCGCTCGGATGAAGCGCGAGACGACCTCCTGCTCCTCCACGATCTTCGCCGGCCAGGTCAGCTTGGCGATATCCACCCCCGGCCCGGGCCATTGGGTGCCCGCCAGCGCCATGGTCGACAGCCCCTCGGGCGAGGCGGTCAGCAGCACCTCGGGCGTGGCGGCGATCCAGGTGCCGGTGGCCGCCGAACTCGCCAGCGTGACGAAGGCGTGGGGATGGGCATGCGACAGCGCCTCGGCCAGCGCCAGCAGGTCGTGGCCGGGCTCCAGATCCCGCGGCTCGATCCGCGACAGCACGATCTTGTCCACCCGTCCCGTGCGGATCTTTTCGAGCGCACGGGTCACCAGCGCCTCGTAATCCGGGCGCGCGGTGGCGACGGGCGCGGGCAGATCGTCGGGCGGGGCCCGGAACGGCGCGGGCGCGCGGCCCGCCGCAACGGCGCGATGAAAGGCGGTCGACGGCGCGTCCATCAGCGCCGTTCCCTCGCGAAAGAGCATGGCGTCGGGCGTCAGGAGCACATCCGCCGGCATCAGGATCGCGCGGCTGCCATCCGGCGCAGCGAAGGGTGCCATGGCGAAGGCCGGCACGGGATCGGCGGCGAAGACCGGCCCCTCGGCCGGCGCCGCGTCCGACACCGCCAGGGTGAACCCCGCCGCCCGGGGCATCCGCCAGAGCGCGAAGGCATGACCCTCTGCGGCGGCCAGGGCCACCGCCCGGCGCTGCGGCAGGCTGAGATCGGTCATGGGCGCTTTCCTCCGGTCGCTGCTGCGGGCGCTGCTGCGGGCCAGGATGCCGCCTTTGCCACCGGAGTTCCAGAGCGGGACTGCGCGCGTCCGGCCGCCCGACACCGCCCCGCGCCGGCGGAGCGGTTTCCACTCCGCCGGAGCGGCCTGCGCCTCCACCTGCGCCCGCGGCCCGGCATCCGGACCGCCGCCACCCCCGGTCGCGGCCCGCATTTCCGGCGCGGAAGTCTTTCCTCCCTGCGGAAATTGCGTCAGTCTCCGGCCATTCCGGACAGGGACCGGAGCATCGCGCGCCCTGCGGGGCCCGGAGAAGAGCCCGCAGGGGCAGCAAGGACGCCCCCACGCGGGCGAGGGAGGACAGATGAGACATTCCATGACGCGCCGCGTCTGGCTGGCCGGGGTTTCCGCGCTGGTCGGGGCGGCCTCGATGCTGACGGCGCAGACCGTCGCCGCGCAGGACGCGATCACCGTCGGCGCGCTGCGCTTCACCAGCCACGGCGCGGGCTTCGTCGCCTACGAGAAGGGCTATTTCGAGGAAGAGGGACTGGACGTCACCTTCGAATTCTTCCAGGCGGCGCAGCCGATCGCGGTGGCCACCGCCTCCGGCGACGTGGATTTCGGCATCACCGGCGTCACCGGCGGGCTGATGAACCTGGCCGAGAAGGGTGCGCTGCGCATCGTCGGCGGCGTGCTGCACGAGAAGAAGGGCGTCGACGGCATGATGATCATGGCGTCGAACCAAGCGTACGACGCCGGGATGACCAGCGTCGACGACATCAAGGGCCATTCGGTGGCGATGACGCAGGTCGGGTCGACCTTCCACTACATGACCAACCTCATCGCGGACGCGAAGGGCTGGAGCATGGACGACATGAAGATGGTCCCGCTGCAGAAGGTCGGCTCGATGGTCGCGGCGCTGAAATCCGGCCAGACCGACGTGATGATCATGGTCCCGCACATCGCCAAGGCCCTGGTCGAGGCGGGCGCCGGGCACGAACTGGGCTGGCTGAACGAATATGCGGAATACCAGATCTCGACGATGATCACCTCGGTGGACAACATCGAGAACGACCGCGACATGGTCGAACGCTTCGTGCGCGCCTATTCGAAGGCCATCGCGGACATGAACCGCGTCTTCCTCGACCCGAACGCCGATCCGGCCGAGCTGGAGGAGATGACGCGGATGGTCGCGAAGTACGTCTCGCCCGACGAGGATTACGAGAAGGCGAAGGGCGCGATCCAGACCGGCGCGATGTATCTGAACGAGGGCATGGGCCTGAACCGGACCGACGTCGCCGCACAGATGAAGTGGTTCGTGGATCAGGGGCTGGTCGACAGCGACCTGACCGTCGATCAGCTGGTCGACGACAGCTTCGTCGAGACCTGGTGAGGCGTCCGGCCCGGTGTGCCGGGCCGCAGGAAAGGAACGGGAGCATGGATCTGCGCGTCGAGGGCCTGTCGCACCGCTATGACGATCTCGAGGTGCTGCGCGGCATCGATCTGACCATCCGCAGCGGCGAGATCGTCTGCGTGATCGGCCCCTCGGGCTGCGGGAAATCCACGCTTCTGCGGCTTCTCGGGGGGCTCGAACAGCCCTCCGAGGGGCAGGTGCTTCAGGTGGGGGAGCCTCCGGCGGGCTCTCTCAACCCGCTGACCTACGTGTTTCAGGATTTCGCCCTGCTGCCCTGGCGCAGCGTGGAGGGCAACGTCTCGCTGGTGCTGGAGGGCCACGGGCTGTCCGCCGCGGAACGCGAGGCGCGGATCGCCGACGTGCTGGCGCGAACGCGGCTGTCGGACTTCCGCCAGGCGGTGCCCAAGCAGCTGTCGGGCGGCATGAAGCAGCGCGTCGCCATCGCGCGGGCGCTGAGCGTGACGCCCGCCGTTCTGCTGATGGACGAGCCGCTGTCGGCGCTGGACAGCCAGACGCGCGAATTGCTGATGGACGACCTGATCGCGCTCTGGGAGCGGGAGCGCTTCACCTCCTGCTACATCACCCACAACCTTGCGGAGGCGGTGCGCCTCGGTCACCGCGTCGTGGTGCTGTCGCGCCGGCCCGGGGTGATCCGCGAGGTGGTGGAGATCGACATGCCCCTGGGCGAACGGGTGCTGGCGAACCCCGAGGTGGGCCGGGTCCAGCAGCGGCTGTGGGAGATGATGCGCGAGGAAGCGCAAACGGCGGACATGGAGCTGGCGGAATGAGGGGTGCCGGGCTTGACGCCCGGGCGTGCCGCCCGTGGCGCCGGCTCAGGGGGCTGTCTGCCCCCCTCTTGCTCCTGCGGAGCAATTCACCCCCCGAGGATATTCTGGGCCAGAGGAAGCAGGGGAACGCGCGCAGTGCGGAGCTGATGCCGCGCGGCCCGGAGGAGTGACGCATGGCTGATGTGACGGCGGGCGGCTCGGCCGCCCCGGGAGAGACGGCGCGGCCGGTCCGGTTTCGCGGCGGCGGGTTCCGCACGCGGCCGCGGCGGTTCATCGGGCCGCTCGTCTTCGCCGTGCTGCTGGTCCTGTGGGAGGCGGGATCGCGCGCCGGGGTGATCCCCGCACTGGTGCTGCCCGCACCGTCGGAGGCGTGGGAGGCCTTCGTGGACCTGTGGGATTCGGGCAACCTCTGGCGGCACCTTGCCGCCTCGCTGCAGCGGCTCGTGATCGGCTTCACCTGCGGGACGATCCTCGGCCTGATCGTCGGCACGCTGATCGGCCTTTCGTCCGTCGCGCGCGCCGGCATCGCGCCGCTCGTGTCCGCGATCTTCCCGATACCGAAGATCGCGCTGCTGCCGCTGTTCATCATCTGGTTCGGGATCGGCGAGGGATCGAAGGTCGCCACGATCCTTTTCGGCTGTTTCTTTCCCACGGTGATCGCCACCTGCGGCGGCATCGACAATGTGGATCGCGCGCTGATCCGGATGGGGCAATCCTTCGGCCTGTCCCGCACCGACATCATCCGCAAGATCATCCTGCCGGCCGCCCTGCCCGCGATCCTGTCGGGAATGCGCATTTCCGCCTCCATCTCCATCATCCTGCTGGTGGCCGCGGAAATGATCGGGGCGGAATACGGGATCGGCGCCTATGTCCTGCTGGCCGGCAATCTGATGTCGACCGATCAGCTGATCGCGGGCGTGGCGATGCTGTCGATCCTGGGGCTCTGCGTGAATTACCTGATCACCCGGGCCGAGAAGCATTTCCTGAGCTGGAGAAGCTGATGCGCCGCCCGCGGCGTTGCCGCCACGCCGAAGGCAGGGGGCGCACGATGCTGATGCAGTAAGGAAAGTGCCGGTATCGCGGGGCTCGTCGGCCCGACGGCTTCGTGCTGTCGGAGCAGGGCCCGGCTGCCCTGCCCCCGCGCAGAGATACGCAGGGGCGCCGGCGCGCGGCTGTCAGCGGATCTGGTAGTCGTCCAGGGACTTGCCGCTGGACAGCAGATCCTTGACCCAGCCCGGCTGGCGGCCGCGGCCGCTCCAGGTATTGGCGGGATTGGCGGGGTCGCGGTATTTCGGCGGATGCACCTTGCGGGACCGGGACGAGGCATTGCCCACCAGGTCGTTCAGCGAAAAACCCATTTCGGCGGCCTTCGCCTCGACCGCCTGCAGCGCCTTCTTCCGCTCGCGGTCCTGATAGGTCTTGATCGCATTGTCGACGTCCCGGCGAAGTTTCCGGAGTTCGTCGAGCGATTTGTCTTCCAGGTCGATACTCATCATCCAGACTCCAATCCTGTTCCCTACCCCCGACCCAGAGGGCGACGCGGTTATCCGTGCCGCGGGCAATACGCCATTGGAATGTATGTGGTGGCCATTCTTGTCAAGCACCTGTCGGGGAACAATACGCCCGGCGGTCCGCACAATTAATCGAGAGCGCCCGATTTCCGCCCGTCGGCCGTTATTTCCCGCTGATTTCAAGGCCATTCGGCCAAATGCGATGCCAATGCGCGTCAATCAATCGCGCGAGGAATTTCAATGGCCTGCGGCAACCGTTGCGGGACAAATGAAAACGGGCCCGCCGTGCGGCGAGCCCGTTCGATTCGGCAGACACAGATTGTATTGCCTGACGCTATTCAGCAGCGCGCCCGGCGGTATTCCGCCTGGAGATCAATCCGCCGACGACATTCTCGATCATCCGGATGCCCGCTTCCTGCCCCAGCGACATGATCGATTCAGGGTGGAACTGCACCGCCGCGATCGGCCGGCTGGCGTGTTCGATCCCCATGACGACGCCGTCGGAGGTGGTCGCGGTCACCGTCAGCTCCTCCGGCAGAGTGTCCCGGCGGGCGTGCAGCGAATGATAGCGACCGATCGTCACCTGATCGGGCAGGCCGGCGAAGACGACGCCCGGTTCGTGCACCTTCACGCGCGACGGCTTGCCGTGCATCGGATCGTCCAGCTGGTCCAGCGTGGCGCCGTGGTAATCCGCGATGGCCTGGAGCCCCAGGCAGACGCCGAAGAGCGGCAGTTCGCGTTCCAGCACCCGGTCGATGGTCGCCCGGCAGTCGAAGTTCGACGGATTGCCCGGCCCCGGCGACAGCACGACCAGATCGGGCGCGAAACTGTCGAAGACGCTCTCGTCCAGCGGCGTGCGGGTCGTCATCACCTGCGCGCCGGTCTGGCGGAAGTAGTTCGCCAGCGTGTGGACGAAGCTGTCCTCGTGATCGACCAGCAGCACACGCCGCCCCTGCCCGACCGGCACGCGGCAGCCGTCGCCCGGCCCGTCGTTGGCCTTCACGTCGCCGCGGATCGCGGCGCGCATGGCCGATGCCTTCAGCTCGGTTTCCGCCTCCTCCTCGTCGGGGTCACTGTCGTTCAGCAGTGTCGCGCCCGCCCGCACCTCGGCCACGCCGTTCTTGATGCGGATGGTGCGCAGGGTCAGGCCGGTGTTCATGTCGCCGTCGAAGCCGATCGCCCCGACCGCGCCGCCGTACCAGAAGCGCGTGGATTTCTCGTGCGCCTCGATGAAGCGCATCGCCCAGAGCTTGGGCGCGCCCGTCACCGTCACCGCCCAGGCGTGGCTGAGGAAGGCGTCGAATGCGTCCATCCCCTCGCGCAGCCGCCCCTCGATATGATCGACGGTGTGGATCAGGCGCGAATACATCTCGATCTGACGGCGGCCGATGACGCGGACGGAGCCCGGCTCGCAGACCCGGCTCTTGTCGTTGCGGTCGACGTCCGAGCACATGGTCAGCTCGCTCTCGTCCTTCTTGGACTGCAACAGCTTGAGGATCTGCTCGCTGTCCTCGATGGCGTCGGCGCCGCGCTTGATGGTGCCGGAGATCGGGCAGGTCTCCACCCGCCGGCCGGTCACCCGCACGAACATCTCGGGCGAGGCACCGACGAGGTATTCCGCCTCCCCGAGGTTCATCATGAAGCCGAAGGGCGCGGGGTTGATCCGCTTCAGCCGCCGGAAGATGGCCGAGGGCGCGTCCTTGCAGGGTTCGTAGAAGACCTGGCCGGGCACCACCTCGAACAGGTCGCCGCGGCGGAAACTCTTCTTCGCCTCGCGCACCAGCGCGGCATATTCCCCGGGGTTGTGATCTCCGCGCGGCACGTCCTCCGGCCCGCGCCGGAAGGGCCGGGCGGGGCTGCCGCCCGCCAGACCATCGGTGCTCAGCCCGTCCTTCGCGAAATCCCAGGAGATCGTGTAGGCGCGGGTCGAGTAATGGTCGCTCACCAGCAGGCTGTCGACGAGGAACAGCACCAGATCGCGCTGATCGGCGGGGCGTTCCAGCTTCAGCTCGATCGGTTCGAACTGGAAGGCGAGGTCGTAGCCGAAGGCGCCGTAGAGGCCCAGGTGGCTGTCCTCTTCCGAATGGAACAGATCGGTGATCGCCCGCAGGACCGAGAAGACCGAGGGCGCGCGGGAGCGTTCCTCCTCGTTGAAGACCCGCGCGGGTTCGCGGATCTTCAGGGTCAGGCCATCCTCGTCCGCCTTCAGCCATTCCACGGCCTCCAGCCCCTCCAGCACCGGCGCGATGATCCGCGCCAGCACCGCGCCGCGCGGGTTCAGCGCCTTCAGCGCCATTCTGCGGCCGCGCGCCTCGATCAACAGCGGCGGTTCGGCGAAGCCGAATTCCCAGCGGGTGTAGCGGCCCGGATATTCGTAGTTCGACGAGAAGAGCGCGCCGACATGGCTGTCGAGCCGGTCGACAAGCGCTTCGGAGGCGTCGAGGTATCGCACTTCGGTCTCGCGGCGGGTCACCTGTACGCCGCCCCTGGTCAGGAAGGTCTGGTCGGTCATGGAGTGTCTCATGTGCTGGGGGTCCGGGCGCAGGCCGCGCCGCCCCCGGGTTGGCCGGAAGGTCTCAGAAGGTCGGCTGGCTGCGCCATCGGCCGGTGGTGACCCACCCCTGCCGCCAGTCCTGCTCTTGCTCTCTGCGATCACGCAGGCACATGAGGTCCGGTTCCCTGTCGTTCGGCCGCCCTGTTGCGGCCCCGTCGACCCGCACGGGTCGCGGGCAGAAAGGGATTAGCAAGCAGGCCGGTGCTTGTAAACCTGCCGATCCCGGCAGCCGCGGCGCGAGCGTGCTTGTGACGGCAGGCCGCGGTGGTATGGTCGCGCCATATTCCGACCGACATTGACCGAGTGATTGCCCATGACCGACGCCCTGCCGCCGCTGCCATCCCGAAACCTCGACATCTGCATCGTCGGCGCGGGCGCCATCGGCGGCACCATCGCCGCCCGCCTGGCGATGGCCGAAAAGGGCAACGGGCTCGGCCGCGTCTCGGTCGTGGCGCGCGGGGCGCATCTGAAGGCGATCCGCGACTACGGGTTGCGCATCGTCACGCCGGATCATCCCGACCCTGTCGCCGTGCCGGTGCGCGCGGTCGAGGATCCTTCCGAGCTGCCGCCGCAGGACGTGGTCGTCACCGCGTTGAAGGGGCATCAGATCCCGCCCATGGCGTCGAAGCTGGCCGCGCTTCTGGCGCCGCACGGCCGGATCGTACCCGTCGTGAACGGGGTGCCGTGGTGGTATCCGGTGCCCGACGGCGCGGGCGGGTTCGCGGGCGCGGCCGAGGTAGATCCGGGTGGCGAGCTGTGGCGGCGCATCGGCCCCGAGCGGGCCATCGGCGCCATCGCCTATCTGGGGGCGTCGGTGCCCGAACCTGGGCTGATCGCGGTCGAGATCGAGGGCTATCTGGACCTCGGCCGACTGCCCGGTCAGGACCGGGAGGACGTGGCCCGGGTGGCGTCGATCCTGCGCGGCGCCGGCTGGACCATCCGCGAGACGGAGCCGTTCGGGAATTCCCTCTGGACCAAGCTCTTTTCCAACTGCGCGCTGAACTCGGTGGCCGCGATCTCGCGCGTGGGGGCCGAGGTGGTGGTGGCCGATCCGGTGCTGCGGCAACTGGCAGGCGAGATCATGGAGGAGGTCCGCGCCATCGCCGCGGCCGAGGGGGCGGAGATCCGGATGGAGACGGAGAAGCGGCTGGATCTTGCCGCCCGCACGCCGTTCAAACCCTCCACGCTTCAGGATCTGGAAAAGGGCCGTCCGATGGAGATCGAGCCGATCTTCGGCGCGACCGTCGCGGTCGGCAAGGCGCGCGGCGTGCCCTGCCCGAAACTGGAGCTCGTGACGGCGATCCTGCGTGCGGTGGAATCGTCCCGCGATCTCTGAGGCGGGAATCGCGACAACCGGACGGCGAACCCGGCACCGGGTTCGGTTTGCAAAACACCCCGCCAGGTTCGCAGTTCGCAGTTCGCAGTTCGCAGTTCGCAGTTCGCAGTTCGCAGTTCGCAGTTCGCAGTTCGCAGTTCGCAGTTCGCAGTTCGCAGTTCGCAGTTCGCAGTTCGCAGTTCGCAGTTCGCAGTTCGCAG